>Ga0307514_10000117_pt1 | contig 221488 bp, 222 predicted proteins | sample 16_EM_MG_FD_203088 | JGI IMG/M metagenome (GOLD analysis project Ga0307514, IMG submission 203088) | Populus trichocarpa ectomycorrhiza microbial communities from riparian zone in the Pacific Northwest, United States - 16_EM | ecosystem: Host-associated > Plants > Roots > Unclassified... | reverse complement strand
GCCAGCTTCATAGACTCTCACTCACATTTTCATCTTACTCAAAATTGGACCATTTGACTTGATTTTTGGATTGACATGTAGGCCTTGGAGTTGTCTATTATACTGCTCTCTCTGATATTCTCTCCATAGTGTGGTTGTTGAGCAATTTGCAATTTTGAAAAAAATTCCGGGATTTACAAGGTGCCCCGCTAGCAGCTTGTTAGGTGTGGGCGCTGGGCAGCAATCATCTTGGCATCCGCTCGCCAATGAAACTACGTGTCAAAGCCTTCATGTGTACGAGCGGTTAGCGCTTGGCAGATCACCAGCTGCAATAGCTAATTATATATAACTGGTTCCACAACCTTGTCGGGTTTGGATGGAAGATGAGACAAATTTATTGTTCTGCTGCCTAGTACGTAGTAGCTATCCCTACATGCTCAGATTGGTTGCAATACTCTAGAGTAGTGGCATACAAGAGTGGCCAAGTACAATGTCATACAATAACTGTGGCGAAGCAGAGCATGTTTTATTGGTCACTTCAGTTGATCGACAAGTGAAATTGCCGAATCAACTATTGCAACCACCTGAAATAGCCAAGGGGATAACTTGACGCGTTTAGAACCGCCCTACAAGTCAAGCTGAAATTTATCGAGGAATGATTGTGCTCAGCCTCACACGTTCACGCGCCCAAATTTCTTTACTTCGTATTCGGAGTGCCAGCCGCAAAGTTTGGCCAATAAACGCACAAATCAGAGAGAAGGCTGTACCCGCTTGCCACTGCAGCTGCAACTTGTGTGACCACCAGCCAATCCTCCAGGCTCTACTTAGGCAGTGGTTACTCGGGCTTCTGAGTACCCGTCTCTTTGGGTGACGTCGACTGGTCAGGCACTTGCTTTGTAGAAAGGTTTATATGTATGCATTTACTCTCAGCTGAAGCTGCGGAGAGAGCTAGATTTTATCTCATATACCTTCAGTATAAAGCGATTGTTTCGTCCTATTTGCACTCTCGCTACGCTGTTGCTCTTGGTTTAAAGATACCCTCACCAGTCTGGAAACTGGCAATCATGAAAGTGCTATTTCAGTGAGGACAAACTAATCAGTAGTATGTATTCATCCCAAATCTGTCTAGTATGAAGGTTGGAGTCTTAAACATCCAGGCATGGTTTTCCGGCGCAAAATTTTTGCTTCAAGTACAGAAGACTCAACGGATGCGTAAGTACATGCCCACTGATACTAGTTATTTACGCTTGTGAGCTAAAGACAAACTAGAATTAGGTTCTCTTCGGACTCCGACAATAGTTCTTATGAACTGCCCGTTAAGCATCCCTCCAGTTTGGAGCCTATTTTGGACAAGTGGAGCAGCGACTCGACGGTTTGTATTGATGATGAAGGACTACCGACAATCACCGACTACGCCTTGTCTTCAGGAAACTGGTGGCTGCCAGATATGCTTCTAGATAGATCATTAATGGCAATAGCTATCTCTGTTTGTGTTCTAGCTATTGCTACTTGCTGCTTAGCGGTTATCAGCTTCCGAGATTATCTTCAACTAAAACACCTAAACCCTTTCACTACGTCGGTAGCCATAGATAGGGACTCAGAGTCGTGCAATGCTATGGATACGAAGAGTATTATTGTTCATCTTGCCATCAACATTTTCGCCACCGTCCTCCTAGGCGTGTCGAACACGTACCAGCAACTCGCTTCAGGTCTCACGGCGGACGACTTAAAAGCTGCATTGAGAAAATATGGGGACGTTACCGTAGGAACGAATTCTCCATTTTCCATCAAACATAAACAGAAAGGGAAGTTCGTAGCACTCATGTCTTGGGTTTTTTTTTGATTGCCACGTCATTCCCCATCCATCTTCTGGCAAACAGTATCGTAGGACTCTCTTTCGTCATCGAACCTGTGGATGCTATTTACGAATTCGGACCGGCTGGCAGCAACTATTCTTCGACTAGCTACGCGAGTAATAATTATCACCTTTTCGACGATGGGAATACCGTACGTATGGATGCGGCAGCTTGCTGGCTCACGATGGTCACCGGGAAGTTCTCCAATGTTGACTATGACGCGAAATTTGGAGGATTTGTGGATTATACGCAAGAGCAATATTCTAATCTAATCGGCCAAAATACCGTTAGCCAGCTTTGGAAGACAGTAATTGTCAAGCTGCCTGAAGATTGTCGGCCAATTTCTAATGGTATGACGCTGGAAGCTGCATTAAAAGAGATGACAGATTTTTGGGACCACCAAAGTCTTCCCTGTGGGGATTCTATCGCCTGCGAGCAAGGAGGCACCAAGGAAGTCAAGTGCCGTCTTAGTATTCGTGCTTCCGCTACTCTCATCCTGGCGGTGTGTCAGCGCAAAGGCCTTGTACATGGTCACCGTCAACCTCCGGGCGAGAAACAAGCCCAAATCGATATGTATGAGTTTTGGCGACGTTATTTTCTTATCCACCATCGTGTTAGACCGAGTCTTTGTAGAGTACGTCATCACGTGGCTGTGGGTTAGGGCTGGCAGCTACTATATAGGCTACGTGTCATCTTAGACTTAGACTCAATCAATCAATCGTCACGACAGGTTCGTCACAACACATCGATCATGGCTTACAGCTCGAAAACCAATGTTTGGCCAACGCCGATTCAATTCGCCGACGAGAGGTGGCTCATATCTGCCATAATCATTGCGAAGATCCGATTCCAGACAACTCTGGAAATGGAATTGGTCATTGTCAAATTGCAAGAAGTATAACGACATCAACTATGCCTGCAGCCTACCGAACCCAGTTGTGGCCAACAAGCTCAAGCATTCTCTAATTAGCACGCTTGGAGGAACATCGGTTGTGCAGATGATAGTGTTGTGTTTTTGCTCTTGCTCGATGCTTGTGTTATCAGGGTACTGTGCAAATATGGGCGACCTCCTTCGGACGCAGCGGGAAGCCCAATGTTCTCGGCATCAGATGTTTTACAGCAAGCAATACTGCGACTTTGCTAAGAAAGAGGTAGAGAAATACAAAAATTCTGGGCTTGGGGGTCATGAGTCTAGCCTTACTCTTACTTATCTAAAGATAGGTATTGTCCCTATTTTACTAGAACAAGAGTTTACACAATTCGTTTACTGACACGATATTAGACAGCTTTCGTAGCGAGTTCCTCGCCTTTATAATATCCAACGGCCCCCAGCTGATCTTCTCAGCGTTATATTTATTGTTGATCTACAATGTCACCTTGGTAAGCATGGAACGGGAATGGGGAAAGCTTGAGAAGCAACACACCAAGATAAAAGTAACCCTCGCCAAGGGAAAGGGCCTACGTCAATCATATTTTCTCCAACTGCCACCTAATTTCCTCATACCGATAATGACAGCATCTTCGTTCATGCACTGGCTGCTTGGTCAGTGTATTGTTGCCCGGGAGTGGATTTTAATGAGCATACAAGATAAGAAGAAGCACATCATTTACGATATTGCATACGCGCCATACCCAGTATTTGCAGCAACTATATTTATGGTTGCGATGACTTTTGGCTGTTGGTGGGCGTTTTTCCATACAAGAGAGGGGTTTATCCCAACGATGTATGGTTCAGTCAGAGTTATTTGTTCGTCAACGGTGGGACTGGAGGATATTCGGAGGAGGGGAGTTAAATGGGGAGACTGTGGGTGTATTCCTGCTATATTGCTAGATACAGCTAACTAGTTATCAGTAGGGATAAGCAAAACGTTCAGACATGCAGGCTTTTCAACCAACAGTAAAGTAGAGCCAATACGTCCAGGCGAACTATATGTATAGGAAGTTGGGGATGCAGCGAGAAAGGATATGTATAGAACGTCTTGTGCTGCTTTGTTGTCAGCGGGAGGTTTCACAACGTCAGTCATCGAACGTGTTGCAGGTTATTGCCCTCTAGTGCAGCGCGACTTGCTTTTCTCCGTGTTACTTAAGTATAGTTATAAGAAATGGTGGTTTTTTTAACGTTTCCTATCTGTCTTAAACGCCATCAATTCTATCAACCGTCCGAATACTCGCCGATATTAAAATTATCCGGACACCCCATTTCAGGCAATAATCCGAGACATTACCTTGAATAACCAACTGTTTTGGGTATAATGATGTCATGTATGGAAGTTTTGTACAGATCATTTTCTTTTATGACAAGTAATCAAATCTAATCAATCTAGTAACCATTCGGTTACTTTTGATATCGGCGAGTACGCAGTGAGCACCATTCAAAAACGGATTGAAAACGCTTGCAAAATTGATAGCACTTTAATACAGATCGACCACATTATTAAAACCCCCCCTTCTTTCAGCAGTATGCTGTTAAAAGTTACAGTCACAAGCAAAATGGTCTAGTTCAGCGAACCAATCATCCCAAGTACGTATCTACCCGGCCAATGAGAGCAATCTAGCGTGGCGTGGAGCTGGACACGGAGTTTCGTTGGCCGAGGACACCCGAATATAGACGGCCCGGCGGCCGTCTCGAGTACATTCAGGGCCAAAACAGTCCATGCACGAACCATTCACGATGTGCAGCAAAGTCCGTGGTGGTTTATAGATATGCCTAGTACATCCTCAGGGGAGTCAAATAGAGCAGGGGCAATGAGAGGAATCCATAATATTCTTCAAAGTCAAATTTTACCATCATCCGAAGATAAAATCGAACATAGGAGATGCCCATACAAATCTATGTCCAGAGGTCTCAAACTTCCGAGTGCTTGCCAATGACGGGGCATAATTTTCGTAGTTCTGATCTAGCATGCTTGTAGTGAAGTGGTCATCGGTCAGTCTTTGTAGCCTTATTCAAAGCTGTTCGCAAAGTTGGTATTTGTTTCATTCGTAATCTTACGAGAGGGCGCATCGGATTCCCTATACGGGAAGAAATAATATGCTGTACTTCATACAAACCAAGCCATCCAATCAGCAGCTAAGATATATACCTCAATCCCCGCATTTCCAACCATCTATCTAGAACCCCAAATGACCGTTGTCTGCGATAAATCCTCCTATTCGCTTCATTTCCCGGTAATACAAGTTGCTCTAAGGATCTTTTCTTGCTTTTGAAAGGAAGGAACACGTTCTAGGTTTGGTAAAGTGGGAACGATTACCTCTTGTAAGGGATTACGCACATCGCTCGGCACTCCTCCGAAATGGAAGTACTCGGCATCGTTGGGGCGACAGTAACGAGAAGGGAATGGCTATAATGGCGCTGCAAGATTGTGTGAAGGAGCTGGAGCAGGTCTATGAGCGGGTTAAGCCGTGGCAGCAAATGGCGCGGGAATCGAGAGGAATTAGTATTGCGTCGTTTCAGATGCATCGTGAGGAGAAGGAGTTGAAAGCAGTACTCGAGGGGCTAGAGAGACGGAAGATGACGATTTGTATGGCGCTCATGGTGAGCATCTCGAGCACGCGTTCGAGGTTTGTTTGGGTTTTGTAGGCTTTGCTGGTAAGCTAGAAGCTAATGGAAGTAGGAAGACGGGATCAGGACGGAAGCTGGAGTGCCAGCCGATGGTGGATTTAGAGACAGCGGATGTAAATATGGTCGAGGCAACGCAGGCGTTCAGGAAGGTTCTGTCCGACGCTATTGAAGATGGGGCTATAAAAGTTCTGGAAATTGTGGAGAAAAATGAGAATAATGTTGACCTTTGTTATCTGCAGCAGCTGGATAGGAATGTTGCAGAAGAGCTATGGAAACTGGATCTACCACATCTCAACAAGATTAAAAAGATTGTGTTAGCGCAGAATCACAAAGGTAAGCCCCATAAATACATTATAGTAAAACAGATTGTCTAATTCTTTTCAATGCAGAGGTTTTGCGATCATTGTACACATTTGATTACAACCAAGATTACTCAGAGATCATCGACGCAAATGCAACATGCGAATGGATATCAGAGGATCCAGTTTATAGAGCGTGGAAGCAGGAAGCGAGCTCCCAAATACTCCACGTCGTGGGAAAGCCAGGGCAAGGAAAGACTGTATTGGCAAAGTATATTACGCGTCGTTTATCAGACGAAGGAAGCATCAAGGGAATTCATTCGAGGGCCCTATATTACTTCTGTAATAGTCGGAAACATGCACAAGAAACAGCGTCGTCGATACTGCAAGCGATGATTCACCAAATCCTTGAGGATATCCCTTCTCTTGTCGAGACTTTTCTAAAGAGCTGCGGTACTATGAGCAATCATCCGTTTTCGACCACGGTATCAAAGGGGGGATGGTCACTACAGGCTTTGTGCAAGGCATTCCTGGATATGATCGCGGCATCGAAGCTCGAGCTAGTCTTTTGTGTGATTGATGCTCTCGATGAGAATGATAGAGATTCAGTGGAAGAATTTTTGCGCATGCTTGTGACAGGTCTGAGCAACATGGACAGTAATGGCACAAACCTGAAGGTCATAATTACTAGTCGTCCAGAGGATTATATCATGGACGAGCTCACGGAGCATCCTCATATCCGAATCGCCGTGCAGACCGTTCAGAAGGACATTCAAACCGTTGTGCAGGGACGTTTGGTCAAGCTGAGGAAAAGACTTAGGCTTAAACTCCAGGAAGAGGCGGATCTTCAAGCTGAGCTAGTGCGGCGAGCAGAAGGTACGTTGAATCCCCATTTGATACCGACGTTGTCACTATTACACCACAAGAACGAGTCGTTAAATTTAACTAGGTCTATTTCTTTGGGTGACACTGGTCCTGGGGATACTTGAAAAAGCAAGAGGCATCACCACCAAACGGCTATGGGAGTTGGTGCGCGAACTTCCAATTGGCTTGAACGACTTGTACGACAAGATACTTTCCAAAATAGCAAGTGAGAGTGAAGAGGGTGGTAATTGCGATCTGGTTCGACAGATATTAACCTGGGCAGTCCTTGCTGCCCGACCGTTGACACTTGCCGAGCTACGAATTGCTCTTGCCGTGAAACTAAATACCACTTCAATTGACGAGAATGAGGTTATTCGGAATATACGGGAAGTGGAAACGCTCTGTGGGGCCTTTGTGGAGATAGTCCCGGCACAGATTTCAGCCGAAGTGCATGAATCCAGTGAATCTATCCAACTGGAGGACGAGGAGCACTCAGCAGATACCGTCCGCCTTATCCATCAGTCCGCTAAAGACTATCTGCTCGATCGCCTATTCAAGTTAAAGGAACCTATTTCAGTGTTCCGAATCGAGCCCCCGAAAGGACACCTGGAAATTTCACTGCAGTGCCTTACCTACTTATTGTTTGATGAGTTTGACGATAAACGAAAACAGTCTGGATTACATGGTCGTACAGCGGCGGAGGCGTTCGGCGATGATGAAGACGGTTCCTACGAGGCGATGGTTTTGCAAGATAAGCTCGAGCGACACCCTTTTCTTAATTATGCCAGCGTGCATTGGCCATTTCACGTCCGTCAGATTTCACCTATGGAGGGACAAGAAATAATCCATCTTGCTTGCAAGTTTCTGTGTTCCCCTGCCAACTTTCAGAACTCTCTTCGTATTCGCTCCTACCTCAAAGACCCGAACCTACGATATTCGCATAGTCCATCTGCACTCAATTTTGCTGCGTCACTGGGCCTTTACCATGTGGTGGAAGACCTTCTCAAAGACCACCGGATAGATATCAACGAACCAGACGACCTCGGAGAGGCAACTCTTTCAGCAGTGGCAATTACAGCAGGAGATCATCTTAGCGAGAAACCTCGCATAGTTCAACTTCTCATCGACCGGGGGGCAAGGCTTACATGTTGTCCTTGCCATGGTCGCTCACCTCTACAATGGGCGATCACTAACTCTGGGCATCTAGAGCTATGCAAGGTCTTCCTAAACAACGGCGCTGCGTCAGAAACTTTTGATATAGGTTAGTTAAACACATCCTAGCCCCAATATTTGACCTGTCCAATATTGATCCTTGCTTTGCGGTATAAAAGGGCAGAATGGAATACGCAGTTTCCATTATGCAGCAATGTTCAACCGAGTGGACCTGATCGTGCTATTACTTGACCATGCTGCAAACAATATCGAGGTTACAACAGACGGCGGAATAACAGCGTTGCATATCGCTTGTCAATACGGACATCTAGATACAATAAAAATACTTATCAATAGAGGAGCAAATATCGAGACTGTCACCACCAACAATCTTTATACCCCTCTGCATATGGCCGTCATGAACAACCAACGAGATGCCACAGAGTTTTTGCTCCTAAAGGGTGCCATCCTAGAAGCTCGAGCTATCGGTGATTACAACACTGCCATTCACTTCGCCGCTCACAAATCCAATCTGGACATAATGAAACTGCTGGTGCAGCATGGAGTAGATGTCAACGCAACCACGGACATACTGGAGCAGACACCATTGCATATAGCCGTCCAGCAGAATTCTCGCGAATGTGTCGAGTTTCTTTTGGACAATGGTGCGAATATAGAAACTTATGCTCTTGGACCAATGCAGGCTACCGCTTTGATGTATGCAATCAAGGAGACTGCGGAAATTGTTCAGTTACTGCTAGATAGAGGGGCGAATGTGAACGCGCCTGTTATCGAGGATAACTACCATGCGCTGCATTATGCTGTAATGGTTGACAGTGATGACATTCTAAAGCTAATCATATTGAAGGTTTCGAACATCGATCCCATTTCAAAGTCGGGAGCTTCGCCGTTACACATTGCCTGCACCTTCGGTCAAGTGGAGACGGCCAAGATTCTGATCGATGCCGGCGCCGCATTGAATATGAGAGATAATGATGGCGACACCCCAATGTTGTTGGCCGTGAGGACTCACGAGCACGAAATAGTTGAGTTATTGTTAGAGCGGGGCGCCGATGCCGAAATCTTAAACAATGATGGAGAAACAGCACTTATCTGTGCGGCAAATGAGGGACATATCAACACCATTCAAACACTGCTCCGTGGAGGAGTCAAAGTTGATCCGAATATCCTTGGGGAACACATTCTGGCAGTTGCCATGGCTTCGCAGGATATCGAGGCTATTCGGATGCACATAATGAGCACTAAGCCCGGAGACCCTTCGGCAATTCGCCGGTATTGGAATCTTCTTCAAGACTACAGCATGCCGGATTTGTTGTCGAAAACGGTCCTGCCACTAGCTGCACAACTCTTTAGTGCGAGAGGTAGTACATTATTGCATTGGGCATGCCTTGCCGGACATTGTCAGTTAGCGGAACAGTTACTGGACCTTGACATACCGTACATGGCCGTGGATCACAATGGATGGACACCCTGGCATATTGCAACACGAGGCCAAGGTCGGTGGCTGCCACGTATGGAAGATGTTTCTAAAAAGCTTGAATGCAAGGCTGGAGTACCGGCTACTCTTCCTTTTCAACGGCTTCCAACTCGTTGGATCAATGCGGATTGTGACGACTCGTCTCGTCGGTTTCAGTTGAGCGAAGAGGGGTTGGTCGCGGAATTACTCTGTGCGTCCTTTTGTCAAGGTCTTCCTATTGCATAGCTGACATCTTATCCAGCTAGTTTTAGCGGAAATCTGGACAAGAGTCCGGCAGTAGTCGCTGATGTTTGTGTATGGGAGGATCCCGAGACCAAAAGCTTTTATTTTGAGTGAGCGCCCCTCCTAATGATTCTCATTACCCTACTTACTTCGTATAGAATTGAAGTCCTCGAGGTTGGGAGTCGGTTAGTACTCCAACCTATCCTCTACACATTAAGTTACCTCGGATTTGTTGCTTGAGGCAATCAGCCAATGAGATATTCATTTTCGCCACTATAAATAAAGAATTCGCCCAATCAATGTTGATATATCAAATAGCAACAAATCCGAGGAAACTGAGCGTATAGAGGATACTTTACCCGTGTTGACACAATGCAGTGAATTATTCGACATCGGCTTCTCCCTCGAGATAACACGGTTAAACCGCCATCTTGGCATCGATCAATACGGGTGGTCATATTCCGCGGGCAATGGCATGATACGACACAGAAATGAATGGCAGCAGTATGGTTACCAAGGTCACCCCAAGTGCGCAAAAGGCGATATCATTGGCTGCGGCATCAACTTTAAGGCCGGCATAGGTGGCACAATTTTCTATACCAGGAATGGAGTGTTTTTAGGTACAGCGGTAGAGATTATGGAAGCGGGTATTGGGCCGGCTGACGGATAACAGGTGATGCGTTCACGAATGTCACAGGACCACTGTATCCTCACCTTTCTTCAACAAGTCCTGGCTTCAAGTTCAGGACTAATTTTGGAGGGAGACCGTATGTCTACATGAGGCCGCAGGAGGATGAGGGTGTGGATATGGGCGATGAGAACTAGGGGTACTCTCTCTAAGTGTGTACGGTGAAGTATTAGTTTGTGAGAGGTGTTCGCGTTTGTTATAGTGATTGAATCTTCTCTGCGTTCCAGCACTGAATATGACATGGCTTTTGCAATGGAGCTCCTCCACAAAGATTGAGATTTCCAAGAGGTTATCCTGCATAGAAACTGTACAAAGCGTCTTCGTCTATTGGGTATCTCGTCAGGGGTTTCAGAACCCCTCCGCGACCACGAGGATACCCACTGTATCTCGCATGCACTCCCTCGCCCAACAACTGTCTTGCCTCGCCAACATCCACCAAAAAATTAGGAACAAACCGCTGGACGCCAGAGATAATTTCATCGTAGCTAGGAAACCCCGTCATCAATGGGTTTACAGATTTGCGTTCCACACAGCAACGATAGAACAACTGATTCCACTCCTCGACTATAGCTCCGTCTTCGTTGTTGCAGCACTCAGTCATCCAAATATGCTCTGCTACGTCCCCAAAAATAGAGTCGTACACATAAGAGTCCCGGTTTGGTCTTGGTGCTTTCCACAGAGCGGGGGTTGGTATTAAACACCTCCACTGCTTTAGCTGGGGACAAAACTGAAGAATAGTGATCGTGCGGAATGAGAACAACAGTGGCGCAGAGCATGGGTAGAGCAATGTGTTGAGGTGCAGCTGGGGATGGTCTTGCAGCGCTTGCAAGAGCGCAGGTTCGGTGACGACATTATCATCATCAATCCAGCTTGTGAAGGAAAAGAACCACCGGATTGCCGTTAACCCGTGGCATGTCGACAGTAGCGACTGAAGCTGAGATGCTGACAGGGAATCCACCGTTACATCCTGCAACCCTGGGTTGTTCTGAAATACTCGATCAAGGAAACCAAACGGGAAGTATCGAGGTCTTCTTCGTACTTCAGGTAGGCTGCTACGTGCCATCGGACATCCAGGCCATAGCGCCAGTAATTTTAGAATGCGCAGGCTCGTACAAATACGGTTCGATAGAACGGCAGGAAGGTGTGGCTTTGCTACGGTCCCCCATGATTCCCATGATTCTTCACGTTCACGAAGTAGACAGATATCAATATACTCCAGTGTTGAGGTTTTGCAGATGAGCTCCCAGGTGGGCATCGGTATTTGGTAGCAAAAATACATTGCCAGTCTCAACTCCTTTATTTCTGGAGGTAGCCATGTCGGATATTTGTTCCCGTCAATTGATAGTAGCTTTATTGACTTTGGAAGAGTCCTAGGACTCAACAACGAGTCGTCAACGTCATAAATATCCAAATGAGCGTACTCAAGCTGTGTTGCGCCCCGAAAGATAGCTTCTATCAAGGGAACCATTCTGCGGGATATTTCACAAACGTGAAGGTGTGTCAATCGCCTCGCCATCGTATCACGGCCAAGCCAAAGGATCTGTAGTGTTTCATACGAGGTCAAATCGGCGATTCGGACAATAAAGTCGGGGTTGGAGCAGATAGAGGCCGATCGCAGCACCAATCGCAAGATAGGATTTTCGTTACGTCCGCCCTCCCCAAGCCGCAATTCCCGAAGCGCTGTCATGCGAGGCAAAAGTCTCGCAAATTCCTCCCATGGCGACCAACTGCCTAAATAAAGCGACTTTGACTCCCGTTGTTGATGCCCCAACTCGAGACGAATTGTCCGGATATAGTCAGCTAGAGTGTAATTGCTGATTAAGGCACGATTGAGGCTTTTGACGTTTTTCGCAGGGAGGATGTCAAGCGGGATGACACGATAAAGCAAAGAGGCGGCGAGCGGAAAAATTTGACGATTGATGAGAGTACATGAAAAGAGGTCGGAGTGGGAGGAGGAGAGGTGGGAGAGCGTCTTGAGCCAAAGCTCATTAGGGAGTGTAGGCGTTAAGGAAGACATAATCACCTGTGATAAGGCGTGAAACGAGATGAATGGATGCAGAGAGCTGCGATATATATCCTGTCACCAGGATAGTAATGTTCTAGATACATAAGGTTTTCCATTCGTAAATGTTAGACTGGGGTTAGGGGCGGCGAGAGTTCAATAAGTTGATCCGCGAACAGGCTTCATCCTGAGACCAGTGTACGAACCTAAGAGCCAACACATGCTCTAGGCCCACCATGCAAATGTCTCACATAATGCAAGGCAATGCAATGCAATGCAATGCACGCGTAGTAAGATGGATTACTAGACATGACATTGGCTTATGGACTTAGACTCTGCCTAGATTCGTAAAAAAAATTCACGCATTTCGCAACAGTTTACACCAAAAAAAGGTGACCAAATACCTCATCTGACCGAATCCAAACTAATTTCCGGTGATATTATTATCCACTTCTGATAACCAGAACTAAGTCCACCACTTGAAAAGGCTAGAGAGATCATTGAAAGTCTAGTTGATTGTCGATTGTCATCAGCTCTCTAAGAATGTATGCTGCTACAAGCAGCTACCATCTTCTCTAAGACATTACTTTTCAAAGTATTCATACCATCCTCACACGCACAAAGTCCTACTTACCCGCCGTGGGGTGAACAATCAAGTACTTTAAGTACTCGTCAAGTTTAGGTGTAACCAGTAATCATGTGACGCATTTCTGCCAGTAGGGCTCCCTTATTCCGAGAGGTTTCCCCGTAAGCACACGAGCTTTAGGCGAAAAGTAGATGTCTGGTGCGTATGGGAAATGTCAGAAAGATGAAGTACATCTCGAGGTTACCTTATTCCGCTAGTCCATATCTGGACCTATCTAATCGGATCATCAAGCAATCTAATCCGATAATCTATCGTATCTCGCTCTATCTCTACTTCTTTCCATCCGACCCTAAGATTGAGTCTCTAATCCATAAGTGTCGTACAGAATCTAGATGTGAGAGCAGCCAGGCACCGCTCACTGTAGGGCAGTTTATTTCCACCAAAATACCCCGTGACACGACCCCGTACCCTGTGTCCGTGGACAAAGTCTGAATTTTACAATTTGCCCAGTTACCACTATTAAAATAAGACTTTATCTACGGGGTTGTGAGATGGGATTGAACGTGGGATAGAGTACAAGGTAGTTGGGATTCAGAACTTGTCCCACACTAACCTCCCTGTCATGACCCCGTGATGTAAAGTACGCGCAAAATCCGCGAGGCTGTAGCCTGTCTCACGACCCCATCCAACAACCTCGTGCACTATCCCGCAATCCCGTGGATAAAGTCTTATTTTAATAGTGGTAACTGGGCAAATTGTAAAATTCTGCCTTTGTCCACGGACACGAGGTACGGGGTCGCTCCACGGCGTATTTTGGCGGAAATAAGGCCTCATACACCTATACCTCGCTAATACGGTAGCCTAAACCGCATCCTTCCTCAATTCCCCTAAATTCTTTACAGAAGCCAAAATCTCTGTCCGTTTTAGAGCTCATGGTCTAGGACGTTTGGATGGTTTTGGAGGACTTAACAGTCTATTTTGCAAACATATACACATCTTGCGTCGCCTCGAAGCATTCCATTGGCCAGAATTGTTTTCGTGTGGCTGTGCTTCAAGCTCATTGGTCAGAATTGGTTGGCATGTGGCAGTGCGTCGGTTTCTGTGGCGTCATATTCCACCATCGTTGGACTCGCGCGTCATTGCCACGTGACGTTTGGAGTTAGGACGGAGACTGCAGAATAACAGCTAGAGGGAGAGTGAAAGGTGACAATACAGAGCGGGTGCTCCAATCCTTTCTACTTCTTTACTTGAGACTTGTGAACATCTTTGTCGACCGCTCAAGTGTACTAACCAAATTTTCATATTAACTCCTAAGCACAGCAAAGTTTACATCCTATCGGCGGCAACGCCGCCACCAGACCTTGTATTTGTTATAAGGAAACGATTGATACAGGTGGAGTACTTGTCGTTAGTTTCTCTGGGGCAGATACACATGGTTTAGCCTCGTTCTCTTGTTCCCGCTTCTCGGCACTGTTATCTCCACAAGCCCCACTTTCTTCATCTACATCACCCAGGCTGTTCAGATCATTGTCGTTTTCTTTCCCTCCAGTTTCATTCCTTTCTCTTCATCACTGCCTTTCCGCTCGTCTGACTGCAATCCTTCGCCTTGGCTCGCTCAGCGATTTCTAGTTTCTGTACCATTTCTAAGAAGTAGGCTGGTACCATACACTTCCGCACCGCGCTCGGGGATGATGGTGAGAATCAGCTCCATTGCTTCATGTAAACCCATGAGTTTCCATAGTCTCAGCAGTGTCGTTCATCGATCTTGTCCTGCTGATCGGCAGGTGACTGTATGCTATTTCCAGCAGTAGCGAGACCCAATCCTTCTGAGAAACATCTTCACCATCCCATACCTCAATATTACCCTCGTTTAATTTTATCTTCTTGTTTTGGGATCGATGTATTTTCTTTTGGGTTGAAGCTAGATTACCGCTCGTGATCTTGTTGCTTCAGCTTGATAGCTCTTATAAAGCCCTGTCTGAAATGGGGATGATTTGGCTGTGCCGGTCCCTTTCTAAAGTGCATTCTGAGCATCAAATATATACTCATTACAGTAAATTCAAGGTCACCCAGAGTATATGCGTACACGACCAGCCGCTCGAGTGTGCTGAGAGCCTCGGCATTTGCGACATTAAGTCTTATCTTTCTACTGGACTTAGATACATTTGTAGACTATGCCAGTCGCAGCAGGAAAAACCGACTCCAAGCCATCAGGATTGATGGGAAAATATCGGTGCGAAATGCTACGAGATTCTCAGTCGTAAACTTCAAACCGCTCGCCTTCCAATACTGCCCCGGCAATTGCGGATGAAACACTTTTTTTTGCTGACCGGTAATTTTTGAGATACGCTCCTTGTCTGACTGATAATTGTTTGGATACAGTGCCGTCTGACAGATAGATACTTAGATAGCCAGCCTCGGTAGGGCTGGTCTGCGTAGGGCTGGCCTGAATAGGGCAGTAATGTATATGGATAAGGGCTTACGGACTGGGAAGCACTTTGTACATAAGTTACTTCGAAAATCTAACTTGATTTTCTCTAGGTATAGGCCCATCTGACAGATCTCGCTGTAAAAACAAAACCATTCTGACGCTAGCCATTATATTTGATAATGAGATACAAACACTCCGCCTGACAGCTGACGTTTCATCCGCAATTGCCGGGACAGTACTGGATCTGTGGGGTAATTGTTGCATCAACGATCTCTTTCTAAGACCTCTTCAGAGAGAAGGTCGACGCCCAAGGAAACCACTGATTCGATCCTAACGCCGACTCGACCGTTGCTAGCTATCCGCTGAGTGCGGTCATGTCCTAGGACCAGAGATCTGATAGACGGATAAATACCTTATCCACCGGCATAGTGATACGTCCGAAGTGGGACTCTGAGGTTTCAATTACAACCACTTCCCCTTCGCCATCTTTCACCTCCATTTCACTTCCCCTTTCTTTCCCCTTTTTCATCTCGATCTCCCTTCTCTTCGTGGCCATCACGACGTCGCGTCGGCTTCTACCTCAGCCAGTCTTTGAACCGGGTGCGTGATGCGGTTGATACGATTGTTAAGACCGCCGATTTCGGTCAGGATTGTTGTTTGGATGTCCGCGATGGCACTTATTAGCTGCTGCTGTTGCTCGTGTAGCTGCGCTTGTTGACGTTATTACTGTATACTATTTACCCTCACATTCGCCATCCCAGCATCCCCATCTGGACTAGTGCTACACACAAGACGGCCCGGGTACTCACGAGTGAAAATAGGAAATTGTAACTTTCTCGCCGTGCGTCTTAGATCTAGGGTGGGGTAGTCTATCAGTCTAGCGGTTGCCGTAGGTATTGTCGTTGACTGCAAGGAGCCCATAAAGGTTAGAGTCTTCGTCCTAACTCGAGATTAGTCCTAAGCCGAGACCAATCAGATTTTGCGTAGCAGCAGGATACCAACAAGATCAGCAACTTTTCCTTGAGGATCTCGACTTAGACACAATCTCGATTTGGGATCAAAGATTCTTAAGTCTAGTTGCACCTTGCAAAACTATTGCTGGCTAAGATCCATGACGCACGACGAGAAAGTTGCAATTTTGGGGTGGCAGGAACGGTCTACTCATGAATAGATATAGGAAATTTGAAATAAAAGATAATAAACTATTTCAGTGACCAGCACTACCTACAAAGCACCAAAAACCACTTACAACAGCCCATACCTCATCCGCACAGTAAACTGAACATGCTCCGCAACCGCAACCTTTTTCAATTCCCATAACTTTTTCGCTGGAGCCAAAATCTCCGCTAGAGTCTTTTTCGGGGCCCACGGCCCAGGCCGTTTGGATGGCTTTGGAGGTAAAGGAACCGTGCTTAGGAGCCCGTAAGTAACGGTGGGACCCTTATTCCCATCTGGGCCAGCACCATAAAGTTCCATAGCGTGCTCGGATATGATAGTAAGAATCGACACTTCATCATTCTACCAAGTCAAAGTCTTATATCAGTAATGACCAGAATGGTCCGTACTTGGTGAAACTTACCTTCCTATCCATTGGCATTGTGATGCGGTCGATCATGGAATTCGGCTTCTTATCCCTATCTCCTACCTCATTACCTTCGTGTCGATCCTCCCCCTCCTCATCGCCTTCGCTTCCTTCCTCATCCCATTCGCCATCTTCCTCTTCCTCATCGTCATCGCCATCCACGCCCTCTGATTCTTCCGCAAGATTATCGCCATACGCCTCCACCGTTTTCTCCGGTGTGATCGTAATTCTTGCCTCATCGCTCTATCCTTTGCATCAGCAAAGGCCAACGTGACCTGACTGGAGGAGCGGAGTGTGCATACCTTACTTAGCATAGTGATGCGATCGAATATGGATTTTGGATTCCCGCTTTTATCCATTTTTTCCTCTTCGTCCTCTTCCTCATCTTCGCTTCCCTCCTCTTCCCATTCGCCGTCTTCTTCGTCTTCTTCGTCATCGTCACCCTCATCTTCTGCTTTCCCACCAATATTGGCGCCATATATCTCCGCCGCTTTTTCCGGAGTGATAGTAAGAACTGTCGCTTCATCATTCTATCTTTGCATCAGCAAGACCAGCGCAACCCTGGCCTGAACTAGTATACGTACCTTGGTTGGCATTGTGATGCGATCGAATATGGGCTTCGGTTTTTCACTTTGATCCATCTCCTCCTCTTCGTCCTCATCTTCTTCGCTCTTTTCATCTGCCCATTCGCCTTCTTCCATTTCTTCCACTTCTTCCTCATCTTCCCCATCTTCGTCATCATCCTCATCGTCGTCATCGTCGTCATCGTCATCTTCGTCATCATCTTCATCTTCCTCATCTTCCTCATTTTCCTCATCATCCTCATCATCCTCATCATCCCTATCTTCCTCTTCTTCTTCGTCATCATCCTCACTCTCTACTTCCTCCGCAAGATTGGCACCATGCATATCCGCCGCTTTCTCCAAGGTGATAGTAAGAACTGTCGCATCATGGTTCTATTCTTATATCAGCAAATGTTGGCCTGGAGGAAGTTAGTGTACATACCTTACTCGGCATCGTGATGCGGTCAAATATGGACTTTGGTTTTTCGCTTTCATCCATATCAGGCACAACCTGCTGCTGCTTCTATCGTCAGTTACATCCCTAGTACGTGGATGGGGCATATTCACACACCAGTACTGTTATTGGAAACTCTCCGAGCAACGAAAGTTGTGGCTTCTCCACTGCAGAAGAGGGCGAGGATTCTACAGGAGTTTCGAAAAGGTACGCATACTGTAGCGCTGCTTTTTGGGCGATGATTTCATTTCTCGAAGCCCGCGAGCTTGTTAGACGGTTGGTTTTCGCGTGCATTGGGGCGGATTTCATTGTTGGAAAGAAAATTAAAGGCGGAAAAATTGAAGTTATCAGATCTATGCGCAATGATTGTGTGAGAGTATGAGGTGGAAGAGAGAGAAAGAGAACAATAAGTGGCCTTTTCTCATTCCCAACCTACTTCGTGCCCGCCAGTCTGAATGATTCTTGGTGAGCTATTGAGCCACCAAAGAGGGCAACAATAGCATCGCCAGAGTACCTCGCTTCGTAGGATGATTCTTCAGGATTTGGCATGATCCTCCGCTCCAAGTGGCGAAGAAGAAGATACCGCTCGCCAACTCCGGCGTCAGACCATCGTTTCACATTCCAGTATCTAATCTACAGCACATCCCGCCTACTCCCCCCTCAGCCCCTTCTCGACTTCCTTTGCCCGGGGTCCCTGCATCCTCTCCCACCCCTCCAAGCTCATCACAAATGTCCCACTCCCCTTCGTCATAGCCCTAAGATGTTTCAAATAGCCGACCATCTCGCCAAGCGGAACTCTTGCATTAACGATCCTCTTCCTCCCTTCTCCCGCCTCTCTCCCACCACCACTCCTTCTCCCCTCCGCACCAATCGTCGGCACAAACACCCTCTTCATCTCAATCTCTCCTCCTTCCACCTCCACCTCATCACCCAGGCTCAAAACATGGCCTCCACGCGAAGACGAGATATCGCCCACCACTTTACCAAGGTCTTTCTCGTCACACGAGACAGAGACGGACATTACTGGCTCTACGATCTGGCCTGGTGTCTCTGCTTCTGCGGCTTGCAGCACGCTAGAAACAGCGAGGCGTGCGGCAGAGGAGATGGCAGCGGGTGTGGAGTCCGTGAGGAATAGGTCTATGGCAGGATTGAGGGTGAGGGTGACGTGGATATCACGCATGGGGAATCCAAGGTGCGAGCCGCGGGCAAGCGCAGCTGTGGCGCCTGAGACCATTGCTGTAATTACATTTTCCTTGGTGAGGTGTGGGGGGAGCTTGGTTTTGGCGATTTCTCCGGTCTCGTCAACGTAACTGGTGGAAATGATTGGTTCGATCGTGTTGCCTTCCGAGCTCACTATTCCTTCGTCGAGATTTGTGGGGTCGTGGGGGTCACGTGCATCCAGTGGGTGGATAGACGCTGTGCAACCCGCTTTTACTGGTTTCCCGCCGATGTCACGATCGAGAAGACGGTACTCGGGTCCAGCGGGGGCAGAGATGGTTTCTCTGTAGGCTATGAGGATCTTGCCCATATCTGCCTTCGCCTTAAGATCCTGAACCAGACGATCACAGCCGATTTCAAGGTGGAGTTCTCCCATACCCGAGAGTAAGGTCTGCCCAGAGTCAGGGTCGACGGTAACACTCAGGGAAGGGTCCTCACGGAGTAACATGGCGAGGGCTTCTTCAAGGTTTTTTTGCTCGGAAAGCGAGTAGGGTTCTAGGGAGGCAAAAAAGACAGGTGGTGGAACATCGATTGGTCGGAGTTGAAGGGTTTTGGGGTCAAATTTAGCTACTGCTGTCGGCTTTTTTGATTTCTTGGATGTCGGGGAGGAGCTGGAAACAGCATGTTCTGAGATCAGGGTATCCCCTGTGCGGGCTTGCTTCAACCCCAAAATCACCCCGATATGTCCACTGGAGATGGTGTCGATGTCGACGGCTTCATCTGCATACATCTGCAACAGCCTGTGAGCTCGTTCTCTAATCCCAAGGGAAGTGTTGAAGAGGGTTTGTGCACGGGATAGGAAGCCGGAGTAGACTCGAACAAAAACCATGGCGCCGCGTTTGGGATCGTTGACCACTTTAAAAGCAAGAGCGCAGGTGCGGTTTGTGTCCAAGTCTAGTACACCACGCTGGCCCACACCGTAAGTGATGTCTGTGGGAGGTCGGTCGAGTGGAGATGGAAGGTAATCGATAACTGCATCTAGTAAGGGTTGTACACCAATGTTCCGGAAGGAGGCACCGCAAAGGACGGGGATGATGCGTCCTGTTCCGGTGAGTGTGAGCTTTCGCAGTGAGGCCTTGAGAGCGGTCGCAGGGATTAGGTTGTGTTCTCCGAGCTCGAGGAAAAGTTCCACCAGGTCCTCGTCATGTTCGCTCAGAAGCTCCACTAAGGCTTCCTGTGCAGCAACAGCCTCTGTATAAAGTGCAGGGTTGTGTTCCTGCAGCCATGCATAATCATGAACCGTGATATTTTGCCCATCACCGCCAACTTCGTACAGGAATATTCTTTTCTCCACCAAATCCACCACGCCCCTGAGAACATCCTCGCTGCCCCTCCCGTCGTTCTCGTAATAAGGAAGCTGCAGCACTGCAGGCCAGCCATTTAGTTTCGCTGCAACCTCTCTTATTGTAGCCCCAAAACGTGCGCCGACCCGATCCAATTTATTGACAAAGATCAACCGTGGGATCTGATACTTTGCGGCCTGACGCCACACTTTTTCGGTCTGAGCTTCTACTCCGGCCACCCCGTCAAGAATCGTTACTGCGCCGTCAAGTACTCGTATCGAACGCTCAACTTCAAAGGTGAAGTCTGCATGGCCGGGGGTATCGATGAGATTTATGATATGCGCTGGAGCGGATGGAGGCGTCCAATTAAAGGTTATGGCAGCGGAGGTGATAGTGATGCCCCGCGCACGTTCGGCGGGGAGGTAGTCCATAATTGTGGAGCCTTCGTCGACTTCTCCGATTCGCCGTGTGAAGCCGGAGTAGTAGAGCATACGCTCTGTGGTTGTAGTTTTCCCCTAGACATGCTGAGCATATTCAGCACAAGGCCGACAAGCAAGAAAGGGACATACGGCATCGATATGAGCTATGATCCCGATGTTGCGGATGTGCACGAGGTCCGGGTGAGCTTCGGCAGAAGCGGATGCAAACGCACGCAACGAGCATGGAGAACGCTTCAGGGATACAATTGAGGAGCGTAGAGAAGCAGATGCTTTGGGCCGCAGAAGCCTACACCGCCAGCAGACATTCCGAGCAGTGGATGAAGGGTGGAGGAAAAGCATCGGGTCGAGTGCTTGCTGGTGGGAAAACCTCAAACTAAAGTTGAAGTTGAGTTAGAAAGGCTAAAATCTTGCATTCAGGGATCAGATCTAATCTAATATCTAATCTTTTGATCTAATCGTCTAAGAATCTTGCACGTGTCCATCTCCAATTACCCCCAAATTCGCGGAGCATGCCGATCACCACCGTTTCCTCATCACCCATCAAATTCCAGCGCCGAATGCACTCGCACACTACTAAGCTTCAGTGATGGACTACTCTGCCTTCAACTCTGGATTTGCCGATCCCGAAGAGGAATCGCCCTTTGCCAGCCAGCACAGTACCAGCAGTCTCGCCCAGCCATCTCTCCCCTCCGGTCTCAACTCCCCCGGCTTTACAGACGAAGAAAGCGATCCACACTTTCAACCCTACTCGCCGGTTCTTGGTTCTCAGCATACTGGGTTTGGAAGCATTGCCGAGTCAGAAGATGGGTTCGGAGCCCCATCGGCGTATGCGGGAGTGGAGAGTCCAAGGCTAGAGGGGCAACAATACATTGAGGACAGAGGACGAGTTCCGGAAAGCAATGGAAACCACTCAGAAACCGCAGACCGCACAGAGTCGCAACAGCAGCAGCAGCCACACCAGCCACCAGCGCGCTACAAAGCTCACCTTCAACAGCAACAGCAGCAGCAGCAACAGCAGCAATCCGCGCGTCCATCCCCGCATTATCACCTCCAAACAAAGATCACCGCCCTTGAACGCAGCGGTCGCAAAGACCCAATCCTCAGATTCGACGTTCACGTATGCCATACCACTTCCATAACAGAGCTTTACAAGAATTGACGGTACTACCTTAGACCAACCTCCCCAAATTCCGGAGCACTACGTTCCGCGATGTTCGCCGCACCCACCCCGAGTTCCAGAAGCTTGCGAACCACCTTCTTTCGTCGAACCCAGAATGTATCGTTCCAGCCGTACCACCCTCATCCACCTCTGCCGGTGTAGGCACCGATGAAGACGAGACCCGAGTGCGGGGTTATATGCAGCGTTGGCTCAACACAGTCTGCTCCAACGAAGTCCTAATGCGCGATGAAGAAATGATTTTCTTTGTCGAATCAGACTTTGGCTACTCCCCTGTCGTGCGCCGGAAACAGCCCGCGACGGGTGTGCGCAGAAAGGTGATCAAACAATTCGCGCCGCCACCAGACGACACCCCGGAGCTTGAGCACGCCCGTCCAATCGTCAAAGCCTTCTACCTTGGCACCATGGAAACTGGACAGAAAGTCGACCGTGTAGTCAAAGCGCGTCGCGGGCTGGGACTCGCCGAATCCGCACTCGGCAACACTCTCGCCCTCCTTGCCGCAACCGACGCCGAGCCGCCCCACCCCGGTATGTCCAACGCCTTGCGCAAGCTGGGCCGGACAATCCAAAGTGTCGGCGACTACCACGCCGCCCAAGCAACCGCTGAAGCCACTACCTTTGCCGACCCTCTAAACTACCACTCTTCTGACGCCTTCATCGTCAAAGAAACTCTGACCAACCGCCAAATCCTCATGCGCGAGCTCGAAGGCGCAAGAAAGGAAACCCGTTCACGCCTCCAAACCGTCGAGGTCCTAAAAAGCAAGAATTCTATCCGGCGCGAAAAAGTCGACGAAGCGTTGCAGGCACTAGACGAGGCAAAACATCAAGAACAACACCTAGACGGAAAAGTACGCCGGGTGACAGGCAACCTAGTGCAAGAACAACGTCGCTGGTTCACACGAACCACAAAGGACCTCCGCGCCGCAATCCGCGACCACTGTCTCCGCCAGATCGAAGCCGAGCGCAAAACCCTCCATACCCTAGAAACCGTCCGGCCGGATATCCGCGCCATCGACTCCAGTGGCGGCCTCAGCAGACTTGGCCGCGACGCCCCGCCGTCTAGTAGACGTGCGAGTCTAGCGGCTAGTCAAGGCCCCCGCGGGGATGCGTGGAGTGGTGTTCCGAGAGCGGCGGGTGTGGCAAGAGGAGAGTTTGGGGTGCCCCAGCCAAAAAGGGAGGATCGGATTGTGGAGGATGCGGAGGGGGAGAATGATCGGTTGGATGCTAGGAATGCGGCGAGTAGGCTGGCGGGAAGTACTTTCTAGCTTTCTTGGGGACGGAATAATGGGTGAGTATTATGTTAGCGAGTGGTGGTAACGGGTATGAAAATTTTTCTTCGTCTTTGTGCATGCGCCCTTTTTTTCACTTCTGCGAATTCATGGAGGTTGCTTTGTTTCGTACGTTGAAGCGTGATGAAGGGGAGGGCTTTTGTCTTATATGAATATATTCTGTGATTACTCTGCAGCCTGCATTTACGGAGTCACTCTACCTATCCCCTGCGGGAAAACCCATAACTTTTCTATACATGATATCTTGAAAAAAGCACTTGAACACGCAGAAAGCATCATCATCACACCATCTTCTCCCCCTCCACCACACCACTCCCCTCCGCCTTCTCCTTACTACTCCGAAAATCATTCCCAAGTCCCGGCCTACACGCCCACGAGTCGACGCCTACCTCACCACATTAGCCTCTTGCGGGGGTTAGAGGGGGGAAAGTGAATCTACCCTTCAACGTCCCCACCGCCCAATACCTATTCATAATCCTCAACCTCACGGGCACAAGCAACACAATTATTACTGGAAACACCGGTGCACCGGGCGTAAACGTTACTGCGAAGATTCCGGCCGTCAACACGATTTGAAGAAGCGTGTACATGTGTTCTCCAGCGTAGGAGGCACCTTGGTACGGCAGTGAGGGGAGCTCCGAGATCGGCCTACACAATTAGCATGAGGGATTGGGGAGGGGGAGGAGAGACAAACGTTAACATGTGGAAAAACCGATACAGTATGGGATTCGTGCACAGACTCTGCTCGCCCATAAATAGGAATAGGCCCGCGAGGACAGAGGTAGGGGTCAGGCCGAGGAGGTGCATCAGAGGTGGGGAGACAAAGGCGAAGATCCCAATTGCGTGCAGGAAGTGGGACCACCGCTGCTCGTGGACTGTTTGCACTGGTTTCCCGCCGGCGTCAAGGACGGGGACAGTTTCCCCCGTCGAGAGACGCTTCTTGGCGGAGTGGAGGAGGCTTTCGGAGTGCAGTGGTGCCTGCGGGAGAAGTCCGTTTGCTGGTGGGATGCCGAGGATACCGCATAGTGCGGTCGTGCAGCCTAGCAGCGCGACGTCCCAGGCGTAGCCTGTCGGCTTTTTGAGGTTGTATTTTGGCAGGGTGGCGCAGATGGTGGAGACTTCTACGTCGAAGTAGAACAGCGTCGTTATGATCAGCCCTGGTATTATCGCGGCAAAAATCCACCCCACAGGCAGCGTCCAGAAGTGTACGATGAACCCCTCTCTGCTCGGTAGCGTGGGCCGGAACGTCTTCGACACTGGCAACCGCTGCTGGTCCAGTGCGTTCAGCTCGCCGATCTGCGGCATGGCAATGAAGATGATTATTGAGATCGCAGCCGCATACTCTGTCAGTCCCATGCGGACGTATTTGTGGAACAGCGGCTTCCAAGAGTTTGCGGTGCTCAGGAAGACGGCGACGAGGAAAGTGCCGATACACCCGATTACTGAGTATAGGAACGATGCGAGCGAGGTGCTTGCGTGTGCCCGCTCCAGCTCCTGGACGGCTTTGTGGAAGTATATGATGCTGTTCAGCAGCGAGAAGATCTCGGTGCTGAACGTGGTCACGTATCCCATCGTCCAGTCGTGTGCGTTCAGGACTGCCAGAACCCAGTGCATCCATCCGGCATGGATACACGCCCACGCCATGAACGGGAGGTACGGGATGTTGAGCGTGTCGTTGCAGAGGGCGAATATCCTCTCGGATAGGATACAGAAGGGGCCGGTGACGCCGAGGATGGTCAACGGTTGCGACGAAAACCTAGTTTATCAGGACCCGAGTCATGGGTTGTGATTTTGCACTCACAATGCAAATATGCAGCCGCAAAGACCGGTGGAGAAGACGACTTCAATGGCGCCATAGTTTTGGTGGGTGAGCACGTAAAGGTCCGAAGCGAAGGTTATGCCTGGTAATAGGTTGGTGAAGAAGAGATATACCGCCGAGGCGAGAATTAGTTGGTTGAAGAACCAGTCTTGGGCATAGCGTTTTCGGAGGCCGTGGAAATCTTGGGTTAGTAGACGGAATGGCCGTAGCGGGCCATGTTTGGAGAAGAGGGTTTCTCGTCGCCGCAGAGGTGCTATGGCTGCTTCTGAGCGGGTGTTTTCAGTTTCTTGCCCCGACTCGTGGTTAACGGAGGTAGAGGATGTCACTGTGGCGGTGGGACTATTTGGCATTGTATCTTGTGGCAGAACGAGAGTGTCGCCGGAAAGGTTGGTAAGTGAACTCTCTGACATCAATCAGATAGTAGTACTAGTAAATCCCAAGAATTGAAGAAACGAAGAGGGTTTTAGATGCTGAAGAATTACAAAGAAACACAAACTTTACCCCCATCAAAAGTACTCACGTTACATCTATACTTTATCACGAAAACTATTCGCGTGCATACCTTGGCACAAGGCAGATTCGTTCCCAGCCTACAGGGGTTCGAACTGGAACACTTCTTACAGGGCCACCGGCGACAAGCCGATACATCCCACTACTGCCCAGACGGAATTCTTGTGCCGTTTCCGGTCTGCGTAGTCAAAATGCTGCACCCATTGGACTCTTATCGTAATCAAAATCCTCTTGGAAAACAAAAAGATATCTTGCACGGTCCGTGCTTGAGCTCGGAAGCTTATTTCGACGTCTGTCTAATCCAGGCCAACACAGGAAGCTGCATCCGAACCGTCACATGACCCGCAGTGCAAAAAGTACTCTATCCCGCCACCAACAATCCCCAACCTCCGAATCTGCAGTCCGCAGACTGAGATAACGAAGCGTACCTGTACCTGAGATCTCAGACCTCCGCGCAGTAGCGGCGTGAACAGTTGTAGCAGCCCCCTTGTTTTCCTTCGCTTGTTCGCTCCCGAAAGGCACCATGGCGGCGAGCAGACTTCGCTGTTCCCTTTCCCTCCTTATCTCTCCTGCCGTGCCTCTCGGCCACATCGGGCACGCCTTATCACTCGCGCGGTATCTCTCTACTGCTACGGCCGTCCCTAACCCTCACTCGACCTCACCCCCTCTGCCCACCCCCGCCCCGTTCACACCCCGACAATCGTTCTCAGTCCCGCGCTCAATCACAAGCTCGTACTTCCTTGGCCACCACAAGGCCGGGCTGGCAAAGATGAAAGAGCTGGTGGGGAGCGTGGAGCTGATCATTGAGTGTCGCGACTACCGGGTTCCGCTGAGTAGTAGGAACCCACTGTTTGAGGAGACGCTGCAGGGGAAGGAACGGATGATTGTGTATACCAAGCGGGATCTGGGGATGGAGGTTTTGGATGAGCGGGTATGTTCCGGGGAACCCAGGGAAGGAGGGGGCTGACGGGAGTAGACGAGGAATATTATGACCCGCTGGCATCGGCCGCACAAGGTTATGTTCTCGAACACCGCGGATAAGAAGGACATCAAGAAGATAGTTTCGTATGCACTCGGTGCGTGCTATTCCCCGCCACATGACAAAGACACGCACTAATCCCCCTCCAGAAGTAGCTCTCCAAAACGACTCCATAGTCGGCACGCGAATCCTCATCGTGGGCATGCCCAACGTTGGCAAGTCCACCCTCCTCAACGCCCTCCGCCGGGTCGGCACGGGTAATGCCACAAAAGCCGCCATCACCGGCAACCAACCCGGCGTAACCCGCAAGCTCTCCAACACCGTCAAGATCTCGTCTTCCGCCGACCCATTAGCCTACGTCATCGACTCCCCGGGCGTGTTCGTCCCGTATATGCCGAACGGCACGACAATGCTAAAGCTTGCTTTGGTCGGGAGCGTCAAGGATACTCTCATCCCGTCGCTTACGTTGGCTGATTTTTTACTGTATAATGTTAACAAAGTCGATCCTGGACTGTATAAGCAGTTTTGTGAGCCAACCAATGATGTGGTGGAGTGGCTTGGTGCTATTGCACGCAAGACGGGACGGTTGGTGAAAGGGGGCGGAGAGGATTTGGAGGCGGCGGCGATATGGGTGGTGGGTAGGTACCGGAAGGGGTTGCTTGGGAGGTTTATGTTAGATGAAGTTAAGGAGGGGGGTCTGGAGGAGTGGTTGCAGGGAGATGGGAAGGTGATGGAGAGTCAGACTGCGGCTAGGAAACGGGTGATAAAGGAGAGGACGGAGCTGAGAAGGAAGAGGGCGTTGGCGCGAATGGGAGGTGCTGTAGAGTAGGGGATTGATACCGAATTGTATAGTAATGGGATGTTGGTGATAGAATTGGTTCGGGTCATGAGTATCAAGTTGGTTTTAATTACTAAACCAGCTTATCCACATCTTTTGCGTTGGTGACTTCAACAGCACCGACATTGTATCGATGGGATCCTTGAAATTTGTGTACTAGACTGCAAGATGTACCGGACTGCAAGAAACAATGAAACGAGGCGACCGGAAAAGATATCTCCCACTGAACACCATAGCCCTGTGCGGGGGGGCTGAGGGATTCGGGTGAGTCACGACGAGACCGGGCTCACCCAAGGCCACTGGGGCAGTGGCCCGGCTGTACATGACGAGTTGGGACGAGCGAGATTTATCCGACGAGCCTGGGAATGAAATACATGTAGCATATCAAAATAAACATAAAATATATTCATTTGCAAACAAATAAACAAACCTAGTGACACGCACTATATCGTAATCGCTTGTCTTCAGGCTTGCTGCTACTTGTACTAACTACATTGTCTTCTGATGTATCAAGTCCATATAACATATAATTCCCTTGTCTCATCAGATGAGCCCATACTCAGACACGTGAATCCAATGTCCCCAAGCGGTCAGTTCGGTCAGATATGGCCTGTGACCAGTCTATGCCAAGGGCGGCTTTCAAAATCTCAATCTGACCGCTTAGGAACACTGCGTGGATCCCTGATCACTACGTACTCCCGCAACTGTACTCACAGAAAATAACTCGATTCATCACGATAGTGGTTGTTGAAAAAGTGATGCTAGTGAAGCTTAATTGTACTATCTAAGAGAGCCAGAAAGGCCATATATATACAGTAGTCCAAGTACGAATGCGTATGTACTCATCTATCTATGGAGACAGCCGAAATACCATCAGCCCAGTAAGCCGACATACGAAGGCTGAGATCTATTTATGCAAGAGTGGTTGGGCGCTGCCCATACAGTCTCAATCGTGCTAACATCAAATGCCCAGGCGCGTTGTATAACAGGCGAGTCATGACTGATCTTGGGCGAGCCCGAATCCCTCAGCCCCCTGCACAGCCCAATCTGAATGTGAACAACAAAGAACCGCATTCTATCCTAGCTAGCACAAAAAAAGCAAGTAAAATGAAGAAAAGACCCAATCCAACGATATCTCTATGAAGAGAGGAAAATACCACTCCATTCTTATGAGATATAAACATAATGTCAGAGAAACGGGAAGGGAATAAACGTAGAGAACTCTTCCACCAAACCTACAAGCAATGACTCGTACACATACCCCAAACAATCCCTTAGTGTCTATATGTGGTGGAATATATTCTCGTTGAAGACCCTTGTGGCAACTACGCCGCTCCTAACCACACAGCTCGCAAGGTCTCCAAATATCGCTGTATATACCACTCGCCAGCGGTGAGCCGTATCCACCGTCGCTTCCGTAGTAGGACCCTCTGTCATTGATGCCGTGCATGAAGTCTGCAAACGACATATCTCCAAAAGTTGAGCTCCTAGCCTTGCGGGCTGGCGGCGGTGATTCCTCGCACACAGTCACCGATTCTCACTCACTACCGGAGCAGTCTCCAGTGTCGTAAGCACTGCGTGGATCTTTCTCCTCCCCGCCAACGGCAGAAGCCTGCTTGACGCGGTGGGTCCGCGATTCGATGCCATTGTTGTCCTACTCGTGATTCTTCTTGGTCTGTTAAGCTTTGGTGTGCTCCAGAGCGGTTCTGAACTTGGTCACTTGACCACTTATTGTTGAAGTTAATCTCGAAAGATTATGTTCACTCCGAAAAAGCGTACGAATGGCCGTGCGAGTGAGATTCCATGACTGTAGCACTGAACCGCTGCGAGTGAGATAAAGTGACGCGATCTAGGTGATGCAAAGTGAACCGTGGCACTGGGAATTTAGACAACCCGATCCCTGCGCTCGTTTTCGGCAGCACGCACCACCGAACAGCGTCAGAGAAGCCCGCAGCTACACAGCGCGTACTTGATGGTATTTGCTAATAAGGCCTCCCACAACTTCACTGTCGCTATCGGACCTCGCGGGGGTTGGCTTCGGTGAATCCCGACGCCACTGGTTCGTTCGAGCGTAGGAGTGCGGGGCACCTGGACCAGTATCTACCGGCGAGTTATTATTAAAGATTAAGCTCATCTCCGTCCTTCGCTTCGTCCCTCCCATTGCATCGCGTCCGACTGGCCCCGACAACCTTGAACCCTCCCCCCTCCCCCGACACCCGCGATCACTCCGATCACTCCCAGCAGCGGGAATTGCAAATTGCAAGAGACACTCGTCCACGGATCTTTTGCCGAGGTGCAGGGTCTAGGCAATTGAACTCCTCTTGCTGTATTGCTGTTGCAATAGAAAGAGACTCGTCCAAGCCCATCAAGCCAGACAACTGAACCCCTCTTTCCTCGCATCACGGTCGCGCCGCCACAGTTAAAGTTAAGATTTTGGCATCAATCAAGACTGAAAGGAGAAGAAGCGAAAAACGAAAAGGATCTGTCAATCATCATCGTTGTCATGGATCGCAAATCAAACACGAGCGACTCTGATAATGAGCGGCAGCAGTCCCAGGTTGTCGTCTCGCCACTTGTCAATGCTCGTCGTGAGCTCTTCGCATACGTCAAAACCCCCCGCTTCTACCTCGTCCTCTTTATCGGCCAGATCCTCTCCCTCTGCATCACAGGGACCAACACCTTCTCTGGCCTCCTCGCCAACAAGGGCACATCCATTCCCGCCTTCCAGTCGTTCTTCACTTACGTCCTCCTCAATCTCGTCTTCACCCCATATACGCTCTACAAGGTCGGCCCCAAGGGATACTGGAAGATCATCAAAACCTCGGGATGGAAGTACCTCATCCTTGGCTTCCTCGACGTCGAGGGTAACTACTTCGTCGTCCTCGCCTACCGCTACACCACCGTCATCTCCGCGCAGCTGATAAACTTCTGGGCCATCGTCCTTGTCGTCATCGTCTCCTTCATGTTCCTGCGCGTGCGATACCACTGGACGCAGGTGCTGGGGATTCTGGTCTGTTGTGGTGGGATGGGATTGCTGTTGGCACGGGATGCAAAGAACGGCTTGGCCATTGGCGGGGTTCCAGCGGAACTGAAGGGCGACCTCTTCATGCTCCTCGGCGCAAGTTTCTACGGCATCACTAACGTCGCCGAAGAGTTCCTTGTCTCGCAGGCACCACTCTACGAGGTCGTCGGCCAGATTGGGTTGTATGCGATGATCATCTGTGGGGCGCAAGCTGGTATCTTTGACCGCGAGTCTTTCCAGAATGCTACGTGGAATAGCGAGATTGGGGGCTACCTTACGGGTTTCACGTTGACCATGTTTATTTTCTACTCGACGGTTCCGGTTCTCCTGCGTCTTTCATCAGCCGCGTTCTTTAATATCAGTTTGCTGACTACTAACTTTTACGGTGTGGCAATTGGGATCAGGTTATTTGGGTATGTGCTGGATAAGTACTATCCGGTCGCATTTGTGATGATTATTGTCGGCTTGTTTGTATATTTTGCGTATATTTCGGTATTTGGGGAAGCCAAAAAGCCGTGGTTGGGCGAGAATCAAGAGCGGGGTGTAGTTGGCGTCGGGACTGCAAAGAGGATGGTAATAAGGGATCCGGAGAGGGGAGCCGTGATCTAGGTGATGGCCTGTTCGTATTTCTATTCTATGTAAGGCAAACGAATTAATACCGCACTGTTCATTATGCATCACTCGCTGAAGACCATTCGCCAAAAATTTATGCCTATCGGCTGTATTCCACTATTCTATCCGGTTTTTTCTTCACTGCTTCCTATTTCATACTTTGCACTTATCCCACACCATAATTTGCATACCACTGCTATACCCTTCACCTCGCTTCCGCCCCAACTCTATATTCCAAAATTTCACCCATAGAGCCTGTTATCATATATGGGAATCCTCGACGTGTTTGGCGGCAACGGTCGCACAGCCAACACTCTCCTACCCCGGCTCAGCCTTATTAAGCGCCATGCGCACAGACCTCACATCCCGTCCCTCTTCCGTCCACGAACCACCACACCAAACCTCCCGCCCATGCATCCAGCTCCACCATGGGCACCCCTCAGCACTCCTCGCACACCGCTTCCCGAGCACAATCACCATCACAATCCATCTCTCCGATTCCCGTCAACGGCATCCTCGACCCGCCGCTGTACGTTGGCCAGGGCTTTGCCGACTTCAAGGTGTGTTTGCGAACCACGATGTCCCTCTTCCACGCTTCGTCTACTAACCCCCCGCAGCAGTTTAAGGATAAACTGACCGACTGGGCGATATCAGCCAAGGTTCCTCCCCCCTTCCCCCCCCCCCCCTCAGGGGCCTCAGCTGACTGAAGACAGTTCTACACGCGAACCAAGAAGTCGGACGCGAAACGGGTCATCGTCGACTGCGCTTCGCCCGTATGTGGGTTCCATGTCCGCGCGTATCTGTGTGCGCGAAGGGGGTGCGTGGTGGTTGGCACGCTGATGCCCGAGCACACGTGCTCGCCCGAGGCCCTCGCGAATAAGAAACGTGCGCCCGCGAGTAAGCAGGCGTGGATCCAGCGGATTCTTCCAGAGACTATCGAGGTCACCAGGGATACCACCCCCACCCAGATTATTGAGGCTATTCAGAGGAAGTGGAATCATACGATTCGATATGAGGCGGCACAGAGGGCTAAGAGTATGGCGCTGTCTGGGAATGGGGTTGTGCCCGTGGGTGGTGGGATGGGGGCCGGGGCGAATGGGTTGAGTGCGAATGGGGGGATAAATGGTGGGAGTGGGATAAATGGGAATGGGATAAATGGGAGTGGGATAAGTGGGAGTGGGATAAGTGGGAATGGGGTGGGCGGGAGCGGAATGAATGGGAATGGGAATACGAATGTGAATGGAGGAGGAGCAGGAGGAGGAGGAGGGGTGCTACAGGCTACAAGAATACATATACAGCAGCAGCAGCAACCGCCGCCGCCGCCACCACCGCCGCCGCCGCCGCCGCCGCCGCCGCCACAGCAGCAGGTCCACCAACACCAGGTACATCAGCATCAGCATCAACACCCGCCGAACCAAAACCACGGCATCAACCCTGCCCAAACTATCACAACACCAACAAATACTCCCACTCAGATGCCCAGCATCAACACCTACCACCACCACCACCACTCACTTCCGACCACAAGCCTCCTCTTCTCCCCGGCCACCTCCCAAGCCTCCCCCCCACCAACAACCCAACCCTCGTTCCCCCCTCCCCCCCCTCCGGCATCCGACCACCCCCCCCGCGCCATCCGCATCGCCATCTCAGACCCCCTCCTCTCTCCCTACCCACGCGCAACCCACCCCTGGCGCGGTAAAACTGTCTTCCTCCGCTATGGCATGCTGCGCACCCCGACACTCCGGGACCTTCTCCGCTGCGTGCACCGACACCTACCTGGTGGGCGTATGCCATGGTATATCACCGGCGCGATCTCGGCGGCGGACATCCCGATTGGCGATGATGAGGAGGAGGGGGAAACAGTCGTGCTTAAGGACGACGACGATATCGAGGCTTGGTGGTGTATCAGTGAGGCTAAGCCGATGGAGGTGCAGGTCGTGCTTGACTCTACGGATGCCGCCGGGGAGATGGCACAGATTCTTGGGGTTGAGACGGCGACGGTGGGCGTGAAGAGGCCGAGGGTTGATGCCGGGGTGTGGGAGGAGGTGCTTGAGGAGGCGGTGGGGAGGAGGAGGAGGGTTAACTAGGCTGTCAGGGGTAGCTTGATTTCCAGCGGGCGAGCATTCCTATCCGTTTTCGACTCAAACATCGCCAACATCATCATCAATTGATGCTGAAGCCTTTTCTTCCGGCTCCATATCCCTTCCACAATCACCAACGAGTGAGGTAGTCACTGGTAACTGGAGTCGCACGGGGGGAGGGGGGGAGTGGGGAGGGGGAAGGGGGAAGGGGGGAGGGGGGAGGGGGAAGGGGGAAGTGACGTTTATTATGACTTTATGCATGGTTATGGTTATGGTTTGGGGACACTTTTGTTTTTATCTCGTATTTCTACTTTGTTGGCGTTCTTGGGAAGGCGGGGTGTGGGCTGGGGCCTGTGGGGAGGCATGTAGATTTGGCACCTGAGAATTAAATGGATCTCTTCTTTATTGCATGATGAAGTCGGAAGTAAATTGTACTAAAATTTGAATTCGTGACCCCTGAATTGATCCCCAGACTCTCACAAGCTTGCTCTCCTGTGGTAAACGACTTAGAGGTATGAGTGGCTACACCAGAGTCTGGACGAGACAGAACTAAGCCATGTGGAGGAATGCACAACCTGAGCACTTACAATCCATCAAGCACGCCCGCAAGTGTATCCACCCTAGGGCTGAGAAGTCTATTGTCAGAAGTTATTCTTACAAAGACTGTGGACGTTTGCGGTGAGATGGAACTAGAGTATGACGTCCACTATCGTACAAAGTAAGCCACATCAGCACTCTCTTCACATGCATTGCCGATAGGTATATAGTCCCGACTATATCGCCGAGCTATACGAAACCAAAACACCTCCAATGGCCTTCAGCAGAGAGTCCAAGATTCAAGCCACAGCCAGTAGACCGCATCAGCACCTTTTTTAAAGCTCCAGACGAAGCTGCTATTGGGCTTCTGGGGGCTGGTAGCGAGACTGTCTACATCGCCGAGCTTTTGTGGAACCAAACACCCCAATAACCCTCAACCGGCGTGTTCACCAGCACGTTCTTTCACAAGCTTTCTCCAGATGTTAGTGCGGGCGTGACCTATATACCGAGCTTTATGAAACTGAGCGCCTCCAATCAATGGTTCTCTTGGTCAGCTTGCTGCGCCAAGTGGAGTTGGGGTTTGGAGACACAATGGCATAAGCGGCTGCCTTGAACCGTCAGTTGGTAGCGGAGGTACTTTGTGTGCACTGCTGTGACTCCTTCGTGTACCACCACTAGCCTCGTCCGGCCCCATGAGGGGGGACTGGGAACGAGAGGTTCAAGTCATAGCTGAAATGGCATAACCTTTTAGCCTCCCACTCAGCCGGGGTTTGACTGCAGCTTACAAACTGTCCACAACTTTAGCATGCTCATTGGTCCAATAACCACGCACATGAACGGGTAGCACAGGTCAGAGGTCTAGAAGCTGCTGAAACAACCGCGAGAGGTCGCACTGTGAGAGGGTGTTATTTTTAGCCCCAGTGCATAGGGCTGCAGTTGGGGCTGAGCAAGCTGCACGAGCCACGGTAGCGAGAATGTGCTTATTCTGGGAGCGTGGCTTGAGCTGTGTATATGACAGGGTTTGAATAAGTTTGAATAAATAGAGGATAGAATCCCGTCGTAGTTAAAATTATCAGCAGCATCCCTTCTTTCCTTCCTTCCTTACGTCTTCAGCATTCCATTCAATCGCAGTCTTTGATATCCTTTCGTTTCAACGGTCTTTAAGCAAACATGCATTTCAGCACTAGCCTCTTCCTCCTCGCAGCAAGCACGCTTACCTCTGCACTCCCGCACACCAAGCGGCAGAACACGCGGATTACACCCACACAAATCAACAAGCTATACGAGATCATACCGACCACGGCAAACTCCGACGGCTGGGGCGAGGTATCACAGCAGGTGGGTGTGACACCAAGTAAAGTCCACTCTCTTGTCGCATTCCAACTAGACACCTCCGACGCCGGAAAAACCTGCAATCTCCGTTTCGACAAACCCGATATCGCAATTGGCACCCTCATGTTCCAGGTGTACGACTTCACCCCTTCCAACGGCCGCATGTTCGATCCCAAGAAAGCGTCGTGGAACAAAAAAACGGGGTCGAGAGGGAAGAGTCTGGCCACGTTTAAGGCTGGGGGGAAGAATCTGGTGTATTCCTTCCCCTGCCCCGCCGGCGGGAAATTGCTCAATTACGAACTCGTCCCCGAAGGAACTGTGAATATGCAGTGGCAGTACCCGGGCTCGACTGGGCTCTGGCTCGAGGTGGCGCCCAAGGGGACTCCCCAATCACCACCAACGATCCGGGTCAACATGAAGGACCAGGTTAACCTTCGCGAGGGACACGGCGGGACAGGCTCCATTCAGTACGGCGAGATCAACCGCTCTGAGCCTGGGAAGACGGTGACCACCTTGGTGGGATTCATCATGCCCACGAACAAAGACTACACCAAGCACACCTGCAACCTCCGATTCGGAAAGACGACCGAGGCTACGGGAACAAAGACGTTCAAAGTGTACGATTTCGTCCCCAATAATGGTCTACCGATCTTTCAGTCGTGGTTGGTTTCGTGGAATAATAAGAGAGGTGTACGCAAGGCTGAACGCGCCACGTTTAAGCTTGGAAGCAGCGGTCCGGTGCTAGCGTTCCCTTGCCCGAAGCGTGGGGCGGGGGTTAATTATGAGATTGTGCCGACTAAGGAGGCTGTGAATATTAAGTGGGATACTACCAACGGGGGAGGGTTCTGGGTTGAGGTTGTATAAGGTGTAGCATTCGGCTTTGGCGGCGATGGACTTGTGCAAGGAGTACAGTACTGGTTTCTTGTTTGATTTCTGATTCCTTTCCGGATTCGGTGGGTGTTTGGTGTTTTTGGCGAGTCAGAACACGCATTAATATGGTGTCTTGGGGTGTATTCATTGGTGTATATTAATAATTCTTGATAATGGCGTACTGCTGAATTCCCATACAAACTCGACCAACGTAGCATGCACCAGAATAAATATCTTTGGTAGCCCATTCGAGAAACAACTGCCCTCATGCCCGCTACTTGCTCAGCTCTCAAATCCGTTGGTCAGGCCATGCACACAGCTACATCACCAGGCGGATGCTGCTACCTCTGCCGCTTTCGAATCCTCAGATCAGAAATTTCTGGCCACCGGATCAAAGATCAATAGGTACATCTAGTTCCTTCATGTCTTTGTAAAGGGCTTTTCCTGCATCTCCTTATCCTCTAAGCGTTTGATTGAAGTTGCAGCGAAAGTTGCTAAAGAGTTGACTATGATGTTTGAAAGTGACAATACAGGAGAATGAGATTTGCGTGCTCTTCTCGTTCCACACATGACGTCGACAGTGCGTTTTCCAGATTGAACAACCAGGCAACTGGACGCGCCTCTTGAATTCGGGGTTTCAGAGTCGACAAAGGTTTAAGCCAGCTACGAGTCTTCGAACTGGGCATTGAGCTGGGAAACTCAGTAGAGAGTTTAAGCTGGTTAATCCGGATGGTGAGTATGGTCTTTTGAACCCAAGATCCTGAAATTTGCCCCGTTGACAGCTGATAATGCCATGCTCTTCGGTGCCCGAAGAGGAAGACAGCTGCTGCGCAGCGTTGATATGTGCAACAATGTCGGATCGGGAGAATTGACTCCGCCTCCGGTCTCCTCATTGAGGTTCAGGCGATTTGACCTCGTATCTTCCGGTTCCTGGCAGAAAGGTCGAAGGGTGTTGCTTGCTTGTTGTTCGATCTGTTGAGTCGTGGTCGTTGCGATCACCTGCTCCATTGGCCTTCTGCGAAACGATACGACCGCAATAGATAATTTTGTATGCGTGACTGCCGACGTGGGATGTGTTGGGAAAGAGGAAGTAGGGAAAAGGGCACTTCAGACTGGGCAGTTATGATTGGGTTCCGAAAGTGATAGCCTTGCAAGGAAGCTCTTGGGTGACTGTGTTTGCATTGAAGTGCGGATAAATTGCACGAGTTGCCTGTTCCGGTGCCAAGACCAGGCATATTCCTGCAGAATAATCACGCAAGGCTCTTTGTAGAATACAATCCACTGATCTCTGCTGGCGGGCGTAAAGATGCAGTACCGTTGTTGAGTCGTGTCAAACCCCCCAGTTCCCTGCCCCAGTCGGTTTGATATTCATTGGACTCGATCGAGTCGTGTCATCCGGCACCCCACGGTCTCCGTCGATCGGACCCGGAGGTGGTTGCGAGTTGCTGGATTACCCGAAAGGCTCTTGGAGGGGTTGTACAATCCGTACCGTCCTCACCCTCACCGAGCATATCTTCCACTTCCTCGTCTGAGTCCCATTAGAGTAATCGCCCGAATTGATGTATTGTATGGCTGCTGAGCACTAGTTGATATTGTGTTGCGAGTGACAGTGAAGGACGCACCTGAGCAATGCTTTTGGTTGGTGCTCTACATCCGGATAACGACGTTAGTATTGTTGCATTGAGGTGTCTTGAAGGTGAAGCGATATGGTGGATAGAAATAGAAATAGATCACCTTAGTTTATCTATCTTATCTGCGGTTTGTGCCACCATTATAAATGGTTGCCACACGACATGGACCTAAATTAGGCACAGCCAACAGGGACTGTAACTTTTCACGCTTTTCCTGCTAAGACGAGCCGTTGTTTTAAACGATCCCCGCCGCCAGATCTGTTGTGTTTCGCGACCGTGTTTGTGTGCTTCGCCAGCAGTCTAGCGGGGAATAAATGCGCATCATTGGGACGCTGGCAGCTGTTGCGAACCAGAGGCTTGTTTTTTTTCCTCCGTCCAGTTCGGGTCGCAGTGTGCATGTTGGTCTCGCGTTTAACAGCGCAGTTGGCAGCAGATAAAGTGGGTAAAGAAGGCTTCGATTTGCAATCTGGAACACCCCTCTCTCGGCCACGACGGACCTGCAGCTCAAATAATTGTGACGTTTGCGAATCGGAAGCCAATTTATCGATCGAGAGAGCAGAGAGTCAGACAAGACAGAAGGACGCAAAAGAAGGAGAGAAGAAGGGAGAAGCCGTCTCTGTTGCTGTTATCGCCACCCAATCAATTGCTAAGCATCTCCTGTCCGGTCGGCCATCCATCACTGCCATCCATCGTCTCCGCTTGCTCACCTCCTGCCCTCCGCCGATCCGGGACCCTCTCAACACGTCACCGTTTCGCATTTTTATTCTTCCGACACAGCTGTTCAATTAAGTATCTCCATAGCACATCCCCAGCCTGCGGTGCATTCATCGCTGGAGCCTCGGAGGCCGAACTCACTGCTTGCCCCGTCAAACCTCAGCGCAGTTGCAGTAGCCGGAACCATCCCATCCCAGTCACGCAATCTCCCCAATTCCCAATCCCTACTGCCACCTTCTGTGCTGCCCTGTTTCGGAGATAGTAGCCAACTGCAACTGCAACTGCCAACCTGCTGCGCCGCAGCTTCAGGAGCCTCATCATCGCACCCCAGTCAGTCTCTGCTCCTAGTCTCCTGCCGACCGGCACCAACACCACGACACGACAACAAGTCTTCACTCCCCCTCCCCTCCCCGACACGCGCCGCCCCTCGGACGCCATATCACGCCTTCAGCACGCGATCGCTATACGAGCTCGACGCCCGGCCAGCGAATCTTTTTCACGCGCACGCGACTAGATCCCAGATAGAGTTGCAGACGAGCGAGGAGGTGTTCGAGTCATTGCCGCCGCTCATTTGCGACGCCAACGACGACGACGACGAAGACGACCGAAACGGCCAAGATACCACTAACCACAGTATGATGCCGCTGCCTGTGCCAAATCCTCCCACCACGCCGCGACGAGTAAAAGTCTATGAGCTTCGGAATAATGATTGGTTTGATCGGGGAACAGGGTACTGTACGGGGCAGTTGGTGAATGTAAGGAAACAAAATCTCTGCCGCAAAGAAGGATAAAGGGATTATATGCGACAACCATTTTGATGTGCGCGCGTGTGTGCATGGGAAGGGTGGGACAATCGGATTTCTGGGATATACGCTGACGTCGCGCGTGTATGGAACAGGAAGAACCGCACATACAGGTCAAGTCGGAGGAGGAGTCGGATCGGGTCCTGCTGAACACAAAGATAATAAAGGATGACGGGTATCAGAAGCAGCAGGGTGAGTTTCGGGAGGATATTTTTCGCAGGATGATGAAGAAAGTGGAAGGCAATTATTGTGCTCCAGCATATAAAGTGGTGCCTCGGACTACTTCTAGGGTGATGCTAATGGGGGGAATATGCAGAAACCCTCATTGTTTGGACGGAACCGCAGGGAACGGATATGGCGCTCAGTTTCCAGGAGCCGGAAGGTTGCGCCGCGATATGGTATGTTTGAGCCTTTCTTGCTCTGGGAGAGCTATTTCTGACAGCGCTTTAGGGAGTTTGTGAGCCACGTCCAAAGTCATCTGTTGTCCGGAACCGGTAAACCTCGCCCAAATGAGCTGCAATCCAATGGACAGCTATACTAATAGGACGATGTTAGACGAGATACTCTCCGACGATGCTGGCGACAGCACTATCCCTTCCTTACCTATTCCGGAGCTTGGAAACCTCGATGAAATCGAGATAATGATACGGCAGGCATCATCTACAGCAAGTGGGAGGGACATACTAGGAAAGTACATTCTTACTAATGATTACATTGCGAAATTGATACCCCTTCTGGAAGTTGCGGAAGATTTGGAGAGCATCAGTCATCTCCACCGTTTGTGCAATATCATGAAGATGATCATCCTATTGAACGATACAGTACTTGTTGAGAAGATCGTAACGGATGAGATGGTTCTGGGAGTTGTGGGCATTCTAGAATGTAGGCATGGACTTGCTTTTTTCGATGCACGATTACCGCGCTAATGCACCTGGTTCCAACTGCAGATGATCCTGACTTCCCCTGCCATAAAGCCAACCATCGACAATTTTTGGGGGATAAATCAAAGTTCAAAGAAGTGGTACCAATAAGAGAGCCGGAGGTGGAAAAGAAGATACACCAAACCTATCGGTTACAATATCTCAAGGATGTCGTACTCGCAAGGATACTTGATGACCCGACATTTTCCGTGCTGAACTCCCTCATCTTTTTCAATCAGTTCGATATCCTTCAACACCTCCAAAATAACCAAACTTTCATGAAAGATCTCTTTTCGATATTTCATGACCCCGAAGCACCGGCCTCAAAAAAGAAGCTTGCAATTTTATTCATCCAAAATTGCTGCTCTATAGCAAAAACTATACAGGCACAGGCTAGAATCCAGCTCTATGCAAATTTCATTCAGGGTGGTCTCTTTGGAGTTATAGATTATGCTTTGATGGAGAAGGATCCTAGTGTCCGGATAGCTGGAACCGATGTCCTTGTGGCTATGATCGATCACGATCCGACAATGATGCGGGGATTCATATACCGGCAGATCAACGAGAAACAAAAGCCGCTAACACATACCCTGATCGAGCTGCTTCTTGGGGAACAGGATCTTGGTGTTAAGGCACAGATTGCGGATGCAATTAGAGTTTTATTGGATCACTCGCAGGGTACACCGTTGGATAGCCTCGGTAAAGGAGGAGATATGGCCGCTAGGATACATGCCAGAAGTAGTACGATGGACAGTGAGACGGAAGGCTTTTTGAAAACCTTTTATGAGGAATCTGCCAAAAAACTGTTTGCACCTTTGCGAGAGTTGCAATCTCGAGAGTCGTGTATGTTTTCTCGGTCCTTGAAAGTTGGTGGGGTTTTTGCTGACAAAATGATTGGGGATATTCAGTGACAGGATTACCGATTGCAGAGGTTTCCTTATACTCGCATCTGGTGGAAACACTTTGCTTCTTCGTCCGACATCATTCCTACAGGAGCAAATACTTCCTTCTTACCGAAAACCTGCCATCACGGGTTGCTCAACTTCTCGGGTGCCCGGAAAAACATCTCAAGCTCACGGCATTGAAGTTTTTCCGAACGTGTGTTGGCTTGCAGGACGAGTTTTATATACGGCACATGGTGAAATATAAGCTTTTTGAGCCTATATTGAACCTTATTATGGACACAATGCCACGAGATAATCTGCTCAACTCGGCCTGTCTGGAGTTTTTCGAGTTTATTCGACGGGTAATTTAATCCCTAGCTTCAAGGAGCAAGAAAAGCGAACATTGCTCATTTGAAAACAATGACAGGAAAACCTCAAGCACATTATAACGCATCTAGTCGACAGTTATCGGGAAACTCTGCAGAAGATCACGTATGTCAAGACCTTCACCGAATTGATCGTCAAATACGACCAGCTTCATGATCCTACACCACCCACGCGCTTTCAGGATTCGGTGGCCTTTTCACGGTATGTGTCGGATGTTTTACTTGTTCGATATCAACTAACGTTTTGCAGAAACCAGATTAATGGTAACCGACGGTGGCAGGGTGTTAGGGATATGGATGCAGAGGAAGAAGCGTACTTTAACAATTCTGATGACGAGGATAAGGATGAGGAGAATGTACCGCCAACTCTCGAGGCGAAGGTTACGCCAGTAAAGATGCTCAATGGATCGCCGTTACTCAAGCCGTTAGTCGACTATGGCGACGACGACGATGACGATGAAGTTATGAATGTAGCAGCAGCAACCAAACCAGCACGGCCCCTCAAGCCGAAGCCGACCGAACCACGAGTAGAAACAGAAGGAAACGAGAACAGGCCTCCGACGCCACCGACACCAACGGCGTCGCCACCATCTGCGAAGACGGAGAAGCGGGAACAAGACGATGTAGTGGTGCCTCCACCAAAACGGAGAAGGGAAAAGGAGGAGGATGATGATGAACTGGGTAAGTTGTCTAGGAACAAGAGGAGAAGTCCAACAGGCGGTGGGGCTGTCATGGGAGTAGGAGGAACGGCAGTGATGGGAAGGAAGAGGAGCTTTGGGTTACTGGGGAGCAACGTCGCGGGACAAAGCCCGAACAAAAAGATTGCAATCTCGCTGGCTCCAAAGGGTGTGTCAGGTCCAGAATCTCCGAAATCGACAAGTCCGATTACAGCGACGCCTACTTCCACGCCAGTCACACCAACAGCAACTGCAATAGCTGCAACCACCGCCACAGAACCAGAACAGAAAAATGAGGAAAAGAAAGAGTGAAGGACAATATAAAGAAACAGCATTAACTGGTGTAGTTCAGTCAGTCATGGGATATCACTGTAGACGATGAAAGAAAGAGTGTTTTGAAACTGGAAACGGGGAAACGGAGTGTACGGGCTTCATTTTTTTCTCTCCTTTCCTCCACCCTCCACTAGTGGGTGGTGTGGTGAATTGTTTTTTACGTTATTTTTTTGCTCTCATGGATTTTTGTAGTGTTCCTATTTGTTCGTGTCGTTTTGCTCCCCATCCAACCCCACCCGCCCCCATATCCTTCTAGTCCTCGCACCAACGTGTGTTGCGTGTTGTGTGTTTTTGAGATATCGATTCATATCCCTTCTGTAGTGTCGGGCGTATTTGTTTTTTTTTTAGTTATTTTTTCTTTGAGAGGGGATACGAGGGGGGAGAGAGGATGTGTAAGATACCGGCTGGTGGGAGCAAGATTGGGGCGGGGGCTGCGTGTCTAGTTGTGTGCGGAGTGAAATCTATTGATTGCATAACAAACGTATCGTGAGCGAACAGTGATGGTGAGTGAACAGTGATGGTGCAGGTGGCGTAGAGTAGATCCCAAGAAAAATTTTTGCCGCGCGTGTATCGACATTATTGCGTGATAGATCGGAGTGTCGGCGGGTATCTGATTCCTGTCAAGTCTCAAATGTTCGGCGAGCCTCGTGTCTGCAGCTTATTCATTAGGTTTAGTGATCCGTATCCTGCGATTCTTGTCCCAACAGGCAGCTTCTTTGCAGCAACTACGATTTACTCGTGCATAACCGCTTGACGGCTCGAGGTCCATATGGCCCCGAAACATAACGGAGATCTAGAACCCCGGTAGAAGGCTTGCAGATGGTCCCAAACCAACAAGCAATGTTGTGATTGTGGTGTTGTTGGGCATTGTTCTAGGCGGCTGAATGTATCCAAAATATGGAACTTCGGTGTGAGGATGGATTTGGAAGAGATGGTGGGCACAAGATTTCTAGATGTACGCTCGCTTGGGCGGGCCAATCGGGTGGGACTTTGACTGGGCGTCTTGTTGAACCAATCATTTCTCAGCCCAACCCTACACAAGGGATCTACAAAACTCCGAAAACGAATACGAACTTGTAGTTCATGGAGAATCACTCGAGACTAGATTTGTCCCCCGCAGAAAAGTAGATAGGTGAATTAATGACCCTTTCCCCCAGTGTGTGTGGTTTAATGGGGAGCTACACTTTCGAGGCTCGGTTTGCGGCGAAAACGACGTCCCGTTATCTTCGGCCGCTAATGTGCAGGGACGGTCTTGGCCCGCGTAGATGAACCACAGGAAGACGTCAGATTCCTTAAAGCTGTATTAAACTTTATTGCACGGTTCCTTGCCACCGCTGTGATACATCATAGAAAGCCAAACTTGACCTCTATCGTCATCGACACATTATGCTCTCGACACCGCTCCGCCGCCTCTTTCCAGATCCCTTTGCGCCACCACCGCAGCTTCGGGTTCACAAACTACGCTAGGTCTTATCCCAACGCCTGCTGTGGAAGGGTTAAGGAGTTGTACCAGTTCGGGAGGGAGGTCCAGGATGTGAGTGGACGTGTGGGGTGTGGGGTACGTGTGCTAAGGATGGGTAGAGTCTGAGGGGGCTGGGTAGATCAGCTGGTGGGAGGGTGGTGGAGAGGGAAATCAAGCGGGGGTAGGTATGGAAGCGGGAAGAGGGAGTGCGGTGCTGATGGTGATAGGTGGTGGGGATTTGCGCGTGGGCGGCTTATGAGTATCGGCGGGTGAGGCGTGATGGTAGTGGGTCCTAACGAATTGGTGGAGCGGGTTGGTGTTGATATCGCCATTTTTGGGATGATTTATTGGGACCAAAAGAAATGAAACTATTTTTAACTCACACCAAGACAGGATTGACGCATTGATTAGTTGTCTGGGAGTGTGGTATACATTAGATAAAGTCGCATTTATGACGCAGCAGCAGCAAAAACATACAACGTCACTCAGGATGCATGCAGCGGGCACTAACTTTAGCGGACTTGGTACGGAGCTTATCTCCCCGCCAGCCTCGGGCTTAGTACGGTGCCTATCTCCCCGTGAACTTCGGGCCTGAGTAGTGCCTTTCTCGTGATGCTTCGCTCTTAGTGATTTGTTCTTAGTGCTTGAGATGATCTCTTTCTTTATATATGTCTATCTTCTTCTCTCTCTGTACGATAGACAATTGAGCTTCTTCGTTCGTTCTCTTTTGCACTCATCAGGTCTATCTGGCCGGGTTGGGGAATAAATTACAGCAAAGCCAATTCGCGATGGAGAAGAATTAATGTCCAGTCGATTCTGCTTTGGCGATTGTTGCGAGATTTCAAACGGTCCGGAAAATTGGAAGTAGGTGCTAGTAAGATCTAAGTGTACAAGTACCTGGTGCTTAAGAGCCTAAACATATCAGACATCCGACCAGCAAGCACCCAACAGAGGAGGTGGCACTTGGTATGGACGGAGGTAGAGAGGATGCGTGTTTAGCTACTTAAGCTCGCCACCACTATCGTCATCGTGCTATATCTGTTCCGTACCACTGGCGACCACAAGGGTTCCCGAACTGCAGAGACCAGTTCGCAAAGTTTACAGTTCACGAACTGGCAAGCGTTTGTAAACCAGCCCGCATTGGTTCTCGTCAATCTCTACTACATGTAAAAATCCCACTGCTGACAGCTTCTGTCGGACCAGGCGTTTCTCACTGGCGCTATTGCTTGAGTAATTGGAACTGGTGGATTATCCATTTTCCATTTCGTTATTGGGCTGTGTGCATTCTCTCTCTTCTCCTCAAGCACCACCGTCTGCGTATCGCACGCCTTCTGGCAGTTACACAATACTCTGACTTTGTTGCGGGCGCGTGACTACCTGTATGGTGCAAAGCGATTCGTTCCCAGTTTTGCTTGGGGTTGCAGCTGGGCTTCCCAAACGCAAATGGACCCCGGGTTGCGATCGGTCACGGATTGCCCACCGTACGAAACATCTGAAAGAGATGTTCACTTGCTTACACTCACGTATAGGAGAATTGCGGGGAGACCACCATAATACTTGCTGAGAAAAAGTCGAGATGTGCCCTCTCTGTTTACTAAAAACTACATCCTGCTGGTTGCTGCACATACGACCAAAGCAATTACTCATGACCTACGTCCGTATTAATGTAAATAGGATTGAGATACTCACGCCCCAGCCGTTACCACCAGCAAGTTAACGCAATTGATGTGCATCTTTAGTATACATCTTAACTTCCTAACCTCCTCTTCCTTAAATAAAGCCCACCCAATCTTCCTCCAACTACTACTGTTGAGTCCGCGCCGATACTTCTCGATTTTCGCGAGGAACACCTCAATGGGCCTCCTACAGAGGGCCACAGAGTGTTTGATCGCGTTGATAGTGGCCACATGAAGCTGCGAGGAGGAGCGGCATACCTCTTCAGCCTCGAGAAGCGCTCGCTAGAAGCTAAAGAGTTCTGAGACGAGTTCTTGGTAGCTTTCGGAGCTACCCGAGCTGGAGTTGAGAGCGTCGACGGCTGTTGCCACTAGCCGCCCAACTGTTAGAAAATCGCCGATGGAGAAGCCGAAACTCATCGAAGGCAGTTGATGATGGAACGAGTGCTTGTGGTGTATTTAGAGAAGTGGAGATCGTTTTGTTTTGTAGCGTACGTACCTAGGTATGTTGTTGTTTGTTGTTTAATCATACTGTATTCACTCTTACTAGAGTATGACAGGACCTAATAACCCCCTCCGCCTCCGGGCGAGCCGGCTAGATGGCGGAGCTCCCCCCCCCGCACCTAGGTATGTTTTGTTTCACAACCACCTTCATAATATAATCATGTTCATGGGTTGGACCAACGAATCACGAACCGAATACCTACAATATCTTCAACGGTAACGTTGCACTACATATTTATATACACTTGAAACCTGTGCTCACAAATTATGACCATGGAAGGCTGTTTTAACTTTAATTCAATTTCCGCACCACAGTGCATTTAACAATTACATATCATCATTAAATCCCTACGGTACAGGGAATGCGCAGATTAGATTTGGACTGTTGCCTAGCACAGGAGTTACTGGAAATAACTTCAGGATAACTCTGTGTTGGCAGTTATTCTTTTTCTTTTAAAAAAGCGTATTAACAGAATGTAGTAATTATGCGATAAAGCGCATTTCCTTCTCAGACAATTACCAAAAGCGATTTGCACAGTTCTGTAACTGTACTTTTACGCATTTCGCGTATCATAGGGAACTATGGCAGCTACGAAGATCATGTAGCTGTTGAAATGATGTTTCTTAATGATCTCTATGCAAGAGACTTTCGTCTCGATATATACATAAAGTGCTGTGTCCTATCATAATGCCTTATGCCCTACTGGCATGCCCTGTGCCTTACCGATATACTCTCAGCCTTACACCGTGAACCGGGTTTATTTGTTTGTAATTATATTGTATTCGGCCGCTTGCGGCCATGACATACACTTTTGCTCTTTTCCCTGCCACTTCTCGAAACCACAAAGGAAACAAGCAAAGCCGTGTATCCCGTGCATGTGTTCTGCGTAGTGATGGGCACGGAGCGGTATCGGATGAAACCCAGTTTCAGAGTACTATTTGAGACATCTTGCGAATTGGGAACTTAGTTTCGGGAGATTTTAAGGGCCGGTCCCAAGACTGATTTCGGATAGCCCTCTCCCAGGTGTATATCTAGCCGCTTCTATACTACAGTCTTAGTCTTGTCCTGGGTATGATCATTGTCCTGTAGCTAGCCCTCTAGCATTCGTCTTAAACAAACGTACACCAGCGGTGCACCTAGCGGGCTGTTGGACAATGTCTTTTTAGGAACAAGGAAATCCGATACCCCACAAAGATTGTTTCTAATGTACAATCGCGGTAAAAAGGTGATGAGATACGCGAAAATCAACATTGCAACAATATCTTTAGACTGAACAAAACAGCGTCAATTGTTTTGGCTTTAAAAATCCAAGGTCAACTTCTGGATCATTATCCTACGGTTCCCAAGTTCTTGTGGGTTTCTTAAAGGTGTAGTTGGATTGATGGGGGGTGTTTGTTGAATTGTATGTCTCATCATTTTTTCCCATGACTGTACAGTACAATACTGAAATTGCAGCAAACCAAGACAGGGTACCGTAAACAACTCAGATTACCGTGTTGAGGCTAGCCCGGAAGATGTGCCAATATATCTACATCGCGGAAACGTAGAATGTTCATATCTTTGGTAAGAAGATAAGACGCTAGAAGCCTCAAAGACCAGGATGAATTGAGGATTTCGTGGCGTCTTTCGAAAGATGCCAACTCTTTGGAATCTTTGGGGTATTTGAAAGCCGATATGGTATCTGTAAACTCGTAAAGGACAGTAAGCAGTCAAAGAACTTGAAAGACCGTAAGACCGTCGGTCTGAAGTTGACCGTCTGAGTTACCCGAGGATCACATGATATTGTTAGAGCCGCAACTGAAATTCCATCATGTATTCTCACTTGTCCTCCCGCTCCTCTCTACCCACCACGTTTCCACAGTCCCAAAGACCACAGGTTTTTATAAAGTACGTCCTCAAAAGACAAATGCAAAAACTACAGCCCCCAAGGGACATGTGGTGGGATCGGTCCTTAAGAAGTGACGCAGTTCCGAAGGACAATCTCGTGCAGACTGTAAGTCTCAAAGACTTTAAGCTGTTAGAGACAGACTGAATTACACTCATTGTTTGTTACCAAGAGTCTGAAAGACTTTTATATTCCCGCCTCTTATAGTAAAGCCCGCTCATGTAACAACACTTTCAATTTCGTGATGAATGCGGTAGGCTGTAGCCGCAGTCGAAAGCCACCTCCAAAAAAAGGTACTTTGCACATCGCGCAGCTTCTAGTAAGCAGTTTTGTAGATAAAATCACTTACTAGCTATGGTACAAATTAGACCTATGTGTCTGGCTTGGTTACCTCACTCCCGATAGACAAAGCGGTGATCTTCAGTGGAAACTAAGTCGTGATTACAAACTCTCTAAAAGCTAGAGCAGCCCATTCCAATACACTCTTTAAATCACAAATACACGTGGAATTCGATAGCTTCATATACAGGATGCTACATGCAGTGAAACGCAGAAACTGCCATTGCGGTAAATGTAAATACGTCTAAATCTCGTTTAAGGCGACCAAATGATGTAAACGGTCTCTAGGTTTATTTCGTGCTCAGCCTCCAGTGGTGTTGCCCCTCGTACCACATTTATCCACAGTTGCCGAGCGAAGGCAACGAGGGTCTGGGGATGAGACAACCTCTAGGTCGCCAGCAATTCAATGGAAGCTCAGGGTTTTCTGGAGTAAAAGCGAGTGAAACTTTAGCCAACTAGCGTCAACATCAGGTACCCGCACCACGAATATCACTGGGACTATATATCTATCCTCGTTGACATACTTGGATTTTCCAGTTCATTCAATCCCTGCACTGCACATGCACACAGCTGCGCATGCAGTTTCGCATGCAGCTTCGCATGCAGCTTCGCCTACAGGTTCAACCTTCACTGCTCGACGCAGCCACTTCGCCGGCATGTGAAATGTCTACAGTTATACCTGTAGATATAGTTGTAACTTCGTACAGATTTCCCAAAGCTTTCTGGCTTCGCACGTTTCTTCCAAACGACCCAGAGTAGATACTAACGGCGGGGTACCACAACCCTGACCCTTTACAGCTTCGGTCTGAGATTCTCCAGCAAAGATAGTCTTAGGTTTGTCAACAGCATCACCTGCGGCTGCACTAGTTTCAATCTGCCTGTAGTTAGAGTTTTTTAGCTTGCTTGTAAGCTGTCAAAGCTGTCACTTTTTTGCAGCCGTCGCTCCAGTTACTCCGCTAAACGAACTAAGCTGCCGTAATGGGGATTGATTTGCAGCCTAAAAAATCTAGTTATAATAGTGAATTGATCGTGATTATTGTATTTATGGAAAATTTCGTGCATAAGTGAGCTACTCCCACGATTTACTCATTGCTATGGTTGTCATCAGTACCACCGACACCGCGCACTAAGTTTCATCAGGACATTTCACGGATCGGGACTTATCATGTACATCAGTCAACTTCGCTAATTTGAAAGCTAAGCCAAACTACTGCTCCAGCCCAGAATAAAATGTTTGTCTCTGGCGCCGTGGCGGTGGGTTGGCGACGACGTCCCTCCGTGGGCGGTTCCGTCTCTTCAGTTGCATTTGTTACATGCCTCTACTGCACCTCAAAGGGGATGATGGTGCAAGGCGACTACCCAAGATTGTGGCTAGAGAGGGTGGTGACAGTTGCAATTGGGAATGCTGGTGTCAAAGAGCGTGTCGTTACCCCTCCTTACTGCATACTTAAGTACTTATTGTATGTGTTCCGACCCCGTTGCCAAGTAATTTACTTTGTCAAGAGGCCTACTTAGCAAGGGCCCCCTTTGCAACTTGGTTAACTTATTTGGTAAGCAGGCCTAGTCTATTGGCCAAGTGGAGAACTTGGTGACAGAGCCACCTTTTAAGCTGGCCCAGTTATAATGATCTATACTTGGTACTCGAGTCAACTTGGATTCTTGCCCTACTAATAAAAATGAGAGGTTTGTTCGAACTTGGAACCAGCAGAGCTGAGAGTAAAGTCCGGAAGCGATAGTGTTTTCCTATTGTCTACTAGTCTCTCTATATAGAAAATGACAAGAACAAATTGGTCGATCTGCAGATATCGACTGCCAGACTCGGATACAGATGCAGGATCGAACAGATTCCAATACAGTTTACAAGCCCAATACTTAAGGGGGTGAAAGTAGAGTGTTTAGATAGCCCAATCACAAATAGTGATGGGTGTGAGCTGACTGGGATTAGGCTGGTGGACTGTATTGCAACAGTTAATCCCAGTTGAGAGTTCTGGGTGATAGGAGGCCATTAACTCTGCTGATGATTGCCCCTCACTTGATAACTGGTCGGGTCCGGTCGCCAAGTACACTGCTTGATAACTGGACCCTTCTATTTCGCAAACAGGTCAACCCAGTTACAAAGTGGGCTCTTGACAAAGTAAATTACTTTGACAACATGGTCGGAACATATGTGCCTACTGTCGTGTGTGGTCTCCATTCTCTCCATATAGGTCTTCTCGACTAAACGAGCCCGCCAGTCTGTCCTTCAAGTTCCGCCATCTCAGGGCGAAGTCTTGTTAAATACGCCAAACAGTCCTTCACAGCGGTATAAATCAAGCACCTCCCATCTACTACAGCCGCAGCAGTTCTTCCTCTTTCATATTCCAACCAGTTTTATTGACATTCTGCGCTAAAAATCGAGATAATCACTGCTCTCGGCCGATAAATCTGCATAACTTGTCACTCATGAGATCTCAATACATCTCATTTCGTCTTGCAGAAACATTAGGCCTTGACAGTCTTAAGGCAGAGTCTCGAGCTGGCTTGTTTCGTATGCAACATTGGAAGGGCTTGTGTGAGGTTTGTTTGTTTTGTATTCTTTTAGGCGCCCCTGGGAATCGGTAGGAGGGTGGTAACTAGACCTTGGGAGAGTTGTTGAAGTGAAAGTATGTATTGAACTTTCCACAATCGGGCAGGTTGTGTTCCGACAGTCAAGACGAAGTCTCAAGCAGGCTTAGCTCATGTGCAACATCGAGAAGGAGGGTCTATGCCAAAGTTGGCTGGTATGTATTCTTTAGGCAATATGATAGTAGACCTCCCGGAAAAGTCGGTGATGAAGCTTAAGGAGGGGGGGAGGTTCGCTGGCGGGCGAGGCAGATAGAGATCATATTCGTAGAGAAATTGGATAGTGTTATCTGCCGCGTGGCGAAAGGACTATATTTCTCTATAACTAGACTATGGGCGCTTTCATTTTCCCAGAATGCACGGTTATTTTGATGTATGAGTGCTTTAAAACTTTGGTACTAACCTCACGCGAATACTCAAACTGTATCATTCCTGACAATGGAGCAATTTCTGGGACACTAGTTACGATAGCCCTCATTTGCAATAAAAAGTAATTTTTAAGATTTGAGGTTTAGGAAAGTGCTCTGGGAGGTGGGTAGCGGCCGTTCTCAGATCTGAGATCTAGGAGTACTTGCCGAGATTTTGGGGATTTCTTAACTCCAGGATTGGAGGGCCCCCCAGACCATACGGGAAGTTAACAACTTCAATGCACTCCCCCACGACCAAAATATTTGAGTCTCCTGCCACAGCGCCTCGCTTTCCCTAGCGCTATTCCTAGCATGTGGTTGTAGTAGAAATATAGCGGGCGATGGCGCGTAATGGGTTCCTGGTGTGACGGGTTTTGGTTAACGGACAAGATGGAAGTTTGTAACGCATGACGTCCGAACCATTGCGTTCACTACAGCATCTCCACCATCTGCACCATCATCACCATGGACTCAGATACAGAAAGCAAAGGTCATCGTAATTACTAGCTACCATTATCTACTGCATTTACCTCAATTAGCAGCAGAGCAGTATGGCCAAATGTACTACATCAAAATGCCCTGCCAAAAGCCAACACGCGCAGTAGCAAAAGACCTCGGCGCATGGAGAACTTGAAGCAACCCCTGAATAATGCAGAGTTGTGGCGTACAGAAGACATGTATGATGACTCTGTACAATGCTTAGTATGCTGAACATTTTGGCACATTGGTCTTGTGGTACTGTGTGTGCACGACACCCACCGGTGAGGGAGCACTCTACAGTAGACGCAATAAACTCAACAACCCTAAAGGGTTCACTTGGTTGCATCTCGTGCCATTGGTTGGCTCCCCGGAACGGTATGTTTATCCTACCAACCAGCAACTATAGTGTCTATATTGTATGCTTAATGATGCAGCATGCTCCGTATTACAAATTCGGTTGGTATACATGAACTGGTGGGCGTATCAGGGCATGAAGTCAGTCTAGGACATGTCGATAGTAGAAATGTCGCCCATTCTCATGGCACACCTAAGTCTCCTGCAAGTTATAACTACTCGATGGCTGTATTCCAACAGATCCGACGATAGCCCATCAGCACAGAAACGTTGGGTGCGTTGTTGGGGTTTCTGCAGTAAGCAGGCCGGCTCAACATTCTCGGAAGCCGAAAGGTCTGTATACTTTCGGCACTTATAAGGCCATCTGCCACGACACCTTGTCTTCTTGCTGGACTTCCTGCGCCGCCTGCCCTTACCTTATACTCCTTCATACGTCCTTCACCTCATCGTCCCCAGCCCCAGCTCATCGATTGTAGCGCAGCTCCTTCAGTCAGAACGAGCCATCCAGCTATCCGAGGGCTGCCAACACCCTGCCGGCAGTCGAATTTGTCTCAACCTTTGCCACTAGTACGCTGCAATACCTTCGTTTTGGTCAGAACGAGCGATCTAGCCGTCCGAAAGGTGCTATCCCAAACGGAATTTTACTGCCGGCAGTCACGACCGACCTTATCCACTAGCACTTGCGTCAATCCTCCCGCAACGATAAAACGGTTGTGGATCTTATTCGCATTGATTGACACAGGCATCTCTCCGCATCGCACATCCCTAACTCGGACTCATCTCTAATCACTTCGTCCACCAGTACTTTCCTCTCGTAAGCGATGAGACAATGTCGCTGGCTCACGGAACAATCCGTTTCCACACCACCAACATCCGCGAGGACTCTGGGTGCGGAAAGAGCTACCTGCAATGGACAATTGTATTTCAGACCAACCTACTTTCGGCTGCTAGAGAAGTTTGTGCCTATTTCCTGGATGGAGATGGCTCCTTCGAGGGTCGAAACCTGTGGCTGCGTGGCGCCAATTGCACGAAAAGATACTCGACGTCATTTACAACCCACAACATTTCTGCACCTCCTACCGAGGTATTACGCGTTTGTAGAATGTCTACAACCAGCTAGACACCTTTCTTTGCGATTTCGCGACGGTCTGATTTTCATCCGACCTCCAAAAATCGGGTGATAGATCATGAAGCGATACATACCTAAACGTCGCACGTGCGCACTATCTAAGGTTCATTAAATATCACTTCTGCCTTCAGTGTCCTGTGCCCTGAGACTTGTGGTAGTTACAGCCAACAATTTTATCGGAGTTTGTACCGGCCAAACGGATCCGTTTGTTCATTTCGTTACATTATTTTGAGCACTTTGAGCAAAGCGGTGAAGCCTTTCATGAGATCACATCTCGATTATCTCCAGCTGATCACCCAGCACAACATCGCCGCCGCGACGGGGCAACCGGTGCAAGAAGCACAAATATTGTATGTAACCACCAGTTTCCATTTCTAGAAGCACACAAAGTGCGTCATATTTATACCATCGTGATCAGCAAAACATGATGGGAATATTCTAGCGAGAGAGCAAGTTTATTCTACAAAACCCCGCATCTGCAGGCAGGCAGGCAGCCGCGATAAGGCGATGCATGCATATAAAATCGATAGTTTTGTTTTACAGTGATGGAAACACATGTTATTCGGAGTTCTAGAAGTGAGTTCGCGGGAGGCCTAGTCTGGAGAACAGTGGGTCGTCCGGTTCCCCGCCTGATGTGAGTTCGCGGGCAATGTGCCCGGCCTCATGTCCTATGGTTCAAGGCATCCATAAGGCTCTCGATGGACGAGTTAAAATAAGATGACAGCGCATGTTCCACGGGATTCGCCTGAAACGTATTATTCTCAACAAGGAGGAGTGGGTCGACATCTTGTACGATACCTATACGACTTGTTTCACGGATGTTTATCTGACCAAAGCTGAATCACGACATCAACATCCAATAACACCTTCAAGGCTGTCTCCGCCAATCAAAAAAGCGTACGCCAATGTGCTGCATGTGCAAAGCGAGTAGAATTTCTCCGTAGTGCTATGCGGAATTGGTGCCGGTGCATTAGGACCAAGCAATCCAGTACAGATCAGAAAGTATTTTTATATATATAAAGCAACTGCCGCCTTCACCCCTCTCGTTGGCTGGCGAAAATGACGGAACGGATAGGAAGCCTAGTTGGGTAACCTAATTCATTCATTTATTCATATGGTTCAGCCAGCAGTGATTTGCATTTGCACCACAGCTGCGGTTGCGTGCGTGTCTAACAGTGATGATCGAGGCAACTGAGCACATCTTTTCGATGCCGGAGATTTGCTTCTCTTTGTTTGTGGATCGCCATCAGGATTTGCGATGATTCTGCTAGTGGATATAATTCGCTCCCAACCATCATCGCTTCGCACTTCGCGACTCGGGTATCGCCGGGAGGAATCACAAGGCTGGCGCAGGCGAGGCCCTCTTTCGCCACAGATTAGGTGGTCGCCTGACAATATCACCCGTCGACTCGGAGGACGTTCATATATGTATCCATGGATCCATCTGGTTGGGCTCATTTTGTGTGAGCTTGGTAACGTTACACTAAGCTTAAGGGTTACACCAGGAGCCGCGCTGCAGGCACCGGAGAATGGACTGTGCGCACTTTCGACATAAATATCGTCTTCGATGTGCTGTACGGGAAGGTAGAAGGGTTGAGCAGTCGTTGGAAGCATAATATTACCCGCTGTAAACTATCTCAACGCCGACCGTAGATCGCCGGGATATGCGTAGGATTATGCAGGAGAAAGTTCTGAATACACTTGGATCCAATAGAGAGGTTTGCAGGTCCGTGCTAAGTGGGTATCGTGCTGTTTAGCGCTGTGGCAGAGTGATAGCACAGAAGAGAAAATCTGTAGGTTTTGCATTGTCAAGTGTCTGCTGTGCTGACTGAGATGGGATACATGCCTCCATATGGGGTTGGTAACTCCTTCTGGTACTATGTTGTGGGTTTAGCACTGTAAACAAACCACCCAAAAAACCGTGGATATACCACGGTTTTTTGGTTCTGGTATAATGCTCGAACTTCATCTAACCGGCACCGTCTCGTGCCCAGACTCACGTGACTCTGGCCAGAGACAAACCGTTGCTCTAGATACAGCAGATATAGCACGGCATATTTTTACAAAACCTCCCTAATGAAGCAAATTTGTCTCATACTTGTCCAAGTTTTTCTCTTTGCGTAATTGCATTTATAAAACCAGGCTCGCGCGGGTGTACCCTTGCCCGTAACAGAAAAAACCCTACAAACCACCCCCCAATTCACAAACTGTGCCTGTGATGAACCGCAGAAATGCTGAGTAACCACCAATCGCCGATAGAAGTACGTTTCATAAGCCACAACCGTCGATATTTTTCGATGTTATCCCTTCTCATTCTTTCTGGTTCAAGAACACCATCTACTAAGTGTTGATCCTCAAATTTTTTTTCCAATGAGTCAAACCATCTGATCAAGGATGTGCTCTAAATCCCAACTTCCTAACACCCATTTTCCGTGTCTTCCTTCCAAAGGCAACAGCGTGAGCAAGACTAGGGGGTCATTCGTAGGATTGTTGGCATCTGGAGCTTGTGACTGGCTTGGTCTGGAGCTTGTGACTGGCTTGGCGAATTCGTTCGCCATCGATGGTCCGAAGTTCTAAGACTGATCATCCCTAAACCCGACCAAGGCTTCGGGGCCACTTGTTGCAAGAACCCTGGGGGATAACGAGGCTGGCCCCCCCACATACTAAAAGTAGACAGTGCATGTCGTTGCGCACAACCAGCAACCCAAGCCACATCACTCGGGTTGCACCCGATAGAATAGCTAAGCTCTGAGCGGCAAATTCCATTGAAATCGTAGATGTCCCCACATTCCTCTACTAACCTGACTCGAAACAATAGAAACTTTGGATGCCTCCTGAATTAAACCGGGTGGCGTTTTTGTCCTTTCGCCCAGAAAAGACAGCGGTCAACCGCAACCCCCAAGCTGTGAAAGTAATTACATGCGACGTAGGGTCAGTCCAGGCTTCGATGCCTAAGTCTAGTCAATAATCCCAAAGATCTCTCGTCATCCTCCACGTGACATCTAACCGGAAGTCATCCGACGTGAGTAATCGAGACGCGGAAGCCAAAAGATGTCGGAATCCGGTGCGGTGTGAATCGCACGAGAAGCTGCTAGTTGGTTAATCTTATGCACATCAATAAGGGGTCATTAGTAGGCGTTGTATGGTCCGCGCACTTCGCGCGCTTCCGGGTTGCATGATATTCCTTTGGTTCCACACTACATCCGCTCGCATACCCAACAGAAAAAATCCCTCCTTTTCATTTGCACCCAGCGACAACCGATAAAGAGCCTTGTCGTAGAAGATAGGTGAAGTGAAGGCGATGTCCCCGCGCCACGGTCCCGATGATATAATTGTATCTCCCTGGCTGTTAATCCGACGCAGTAATCTCAGAATACCAAAGACTAGGCTCTGGTAAGGTAAGAGGTCATCATGACCTACTACAAAAAATATCACCGGGAAAACAAACGAGCTGATGGGAGCCTTGCGTATGTCTGATGTGATGTAACAGCTGAAAACTTGTTCGAATGGCGCGGCGAGGCTCAGGGTGCAAATGTTGGTCGTAGCTCAATCGTGTCTTTTGAGTCGGCGGTACTGATGTATGTCCTAGTCCTGTTGAGCACTGTGATTGATTGCATTTGAAACTTCCTGAAACGTACTCGCCGTGGAACTACCTAGCACGAGAGATGCAATACAAGTGTGCGCAGTCGCATGCGACAGAATTTTGCCGCTGTGTTAATTGGTGTGCTCAGTGCAGGGATATCAATTGCGCACAATGGGTGTGATGGGTCGCCAGAGCCTAGTCTTTTGCTTAACACCGTTCCCCCCTCTCCCCCGATCGAAAACCTGTCAGCGGCTCAAAACTCCTATACTCAGCTTGGCAGTGACGTAAATATCCGGTTGTGAAATACACCGCAAAATGGAAGCTTTGTATCAATCATTACTCGCCAATATCAAAGCCCCAAAAATTTCCAACGGAAAACAACGGAAATACTCAGGTGGAATTTTTGAATCGATAGAGGTCCTCTGGTTGCAGTGGGGTTGATCAGGTTTGGTGAGGTATCCATTGCAATGCAATATAAGTTCATAACTTGGTTGTTACGATCTAAAGGAATATTGAGTCGACTCGCTCCGATTGGACCGTCAACTCTAGGAGGAAGTATCTTTCTTCTTCAGTCAGCGGGGACGATGATGACTGTCTAATGCCATTTTAGGGGGTCAGTATTAGTTCGAATGTATAAAAAGAGGTGAAAGTAAACTTACTTCGGGGTAATCAAAGCAGACCTGTGAGGAAACGCAGGTGGGAGGCACAGGTATCAACGAGAGCACTGGAAATATGATATACCTACTTAGGAATGAAGATTCAATTGTTCCTCCAAATTAACACATAAAGCAAACACCTGAGTTGAGAAAACAGCAGCCAAAATCCACAAACACCCTTCCCCAAAAATTTTCGATGAAACAGCCAATTGTACCCACCCCCGAATCCCGTCGAAATAATGTGGTTTACCATACACAAAAACGTGAACGACCTTCCACCCCAAGAATATACGCCTGGCCTTATGGGGAATCGGTCGAAGCCGGTATATGGTTTCATGTGTCCGGTATGCGGGTAGCAGAACGCGGCAATGTAGTATGTGACAAACAGACAAAGAAACGACAAGGAAGTTGAAAGCCTTCCATAGTTCGCTGTTATTTGGCACCAGTATAGGCGAGTCCATCCATTTCCGTTTTACCCCGTTTGTGCGCTCGCCGTTTTCCCAAATGGATCTTTGGTTTCGATTCGACGGTATCATTCATGAGCATCGGAAGGTCAAACATTGGAGTGTCAATCTCATCCTCTTCAGACTTGATTCTAGTGACAATTGCAGATTTCCTCTTAGACCTCGTCGACGAAACCTTAGATCTACTTCCTAACTGAACCAGGTATCGCTTTAAGACAGTAGTTGAGATTGCAGGAACTCCACGTGCATTCGCCTTAACCCTCATATTAGTGTCCTCAGTTAGCAGAATCGCTGGTTCGGCGCCGTTCAATTCAATAATGCCCCTTTCTTTGAAGGACTGGCGACGAGTTTCGCTTTGATACCGAGTTGTGCGAATGATGATGTCATCTATATTGCGAGTTTCGTCGTCCTCATCTCTTTCAAGTTTTTCTCTGAAGAAGCCAGCTTTTGTGACGTCTGAATTTTTCGCAGTAATGATCTTGACATCTTTGCGTTCAGCTATTACTTTATTGATGGCAATCATAGCCGATTTTGCGGAATCGCCGACCGAGCCAGAGTTATTTCCAAGACCATGCAGCTCAGTAATCACTATAACAAATTATTAACTACCAAGACGCAAGAGGGTCTATGTGGGATTTTACCAGAGTTTGGGATAATGACAGACCATCCTTTGCTAGCGATCAGACTGAAAGTCTCTAGGTGAGAAACAAGGAGATTTGTATCGACCACAAAGGCTGTAAATTCCTGGTGCAGCGCCTCTGGGCCTTTCACGAGTGCAGAGCGTGAAACCTCTGCGATTGTTTCTGGAGTAACAACAGGACCAGCAGCTTGAAGCTGAGCTTCAAGTTGGCGCTTCTTCTCCTTCAACTTCCTGACATTTTCGGGAACCACCATTATGTAATCCTCCTCCTCGGAATTGCTGTATCCGGCGGCAGTCATCTCGACATCCGACTCGTCATCGGCCATGAACTTATTACTGCTCTCTCGCTTTACTGCTGCCGCTGCCGCTTTCCTCTTGGACTCTAAAATCCGGTGCTCAAGCGTGGGGTGCATAGAGAAAGTCTTCGACTCAGAGTCATATTTTATCCAGTCATCAGCCGCACAAACCCTCATTGCCAGCCAGAGAATACGCTCCCTTCGAATGTTTGTCATTGATGGCAGTTCTTGCGTCCTCTCTTCGTTGTCAATTTGGCCATCTTCGAACCACCTTGCGGGGAAATATCTCTTTGCCCAATCAAACCCTCGAAGATTATAATCCTCCGGCAATGGGCGGCCGACGCCTTTGTCTGGGACCGGGAATGCCTTACTCATGATCTTGTCATCGTCGCCATCGCCGTCGTCGTCGTAGCTGACTCGTAGTTCATTCAGCATTTCGATTAGCGATCTCCACGGAAACTCATTTTCAATGAGTCGCACAGCAGGCACAGAATTAATAATATGAGATAAGAAGACCATCCAAGCATGGCAATGAGGCATCACATTGTTGTCGCCAACCCTTTCCAGCGTAAGAGAGAGAATTGTAAATGCCAGACGCTTGGATGCGTTCAACGAAATTTCCTGGATGGACTGTGTCGCAGCACTTTCCGGCAGTTCAATTTCATCTTTTTCTTCGGGGACGGCAGCGTCAACCTGACCTGATCCATACGGTGGCAGTAGGGTGTCAATGGCACTCTCGCCGGTAATCTCTTCGGCAATAGAAGCAACAGGAGGTATTTCTTCAAGTTCTTTATCCCCACTAGGATCACTCTTGTGTCCTTCCTTCCATGCCTTACGCAGGAGGCTGTCACGAGCCCCGTATTGATAGAGTGCTGTAATATTACACACGGCCATATAGAAGCCTTGAACCTACACCGAACTAGTCAGAATAATCCCTGCCTGACCAGGGGTAGCAGTAGTACCTTCCATTCCAACCGGGGTCGGCTAATATGTTTGTCAAGGAGATCTAAGAATGCATCAATAGCAACGTCAAATTTCTCAAACTCAATGTGCGTAAAGGTAATGCTATGCAGCTGAATAAACGATGCATCCACAGGTTGACTCCTTGCGGCAAATACGTCGGGGTTAAAGATAGGGTCGAACACTGTCAAGATCGATTCCCTGGCGGAGGTAAAAGGCTGGCTGACCCCCAGACTCTTACAGTAGTAGAACAGTTGTTGAAGAATGTTTGGTCGAGCCAAGATTGCCAAATGGTGATATAGCCTACCAACGTATGGTGTTTTATCCGCTGCCTTACTGTACCAAAATCTCGCAACGTTCTGCCAAACTTCTCTGTCACGAACATCATCATCCTCTATCGCCATTCTGTAACGACCAAGATCTCCTAGGCACTCAATCCAGGTGTCTTCAAAGGCGGGTACTGTTTCGTAGACTGGCGGCGGGAGTCAGCGGCTAATATATTATAATGAAAGCCAGAAACGTACGGAGTGCCATCATGCTATAAGCAAGGTATATAAACGTGAGCATGTGTTCGAGAGAGTGAGGAAGCCTGTGCCGAAGCAATTCCAAGAAGCTATGGATACCGTGTCTCCACATTCGGGCCGGCATTGCATATTTGTGGGCCAATCTTTTCAGGGAGGGGCTCGCGGATGGATGCTGAGATGCCAGGAAGAAGTCGTGATGCTCGTGCAATAATGTTCGATGTAATGCAATCAATGCTTGCCTATACGTCATTAGAACAACTCAAAGGTTCTTTGGGCCAGAGGTTTCCATACCATTGTTCATTGTTTAATGTTGGTTGTCTACCATCCATCTCCAGAGCCGCTTGGTGTTGCTTTGCATCGACTTCACAGCATTTGGCTTCCACCATAATAAGACCAGCATATATGCCTTTCACCTCAGCGATCAATTGCTCGGGACTGATTGGCCTAGTCTCTGGTTGCCTGACCATCCGTAACCGTTCCTCGCTTTCGTGTGGGGCTAACACAGCAACGGATGGCTGAGGAAAATCCTTGTCCTTAGCCCTAGGCTCACCAGCGGCATCATTCCTCTGCACTATAGATATAGGTCTTTGTTCTGACGCCCCAGGATGTTTCCTTGATTCCTTTCTCCGATGTAGGGTTGACTCATCGAACAATCTCGGACCTGGGTCGACAACCGGTGTCATTTGTGGATTGAATGTCTTCGCATCGTCTCGATCAGGATTGAACAAACGCTTGGATGTGCGATTCCCACCGTCTTCAGGTGGCTGAAGTACTGGCGGCAATGACCTGTCGAAGTCTGGATCCTTACGCCTTCCGAAAGCTGTATGTGCTACGAACCTATTTAGCTAGACGAAATTTAAATATCTAGATTATCGGAACTAACCGCTTGCAAGCACACCAGCTTTTCCTCTCGACCTTTTTGGGTTACCCGACGGGGTAGCTCTGTGCTCCAGTTTCGATGGGGGGAAATTCTCTCTTTTTATTTGACTTTGATCTGGTCCGGGTGAACTGATTACGAGGTTGGAAGTACTGTTTTGCACGTCCTGTATATTAGGTTTCTTTTCAGTCGATGAATCCGTAGGTCCACCTCTGTCAGGAGACTTTAGTGACATTATCGTCGATGCTTGCCATGCAACCGTCGCAGCCGGATTAGGTCTGCGAGATCGGAAACGATCAGCTGCGAATGCCAAAAGCTTAGGATTGTCGAACATACCTAGCTCGGCCTCCACTAGATGGTATAGTCCTAGTTTGGTCCCGAGGCTTTTTGTATTTCGTCGCCATATGTTCCTGAAGTTCCTCTTGAGTTTGAAACTGGGTAGTGCATTGCGATACGTTGCAGCGATCGATTGCCTGGTTATCCGGCTGGCCGGGCTGGCGTTCGGCGTTGGTGGCGGTATTCTGTGTAGGAGACATATTTGCGGCGTCTGGGCTGGACGTGCGAGCAACAGTCAGTCATCAGGTAGATTGCAGACTAACGTGGAGTGGAAGTAAAGGGAGAAGAGAAAACGCGTGACAAGCCCACGGTGCACGGCAGTTACTTCCTCAGTAAGTGAACCGAGGGCTTGGACGGCGGTAGGGCGGGCAAACCAAAAATAAGAGGAAACTTTCAATCTTTGTGACTGATCTTTCTTGCATACAACTAAGAATGATGAGCAAAAGACAGGAACTTAGGCCCCATTATAAATAATCTGACTCGTGCACCACACCTCCAAGACACTAAAATCAATTGAGCCTCAAATTTTGAGGCTTTCCCATTTATAGTGTATTTCTGCCGGGTGTTGCAATAGCTTGCCGCTATAGGTTATTGCGCACAAGTGTTCAGCGCTGGGATAAATGCATGATTTTTACGCTCTCCTTCCGCTGTGCGCAATGTGAAGTTGTTGTTTTTAGCTCTGGAGCCGTAAATCAACTAAGTACCTCTCTTCATGTTGAACTCTAAACATGATTCATTTGTTATAGTAAAATTTGATTCAAAGTATAAATACTCAAAGTAATTTTCTTGTTTTCAGCTTTCATTTGCGTATGGTGATTGATGCCTAGTTCAGCCGCGTCAGTCGCACTAATTCCTCCAGAAGGCTCCAGCCTCCTCACATCATTCACCAATCTCATTTCGTTTCTTGAGGGTCGAGAGACACCTAAGATCCGGCGATTTGGCGGCGGTATTTCCCAATACCGTAGCCGCCGGTTGCGAGGCACAGGAATGTCAAGGCTACCAGCCGTCGTGTTAAATGTGCGCAGTTGCAGTCCATTACACAAACGAATCTGAGGCAATAGTTCTACCCCTTCATTCATAATCGAAAACCTAACTATTTGGCCTAGACTTATTCGTATCATGTAGACTAACGTACACGTAGCCTTCAGTTTCGTTGTTCACAGACAAAGAAAGGCTTGACCCTGGAGGTCTCCTCGTCCAGGTTTGCACGTTCATTTACCAGTCATGCGTATTCACTGTATCCCCAGCATTCTCAATTCGAGGTTTTGAGCCTAGCTAGCAACGTGGATCATGTCAACGACTGCAGGTTTGGTCGCCCCACTGTAGCAGCAGTAGTTGAGCTAATGTTGGTGAATAGACGAAGAAATAGCGTTTTGAATAGAGACTCACCACGTAGCGCAGACTGCACTACATACATAACACGTCACTAGAGGAATCTTCGCTTGAAAGCCAGAACTTTGCCAGTGGAAGATACAATACTTTTTGGGAAACCTGAAAGTGACCTTGAGAGGTTCAATGGTCCTTTTGAATGGTTTTTTGGACCTCTGGAATTTTTTCAAAGGACAAGACCACCCGTGAATATCCTGGTGAAATTCCCTGGTCATTGAGTTCCCTGATTGAAGACAATTTTGCATACCTTTGCAGGCAAACGTACAATCTCCTGCATCAACATATCTTTACTTGAAGGTATAGTTTATACGACTCTTCATTGCCCTTACATAGGTAGATTGTTTGCAGGTTGGTCTCGAAGAGAATGCACGCTGACACTGAGGAGTAAATCGACACCTCATCCTAGAGACCAGTTGCCGCACAACCCATCCGGCGGAAACACCGTAGCAAGTAAACTATAGCTTGTGGAATAACCTGTGGGGCTTCAAACAAGCCAATTTTACCTTGGCTTGCGGGTGATCCCCTCCGTCGGGTAGATCCTCTTGCATGGGGTGGCGCAGAGATATTTACTCCCACAAGGGGAATATATCAATCAATATTTACATTAAGGGACGAGCAGGATGAATTGATTCAACACTCGATACACATTCTTCGCTTTGGCTGGCCGCCCTCCGCCACTTCCTTCAACTGCACTAACCTAAGTATGATATACTAGGATATGGGATGTGATTGGGAGATTTCATACCTCGGCGAGACACAGCAAAGTGCATATTCTACTACTCGTTGGCTACAAAAGGATTACTACCTGCCGGAGACTGCTTAGTGGAAATGTCCAGTGCCGGAGTGTGCACACTAGGGCCAGGATCGACTGGAGATTGAAGAAACACCGCTCAATTACTGAAGATCTACAGGTGCAATCGGTCAGATCAGCGAAAAATCTTAATCCTGATTATTATATTTGCCCGGGACTTACTTTCTCCAATGATTGTACACCAAGCAATAGCACCCACGACTTTGAGTCGCCAGCCGCAGCTTTATATGCAGCTGGTGAGATTATTCCCTGGCCTTGTTTTGCTGGGATAGAATTCAAGATTCTGGCTTGTACCCTGGGAACGACGTCTGGGATTCACTCCCTCTACTCACCTATTAGTAGATCTCCCGAGGTGCTACCTTAGAGCATTGTTCGTGCCGTGCCTTCTCAGCGTAAGAAACGCTTCGGATCATTGGCCCTTCATTAAACATATGAGCGAGCCGATGAAGGCCATGACTGTGAGAAGCGAATGCCATATCTGGGCGGGAGTTGTGGCAATTGGCCATCCTTTGCGTGTTGCGACGGTTTATGTACCTACTATTCTTTGATCCATTGACGAATGGATGGAGAATTAGCCACTATGGCTTGCTATTATTACTTCTAATCACTACATCGATGGCATTTCCTTGCGAAAACCCGAAAGATGCTGATCCTGATATTTACGAGCTCTACTCTCTGTTTCTAGCCGGCCCAAATTATGGAGGTTAAAAGTCTTACACTCGTACGCAATGGTTACTCTCACTGTCTTTGCAAGAACGTCATTGATCAACCTCGTAGGCTAAACTTCAATATGCTGAGAAATGCGGTTAAGATTAAACAAGTCTTGGAGAAGTTTTAATGCGCTATAGGTCGGGAACTCTCTACCAGCCTTGACGACATCCACTAGCTCTGTGGGCGGGGTGCTCTTTTGGGATGTTATCTTTCCGGGGAGGTCTGCATGGCTGTAAGATTGGATTTAGTCTGCACGGATCTGACTTGACGGCCACGTCTAACTATCCTAGTTCAAGATTCGCAAGACAATGCTGCTAGTGGCTCCCGGAGTCCACTCGAACCTTCAGCCCACCGGAACTGAGGCATCTGCGTCACTATCAACGCCCGTTCAGACGGTATTTTACGTATACGTGTTGATGCTGTAAGCCGGGTCACGCAGAATTTTATCCGAGATATCACCAAAAAGTGCCTGATGCGCTAGTAAGTTCCTTTTTGAATCTCCCCAAAAGCTCTGTTGTATTGTGATTTTGCATAACTTGATTGAGGTCTTCAGGGCTTTGCAGAGTTTACCCTTGTTGGTATGAAGTGAGTTCTCGAGTCTCGGGGAGCAATAACGGAGGACGGCTTCGAGCTATGGACCGCAGCTTAGTGGATTGATGTGCTGGCATATCATGTACAGCCGTAAGGCTGCTAATCCTGTGTTGGCACCAGCAGCGAGCCGTCCAGTCAGCCCAGTTACTTGCAGGTCGATGTCTAATTAAACAATGACAGTTTGCAAAATGTCCTACAGTTCCTTCTTTAGGATCTACCGGCAACGGCAGTCTACAGTCCACAAGGTTTTATGGAACAGCTTATTGACCTTCTAGAATCAGAGAACAGAGTATAAAATTTGTAGACACGGCAGTTTTCCTAAACCTACTGGGGCAAATACCAAAACACCGCGCTGAACTGTTCACAGTTAAACCGGCATCATATGCTTAGGCCATAAGATGCAGTTATTTAAGTGGCCGGGTAGATAGATATCTGAATACTTAGTATACGACGATTCGGCATGTAAGCCTACCTATGATTGAGCACCGTGGTCACGGGTCGGGAACCTACTGTACCCCGTGCCTGTTCGAGTAGCAGTTCTTACAAATCTATCGCCTCCTGCGACAACAAACATAGGGCCTATCCTTCATGGCAAAATTTCGTTCGTTTCTGTACTCCAATGATGAACTTAAAACCCCTGATTGTATAACATAACCAACGCAGCACAGCCTTGTTTGACAACCGCTGATATGATATTTGAGACACAAGCTCTGAATCATCCGTTCGGTCGAGACTCAAATTACTGAGCACAATCACTATAGCACAGACTGCAACCACACTCCGGTGTCCGCGTTTAAGATAGTATTGTCACTCGTCCTGAAGAGTGCATAAGCATCTGATGCATTAGACGACTCAAGATTACCACCAAATGCCTCGTTTATCATCGCATAAATTGCACTGGTGGAGTCTCATTGATGATTGTATGTCTTATTGCTGACACGGGGTAGATAAATCTCCTGACGCCTCGGCGTACGGGGTGTGCGCACACTTTGTCGCGATAATTGTTACCGAGTTGTCAATGAACTAGCAACAGTGGGGTTACTACTGCGGGGTACGCATCCCACACACCGGGGTACACTACTACCCTGGGTCTGCATGAATGGGCGACCTTATACTTTTGGCACATGTACAGCCTTATTTTCTTCGATGCAGGAGTCGGAATGGGGTGTTGTGTAGAACAGTCGCCACGTATGATAGTTATTCGCTATAACTTCAGCCCCCGACGATTCGTGGCTTCCAGTTGTACCAAATCTGAAACCTAGGTCGGTGGATCAGAACTGCAAGTGCAAGAATATTCGGCAATTCTAGGCCCACAAACCTTGGACGAAAAAGCGAATGTGTGCATCCTGCATACGGATGAATTTTGTGATTGAGCGTTGGCTCTAGTGTTTCTAAGTTAGGTGGATATTCTGGTGATAGGTCAGTTTGGACATTGAACATTTTAAATGGTCTCGAAATACTTGTTATCGAAGATTTGACGTCAAGTAACCCTAGCCCCGGTGGCTGATTTGTATCGATGAAATTTTGGAGTTTGGAATAGCTCTTCTCTGAGTGATGTTGTTGGGAGTTATCGTAAGGGATTCTAAAGTCGAGTACGCATCGAGTTTCGTGCGTAAGGCTGGTCGCTCGCTTTGGTGGAACTTGCCGTGAGCAATAATAAACTCCACAGGTTCTTGCCTTGGTTTTCGTATTTTCAATCTTCCTGGTTCTCAGGTTCATTCAGTGAGAGTTTCAAACCCGAATGAACACCATATGCCCCAGCCGGAACGATGATTGGTTATTGCCTTGCGAGTGAGATTTGGTGTATATATTCCCTCCCCTTGATAGCTGATCCACAACAAGGGCGGAAATATCGGGTCCACAGCTTGATCACACTGGCCGTTAGGAACAGGATTGGTCCGGCCATATATCCAAGGCAGAGTGGATTGAAATCTTCGTTTGTACCATTATCAAGATACTATCCAGTTGGGTGTGCGTCATTGACTGACTCCATGGAAGGCGTTTAGGTTTGCCGCTTGAGCCTTGTGACCATTGGTAGGGCTGACGCCAACCAAGTACGAAAGCCCGGATGGGGCCTTTGATGCCGTGCTGTGGCGTATCATAAAAGGCTGTTAAGACATGTTAGCCTGTGTCCTAAGTTGACGACTTATACGATACGCATCAGAGTGTTGTAACGGTTATGCAGTAACGAGGGTGGAAAAGAGGGTATTTATATAGGAATCAGTCACACGACACACCATGACATCGGAAACACACCAACATTACAACGCACCAACATTGAGGATACAGATGACATATGCTAGTTAGACGTCCAAAGGGATGTGCAGGATGATACGACGTTTGACCTTTGTCTTTTCCATAGAATCGGGTGGATGATGTTCTTCCATGGTGTTGGTCCTGGCATCGTGATGCCTGAGTGCTGGATGGATGGACGCTTGGATGGCCTTTGCAAACAAAAGTTAGTCGATAATACGACACATGTCCGCTCTCTTCTTCCTAGGACCAGGGTAGATGCATCTATATTCCTGGGCATCATGATGTTCGGATGGTGAATGGACAGCTTGGATGACCTAGCCATGGAGCTTTAACCTTGATAGATGCTTCATTGGTTTGTTTGTTGACAGGATCCCCGAAGTTTAAACTACAGCTCCTGGATGTTCAGTCTGAGTCGTGTGTCCGATTCGTCGACGTCAAACAGAGCTAGAGGTAATCACATCCATGAAGCGTCGAAACTTCCAAGCCAACCGCATGGCTATCCTGCCATCCAATGCTGTAGAGTATAGGTACGATAGCTCAAGACAATATTCGAAAGGCCAGAACTGGGTATCTCTGTCGTGACGTCAAGAAGTGTGACTGGGACCTGAATCTTTGCATCTAGGGTCCAGTCCTCTATCTGAGTAATTGTATGCTTAGATGATCCCGTGTTGTAGGGTACTCGTCGTTGTTTCTTCGCTGTGAGTGAAGGCAAGAACGGATACATGTGCAAGAGTGTGGATGGTGACAATTAAGGTGATCCAGTAGCTTAACTTCTGAATGCTGTCATTGCCTGCTCATTAGTATCTCCGACTATAGTAATCTAAGACAAAGCACGCAGCCTTCGAAAGTCGACAATACCAACTCTATATTCGAATCAAGTTTGCACCCACTTGTCCTGGTACTGGATAGATATACTACGAAATCCCAAATTTCAATTCAGACTGTTCTACTTCCCACGACACCCTTGCAAGTGTAGTAGTTGCACTCTCTTTAGCGGGGTTTTTTTCGTGGTGAAGTTGGATCGAAATTCGACCCGCATTATTTTGATCGGTATGTGGGGTGCCACTAATAAGGGTAAAATATAATGTGAAGATGTCTCACTACTGAATAAGATGTTTAATTGAAACATGTCTTCCAACGGTCTAGACATCATGCCAGAATCGAGATTCTGTCAGATATATCGTTAGTGCGCTGTCAGCACTCCCGCCATCACGATGCGAGCTCGGAACTTTTTTAGTGAGATACTGGGAACAGTATATATTAAAATATCATATTGAAACTATAACGAGCGGATATCAACAGGAGCGGAGGCTCGGTTAGCTGTTACTGGCCAAAGACTTCACGAAGTCTACGTAATACCGGACAGCCGTTCCATCGTGTGTTTGAAGTCATGTTGACAACACTAGGATACCCCACCCGTATTTCTGGTTTCTTACCATATTTGAGCACACGGCAGGAAAATGGGAAAGAGCTTGCATTAGCTATCAATATATGCCCCATTCTTGCATGATTCAAAATCAAGTTTTTTGTCCCGCAGTTTCCCGCAAAGCACCGCTGTTTCCAAACAGCTATATCCACCGTCACTTAGAAAATTTTGTAAACATTATACTCAAAATCCACCCAAGATTCATGCACTCAGCGGATCGAAGAGCAGGACATATCAACTGAAAGATCCATTGTTGCTCGCTAAAGCAGGGGGGCTTGGACAGATGCGGCATTTCGATGGTGCCAGCTCAGTCAATCTATTCTCAAAAGCGAGAAAGAAATTTTCAAAATTTACACGGCCCGCAATCGATCAGCTGCTTCCCGATCTTGTGGGGGTCACTCAAACTAAATGTCAGCGTGGATTTCCAGGAAATAAAGCCTTTGTTGAAAGCATTGATCGTCCGGTTATAATACTTATGCAAGGCCTCAAAGCTCAAGGCTGTCGTATCCAGCCACTGTGATCAGTTTATGTCGTCAAAGGGAGCCTTGTGTAATATGGAGCTCTTGTCCATAATTGATAGCTATGCACAAGCCCTGCTCCAAAATGACCCCCACCAGCGGGAAAAACATTTTCGATCTTGTCGCATTAAAGATTCGATTGCATCAATCTGAAAAGCACAAAAGTGAAACAACTACGGCACTGGTGTATGGCGGCGTATATGCATGACATGCGAGATGTCACCAACCTCTTTTGAAGCCCCCTGCATACAATATTGTATTATACTTGACATATCGTTGAATATGTACCTACGAGTAGATTTACTTTCCAAATAGAAATACCGGTGGCCCTTTTGGAAGGGTTGAGCACATGCATGAAAGTTCATAAATTCAGCACAGCACAGACAGCGAGTTATGCAAGTGCATACGATAGCAAGGAATTCAACAGCCGCATGCTGTGCTCAACACAACCCCGCATTGAATTCCCCGCAGTAAAAAAGCAATCAATATTACACACGCGCGTATGATGCCTAGCGGCAGTTACTTCTTTCCTTCTATTTCTGGCAAGCGGTAGGAAATGAGCACAATTTGGGATTTTCTTTGCCTGAACTAGTTGTAAAACCACGCAGCCTAATCTAGAAAACAAAACTATCGATGCGCTTTAATAGTGTGTTATAGGCCAACGACCTCTGAGAACCATTGCCTTTCTTATCAGAACCAGTTGCCTTTGTCAGATTTATGTGCGCGGCGGCGCAATCTCACCGTAAAGTTGGAAGAAGGCAGGTCTGACAGTAGTGTTTGACAAAAGGGCCCTTTCTAGGCAGCGTAAGTCTGACAGCTACCTACTCATATTAACCGGTCGGTCATTCACGTTCGAATATGGAGTTATTTTGCGATAACAGGGAGATCTCCGAGGTTTATTCGGCCTTCAGAACACAATCTGTTGTGGTAACGATGTGGGTGCGGCTTTTCGGGCGAGACACCGATATCACTCGTATTACCTGTGTGTGAAAGGCTTGTGTAAGAAATGCAATGTCTCAGACCATTATGGGCAGAGAAATACATTGGTAGTTGGAGAGATGTCCTTATATGGGTAATAAAATCTGAGATAAACAGAGGGCTTCCAGAAAAAGGTAAGACAGCACTACGGCTATACTTCCTTCCATACACTAGCTTTTCCTTGGAGGCTGTAGTTTTGGTTGTGAGGTTATTCATGACTCTTGACCATCAGCCAACATTGCAATGAGATGAGCTGGCTCGGACTGAAGTCTTGACTGTCAAGACCTGAGGCTTCCGTAGGATGGGATGTCGCTAGCCTTTTCCTTGGTAGGCTTGAGTTGCCTAGAGACTCAGTAGGTGATGAGTTGTGCAGAGTCTCGTGGCCAAGGGCAGTGAATACTGGGTGTTTTATGCAGAGTGGTTGGGACAACCAAAGGCTGAAAGATGGGGAGTATGGGGTGAAGAACTGCTGGGCTGCGGTAGATCGAGGGGAGCGAGGATATTGAGTTGCACTGGCCACGAACCAATTGTGAATAGTAGAGTGATGGCTTATGATGTTGGTGCCATCGATGGCGGGCGAGATGGGTGGATGGGATCGACACCTCGCGCGCTGGGTCAGGGTTGCTACTAACTACTAGTCCACAGGTGACGTGTTTGAACTGATGGGAGTCCTGGCGGTTCGAACGGAGTCGCATCGTCTCCAACAGCCAGCACTAATATTGGGACTGGATTCTACCGCTTCGGAGGATTGAATGGTATATTTGGTATAATCTCTGCTTGAGCAATGTGTATATATAGACTTCAGACAGTTTGTGCCCTCGAGCCCATTACTGATCCATGGTCTCAAGGCGATGAGTTCTATATGTCAGAAAGACAAGATAGCACGAGCACAAGTCCAAGGTTCTTAATTATCCATCCTGAAATATAGCCTCCTCGAGTTGTTAGTCTACACCTATCCGTCTCGCACTACTAGAGACCAGGAGACTCGTTAGACATAGCGGGTGACAGGAGGCAAGGTTAGAGGTTTCCAACAAGATCCTCAGCGCTGTTCTCACAAAGATGGGACAGTGGAATTAATTCTCTATACCAAGGAGTAGTATATCGAGCCTCTACGGACTGCTAGAACAGGAATGACAGCCGTAGAGGCTGTCTAGTTCGGCTCGCATACGAGTGATATATGATGAATTCAGCCGGGTTATACCTAAGCCCTAAGCCCCAACCGATCAAAGTGCAATTTCGTCTGCCTTTCGAACATCTCTAAGCGAATCCAAGATTCAGAATTATGTTGGTTTGCTTTTTTTAATACTAGTAATGGCAATTTGAGGATGAAATCCAGGCCTCTGCCAAGGTCATACTTATTGCTAAGGATAGTCAAACAGTTAGATCACAATTGGGCGGATTGCAACCGATGATCCGTACGATCCCACGCAGCATTGGCCATGGGCGAGAAAATTGTATAGATAGTCTACAGCGTAAATATTGATATACTAAGTGCAGGCGCCCTTGAACTACATCGTGATGCTATGAACATGGTAAATGATACAAGCAAACTGCCATTTTCTACACAAGTAATGAGCCATCTTCTTAGTCTCGGTTTTATGGAGCACTGGCTCGCGACTTGACTTCGAAAGCAATAGTTGGGGGTGTGTAATATAATATGTCTATTGAAGTCGAACGTTATCAGAGCATCGCCAACACTACATTTGAACACCATCTCCACGCATGGTCAAGCAATAAACACATGCGAGCACTGCATCAAATGAGCGTCACACTACCGTTCGATAGCAGCAATGAGTAAGGTAACAATAGTAATACGCCCGGTTGATATCGCCAACACTATAGGAAACCCCTGACTGAGCAGTTGATGGCAAACACGATATAGAATGCGGATAAGACGTTGTGTTGGGGCCCAGATTGGTCGCAGCAATGGGGTTTGTGATGAGATTTGGGTGAATTTTGCGTGTATGTGGATTGAACTTGAATAGGACGATTGTATGGGGCCTGGATGAGGGTCTTCGATGTGGCTTGAGCGAAATGCAGCAGCTAATTGCTGGATCACATTTCACATGCCAGATGCACTATGCGATAGAGTCTGCTCAATCGGCAGCGACGAAAATGTACGCGCGTACTGACGCAACGGGCAACAACCCTTTCCCCGATGCAAACGCAACCATCAGAACTAGCCTTATTGGACCAAAAGAACGCTGCAACTGTATCCTTTTATAGGTGCTAGAGTGGGTGGGTATGTATTGATCGTTGTGAGAATAGCTCTTGAGGGTGGAAACAAAGCGTGGAATGTCTCGTCTTGTAATTTCTTGGTCTCGCGGTTTTGCTCTCTTGGGACCTGGTGAGTCTCATCCTGAGCACTGATAAGTCTGTCCTGAAATACCTTATACCGTACCCCCTGAATAACGCGCCAACTTGCACATCTACTAATAACCGGGAATTTCCAGTTTTCCACTGAGTCTCCGGTCCTTGAGCTTTTGTATGTGCGTTTCAGGAGCATTTGACCGGAGATTGTGAACACTTTTCAGTTATCAGATCAGTCATCGGATGTCCATCACGGAGTGGAGTCTCAAATAGATTCAGGGCTGAATGTCCTGGGATCTTGTCCCATATCCCCTGTCCCTAGTTCCCGCATAAAACCAGCAGATGCTGCGCTCGGTACCAGGGTACATAGACAAGTTTCTTAAGGCTGCATGAGTTTGGGTCCGCGCGGCCCGCAAGATATCGTTGGATCGCCATTCCACTGTGTGCTCCAACCTGAATGGTCTAGATGTAGTCCTGAAACGGGTTGAAGCCGACACCAACAGGCATTCGGGAGGTTTATCGCGCCAGAGTCGAGGCAAAGCATCGAGGTATGCGCAACCACTTGAGTAGTTACTGCATAACCTGGTCAAACCCATTGCCTTTCTAATAGGACAATGGGCCCCCGGTAAATCTAAGTGAGAATTCTCTCTCTTTACCGCACAGCTGCTAGTAGATGTACTGTTTATCACGCTATTAATTGGCTAAACCCGAGAATTTTCGAACCTGGATTCTGGATTTAATGAGGACCTACCGTCTCTAATACGTACAGGTTTCATGTCCGGCATCAACATCAACATCAACTTTTATTCTCCTTGATGCCTGAAGTTCGGATAGTATCCAGTGGAGCTTGGAATCAGACAAATAGAGGCAAAAGATTAGGACTTCTATGTAACCTGTTAGGCCAGTTTATTCCCAACGCTGGTGATATGTGCTGTATTGGTCTACAAACCACTGAAATAAAGCTACTAATTTTGCTGTGCGCATTCAATTAACTGTTCCAACCATACCGGTGAGTGGAAGAGAGTACCTCCGCCACTCCGCTAGCCGTGTGGTCATAGGGGTCTAATTGACCGCACCTCTGATTGTTTTTGATACCACTTGGGTCACTATTTTAGCATCGGGCGATCCTAAGGTCGTAGCTTCGTTTGACCGATTTGTAGATTGATGGAGCATATATCACCAGTATGGTGCTACATATTCATTTGTTCAAATCATTTAGCCCAAATACTAACACGAGGAAACAAGACATAATACCTTGTTATCTCCCGCACACAGTAAGCCGCTGCGGATGACTCGGAACGGGCGCTCATGCAAGGAAATAGTGGCTCTTGCTTGGGATTCCCTGCTCCGTCGAGTTCATAGAGCCTATGGGAATGACGGGCGGAGAGCAGAATATAGCTTATTGAAATCACCATATTTGGGCCAGGGATGTCATACTCGGATGAATAGGTTCCCACTGCGCCCACCCAGGTAGTGATGCTGAAGTAACAAATGTACCTTCTCTAAGAGACAAAATCCGAGGTGCCCCGGAAAACACCAGGTCCCAGGACACCACAGATGATTTCCCCCGGATAATCCGCCGTCAAAAGCCTTGTCTAAGATACAGTATGAATAAACAACAAACAACAACAAGCCTTGTCTAAGAGAGTCTTGGACATCGGATTTGACCCCGGAGGATAGAGTGCACATCCAGACCAAGCAATTGACCCAAAGTTTTAGGGTAAAAGAACAGTATACAGCATTCAACCTTGATATTAATCCCTTCGTTCGTATAAGCTTTGGGGCCACTTACTGTCCCAATGATTCTACTCCAAAACCATTGAGACTGAATCAAGAGAGAACAAATCCTAAAGTCGCTTGAATATACTGTTCCGGGTTTTGTACTTTAGACCGGGAGGACTAATTACATGCCGAACTAATTCATACCACGCAGGCTTACACCAGTTGGGTCACATACCGCGAAGTGTGATTACAGTATGTCACCAAACACATAGATAGGGTGGAGACCAAAAGGCGGTGGTGGATAACATAGCTGGAGTGGACGATGGACAGGAATATCCCTTTAGTGACCTCTGTATCCAGTGGGAGTACATCACTGTTAGTAGACCTTGAAGTACTGAGGTTTACAGAATAAGATTCGGCCGCGGTGTATGATTACAGATCGCTGAGCTCGTACTACTCTTGATTACGATTACCAAGGCAAAAATTTCTCATACCAAATGCCCTTTGATTACTGATTATGTATGAAGTACAAAGCCCGGTACAGTATTGTAGGAACACCGTAAGTGTTAAGAGCCAGTCCATTCTCTACTTTTTCGGTCTAATGAGATTTGTTGGACATCGTGTGTGCTTCTGAAACTATTTCAAAACTTCGAGACTACAGCTAGTCCATACACGAACGAAGGGATAGCGTCTTAGAACTTTAATGTTACAGCACCAACCTAAAGTTTCTAACCTTAGTATTTACTACACCTAGCATTATAGTACCATGGGCTGCCAGCAAAGTTAGACGCCGGTTCTTGTTTATTAAAGACTTCGAACTGTGTTAAGGCGAGACATACGAGAGATCTTTACTAAGCTCATAGAGAGTGAGCCCGCAATGAAGTGAAAGAATAAGAGAAAATCTACAGCACTTAACTCCCACAATCGTCACTTACTGGTATTAGAGCAACCGCAATACCCTGTAGCACGAGTTTAGGAGAAAAATCGACGGTAGAAGGTGGTTTACATAGGTGGATGCTTTGCGTCAACCGAGCCCGGCACGAGCGGTTGTGTTGCTGGGGCTTGTCCTAAGGACCTACTCTAGAGTCGAAGAAGGCAATTAGAACAGTTCGAGGTTCACTTGTAATTTAACTTTTTAGTTCGGGGGTTGTCGGAGGCTCTCTACAGAACTGTTTTGCTGGAATAATTCGGTTGGGAAACGACTGTCACGACGACAGCTACAGGGATCTGTCGGACTGATAATCTGGGTTCCGAATATCCTCTTGATGCTTGTCATAGCAACTTTCGGGAAGAGAATGGGATCGATTGGATGAATGGGATTATTGGCATTAGCGCTATCCTGGCGCGGACAAAATATGTACTGTACCGAGATATGAATAGCCAACGTCACCATTATCAGCTCCTCCGGGTTTTAGTCTGGCTTGCTGTCATCCTCCTTCAAAGTGCGTCCGCATGTGTTAATCTAATGGTATATCAAAGTCCCATCCATATAATTCCTTGAGAGATGCTGTAAGATCACTTCACAGCCTGTGTCATTTTACGGCCTTAGTTTACTCTACAAATTCATCATGTTTAGATAGCCGTCTACCAAGAAGGGTAGAATGAGGGGAGCTCCCCCACCTAGCCGGCTATCCGGAGGGGGAGGGGAATTGGGTACTGCCATACTCTAGTTAGAGTGTATGTAGAATGATTAAAACAAACAAAAAACAGCTGTCTACCTCTCGGTGCGGTGTTGGGCGAACGAGTTGAGGTTGAGGACTTCTTTACTTCACAGTATACTTATGATTTTAAATATGGCGAGATCTTATTGGCTGAAATAATTGACTGTCATTATTCATAACTTTCAGGAATGTTTTCAAGATGGAAACAATTGGGTACTGTAGATGTCAGCCTCACCGCAACCTATGACGCTAAGAAATATCATCATATGAGGAAAGTGCTAAAGGGCTAGGGTTTTGGATCCTCGCGCATACGAGTAATAGACAAGATGCGAACTATTACTCGGCAAGAAAACACCCGTTACAGTTACAACGGCGCAAAACAAGCCCAAATAAATAAACAAAATTGACCCGAACTCGCCTTCAGCTCCTTCGGGCGTGTGATATCGTTTGGGACTTCACTTGCATGCATACTCCTACCCTCGGCCGGGTAAATTTTCATGTTCGTTCCCCGTCCGTAGCTATTAGGATTCGTCTGTTCAATGCAATAACCTCTGTCTAGCTCCAGGGTTTGTTTGGGTTTCTCTTAATGGATTTTGCCGTCTAGTAATTGTTTTCGTAGTCTGTGAACCGGACACAATGGTGACTGGCACCTATATAGTTACCCCAGAGTGGTGTGTTGTATGCAGTCAGGCAAACGGCATTGAACAGTAAATTGCTCAATCATATCCTTCCAGTAACAGGACAAGTGAACTGTTTTTCTGCCGCTCCCCAGACCACGTCTTGCATCTTCGAAGCTCCCCATTTCTACCAGCTCAGCCCCAGTGCTTGTGCAATTACTCTATATATATGACACGGTTCGTGGTTTCTATCGATGCCGCTCTTCCATTCGGACTTCTGGGCTACCTACCAGACCCATTGTCGCAACCACAATCCCCGTTATTATGCAAACGTATGTCGTTGGACATATTATCCGACCTCGGTGTCATCTGTTGCCCAGCTACAATCCGCCCAAGACTATATTTCATCCAAGGGTAGCTGAGGGCAGCAGGTTTGGGCGGCGCGGAGAAGGCAAACCAAAATCAATGCCCACTGTCGCCATCGCAACCTCAATTACTATGCAAACGGATGTCGATGGAAATGGTGTCCGGCCTGAGCGTCATGCCTAGCAACCCACGATTTCCCGAGACAATATTTACCGTCGTCCAGTAGTCCGCGGTGTTGACTGCGACCTGGGCAAATGAGGAAGAATGATGGTATGAGTGGATGCGTACGTCGTTCCCCTCGGCTTGGTGCGGTTCTGTTGCAGATTGGGGAAGGGAAGCGCTTTGAACACCACCAGCGAGGTTTTTAGGGGTGGTCCAGCTATGTATTACCCTCGAAATAACGGACGCAGATCTCGAAATCATACCCCGTTTATTTGCTATTACTCGACACTCTAGCGGCTCCCTGACACTGGCAGAGAGCAGCTACCTTCAGGGCAAGCCCTACCACCTACCACCCGATCAGTCCCCAGGTTGAACTGACTATCGATATTCCTATGGCCCCAAAGCCTTATAGTTATTCCTATCACTGTATCCACGTTTCCGTGCCTACTCACTCATATCCTCAGGTTGAGAATTAAAGGTGTAGGGTATGGGTTATTTTAACTACACGTGATGAGAATCACGCAAAATAATTGATCGCGGATATTTCAGCCCCACACCATCTACGCACACTTAAACCAGCCATCCGCCACTTAGGAGCCAGGGCATGCATATTTGATAGCAGAGAAATATGAAGTTAAAGGGTTACTGGCAGTGTCAAATTTCAGGATGGTTGCTGGATAGTTCTGTTAGGCTGTTTAACATCCCCCTTGCATAGATAGGATCGTCTTAAAGTTGTACGGAAGACATAAATAAGAAACATCAATTGTAACGAATGATGAAACCAACACAGAAAGCAAGCAGATCCATAAATATGATTTCCTCGTTACAGAACCGTCAACAGTCTCGGAACGCATCAAACACAGACGGATGGAATCACGACGTCATTAACACGACAGAACGAAAAAATACAAGTACCCAAAGCACAGAACCGAAAGAATGAATACGCGTCATTCAAGGCAAGAAAGAAGGAAAAAGCAGACTCCCATAACACCCATCAGCCTATCCTATCCTACCCTACCGTTCATTCTGCTATCAATTCACCACCACAGCGTTCTCGATATTTAGTTATCGTTCATCGAGTTCAAGATCCTCAAGATCCTATCTACAATTAGCCATGCCTCTCAAAAGATCGGGGTCGGGGAGCCATACGCCAAGAACAAGTTAATAATATCCAAATAGAGCGAGATAGCTGCCGCAATCTCCTCCTCCACATGGCTCTTCCTCATAATTATTTGCGTATCAACCATAATATACACCGAAAACAGCAGTGCCGCAGCGCCCGAATAAATCAGCTCTCCCGTGTTGCTAGGGAAAAACACCCCAATGAATCCAAATATGATGAGCAACCACAGACCGCCATACAGCCAGCTCTGCCAGCCGGTGATATCATACTTGGTCTGGCATGCAAACAGTGTCAGCGCGACGAACAGAGCGCCAGTGATGATGACGGCCTGTAGCACGATTCGTGAGTCGTAAAAGCTTGTGGCCACGGCAACGGTGTACGCCTCGAAGAACGTGAATCCGGACAAAAAGAGGAGGTTGGCAGGATACGACTTGCGCTTCCAGAAGGTGAGGCCCATGAACCCGAGCGCGCCCAGGAACGAGAGTATCATCATCCAGAAATTGGTTTGGATCCAGGTTTTGAAGGAGATGCTGAAGAAGGAGACGGCGGAGAGGGCGGCAGTGGCTAGGAGTTGGACCGTGCTGGACATACATTTAGCCTATGTGAGAAGATGGGGAGGCGGGATGTTACAGGATTGCGTAGACCTTTCGTACGAATGCATGGCGGATGTCGATGCTCCCCTCTGCGACGGTGCCGCCGAATTTAAAGTCGTCGGGAACCTGTAAAGGGCGTTAGTCGCGCTTAGCTAGCGGAAGGGAGTCGCGTACGTTGTCCTCACTGCTTCGAGGGATGCCTCTGAGGAGTGCTTCGTCGTCGCCGGCATAGGCAGGTGGAGGCCGCGTGTAAGCAGACTCGTCGGCGCTACCGTAGTAGTTCTGAGGTCCAGTTGAGTGCTGTCCAGCGGTGGGCCCCTGAGAAGGGTGGTATTCGGGTGTGCTCATGATGTGGAGTCTGCTTTTTCTGTTCGTCGAGGTGAAAGAGCTGGAATGGCGGATAGAATAGTGTGGTGGGGAATGGAAGGAGATAGTAAGATGAGGCCTAACCTAGAAGGGGCTTGGGCCGTGCTGGCAGTTGCATCATCGCCCACTGTGCTTATTTCTACGCCGCTGTCGTGCACGTTTCGTCACGCGAATTCTATGTTCTATCCATATAACCATTCGTCAATCACGAATTTCTTCGATCCAAATACTCCTTTAAAATCTAAGTAGAGTCTAACGACTGCATTATTTGGACCAGCATCAACTGACATCAAAGCCCGTAACATCATAAAACGCCTTATCCCACGCCAATATACTATAGAATAAAACAAAAAGCCTAACCATGAATGGGGTAACTCTTTCTAACTGTATTCCGTTCTACACCCTACAGAGATCAACTCTGGCGCTTCAGTTTTGGTGGAGACGACCAGTGCTGTGAGGTTCCCTCCCCGTACACAGTTGGTGTCGAGGCCTTTAGTGAGAGGTCGGATATCTAATCCTCTTGCTGCGTAGTGGCCGTATCTTCATTTTGTGTTAGCAGGAAGCTGGTTGGACAGTGGGAAAGTGGATGCATACATCACTGTTGTAGGATGTCTCTTATGCCTCTCATTCCGGTTCCATAGACGTGCCCAGTGCATCCCATTAGTATTGGCACTCGGCACCCATAGCTTGGCGTGGATGCTCCTCATGTTCATGACTGCGAAAGGTTCCTGTCTATCATCAGTGTCACCAGTCAACTGGCGGGTGAGGAGGGGGACCAACCTGCGCCATCAGATCAACTCCGTGTACCAATCCTGCATGTACAACCACAACATTCCCCATTCCCTTGACCTTATTCGCTCTCAAGATTAGCGGGCAGCTTTCCAACCACGCCGCCTGCTTTTCCGTCATCTTCCTTGCCAACTTCTTCTCCACATGCATCTTCTTCCCCAACTCAGAAACATCTCCCTCCACCGCATCATCATTTGCCTGTAACGGGTCGCCGATGTGCGCCCGGTAGTTTCGGTAGTGCAATAGGATGCGGTCATCCTGGTTTCCGCGAACGCAGCTCGCGTCTTCCTTTCTAGCGAAGTCAACGACCTCCAGGGAATCCGGCCCCTTGGAGACTACATCTCCGGTGAAAACGAGGTGGTCGGTATGTCTGTCGTACTCGAGCTTGTGGAGAAGATCCTTCACTAACCGTCGGACAGACGCTGTCAGTACACTCCACCTCGCACCCGCATCATTGGAGCAACCATACGCTCCGTGAACATCCCATGCACATCTCCAATAACCACCAATCGCTTCAATGCTGAGTCGTGGTTCCGTGGTATGTAGCGCGCTGGTATATCTGCAAGCTGCTTGTACCCCAGCCGCGACGCAGTGTTGAGGTTTAAACCGAAATCGCCGGGCTCCGAGTAGTCGTCTGCGACTAGAGCGTAGAAGCTAGCGGTCATGGCGGCGAAAAATAGTGAGTAGATGAATAGCCGGACGATTCGTCGGCGGGATCGCATTTCGGGCGGCGTGTTGGCAGGTAGCGGTGCTAACGATAAGTCGTAAACTGGCGACTTTTCGCTAAACGGCTGCAGCGCGGGGAGTGGACGAGTGCCTGCTGGTGTGAATAGCGCGGGGGTAAAATTTGCGGAGGCGGGCGTGGTGTCGGAGCAACGGTTTATTCGTTCGTCGCTGTGTTCTTGCGTGTGCTCCTGCTCCTGCCATCGAACTGTTGGCAGTTGGTCGGCGCCCAGCTCCGCCGCCGCTGCATCGGGATTGATGAACATGGCGGAATGTTTCGTTTCGGTTATCGCAAGAACGAAAGAGTCGAACGTCGGCTGTGCTCAAAATTGTTGCTCCTTGCTTGCTCTATCCCCTCCTCCGTTGTAGCTGTGATCTACCTCGATCAAATATTAACAGTTGTTGTGAGGATGTGATTCGGTACAGGATATGTACCTTTATGTGGCTCAATGTTCAGGTAGGTACCTCGGTGAGCGGTGCAGCGGGGCCTTATATGCCTTGCGGTGTTTCCAGCATTGTTGGCACGAGTTTTCCTCAATGCGCTGATTGGCTTTTGTAGGGGTGCCCATGCTGCTTAGCTTCCGGAATATGGACGTGGCACAGCAACTGAACCACTGTGGCGTCTGCACCCCGACACAACGGTTTCATGGCAACTTCCGTCTATCCATCTGCGCTTGACACCCACGATCCCTTCAAACGAAAGCCAGGGAACTCGCTGAAAACAACGCCAAGATCGATATAACTGATTCCCCAGCTTGAACGTCATAGGCTAATCATGCAATGGGATTCTGAAATGGGGGGCCGAAAAGCTTATTCTCACCTCTTGGTGCATGGCCATGAAACAACGCAATATCTCCGCAGGCTTATGATCCTGAGGGTTCATATGCAGTGCATTCCATGTCAGAACCGAGCTCTCTGTGGTGCATGTGTCGAACTCACGAGAGCTGAACTGAGCTCGACGGCATCAAAATTCCTGGCCTTCAACAATTACAACGACCTCGTCACACCCTCCCGCTTGCACTTCCCTATGTCATGCACCGTCTCAACGTTGGTTCGTTTGCGGCACGGGGCGTGTGAGTCGTCGTATGCACGGCTGAAAGGACAACTTATCGCACACCTTACTGCTTTCTTACTGGAAGGGAAATTTCAACACGGAATGTTTCGATCCCATAAGATCAGCCTTAGCGACGAAAAAGAGCTCCCTTTACCGAAATAACACACCATACTATACTTCGATATTGCAGGAGATGCCAGCTGCAACGGTAGGTTCCGCCAGAGATATATTAACGTCAGCACACGCTTAATACTAACCACACAAGTCATAATTCAAGTCATAATTCATGATAAGGGCGACCGATATGGGAATTGTGCACTTCCGCGGCGCTTGAAAGAGTCCTGAAATCTGGTAATCGTATCCTACTTGGACGACGTGACATGGCGAAATTATATCGCTTTCGTACGTGCGACAGCTGAGACTTTGAACACTTTGAGGGGGGGATGAGGGACTCGTAATACAGGTGACGCGTACATCACCAACAGAGGCCCAGCACACAGGGCAGCGGGGCGAGACCAGTCCACGAAAAGAATGGAAATTACGGAAAGGTGTTTCGGCACCCGATCCAGTGTACCTGAACTAGAGTAACTCGCGTCAGGTTTGAATAATACTAGAGTAGCTTGAATGGCATCCAGATATGCTGTAGTGACAAATTAACTGCATCTAAAGAAAGGGGAGTGAGATGCCATTAGAAGTGAGCGAGACAATCCATTTCGTACTTGAGCTATCTATTTACGAATTGCTCCGGCAAGGCGCGATCGTGGGGTGTCAGGGTGAGCCATGCATGCAGTCCCCGGTGTTGACGGAAATTCCCTCAAGGATTCCCTCATACATTAACCTAGGAGTACTCCTCCGGGGGGATTCTGGCTATGGCATATCAAACATTGCGATATCGATATCTACCAAGATATATTGAGTTTTGGATATCGTGTGTTCAAGGTAGCCTCGCACGTATTAATACAATATCGAGGACCCTGACCTCGGCATTCTTACCGGCACTCTACTGCATCTCTTCTCTCATTTATTTATAGCTTATTTTGATAACCGCCGGTGAATGAAATCGCTGGGAAGATCACAGTGTCCCATTCAATAAATAATGCGTGTTCACCCAAACTAGAGCATTGTGTGGGAACAAGCTTTTTTTCCAAGCCTCGCTTAAGAGTTGATTAGTTTTGCATCATGCCACAACGTCCGCGCGTCCCAACTAGAAATCAGAGTACGTGAACCCTTCGCCGATATATACCTAGGTACTTGACAGGGGCAGACATATTGCCTACGAGGCCGCCCGGAACACCATTTGCCCGAACCTGAGGGTTATACGAAGTTACGGCCCGCTACGAGTACATCTGCACCATGCAGGAGAAATAATTGGTATGCTCTTAGAGCAAGGCGTTTATTTGGGTAGATGATTGTGCTGACGGCTGGGATAGATGAGGTTTGAATGTCACTACTGCCTAGGGCAGTCACTGAAGCTAATACGAAGGTACGGTGATCTTCTTGTTTGCATAAGCTGTTATTAACAGTTGGTGCGAAGGTTGTCAGTGGCTCCCACGGATTTCGGATGGACCGAGAGATACTGCTACTACCAGTGACTGGACCCGCGATTTCCTCCTCTGGGTCATCTTGTCGCCTGAAAGCTCCCGATCATCTGTCCATTGAAGTGTGACTTCCGGTGATAACTCACGAGTGTCGTTTAGCATCCGTCCCGCACCCAAAGACTGCTACCCCGACCCGTCACGCCAGAGAACCGACTACTTTGGAGAAGCCGTTCGGACCTCATCGTCGATATAGTTTCTTAGATGACACCGATGACACCGATGACACCGATGGCTAGCGACTTCGAAAGTGTAGATTTCGATAACGCCAATATTGTTCCGGCAGAATCTTTATGGACCTTTTGGGCTGCTGCAGGTTGGAATCAAGTATGAAAACCAGGCGTTCGGAATTAGAGTGCTGGCTACAAACGTTCCCAGACTTCCTCGTTGCCGTAAATGCTGTCGAATTCATTTCTTGACGCCATCCAATACTGGAACTCTTCTATCGAGCACCGACTCCCCTTTCTACACAGATGGCATAGCGAATCGAATAACATACGAATACAGTTGCTTGTGGGGTGGGCGGCCGGCCCACCCTCGTCTCACGCGAGTCTACCAGAGAAAGTAGTATTGTTCCCCTACGAATTAAAAGTGCACCATCACCCGACAACTGTTAATCTCTTGAAACAATGATGGAACGGGCAGAACTATAGCCAACATTGCCCTCCGGATCGAGCCGACGGATCCCCCAAAGGTAGTTTCGACGTTGCCAGCCTTGCCTGTGTCTAAGTTGCAAATACAATGATTATGTATTCCCCGCGTTTTACTTTCCGCCAGAGTTTTGTTGTCTCCGCATTCCCACCAACAACGTTTAACAAAGGAATAGAACAACGTGTATCGTACGAGGAGATACAGATCTACGTATGTTATTTAGGGAAAAGACTAAGTCAAGGTTTCGCACTGCTTATTCAAGCTCCCAGGCCGTGGGGTGTTTTTCTCAAAGGTATCGCTGGGAGAAGGTCGCCACTTCGGTGGAAATTCTTGGTGGACGGAAGAGAGTGTGGATATGGTACCGAGCATGGTTCGTTCGGACTGGCTATTTTGCACACGTAATGCTGTTTGTTTTGGACTCGCGCCTCTGGCAACTTTTCATTGCTAATTGGAGGTTGTGCTACAAGTCATTGGTTGAACGGACCAGATTGGTCGGGGTGAGTGAAACTGGAGATTACCTCGGATGATTCTGGATGCTGATCTCAAGGCGCGGAAGTGGGAGGGGTTCCCTAGCGATGGAAGTTTCGGTCATATTTAGAGCTACGAGAAGGGACTGAAGCTACTCCTGATGGTTTATTTTGTCTTCTGGAATGTCCACTTAACGTACCCGAGCAACTACGCGCGAACGATTATTTTACGCTTGGTGCCGTGTTTCGTGCAACAGTTCTAACCCTAACCGCTATCACGTGCTATGCCGACATATTTTCAGGTGGCCTTTGAACATCGAACAACCTCTTCGTAACCTAGGTGCCATAATGGATCCACTTACAACATGCCTACCTATTTTTCTTTCAAGTTTATATTATATTATTCTGCACTAATTGGCGACTACGCACCTTCCCCCTGCCGTGTAACAATGCGTTTAGAGCGTTCTCAGTTTTAGCTGCAGAGTATCCTCCATCATCACCCTCTCAACGACGCCATCCAGTTTAACGCCATGTCCAGGTACAGTCGTCGTCGGGAGGTCACAAAGGGTTATAGTAACGCTGACTATCAACAGTATATCAACAGATCCATGGCAACTTGCGTGCGAACGATATCTCGAAGGGCTGACGGACGAAGAACGGAGCTTGTTTTCAGCCGCAACGCCGGAAAACCTCTTCTACGGGACGAGCGCGGCACAAATTCTACACTCCGAACGGAGCAAATCGAGAGAGATTGTTGCTAAGCTACAGCCACTGGGGCTGCTATTGAACAGTATGGGAAAGCGCTAGATGTCTTCTCAAATGCATCTGCCAATATCCTGTGCCCACTGTGGGGAAGCGTTAGAGTCCTCTTATTGGTTAGATTTCTCTGCAAATACTACTGTTGGTTTTCTTCGACTGACCTGGGACATGGCAGATTGCAAGCGCATATGATAAATATTTCGAAAAGCTTGTCGATATGCTTTCGAGGATCGGAGACGTTCTCCCCAGGTTTCATGCGTACGGGAGATTGTTTCGTACCCATGAGCATGTCCGGCATGCGTTGTCGGTGGTATACTTGGATATAATTACATTCTGTTCAGATGCCAAACGTGTCTTCCAGGAGGCTAGGAAGCAGCGAGGTACCTCCGAAACCCATCGCAATGAAGCCAAAGATGGACTAATAACATATAGTTATAAATTTGAAGCCTTTCAAAACCCTGTGGAAGCCGTTTGATCAACAATTCGGTGATGTTGTACAGAATTTTCGCAATCATAGGGACAACTTGGAAAAGGAAGCTGTACTAGCACATATGATCGAAGAAGCAGATGAGCGAATAGAGCAAGGCTATGAAAGAGCAATTGCTCGTACGGGAAGGGAGGCAGAAGAGGCAGCAAAACGGAGTACGACATTCCATCTAATAATGATGTGAGAAGCTGACTCCAACTCTGTTAGCGATGAAACGGATGTCAACGCTCAGGCAATTGTCTTCGATTGAACACAACCACAGGCTTCGGCAACTACGTAAAAAGCGATACAACAACACGAGTAGTTGGGTGGCTGGGACAGACCAATTTTATCAATGGGTGCAAACTATTGAACGTTCATGCCTCTGGTGTTATGGAATACGTATGGACTCCCCCGCAATTCCCACTTGTCAAAACTCGGCCTAATCATGCATTAGCGGGGTGTGGGAAAACGGTATTGGCGTATGTTTCCGTACAAGATTGCTCATCTGTATGTATCGGGCTGATGACTGTTATAGAACTGCTGTGGTTGATACTCTGGTTGCTAATTCAACTTCCATGGAATCTGTTACCATCCATTTCTTTTGCGACTATGCGGACCAGAAGACTTTATGTGCAATTGAAATTTTTGGGAGCTTGGCCAAGCAATTGCTCTCCACATTCAACCAAATTCCAAAAGAAATGGAGAAGATGATCAGAGACGCTTATGGAGACGGCACTCTAATACCCGATGCTTCGACTGTATTGGATATACTTCTTGCTGCTGTCAAGCTCTTTAATCGGGTTTATATTGTTTTGGATGGCGTGGATGAATGCAAAGGAGAAGATCGACTCGAAGTTATCGCAGCGATTCGTACCATGTCCTCAGCAGATCCAGAAGAGAGCGCCCTAAGGCTTTTTGTTTCGAGCCGTGCAGATGTCGACTTTGAGAGGGCGTTGGAATACAGCATTCACCTGCAGGTCAACGCCAAAAACATCTCACCTGACATCAAATCGTTCATCGCGGGCATTGTTAAAGACAAAGAACGCTCAGGGGATCTCTCTGTCCGAGACCCCGGTCTTTTGAATGAAATCATCGCCATCTTGGCAGATAAGGCGGATGGAATGTACAAGAACCTTTTTTGAATCACATCTTCTTCGACTAATTTAGTTTCAGGTTTCTCTGGGTTGCCTTCCAGATTGCCGATATTTGCGAGGAATCAACCACCGACGGTATTCGGGAAGCACTTCAAAACCTTCCGAAGAATTTACCCGAGACATACCAGCGGGCTTTGGACAAGGTACACAAAACAGTTACTTCGGACACATTGATGGCTAAGAAAACATTTAAGTGGATTATTTGTGCTAAACGTCCATTATTCATGGATGAACTGAAGGAAGCCGTGGCTGTCGAGCTAGGAGATAAGGATTTAAACCACAACAGGATTCCTAGCGATGATTCGAGAATTATTAGGGCCTGTGCAAACCTGGTAGTCTTTGACAAAGATGATCGCAAAGTCTCTCTGGCGCATCACACTGTAAAGGAATTCCTCCTAGGACCATGGCCAATAGCAACCCCAACATCTTCTACTTTTTGCTTTGATCTCTCTAAGGCAAATAAAGAGTTAGCGGGAGTTTGCCTCACCTATTCCACTTCAATGCATTCGAAACTCAACTCACTCATACGGTTGATGTTCCCGCGCCCGACATGAATGAATTGGTTCCTGGTATAATGCATGAAGTTTTGTCTCCCAATATGTTCGGCAAGGGGCTCTTATCTGGATGGTCACGTATCCAAAGGCTGAGGAGCAATTTTCAACAACCTATTGTCAGCCTTGGGTGCTACGGTCGCAATATTCACCGGAAAAAATTGAACTTGAACCCTGAGCATCGCCTATTGCAGTATGTGATCGAATATTGGTTATCTCATACTGCGGATTTAAAACCCGACTCAGACCTCTGGGATTTATTCCAGAGTTTGGTGCTGGACAAGAGGTTACCGTTCGACTTTAGACCTTGGAAAGAAGTTTCTCCGGGTCGTCAATTACCATATCTTCCGGCTTTTTATTGGGCTTTTGAAGAAGGGAATGTGGCGCTATTGAGTATACTAATGTCTCAAGTGGACAAGCTTGAGAGTTATTGCAATCATGTATTTAGAGAAGGTCATGTGAAGACCTCTATATTATTGTCTACTCTCGGTATAGCTTTGAAACGAGGTCATTTACATATTTGGGAAATTTTACTTGCCCAAGTTCCAGAATTTTGTTTGGAAGCAATCACTATACATCTCGAAGACCTGAATGCCAGTGAGAAAGATGAGATACTTCTCTTAGCAGTTGAAGAAGGGCATCTTGAGATTACACGATGTCTTGTTCTGGGTGGGGCTGCAAACTTGGATCTCAGGAATGACTGTGGGCTATCACCGGTGGGGATCGCCTCAGCAAGAGGCCACATGGAAATAGCCAATCTGTTGCAACCACCGCTTCCCGCATCACCCCATCTCTTACCACAATCACGCCTGAAAAGGGGACGATGGGTAGGTGGGAGCTCCGCCATCTAGCCGGCTCGCCCGGAGGCGGAGGTGGTGTTTTTAGACTCTGTCATACTCTAATTAGAGTGAATACAGTATGAATAAAACAAAAACAAAAACCACAATCACGCCATCTCTCAATATCAACCTACTCCTTATCGTTGTAAAATTTGCGACACGAAGAAGGCAGGGAGTTGGGAGAAGGGGGGGGGGTGAATGACCGTGAATTGGTTCGATTGGTTCGAGCCCTGACCTGGTAGCCCTAGAGCTCTCGCGAGTGCCTGCCAGTATCATTGCTTTTAGTTTGGGAGCGGTGGACTGTGGAGGATGTTTTGGAGGTGGGTGGAGATAAGACAGCAAACCGGGGGAGAGGATTATTATTTCTTGAGGGGGATGGCGACTTGAAAGTTTGGACAAAACACATGCTCTAAATGGAGATACATGCAATCGACTACGGGAGATTGCTCACTCTAAGGGAGGAATTCTGAACCTAGAGCCTCCACAACTACCCTGAGCTTCTCACTAAGGGCCAAATCCACTCAATAGATCTACCAGTCCCAGCCACGATACAGTGCAATACTCTCGCGTCCGGTCCTTCTCTCGGCAAATCACTAGCAAAAGCTACACTCTCCTAGCTGCTCCTGTTATCTTTGGCCCTTGCCCAACTTTTACTTCTAACAGATTTATGATAATCTTTTTTTTGCTTTTTGCTTTCCTTGCCTCTTCGACGGATGTTGATTGGGTTCTGGTTCCCGTCTTGTAGACGATTTGTCTTTCTTGTTTTGTACAAATGAGTTGGGGTTTGGATGCTCTTATAATCAAGCTGTCGCTTGTTTTTGCTTTGATTATGTGAGGCTAGCTTTGGGAACGAGAACAGTTTGAAGGACGGAGAAGGGTGGTTCCTTTACTTGCATTATTATACGTATACTAGTACTGGAGACGGCTTTGCCGCCTTTGTGGAGATTAAGGTAATTGACATACAATGTCTTCAGCCAGCTCCCAACCAGAGCTTGAGTTTGGCTTGAAAGGCTGCAGAAAAAGTAAGAAGCAGGGATGAGAATATATAAGAGGTGAAGAGTAGTAGGAGTCCATTGGCAAAAGTGCAAATCGACTATAGACTGCGCACACGCGCACACGCGCAGCTCGTAGCAAGCTTCCCGTGGACCCCTGCGCGACGTGCAGCCTATAGTCATCTATAGTCGATTCATAGAGATGTGCGCGTGGGCCTATGGAACTATATACGGCTGGCGGCCGGAGATGGACCTATACCTGTCTTTACTGCCTACAGTCTTCACTGCTATACCGGTACTGTACACTATCACTGAGAGTCCGCTTGAGAGCCTGCTTGAGAGCCTGCTTGAAAGCCTCTTTGAAAGCCTGCTTGAGAGCCTTCTTGAGAGAGCCTCGCATTGGGAGGAGTAGAGTTTTCCACGGGAAGCTTTTGGCCGATGGAAAACTCTGAGTTTATGGAAGCTTTGGCTAATAGAAGGCTCTAAGTTTGTGGAAGCTTTGATGCTAACGTTGACGTAGTCAACCTACTTGTCTAAGTGCTTCTGGTACTATGACCACCATCACCGACACCATCACCATTGCCATCATCACCATTGTCATCATCACCATTGCCATCATCACCGTTGCCATCATCACCATCTGCCCCGGATCGAATATGCACACATACGCCCACCATCCGTGGGAAGCAAGCAGTAGATTCTGCTGGAAAATCTGAGTCAGAGATCTGCTCTCACCGGGAAAAATGACCTTACGCGACGCGTAACTCATAGAGAAGCTGTTTTTGGGACGGTAATTCATAGTATATTTGACGCGTGGCACTATGAGGTCCTATGGACCTACGCATTGACAAGATTACTATGATATGCATGCGATTTTGTGCGCTGGATACTATACATCACGCTGCATACAACAAACTTGAAAGCAAGCTGCCAGATGCACTTCATTGCATGCTCCCAAGTACGCTCTGAAGTACACTCCTGATTGCACTCGATTGCACTCGATTGCACACTCCCAGCCTGCTTGACTGTACGCTCCCAATTGCTCTCGATGGCACACTCCCAGCCTGCTTGACTGTACGCTCCCTAGTAAGCTCTGAAGATGCTCTCAAGCATACTCCCGAGAATGCTCTCGAATACACTCCCAATTACACTCGATGACACTCCCAGCCAGCTTGACTATACGCTCCCAAGTAAGCTCTCAAGACGCTCTCAAGCATACTCGCGACCACGCTCTCAAATACATTCCCAATTGCACTCGATGACACACTCCCAGCCTGCTTGACTATACGCTCCCAAGAAAGCTCACAAGACGCTCCCGAGTACACTCCGAGTACGCTCCCAAGTACACCTCCGAGTAAGTTCTCAAGTACATTCCCAGGCATGCTCTCCAGGACGCTCCCAATTGCACTCGATGGCACACTCCCCGCCTGCTTGACTGTACGCTGCCAAGTAAGCTCTCAAGATGCTCTCAACCACACTCGCAAGCACGCTCTCAAGTACACTCCGAGTACGCTCCCAAATACACCTCCGAGTAAGTTCTTAAGTACACTCCCGGGCATGCTCTCTAGGACGCTCCCAATTTCACTCGATGGCACACTCCCAGCCTGCTTGACTGTACACTGCCAAGTAAGCTCTCAAGACGCTCTCAAGCACACTCCCGAGAACGCTCTCAAGTACACTCCCAATTGCACTTGATGACACTTCCATCCTGCTTGACTGTACCCTCCCAAGTAAGATCTCAAGACACTCCCAAGTACACTCTCAAGAGGGAATACACTCCCAATCTCACTTGACTATATGCTCCCATGTATGCTCCTGCATGCTCGATCCAGAGGCTTGCTGAGTTGCAGACGCCAGGCCCCGGGAGGCGTGAGGCTGGTGGCATATGGAGGGCAGTGTTTGGCGGGCGGCATGTGGCATGTGGCGTGTGGCAAGAGCGGCAATGAGAGCGGCAGAAGCGAACATACTAGTGGGTACTTAAGTTAAGCTCTTAGGAATTACCTTTTGTATGAGTGGCGCTATCACCACTACGTCACGGTCTCTAATTACCGTCACCACTGATCGCAACATCACGATCCTTCATGGGTATGGGTACAAGCATGACCACTGGCACTAGAAATTCCCACGACTGCACACATACCACAGCCACTGGAATCCTGGGGAGGCGAGTTAATATGGCTGTAAACTGAGTCGGAGATGGAATGTTCGCGAAACAGTATCTCTTACATCTGTGATGGTACAGGTCAATACTCGTCAAATTAAAAGTCCCGGACACGTTAATGACTACACAACAAAGTTACAATGACTATCCATTTAAATTATAATAATTCTGTACATGATGCATGGTATCTACGCTCACCCCAACAAAGAAATCCCGCTATGCATAAAACTTTATTCCTGTCTTGAACATTGAGGTAGCGCTGCATAATAGTTTGAAGTTTTGCTATTTCAGTATTGATTTCATTGGTGACTTCTCCAATTCTTAACTGTTGCAACCAAGCGATCTTTTTCCTCCTGTGATTGTATACTTGGTCTTCCACTATGTGGATTTGGCTTTAAGCAATCTGCTTCAAGTAGCTCATATAGTTGTACACTCTAGCGCACATTCTTCCACACCATTTCTAGCTCTTCTGCTGCCAGTAGCATCTTGCATATTTCTTCTATGCACTCTTGTGTACCACCCCTGCTCTATTCATTATCCTTGCCGATTCTCCACCATACTATTGGTAGTCTCTGTCGTGGTTGCACTGCAGCAGCTTGGGCACGCATTTTTTGATGCACTGCTAGTTGATTTCGGAATGGAATGTTCAGCAGGGCACTTATCCTCTGTAGAAAAGTTACCCAATCGCTAAAGGTGAGACCGCAGTGCTAAAATAGTTCACTTTCTCCTAGCACTAACTTCTTTACCTGTCACTACTTAGTCTCTAAGTGTCTTCTCTCTCGCGGCATCACTTCTCACTTCTTGGAAAATCGCTTCGCGCCAATGGGACGGTGTGGTGTCACTAAGTGCTACCCCAGTGATACATATTTAATCAATCTAATCAATATAAGCGCCATCGGTCACGTGTACGGGGAACTTTTGATTTCGACTAGTAGAAACCTCAACACCATGCCACAGTGGCCATCGGTTAGGAGAAATATCATGACATTGCAAGCCTTAAATTGGGCTGGTCAAAAACATGCTTGTGAATACAAGCTGATAACAAAAGTATGTTTCCCGCATAGATTGGTTATCTCACAGCACGGGTTGTGGAGGCTGTTATTAGGACAGTTGTGTGTTGAGCACCTGGCAGTAATAAAAACAGTTGGGTGCTTGCCTCCTCTGTATGAAGATTGCAGCACTGGTGTTGAGTATGTGTGCCTCACAGGTACTGTCACCTCCACATGCCTATCACCTAAATATACGTAATTCCTATAATGTAGGTCAGCATCCGGCAAATCCAAGCCGATCTAAGTTCGCCTTAATTGCTATCACTAGCCACGCCCGAGCTTCAGAGCAATATTTGTGTTGCTCTGCTGGTGTTTACTTTCGATTATATCGATTGCTGCCTTGTACGACCAAAGCCCAGGGCTGCGCATAAGTTCAACTATCCATAACATCAGCCGATGAGAGTTAAAAGGACGTTTGGGGGATATACAAAGCGGCCTACACAGCAGGATTAAGGATGAGTGAACCTTGCATAGAGAACTGTCCACGTGGGATGAGAGGTGTGATCGACGCAGATATAGATGGCTAAGTCGATTAGGGTGTTGGGCTGATGATCCGAATTGATTCTCTAGATACATTTACTCTTAGTCTCGGTTAGCCGCTGAAGCAACAAGTTGTGCCCCCCCGTTCCAACTTTCCTCAAGTCCGCCCATCAAGTGCTGTAGTTCCTCTTTGTGGGAATTACTCGTGCGCTTTCGTGCCCACTTTCTAGCGTCACCTTCTTGTAGCTGGCGCAACACCTCCATCTCCCACGGCCTCTGTTGCGTTTTTCTTCACCTCTCGCATGAGTGACTCTCTGGAACATCACCCAATAACTGAACACTCTCGTCCGATAACTGGCGAGCGACTCAACATTGTTGACAGCCGTATCTCTTACTTTCTCGATCTGACTTCGTTGCCGTCTACCCGAGCTCCCAATTGTTTATTGTTTATAATTTTTAGAGTACTTTCTCTCATTAGGCTTGCGTAATGTAAATAAAGCCGAGGTATGAACGGTATGTAGATACAGTATTTGGCTAGCCGTCTAGGGGTTCGCGATTTCTTTGACGTTGTTGGTTTGTAAGATTGTTAGTTATGTATTCCTCGTATTCGCCTTCTATGTCCTCTTTAATTGCGAGTGATAGTCTATTGAGGCTATCCTCAAGTTCTAGGTGCTAGTATCTTGCTAGTCTATACTAGCAATGAAACAGAAATCGATACTGTCTTGAAAGCGCATGTGCAATTCGTCGGCAGCAATCAATGATCCTTGGCTTATACTTTCAGATCGCTTGTGGCCGAACCTCTCTTTATCGGCTACAGCCACAGCCGATGCTCGTCCCATTGCACCTTTCCTTCTCAATTCAGCTATCGTACTCATCATTCGCTTCCTCAGCGTACGTTATTTACTTATCGCCGCGTAGAGCCACAGTTGCAACTATCTCGCGGTGACAGTTGTTCTTGTAGCTGACGATAAGGTAGAGACTGCTTATTTGTGTATGGATATGACGACTTCGATGATAGACTCCCAAGTATGCAAAGCCCCGCCCATGTTCAAAGGAATCTGAAAACGATAGCTTGAAACGCAGTGGGTATAACTATTTTTGAGGATGTTAGTGCGATCTGCACAGTTTATCCCAGCATATGAGCACTCACAAATAACTAATTCACCTTGAGAGCCACTAGAATTCGATGCCCCAGCGGAGCAGGAGTATAGGTAATCTTGTCCTTCCTTAGAACGAATCTAACTTGTACAGCTAGGGTAGCGGCATCGGGAAGAATGCGTGAGTTGGGCGAGGCAAATAGTGCCAGGTATGTGCCTTTTCTTCGCTGATGCGTATCGAGGCTTCGTTCGGTATAGGCGGACTTCCTTAGTGACCATAATGCCATCTCTCAACATGAGTGTTGGGGCTGCTTAGGAGCCCGGTCCCGGCTTCACTTTTACCGTCCGATGAATCTGGGGTGAAGGCTTCGGGGACTTCTGGTTCGTTACGAACCTAACCGTTTTTGGAATTATATCGAAGCAGCAAGAGGCTAGTTGTTTGTTGTAGCGCGACTTAAGGCGAAGCGAAGGGGAGAGTCTCGTATCACGTGAGGCTGGCATGGGCAGTGGAAATTCAGCTTCAGACACTATGGTTTCCTTTGCAATGGATGTTTAAGCGTACTAAAGCTGAGATGAAAGAACGCTTGCAGGATTGTGAAGACGATGTGCTAAGGTATCATGAGGGCGTACAGGAGTTGGAGCGGGAGATACGGACCACAAAACTTGTCTGAAGAACGAGGGGATGAGGGGTTGCTGTGAGTTGTTGAAGAATAAATTAGAGGTCTGGTTGAACCCGAGGTATCTGTCGCGTGAGCCGGAATATGGACACATCTCCTATTCGTCAAGTTTTCAAGTTTGCGCAGCGGCTGGCTAGAGTCATGCCAAGAGTTATAATAAGAGTCATAATAAGCTCTCACATAGCCAGCCCACACTTGTAGTCTCGTACTGCAGCACCAGCAGCAGTTCGAGGCTTGGTCCACCGCCTCTCAGCACTGCAACCCGATCCCTACGGCTGCCATCTAAATCGCCGCCGTCGAGAAGAAGTTTCAAGCAATCATGCTCCTGCCGTGCCAGTACGACTCACCCTATCCCTCTTCGGCGCACTAGTCGAATCCACGGCTGTCTCGCCACGATCCAGCCCCATCTGTCGCGCGTCCGTCATCCGTGTTCCAGCCGCTAATCTGCCCCTCCTTCGCCGCTAGCAACCGCCTACGATCTCCCCTCCTTGTACCCTTCAGGTTGATGCGGTTGGAAACGTGTCAACAGATCGTCTAACAGGCGGATACAATGAACTGAGGAGAATGGCAATGTGTTATCGTACTACAAACCCCGGAAGAGAGACTGGGGTAGATCAGTTCGCGCCTGCGAACACCCTCCCATCCAGCCCTCAACATCCACTACCGAGCACTGCCTTTTCCTTGGTTGTGTCGATGTCGGTCGTGACCCATTGCGCCGTCGCTCACACTATCGGGAAGTTCCGAGCAGAGGTCAAACACGAGCGTGAACTCCACTGGTGCCCCCCGAACAAAAGTAACCGGATGAGAGAAGGCTATGAGGCTAGTGCAGCTTGAGGAGATTATATTGGTGGACTGACCCTTGGTACTGGATCTACTGAATGAACGCGTTGCCTGTGCTGTGAGTCCCCTCTCTCTCCCCACCACCTTTCCCTACGCAGACTAACAATAGATACAGTGTGGCAAGTTCTCGCTGACTGTCCAATCTACTGACTAAAGATCCATGTGATGATAGCAGGAGTAATCTTCGATAAGACACATTTCATAATCCCTCAAGATTTCTGTGGAATCTGTCGAGGAGGATGTGGGCACCCTTTGATGATATTTATCTATCCAGAGCAACGGAAAAGCTTATCATACCTATTCCCTTTGCTTGACGGCACGCGTTTGTTGATTAATTATCGGGGATGACGAAAAATCTCATAACATCTGTCTTCTGTACTCAACAACACGCCCTCATCGGATACTCACTGCCTCCTTGTCGTCCTTTTCGAACTGATGACCTCCTGCAGATATATGCTATCGACCAATGATTCCACCAGTCCGGACGGACCCGGTCTGGGGTAGGGCTCAGTACGGTCCGGTCCAACCGTTAGGTCGGACTGGACTGAGCCCAAGACTGGCAGTCTGGGACTGGACGGGCTTGGTCTAGACCAGTCCGCACACGCTTGCAATTTCGACATTGTTTCTTAGTCAAGTACCACTGAAAACATGACTCATCCTCACATTTATCACCGCACACCTCTGGATACCCACTCTGGGTGAAATTATGACAGTTCTGTCTGTATATTTGGTGCCATCGAGATATATTTCCCCCATTAAAAGACCGATACAGTGAAAAAATACCCTAAACCTGGACACTGTGCTGGACTGGTCCAAATCAGTTCAGGCCAATTCAGTCCAGGTCCAGAAAAAGTTGGGATTGGTCCGATCCCGGTCCAAAAATTACTCGGACTGGATTGGACTGGACTTGGACGGACCCGGTCTGGACTGGTTCAATGCTGGACTAGTGGAATCATTGCTATCGACCCGTGGTCGGAGTGGCTGCTTCGGAACACTAAGAATAATCGAACTAGAGAATTGCCTAATAAACACTCTAGCCTATACTATAACCGCTGCCACTACGGAAAATCGAAGCTGCGAAAACAAAGGGAAACTCTGGCACTGGAAAGATGGGAGAGATGACTAGCAATTGCTTTTGCAAGATGGTAATCCTCTCACCCGAATCGAACTTTATTTAAACATACTAACCCAGATGACAGAATGAGAAAACATACGGTGCCGAAATGATATACTATTGAGTCCAGTGTTCTTAAGCGGCCCGGCCCGGCCAGCCTCCATGAAGCCGGGCCTAGCCGCAGCCTAGGCAGGCTTTCAAAATCGAGGTCCGGCCGGCCGGCAGGCTTTTTGCAGCGTAGGCTTTTCAAATGGAGGCCTGAGATTTTGCGGCCGGGCCGCTTAGGAACACTGATCGAGTCGATAATTTAGGAGACTACGTGGCCCAAGAGGATGAATGGGCACAGATTGACAGGGAGATGAGGGCCTCGAGGTTCCATCTTCTAGAAGCCCTCGGTTATGCACCCAGAGACATAAACTTACTATACTCTAGTTTCCAAGCTGTAGAGCGGTACAATTGGTTGCTGCTATACATTCAACCGTTACTTTGGGCTAGCTGCCTGACTAGTATCTGGCGAATGTAGGGCATCTTGTTGCATACAAACGAATGCGCTAATATAACTTAACAATGATGACTCCGAGATTGCCATTATTGAAGAGGAGTTGGCTACATTTGTTGAAGAATATGGAAATCTTCATTGCTTCTTCGACAATGATGCAAGACGCTTAAGAGTCATGAAGAATTCGGGGCAACGCCCTATTATTACCTCATCGAAATTTCCACTAGAAGGGTACCGTGGTATTATCCAAATCGAAGGTGTACTTTGGTAGAGCCTTGTCCAGTGCTCCTAAGCGGCCGGGCTGACCTGATCTGCAGTCTGCTAAAAAGCCTGGCGGCCGGCCGGGCCACTAAGGAACACTGGGGCCGGCCTAATCTGTGGGCGGCCATGACGGCTCGGCCGGCCTCCAGGCTTTTTGCGGTGTAGGCTTTTGTGCAGGTCTTAACTTTCTCCTGCAGGTATTTTGCACACCATTACTTATCTTTGCTTACCAAGATCGGAGCCTCCTAGTCGCTCCAGACAGCGTCAACATCAAATAGATTATGAAGATCTTGTTTTCCCTCACAGACAGCCCCAAAATTAGCGCCAGATTCAAATGGAAGCCGGGCCGCTTAGGAACACTGCCCAGCACTCTGGTGGGACAAAGGGGAAACAGCAAAGGACACGAACTTAGCAAAAGGGTTTCTTGCCACAAGTTTCGAACTCGCAATTGGTGTTTACAGCACCTGGCGCTTAAGGTGCCAATTAAGCTAAGCTTTGAGCTCTTGTATCCTCATTGTTTTATCCCACTACGGCCTGCATATCTGAAACATGAAAATCAGCAAACAATCATCCTGTATGGGTGGCAGACGGTGTTATTTTTAGTGAAAGGGTGGAATATTTTCCGTGAAGAATGAGCTATTTTTAGTAGTGAAATACAAATTTGGAGTGAGCATAGGTGGTCACTCGGCCCGCGGGCGCCCGCAGGCCGGCCGGGCTTTGTCCAAAGCTCGAAGGCTAGGCTTGAAGATGTCAGGGCCGGCCAGTGTTCCCAAGCGGTCAGATCGACCCCCTGGGGTTTGTGCATCAATATTTCTCATTTCCACACTGGCTTGCACTATTGAGCACTTGAGCACTTCTGTAGTTATCTATAGACCAGCCAGTTAGACATCAATAAATCTGTAGACCGGTCAGATCTGAATTTAAAAAGCTGTCCTTGGCATAGACCGGCCCGGCCCGTTTCGAACACTGATAATCACTAGCTATTAGCCAATCCTTAAGTGGGTGATCGCAACGCGAACCACTGACTGGCTAGTTGAACTGCCAGTATGAGTGCGAGTTATAGCTGACGGTAAAGCAAGCTGTAATACTGCAATCAGTGTGCAAAAACTGAGCATAGAGAGCATTGATATTGCCTGTCGGGGCGCGGGTCGCGGCCATTCTGAAAATTCTTGTCTTGTAAGCATACGCGGAGGAGAAGTGGCGGAACAAAAGAGCAAATAAGTAGCAAATCTTGCCAGGACATGAGCATAGCAAAAGTGCGATTACCACAGGTTTCGAACCTGCATCTAGTGTTTGCAGCACCTGGCATTTGAAGCGCCATACCTTGCAGTCGGACTAAGCTACCAGCTCTTGCTTGCCCGATGATTTTGGGGGTTCCTGGCTCACTGAATTCCGAGCCCTACAAATCAGCGACCATTAATTGGTATGTACAACTACTCCAACCAATTGTCTCCATGTAAGTCTATAACCGTCTACGACAACAAAGAGAAAAAGAAGGGTTTCTAACCCACAGTAGGTGTTTATATCACCTGGCGTTTACTGCACCTGGAGTTTACACCCCCTGAGCACTATGGGTTTCGAACCCGTACTGGTGTTTATAGCACCTGGCGCTTAAAGCACCACGAGCTAAACAATCAGCTCTGGTTTAATTGAGGACCTTGTGGGATCTTGGCTCACCGAATTTGGAACCTACAGGAGTAAATCGAGATATCAGTTAATAGGGACAACTACCAACGCACAACAATTGGGACTTTCATGTAGAGTAAGCCAATAAGTCACAAGACAAGAGGAGAGGAAAAGAGTTACAAAAAAAAGCAAGTTTCGAACCCGCACCCAGTGTTTACAGCACCTGGCATTTGAAGCACTAACTGAGCTAAGAGATTGGCTCCTGTATTGGATTGTTTTACAGGTCCACAACTTGTTTGGGTGGCTACAGACTCCGAATAATTGCATATGGTAGAGTGGCTAGCGGCTCTAAACAGAACAGGTAGTATAAGTATCAAAAGATGAGATCTCTGCAGATAATAAGCCTGGGACTTCGGGTATGTACAGCACCACGTAACTATGTAGTTGTATCTTAGACTGTTTTAGTAACGAGGTCGTGCCACGGGGTATTTTGGCAGAAAAACGCTGCCATAAGACCTAAAATAACCATGACAAGAGTAACAAACGAGTGGATTATGACAAATTTTAAGCCCGCAACTTTGCTGTTTCAAGTTTCAAGCCAGTGACATCCCATGTTTTTAGTTGGGGTTTCACGCATCACTGAGCCAAGAGTTCAGTTCTTGTATCGTTAATTGTTGTACAAACCATTCTTACTAGGGTTCCAAGGCGTATAATTGCATATTGCTATCCCACAGGTGGCACTGGAGACAAAGAGGGGATATGCATAATAGCAAAATGTTGATTACTACAGGTTTCGATCCTACAACTTCGGATGATATTAGCACCCTTGGAGTTTTCAGCACCTAGCGTTTATAGTGCCTGAAGCTGGCGTTTGTAACACCAACTAAGCTCTTGTATATTGGATTGTTTTACAGATCTTGCCTCATACAACCATAAAGCTATGGGATATTTCCCAAACCGAGAATCGCATATATCTATCTTGTAAGCATAGAGTACGCTCGGAAGAGATGACGAACAAAAGAGGAAATCATGATCAGTACCCTGTAGTGTCGGTACGGAGGAGTCGGCGGAAGTAGTTACTAGGGTTTGTACTACTTCTCCAGGCGAGTAATCTTAGGCAGGAACTTCAACGATAAATACCTTTACTCCTCTAGTGTAAAGTGAAGCCGATAGCAACATAGTACGCATCCTTGTTGCCAACATGACATGATCTGTGAAGTTATTCCTCTACTTTTCTTTCCCGGCCATCAATCTCATCAAGATTTAGCCCGAAACGATTAGGAGCGCCCACACTTCTTAGTACAGCATGATACAGGGGATGAATACGCCGGTACCGTAACGGCTTATATTGCGTTGTACTGTGCGCGCACTTGCTCTGGAGCCTATACATACAGTACAGGTTCAGTCGGTACACACTGACTAGGGTATTTGCACTAATAGGAGAGCTAGTAAAGGCTAATTGGACGATAGATTATGCTAGCTTGTCTGGAAGAAACTTTCCTGAATTTGGGGGAGCTCAAAGTAACGATCTGTATTGCACTGAACAGCAGCATCTGTGTACCTAGATGTGTGAGCGCCCCTATTAACGCCTAGAAGTTATGTACTGAATCTTTAAATGACTCTGGCTGAAATCAACACATATACAACGACTGATGACTTATCTTACCCAGTTGAACATGATGCTATAGATATAGGTGTTGTAAACGCCGAGTGCAGGTTCGAACCCTACAGTGCTATCCCCTGGATCGTAGCTTTCGATTACCGGACGGTTTGGGTCATGGCAACGGGCTCCCTCGCCCTGAAACCACGGTGATGCAACTAATATATAGAATGATGACCTGAGACTTTGTAAAGCTATTTAATTGTATTATAGGTGTATTCTGGCAAGTTCTAGGGAAGCTGCCGCACTGAGGGAGTAATAAATAGAGTTGCTCTTGTAGGGGTGTAATCCTCAGATTTGTGCTTCAAAAAACTGGAAATGTCAACAAGAATAGCATCGGCAAAGTGCAAATCGACTATAGACTGCGCTACGCACACACGCGCAGTCTATAGTCATCCATAGTCGGTCCATAGACATCTACGCGTGGGACTATGGGACTATATACGGCTGGCAGTCGATAAGCCTCAGCTAGTGCTGACACTCATTGAGAGCATCTTGAGTGGCCGCTTCAGAGCCTGATTGAGAGCTTGATTGAGAGCCTACTTGAGAGCCTGCTTAAGAGCCTGCTTGAGAGCCTGCTTCAGGGCCGCGCTTGATAAAGCCGCGTTTCGGCAGGAGTAGCGTTTTCACAAGAATCTTTGGGCCGATTGAACTCTGAGTTTGTGGAAGCATTGGCCAATAGAAGGCTATAAGTCTATTAAAGCTTTGACATTGACGTTGACGTAGCCAACCTACTTGACTAAGTGCTTTCGGTACCGTCACCATCACCATCACCATCACCATCATGACCATCAGGCCCGGACCGAATGCGCACACATACGCCCAAAATCGACGGGAAACTGGCTGCAGATTCCGCTGAGAAAACTGGGTCGGAAATCTGCTCTCCCCGAGATCCAATTGTCTACCATTCCTGCAGAATCTAAGGCTGCAATTGTCAACACCATGACCTTGAGGCCTCGTGAGATCTTGTCATGGTGGCCGCGCTAAAGATAAGGTTCAGACTACCATATCGACCGACGTCATGATTTCGGCCAACATACACCACACGCCACACGCCACACGCCACACGCCGCCCGCCGCCCGCCAAACACTGCCCGCCATACGCCACCAGCCTCCCGCCTCCCGGTGTCTAGCGTCTGCAACTCAGCAAGTCTCTAGATCGAGCATGCAGGTGCATACATGGAAGCATATAATCAAGTGAGATTGGGAGTGTCTTCCCTCGTGAGAGTGTACTTGGGAGCGTAGATCTAAGTAGGCTGGGAGTGTACCATCGAGTGCAATTGGGAGCGTACTTGAGAGCGTACTCGGAAGTGTACTTGAGAGTGACTCGGAGGTGTACTTGGGAGCATACTCGGAGTGTACTTGGGAGCGTCTTGAGAGCGTACTTGGGAGCGTATAGTCAAGCAGGCTGGGAGTGTCATCGAGTGCAATTGGGAGTGTATTTGAGAGTGTGCTCGGGAGTATGCTTGAGAGCGTCTTGAGAGCTTACTTGGGAGCGTACAGTCAAGCAGGCTGGGAGTGTGCCATCGAGTGCAATTGGGAGCGTCCTTGAGAGCATGCCCGGGAGTGTACTTGGGAGCATCTTGAGAGCTTTCTTGAGAGCGTAAGTCAAGCAGGCTAGGAGCATGCCATCGAGAGCAATTGGGAGCGTACAGTCAAGCAGGCTGGGAGTGTGCAATCGAGTGCAATCAGGAGTGTACTTCAGAGCGTACTTGGGAGCGTGCAATGAAGTGCATCTGGCAGCTTGCTTTCAAGTTTGTTGTATGCAGCGTGAGTATAGTATGCAGCATGATGTATAGTATGCAGCATGATGTATCGTATCCAGCGCACAAAATCGCATGCGTATCATAGTAATCTAGTCAACGCGTAGGTCCATAGGACCTCATAGTGCCACGCGTCAAATATGCTATGAATTACCGTCCCAAAAACAGCTTCTCTATGAGTTACGCGTCGCGTAAGGACATTTTTCCCGGTGATGGTGTTGGTGCTGGTGATCATACTACCAGAATTGCTTAGACAAGTAGCTTGGCTACGTCAACATCAGCGTCAAAGCTTTTACAGACTTAGAGCCTTCTATTAGCCAAAGCTTCCACAAACTCAGAGTTTTCCATCGGCCCAAAGCTTCCCTTGGAACACGCTACTCCATCCGAAGCGCGGCTCTCCCAAGCGCAGCTCTCCCAAGTGTGGCTCTCCCAAGCCCGGCTCTCCCAAGCATGCCTCTCCCAAGCAGGCTCTCAAGAAGGCTTCAAGCATGCTCTCAAGCAGGCTCTCAAGCGGCCACTCAAGAATGCTCTCAATGAGAGTGTACAGTTCCCAGCAGTAAAGACTGGCTGAGGTTTATCGACTGCCAGCCATATATAGTTCCATAGTCCCACGCGCAGATGTCTATAGACCGACTATGGATGACTATAGACTGCGCGTCGTGCAGGGGTCCACGGGAAGCTTGATATGAGCTGCCCGTAGCGCAGTCTATATTCAATTTGCGCTTTTGCCGATGGTTACATCTTGTATTTCCATGCAACCTCAAACCAGGCTGATCCTGATCCTGTTTCATCAACCGATGGCTTGACTTCAACAGGAGAATTTGTATACCATTTCTTACAGAAGCTCCCCAGTACTATGTACTGGATAGTCTACCTGGATAGCTTTTATACAACAGTTCCATTGTTGGGAAGACTGCATCATGATTTGCATATGAGAGCCTGTGGAACAGCATACCTTTCTTCAGTTGGATTTCCACCAGAAATCAAAATCCCAAAGCAAGATGTTGGGAAATATAAGTATCATACCTTGAAAGTACTTGCCATTAAGGACAGCCTCTTGGCAAGCTGGTTGGTGCACATTTGTAGTTTGATAATATACCAGTTACAATTCTCAGTAAGAAAGTCTAAGAAAGCAGCCAGCGAAGAATAGTACCAATGCAAAGAAGGCCTGGAAGACCTTCGGTGATTTGCAGGAGAAAGAGATAATGATCCCTCTCTGCATTGATGACTACAATCACTATGTGGGTGGTGTAGATATAGCAGGTCAACTGTGCAGTTACTATAATACTCAGCTCACCTCCTTTCACACATGGTGCCCTAAGCTCTTGTGGGCATACAATACCATAGTCACAAATGCCTATTTCATCTACTGGGATATGCCTCAGAGTTCTAACACCATCCCACATAAGGAGCTTCACCTGCAGTGTGCCTAGGGTTGATCCTGGCTGAGTCCGAACAAATTTCCACCTCACACATTGTACGATTGACTAGAGCCAAATCCACCTGGGCAAACATTACAGAGGGTACTTCTTTACCCATAGGCCGAAGATGTGACTATGGGCACCTTCCTGTCCATTTTGAGGAGGGAAAGCAATTGGCGTGTTGGCTCTGCCACTGGAAGCACAGAAATAGTCCCACTAAGAATACCAAATCTCCACCAAAAACCTGCTGGGCTTGCACCCAATGTGGCCAGCCACTGTGTCTCAATGATGAAAGGAATTGTTTTGTTGAGTTCCATCAGCTGTAAAGGGGTGGGGTGGGTGGTGGTGCAGGGAGAAGGGGTGGGGTGGTAGCTGGATGGGGCAGGTTTTGGAGGGGCAGCTGGGTTTACAAAGCCACACCTGATGTAATTTACAATTTGTTTAGATAGAAAGTTTTATTTGCTACTAGAGAAGACTTTATCAAAAGGAGAGCCTCTGGCAGTCTTTTTTGGGGCGTGGTTGTGGCGGTTGCGCGGGCGGACCGTATGGTCCGGGAACCGGTTACGATCCAGGGGATAAACACTAAGTAAGGTCAGTAGGATGCAAACCTGCTGAGACCTTTCTTTTTTCTTTGCCGTAACACTCAATCCCGCCGAAAGGAATAATGCTATGAACTTGCTCAGAAATAAACTTCACATAACCATGGCCGAAACCAACCTACAACTAATAACCAAGCCTTTGGCACAGCTGATGCTTATGGTGCTAGAAATGCTGAGTGCGGGTTCGAAACCCAATGTGCTGAAAACACTATGATTCGCAGGGTCAAATCCTGCAATACTTCAAACATTACCTAAAGTCGCAAGCTCCAAACCTGCGGAGATCACTATGTTTCTCTTTTATGTACGACCGTAGCCCACTTAATACTAGACTTTACTCGGAAATATAATTTATTATACACCAGAAACTTTATACAACATGGCTAAATCAACGCATACACAACTGAGCGCTTACCCCAGGTGCTATATTGTACACGCTGGCCGCGGGCGTGGGTTCGAAATCTGTAGTACTATAAACACTCATCACAGGCTCCAAACCTACGGGAACACCCTTTGCTCTTCTTTTACCATAGTGCGGCGAGTTCCGCCCAAGTTGACCTAGCTGTCGGGCATCCGAGGTAACGAGTGACTTCAGTCCATGTGAAGCTGTCTTAGGAGTCCAAAGGCACCGATCACTAATTACGGCTGAGGATTGGCGCTATGGCTGGTCATTCCCTTCACTGCGTTGCATCGTTTTCTTCGCAGAGAGAAATCACAAATCGCGCAATTAACTGAACAAACATACACCTCCATTCCATTCTTCCCCATCTGGGCTAATAATTTATCTCTTACCCTCCCTCCCTACTCATCCCACAACCCTCCCGTTCCCCTTCTTTAATAGCAATAACTTCCTTATCTCTCTCCTCCCTCCTTAAGCAGTACGTCGTAGAAGGCGAACTCGTTTTCTGCATTGATCATAAACCTGTCTAATGCTTGATTGGGTAGCTCAAGAAAAGGAAGCTGGTGGGTTTCGTAGGAGGGATTACCTCTTTTCTCCACCTCCCATTGAGGTAGATGCCAGCTCGCACCTGCCCTTGTTAGAGCCTTTGAGAAAATCTGCAAGGCCTTGGTCGGCTGCCTTGTTCTTCTTCGCGAAAACCCCCGCAATCGACCCCATGTGCGCCACGTCTTTCATAACTATCTGTTGGCGTCTTGTATCAACAGAATGGGAAGCGGGGAACTTATATATGTCCTAAGGACGTACTTACGAATTTCCATAATGCATTGCCGCTTCTTCGTAAGTTTCGGGCAGGGCGGCCCGGCCCTTCAGGCCTGCATGAAGCCAGGCCAAGGTAGGCCTCCAATTTGAGACCGGGCCCAGCCAGATTTGTGGGCGGCCTCAGATATCTGAAAGACTGCAGGTTTTTTGCAGTGTAGTCTTAATATGGTGGCCTGGCTTGGCCTGTACTAAAGGCGGCCGGCGATATCGTGGCTGGGCCTGACTTGCCTGCAGATATCTAAAAAGCTCGCTGTTTTAGGAACACTGGGGCGGCCAGAAAATTTTCGGCTAGTTAGGGTCAAGAACTAGAGGTAAGGATCATTCTCCTCTTCCAACCGCATTACTTGCCACTGGGACTCCCGCTACAGCTTCTCTATTACTTCGCGCATCCGCCGGCGCTCTCGTTCCTGGGCATTTACCGCTACCCGGGCTTACGCATTTTCGTTTACAGCGGTAGCCCTTGCAGCATCAACTTCGGCATCAACAAGTCTTTAATTTGGGCACTCAAATCTGTTGAAGCGATGGTTAATGCTGGTAGTTTCGGTGAGGAGCGTTGCTCGAACGCCCGCGAAGGCAACCACCACCTGTTTCTGATCGTGTTGCTGCTACCATTTTTACCACCTGTGGATAGCTGTAGAACTACAGAGCTAGAAATGCCAGTACCACGAGCGGCTTCACCAAGACTTTTACTCTATCCCATGACTGCACCAGAAGTTCAATCAATAAATGACATGAGAGATAGAAGAGAAACAAGTGAATGGAGGATATGAATTAATTTTGTGATCGATTGAAAGCAGCAGGATCAATCGTAAGTGAGATGTGATTGAGGTGAGATGACTGATGCTGGGTGAGAGCCATAACACAATGGCAAGTAATAATGCCGCGCGAGGCGAGCCTCCTGTTGAGATGAGATATCCTGGGGCTCGTATCCGGCACTGAGGAGATCATTGACACTGCTAACAAGATGTCTTGGGAACGGTGTTAGGGCTATGACTACAATTCCCTACATCTGGATCTTGGTTTGCTCTATCGCCCAATCACTCACTGTACGGATACATAAGGTTGGTGAAACTATTTTGCCTACATTCCGGAGTCGGTATAACTGTACACCCACTTGGAGGCATTCAGGCGCTCTCAGAAACCCAGAGGTACAAAATAAGGCCTGTCTGGAAGAATCATACTCGCCTTACAACATGTTAACAGTAGCATCAGGTGTGGACGACGCTTACTATCGAAGCAGACGATGAATAGTGGAACCATTGATCTGGCCAGTTAGTATAATCTCAACGCTGAAGGAGAGCGGAGAGAAAACTTCCCCACTCTTCGTCAGCTTTTGTAGATAGCGGTATCAACTTCAGGATGTCACTGCGCTGCAGCTGCCAGACATAAAAGCAATAAAATAATCACATAAATTATTAAGTCATCCATACAAATACAAAAGGGTTCCTCATCGAGGTATATGTATACAAAACAAAACGATCGCAAGATAGCAATCAACACCCCCATTTGAGCTCAACCACAACACGCTAAACGCAGAAGCAAAAACACCCCACCGATCAATGCAAAGCCAGTGCGAAAAATAAACAAACCCGAACAAGTAACGGAGAACGGGAATCATAAATAAGTTCGGCATCCCCTAAAACCCCTGCTGCCTTCCTCGATTATTAATGCATTGTCAGTGCGTAAAACAAGCAAACCCAAAATGAAACCCGAGTGAGAAACAGAGAAAGGAAGTCAAACAAGTCCCACCATTCAGACTAAAGCCCCTGCTGCCTATGCCACTTTTCCCTCCATCCCTCAAAAAGCGGATAATCCTTAAGCGTCTCGACCACCCACTCCTTACTGACCAATCCCGACTGTAACTGTTCTTCCTTCCACTTCTTGAGCGCCGGCTTTGCCACATGTTCCACATGCCAGGTGTTCTTGTACTCCATTAGATTCTTTTTCCCATTCTCGAGTACCTCCAGAACCACTGCTGGAACACCGGGCTCGTCCGCAACCTCTGTCAGCGGCGTAAACAGAGCCTTGAAGTTAAACACAATTGCACCACTGAGTGGGAGCCGACGCAAAGTCTGCCAGTCGACGCGAATGAATATATCCTCGAGCTTGAGATCCGGGTTTTGCCAGTTACGATGCTCAGCATGAGAGTCGTTAGGGGGCATGTAGAGCGGCTGCAGGTATTCGAGCCCCCAGGAGCCGCGTTGGATTGGTGTGTTGGTTAGCATCTTGGAGAAATACCTATGAAGATATCAGCACAATCAGGGTATAAAGGGTGAGTGAAGAGGGCTAACCGATCCATGCTCATACTCATCTTTTCTTTGTAATCTGGAATGGGTTCGTGGATCTGTTTCAAGCTTTTCCCAATCTTGCTGGCAACGTTCCATCCCAGACTGGAGCAGATAATCCCCGCACGGAACTCATACTCGCCCGTTTCCTGGTTCTTGAGAGTAATAGCAAAATCCTCGGGGACGTTTTCGAGAAGCATCTCAAGTGGTGGCATGGAACGGATGTGGAACTCTTTTCCCAGGATACGGTTCACAAACACTTCCGGGGAGTCAGAGGGCTCAAGACTGAAGTAGTGTGGGTAGCGAGCAACAAGGAACTGCAATGCCATCTCCATCACCTCCTTTGTAGCCGCTTCTGAACCAGGGAGAGACTGCAACATCCCGGCACCGTGTTTTTCGTACAACTCCTTCCTCTGTGCAATTCGTGTGATGTACGTATTCTCTAATTCGAGCCACCAGTCGGGTTCCATCTTCTTGAAGGCTGTAAACAGTCAGTAACAGGGTTAGGGGTAACGGGGTGGAACACAAACACATGGTCTGGTGGTACGCCCACCGGAACGGTCTATACGGCCTCGGGAGTGCCTTCTTGATGTCGAACTCCGCATAAGGTTTTGGCAATGGAACACCACTCAGCGTGGCATAGTCTGGGAAATCGCCATAGCTCTGGATCTCCTCCTTTGACCTGTTAGTCACAGGAGATTCCACCGCGGCTGAAGCCGGCGATGAAGCATTGGAGTCTCTTCTGGAGCCCGGGATGGCGTTGGTTAGTAGTAATACGAGGGAGGGACGGCCCTGGGTCTCGAGTGGAAGCTTGGGCTTCTCGGAAAGGTCGGGTGAGACGGATCGTGGAGGTGTAGCCGAGTGCCTAACGGGCTTGTTACACGGGAAGAGGAGAACTGCGGCAGACACCAGGATCAAAATGCTGCCGAGGGAGATGTAAATTGGAGATGCATCAATTGTCGACATAACGGATGGTTGACTGGCCGTCGATGGTGGTAGTGGTAGTGGTGAAATGGAGATGGTTCGATTTTGATTTTGAGATTGAGGTCGAAGGTCGAGGTCAAGGTAACACCCAATGACGTACAAACGGGTATCGAGGGAGAGCGCTGTGATCGGAATATATGTAAGATTATGCAAGCCAGTCCGGCGCCAATGCACAATTTTTTTCTTCGGTGTCTTTTGGATTGTCTTTACCGCATTCAAGCGAGAAGCCTAAACAGCTTGTCGTGGTGGTAATTCTGGTGCTCGTGGCTGCGGTCTCGTGCGATGCTCGTGGCCTTTCGTTAAAGTTTCCTCTTCTCGGTACCTCAATGCCGCCCACAGAAAATCCAAAGTATTGTGTCGTATGGTATCTAGCTGCTGCTTCGAGACGCATTGTATAAGAAGGGCAACATAGCGATATTAAATATTAGAGAATAATAAAAAGCAAAAACAACCTTGCGGAGAGATATCGATAGTAATATCAACTACTGCAGGTCAGTTCGTTCCAGCGCACACTTGAGCTTGACACTAATCGCTCTGCAGGTATATATTATCGATACCCCACTGCATGCGCAAAGTGCTGTGGGAGGGGAAGAAACCAACAACAATAACCGAAGATCGGTACCAATTGAATACGTAAGTATATCATCTGCAACCAACAGAGTGCAAAATATTCGTCTGATACGTATACTCTTCCCTGCCGGCAGATGTCGATTTGCACGTCATGGGCACATGTCCACCAACGTGACCATCAACATCAGGCAACAATTGCGCTGTTCCCTTTTTCGTGCAACCGTTCCAGAAGAATGTCGCTGAGCCCTAACTTCGCTCGAGGGGAAAGTATCCCCATTCCCGGAAATGCGCAACGCCCATCAAAAAGAACCTTTGGGATGCAGTCGAGTGCAATTCGCGATAAGGAGATGCCGCTTTAGCTGTTGTTGTGGTGGTAGTGGAAGTGGTGGTGGCTGTCGTGCTGGGGGGCAGGAAATTTTTGCCGTATAAGGAATGGAGTTCCCGAGTGGGTTGGGGTTTTTACATACGCTGTGCCGTACCCATGCACATTGATATCTGATGATTCTTATCGATACCAGCATTAAGCCTTTCCTTAGCGCAGGTAAACCCCGAATCTTGAAGTATTTGTATTCGAAGGAAGGCAGGCCCATTGAATCCCATAATACTCGAGCCATCCGCGAGCCGTTAGATCCAGTGCCACAATCAACCCACGACCTCATACTTTCAGCTTCCTAACTTGCCACGATAAGTCCAGCTGATCTACCCATATAGCCTCCAGTTTCCGGTGAAGCAGTCCATCTAAGGTCAACTCGATTTATCGGCGTCCTCCGAGATTTCCTGGGCTGAATTCGTCGGACTCCGTACCATTAAGAACGCTACCACCCCAAAACCCGGATACGACTGCAACGTTAGCTATTCTCTACGTTCAGGTTGTTAGTGCAGTCATGCCACTGCCAGAAGTACCAGAGTGATAGCCTGTGTGTGTTTATCCCAGACTGCTCGTGGTATCGCACACCATAATACGTGTTGAACCAGCAACGCGTATATCTTCCTTCATGTCCACTGTATATCTATCTCCGGAACTTGATACCGACACTCCTTAATCATCCCAGGGTATATGTATCTACGACGAATCCTTAGGGTGCTCAGCCTCTAGGAGATACCCACACGCGAACCCAAACAAATCCAAAGTAGTACGTCTTCCAAGGACTGCACTAAACACCTAGTGTCCCTGTGGAATTCAAAGGATCTCGGACACTATTCTATAGTTTGGGCCATGTGCACCCCGAGCCTGGTACCTTTAAATATGTGCTTTTGGACATTTGACGGGCGCGCTCAATTCCCTGCCAATGAGGAAGCATAGCAAAAGGTTGAACGTGTTGTTAACGTTATACCGACGGTGTCAAACAACCCTACAGAAGCCTAGATTAGTGCAACTTGGTGGTGTATCTCGGTCCAAACAATGATCAACGCCCAGGTTACAGACCTCCTATTTCCTTTGAGCTTAGCAGAAAAGTGAACAAGAGCCGTTGCACACTCTCCCTAGACCATTAAACCAAGGTCACGCTGGCAGTTCAGTAGGGCCTAGCTAAAATTACTAGAGGGGCACTAGGGAACTCATGGTATTAGTGAAATAAGCTTTTGTCCCAGCCGCGAGCTTGGAGCCTTAGATACCGCGGGTTCACCTGCGGCACTCACTTCCCGGCCAATATGGGCGTTGGAGCACTCGTATGCCATCCGCAAGCCGAAATCCGGAGGCACCTAGGCGAATTGTGATCCGTGCGGGGTGAACGTGTGCGCGGAGCGGAGAGCACACGCCAGTGGCGGAGATAAGGTTGCGCGGGTTCCCATTCGTTCCGGCGTGGTTAGTGGGCTCTCACAGACCAGCCTTGAATCATAGTGGCGTAATTTGTCACTTAAAATTTGCCCTGATAATGTCGATTCGGGAATCCGCGGACCCTCATGGGGATCGCGGGGTCGCAACTCCTCGGAAGGCCGGCCATTCGTTGAACCGCGTTATTACAGCAGCGGGGCTGGGTAAGTCCATATATACCCAATCCAAACCCACCGTCTTGTCTCACCACAACAAAAACCTTCACCATGCCATACCAAGCGCCCTCGTTCTCGTTCTCGCATCTTTCTCCTCACTCCCAGCTCTCGCTGGCGTCTCACATGACTTTCACATCACTCATCGACTTCGCCCTCGCCTCTCCAACCTTCAGTTCCTTCCTCTATCTCAACATCCGCGAAATCGTATCCGCATGTCTCCAGACACAATACGGCTACCTCCCCGATCTCTCCGCTGTGACCTACAACTCGCCTGCGTTTCCTGCGTTTCCAGAGGGCTCAGATGAGCACCAGTTACTCCTTGAATTGCCACTGCTGAACTACCTTATGCTTGAAGAAGGCCTGTCGGGGCTTCCGGAGTATCAACGTTTCCTTTCTCTTCTGGCCTCCAGTACGGGAACGGCACTGTCCGATGAAGACAAAGACACCTTGTACGGTCCGGGCGTCCGTGGGTTGCTGCGCTATCTCGTACGTTACCACACGTTGCGGAAAACCGTCAAATCCCGAGAAGTAAGATGGCGGAAGATGTGTGCGTTCCTGAGGAGGCATTATACGGTATGGGGGATCCACGAGATTGCAGGGGTATATGAGTGCCTGTGCGACATTGTCGCAAGTCGGATGGAGGGCGGGGGGAGGGACGATATGGAGACTGAGTGTGCGTATGTTATTGCGCAGTTGGAGGTGCTAAATATGCCCCTTAGGAACGGGAGACAGTGGTTGAAGGAGAAGGAGAAGGCAAAACGTACCGATGAGGAGAACAGAGCCCTGAGGAGGGAGCATAAGATGTTTTTTTGGAAACCAGCCAGGGATGCGTTGATACAAATGGCGGAGCACAAAGGCAATCGGGAAGAATGTGAGAGAGGAGAAAAGGATGTGAATTCGGATAATATACTGGGCAAGAGCAATGATGACGATTCTGGGGGCGAATTTTCTGGGGGGAGTAGGACGGTACAGATTAGCGGCGGGTTGCTGGAAAAGCTGTCGGGGACGAAATTGGAAGGGACGGGACGCAGGAGAAGGTCAATGTCCAGTTCTTTTTGAGGTGGGATAATGGTGGGGTAGTTGGAGCTTGGGCGTTCGCGGTTGCTATGATATATGCTGTGTACTTGTGTGTGCTGATCCTTTCTTGCTGGATCTTTGGATTGGAGTGGGTTGTATTTTGTTGCTTTGATGTAATTAACTCCTTCCTGTTGTTTGGGTTCCGGGCTGAGGCAGCGTTTGAAGTGTTTTTATGCAGACTGTATATAATATTAGAAGCTAAACACAGGTAAGCAACTAGTGCTAAGGATGAAATGTTGAAATAGCAATTGATGGAGGTTTTTCAGTGCTTGATGTGTAGTACCATTTGTGTAGCCCGAACGAAGCGGTGCAATCTATGCAGGATTACTCCAGTCTATTGTTGTCTCATGCGATGTAATGAAGTCGTACACCATAGTAGCGCCAGGAAATGAAGCACAAACCAATGAGCAATGTGTCTGGCTGCCAGCGGTTCAACCTGATACCATAGCTGTGCATCCAGAGACCGGAATCAAAGGCGTAATCGAGGTCACATAACATAGGGTCGGACGGTGGCACGTGGGGTAGTGGTAAAATGATGAGTATTGAAGCGGTGGGGACGACGGCGGCGGCTATGTAGTTAGTGGTGGAGTAGAATGTTGAGATTGTGTGAGGGTAAAAGTAGCAAAGGTAGTAGAGAGAGTAGAGGTTGTGGAAGAGAACTTTCAGTCATGCTCCTCTTTACAAGTTCGGGGCCGGATCTTTCCCGACGCGACTGACAGACTTAGACTGTGCTGGTACAGTTTAGACAGTCTCGAAGTCGTCACTATTCATCTCGGCCGCTAGGGTGAATTTAGCTGGATCAATGAGCAGAACCGTTGTTTGTCTGCTTATAACAAGAGAAAATCTGATCCCCACATGCATTGCGTGCGTTAGCCTAGTAACCCACCCGCTTCCGCTTCCTTGTTTCCCCCGACCTCTTCTACCTCACCCATCACCATCACCCATCCCAATCCCAACTCCTATTTTATCGCCATTTTCATCCCCGTCATCATCGTCCTACGGAAGTCCGTATCAGTGAGAGCACAGCGAGAGAGCTTCCTTTCTAGCAGAGCTGATAGCCAACGGTAAACTTCAGATCACAGGGCGGGAAGCTCCTACAGGAATTTTGATGGGCTCCTGAAACTTTAGCACCGTTGTTTGGAGAGGAGCATGTTCTGCTCTCTCGTATTGCCATTAGGGTTTGGATATTAATTGAAATCGTAACTAGATTCCAAGTTTTCCAAGGTCTACAACAGTGATCGGTATACGGATCCTATACTAATGGCCTCTTAGGATACTATGTGGATGTTACTGCCCCACTGGCGGTTGCGAGCACGCCTTCACTGATAGATATTTACTCATCAACATCTACTTTGCTGTAGCTCTTCGGCACCCTGGAATAATATCGCCCCGACCAACAGCGCTTAGTTCAAGTGTCTTTGGTCAGTCAAATACTCGAGTTTCGGCAGGCCGAGTCCTATGGAGATGGAGCATTCCACCAGCGAAAACGAACTCAGACACTAAGAGTGATGAGTTCAAGTGTTTTGAATCAGCATACCCCTAAGCGCCGAGGACGACCCCCAATCATGATCAACTATTACAGGTACACTGGAGAAATAGATGTTCTTTGGTTCGGAATTCGGAGGCTGGAAGCGTCGAGCTCTCTTCACTCGTAAGAATCTTGAATCTTTTCGTCTCTGGTGTTGGCCTTAGAACTAATGTTTTCTACTTAGCAACGAGTTTGTGCTTGAAGTTAGCAATCTGTTGGAGGGATTCCACGCCTCCGCTGGGGCATAAGCTTAGCATTCGTTTACTGTATTTAGCGATTTAGTACGAATCTTTTTTCTTAGCTAAATTAACGTGCTAATATGTGCTGCAGACTCTGGAGGTTGCTGTCTGGTTTTGTGTATATCTAACTTTGGCTTCGAAATATTACTGTCCTTTACAGCAGCATTCTTTGTAATCGCGCTTTTTCGCTGCTTTTGTCATGTTCTGTGCTAGTGTAAGTAAGATAGTTCGATTGCTAACATCGAAATTATTGCGTTTAGTTGATCTATAAGGCTCCGGATAATTACACCATGGGTTGAATGACACATCTTAGAGAGGATATCTAAGCAGTTGAACTTATATCTTAGGGTGCATGGAGGCAACGAGAAGCGGTAAATGATTCCACATAACAGCGCTTGCTTAAGTCTCAATTCTTATGTCCATGCCCAACCATCCAAGCGGTATCTTCCGTTGTGTAAAAAACGGCAAAAGGCTCTTTGAGGAAATATGGTCACACTTTCTAGAACTCTAGTATATGCGTCAAAATGCTAATTACTTACAAGAATGGTGCTGAGGACGACTCTAATATGTGTAGTGGAGGAGACGCTCTTGATTACTACCTTCGGAAGGATCTTACAATATGGATTTTGTTGTGTTTCTCCTACATGCTTTAGATGGTTATGAATTCACTAACCTTGTGGCCTAGAATTACAACTGGAAAACAAGGGTCTGACTTGAGTATTTGTTACAGGTTTAAACTTCAATGAGCTTAGAATGAGCTATGGGGTAGGAGATCTAGAGTATTTACAGCTTTCAGCTCCTTGTTTCCCAACTATTCTCCCGCTCCTAGTTTGTCTAATTCGGCTGGGTTTATTCGCCAACGCTGGGCACGAGAGAATCCCAACCGGAATAATAGATTTCTGCACTCGGTGGCTAAGATCTGCAGCCACCATCCAAGCCCTGCCCCGAACCCTGAGTCCTAATCATAAATACGCGGTTCATTATTTCTCCCTTACTTACATTGATCGAAGGTTAGTGATGGTTCGTCAATATGTTCCTGGGGTGACAAGGATTGTACCTCCTGATCACCCTCAAATTTATGGAGAGGAGGCGGGTGGGATTAGTGGCTATGGTGTTGAAGTGAAGACACCTGTAGTGCCCTCTGTAGTGGGGACTTGGCCACAGGGGTTCTCTTTAGGGATATGGTGGGGAAATTTCTGGATATATATATTTATGCCAAGGCTGCTTGCAGCCGAATACAGAATGATTACACCAACAACCCTCAGGTTTATATGGTGGAAACTGATAATCCCAACACTGCACCCCAATTCTTAGAAGCTCTATACAATAAATTCAGAATCAAACCCACTACATTCGAATTGACTCTCCATAATCTTTTTCAGTTACTAAACCCAGTTGTAAAGAAGCGCGTGGAACAGTCTGCGTAACCGCCGTACAGTCGCACTCCTTGTCCAGAGAAGCTCCAAGTTTAGGAACTAGGCAATTTTTGCAACTGGACTTTAACAGTTCGCGGACTGGTGGGCTCATCGACTGGACGGAACATATACATAAGTATCTACACGGGGCGCATGCGCACCATTATCAACGGAACGTGCAAGTACTTAAGCGAACAAAGCCTCCAGGTACCACAGGCAATGCGCAAATACCTCAGGTACAGCCCAAGGGCTTAGCTATAGGTGCGCGGCCCGACTTAAACTTTGGGAAGTTCCGATGTTCAAAGTGCTTGAGCGTTTGGAGAGAGTTCATGAGAAGCCCAAGCTTCTGATGCAACAAGTCAGCGCTTGAGCAGACCCACCAATGTGTACTTAAGTAATACTTAATTTTAGATCTTTAATTGCCAAGTCGGCTGCTAGTTAGGCGAATGCGTCAGAGCCTCAAGCGGATACCCTAAATCCAACCTTCTACCAACAACCATTCCTGTTATGAACAGCTACTTAGCTGTAGCCACCATGGCCGGCACTTCAAGGTCTCTATCTCCACATCTGCCTCGCACCTCTCCCCTCGCACACTCGCCTACGAGCCGGGCCTGCTCAACTTTTACCCCTACTCCCCATCCCATGACACAGAACTGTATCTCAACCAGGATACAGTGAGCTATCCATCAGCCGTTCATCCCCTCAAACATCCATCTTCGAGTCGGATCAACCCCTCTCTTGCTTGCATTCCCCATCGCACCGACGATCTGGAATTGTATCCAGTGTTCCTAAGCGGTCAGGCCCGGCCAGCCTGCAAAAAGCCGGGCCTGATCTTCGCTTGTGCAGGCCTGTAAATTAAAGCCTAGCCGGCCGCCGGGCCTCAGATTCCAGACCTGGCCCGCTGCCAGAGAGCCTACAGGCCGCCAAGATTATGCAGGCCTCGAAGATATATGCAGTCTTCAAAGATATGCAGGCCAGCCGCCAGATATCTGCAGGCCAGGCCGCTTAAGAACACGGATTGTATCCCAACCAGCATAGCGTGAGATGCGCTTCTTCCCTCTCGTGCATGGCTCCACGAATGCAACACGTGGGTAGAGTTACAGAAGACTTGTGAGGGAGAGCTCCGGGAGCTAGCTCGATCACCTCTGATTGCAAACCACAATATCGGCATCGACTGCGACGAGAGTCCAACAGAGGTCGTGATTCTACGATACATTTCCAAAGGCAGATTTTGAAAACGAAGAATGTTATATAGGTAACGACAAGCTTCAAACTTCTGAGGAAAGTCCCGGGCTTCCCATGATTTTACTTCCAAAGTTAATGTGCACACATTGTTACCAGGGGGCTCGGTGCCCTCTACAAGACCGTCCCAGTCTCTCGGTTAGCTTGGAAGAGCAATCAGTTTGGTGGGCTATTCTTCGATGACCCCAGTGCATACCATGTCACTGAATTCAAAAAAAAACAAGAATCAATCATTTTACGGGTGTTAGAAGAGTTCTGCGCAGTGAGGTTTAACCATTTCGAGCTCTCAATATTACCATACCGACGATCTACAGTTCTATATAGACTAAGACTCGGTGAGCCATACTTTACCTACAACCTACTGTGCGTGCAATAAATACTCCACTCAACCCTTTTGCCACCGCACTGCTCCTGTTTAAGACAGCCAACACTCCGTCAGTAACCGCCAACAATATGGCCCCATTGTGACCTTTCTCGAATGCCGGCCTTCATCCACGGTCTGACGACGGCCTTAACCGCGGCAACCTCAGCAAGTCAGAAGACATCCCGGAACGATACGTGGGCATATTTCAACGCATAGAAAACGTCTTGAGTCCTATCCGAATATGAAAAATATGTATGAGTTCATGTACAACACATGCAGGAAAGTACGATCCATCGTATTGGGCGACTTGCATATCGCTAACTTAGGAACATCGCGAATGAGGGTTTGCTATGCAACGATGACAGGATTGATGCTTCTCAACAACCACCCAGCGAACACACCTCCAAAAGCTTCTGATCTCGGTAGATTGATGACTGATATAACTACTACTATGGGGCATGAAGAAGGCTGTAGGTCTCGTAGTGAACTTACGGGGAAAGGGGCTTAGAGAGCTGTTGGGTGGTAGATTTCACCCAGCTAGTTACTCCTATTCGCAAACGAGAGCAGCACGCTGCATGGCTTCTCAAACGATCTTGGTGATATGAAAATCGGGGCGGTGGGCGATGACAACGACAATTACGGCGGTGTCAAATTACCAGTGGTGCTATTGCTGTTTTTCGTAAGCTTTTTATTTATTCGCACCCTGCAACCCTGACCGAGGCAGTAAATGACTTTAAATGGCTAGTAATTTTCTTGAATTGATGCTTGGCAATGACTATTGTTCGCGGTCCTCAAGGCCTCTCCGACCTGATCGCCAATTCGGACACTTTTTCCGACCAGCACCTGAGCTGGAATCGAGCTTAACTTTTGGCTCCTAAAATATTTGACATTGTCTTACAGGTGTGTGAGCATGTGTACATGTGTAGATGCGCTCATTGGTGAAGTTTGTGTGGTCACATGATGATGGTGGTAGTGGTGCTGTTGGTGATAATGGAAGGCGGTAATGTGTTATCATGCTGGGAAAGTGACTAGAGAAAGTTCCGCTTCTACTGGGAACATCAGATTACTACCCCGTTACAACTCCTCCCACCTCTCTTGCTCACATGTAGAAAACGTCACGGGCTACTCGGATGAATCTTGCTTGGCTGAAGGCTACAGATCCTAACTTTATGATTGGCTAAAATCGATCACTCAGCAGTTACTGCGCCCTTGGGCCCATTCCCACAATATTGTGAAGATCTTTGTTTTGGGCCTATCAGACACGACGATCTCGGCCCTTTCTGCTCTTTTGATTGGTGTCCGAGGAATGGGTATCCGAGTGGCCCGTGAAGTTCCTAGTGGCAGCGGCGGTGTCTGTGGTGGTGGTTATAGTGGTAACGGTGACGATAATGGGATTTAACCACATATCGTGTGAATTGAATGATACGCCCAAAAGGTACTCGAAACCGCCAAATACCCGCGCAGCCAACACAAGACAGTTCTAATAATTTGGTCATGAGGGAACATTAGATAGAAGGTGGATTAAAGGACGGCAAAAACTTAAAAGAATGCTTCGTCGTAGGGAATCGCTGGCCAGATTAATGCTCAGAATGAGAGTGGCTGATGCTGGCTACTCGGGTTGACTCCGAACAGTCACTTTTAACCGCCACTTCCTGGTCATCACTTATGACTGTCCGAACTTTTGCCACTTATTTTCGAGGAGGCTATGCAAACAATCTATCAGAATATACACTACATTACCTTACAATTACTCTTCGTCAACCACCTACACGACTAAGAAGGCTAGACTCACTACTGGGGCTGTGACGAAAGTACACCTCTGACGAAAATTGACATTATTCAACGGTTGCAACGCAGTGAAGCGACTTTACGTTGGTCGCCAAACAGCTACAGTAAATATGAGGTGTACTTTTGTCACAACCCAGTAGCGAGTCTACATGACACAGAGTGTCCCCTTCTCGTTCTCGTCTGGACTCTAGCTCCTCTGTGTTATCCATTGTTGCAAGTGTAAAGCGGAAGAAGTCTATTAAACTATCTAAGGGAGAATCATTGTCTTTATATACAAGAGAGCCTGGAGCTCGGTGGAAGTCTGTAGAAGCCCATGGATTGGAAATACCAGTGGAGACTGAAAATTCGTGTATGAGTCTACGAGAGCTTGTGAGTCGATTCGGCGACCTCAGTGTATCGGCGACTTCCTTCCAGGCCATATAGTAACATCCATCCATAGCCCCCTTCTCAGCCGCAGCATCCGCTCCGTGAATAAGGAGGCATAACGGTGAAAGCATTAAACCAGCTCGAAAACTGTCACCCATAGTCTGCACAAAGGGGGAGCCTAAGCCAGCCATAATTCAGCATGAACGCGGTTAGAGATAGGTATCTTGAGGGATGCGTATTTGTGTGATTCGTCACATGAAGCCCTCCCCCCCTCTCCCCCATGCTCTATTACGACTGCAATATTAGCCTCGGGTTCCTTTGGCCTGAATTTAGACCTCAAAGATCCCACCACACTACTCGAACAGTTTGTTTAAGTGCGGTGAATTGCAGGCTCATTGGCATCCAAAAATAAGGGGCAGAAGTTCGGACAGACGGCCAAGAAGTGACGGTCGAAAGTGATTGTTCGGAGTCGCGGTACTAGCATGTGATCCGGTGGCGAATACCGTCCGGTGACGAATCAGATAATTTTGCATGCTCTTGGTGGCAGCAGCCGTGACAACGGATTTACCAACCCTTAGTTTTGTACTCTATGGTATTCGTCAACAGACGGTCGATCACTGTAGCCTGTAGCAAGGGTGGCGCCGGGGTACTGAAGATTTACCTGATTGTCTATACATCTCGAGTCTCTTTGTCTCTGTACTACCCCGGTTTTCTCAGCTTTGTTGCATTTTTCAGGCATGTGTCCAGACTTTTTTCGCCTCGCTCAGTGAAAAGTAAACCATACGGAGCAGTCTCAGCTGTGTTTTTACAGGCCGTTGATTGGCCAAATTTCATAATTGGCATAAATGTAACAAATCTGAGAAAACCGGACGCGTAGGGGATACTATATATATGAAAAAAGGGTGGTTTTTAAGACGGTTTATTGAGTGTAACAGTCTTGTAGTTCTAGCGCCAGCGAAAAAATACCGCATGGCAGACTAACGGTCTTGCGCGTTCTCGAATTTTCTGAACGGTCCAAAAACGGTTTCCGCAAAACAATGTACTTATAACCGTCCCAAAAAAACCCCAACCTTTCATACCGGTAGTCTATACATGCACACGGTTCTCTCCGTCATATTACAACAGCCACTACACCATAACGGATGAATTCTTCGTGATTGCAGTATGTTATTTTAAAGCGCTAAGGTGTAAACTGGGCTTCGTCAGACTGCTCTGCTGTGCCGTAAAAGTTCACAAAATCATGAATTCCTTGACACTCCCGGCAAATCTAAGTGAGACCTCTCACTCTTTACTACTTAGCTGCTGGTTGATCTACTGTCTGCCGATTTGCGCTGCTAACTGACTAAATCAGCGAGAACTCTCGAACTGAATTTTGGAGGGTCTGCGGTCTCACATCACCATTTTAACTGCCGAAGTTGCCTTACTGGCTTAAAAAGCGAACGTTTAGTAAAGAGTAGCTGAAATCTACCTTGAAGTAGCCAACGCAACGTCGAATATCCTTGCTTCCCCGCAGTTTCTCGAACTTCCATGCTTATAATTGATTGTCAAAAACTTAAGTAGGGCACAGTAGATCCTCGATAACTAATTCTATATATAATCTCTTTGAAACTCGACCCAGTTTTTTTGTTAGCTTGGAACAACTCCAATTCGGCGAAATTTGAGATCAGAAACTGCCACATCACCCGCCATTTTGGAAGCCACACAGATAGTTGTATGGCTCACACCAAGATATTCCGAGCAGTTGGGCATCATATCGGAGACATTCCTCATGAGCGCACTAAACAGATCGGCACATCAGATTGAGCACCAAGGCAGCCGAGAAGTACCCACCCAATATCCCCTTTAGTCGCAACCACCAGAATTTCATCGCTCGCAACAAGCGGTCTCCTTCTAACATCTCAGTGTGTCTGGCAGGCTTAAGGCAGAGCAAACCCAAGGGAACGCAATTTGCGGGCCGATTCATCATCTCGAGCGCGGAGCTGCGTTCATGCCTTGCTGCCGGATCATCTTTCCCAACCAATTAGCTCAATACCGTAAATCTGCCGTTTGCACACCGAAAGTCTACTCAGAAACTCGCCCGAGTGGTCATTGACAAGTTCTGATGTGAGCCCCGGTTGCACAATATCGCGGTTAGGGCTGCTGCTCCTTCCACGAACCAGTAGGAGGGCCCTTTTTAATTGATCCGTAGTCTCAGAGTGTGGTACACAATTTGATCACTGCCTAATGAATCAGTCATTGGTCAACACATTGCACGCCCAGATCGGCGGTTCTGACAGAAGCATAAAACACATGCCTCTCTTCTCTCCTTCCGCTTCTGATGTCAACCCGGAATACCCCAACACAAACACACCATGACTATCGATGTAAGCACTGTTCGTAGCTTTCTTGCCGTAGTCGTCGGCATTCAAATCACTATGATGCTCTTCGCACCATTGCGTTTCTTTCTCCTTCGCAAAGGTTGGCGGCAGCGCAGCACTCTCGCATTGTGGAGCGATGTCTTTTTTACCTTCGGCTGGCTCCTGATTATGGGTTGGGGGTGGTATATGATCTCCTTGTGTATAAGAGATTTAACGATTCGAAAAGTTGAGAATAGTGACCTGGGGGTAGCAAAGCATTTCAACCCAAGATCCCTTATAAAGGTAAGTGCTTCAACGAGATAAATGTGAGGATACTGACAATGGGATAGATATGGATGGCGAATTTCATACTCTCGATGGCGTCGATTTATAGCTTCAAGATGGCGTTTGTGTGCATGTATGCCGATCTTTATAGTCGCACTGTGAATATTCGGAAGTGCGCCTTGTACTTAGTGGCAGCATTTGTGCCGTTGGCATTTGTAACCGTGGTGTCAGTTGCGTTGCTGAATTGCCGTCCATTATCTTTCGCATGGTTAGTTGGATGCTTTCACCCAGTGAATTCAAGTTAGCTGACGACAGAATAGGGGTATTGAAAACTTCCGCAAGACCAGCCAAGTCTGTTCTCCCTCCTTTTCCCGACGAGTTCAGTCGATCACCCTCATTCTGACGGTTCTCACCGACCTTCTGTGTACATACACCTCCTCCCAATTCAGTGTCGATCTAATTAACCCCCATAGTGATCGCGTTGCCGCTTTACATCCTCGCGTCGCTCACTCTCAGCGTCCCCGAGAAGCGCGGAGTTGCATTTATCTGCCTCCTTGCGTTGATGTCAATAGCCGCAGCCGTAACTCGGTTTGTGACGCTCGATTTACAGGGAGCTTACGATCTTGACGGTGAACGCCATAAGGTCGAATCTGATAAATTCTACTGGACATTGATGTTGACATGGCTGGAAATTGCAGCGGTCGAAATTGCGTTTGTGTTACCGGCGTTGAGGATGGTATTGGTCGGTAGAGGAAGAAAACGAGGCTCGGAGGGGAAGGAGGTTATGATGATTGCGCTTGTGGAAGAGAATCAAGACGAGGTATTGGTGGATCGAGAGGATCCGGAGGCGATGGTTTGGGGGTTTGGTCGTGACTCAAGCGGACGATGAAGGACGGATTTCGTTGGTAACGAAAACCCTCATAGTGGCGGTGGTCTGTGTAGATTGACGCAGTACAAGCACCCGGGAGATATTAGTAGCGGAAATGTCAGACACTCACAAGTAGGACTCTTCCCGGGAGGAAGAGAAAGATGCCTGCCGCCGTTTCCTTGGAGTTAAGATTTTTTTCCTTTCACGATCAGCTATCGTGAGTTCATACATATAATTCTTCTTAAAAAAACTCATTATGTAAGGTTTCCTGGGTCTTCTTGTGCCTCGTCCCCAGGATGTATCTAGCTCGTTGGAAACGATTGGTGGTACCGGGGTTGTAGGGTTAATACGAATGGCCCGGGCTTGTCGTATTTCAGGCCGTCGGGTTGTCGTGGATGGCCCGAGCCCCTTAACGGCCTCACACGCATAAAGCTACTGAAACGTCAGTGTTGTAAAGCGACAAAAAAAAGATTGCGAGCATTCGGGTCTTTCCAGCGGAAATTTGCGCTAGCGAGGATTCCTTGTTATCACGCGCATAAATCGCAAATAGATAAAGTGCAACATAATCTACCTCTTAGAGTATATACAGTACACGCAGCGTCCGAGACTAAATGTAGCCTCACTCGTTCAGATCCTCTTTGGGTAGGGTGATTTAACGATGGAGGAGGACTCCGGTCTTGAAAGGACAGAACTATGGTCGCAAACCAGAGTACTTAGTATTAGCGGTTTTGATTTAACATATGTACATAGTTTTGGTCACAAGTTATCATCCATCCGTTATGGTGTAGGGGCTAGCATCGGCCGCTCTCATTCAGAGCATATTAATCCGGCCAGACCGGGGTTCGATTCCCCGTGACGGAATACTTTCTTTTTTTTTGCTCAACGAATTGCGTCAACTCCGTAATCAACGATATTGAAAAGAACTCTCGATTCCCCATTGGCTTGGATGTTGATACAAGTTCTCATATTGCTTCATGCATGACAGCTACAAATGAAAGCTGTGGAGAAATATCATTCCAAATCAAAGCCAGAAATTGCAAATATGTCCTCAACAATATTGCTCATTCCCACCTGGTTTCCGTCCGTACATACAATAACTACCCACCATCAGCTCCTACTCCGCTAACCCAGATGAGTTTTTGGGACTTACAGATAGCTATGAATATGGTTGTTCTTATTTCTTACCACCTCGAGGGCACCATCACAAATCCCTTGGGCCTTGGTGGCGTCCATCCCTAGCACTCTGGTAAACAACGCCATTTCATAGCTTTCGAAAGCGGTTTCGCAATTCAACAACACCATGGCACTAATGCTCTTCAGTTGGAGGTCCTTCGGCCATGGACCGACTGGCTGTTTGACATTGTGCACTTTGATATCTACGAATCTGGCTTTCTCTAGGAACTCCCGGTTGGGTGTCAATGGTGGCCGTCTCATCTTCATTATCGCCTCGCTGAGAACCTTGAACCGCTTCATTCCATTGCTGGGTTTCATCGTGCCATCACAGTGCGAAGAAACCGCAAGTTCGGATAGATCGACGCGGTTGCCCGAGATAGTGCAGCTGCAAGAAAATCAAAACTGACGTGGCAAAGTGGGGATTGGTTGGTAAGTGCACTAGTATATTTTGGACATGAGATGGCCCGTTGCTGATGCCTATTTCCTTGATTAAGGGAGAGTAGAGAGCGAGGTACTTGAATTATCAACCTTGGGATATATTCCTACAATGGATGAGTTGAAAAAATCCTTCGACATTCTGAAATATTTGTTCTTGCATCAGTCGAAGGATTTGATAGGGCAACAAATCATGCCAAGTCTCAACATGTCAACATACCTCGCGATATTTCCAAGGCTTCTCTGCATCATCCACATCGAAGTGGCTGTGAAGGGTCTCAGAACAATGCAGTAAACCCTATTAGAGTCATGTACCAGTTCCCGGAAGCCATACTAGTTGAACAGGGCTAAAAGACACATCAGTGTTAGGTTAGCCTGAAGGTTCAGATAAGAATAAAGGTCCAAATTACTGGTGGAATATAAGAAATTTGTCTCGTGCCCAGATTTCTAGCCTCGCTTGCAAGCTCGCATTGGCCGAAACTTATTTCGCAGACTGGGAACGAGACAAATAGGAAATAGTGATCGGCGCGCATTCTAAGATCAGTACCAATCGCCTCAGTCATTGGATATTTATCCGCCATGTGTATATGTAGAACAGTCAGATTACGGGTTAATCATAAATGAAAAGTAATTCTGGTACCTATCGCCCAGATTTCTGTTCCAGTACCAACATCCAGGATGCGATGCGGTTCTTTCAAAGGTGACTTGTGAAGCTCCTCACCAAACATCAAGAACATTATCTCATGGTGTAGGTCGAGACTGCTTCAAACTCACCAATAGTGAGGGGGTGTCTTTAATGTCATTAATAGGGCAGAAGTAGTACACACCGCTCCTGCTCCGTCTGTTTTCGAATATATATTAGTTAACTGACGACGATTAACTTGCAGTGCTCGTGTCGTGGCCTGAAGTCATCCTCCGTATCCAGCTGCAACTCATCAGTTCGTGACTGAAAACCACTAGGGTGGGAGAGACATATAACGTCTAGATCGACTTCAATCGTCACTTCTTTGTCTGATTTTCGCATTTCTGCGACACCCAAAACTGTAAAGTTGCTTGCAACAGGTCCCCATAGGGTTCATTTATACAGGAGCGAACCGCAGCTCACCCCATAGAATATGCCGCTTGCCGCACACGTGTGTCGATGATGCAGTGACCTCCCGATTTGATGCATTCGGAAGTAGGAGGCGTGGTTGTCTCAATTGGCTGTTACGTCACAAAAAAGAAAGAACTTCCGCCGAACGACATCTCCAGCCATGGATTCGTCAAAATTTTCCCTAACGCGTCTGTGATGGCAAATAATATGGCCACCCGCATAAGGTAGGGGATACAAACCTCCCCCACGGCAGATAACAATATTAATACTATTACCTACCTCTCCTCGTCTTGTACCCAATCAGATTTCCAGACGCTGCAGGAAGAATACTGTACCAATAGAAGTGCAAGAAAATGAGACTTCACAAGAAGCTTTGTCGCAAAGATCTAGAGCTGGACTCGTCCCGATCGCTGGTCTCCCCAAAAGAAACCAACAGCCAGCTTCTCCACTTTAACCATAGTTACGCGATCATAAATTTGCATAGATAAGGATTAGTTATCACATTGTATCAGGCGATTCACCAGCAGAAGCAGCCCGTTCTGCCTCTTTCACCCTGCAGCTTCATGCATTCCAGAACACGATGGTCCTTGTTAGTACACGCTTTTTTGTACTTCAACTCGGCGCAGAGAAACCGTCGTCTATTTGAAAGCGTTAGTTACTTATATCTTTTAATTAGATTGTCTCTTTAGTTAGATAGTTAGTTAACCAAAATTGACGTTCGAATAATATCTACAAGCTGAGCATCTGATGCTAAACAGAACGAAATATAAAGAGATCTAGAGCTGCTTTGAATTAGGCCATTCACCAAAGGGTATATAGTGCTGTGCTCTAGCTCACGCAAGCAACTCCCGACCAAGCCACAATTGTCTTTTGACAATTGACAATTGATACGAGTGCTGGAAGACCGCCCACATGACACCACTCCCTGGCGGCCGATAGCCAACGCCATCTTTTGGTCATTCCGGGCTCGAGTAGCGGGTGGTCAACAGAGCACAATGCATATTGCCCTTTAAAGAAGTGTTTTTCCAGCCAATATGATTGATATGCGGTGACAGATGCACGGCCACCAGAACTCGTCATTTAGAAGTGCAATAAACTATTGCGCCGTCCTCAATATTCCGTTTGCAACGAGTGGAGTACTCCCCACTAAACTGATACAGATTGCACAACAACTGCTAACTGCAGACTTGTAGGACCTCTTGAGTGGTGTGTTGCAATCCCACTCAGGTTTGAGAACTGGAACTTGCACAAAAATTTGGGGGTTTCTCAGTTCTAGGATTGGGAGGGGCCCAGACCATATGGGAACTATCGCTATTGGCTTTGCTGGCCAAAACTGTGGCGTCAAAGACATTGACAACCTTTCCAGTGCTCTGACAGCTGCCCAATAGTGTGACCCTAAGAGTATGTAAGGGGGAGATTTTTAGATGTTTCGTTTGGGCTAAGGTTGGTTAGAGTTGTCTCAACCACCGAGGGATACTCAGGTATCTATGTAATTAGGAAGCGACAGTTCAGGTATTTAGCCATGATAATAATAAAAAATGGTGGATTCAAATGTACCAAAGGGTCATCCCGCCTTCGCCATAGTCTCGTAATTAATCGAGGGATTGCAAGTTGCCTATATAGCTAACAGAGTCGAGATATCTCAACGAACGATCTGTAAATAGAAGAGCTTGCGATAAAGAGAGGAGAGCAGCATGCTTCTTAGTTCTCTACTCTGTTTAACCGCAGTATCCGTGCCTCTATTAGTCTCCACTCTCATTATTCTCTGCTAAAGGGTGATCTCTCTGTCTCTACTTCGCCATTCCCAAAGAATAGAAGAGAGTAGAAGAGAGTAGAAGAGAAGGTGACCCGCGTCTATGCAATTCTAGTTTCCTTTACCCTGAAGAAATCATAGTAGAGTTGCCCTCTCTATTCCATTTACATCCCCTAAATGGTAGAACAACGCCTTTGTAGCTGCGGTTAGCTGACTACTTCTGAAATTGGAATAAAATATCTAGACCCTCCTTCTGGTAAGAATAAGCGGCGCGGGGTAAAACAAAGCTGCGGCGTCAAGGTACTTGAGAAGAATCTCAGCTGAATCCACCCTATCCTCGTCATCCTCCCTACTACCACAACCACATCACATCCCATCCATCCCACCCCAACATGCCTGTCGAAAGCGTCATCAACCGAGACGTTGTCAGCACTGAGTGGAGCCTAAAACTCATTCTGGAAAGGCTCTTTGGTAATCGTTTCTCACTTGAGGTGAGATGAGGCCCAACTTCCTACTTGATAGATGAACCACGCTAATGTAAGGAACGAATGCTAGGTAAGCTATGGGTCATATCGAATTATGGCACCTCGAGAAGTTACGGCGGTATGCAGGCCATTTGAATTAACATCCCATTTCGCCTCGGTGTTCGGTAGCCGATTATTTGGAAAGGAGGAGCTCCAAGAGATGGAGTTGTAAGACCACAACGACTTGTGGAGATATGGAATGTTATGTTTTCGGTTGAAGTATGATCGATACAATTCGAAGAATGAATTTGACACAGCGAACGGAAACGTGTGTAACCTGCATGCGCACAATAAACGAATCCCACTGTGCTACGAGTGACCATGCATGATACAGTGCCGTATCCCATCCATCATAAACATGCCAGCAGTACCAAGTACAACCACAGCTAAAGCTCAAAAATATGAGAATATTCAAAAGCCCTGGCTTCCCCACACCTAACTTCCGAATTTAGAATGGAGAGATACACGCGCCCCCGAAAGCGTTTCACGAACTTGATGACGAGCTAGAACATGCCATATAATTTACAGTATATGTAAATAGGAACTTAAAAGCTGCGTTTGAGTAGGGTGTGAAAGTCTTAATATTAAGCCAACAGCGCCTAAACTTATTCTTGAGCTCGGAATGGCGATGATTGTACTTAGAGCCATAGAGCTAGCATTGTACGTATCTCAGCTTTTAAGGCCTATTTATCATGCCTCAAAGGCTGGGCTGATCACAGTTGCAGCTACCTAAATCGATGAGACGATTCTGCGAGCAAAATGCTCTGTTTCCAATTCCCAAAACTACATACCCTTAAAACTATATCCTAAAAACCCCATAGCAATAACCCTCCACCCATATCTGAAAATAACAATACTTCTAATCTCGGACGCTCTGACACTATCCATCTCAAAGTACCATTGCTTTAAGCCTTATAAAGCCCCATGACAGCCTTCCGCACAAACCCATTCCAGTGCGTCTTCACATTCCCAGCTTGCCTATCCTTTCCAGCCTTCTTATTGGCCTCCTTCACAACATTACCCCAATTGATCGCGTCCATCATGGAGTTGTATATATATTCACACTCGACATGCGTCATTGCAGTCGAGGTGCCTGCGGGTCTTCCTGTTTTGGCTGGGGTAGCGGGAGCGGTGCTGGATTTGGCAGGAGTGACAGGGGCAGCCGGGGGGGCGGGGTTGGTGGGGGTAGAGGGCTCAGCAGACGCTGGAGTGGCTGGGGCTTCGGTCTTAGCTTTTGCGGGGCGTCCCTGGTGATGGTAAGTATACACAAGGTAGGAAGGGGAGTGGTGGGGGAAAGTACTCGACGCTTCTTCGCCGTAGGCTCATCATCCTCTCCTTCGGCGGCGGCGGCTTTCGGCTTACGGCCACGCTTTCCCGGCGTTTTCGGCGTGGTAGCGGTAGCATCAGCAGTCTTCTTGGGGCGGCCACGCTTCTTGGGGGTCTTGGGAGGCTCCGGCTCCTAAGTAGAGTATTTAGTGTGATGAAGGGAGGAGAGGGTAGATTAATCTCGATATACTTGAAGCCTTCGTTTTTTGGGTTCGATTTCAGTTTCTGTGTCTTCAGCGAGGGAAACATCGTGCTTGGTAGCAACGGATTCTTCATCGATGCTTGTGGGAGGGGAAGACGGGACTGCGTCGGAATCCCATAAGGTTGTATCGTCCATGGGGGCCGTCTCGGTGTCGGAATGCTCGCACATTGTATTTGTGGAAGCTGAAGTGTGGATGATAGTGTAGAGAGTGGATGAGAGGTTGAGAAAGAGTGAGCGGAGGAGAGCTTGAGAAGGGAGAGCAGTAGGTAATTAGAAATGGAGAGGGAAGTGGATTTATATCCTCATTATTGTATAACGACTTTGGACTATAGTGATGGGAAGACTGACGTAGGCAGTAGGATGTTATCGATAGCGGGGTAGAGAATCCAGACCAATAGAAAGAAAAAGAAAAAACACCTGGAGCAATAGGAACAAAAGAGGCCAAGTGGGTTTGTAGGAGAACAAACTTGGGCTTCCAGACTGAGTATTGTGGAAGGTACCTCTTTCTCCTCCTGTCGATATATCAGCTTGCAAAGCGAGAAGCCAGCAAACACTCCATTGATCCAATGCTAGTAGACTCTCCTAGGACGAAAAATAAAAGAAAATAAAAGAAAACAACAAACTAGGACTCGGAAATTGTCTTAAATTCCACTGGAAGCTCTCACTTTGATGATGCTGAGAGCCTGTCTGGTACGAGACAGACTGGACGCCCCATCCTTCCCTGTAGCAAACTAGCAAACTTAGCAAACCTGAATAAATGATCAAACTCGAAGAATCAAACTTCGAAAGTAAATATCAAAAAAAAAGAAAAGAAAGCTAAAGGAAGCAATCCTGCAAATGGAAAGGCAAAAGAGAAGTATATGTGCTTAAAAGAGAATTCCTCCAACACGTTTCATCAGCCAGGTAGACATCTCGTATCACCCTGAGAGCTACAAACTCCATTGTCTCAGAAACGTGTGCTCTTCCATCGCAACCTTCCTTCCTACTCAAATCCGGGTGCCGTGTCTAGCCAAAACCGCTCAAGGGAACAATTGAAATACAACCTTCCGCATTTCACATTCGAAAGATATTTCTCTTGAGGTGTAGGAAATCTCCTAGTAGAACAATCTGAAACCCTCACAACCTGCAGTGACGTCGGTCTGTGCGTTTAAAGCCAGCGTATTTGCTTTTTCCCTCCTCCTCCCATGAAGGTTCTTCTTCCAAATGTATCACAAACGGTGGCATGTTCTCAGCCCATGCTCAGTAAGAACCTCGTCGCCCATGATATCATTAATACCAAGTAGATATATCGATACCATCCAGAAATAACCAACACCAGTCATTATTCATATGCCTTTTCCAAGTCTCCTTCTCCTTGCTTCTGCCTACAGCTCAACCGTTGCCACCTCCGCTCCCGGCCCATCTCTCTTCCCCAACACTCCCATAGCGACCCGTCTTTCCAATCTACTTCTCCACACATTCCCCTCTCTTAGCCTGCCTAGCACTGTTCCGGCTACCTCCCACCTCCTCCTGAAAACCCTCCAGGCAGCTGCGCCAGTATCCGCACCCGCCCTCGAGCTCATAAACGTATCCGGAACATCGACCAACATTTGCATAACACCAGGGGCTCTGAGCACTTCATCTACCCCCCAGTCCCCAGCTGCCGAGACTCTATCCACCACGTCAAGTGCTGCCACCGCCGCTTCCGAGAGCGCAGGTGAAGACGCATAGTGAACAAGTTTCTCCCACATCTCGCTGTTTTTTGCAAGGTATTCACGATATAGAGGTTGGTGCGGGAGGAGTGTGGCGATGGTGCGTAGAAACTCAGGTTCAGGTGGGGAGAGCGGTACTAGAGGGATAACACCTTTGCCCGTGATCCAGGACGCAGGAATAGAGCGGAGGATGAGGAGAGAAGGTGTGTGTGAGCCTGCGTAAGGTGTTTCGAGGTGTTTCTTGATGACAACGAGTAGCTCGTCGCCTAGCTTTTCGTTCTGGAAAGGGACATTTAGTTCCGTCGGGAAGTATTCGATCATGCGTGCAACAAACGCGGAGGCTTTACTCTGCAGCAATCCATGCTCCAAGAAGTCGTCTGTATACGCCTCTGGTTTTACAGCGAGTGTGACCGCATGTCTGACCTTACCCAACGTGTTAAGGAAATCCCATGCGCGCTTTCCGGACGCGGAAAGAAGGTTAGTGTAGAATTCTAGCAGCAGCATATGCATCATGACATCTTCACGCTCCTCCACCATTTTTGCGGCAGCATAGACAAGGAGGCCACCATACTCTCCATCAGTGTCTGCGTTCTTCGTGTAGTACTTCGCTTCGACGCCTTCAAAACGTGAGCGACATAGCAATTCAAAATCTAGCACCACCAAAGACTCTAGCAAGCTCAATAACCGGCTCTGCGCCTCTGTCTTCTCTCTCCTCCCACCAAGGTCTTGCCCCTTCCAACTTGTCATCTCGTAGAATACGCAATACACCGTTTCGTCGCCAAAGACACGGCGCCAAAGCACGCCGGCACCGCCATGTTCGATAGCGTCGATATTTAGCAGCGCCACTAGCACTCCCGCAGCCTTGGTTGCCACCCCCGTATCCCGTGCCGTTAATGCGAGTGTAACTATTGTCTTCATCACTGTGGTCCAGGAGGCAAGGACTCCAGCCTCAGCTGGTGTAGCGGCCGCTTTGTACAGCAACTCTAAGCCCAGGTTTTGTACCGCCGGGGAGGGTGAAGTGAGCGCGGTTTCCACTTGCTCGGAGGTTGTGAATTGGAGGATATCGGTAAATGTGACGGCGGAGAGGAGACGGAGGAGTAGGGTGGTAATGGATGAGGGGTCGGTTTGAAGATTTGTAAGAGTAGCGGTGACGAGAGGGATTAGGATGGGGATGAGAGGAGCAGTGTTGGCATCTAGCAAGGTTAGCAGATACAAGAGAAAGCACTGAGGGGATAAATACCGGTGAGCTGAGCTGTAAAGGTTTCGACAAGACGGATGTCGAGCTCTATTGGGGGCTCTGAAGTGACAAGAGCGCTGAGATGCTCTCTCAGATCTGGGTAGGTTGTGGGGGGATCCATGATTGTAAGGTCGGAATAGTATACTTCGGGATGCAGTGGTTGTAGAGATGAGGGATGGCAGGTGGAGCTAATGAAGATATTTCTGTGGTGGTGAATCTTAAACACTAGATAGCGGGGAGAGTGGCTTGTTAGCGCATTGCGGGGAAGTGGTAACCACAATTGAATATGTACGCCACCACTGCCACATTTGACAATTGAAGCCACATTATTATCATTTTATTACCTTTCAGACTTATATAAACCTCTTCCATAATCACTTCGTTTCGTCTGCCACTTCAACTACTCATAATTCATCAACAATTACACTTCTCTCCAGTCCGAACTACTCTACAATAGTACCTCTAGTATGCCGCTGTTCTCGCTTCTCCATCTGACCTGATCGTTGCTCAGAACGCTGCACGGTGCAGCCTGCGCCGTCTCCGGCTTAGAATGGTCTGTATGCAGAAATCCTAACGGAAGCATGAGGCCTTTCGCCTCTGAGTGGAATGAAAACACTGACGCCTATTTGCGAGCCACCCCTTCCAACTTGATGAGATCCAGCAGACCATCCAAGGTCTTCGTTGATAGAGCGAGGCTGAAGTCTGAATATGACCTGAGCCTCCCTCGTGCGCTGGGCAATAATCAATACAACAGTGCAAAATATTTCGAAGTTTTATTTGGCCCTACCTCCGAAAAGACCGAATCCGTGCAGGAGCTCGACTAGATGTGTCGAGGCGAACACCGCGAATAACCCTAACCCGCCATTCGATCTAAGTACTACCCTTGAGTACCAAAGACCTGGAATCAGCACGGCGTTTGAAGTGGGTCCGATGCCTGTGGCAGGCAACAATAGTGACGGTTTGAACACCACCACGTCACAGCCGCGGAAGTATGGTATCGTTAACCAGATTAATGATGCTGTGGTAGTTGATCAGAGATGCATCTACATTGGCTTCGCGGATATACTCGATGTTATCGTCCGCCAGAGCATCTTCTCCTCAAAACAACAATACTATGCCCCAAAGAACCTAATAGAGAACTAAAAGAATGATTAGCACAGGTTTCTAACCTGTGACTAGCGTTTATAGCACTAATTGACACTACAGGTTTCTAGCCTGAGGTTACTGTTTATTGCATGGATTGAGCACTACAGGTTTCGGACCCACACCTGGTATTTGCAGCACCTGGTATTTAAAGCACTATGCTAGTTAAGATAATTAGTTAGTTCTTGTTCATCGTATGATTAGTGTTTATAACACTAATTGACCACCACAGGTTTCGAACCTGCAACTGCGCTTGCAGCGTCTGGCGTTTCTAGCACCTGGTGTTTGTAGCATCCTGCTCTGCCAGTTATCTAAACGGTTAGTCTTTATCTAGTGTATGGACTATGGGCCACCACCTACTCAGGGACTGTGAGACTGCCTATTATGCGAAAACATAGCTTTCTGATGGGTACTTTGGCGAGACTTCCGAGGGCACTATACCAAGCGTAATGGCTCGTACGGTGTTCCTGCTGACAGCTTTTTGTAACGATCAATTGTGTAAATGGGTTGACTAAGGATCTGGTGCGAGACGGGTACTGTTGGTGAGAAACAGCTGGAAATTAATGGACAAGAAGATAGTCTCTAACGCGAGACTGCGCCCGGTACAGCATCCTAGCAAAAGGATAAAAAGAATGTTCACCGCAGGTTTCTAGCTTGGATTAATGTTACAGTACTGCAGGTTTCGAACCCGCACCCAGCGTTTTCAGCACATGGTGTTTAGAACACCTTGTGTTCGTAACATATGGTGTTTATAGCACCATTCTCTGCTAGTTAGCTTAATGGCTAGTTCTTATTCACTGTACGAACCTAGACCACGGAACTCAACCTCACAGAAGCTGCAAGATTGTCTTTTAATTACGGAAACATAGATCTTGATGGAGGACTCTGAAGACTTCGAGAATATGCTCTGCGGGATTTAATAAAAGGGCCAAAAGGGCTATGTTACCGCAGGCCCCTAGCCTGTTGTATGTAGCATTGCGGGTTTCGAACTCGGGCTTACAAGTAGCGTTTTCAATGCCTGGCGTTTCTAGCTCCTGGCGTTTGTAACACCTACTTTGGTAATCAAATAAACCTGTTCTTATCCATTGCATGGATTTAGAGTGCGGGACTATCATCCGCACAAAGCTGTTAGATGGTTCATGTGAAAAATAACTCTCAGGCGAGGTAACTGTGAGGGTACTTTCGAGAATTGTCTGCTGAAGTTAACAAAAGACCGAAATAATGATCACTGCAGGTTTCTAACCTGGGTTAGTATTTATAGCACTGCGGATTTCAAACCCACACACGGCGATGATGGCGTTTATAGCACCTATCACTTCGTGGCTGTTGCATTATGCTCTGTTAAGCAGGTCATGCAGTTGTATGGATTTACGTACCAACTGCTGATCAGAAGCATAGCCGCTAGTGGCTGAATGCAATATATTTACAACCCGATCAGAAGCCGTTAGACTGCCTTTTAACCAACTGTCAGCACTTTCCATGAAAAGTCTGGCGACTGCACGGGCAAGTAGAGTACATCGGTGTCATGGAAGAGTGAGGTGAGAGGCTCACGTGACTAGGCGCTACCCTTCGAAGAAGGCTGACTTTGTACATGATCATCACATACACCAACAGAATTGACTTCCACGCATCTTCATGGCCCCCCATTGCGTGATTTACCGGCTTAATCTCAGCCACCCCTTCAACAATGCTGGCTGTTCGTTTGTGCCAGAAGGGTCCATTACTCAGCGTAATATGAGTAAGCCTTGTGCTCGCACGTACGCCTGGGTCGTCGAATCTTTGATCGTGGACAATGACCAGTCGTACCCAATAGGTAGTAACGAATGAGATGAATGTACTGTCGAAGAAATCAGCGTTGAAGCGTAGTACTCACAAAGTTGAAGTCGTGCTCATCAATATGCTATACTCCATGACTGGGCCGTTTCCATCACATTGAATTCGCATATAGACGGCATCCACAGATGTGAGAATGTTGGCAGCTGAGTCAGAGGCAGAGGGTACCGGTGTCCGGAAACCCACCAGTGACTGCGACGTCTTGTCGATGCCGCTCTCTCGATTGCTGGTGCTACTATGCTGGGGTAAAGGGAATACAGCTCCTAATAATCTTAGCGGCCATACAAAACTCTAGATTCACGGGCTCTTTATCCCAGAGGTATGACACGAACCTGAGGAACTAGAAGTAGAAAATACTTAGGAAGAGGACGCAGGCGTTAGTCATGATCGATAATGTGAGTCTCCGATCCTCTTGGTGATCTATGTTCCTAACCAGTCTGTTTGGAGGAGCCTGTGAATACTAGAGCTGTAGTTGTTTCTTGGGCTTCTCACTCAGGGACTGGGATGTAAGTGATCCTATAACACATTTAGATAAACAATAACACCCTACCTAGCTTAACCGGTAGAGCATGGTCTTATAAACACAAAGGTCGGAGCCTCGAAACCTGAAGGACCACTCTTTTCGCCCTACCGTAACTCACTCCAGTGAGATTCTGCTGAAACGAATAACTCATGGGCTTTCCGTAGAAGTCACGCAGGTTTTGTCGTTCACAAGCCATATTGCCCGTAGAGTCTGGCAAGATGGTATAAAGTGGTTGAAATCAACATATAATCAACAACCGAGCACTTAGCTGATGCTGAAAACACCAGGTGTTATAAGCGACTGGTGCGGGTTCGAAACCTAGAGTGCTGTAAACACCCGAACTCAAATCACAGGCTCGAAACCTGCGGTGGTCATCTTTTACGTACTATCCTTTGTCCTGCCATGCAGCTGCTTTCCGATACTGATATTTTTTCACACCTGCTATCTGTGTGGGCACTTAAACTACTAGTCAATTCAAACTAGGGGCTTTAGTGATCCGTGACATTGAATGCGCAGGAATCTCCTAACTCAACTGATGGTGTTATAACATCAAGTTGTAAACACCAAGGTTGCAGGCTCGAAACCCGCGTAAAGCATGGTGCTATAAACATCTGGTGCTGTAAACACTAAGACCGCAGGCTCGAAACTCGCATGGCCACTCTTTTGCTTATCTTGCTCTAACAATGATATTTTCACGTATTTAAGCCACTGCCCGCTAATAAAGGATTGGGACTTTAGTGATCCAGAACAACGAATAGACAAGAACTTCCTAGCTCAACTGGAGGTATTATAGACACCGGTGCTGTAAACGCCGGGAGCAAGTTCGAAACATGCAGTGCTCAATTGGTGTTACAAATACTAAGTATTCCAAAGTTAGAAACTTGCGGTTCTGACTCTTTTACCTATTCTTTGTTCCTCCTGCTCTGACATAGGTATTGTTCATGGAGTTAAGTCACTGCTAGCTAATGCTAGGTTAGGACTTTAGTACTCTAGTACACCAAATCAACAAGAACTCCTTAGCTCAATGGTGCTGCAAACACCAGGTGCTACAAAACACTATTGTCGTAGGCTCGAAACCTGCGTAGAGCATGATACTATAAACAATCGGTGGTACAAACACTAGATCATAGGCTCGAAACCGTGAGGATTACCCATTTTGCTTATCCTTTGTCCTTTGATATCTTTCACTGAGTTAAGCTACCTGTGTAGATATAAATGTAAGGCTGAGACATTAGCAACCTGGGTACCAAATAACCAAGAACTTTCTAGCTCGGCTGAAAGAACGTGGTGCTTTAGACACCAGGTATTACGAAACCCAAGGTCGCAGGCTCCAAACCTGCGGTGGGAATAGTGCTATAAACCACCCGCTGTTGCAAACACTAAAAGCTAAGACCATAAGCTTGAGCTTACGGTGATCACTCTTCTGCAATATCCTTTGTCCTGTTGTACAGCCCTGACATTGATATTTTTCATGGAGTCAAGTCACTTGCATACTTTCGACCCATAAATTTCAGCTGGCGCAAATTTGGGACCCAGGACACCGAATAAAGATCTCCCTAGCCCAATCAGCCGAGGTGCTATAACCGCCAGGTGGGTTCAAACCTGCGATGGAGAGGCTGTTTCTTGGATGGTATAATGGCTGACTAGTTTTGCAATCGAACGCACCGACAGGAAATTTGATGAGATCAATCTTCAGCTTGCACCAAACCGTGGGATGTGCTCAAGGGTGGGTGACAGTATTGACTCAGAAATAAGGCACTGCTCAACGGGCCGTTGTGCGGGTGGTACAAAATCTTGCTTCGATAATGAACACGAGGACAGTATAGGATTTGAGAATCTGGTCTTGAATTCTGTCTTCAACCCTCAGAAGAAACTTCTACTCCCCCAGTAAGGAGTACGGCGTTGATCAGCTGGGCATCCGAAAAAGCTTCTTTGTGCTTCATTGGCGGATCAAGGGTATTGTTGGCAAGAGGTATTTCTTTGTGTTTTCTCAGACGTCTAGACCCAATCTTCCAGACAAGATTGAGGCGAGCGTTGATTGGGATATCCACATCTATCGAATTTCCCAATTGATAGGATCTTGCTGCTCGTGAGAAATCTCGCAATATTCCAGGGATCCGTCCACGCCGTTTCCGAATATGCTTCTCCTAAGGCGTGAATATGGCGGGGCGTATGCCCGCGAAAATTTTTATAGACTTGTAGGGCCTCTGAAGAAAGATCTAGAATATGCCCAACACAGAAAACGGACGGAAGATGACAGGCTATCCAGCGTAGGGAGAGATGCATGTGCACCGGTGAAATATCTCGATATATCCTATCGGCTGTCTACTAATCATCCTCGTTACTGAGGCGGGCATACCATCCCACGCTCTCCCTACATACCCCACGCTCTGCGCCTCATACCCAGCCCTCCATACTGCAAAGGGAGGCTTGACGAAGCTGTCAGGTGTCGCTGTGGTACATAGCCCAGCGCACACCACATGGGGTGCTCGTAAAGGCTACAGCCTCGTAGCCTCGCAGCAATTGCCGGGCGTTAAAGCGGCCGGAAACGGGTGCTACATGCAGATAGTAACACGGGCCAGCCTAGCCTATCTGCAGCTCTTAAGCTTCCGCAACAAGGCCCACGGAACGATTCGTCGGGCAGCCTCAGGTACGTCGCCAAAAGCGGGCCGTGGGGCTTGGTGTGGGGGCTTTGAGATATCAAAAAAAAACCAGCCCATGTCTACTGCCATGTATCTCAAGTTTAGTATCCTGTAAAGATGCACGGCATCGAGTATGTACCAGGTCTTCCGTATCAAAGAACACAGCTAGACGTCAATGTCAAGCCTCAGATTCTCCCTCAACTCGGTGAATGAGCCGATACCCCTGCATCGACAACGCGGAAGGCTGCGTGGCCCAAGTCCTCTTTATCGTCGGAACCGGGGCCTGGGGCTTGGAGAAATCAAAATAGCCCATCTTCATACGCACCCGGTAAAACACTGCCATGTACTCTATCTTTGGTGTCAAACCCCGGTACCGAGTACACGCCAATCTTCCGTGACGAGAGTCAAATCCAGCCTCAGGTACTCGGAGGACACGCCGATACCCCTGCCTCAGAATCCCCAGATCCGAAAGATTGTTCTATGGCCGGAACCGGGGTAAAAAACTCAAAACCCGTATCCAAAACCTGCCAGGTTTCCCCTCATGAAACGACGGCCCATGATTCGCCGGCCCTCAACACGCAACCTCAGGTTTCTCCTCCAGACCGGGGGCTTGGGGCTTGGGGCTTGTCGATCCTAAAAGTCTCGTAGTTATGTCTAGTACCAGAACTCTCGGTACCATCAAATTCAAAAGAAAGTGCACAACGTTCAGTATTCGTCACGGAAAAACACAGCCTCTCTCTGCAATTAATCCCAAACCTATTCTATAGTACTTTATATATCACTCACTTTATGAGTCGTTTGTTTTCGTTGGTCATTTCATTGGTATCAAGATTTGGTGGCATGACTATCTCAAGGAAAAAGTAACTCCAGAACCCATTGAACGCTCCTCGTGTGGTCACCATGATCGCTTTGAGTTTTGCGCGCACCAGATGACTCTCAAAAAGTAAACTTCAAAGCTTCTTCACTGGTGCAGAATTTTCGCATTTGCCCATTTCATATGGCAGCACATGAGTGGACCAACGTCCCCTCCACCAGCGTTTGAATCGTGTTAGAGGTAGTGTGTCAGGCACCTGTTCTTCTCTAACCTCTGGTAGCGAGTTACTTTGGCCTTGTACCGGTACAAGGACAGTGCGCATGGGCCTCTCTCCACTTCAGCTTCATCGCAATGATCACAACATTTATATTCAAGGACTCACACGTAGGCACGCATCAAAAGCACAGCACAGCATAGCATTGCGAACAAAAAGATTAAAAACAGTAACAATTACAATGTGCATAGCATGCAAAGTAGCTCCATCTGCGAACGCGAATTCAACTGCAACTCCGCCACAAAAAACACGCATCAAGCGTACAACATAACCACAAAAAACAACCCGGGGCTCCGAAATGTTACGAAGTCGTAAAGTACAACTAGTAGCCAGCCATTCACAGACTAAAAAACTATCGCGAAGTAACTACCCTTCCCCCCCAGTCCAATCCAATCCAACACCAACCTCCGATGCTCATCCGCAAACAAGTGGGAAAATGAAGATATATAATCCACATGAAACCAGACGAAGCAGAGTTGATCCCGTAATAGCAGTAGTAGTAAGTAGTAAGTAGTGATAGCGCGGCGCGCCACGTCGTCAAACTATATCCTTCATCTCGAATCCACCCACTAATAGCATAACCCCACCCCCACCTCATCCCTGCCCTTCCCCGATCTTCCTTCCACTTCATTTCATTTCTGCGGGGAGAAAGAAGTGCTTCTGCACCGGTTTCCGGAAAGTGATGTATATTCTGTCGATTGCCGAGTAGTGTTTCCCTCCATTTCTATTTCCACGTAATAATTTTTTTTACGGTCGTTGCCCCCGTTTCTTCGAGAAGGTATGTGTCGGGGGGCTATAGTCCATCTAGGTGTGGAGCCTATACAAGCGTCTTGCACAGTCGTCGCCCTGACTCGAGGCTTCGTCATATTCGCCTCTGTGAGGTCGGACTCGATGTCTCCTGCGCTTCTCCTGAGGGGGCGGCTTGGCCTTGAGTGGGGCGCCAAAGTACGTGTGCTCACCGCCTGCAGGAATCCTGACGTTCTCCGGTACCCAACCAGATCTGCTCTCGTTGATGGGGACAGGGAAGTTTCTTCCATTTTTGATTGCAGGCAATGTCGACGGATCGCACGGCTGCGTGTATGGGTATTCATATGGCTCATCTTGAATAGGAGGGTCGGGTCGCTCAGGATGTAGAGTGGAAATAAATTTCCTTACTCGCTCCCCGATAGAGGTCGATGGAGCCAGAGAGTGGATGCTCTCGCCGAGATATTGTGCCTTGTTAGGACCACCGGTCACATAGGTGGGACGGGCCTTTTCCTGGTGCTCGGGACGTGGGGCTAGGTTGAACGATCGAGTCTAAAAAGCAAGGAAGAGGTTGGTCAGTAAGGATTAAAACATTTTCGTTGGTGGGGGAATGATGATGCAGGTGAGGGTGAAATGCACACGTACTACGTGTTCCTCGACAAACTCGCCACGGTTTTCGCGCTCCCTTTCTCGCTCACGCTCGGGATTGCGCAATATGCGAACGGGTTGGGCTATCATGGGGCTTGGACTGTGCTTTCCGACAATGCCATCCATCCATCCTGGTGGTGGAGCAGCCTTGCTTCTGAACGGGGGCGGAATTTCCTTGTAGCGATCCTCGTAGCTTCGGTTTCTGGCCAAATGCATTGGTTGTTGCAGGGTGTACTTCCCAGGCGAAACGACACCCGACATCAAACGAGGGCTGCTCTCAAACGCAGCAGTCGCTTTGTCACTGCGATAGAAAGGAGTATCGGTAGATCTGAAACCACCGTGTTCGCGGACCTGTGGACGACGCCGCTACAGTTAGCTAGTGCTTCTATGCAGCTCCTGGTTTTTTATTCTGCAGGATGGATTGGGGTGGTGTGGGTGCTCTGGTCGTTTGTGCGCACAATAGCGAACGATATTCGCCAGCCGCAGCAAAGCAAGAATCCGACATCACATAGACTGCAGCAACAACGGAAGGCAAACAAAACGTACCTCGACACGATGATGCATTTTTCCGGGACTCATTCCAACTTCATAGGAATCTCTCCTCTGGCTGCTTGGAATGCGGCCATGGGGCGTGGAATGTTGCGATCTCATCGGGTCTGCTGCTGTGGTGCGAAGTGGAGGAGTAGTCGAAGGTTCGAAGCGAGCGTGAGACGATGATACAAGGTGGGCGTGCGATGAAGCAGGAGAGTCGGTGGTGTTGGCGGGAACGGTGGTAATCCGGGCAGACGAGCTGTTGATAAAGGAGGGTCCTAGGGGTAGCGCGATCACGGGCGTGGAGACTGAAACCACCGAGGGTTTGCGACGGCCAGGGGGTATATAATGGACCTGTTCGGGACGTTTGCTCATGCTGCTTGGTTGTAATGCTGCTGGGTTCTGCTTGATGTGTCGGGTCTTATTATTTCTCACACTCTTACGTTCTTTTTTTGCTTCGGTTCCTTCGCGTGCTGTGTGGCTGTGACAGAACCTCGGAAGCAGCCTTTTTTTTTGCTTCCAAGTCAAGTCGGAAGAGACGGTGATGCGTCAACGTCCAGATCGGCACGAGTGAAAGAGGAAAGGTGTTATGTTTGCTCTGCAGAGCTGGGGAGCAGCAGAAGAAGGCGACAGGAACACGATTGATTAATAGGAGCGGGATTTCAGGCGGGCTGCTGCGAGGGGATCGTGGTCGCAGTGGGAGAGGTGGGGGGGAGCATCTGTCTGTCTGTCTGGTCTCTGCTGTCTGTCCTGGTTTGTCTGGCTGTCGGTCGGGATCTGTTCTGTGTGGTCAGCGAGGAGGAAGGGCTCCGTGGGCGGAACGGACGTTACTGGCGAGATGGATGAAGTGTGTAGCGAGCGAACCAAGACGGCTGGGCCAACCATTTGTCTGGCACCTCCTGCTACAGCTTGGAGCATGCAGTGCGATCGGCATGAGGCCTGCGTTCCACGAACACGGCAAGGAAGCACTCGACTCCACAGCTTTCTCCATCAGCGCTGCACTGCCAACTGCATGACGATTACATGGCGATTCAGCGAAACAACAATGCCATAGGTCGGTTTCTGTTTATAACTTGCGCTCCTCGTCCACGCCTCAAATCGTATACCGCGTCCACTAAGCGTGCTTTCCACCCGCCCCGTTGACGTTGGGGATCCCTCCTCCCATCCCCACACGATGCACGTCGACCCATGTAGGTACTGTACATTTGAGGTACATCACGTATCGGTACCGCACTCCAACTCGAGTCTCGCGGTGCAGTTCCTGCGCTAGGGAGGCAGAACAGCGCAGACATCGCCGAGTCGCATACGCAGCACGCTTCTGCATCCCAGCCCCACGTCTCGCCGACAGACTGTATTACTGACAGCCAGATTCAAAACAACGCTGTCCCATCTGACCCCAGCCGCTGCCGGATAAAAGCTGCTTCGAAATGTCTTCTTTAGCGGATGCGCTCGGCCCTCATGTAGAGTAATACAATTAACTACTGTGCTCCACCACACATGCCCGTTTCATGGGAATTCGAAGGAGTGTGTGTGCGGTGGTGGTGGGTTGGTGGGCGCTTCCTTCGCAACAACTTGTTTCTTGACGCCTCAGATAGATAGGATATGTAATTTTTTCGTCATCGAGCCCGGCCCATCGGAAGGCGAACTCTATATGTCGCTGTTGTCACCGTCGTCACTGTGCTACTTGACAACGAAAAAAAAAAAGTGCAATTCGCGTGTTTCCTCTGCTGCAAGGCTGCTGGCCAGGTTTTCTGCACTTACGGCGTTAGACGATCGCCACGATACTCTAGCTTCGAGATGATGTGGAGTTACAGCTGTAGCCTTGCCAACCCGCCTCGTTTGTTCCTGAGGGGTTCAAGCCACACTGGGTCCAAGCCAATTTTATCAGATGATCTTAATCACATGAGTCATTGCCAACGGCCATCTTATCAATCGCATCACATCACCACAGCTAGCCCCACCACACATCGACCTCACAGCTCCACCCCTCCATCTCCATCTCCCCGTCCACAGCACAGCACAGCAGCAAAGCAACACAACACTAAGCTTCGCCAACACGACCATGCTCCACTCCGCCTTCTCCCGCTGGCGCGACTACCTCACCCCGGCCTCGCACACCTCGACCTTCACGACCACCGGCGAGCTAACACCAGAAGAGTTCGTAGCAGCGGGCGACTACCTCTGCTACAAGTTCCCCACCTGGTCCTGGGCCTCTGCCGGCCCTTCAAAGCGCGTCGCATACCTGCCTGAAGATAAGCAGTACCTAGTCCTCAAGCACGCGCCGTGCCACACGCGTCTGGACGACACCTTCTCTTCCTGGAACCCCGGTGACGACGAGGGCTGGGAGGGCGAAGCCTCCGCGTCTGCAAGTGAGAAGGTTCAGACCGTCGGCGATAGCGGAGATGTCGAGGATAGTGAGGATAGCGATGATGAGATCCCGGATATGGATTACGACGACGACGACGAGGCGATAATCCGCGATAAGGCTCCGCGTGGGAAGGGCGTCAAAGCGTACCCCCTCTTCCCCCACCCCGCCTTTGCACTTCGCACGACTAACGAGAGAAATAGGCCGTTGAGATACTACAACCTCTACCTGACCTACAGCACATACTTCAAAGTCCCACGCTCCTTCATCTCCGGCTTCGACGGTGCTACAAAAACACCGCTTCACCCACCGACGGTGATGTTCGAAGATATCGCGCCTGACTACCGTGAGAAAACTGTGACGATCGAGCCGTTCCCATGTCTGGACGCACCGTTGCAAATGGCATCGGTGCACCCGTGCAAACACGCCGAGACCATGAAACGAATTTTCGATGGGATGGCGCGTCGGAAGGCACGCCGTGAGGCCGAGAGTAGTAGTGGTGGTGGCGAGGCGCAGGCTGAAGGTGGGGGAGGCGAGGATTGGGAGCAAGTTGCGGCAGAGGATGAGGATGGTGGTTTGCGGGTCGATCAGTATCTTGTCGTGTTTGTCAAATTCATGGCGGGGGTTATGCCCGGCGTGGAGATGGACTATACTATGGGTATCTAGAGAGCGATGTGGTAGAAGATGGTGGAGTTTTGCTTTTTCTTTTGCTTCCCCAGTGCGTTCGGTGTTGCTGTTTCTGCCGCTGCTAATGCTCTGCATCTGCGTGTTTTGTTTTTTTAGTTATTTTTTTATTTCCCTTTTTTCCATTACAAGCGCTTTGGTTTTGGCTTTTCGTATAAACGTTGTTTTGTATCTTTAAGGGTTTCCATGTTCTGGAGCAATAATTTGAAAGACTGAAGAATTCATAGTAACCTCCCAGTCAGTTCTATGAAAGATGCGTTGGTTGTGCAGCGCTGTGACGTGTCACCCGGACATAAGCCTTGTGATGAAAGATAGATCGCAGATCGAGTTTTTGGAATCGGGGTGTTGATCTGAGGTGGAGTATCCACAGTGATACTTCGTGAAGTATAAGCTTACTGCAGAAAGGCCTGGGTAAATTCTATCCCAAGCTTCAAGCCTCGTTCGCCATAAAATCCAGAAAAAGGTATGTATGAACCCCATACAAATCTGCAGCAAGTACAGCAACCCGAAAATACCCCAGCCATTCCTCAAAGAAGAAAAGATATACAAACCCTTTCAAGTTTTTCTAAAACCCAAAGTTCCCCATAATCCCCCTCAATCTCCTTGCCCCACTAGGCGGTCCACCACCACCAATACTTGCAAAATCCATAGCATCCTCAAACGGGGGCCCTCCACCACCCTTCTTTGCACTCTTCAGCATCTGATCGATCCCCGCACTCTTCCTTCCAACGCCTCTGACTTCCTCAATACTCCTCGTCACAGCGCCAAGCAGAATAACAAGGTTAACATCACTCTCCTCCGCGAGTTTTTCCTGCACGAACGCGCGTTGGTTTGCAGGTTTCAGCAGCGGGAGGCGGGAGTGGGTAAGACTCTGGATCTCGCGGAGGATCTGGTGGTTTGGCACGCCATCTGGCGGGTCTTGAAGGTAGCTAAGCAGCAACTTGATGCGTGAGTTCAGCATCGTTATCGCGTTCTTTTTTGCGGTAAGGTTCGAGATTAACTCGTCGTTTTGCGTGCCGACGTCGACTTTTGTGGTTGTACTTGCGTCAAGGGTTTTATCCTGCTTCTCGGTCTTTTCTGCTTCCTTTTCTTTCTCTTTACCTTTGGTATCCTTGGCTGGAGCTTCCGGCTGCGGTGTGGCAGAGGCGGTGTTGGGGACTGATGATGCGTTTCCTGCACCCTTAGCTACAAAGTCCATCCCGATCATTTCTGCCTCGCCCGATTCGATGGTGTAGTTCAGCGGCACGAATTTTAGTCCTAGCTTGTTTGCCTCTGTTTCGTCTGCCTCGTAGATACTCTCGTAGATGGCGACGGGGAGTTTTCCGCCGCCGCTGAGGGCCGCGGCAGGGGATGGGTTGAGGACGAGAAGGATCAGGGACTCGTTGTATCGGAGTAGCTCCTGATGTACCGATACATGTGTCTGGATTGGGGCGAACTCGGGGGAGGAGGAGGTGGTGAACCAGCCGAGAAGGTCGGCAGTGGGGTGTGTTTCCTTAACTGTGTACCCACTTGTTAGTTATGCCAGAGTAAGGGAGGGAGGAGTGGCATACACAGCCGTAACTTCGTCTCAAACCATGCCTTGTCAATCGCGATGCTTGTGTCGTTAGGCACCAACACAACCTCGTATGCATGTTCGATAGCAATTTCGCGGCCGGATTGTGAGCCGAGAAGAGCTCCGACTATAGCGCCGGGTAGGTTGCGTAGTGTGTGACGGGTGATGTAGTCGGAGATGGTGAGGAGGGCGAGTGGATGTAGGGCGATCCGGAGACCAGATGTAGAGGGGTGCTGCGAGATTAGGGGTGGTTGTGAGTCGGTCATAGCTATAGTTCTTGTTGTGATTTGTGATTGGAATGTAGTTGAGCTGGAGGTGTTGAGGTGAGGTGGAGTGGTGGGGAGCTTTAGCTGGGTGAGGCTCTTGTCACGTGACGATTTGTTACAACTTGTGGGGGCTGCATGCGTTCTTATTTGGTTCTTTGTCTGCAGACGGCAATGATGAGAAGGAGAATATAATATCTCAGACACTGGTATACCATACCGGTGCGGAGCCTAGTGAAGCGACCCACCACTACTACTACACTCCGGGGCCAACGGGATTACTTTAACTGGATGTCTTTTTTTTTGTTTTAATCATTCTGCATTCACTCTGGCTAGTTAGAGTATGGCAGTTCCCAATTACCCTCCCCCTCCGGATGACCGGCTAAGTGGGGGAGCTCCCCTCCTTCTACCCTTCTTCCCCTTTACTGGATGTCTGTTTGCTCCTGGTCCCAACCCAGATCACAATTCCCAGCTCCATGGTACCGGTCAATACCACACCTATCATGGAAGTAGATACTTCCGGATCATGTTAAGAGGTATGATCAGTTACTGGTAGAAGGAGAAGCCGGGGCATTAGCTTCCGGTTATACTGATGGTCGAAAGTCAATATTCAGCGACTGTTTTAATCCCTCCGCTAGAGCCAATCTGTCAATAGTAGTGGTTGCTTATCAGTCATCCGGATTTCTGGCAGTGCTCTTCCTGCAATGCGAGAGTTCTACAGTTGGTTCCCAATATCCATCAAGTCCATCCAACGTGCCAAATGAAGCATCTAATTGTAACCTTCCCGCACCACCGAAACAGCCAGTATGTTATACACGCACGCCATCGGAACCAAGCACACCTCCAAAGCATCCTCAAATCGCACCCAACTCCTTCAACTTCTTCACTAACCCACCAACATCCGCGACCTTCCCGCCTCCCTGTCGTGGCGGTGGTTCTCCGCCTATCAGCCTCATCCTCACCTCCTCGAAGCACACAGAACTCACCAGAGACCTCAAGCACCTCCAACCTCCCCTCCAACCCAGGGCCATAGCTCTCCAACGTTTCCTTCTCCAGCTTCTTCTTCCTCGCCTTCATAATATTCGGTAAGCTCGCATAGCGGGGCTCATTCAGTCTCAGATCCGTAGTAACCACCATCGGCAGCTTTCCTTGTACCGTTTCTGTGCCACCATCAACTTCCTTAACAACCTTAACACTATCCTCAGCGAGCTGTATCTCTGCTGCCTGCGTAGCCTGTCCCCACCCCAGCAGACCAGCAAGCATCTGTCCCGTCTGACCCGCATCGTCGTCGATACTCTGTTTCCCCAGTATCACAAGGTTAATATTTTCCTTCTCGACGACCTTTTTGAGGATCTTTGCGACTGCAAGTGGCTCCAGTTCGGTATTGGCCGTGTCGACGAGGAGTCCACGGTCCACGCCCATTGCCATTGCTGTGCGTAGTCCATCCTGAGACTTTGCTGGTCCTGCGGAGAAGGCGAGGATGTCGGAGACTCGGGAAGGGTGGGCTTCGCGGAGTCGTAAGGACGCTTCGATCGAAAGCTCGTCGAATGGGTTCAGACTCATTTTTTGTCCGGTTAGGTTCACCGCTTTGCCGGAGGCGGCGATGCGCGGCTTGATGGCGTAGTCGAGGACCCGCTTTATGGGAACGAGGATGCGGAGGGAAGTCATTGCTGTGGGTTGAATTGGGGAATGTGCGGTGTGCGGTGGTGGTGGGGAGGGTGATGTTAAAAGTATGTGAGTAACACATGCACCGTGTTTGCCGAGATCTCGGTTGGTGGCGGTTGTAGCAGGAGGAACGGAGATCCCCCACTTCTCAGCCATTACGAATTGCTTTCGCGAAAGGAAATAATAGCAGTTCATTTTCCATGCAGAACCCAGAGTACAAAAGGAAACACAGCATCTTATAAGCGCAGGAAACGAAACAAAAGAACTTATTACGTCCCCATCATCCTACAGGCAACCATGTACCAGCCAAACCCACCGTCTAGAATACAATTAAAATAAGAACTCCTGTCGTTTATTCATCTTATGGCCGTAAGCAGGATTGGAATCAGAATCCACCATCAATACCTCCCCCTCGAATCCCTTCCTTGTTTTGCCAATCTAGTTCTAGCCACACTCTCATCCACCGGGAGATAGTACAACTTGGGCTTTGCCCTGGTGCTTCGGAACAGCTGGTCCAAATTCATAATGATCGGCTTCCTCTCGGCAGGTCCCCTAGCATGAACTGGAGGTGCTTCCCAAAAGTCAGTTTTTCTCTTCAATCTTAGTATAGAATCAAACGAACCGTCGCTGCCCCTCCTCGGGCCTAAAGGCGCATTCGAGATATCGATGCTCCCTCTAATCCTTCCTGCTCCTGCACCCACGCCCGCTCCCAATCCTGCTCCTGCGCCAGCACCTACACCCGCACCAGCACTTATACTCCCCATTCTCCCGGCTAACCTTCCGCCTTGGACTCCCGTGCCGGCCTCCACAAGCTCAGCCGTAACTTCATCACCAATGTTGTAGATAACTTCCCATCGTCCACCACCTCGAGCCTTCTCGCGGGAAACCCATCCAGGTACACATTCCTCTGGCACAAAATCTGCCCACAATGGCTTCCGTGACTTTTCCGCGGGGAAGGTCTTGTTGTGGATGCCGACGCGCACTCTGTTTGCAGCAGTCAGGTTCTCGAATACAATCAATGCATGGCTCTTAATAGAATCCAGGTAGAAAGTCTCAATCAGTGTATCCGCAGGATCATCATCATTACGCGAAGCGAGCGAGAGTACGTGAGAACGGAAGGCATTCTCCTGGAGAGGCCGCACAAGATTTCGGATGTACAGAGCGCGTGTGGCAGGATGTAAGGAGGGCTCGATGGGGGTTTCGTCTTCGTAATCTGGCTCTAGCTCTTCAGCGGCCGGTACAGTGTCGTTGAAGAGACCTCTGAATCGCGGGTCACGACCCCGGCGAGACGGTGAGTCTGCGCGCTGCTTTTTAGCGGATGGAGGAGTGACTTCTTGTTCGGCGTCGGCTCCGTGGAGGTGAGGAGGAACAGGGCTGGTAGAGCGTCGTTTACGCTTCAGGGATTCAGCTGGGTCAATCTCCATCGCATCTCCAATTACCACTGTCTTGGGAGCGATATCGTCGGAGATTGGTTCAGGGAGAGGCACAATGGTGTCATTGACGGGGACTGCAGCAGGAGCGCCCTCATCGGCTATCTCTGCCGTTGCAGTAATTGCGTCTGTCGGAGCTTCAATTGGCGCAGCTTCCACGTGGTCCTCCTGTAGAGTTGACTCAACCGGCTCTGACTCAACCGGCTCTGACTCAACCGGCTCTGACTCAACCGGTTTTAACTCAACCAGCTCTGACTCTATCTCGACTTCTAGCGATTGTTCTGGTACTGCTGGCGGTGGTTGCGGCGATGCGGACCGCGTTTTCTCCTCTGTTACAGAGACTGGCTCTGGCTCCTTCTCTGTGGGCTTCTCCTCAGTCACGTCGTCGTCATCATAGCTCACAACGTCCATCGCTTCCGATTCCGATGTTGCTGGCGCATCAACTGTGGTTGGCTCCTCCGGTTCAGGCTTCGCGTCTTCCTCTAATGGCTCTTGCGCAGTTGGCGCCTCCTCAGTAGGTATCTCCTCTGCTGTAGCCTGCGCGTCTTCAGTTACTGCCCGCTCCTGCTCCTCCTTCGTCTCCTCAACTGGCGCATCGTCCTCGATATCCACGACTCTCTCGGGGGGATGGATCTCAATAGAAACGGATTTCCTCCCCTTCTCGACTGGCGGCTCCTCAACAGGTTCCGCGACCTCATTCAGCGCATCGGTATCAATTGAAATCTCCGCTGTTCGCGCCTCCTCCTCCTCCTCCGCATCTGCAGATTCATACTGTGCGCTCTCTTCTTCTTCCTCCGGCTCCGGTTCCGTCTCCTTTAGTAGATCCTCCTTCAGGCGATCGACAAGAACCTGCTTCAACCCGGTCGCCGGCAAGCCTCGCTTCCTGAGCTCGGTGCGGAGCTCCGTCACCTTAAGCGACATCAGGGTTTCGGGGTTGAGACCCATCGTGTTTCTTTAATTGGTATCGCGTTCGTGTTCGTAAAATTGTTGGTGATGATAGATGATTTGGGTCGCCGCGTAGGTTGTGAAGGAATCTTAGGAGAGTAAGACAGGGCGTTGTCTCGCGCCAGACCCTCACGTGATGCGGCTCTAGTCGTACCTCCTTTCACCGCCACACGATTCGGGTATGGCCTCGACCCCAGCTCGAGTGATGAAATATATGGTGGATGGGTATTATGTAGCACAACACATGATGTGACGCACGACTGTTCTTCATTTCATATAGAGCTTGGTAAAGAAGTCAACTGCACTACTAAGAGGATTTTCGAGCTTTTAACAGCCCCTACTGGTATATTCCGCAAAGTTTCAAGCTCAATTGGTATGTACCAATTTAAGTACTTCCGCATTGGAATTCACACATTCAAGCTCAATTAAGTCCATGAGATTTGCTCTGATCACAAAGTGTTCTGTACACGAATTGGGCACAACTATACCCTCCTTTACGTTTATTTGCACTACCTCTTCTCCTTTACGCTTATTTGCACTATCTCTTTTCCCCAACCATTGCCCCGCCTCTAAAGCCTCACACTTTCACTTCCCTCTTCTCGTACACTATTAACAACATTACCACGACCAAAAACCTTCTCTTCCTCGGCAGCAGCTCTAGCTTCCACAACCCGTTCCGGTTTAGCCGAGACCAGTGAATCTTCCGGCGATCTGAGGCCATTCTCACACGCAGGTTTGTTTCCTTCCCATTTTATTCCCTCCCCCTCCCTCTTTCCCCCACATCCTCTTTTTCATGATACATTCTTACTCGGGTTATAGCCCTGCCGCCTATGATGAAAACATTAAGGTTATCAATGCTCCCGCTAAAGCTGACCTCATCCACACCGCTCAGTCAACCTGTTTCGATATCCAATATCGTTGAACATGGTCACTACTCCTGCCAACGCTGTGCAGTGATCCTGGATGCCGTTAAAGATGACACTTCGCTGATCAACATCAACCCTCGCCCTAAAAAAACTAGCCATATACCATTGCCTCCGAGAAATGGAGATTCAAAATTTCCGTTATCGATTCACCTGCTGACTCACCGGTTGCCGACATTGAAGATACGAATTACATGTGGACATAGGAGCTCATCTCACTACTATCAGTAATAATATTCTCAGTGAGGAGTTTCGAGCGTATATATAATCGAATGAGTACAAAACATACTAGGTGGAGTCCGATGGATACGTCCGAGTGGTAACTGTTGACGGATATATGATGTTCACAAACGCGGCAGTGAGAATCGAGTTTAGTGCTGGCCACGAGACGAGTTATCCCGGGACTCCTGAGACCTTGGCATGGGCAAGGCGAGGTTTCTGCAGCTGGGAGACGAGATATCCCGGGCGTGAGTGATGACTTATGGCCAGTAATACCGCTCGGACGCGCAATATATCGACCGGTGGGGTACTCAACTGGGTCTGCAAATAGTATGGCAGTGCTTCACGGGTTGTAAAGAGGAGGTGATCAGTTTGTTTGTTTGTAATCATTTTGCATTCGGCCGCGTAGCGGCCATGGCATGTAAAAACAGGACCCCCACCAAACCCTATAGCCGTTTCCGCGCAAATTAAAACTCTAAAGACCCAGGAATCTGACAAAACCCGAAGGAGGGGGTGATCAGTTAGATAGCGTACGATGCTGCCATTGCCTTGAGGTGTGGTTCGATCGAAACCCCAAAGATACCACTACAGCCTTATACGTTGATGTTGAGGAGGAGCTGACAGAAGGAATTCTATATAATAGAATCTAATGCGAGATGTCCTGGGACTACCGCCGGGACATTATCAAAGTCCTGGGACCGCGAGACTAAAATTCTCACGAGACGAGACGTCCCGGGCTCTACTGAGATCTCTTCTCGTCTCTTCTCGTGGCCAACACTAACTTTCGCTCTTACTCTATCAAGAATATTGTTTCTACTTAATCGGCACTACCTACTCGGGGTGTTTGTACGGGATAGTTTCGGCGTATCAAGGATCTCACGGCTCCGAGTGCTCAGGGATGATTGGCCGATCAGGTACTCCAGACTTCAAGTTCTTTTCGCATTTTACAATCCAAAACAAGAGGCTGCTATTGAATTTTGGAGTCGCACACGCATACCTGAATATATTATAAGAAGCCAGTACAATTATTTGCACAACGATTTTCACTCCTCTATACCCTTCTGTATGCCCCTGCCTCCTTATCAGGTTCCCGTTTCCAACCCAGTCGCCTCAACAGCTTTCCTCAAAATGCAACCAACAAGGGTACAAGTACTACAAACGCTCAACTAGGACCGCAGTATGTCCAAAAGGTACGCTGTGTCATATCTGTCCCACGTATATCGGTGGTATTCATACCGAAATACTGTATCATTATCAGCAGTCTTCTTGTGGAAGACAATGCTAATCACAGGCACATACTGAGGTAAAAAAGGATAGCGGCAAAAACACAGTGGTAATAATCGAGAAGACTAAGACGCTCTTTCCTTATTCCTGTGCTCTTTTCGACAGTTGTACTTGGATCTGCGTCTCTTCTGCCGATTGCTCTGCGATCTTTGTCGATTTTTCTGCTATTTTGGATTGCTTCTAGACCAAGAATGCTTGTCGTCTGGCGGTTTCTATGGCGATGATTTGGAAGACCTATATGAACGTATCAACCGTGTGCAGTGTTTATATATCACTAGATGAGAGATGTACTACCTCCAATTGATTTGTCATGTAAACAGAGCTCCTTTTGCGACCAACTTCAGAGTCTCTCGCACTGTTATCGCGTTTACGTGTTGTGCGCACAATTAACTCTTCAAACCGTTGGATGGTTTGGATTTGCGAGTTCACAACGCTGATCATTGCCGATAAAAAGAATGACAGTTGCGCTACTCTTTTGGTCAAGTCTCATATTCCGTTGTCGTCATGCTCAGAAGTTGTTGGCGCCGGATTCGGGTTGCTGAGAAAACCCAAACTGCTGCATACTTCCTGCATAATCACTTAGTTAGGCCACGCTGATGAAAAGTTGACATGCTTAACACAGACTTCTTTGGAAACTCTTCGACGAATCTAGACAAGAACTTCGGCTTCTGAAGATTCGATAATGCTGGATAAGGCATGCATGAGAACATGGGAATACATCTACGGGTACGGGGACCCGGAAGGGCAACCGCCAAAACCTCGAACTCAACTCTCAACTACGAACTCCATTACACAGCACCACCCACAACTTTTTCAAATGTTCAAAAATAGTTTCGCTTTCTGAGCAAAAAAATGAAGAGTATTTATTGATACAACGAGTCGCAAAAGGTATTAAGTAAACGCACTGTAAACAGCAAACTGTGTTAATAGCAGAATAAAGTTGGAACTTGGTGTTGTAACCTACATATTGCCCTGAAAAATCCTATCAACCGGTAAAAAAATTTCAAACCTGAGACTTGAGAACTATTTGGAAATGCAGCTGTCAGTATATTCTAATAAATACTCTCTTTTATATACCTAACAAAGCGAAACTATTTTATTCCATTTCATCATCTTGCAAAGGTAAAAAGTGTTGGATGCGCAGGGCTGATGCTGCGCAACCGAGTTCGAGGTTTTGTTGGTTTTGTCCTTCCGGGCCCCCGTAATACTTCGGCCAGTTCGAGGCCAGGACCGAAAGGAGGTTCCTGCGAAATATCGTCCGTAGACCCAAATACAGCAATACAGTCGAGATTCACCTACAATCAATATAGCAATTGTAGATAACCAAAGAAAATCCAAAGTAAAAGGGAACAAACTGCGGTTTAGGACACTGATCCAAACCTGATGCACTACTATCATGTCCTCTTTATAGTTGTTGTTGCGCCCATGATTCTCACTAATTGATGCATCGGACTCTCCTAGAATCATATATTCAAGCAAACTTGAGCTCTCCTTATGCTAGTCAGATCTTTTAAGGCCTCTAAGAAACCCCAAATATAGAAAGGAAACAAATGTCATTCTACTCTCCTCGGCAGCGGAATGATTTACGCCAGTTTCAAAGCGATCAATTCGATGATATATATCTATGTTGAACGATCAGAATACCTGGCAGTCACGCTGACCAAAGAACTCCTAGTGTTCGAGTATCAGCCTGATTATATACTACCTAAAAACCAATGTGGCGCCTACCTGCGCGAGATAACATCCCGCAAAATCTCTATACAGTGTGTTAGCCCCATTCGGGTAAGGCTGAGATGCATGAAGGGTTCACTTATAAGGACTTTCACATGGTGATCCACATCTTTGGGGCAAATGAAATCCTCCGGGTTCATCTTCTTTAATAGGTGCTCCAGGTCAATTGTCTCATAGCCGTCAGGCTCGACCTCCTCATCTACAGTGTCGCTGGAATCAGAATCCGAGTGTAAGGGTTTATCATTTTCGTCAATGTCGGTTGAACTAGTAAGAGCACGCTCGATTCCACGCTTGGGCCCGCGGAGCAGGAATTTGTATAGAAGAACCTTGTTTGGGCCGGTATTCCTTGGAGGAACGACCAGATATCGTGAAGTAGTGTAACGTGCCATGGTCTTCGGATAACAGGACTTTAGGAGAGAAAACAGGCTTATGTACCCGATACCTTAGGTGAGTCGAGCTTGCGAGGTTTGAGAGAATCCAGACTACCGATACCTACTTGTGAGAAATGTGGTCCTAAAATTACTGGTATCGCTAAATTATACTTTTCGTCTCCCCACGCAAGCGCCTGCATAAGTATTGTCAACCTCACCCAATGACGGATGGCGTGCGGCTAGGGCAATGACTACGGTGTGGCGCCCAGTGATTGGCCGAAGATTTGACAGCATCACTCTACAAGTAACATCATTTTAAGTCCAATCTAAGTGAAAGTACATCAAATGTACGCGTTAGCGTTGTCTTTAGATGTATCCATCATAGATCTAGCAACTACATATAGCTACGACTTGCTCTGTTTGGTCTTGCTTACAGCTAGAGGCCATAAATTGGAACTAAAAGCGATTCCCCTGCTACAGTTCTCGTTGGCAAATCCTTCCAAACGGCAGAAAAAGTTTATCAAGAAAGTTGAACGATCAGTAGTTAATCAGGTCTGTGGTTGTCATCCAAGCGCTCGATATTGCCCTCCGTCCATAACAACACTCTGTTTCAAATCCTGTTATGCGACGTCATAGACGAATAGCAGATTTAGATTATATTACATTGTGCGCAGGTTTGGTTAAACACAGTGATGATCTTCGATGCGATGGTATGTACAGCTATATCACAAACGGCACACCCAACCTAACGCAAATGGTAATGGGAATTCCGATTCCATTGAACTAAATATGGACAGGGTAAGGGGATGTTGATCATACTATCGTTTCCTATAATACTTAAAGAGGCGAATCAATTAACTTCGATGAGTTTCGATCCTTATTACCTGCTTGCAAATTAGCATATGCCCTATTATCTGACCGTATCCAGTTTACCTGTAGCGACGCAGGTGGCATATGCAAACCCGCTGGCCATCTTTTATTCGCCCTGGTGTTGTGAAGTTGCAGAGGGGCCAGCACGGCTGGGATAGTAGACAAATATAAGCACGAATCTGATGTCCAAAGAAACTGAACACTGCTAGATGATACGTTATGAATTGAAAAGCCTATTTGATTTACTTCTGAAGGTGCATAAGCGACACGCCGGCATGTAAGCACGTTACATAGTCTGCAAAGATCGATCGGTTGGGTCAGCTTGTTGCCTGCATATTTGACAGTTCGGCAAAGTCAACTGGTAGCGCTTTTTTGTCCATGACGTTGGATACACCTAACCCAGGATTCTCTGGGTTACTTGTGAAATATAGCTATGGACTCCTGGGGCGGCGCTGGTATATTGGCAGCAACGCTACAAGCAACTAGGTGCTCCATATGGACGGTGAAAGCCTGCGGGTTGCAGTATACTACCATCGGTTCAGCGTGAATTCAGTTGGTGTACTCGCAAACCTCAGCTCACCATTCTGGGCAGCGACTTTCGGGTCATAGTGCATTGGAACTTGTCTGACTTTTTGCTCTTTCTTCTGGAAGATTGTGTTTTGCGTTCCCTTTGCATGCATTCTAGATGACGATTCCTTCGTCAGTTCCTCCATGATATATAGAGGTTGAAACCTAAGATCAGCACCCCAAATGCTACGAGTATCTCATTCATATTTACAGTCTGGCAGACTAGCACTTATAAGCCTGACTCCAGCATACCTAACAATATGCATGTCTACGATCCTCGGCCAAAACCTTATCTGCAGATTCCGTCGAAGATGTGTTAGGTATGCACAAATATGTAATACAAAGCACCAGCGCTGAAGAATTAATGACTGTTTCTCCAGATCTTCTGCGTCCAGGATAAACCATCAGGCCTTGATCCAGATCCTGTCTACCCAGCTGGTGCCATAGATGCTATGTCCGGCAGGCCTGGATTGCTGACCAAACCACGGACCATTGGTTTTCCAGCCCAGGGCCTTTTTTTAAAACACCAAGATACAAAAATCGGGAGGAAAATGGATAGATGATTATTAATGCGCACTGTTTATCACTCGGTAATTACTATTCTGACGATATTACACTAGCAATTAGCGACGAGCTGGGTGGATATCTAACGCGAACGGAATGGTTGCAGTTCAATTGGGATGAGAAAAAGGCGTTGGAGTGGCTGGGGAGATGAGTGTCTCAACTCGCAGTCTAGAGTTTCTGATTGCCAAACGCGGGATAGCTCCCTATAACTGGGACCGTGAGTAATATTGTTGGTATTTCTACAGCGGTTTTCTCCCTGGGAATCAACATATATACCGTCTTGGACGGTAGATTTATTAATGTATTAGGTTTTTCAGAACATGGTTAGGTGAGTCATGGGTGTTGGGGTAAATAGGATGAAACTTATCGGGATGCATGCATGTTCTGCGCACATTGATCCAAATATAACACAATCAATGTTGAGTTTGAAAGAGAATATCTTTCGCGTCAGTAGAGCATGTGAACTGAATAACTACAGGAAAATATAAATCAAACGCGTCAAATAGCCCAAAACATAACACCAGAAACCCGTGTATAAACCGTCTAATTAAGTGCCTCCCCCATAATAGCACCGTATTCGTGATTTTCATCGGGGTCTGTAACAATGTGAGCTCATAGCAATGCCACCCCAATTAACAAAAGACATCCATACCGATATGGCGTGTAAGAGATGATATCAACCATCGCGATGCTCCTGCAAGCGGAAAATAAGCTTCCCCTACTACACAAAGCGACAAAGTCTAACCGATGAGCATCGCGTAAATCTCTCGCTATTTGCAGGTAGTCCCCTGCTTGAGCTGTTGGAAGCCGATCCAACACACTCCGTAACTTCTCCGGAGGCTCTCGTCCTTGCTTCGCCAGCTCTTGCCGGCACGCAACGAGCCTGAATTCGAGGCTGATTGCATCTCGTGATTCGTGGTTGATAGAATCCAGCCGGTTGGCTGCGGAAAGTGCCCGTGTAAACGAATCCATGGGGTATCAAAAAAAGGAAACGAAGACTTCGGACAAGGCGTTCTGGACACTACAACGAATGACTGAGTGATGTGTGATGGGAAAGTTTTGTCTGGTTGATAGAGTACCCGAATTTATCTGTGCGCTGCCACAACATATGCCGCCGTGACTTCCATTTGATTCCGTAGCTGTGCTGCAAGTCTCATGCCAACACACAAAAGAGGGCTGTTGATTCGGAGGTCCGTGCGTTAGCAGCCTCTTCAACTTGATAAGATGTCCATGAATTGAAATATCATGAGAAGCTGCGGTTTCCTTATGCTTACGGTAATGGATAAAACTTTCTGAAACGGGGAAGAGATATGTGGTAATAGTAGTTGAGTTGTTACTGATCATGAGTACCGACCGTCCCAACCTCCAGTACTGAGATATTGTAGGGATCGGAGGTGCGGGACCAACAATTGACCAAATCAAAGAAAGGCGACAACTATGAAATCCCAAAGCTGCGGTAGAACGAGTAGCAATGCTGGACAAGAACAAACTACCGTCATGCATCTTCTGTTTTTTCGGTCGGCGCCAGTGGATATTTTGAAAACCATTGGCAAGGATTTAGTACATCATCGCCATATAGAGGCTTTGCCCCTTCCGAAGCTAGCAGTAACTTATGAAGCCTTGCTTCCGTCCCGATAGAGATGTCCTCGTTGCCGATGAGATCGTGAGCTATCCACAACTTAAAAACTGTCAAGATCTGTTCATGCTCAAGTGTATTACGGCTCTCCGGACTTGCATCCAGAGCATCCCATTGGGCCTTGAGGACTTGGTGAAGATCGCTTGTCGCCTTCTCCAGTTCTTTGGGTTGGGGCTGACCATTAATAGCTAGTTGGATGATTTTGCTGGCACTTTGAAGTTTGCGAAATTCCTCAGGCATCCTTGTTGATGTATCTTACAGGGGTATCAGCAGGATTAACGATAAAAACTCAGCACAAGCAAAGTAAACGCGTAAACAATATCAACTTACATGGCACCCATTCCGAGGGTGAAGAGCATGCGAACAAATTGCGATTTCGCCGGCTAGATCTGAGTCAGTACTAAGATTTAATCCGCCTATACTTTGTGAACGAAAAATACTGCTCCACGATATTATTCCAGGAAGCACGTGCGAGTGAGTATGGATGAAGTAATATCGAATCCTACTGCCAATGTTTCCGTTCAAAACGCGCGGAAGGGTGTTTCTCACTTGAATAAACATATGCCGTTACTGGAACCTGGCACTCCAACTCGATTGCATGGTTCATAAAGTCGTGCCTGCCTCACCCACGGAGTTTCCTTCCGATGGTAATCCCCAGTCAGGACGTCCACAATGCGTCGCGATACCTGTTCGATTTTATCACGGGCTTCCAGGTTCTTATTGTATTCGGCGACCTGATCTCCGAGCACTGGGATCTTATTATAGTGATGTGATTTTATAGATTCGCATTCCGAAGGAAATTTCACATCAACACGGTAATAGGTTGTTTCACTTCCATTCAATCCATTGCAGGAAAGTTCAACCATCTGAGAGGGAAGTCTCGTGTCTGTAGGTTGTGATAGCATTTGTTTGAAGACTGTAGAGGCGTTTTTTCGGAAGTCTGAACCAGATGGTAATAACAGTCGCTCGTGGGTACCGGTGCCTACATCTAAGAAGAGGGCTTCCTTGCGATGGAGATATAGTCGTTGCAGCTCGCCATAAGATTCTACTGCAGGGTTGTTCATTCCGTGGGAAGCGGCATCGACATATCCCCTTTCTTCGTATTGGTATGTTGGAAAAACAGTTGGAGCTGCTGTAGCAGCCATCAACGCTGCCTTTATTGTCCATCCTGTCCCATTCTCCGGCTCGATATCGCTTTCATCGTATGTTCGAAGCATACGGGGTACGAATTTGGTGTCTGTAAGTTCAATTACTGGCACAAGTCTATAGTCACGACAGGTTTCAGTAAAATCCTCATGACCAGGGTCACTATTCACGTACACTTTGCAGCCCCCAGAGAATCCACCAGCTGGTACCAAAGGCTCCTCCGCAGTTAGACCCTGCTCCTCCAAGCATCGGACGATTGCCCTTTCGAGGCGCTTTGGACAGTAGCGATAAAAACAAAGGTCGTTATCCTTTCGTGAGAAGAATGTTTTGACTCCTCTGAAAGTCGCTTCGAACTTCGAGGTGCCGAACACTTCCTTTGCAAACTTTATGTATGCATCCATGCAGGCTTTTATGGACATCCGAAGCCGTCCCAACATGATGGCTATTATGCTGAATGTGAGGTTTTTCAGTGGCTGCTATTCAAGAGCAAGTACTCGAAGAACGTACCCTCCAGTTGAGGTGCCGCACATAATATCAAAATAGTCACATGGTTTAAAGTCCTCTGAGTAAAGATCCCCACGGCCTATCGTGTCCAGTTCCTTTTTGATGGCTTTCTCCACTTCTTCAAGACTGCAGAGACTGGCATAACCTCTCACTCCTCCCCCATCTACAGTCAGCAGTTCGTCAGTCAAGTCTCACGCATGTAGTACCATACGGGACTTCCTACTTAGATTCAGAAGCATAATCGGCTTGTAGGGATTCAAGTAGTCAGACATAGTGGTAAGTAAACCGCACGAGGGATGGCAACGGTCCTTCAACGACCGTCGACCGAGCTATGGGCCAGTCCGAAGACACAACTGTCGCAAGATATACATCCATTTGACACGAGAGCAGCCTCCTCAGTCAGAACTTCTTCTGAGAGGGCTGGGTATGATCCGTCGCCAATGGGTGTATTTTGTAGGGCACCATCCTCTGCGGGTTGTGTTCGAAGCTGGATGATCTGCTGTTTCCTGGAGCCTTGTATGTTCATGCGTGGAACTTGGTCGATATTAAAGAATTATATGTACGTTGTGCAACATGTCCGACAATTACTAGAGGGCGAATTGGGGATGCAATCAGCAACTCGACAGCGCATTATTTCCTCGCATGTGTCACACAACGCAGAGGTGAAGAGAGGGCAGTCTCATAATCATTTACTTACCATGTGAGGAAAACCACTACTATTGGCTTCCAAAGTATGTACGTACGATATGGCCACACTCCGAAGGTTTGAATCCCCATTTCCTTTGGGCTCTTGGCGCCTATTCGCGATGCGAGGGGTGATGTAGGTATGCTGACGATTGCGCTCTCGGTTATACGAGATCCCGAGAATGATCTGATTGATCATGGATCACCGTAAGCCTTTTTTGTTGAGTAATACGATGGATGAGATCGTGGTCCGGGTATTCCAATCCGGTTTAAGGTTCTTGATTCATGCGTTCATGCTTCGACGATGTCCTGGTTCTGGATGTTGTAGCGATTCGACGATATTTTTTGAGGGTGTGATTGCAACCACAGTTAAAAATCTCCATCAAATGAAAAGTGCAGAACCCGCATGATGCAGTTACCTGCAAGAAATCATGTCCGCAATCTGTCGGATAGAATGGATCTCCAGCGCCTAACGCGGATGCGCCCCCTTGTTTTGGCTTTGACTAGAAATTCGTGGTAAACGTTGGCGATCCAACAACGCGAACAACTACCTTGTTAGCCTATACACTCTGCCAGCATTGGTGCGTTGAATAGAAGGCGCTGATAGTTCATCCTTTGCACGAATATCGATCTGAGGCCCAGCTATTTTTGTAGGTTGTTTGCCGGTAATACGATTAATCCGATGGCAAAAACAGACGCTTTATCGCCGATTCTGGGGTCCAAGCCCGAACAAATGGGAGTTGAAATGCCGTCTTCCAAAGGAGGAGCAATCCGGGCTTCTTTGCAACCATGGTTGGTTGATGATATCTCATAATTTTCAACTAAATGAAGTTCTGGCGAAGGATGTTGGTGAGTCGACCACGCCCACAGTGAATCGGATACCAACTTATCCTCTATAGTATATCTTCTTGGCCGAGGCAGACCGGTGTCGTCGACTTCCTCCCGTTGGTGTAGGCAGAGACGGAAGAAGAGAGTATCGAAGGTAGCCTTTGCCTTGGTGACTGCTGTGAAACCATTGTTGCAGCTGCAGGCTCAACAAAGCCACTGAGGTCGTGTGAGAAGAACGAGCGAAAATGCCCTCATAAACCGACATTTGCCCCACTTGCAAACTTGTTCCACAGGGTTAGCGAAAAGAGAAAGTGTAGGCACAAGAGCAGAGCAAACACATGGCCTTCAGAATTTCGTCTGATGGTTGGGGGCGTAGGTGAAAGCCTTCCTCATCTGGATATTGTGGTTGGCCAGTGTTCCGATTCCAAATTTGACTGTAAATGGGTTGCCTCACCTATTTCTATTCTCCATGCCCCTGCCACCACAATCTCAGCTGCACAAAATCCTACAGCCAACGTGTTGATAATGCATAGTTAAGTATCTCTATCAACTCCTTCGCGCACAAGAATGTCTGGTTTACCCCCCGAAGACTGGTTGACCCGAGTGACCGTAGATGATGATATCTAAAAGCACAAGTGATAGTTTTCAATCCCCTTCAAAACCAAAATAACACGCCCAGTAAATATAGGAGTGCCGGCACCAACATGACTAATTTTTTGAGGATAGATTGGCGCGGCACAGCAGATACCAATCACGATCGCCAGTCGCAAAGTACCGGCATGAGCATCGACAACGGGATATTCCGAACACTGAGGGTGGTGCAATGCACTACTCTGAATGGAGTTTGCAATATGGGCCCCAAATTTTGATGTGTTTCTCAGTACGAACTTGGGGCCGCTCGCTCAAAACCACAAGCTTTCGGATGTATATTTCTTGTTAGTACTACTAAAATGACATTCGTTATTCTTTCCCTTCCAGATGTGGTTGTTGGTCTACGATGTGGTTTAGAGTACAGTGCAGGGCTGTGCGATTGCTGCACTTGTTAAAAGTCCAGCCCTACAGGAGCTGAAGTTGACACCTGTCTTTCCAAACCGTCTTTCCAAACCACGTACCATGGCATTTCACCCCTGTGAGGCATATATGCCACCTAACACATGGGGTGAGGGGTGCTGTTAGAGGTTAGGCGGCTCGAATACGGCAGCTAGTTCACATTCTAGACCGATTGCCTGGACCTTAGATCTCGCTTGTACCAAGTAACAGATACATTTGCATCAGATCGGAGTGCTTGTATCAAACTGATGTCTCTCCGACAGAGATGTTTTACCGATGCTTGATACCGTCATTGGGGGTTTGGGAGTAGAAACTCGGGTTTGTTGGGATCGGAGTATTGACTCGCTGCGGTTGATATCTCACAGTTAGATGCTTCCAATTTACAGTAGCATATGCCTCATCACGACCGATGTACGGGACGGTTTGGCGGGTTTGGCCTTAAGCTTATGAATTCGACGAGAAGATTGGAGTAGAACAGCGAAACGTTAATCCTAAGCTCGAACTCTCCCCCCTACAAATTAATTAGTAAATTTCTGTTAGCTCGATATTGCCATCGTTTTCTTTCCTCGTAGCGCCCCGTGGAGAGGTCGAGATGCATCGATGTTGGAGTTGGTTCAGATGAACCCCCAGCACTAACCAGAAGAATACGATGGATCCTGATTGATAAGGTCTCACTACTTACAAGCCCTCGCCCGACTTTTGACATCTACTAGGTTGTAAGTTGTAGGCCTCATGTAATCCCCGTAATAGTCTTGTGGACTCGATAAATGGACTCGATACAAAATGCGCCCACGAAAAGGCAGTATGTCACATCTTCGATCATAGATCCTCTTTTTTCTTTTTTCATTGAAACGTTTTGCAAGATATCAGAATATTTACTGCTCTCGTTCTAACATTTTGGGCAGTCGCGAGCTTGGTTCTTATAACTGACTGGGTTTAATTGTCGATCAAGGCTACGGTACATATAACAGCTTGGGTGAGCCAACAAATTTACTAGAGCTCAAGACAATGAGATTCTGAGGATGATTTGGGAAGGCACGTACATTTATCCACCGATTCGCTGGGCTTAATAAACACCATCATTCATTATTACCAATGGGGAGTCGCAATGATTGTGATATGTTACTTAGCCATCGGTATGAAATAGAAAACGTACTCCTTCTTAGGTGCCCAGACTTTTTCATTCCTTGGCCAAATTTTGCGATCGACGAGAAAATCTGAGAACGGGAGCAGAAGGCTCTTACCTTTTAAACCTTTGTGACATATACCAGGGCATTCGCAATGCACTCTTAAAGCTTTCCTAGAGTACTCCAAGCCTCCTTGAACCCTTTCATGAGTGGAGCCTACAACAAGACTTATGGGCACGAGCCTAGTCGAGTCTCTGGTTCGAACCTCGCGAGCCGAGGCTTTAAGTACAGTAAGATGAGTAATAAGAGAGTGGTTTGCCTCCGCACTGCTGCAGCACCAAGCCCCCAACTCAATGTTGGTGTTGGACTTGCTGTGGGAATTCTTGACCAGGATGATGTGGGGAAAGAAGAAACGAGAGTGGAGTCGGCAGTATTGGTACCAGCTTTTGAGGCGAAGAGGCCATGCGGCCCATTGATAAATATCATTCTGCCTAAGCCCGAACCCAGCACCTTTCCCTAAGCTTGCTTTGATCCTGCCCACGGATGTCACAGCGGGACTCGCATCTGTTGTAACTCGATGAGGTTATGTGGCGAAGTCACTATGCCATAGCTAAGCCACATACATATAAATAAAGTCCCTTCGCGAATCCAGCAACGGGACCTCTGATTGACGGGACGGGATAGGACAGTGTTCGATCCCGTCCCGTGTGCATCGTTATCTAAGCTCGTGAACCAGCTGGGGTGTGGTATGAGGGGTTGGAATGTGAGCATCATTATTCTTTGCTAGCAAAGAAACCACTGAAGAACAAGGGATTACATACCTCCAACTACGATGGCGATAATAGTAATCAGGTCGATGTAACTTCTCTTTAGCTGCGTATCCAGTTTATCTTCCGCCACGAACTTCTCATGATATAGGGGCTTGTAGCTGTTGGCTACGGGATGAGACGAGAAGGTCCTAGGACATTTATCTCTTTGACAAACAAGGCCTAGGCTTGAGTAAATTCTCATCTAGAGCCCTAGAACGTGGTTTACGAGGATTGAATTGACTTTAATTAGAGTCAAAAACCTCTACCTAGGTAATACTAAGTATCATTGACTTTCCTAAGATCACTGTAAGTCAGTCTCAGGTACTCCACGCCCGCCCCTATCTACTCAAATAAAAGAACACGCGTGTAGAAACCACACTGCACCCCGAAAAATATGCTTCCATACTTCTGCTGGTTCTCTCTCAAAGTTGGCCCGAACTCGCCTCCGGCTCCTTTGGGTGTGTGTTGCTCGCAAGCTCGACATATCTCCCCCGGCCGGGTAAATTTCGTGAAATTGAATTTCGCGTCCTCGTGTGTTATATACACTACGGGGGGCTCGAATAAGTACATAAGCCTCACATGGGTTTGAAGTGAGGTTATCATGTATTATTAAGTTGATGTGGTGCTGATTTGATTTGTAGGCAGATATGTGGAAAACTAATCTGTTAGCAACACCAAAATGTAAGCCTGTCTGATTTGACTGCAGTACAAAGTCTGGGAAGGTTGGTAGAGTTGACAGGCTTACAGTAGTGTGTAATGCTAGCATAGTGGTTAGGTTAATAGGTTTAACAACTTGACATCAACCTGTCAGGAGTAGAGGGTATTGCTGTGATGAGAATTTTTTCGGTTACAGTATAGAGCTGTAGATCTCACCAGCTTCCCATCTTGGCTGCAGCATATAGTAGTAAGTGTTGGAATTGGAATGATGGGTTTGTCACTTTTAGGATCTACTTTCATCTCCAGATTACATGTCCACTGCTTCCATAATTTTTATGTGTATATGTAGGTACAATGTATACAGCTGCTGTATGTGGCAGTGATTATTATGATGGTGATGATAATGGTGATGGTGATGGTGATGAGAGTTGTAGTTGTCACCGGCTGCGGCGATAGCTGTTACGGTGATGGCTGCTACGGTGATGACTGCTGCAGCAGCCATCTCTTGACAATCTGACAAACCTGACAGGCTGACATGAAATACCTAACAGCCTAGGAGTGAGGAAAACATGTCAAACTAGGTTGTCAAAGATGATAGCCCCATGTGAGGTTCATGTCATGCTTACCTATTTAATTAAACCCTCCATAAAGTAGTAGGGGTAGTAGGGATGAAAGACCGCTCAGAAGCGCCCCTGGAAAGCATCTCTGGAAAGCACCTCCCTAGCAAGAGAGGGATGAATTTTAGTACTACATCTCCTTGTCGCATCATCGGATATCACTCACAGGTCCCAGGACTCAAGTTCGCGAACTGGACAGGAGTTCGCAAACGGGTCGAAACATATGCCGTGCTTTTGTAAACCAAAATTTAGAAAGTAAAGCAGATCAGACCACAATGTAAATAATGGCCGTCTCAACTGATTCATTATGCACATCGAATAACTTTTTATATGTACAATCCCATACCTAATCCCAGGTCCCGTCTATGAAGCAAACTTTACACTCTTGACCAAGTTCTTCTTGATACCCGTTGCCTCACCACCATACGCTCCCTGCAGCCCACCCTTGTAGACCGCCTTCTGCGAGCCCAACTTCTTCATCTTTTTCTCATACTGCATCTTCTTCTTGACTCTAGGGTTCCGCACCTCCTTCTTCCGGTGTGGCGTCAGACCTTTGTTCTTCATGATCTTCCAGCCAATCTCCCGTTTCCCATCGGGACCCAATGCTCCCTCAACAACTTGTAGTAAGTTTCCTTCCTTCACGGCGGCCTTCTCCGCTTGATAAAGTTTCCTTTTCTCTTCTTTTCGGCTCTTGGACGTGGCAGAGAGGAGTGAGTAGTATTCGTTGTCGGGATCATCGTCGGGCGCGGCTGATTTGGATTGTCGTCTTTCGGGCTCGGGCTCGGGCTCGCCGTCGGACAGATCGGCGCCCGCGCCCTTATCACGGCGACGTTGCGCCTCAGCTTGTAGTCGTAGCTCACGCTCCCGTCTTCGCTCGCGGTGAGGAATATCAGCGTCACCGCCTGCGCCTCGGGATGCTGCGTCGCGCTTGGTAGTTTTCGCGTTGATCTGGGAGGTGTAGAAGCGGAGGTTCTTTTTGCGTTGGGTCTTTTCCTCCGCATCAATATCGTTGAGAACCGCATCTTCCCCGAAATCAGCGTCGTTGTTAGCAGCCTTCGTGAGACGCTTAGGTTTCGATGTAGAGGGTGTGAATGCAATGAGTGCATCGAGGTCGGAAAAATCTTCTTTCGTGGCCCGCGCCTTCTTGATCACCTGTGGAGTCTCTTCGTCTTCGGAGGAGTCGCTGTCCCTTCCGCTTTGCTCGGCGAGTTTCCGTTTCCGGCCCTTCTCTGCCTCAGTCTCCTCCATCACTGGCTCTAGCCGCGCTTCAATCCGCTCCACCCGCTCTCCCTTCACTTTTTCCCATGCAGAACGTACTCCCAAGAGCGCAGACATAATGGGGTGCTCCCGGACACCATCGATACCGCCATCGTCCGCCTTCCCCGCCTCCGTCAAGATCGCGAAATACATGCTCAACACGCCAAGATATGCGCTCGCAACTTTCCATTTCTTTACAACTGCGCTCTCCGTCTCTCCCACCGTTTCCGCCGCCATTGCGCCCATCTCCAGCGCCGGAAACACCTGTTGTAGCGCTAAAAACTCATCGGTAAGCGGCTGGAACTCGGGGTGGCGGGTATGCAGTAGCTTGATCCTCTCCTCCGGGGTGTCAGGAAGTTTGGTCGGTAGCTGCTCGGTGACCACGGCCGCTTTCTTCGTTTCCGTAGTAGAGGTAGGTGCCGCCCAGTCTTCGTCGTCGAATGCGAAATCGGCAGCTGACATTGCAGACATGTGCTTCTGCTGGATCCTCCGCGCCTCCGCCTCCTCTTCCGCTGCATCCACCTCCTCTTCAGCACCACCGTAGTATGCCTTCTTGCTGCTTCCCCAGCCTTCTTCCGCTTCTTCTTCCTCTTCCTCCTCATCCGACGAATCATGCACATTCCCTCCCTTCGGCTCCTCCTCTTCCTCCTCCGCGAATTCATCATCGTCGTCGTCGTCGTCCTCGTCGGATTGCTCATACCCGTATTGTCCCAGTCCCATTACTTCCTCATCTTCATCGCTCTCATCTCGCGGACCGCGGTCGTTGGCGGCGAGCGCAACGGTGTCGCGCTGTAGGTGGAAGGTGTCTTCTTCGTCGGCGACATCCGCCCAGGTGTTGATTGCGGCGAGTTTTGCGTCTTTGGGGTTAATCGAAGGTGCGGAAGATGACACGCCGGTGCGAGAGGATGTTGCTCGTCGCTTTTTACCCATTGTAGCGGTATTGTTGATGTGCGGAGGTCGTGGCTCGTGAGAAGTCAGAGCTGGAGGAAACTTTTTTGTGACAGGGATGAAGGTTGAGTGATGGCTTGGCGTGGACGTCATGGAAGTACTCGTACACTTTCAGTTGTCATCTGTCACTCGACATCTTCTATCCATCCAACGTCGAGCCGATATGAAGGGCGTGTTATAAGCCCACAATTCAGAATGGCCTCTCTTTTGACAGCAACGACTTTTGGGCACATGAAAGTAGGATGACTTCACTGCCATTATGTACAGTACATGTGTCATACATATCGATACAATCTCCGACTCGTCAACCTCAAATCAGGTGTATGCACACAGCTACAGCTTTCTTTTACTAAAACGCATTCAGCTACTTCTTGCTTAAACATCAAATTTTACTTCTCCTCAAAACTTTTTTTATACCAGCACCAAGCCAATACTATGGAGGCTCTCGGCGCAGCTGGAAGCATAATAGGGATCGCAGTATCCATCAAGATGGCAACAGAGCTCTATGACTTCTTTAGATCGGTGAAAGACGCCCCCGAAGAGATCCAAACCCTTCGCGACCGCATCGGAAGTCTTCATGCTACTCTTGTCGATGTTCGGCGGATCGTTTGTGACAGCCCACGTCTCTCTTCCCAGCCCGTACAGTCGGTAGAGGCTCTCTCTCGGTCGCTGGGAATTTGTGTCAACTGCTTCTCTAGGATCAACCTGCTCGCCGACAAGTTCGATGAGGAGCGATTGAGGAGTTGGGCAGGGGGTTCGTGGGTGAGACGGTTCAGGTTTGCGTTTAAGAATTTGGAGATCGCTGCGACGATGGGGATCCTGGAGGAGCAGAAGTCGACTCTGCAACTCTCCATTTCGATATTGGAACAGTATGTGAAATTCTTGAAGGTAATTTGTGGTATGATTATAACGTACTATATAGGGAGCGATCAGTTGCTCTGCATGACAACATGACGAATATCCAAACGTCCTTGGCGGCAGTCGACCTCAAATCCGAGGCTAAGCTGGCAGCTATAGATCAGAGTATATCTGGACAGCTTTCTGAAATTCAACGCCAGCAAGAGATATATTTGGCACAGATTAACGGCGTGGGTTCTACTAACGACCAACTTGCATCGTTTATCCCTAAGATCTCGGAAAGCCTGGATAAGTAACTCGAAAACTTAGATGACTTGCATCGAATTTACATAACCCTTCATCAGCATCTACGAGAGGCGCTACGGGATGAAATAGGAAACTTCATTCCTGTCATCCAAGAGGCGATAGTTACCGCCGCCCGCAACGCGACACCAGACGGCGGTGCTCCAAAGACAAGAATTCCATCCACAGATGTTCGTCGCAACTTCCGTCAAGGCCGACTTCAAGCAAGGTGAGCTATTAAAGAAAACCATCCGAATTCAGGTCAACCCACAGATATATCCCCATCTACCCGAGCCAATTCCCACATGGTGCAATTCAAACCTTCTAGCCACCACATACCTGTCGTGAACAGGTATTTCAAAAATTCGACCCCGACGCACCGAGAAAACTGAGTTCTTATTACAATCGCTTCAGAGTTCCGAAAATTGGAACCTTCAAAACCACTTACAGCAAAGTACTCCGCCAGGATCCCGACATGTCTCTACTTTGCATCGAAGAGATTCAAATGGAGCTTACCTTTGTACCAGAGATTTGCAGTTCCCCTGGTATAATCAAGATAAAACTAAGTATTATTTTCGATATCTTGATTACCCGTCAGATCATGTCAATCACACCGACTGTTGACTTCTATCCGACAATAGATAAGAACTCACCGGGGTTTTTGTGTGCGAGCTCTGGAGACATTGATGGCCTTATTAATCTACATTGTACTAGCCGAGTTTCTTTCATAGAGAGAAGCATATATAGTGATACGCTTTTAGACGTGAGTCTCTATTTTATACGTTTTTACTTAGTTCAACTTGGGATGTATACTCATACAGTATCTCAATCTGAAGCGAGTAGCCTGGTACATGTTCACCGGGGGCCAAGAACAATGGCACCGTAATGGTCAAAAACTCCTTGATTTGTAAAGCATCATGCCAATACGCGGCACTATAGTGAGATTACCATGTAAGCAAGGCTCTCTCTGAGTAAGCCCCCAAACAACTCATAACACAAATATCCAGAGCTGCTTGCTTGAGCGTCGATTGCTGGGCCACCGAGTCTTTTCTGTCTGCTCATCGCAAAGAGGTTTCATCAGAGATCATCCTTTACGCTTTTGTATATAAATATTACAATTATGGTGACTGGTCCTCAATACTATGCTGCAATCAAATAACTTACTAGACACTCTCCGTGTAGAAATTTCCAGCGATTCCCTGAAACAATATTGGAGAAGTTCCAGTATGAGTCGGTTTCAGAGATAGAGCGTTGTAGTCTGCTTGGATATATCGTAGTCTATAGCAAAAGACTGCGCTCGTCTCCGTCGGTACTGATTAGCTTGCTACTTTTTTGGGGCACTGATCTTACTTCGTGGAGACACGCAGTTTCCGGGATCACTGTGCTTCATGTTCTGTTTGGAGTAGTGGACAAGGTAGAGAAGATATTCAAAGAAGTGGAGAAGGAGGCAGAGAAGATATTCGAAGATGTCCTTGTTCAGGTTATCCAAGCGGGTGCAGACTGCTGTGCAAGAGATAACAGGGGCCGATCTCCCACTGACGTAGCTTGTGAGTATAGATATTTAGAGTTATGGGAAAGGGCATTAGTGAGATGCGGCGTGGATGTCGAAGCTGTTTTTGAAGATTCTGGAGAATGCGCGACTGTATTTGCTCAATCATCGTCGACTGATTTTACAGGGCGCACTCTTACACGGCGAATGAGAAGGTATGTTCGGGAGAAGCTATTCATACACAGAGGAGAGGCTATGTACATAAGGTCGATGAGGATTAGAGAAGTAATGAAGGATTGTTTTCCTATTAATGATTTTTTTCTATATGAGCGATTTTCCTTCCTGTTGATAGTTGCGCTTTGTATAGATTTCATTCCTATTAATGATTTCCCCGTATAAGTATAGATTAATAAATTTATATAAACCAATTTTAAGCATTCCAGTACAGACTAAGATTTTATTTCCTGTTTCTAGGAACAAAACCATGCATAATTACCCCCACAGAATGTCTAGAGATACAGTAACACCTTATAGACTTGCTTTTACACGACTTGCTGCTTTGCAATGGGTAGCAGGGGAAGTACCAGCCAACTGCACCCTAAGGTTTGGTGCTGGTCGTCACCAGATAACACTTGTGCAGAGCGAATCTGTACTTAGGGGCCAGCTGATGCACGGCAGTATGCAGTATATCGAAACGATGGACGAGGCGGTGGATGACAGTAACTCTTGACCAGAACCTATATGTACCCACAGTTGTCTGGTACAGCCCCCTAATTACCTACCTTGGTAGGTACCTCAGATTCCACAGGAGAAAGAGAGAGCAGCTATCGAATGCCATATTAGAAGTGTGATATAGTGCTCTCCTCGCAATAGAGCAGAGTATCGGAGCCACCGACTATTTCCCGCCAGCATTCTGTGCCGGTATTCTCTCCTCTGGAATGCTCCGCAGAGGGCAAAAGAGCGACATCAGGTTTCTAACCCGCGTCTGGTGTTTACAACACTTGGCATTCTCTGTCAACCAAGCTAAGCGATCAGCTCTTGTAGCGCGCCACATTTTATCCAGAAGAATTCGGCCTATCGCTGCAGTATGCTCACATAAACTAGCCAGGTTGCGAAAACGAGCAAGCTCATTTCGAGCTTTAAATCAGAGCAACCTCCTTAACTAACTACAAAAGAAGTGCAAAAAGGTGATAACCCCAGGTTTCCATACATGAGAATATCACCCACTACTAATTGAGCACTGCAAGGTTTGAACCTGCAGCTAGCGTTTACAGCGCCATGCTCTACCAAAGATCAGTACTTGTACATGCGGCAATTTTAGCCGTCATAACTACCGCAGAAACCGAGACAACTAGGTAGCTTGCCTATAAGCCGAGATATTTCCTAGCTTGTCAAAGCAACATGGACTAAAGAAGTGCACACCCGCACCAGGCTTTGTTCCGACACACCACACGAGGGTTCATAAACATCCTACATGGTAGTGAGCTAGAAGAGCTTCTTCGATGCCACTGGATTTGCTCAGAGTAATATTCTCTTGGACGTTTGGTGCAGAAGTGATGCGACCCACTCTGCAGACTGCATTCATCAATCTGATGATCCATCAGTGGCCGCAGCCTATGACGCAAACCTACGCCTGAAAGTTGAACCCGTCCGTGTTGTGCGGTGTTCAGCATCTAGCGTGTTGAGTGCGTCGAGTGATAGGTCGAGTGATAAACCGCATCGGATTCCGCCGGGACCGATGCAAGTGGGCCCACAACATCACCTCATCTCAGTTGTCTCCAGCATCATCATCAGTCGACTAAAATGGCATGTTTCTTCGTAACTGCTTCCGTTTGGCCTTGGATACGGCCAGGCGTAGTCTATCATGAGCATAATGGGCGTGTACAAGCATATATCGATCAAAACCAAATGGTACCGTATATTACCTACCCCCATCCTTCACAAACTCTCCACTCTAGATCTCCACTCTCCACTCTCCGCTCTAGATCTCTACTCTCCGCTCTAGATCTCCACTCTAAGCTCATAATGATCACCCGTCCCCTCCTCCGCGCTTGCGTCTCCTCGCCTCGGTTGCTGCCAATACGACGGCGCACAATCTTTATTGCCCCCAGCGACGCGCCACGGCACGCATCCCCGGGTTTCGCATGGCTCGGCTGTATCTCTGCCGCCGCGATGGTAACGGTTGGATTGAGTAGATGGGTTGTGAGTCCCCGTGTCCCGCCTCCTGCTATGGTTTGCTCATCAGAAAATGTGTGCAGAAAGTCTCGCAAGAGTAACCTAGGTTACAGTATACGTAGAGATTTAGAAAGCCTCGCGGCAGTTAGAAGTTATGTCAGTTATGTTGAAACGGATTGCAATGCTTGTTGATGAAGGAGGAAGGGAAAAAAGGGGGGGGTGTTGGAGTACTTTATTTAGAGAGTTTTGGTTGGTTTATAATTTGAGATCTATTGTAAATTCTCTACTCCTACTTATATAATAGTATATACGTTCGTATTCTAATCGGCTTTCTCACTCTATAACTGTTACTAGGTACGAGACTACTTATGCTCTTGCAGCTGCTAGCATGCTGTCGTATGCTAACTCTTAGTTTTAATCATACTTACTCGTTATGTAGTTGGAACTTTGCGTTTTAGATCGTTAATCTATAAGTATTTGACGCTCGGACACCAAGTCCCTCGCTCACAGCCGTCCACTCGCGCCGGCGATCTCCACCTTTGTTGCATGTGTACCTGCATCGTGAGCCTCACAGCTCAGGTCCGTTTGATATGCAGTTGGTGTATGAAGATATACCTCAGGAGAGCGGCTCATATCAGTGTAGAGCGGCTCATATCAGTGCAAACGGATGAGCAAACGGAGATAGATATGGAGACGAATATGGATGTGGATATAGGAGACAAGTTTGTATATATATACGGGCCTTTTGGCCTCGAGAAGATAGTCAATCAACAAGTCTCAGAAGCATCCAAAGTAACAGCCTTACCCGCAATAGGACCGCATTACATTACCGCTTTGCAACTGCCATCTGCACGCAACTAACCGCAGCTGTTCTTATTGTAATCCCAAACACTCCCCTGTTTCGAAAGGGTAACACTCCTATGTACTCTACCCTAGACCCTGCATTAAGCCATCACAAACTTGTTTAGGGCTGAGGAACCGCGCGTAGAAATAGGGCAAGTGTTGTTTTCTTTTTTCCCCGCCCTGCAGCCGTTGCATAGATAAAGTGCGTATAATATATTGCAACAAGGGTGAACCCAAGTCTCACCTTAAGATTATCGCACACTATGTGAAAAATTAAAGACTTCAAGTCTGTATTTCATGAAACTGTACACCCGAAAGCAAAACATCCCGAATACGCATACAAACACCCACTCATGAAACCGCAAAGAAAAACCCGCCCTTCACACATCTAGCTCGGCAGCTCATTCCCTTTTGGCACATGTGTATGGGCTGCTGGCATCTCCGACGGAAAACGTCCACTAGCCATGTAACCACCGGTACTCTGCGGGACGATCTCTACGGGCCGCGGGCTAGAAGGTGGGCTCACAAAGTTATCATAAACTGGGCCTTGCTGGTACTGTTGCTGCGGCGGCACTTGTTGTAGTGGAATCTGTTGCTGCGGGTAGACTGGTTGTTGAGGCTGCTGAGTATACGCTGGAGCGGGTTGCTGGAAATGCTGCTGCTCCTCAATCTTCTGATCCCCCACGTAGTACTGCTGTCCCTGCTCTACATGGGCTTGCTCAGAAGAGCCGGAGATGAAGGGGAGGCCGGCGTTGTATTTCTTCCCACGGAGGTCTTTACGCGTTTTGTGGAGAGTGAGGGAGGCAAGGACGAGGGTAGCAATGAAAAGGAACCTGCTGAGGTTAAATCTGGTAATTCTACAGGAGTGAAGGGAGGGTTTTACATTGCAAGAAGCTCCATCGAAAACATGCCCTTTATGATGAGACATGGGGTCCAGTAGGTATCGCTCTCGTATGTGTAGTCCAGATAGTCAAACACGTAGATCTTACAGCTGCTGCCAACATAGCCGGAGGCACCGGTGCCAGACATCGCAAGAAGAAGAAAGAAAACAATAAAAGCGTCGACGGCAACTACGGCTACCGGTAGTAGAAGGCCGATAAAGAAAAGCACGAAGTTGATGACGATCCAGATAAGCATGACCAGCGAGATGAAGAGGCCAATAGGAGCCCACCTGCAATGTGATGTTTGTTAGAATAAGCTCGCAATCGAAGCAATCAGACTTTTCAGAAGCATACCAGTAGATACCACCGTTACCCCCGATTGAGACAATGTGGCCAGTCATCCCGAGTATTATCACCGCGAAAACTAGCTGGATACTTCGGATGAGCTTGGGAAAGCGAGAAGTCAGCCTGTCAGTTCATTTCGGCTTGTTGGGGAGAGTATCTCACTATGAAAGGGATAAGCGGCCATCGTGCGTCTCGAGTCATGGCTACGGTAGTATTTGTGTTGTTGTTTGGACTTCTTGTAGCTGATCAATAGCAATGAACCCAAATACGAACAATGGACGTCCGTGCGAATGAGTTGAAGGACTGTGCGACCGAAGGTGAAATTCTTCTATTGCAGCAGATGAAGTGGATGTGCCCTCTTTATGTACTTAAGTACGTAGATTGAATGTTGGTATGATCATGTGAGTTGAAAAAAGCAGATAAAAGCCGTAACCAATAGTGTACCACAATGTGTCTGGTATGACTTTGCCGAATCGAATATTCAATATCAAAGGTATAGTTTCGTAGATAGGGCCTCAAGCAGCTGAACATAACGCACGGAAGGGTGCAACATTGTCGGGTTCCCCTCTTCTATTATTAACAGGTGTGACATAACGATAGGATCTTCTCTTCTGGAACCGCTGCGAATTCTCACATGCAGAGCTTCCAGACACTTGAAGTTCCAGATATCCAACGCACTATGGACCATTACGCGATGCTCGTACTATACTATCCCATTGCAGTTCAAGTTGGCGTTCCATGGCTCGCTTCGCTGTACTAATCTTTGCTGGGTGTGGTGGGATATTGCTACCGGGTTGTGGTCTTGGGAGTTGTACTTTGTAACTCTTCACTAGTACCTTAGTTTTATCCTTAAAATAGTATAGCCATTACTATACTCAACAATTTCAAGTGAGAAAAAGGCAGGTAAATCCGGTGCTGGAAGTCCGGCATTATGTTAAGGGTGTTGTTAGGGTGTCACTACAAATCGAGCTGCAGCTTCATATATGAGAAATGCCGAAGAGGGGGGCAATACCATCGCAGTGCCCCATCGTTAACAGAGGTACCTCAAGTCTACCTGAGTTCAGCCAAGACTTAGGGTTTCCTGAAATGCGATGGGCCAGTAAACGTTTGGGCTCCTTGACTTCAAGGTCTGGAGCACAAGTCCGCGCGCCTGTGATTGGGTTTATCTGTCACCGCAGGCTTCCCATTGCATTCGTGATTGCCTCACAGTGTACCTTGTGCCCAATCAATTCAATATCAACATCCTGGCCGCAGCTAAGCCGGATATCCATTGGCATGCATGATTCAGTAGGTTTAACGTTGCAATTGGCAGCTATTTTTGCGGCTATGCAACGAGTTGTAGGTTCGGCATTTCCTATGAGGGGAATGATGCCCGCGGCTGCATATTTTGGTAGTCTTGGCGTGTGGTACACTATCTATCGATGGTATGTTCCGTCTACTCTATGCGGGGTGAACGTCAACAAGACCACTACCCCGCTTCCGGGGATTCGAAAAGTGGGCAAGAAACAGGGACAAACTGGTTTCTTTCGTATTTAGAGAACATGAAAGAAGTTTAGCTTCCTTTAAAATTGCAACGAGATAGAGATCAATAGCTTTAAGTAGTTTAATGGCGGTAGCTACTCGCAACTTGTTTCCGTCAAACATATCCACCACCCACATTCTCTAATTTTTGTACAACCTCACACTGGATCCGCAGTCATCCTCCCACCACCTTTGCTAAACCGCCAATGGAAGGTTTACATATCACACCGTAACAACGGGGCACCAGACTTTCTGCTGCATGGGGTGACTCTGCGCTCCATATTTCAGCGGCTTATCTTGTCGGAAATAGATCGGTATCTCCCAAGACCCAAATCGACCGATGATATTGAGCGACAATTGAATATAAGTTCAAATCACTAAAACTTCGATGTCAGCGTTTACTCATCCGTCAAATCCATATTCATGGGAGAAGATTCCTTCTTATCAGAGATTGGGATTCCTGAGTAGGTCACTGCTCATAGCTCGTATTTCACAGCGTACTGAAGTACTAATAGAGAATAGGAGACTCACTGCTTTGACCTGGTATGTTGCGTATAGCGTATTTCCAACATACGCCCGGATGCGGATCCACAAGTGCCTTGCTCGCATAAATTGGGATGGTTTCTAATAGAATTCTCGAAGCTGTCAACGTTGCTCTTGGTTTTCACAAGTGGCTCAGAATGATCGGGATATTCGACATATCGATATCGCCGTCAATTCCAAGCTGCGGTAAGTTTTCAACCCGTGGACTTTCTTTATAGACTCCATTCTAACCAATTAACAGATCTTCTTTCTGGTCCATCTTAACATCAACTGTTTTAACGCCAAATGCCTTAACTTCAAGCAAGATGTTCCGGGTAGGAAGACTTAGAGAGTGTCCGTCCACGCAGCCCAACGAACATTTCGTTCATTAGAGCTTTCTTCGTCGATTCAGGGTTTGATTATTGGGCTGTTGAATTCATGAAAACTTTTTGTGCTCATTTGTTGATATGCATGAGGGTAAGCTCCCCCGCACCAGTTCTCTCTTGCATGCAAACGAGCAGGATAAGATCACTCCACAACCTTCTTGACCAAGTAGTTTAGAGCTTGGTTTTGGAGGTTGCGCTGGGGAAGGAGTGCAGTCAATACAATATAGAAGAGGAAAGCTACGCGATTGCAGCAATTATATTTGGTTAAACAGACGTCTGCAATGACTTGAGATTAGGCCTATCCCGCGATGGGGCATCGGGAAGACTTATGGTACTCAATGCCGTTTGATGATCAACTTTCCCGCCTCCAACTGGTGCTAATGGAACGAAAAAGATGTCGCTATTCACCACTCGCAACCTTCTTTGGCCGGAGTTTAGTGGAGACTGGGGTGGGGGTCTGAAGAACCATAACAATTGGCGCGGCTTGATCAAGCTGAGCAATGAGTGTAAGGTTATGCACGTCTTGCGAGGGTACGTCGGATTTGTGGAAGAGGTGTATTTTGGGCTCTCAGTTTGACTGGAGCTATTGAACGCCTTTTCAAAGTCAATTTCATTGGTATGCACGAAGGGTGAACTCCCGCTACATTTATTCTCTACTGGAAGCTAACGAGGGAAAAAAAAGATGACTCATATTGATTAAGGAATTTACCTGCTTGGTTTCGGGAGCCGAGCTGGGGTAGGAGTACAGCCAGAGGAAGAAAGCTATGTGAATTTATCGGGTACGAAGTATCAAACTCTTCATCAATCACCAGAAATCACTCACCACTCGTCAACTCGATAAAGCTTCTCGAATTTTGATACTCAGAAGATTATCGAATCTGGAATATCGCTTCATAGCTAGCATGAAATTTCCACAAAAACTCCTCTGTCTCGAAGAAGCTGATGATCCAGACTAATTTCATCGACACAAAGGCGAACGACCTGGATTGGAAGACGACTTTTGCTAGGGTCTCACTGCTATGTTGATATGAGTGGGTTGTTAAACGCTTTTTCAATTCTTAATCCATTGATCTGCATGAGCTTCCTTCACTATTTCGGGTTCCTCTACCGGTTGTTAACATGGAAAACAGACAACCCTAGTTTTGGCTGGGGTGGGAGTGCTGTCAATACAAATAAGAGAAGGAGAGCTACGTGACTGTAGTCGTCCATCAGGTACAGATTATCGCCGCGTCGAATTGCTTTAAGTTATCAAATACTACGTCACTAGATCATCCTTACAGATCTTGTTATCAAAGCAGTGGATGTATTCTAGACGCTGAAACGATGCAAAATTTGAGAACTCTGCCTCTCGGGAAATAACGAGCATTTGATTTACCAACTGAAGGCATCAGTATAAGTCATGGCCCTTCATTCCTTATTTATGATTCATGACTCGGTTTTCAGCGGGGGAATAGGGCATCTATTCGTAAACAGGCCGGTGACAAAGTATAAACATATGGCGTCTAGGTTTGTTCGAAAAGTTTTGATAGGAGACTGGGGTTGGGGAGCTGGAGAAACACCTGCAGGTTTTATGAGCCTGTGAATCGGACGTTATGTCTGTACACTCGAATTCAACAATACAACGCGTTAACACAATATCGATTGCCTTGAAACATTCAATATGAGAAATGAACCACATTATGTATTCACCAATCCGGCGGGCAGCTTCTGGAGTTCTCTGGTCAGCTTTCTGGGCGCGGTTTATTCCTCCTGCGCGGTTTATTCCCAGATTGTATGTCATCCATACCATCGATCGTATTGAATAGGTACTCCAATTTATCACTCACGTGTGACCCGGGGCGATCATATCTATTTGTGTCTGGGGTTCGACATATACAAGTGGAGAGAACAGAGATAGACAAAAGCGGTTTTCCAACAAACTCGTATTTGTCAATCCTATTTCGAGAGTGTAGTAGTAGAATCCTAGCCCTATAGTGAGCATCGTGAGAGTACATACTAGTTTCTCTGACAAAGTAGCTCAAACTCGGATTGGCCTATCACTATGGCCGTAGATCTATGGGGATTCTCTAGGCTCCGACCTCTCAACGGACACGATCCAATACAAGAGCTAATAAATCAAGGCGCTGTGGATATTGACTCGAAACACACGATGACCGATATTAACTTCTCTATATGTGGTGGGGTTGTATATACTAATGCGGAGATAATTAAAGAAGCTGCTGATGCATTTGAGGCAGAGATAGAGCATCGGTTCCAGTCATAGATGGTTGCGAAGAATAAAGATATATATATCCGGACATTCACAGCTGAGGATGATAATTCATGATGCTCACATTCACATCCACCCAGTTTGGAACATTCTGTATAACCTTCATTGCTTATTATTTATAGCATCTAGGTATATATATACACGTTACACTTTCGGCTTCTAGCTCTTCGGAATCTCCCGGGCACGGAAAAGTCCCTCCACCCAATACAAGTTATATTTCAGCCTCTTTGAACTCTCGAGATACGAAAAAGTTCTTTTGTTCTCCACCACACCACACCAAGTCGGCATTATGATGTGGGGCGTGACCAGTCGCGGACTCCAAGTGCTAGTCGTGTTGGAATTGTGGTAGTGGTGGGAGCCATCTCGACTGGGGCGTGTCCGGGGCTTGATTGCTTTCGAGATTATAGCTAGACATAAGGCATGCGAGGATGCTGAAAGTTTTGGATTAGACATCAAATTTCAAAAACCTAATTAAAGTTAGACTCGAGGAAATTGCGGCGGCCAATCTCGAGAAGTCTCATAATAGCTATAATACCCGAACATGGCGTTCTGAGCTTCGCTTCCAAATTTACGCCTTCCTTCTGGTAGAGAGAGAAGCTGCCTGTCTTGTGGCTTCTCTGGGGAAGCTGATGTAAAAATGGCTATGGTTGCTTGTAGAAGACGATGGGATTCGAGCTGGTGCCGAATGCGGGTGGTGTCGATTAGAAGACGCTGGTGCACGTGCGTTGCAGTAATTCTGCGTCTGTGTGGCTTTTGTTGAGATGTCGGTTCCACCACACGTGTGGTGTGGTTCAAGGTGCTGACCCCAAGCTAATTTAGGTAAGCATTACCAACTTGGACTCTGTCTCCCATGAATATAACAACTTCATCTTTTTGGGATATAGCGGCTAGCCTGGAGAGCCGCCAAAGATACCTCTTGCCCCTGTGAAAGCTTCGGGATGATTTGGTCGTTCATCTCCATTGGTACGGAATAATATGTTGGATTATCTTTCAGTGTACCGTCTCATCTTACCGTGGAAACAGCAGATGAAAATTGAGTTGATCGCTAACGCAAAGGTGAGTAGGGGTTTCGACAAAAGATTTGGCGATAGACTTATACGATACCCCTCAGCTGAAGGAGTCAATTAAATACTCGACGCATCCTGTGGGCTCATAAAACTTTGTAGGACTCCTAATGGTCGGAAATTTTTTGAGGCGGTAATTAGAAGCTCGTTTCGCTAACTCATTACAGTCGTTTCCGAACTGAATGTTGAAGTTATCCGTACTGCGTAGACAGATCCGAAAGCAGCCGTTATGACTATGCATAACCAGATCCAGAAGCAGCTCTTCTAGATCGGCAGCGGGGACGGTAGTTGTGAAAGATCTAAGAGGCCCCTATGATATAACCCCTTACAGCTATCGCACTGCTAGTAAATATTAGGCGGATTTGGTGTTGTTGCGGTCGTTTCAACACCTCAAGAATCGAGAGAACTAAATTTCAAACCGAGCGCCGTGGGGAGAGGAGGGGAGAGGAGAATGAGAATAAAGGGAGGATAGGGAGGAGGGCCTAGGGTCGCTTTTAACTGCGGATGGGTACGGTATTAGTGACGAAGGTAGATTAGCTAGAAAGACTGAAGGTTGCAAGTTGCAGAATGTCCTGCTGCGGCTTGAGCCGTAACGGGAAGATGGTGAACCTATTGTTAGGTTATGAATTCCGCTGATTTCCTTCCGATGCCGAGATTTCCATACCCACTCGCCAGTTAGAATTCCAGCGTGAACACCTGCTGGGGTACCTGCCACGACAAGGCTCGAATATTCCATCCATGTTTTACCAAAAAACTCCCAATATTCTCGACTAGACGTTTTTTTCCAGCTGCGCGGAAGCTCTTGGATAAGCACCTCATCGAGAGTATTTACTCACACACCTACGATCCCAACACCCCGTTTCTCTCTTTCAGCTATCCGACCAAAATCTCTCAACTTACCACCATTCCAAGTTACATGATAACCTGGTCTCGTGCTCACGGTCACAAACCTTGATGTCGAAACATTTTGGTCGATGGCTATGCGTTAATACAGCACGGTTTTCTTGCAGACAAGAGACAAGAACGAGAGTTGAGGAGATCCCGAATATTTTATCTCCTGGACAACACTGTTTCGGACCCAGGGACGCCTCACACTCTTGCTACCGCATCTGCTTCTGAAGCGGGCGGAAACGGATTCTCGACCTGAGAACTTGCCAACAAACTTGGGAAGAACGCATCGGATTGGGACCCGGAGCCGTCTCAATGCCGGTTCTCACACTCGTTGCTACCGCATACTGTTTACATCTGCTTCTGAAGCTTGCGGAAACGGCGTTATCGACCCACGAATTCGCCAACGAACTCGGGAGGAACACATCGGATTGGAACCAGTCTGAGTGAGGTAGTGACGACTGACGGAGAAAATATTTCAGAAAAAGGTACCGGTTTGTAAGAGCTATTTGCCTATTTGAAGTGGGAAGAAAGTGAGACATCTGAATTCTATCTACTAGCTGGATTCTATCTAACCTCATGTCATACAGACTGCCTGCCTTGCCTGGAGATTCTCTCTGCACAATTGTTGGATTACTTGAGTACTGGATGGCCATAGATACGACATGTCGAGTTTAAGCGCACGGCACACCTTCCAGAACCACACACTTTCCAGCCCATAAAATACAAGGCTCTACTGTAAAGACTCGATAATAACGCACGGGGCTATGCTCGCAAATGCAAGCAACTCCGGGAACTCGTGGCTCGCGCTTGAGTAACCATGGAGCAGCCAGCTTGCCATATCTTCAGGACATCAGGCCTAGGCAGCATCTCACTATTGGATCTTTAGGGTACTAAGCTATCCAGGTATTTTCAACAACCTTTCACAGCCACCAAAAATGTCCGGTCAAGGCTTGCCGCTTTAAGTAACGGAATACGAGGAGTAGAATGTGCCCACTGTTGTCAGCCCGTACCTACTCACTAACCACCAATATCATTACACCAACCGTTCTAAGCTCACTCAAAACCCTTTCGCCATAATCCCTCGCGGTTTCGGGGACAAGTTATTATGGTATGCTACCAATCAAAGTCTTTGTACAACATTGGAAATTCCTGGTTCTGCCAAAAATCGAAGGGCATTACGTGTCATCGGATGAAGGATTACCAATTCACTGCATCTATTGCTGGATTTTTGCATTGCGGTCAACATTATGTAGACAGACGCTGAGCCTACTACGTAGGATTCCTACTTGCGTACTCTTGCTCTTTCTCCCACAAATTTCGGATTATGGCACTCCATGCGCTCACCGGACATCCCGAAAGGGATAATCCTACTCTGCAAGAGCTCATGCTCATGAAAATCGAGATCCTGGCAGAGCGCCTGAATCCATCGCGCATTGCCTACCGCAAAACGCCAAACTACGATGCCTTTGCTCGAGGAGATCGGAATCGTTCACAGCATCGTAGCCGCCGCTGTCGCTCTTGCGTGTGTCACAGGTTGGAGAGGGATCTGATATGATGTCGGTGTAGCGGCGAAAAGAAAAAGCTAAGATGTTAAATCTTTCCGTGGTGGCTTCACACTTCCTCTTGCGTGAGTCACAGGTTAGAGAGGGTTCTCTCACACATTCATTGGCACTCTCTGAACTTACCAGCAAACCTGGCCGCAACAACCATTCCCTTCGTGTCCTTATGCACACAACCTTAAGACCTTCCATAAGAGCCTCGAATCTATCTCCCACGTCCCACTGCCCGATGCCAACCTTCTCATGCTATCGCGGAGCTCGGCTTAGTTCTTTGTTGTTTGGTACTCGGGGACTAGTATTAGGTTGAGCAAGATCAATGAAAAGAATTGATCTTGTCTACGTCTACATTTTGGATTCTAAGATCCTGCCCCGGCCTGCCGCCATTCATCCCCCGCCACCGCCTGCCTACCGTGCCTGCATTCTCAACGATTTGCAAGCCCCCTGTGGTTCTATGGAACCCAGATGCGCGACAGCAAGGAAGAAAAGTACGGTGCTGCTTCTTTTGTAAGTTCTGCAATATGTACGGAGTGAAGGGAACAGATTTGGACTGACGCTATAACAGTAAGGGAAGACACGGGGAAAGAGTTCAAGCGAAAATTGTACAGATGAGAGCGGGAGAAGAGAGCAGTAGAATAAGGAGGCAAGACGCGATCAGACTGTATTGAAATACTGTAGAACGAGTAAGAAAAAATAGCAACAACGAACGAAGCTCGCGAGTTATATTTCATGATTCATCATCATCACAGTTGTACATCGGAAACGTTAAAATTGCCAATAAGGGCAGAGAACTCCACATCCTGCGTGGGTTTGCGGGAAGCTGGGGACTAGGTGTAACTTACTTGGCCCGACGAGATCCAAGCCAATCAGGTTGAAGTAACTTTGAGGAGTGGATTGAGTGGATGAAGATGAAGACGGTATGACGACGCAGTTAGGGGGTTGGATAAAGGAATACTTTCTGTCTCCTCATTTTGAGAAGTTATCCTATGGCCCACCGCTGATTTCAAGAGGACTGCTTGTGACATTGAGATGTCAGGCTCATAGTCATAGCACAAACTAACTAAACTACAAATAACAATCCGCCCAAAGCCAAGGAATCAACTCGTACTGAATAATAACCTCAACAGTAGGCAGGATCTTCGCTCGCTTTCCAATCGAAATTGGACTAGGTATCTCAATCGTCTATCCTGTCCAGGTAAACTCATAACCGGGAATTAGGTACTTCAGCTAGTTTCATCATTCTATCTCTAGTTCTGAGTTGTTTCTTCTCGTTTAAACGTTTGTGCTCTGCTTCCACACGATTACAGCACTGTATTCTGGTGTTTTGTATACGGAATAGAGTGTATTACAGGTTTAATGAAAGACATAGCTAGGTAGTATTATGGTGCGAAAAAAGCTTGAGATGAGAAAGAAATCCCAAACCATCCGCAAGAACAGCAAACATATGAAAATACTACCATTTACTCCCATCTAGATCGCCTACTCCCACCACCAACCTCACCACCAACCTCCCAGTACTCCCTCTGAATCTCGAAACCCTGAGCAAATCTGCCAACACCATGGCCGCCACCAGTATCTTCCCCTTTCTCGCCCCAATGTCCCTTCGAGACAAAAATTGAGTAACCGCCAACACCCCCGGAGACAACATAGATACAATCGAACGTCTCAAGCCTCATCAGTTCCTCCCACGACCTGCTGTAGACGCGGGCGAGATGAGGCTTCTCGCCGCTGGAAGACGCGCGAATTGAGACGTCGGACCAGATCAACGGTGGCGCGCCGGCAATGGGGATAGGGTAGCCGGCACGGTCTCGGATGGCTCCGTAGAGACCCTGAGGGCGATGTGTTAGTGATTGTCAGGGGAGGAGAACGGAGAGGAACTAAACCTGGATTGTGGAAGCTTCGGAGCGAGGGAGAAGCCAGGAGGAGCTGAAGTCGGAGAGCGAATTGTCGCTCTTGTTGAAGGTTGCCTTGGAAATGATGAGGCAGCCGGTAGGGATGGGTTTCGACATTGTACTAAGGTGGTGTCAGTGTCGAGAAGCAGGGTCGGGGAGATGGCCCGGTTTTACCTCAAGATGGAGAACACGGTGGGAACAAAGGGCACGTGGTGAAGTGAAAGTTAGGAGGAGGACAAGTCCTGGTGTTTGTGGGAAGGAGGTGATGGAATGAAAGGAAAGAAGTAGTGGAATGTGTGTGGGTTGCCTCTGGTTTGCTGCTGGTGGGAGATAAATTGCAACCCTAACCGTGGAAACGGGCGCTCACTTCTCAAAAGAAGACAGTGCTACTTCATGTCAGGAACCACACAATGGAACATGGAGGGCTTTACTAAATGAGGCTTAATTCGCAAGAGAGAGGCAACAGGAGTACTTTCATTTCGCATTTCAGTCATCACCCTGTGCCGTATGTAAATGCGCACGAGCTAGAGCTTTGACTATGTACAGTACTATAAGAAAAATGAGAGATTTTGTAGACGGACGCAAGCTAGTCTATTGGGATGAACTGTTATTAAACTGTCACCATGGCGTTCAATGGCAGGCAGGGGGACCGTCCTTCGATTGTTTTGCGTCTGTCTACAAAAATTGCAATTTTTCTTACGTATTGGTGTATCATAGAACTTGAGATAAAACCTAGAGAAGAAATCTAGGGAAATAACCTCATTTAAAGCTGTAAGAAGAAGATAAAACAGACACACAAACACATATACATTCATACATCCCCTTCCTCTTACCGGCCCTGCACCTCAGAACCCTCCTCTACACCCTCTTTCGTTTTCTCCTCATCCACGTCCATACCCCCCGTCTTCTCCCCTGGGCTCTTGTGTACTCCAATACCCAACTCCAAAGCAAGTGTATTCATAGTTGCCGCCATTCCCTGTGCCCTGTTATCCACTGCCTCCCTCTCATTCCGCTCCTTCTCTACCTCCTCTTTTAGCTTCTTAATAATTTCATCCTTCTTAATTAGTGCCTGCAATGCTTTATCGGCTAACTTTACCCTGACTTCGTCGCGTGCGGAATACAACGCATGGATGTGGTTCAACAATTGCTCGAAGGCAAAAACAGGGGTAAGGTAGTTATGTGCAAAGACTGGAACAAGTCAGCTGGTTCATACTCAAATTGTGAAGGGGGGCTGCATGGAGACACACTCAAGTATAGATGCTCGATGACAGGGGATGTCAGGACGTCATCGGTGTTGACGTGGAGTTCTAATGGCGTAAAGCCTCTGGTCACTATAGCATATGGCGAAGACGTAAAGGTGGATACGGAGGTGTTTGTTGTACCAATGGAGCCAGAACTGAGGGACGAAGAGGAAGCCATCAATTGGTGTGGTTATGAGAAAGCTGAAGTTGAGAAAGGGGATATAGCTTCGTAGTGAACTCGAGTTGAAGCTCCTTGAGATGAAATGATCCGATACAGGAATGGGGGGTGTTGGGTTAACTGAAGAAGAATCTGACAAAGCTCGGCGTGCGCTATAGAGTCAGAGGTAAGACGAGAGGGGTAGTAACAGAGGGCAGAACGCCAGGTCGAGATACGTAAAAGATGAAACGGAGGATTGGGCGGATGCTGTCGTGGAACGTTAACGAGTTGCTAACTCAAGTAGGATGGTCACGTGACATGGACTGTGTCACTCTTTCGAAGCTTCTGTTACGCTCGTGTTCCTAAGAAGTCCTCTAAAATCTCAACCGGTGTCAAGCGGCAGGTAGGTGGGAAGTATGATGAAATTTTGAGATGGATGGCAGCGAAAGGGACTGAAGTTTTCTAGGTTATTTATACAAACGACCACTCTCCAATGCACCTTCAAACTACTGACCGCGCCTACATATATCATGAAGCGAACCCACCATCATGGGCAAGTTGGCACAAGTTGAGCGCAAGCTAGAGTTTGACAACTTATTTGATTGTAACGACTTTTCGCATTTTCTACTGTAGTATCAAGAATTGATCTCACAAAACTGAAAAAATAGCCTCAGCTGCACTCTGCTGGTCATGGTTTACGATTATTTTAATGGAAGAATGTGCGTATGATATGAACTGAGAAGGATGGGGTCGAGTTTCTTAGTTTCTATGGATGAGGTGAAAGCAAAGACCAGAGATGGAGTACAACTGGTGTATTCCTGTGGCCCATAGTATTGTATGATGAAAGGGACGATCGTGGGATCACTTGGACGAAAGGTGAGATTGAGAGATGTGATTGGTTGGAGTATGTGGTTGATTCTATGAGAGACGGAAGCAAAGATCTTACGGATTTGACCTACGATGGGCCTAAGTAGTCTCAAGGAAATTTTTTATGGAGAATTGGAGATCGTGATGGTCAGCTCAAGATGAGGAGGTGATAAGAACACATGAAGATTGATCTGATAGATAGAATGAGAAATGGTGTTCGCCGATTGGGATTAGAGTCTTGGATCCTCGCTCAGAGAAATCTCATGAGAAGTCAGATAGTGTATAAATTAACTGTTTTGCTCACGAATCGTATCCGGATACAAGAAAGCCAGATACTGGCTCTTTGATTGGTTGCATCAAAACTGCTTTGTTGCGAAATCACATTGTAGCCCTAACCCTGCAATTTATGCTCTTGAACTTTACAACTCTAAGCTCACACAATAGATGGATATCTTTGAGCTCCCCCTCCACCTCGTCACATTTTGCCGCTTTTGTTTGCAACCACAATAAATGGGTCAAAAACAAGGACAACTCAGCTTGCATGCTGTGACTTGCATTTTCTTTCGGGTCACAACTCGGTTGCAGCGTGAAAGTGGGATGTGCCTCGTGTGCTCCGTGTGCTCTGTTGTCCTATATTGACCAGCATGGCAGACGGGTTAATCCTGATGGTTTTGAAATTGTTTGAGACAACAACTACATGCCGTATGGACCTAAAAGGGTAGCGGTGACGGCGTTATATAGTACTCCAACTCCGGTAGGTTAATGGTCGCCTCTCATACACCGTTCTGCTGGTACTTTCTGAGAAGTAAGGGCGTCCGGCACAAGATTTGAGAACCGTATTAATGTTGTCTATTGACCGAGTGATGTAGGTATTAATAGGATACTTCACTCCTTTGATCCCGCAAATTTTCTGATATGTTCGTCCGCCGGTGTGAATTCGTGTCAAATCGTTTAGGGTGTTGAGGGATTTGGGCTATTGGAGACGAGCTCAGGAATGACGCGACTGGCAAATATATGCCCCAGCAATACATAAGGACACGGATTGCGCAACCTTGAGGTATACTGTGAGTTCCACAGTTCACATTACGTTTCAGTCTCAGCCTCGGATTACTTATGAACTTTCAAATATTCGTCTTCGAACTAATAAAGATAATGAAGTACTTCACCCCCCACGGATGCCCGTTGAACAACAATCTATGCACCTTCAGTACGTTCTAGGCTAATGCGATAATGTGGTTCCAATGGTACCCGGCCACCCAAGTGCAGAGTCCCTCAGCTTTGGAATCACATATGATGCATTCTAGTCCAATTTGCCAGTATAATTCACATTTGAATTGACTATCCCTAGTCACTGGGTCCAAAAATCCTCCAGTCGGGTTTGATTACCGATAAGGTGGGATCGCTGCCAGATGCAACTTTTAGTGCATTGGAACCTTCAGTTTGTACGGGAATACAGCGTTTTGAGGTCTTGGCTGGCTGGGTGTGCAAAGAAGCAAGTATGACGCTTAAATGGGTGAGTCGGATACGACCAGCCACATTATTGGGAAGGCTTCTACGAGAAGCAATAGTGGAGGGCTTTCAAAACATACAGAGGTGTAAGAATAAAAGACCTGGATTTCTCTAAACCGCCCGATTGAGGCTCTGAACTGGGAGAATCTTTGTGGGCAGATGGAGTTGGCACATGGTTCGACCACTCGCACAGTAGGTGGCTGGCGGCACCCCCTACGAAGCTGCCGCTGATCGACAGTAAAGGAAGCGCACCTGAAGATCGAGATGATACGATTGGCTGAATAGCCGAGGGTGTGGTACAGGGATTTATTGCCTGATACAGAGCCGGCGTCAGCCGCGTAAAGGGTTTCGGTTTCGTGAGAAGCACATTGTCAAAGATGCAAAATATTACGACTACTGTTCTCGTTCAGCTTTGGGGGAGACCTCTGGAGACATTCAATAATTCAGCACTGGCCAATTAGCTTGTATGAAGAGGACGACCACCATCACGGCAACTGATCAAGACATTCAATCTTACGGGGAATCATGCGGAAGGCGAATATCTTCACATTCACAGATTTGGCTAGGGCTGAAGCGTTGTATGCCACGTACTTAATACAGCTAGCCATAGAGTAAAAATTGGGCGCTAGGCGGGAGATTCGCGTATTCCCATCATAAAGTGCACAAAAGGGCTTGCATTGAGGATAACGATTGGGTTTCACTTTGACGATCCCAAGTAACATCAGATCTGTACCATACTCCGAAAGTGTACATTTCGGTGAACTGCGTATGCTGTTGTCCTCAGGAGTCAGAACAAACGGAATGTTTCGGTGCCTTTAAGTCCATCTCTGACATCTACATGCGGATGCGAGATCTAGGCATTTGGAATAGAATGCTTCTCAACCGCCTAGCTTAGCAAGATTGGCATCACGGATGATCCTGGCCCCCGGGAGGTCACCTCAGATTGGAGACCAACGTTGGCACATGAGGGATCGCTTCGTACCCGCCTTGCATGCGCACCGTACGCGTTCCGTAATAGTTATCCATCGATGACAATGTTTCCGCCCTAAGCGCAATTTCACTATCCTGCGGGTAAACAGTCTATAGATATATGCACATGGCTTATAGTGTCAGTGAGCCTTGGCTGGAGTTGATACAAGAGAGTGCGAGGCGAAGTGAATTTGAGGCGAGAAACAACTCTGAAACACCGTTCAAGCCTTGTCTATCTACGCACTGGAATGTTATATCTTGGGCTGGACAGTTAGGTCGGAAACTTCTGAAGCTGTTCCATGTATTCCACAGCGCTCTTTGGTTGGTACTCGTTGGATGATAAGCAACTAGACTGTAGGGAGAAGAAAGTTATAGGCAAATATCAGCTGTTGGAAGTAGTACATATCGGGCCTTTCTTGACTGATCTGCGGAAAGCTGCGCGATGTTGATTAGATACGGCAAAAACCTCCATGGCCAACCGAGAGCTTGTTTATCTACCATTAACCGCCTCAACATTATACGCTAAGTGGTCAGCTGGCTACGAAGTCGGCTCATCTTGCTGATCTATGCTCGATGAATGTACTATTGCAGATTAGGAGCTTACCAAGGTCCATCCATGTCAGAATATTTCTTCTGATGTTCAATAATCATTGGCGTGAGTGCGCTGTGCCTCAGCCATCAGGTAGCGGTTGTTATTGGATAATTTGCTGGTGGCTGGTAAAGGTTGAACCTCGATTGGGGTTGGGTCTAGCTGCTTCCGCCTTCAGACCGCTTATGATGTCTTATTTTAGCATCGTTGCACAAGACATGCGCGATACTCGCTGCCGACTGAACACCCGCCTATTACCCCCTACATGAGGGACTTTCAGCCGGTCACGGCTACAATTACCTGCATATATTCTTAGTTACTTGTGAGTGGGACTTGGGCGAGGTCGTAATGTGGACCTGATCATGATGAAGTCAGGCGGCTGGGACCCCATTGCTAGGTGGAATGGATATGTTGAAAACCCGCAGAAAATGTGAAAGTCAGTTTCTTGGATAGGATACCGGTGAGGCACTTGCCTGACGATAAAAGAAAGGTCGAGAAGCGCACTTTCGAAGTTATTCTCAGTTGCTTCGCATTAACATACGTTTCTCCAACTGCCCCAATTGTCATTCCACGATTTGACGTCTCTATGATGGCATCAAACTCAACTGCATCTGCTCGTGCTTGCGAGTAAGCGAGCCGTATCTAATCCCACTCATGCTCATAATCTGCTAACAGCAAACAAAATGATAGCTTCTCTCTCCCTGCATCTCCGAAAACTTCGGGCTCATCCAATACCCAAAGAGCAAGATAATATTAACTCGAACATCTACTGGTAGTGTCTAACATTCGATAGGAACTCTCGGCCTCTTTAAGACCCGGTCGCGAGAAAACTTCGCCAGTCAACGCCGAATCGTCTTCAACCATCTCGTCGCTCTCTTGCACGCCATCGACAGAACGGAACACCACGCTATCTTACACCATGCTTCGCTACATAACCCACGGTCGCCAGATACACCTCAAGGGAATTATTGCCGCGGCAGAGGGTAATGCCCAGCTTCCTCAACCAGTGCCTGATACTGGTCTCACGGGCATACAGCGTTTTCTTAACGAAGGATCTACGGAACAATCATGTATATTAGCTTTGGGTGAGAAGGCAGGCGATCTGCAAATTTCACCGCTATCTAAGTAGATGCTAGGATACATGAGATGAGGTTACGTGATGGTATTTAAGGTCTAGACTAAATTTTGGTACTTGATATGCTCTTTTGTATATTCTGTCTGGCTTTAGATTGTCAAACTTCCACGTCCAGTTCCGAATAAAGTCCTCTGATAAGTCTGTGCCTACTACGGTGATTAAATGACTATCTGTTCACAGAATGGCACATCCCCAGAGCTTCTAGGCATTGGAACTCGAGAAACTGGTATTTTCTCCCGCATTAATTGGCGTCGGGAGAATCTTAGGCCACAATTGCCATACATACAGTATAGCCCTCAATATTCTCCCATACAGGTAAGTATCTTCCGTGTATTTTCCTATACATGTATGAATTTCATGCAATTTCCATTCTTTTGACAATGGTTTCCCGCTGCTCTCCCAATTTGCTCCCATACTGGCAGGGTTTTTCCATCAATTTTCCTGCGTGTAATTGTAAGGAAAATCAGGGGAATTGCATAAGTATTTGTGTGGGAAAACACATTGAAAACACACAGAAAACACTTATCCATATGAGAATACATAGAAACTTGTGGTGGAATTTTTGGGCCCGCAAATCATAGTGTTGAGGTTCGAGGCGGGCTCTGGAAGTCGTTTTACTGCTTCACTGCGTAAGGGGTGTAACTTCTTAGATTTACTTTTGGGAGTAATTGGGTACTAATTTTGATGTTTCCTGCTTCGTGTACGGGTAGTAGGCTTATGTGGTGGCGGCGGTGGCGATGGTACTGATTTAATGGTGGTGATAAACATGGCGATACTTCCTATCATGATGATAGTACATGCGCATGCGCATTGGTCATTGTGACACATGTTTCCATGTAATATCCACCGGTACCCACCGGTAATTGGGTGGCAAGTGGCGGTTTATGTGGTGGTAAATAAGGTTTATACGGCAAGAAAATGAATTTTCCATAAACCAACATACCAAAAATTTTCCCACAACGTCTAGGATCCCATAGAGCGCGCTTCAACCTACCCAATTTTCTGCAGGATTGCAGTCACTGCCTAAGTCTGCCTTGCAGTGCCAGGGTAGTCTTTCAGAAGAGGATTATAAACAAGATAGCTACAAAGTGCATTTTGCGGCGTATTGTTGTACATGTGTCATGCGATGAGATCATTCGCCAGTAGTTCTATCTCATACGCGTCATTCTACTGTTTTACATGAAACCCGAGACCCGCAAAGACGCCCACACGCACCCAACAGCCCTCTCCGAGAAGACAAGAAGAAATTTGTGCAGGGATATAACTAGGCAAATGATTATGCGGACCGTGGGATCCGGAGTGAGCGGATTAACTAACGTCTAACCACTTTGTAGACTCAGTCAGAGAGCATACCGACCAAAACTCTGGGCACGAAGGAAGCCGGGAAGTAACGGTGGGGTTGTACAAGTGGTACCTGGATGCCATGGACAACATGACTCCATCGCCCCAAGAATCATGGATTATTAGCCGTACTTAACGAGCCATCAAATGTTGCATATATAGACCGCCTCCCGTACGTACGGCTTATGGGCTTCAGCTGGGCTGGTGGGGATCATGATCTCATGATGATGATGGTCGTTCCAGATTCAGCTGGAGCTGCCAACTGAGTGCGCATGCATGCGTACAAGGCATACTCTGAACGCCGTATATAAGATCACACGAACTTCTGTAGTTTAGAATACAAGCTTCCCCAGCAATCAGTATTTCAACATCAAATGCTTTGCTACATTTTTTCTTTCCTCTACTGACACCATACGCAATTTTGACTCCTATGAGACCCTGCGGAACAGCTTCTCTCTTGCCCTACTCTCGTTCCAGATTTTTCGTCGCTCCCAAGCATTGCTCAAGAAACAAAACGTGTTAGTATATCATTCGACTATGAGTAAATGTCTTGGCCCCCTCCCACACCTTCACAACAGCTTAAAACACCATCCTAACCACCCCACGCCATTGCACCTGCATTATTATACGTATATAGATACGGGTGTCATCATATGCAGTCACCACGAAGCATTCTGATTGGTTGACTGGTGGTACATACCTTATTGTATGAGGCATCACAGTCCAAATCCAAAATTTCCCTCTAAATTAAGTACACAAGTGTTGGTCTAATCACAAAGTGTTCTATACATGAAACGTGCAGAACTATCTATACTTTCACCTCTCACTCTCCAATTTATGATATCTACAATATTTGTTGTGTTGCTTTAGATTTAGCTGAAAATGATCCTAAAAATGCGCCATTTCGCACACCAGAACAATGGATATTGGAGGTACTGTGAATTGGACACAGGGAGGTGAAAGTATGCACAGTTATGAACATTTCAGGTATAGAACATAACCAGATCAGACCAAAACTTGCGGACTTAATTGGAAGGGAAATTGTGGACTTTGTGATTTTTACTACCTCACCTGAGGTATGACTTGCTCAGCCTTGCTTTACTAGCTTGGTGTTGCTATCCTTGCTCAGCCTGTACTTTTTCAGCATTCATACACTTGCTCAGTATAGAGAGTATGTTTGGTGCACCTTTGTTGGGTAATTCGTTTTGTATATATATGTTAGCTAGCCCCCATGAATAGATATTGTATACTATTTACCATACAACTTAATAATATAGTAGGGGTATATAACTCAAGATCTATTAAGGACCAATATATATACACCAGAGATAATAACTGTATGTGAAGCAAAGCTTATACAGATACTATTCCTGGGATAGTAATCCATACCATATTAGATGTATGGCACTTTAATGTTCTATTGACCTCTGGATGAACCAATTTTCAATAATAAGTATGCAATTATATTTGCTTGATATTATGTATCATTCTGTAACAGGCAGAATTGGGCAAAGGTGATATTGGTAACAATAATATAATACTGCAAACAGGGCAGAAAGTGCTTGAAGTTCGTATTGAGTAATCAGGACAAGACAAGAGTCAAACGTGTTGGAAAGATTTGACTTGCTTTGCTATACAAGTAAACGAGTAAAGAGAGAAGAAAAGAAAATTGTTCCAAGCCAAATAATTATCTCTTTATATACAGTTTGTCTGCCATCCTTGAATCATTTTACATATTCCGATGTACTATCCAAATTTTCCCTTATGACTAGTGTTAGCAATGAGTGCGAGTAACCCACCAGCAGTCTGAGTTTGAACTGCAAAAACGGATCGGTTCAGTTCCAGACCTGTCCAAAAACCCGACCCGCTGACTCTTGGCGAGCCAAACCCCGACTTGTACCTGTCAATCTGCGGGATTCACCGGGTTTGGATCAACCTGTTGGTTGCAATCTTCGGTTCTGTGTTTCGGATTTCACATTTATCGTTGCATTCAGATAAGCTACTATTAATCGTAAAATAATGGCATTGGTACGTCATGGTTTGTTTTCGATGTATTGGCCGCCTTGATGATCAAAACAAATAGACACAAGCACCCAACCACATTCTGAAAATGAGCGTCAACAGAGCGTCAACGATTGTTGGTTGTGTATCTTGGGTAATCTAGAGGGCAACAGGTTGCACAAAGTCATAAATAAAGGATTGGCCACCTTCATAGCAAAATGAGAAACTGAAACGCTCTCTACCCCATCTTGTAAATGAGCATCAAAGGAGCGTCAACAATTTTTGGTCTTGCATGTTCGGTAATATTAGTGGCGCTTGATCCCAAGTATCCATATACAAGGATATGGCAGCCTTTATAGGCAGATATGTACGGGATATTCCTGCCACATCCTCTGGGACAGTAACCACTTATTTCATTTACAGAGCTGCCACTAAGTATTCTTGAGCCTTTTAGTGTACAAAAACAGTCAAAACGATATATATAGACTATAATAGCCACATTGCGCTGTGAATAACCATGATGAAAGACCAACAATCGTTGACACTCTGTTGACACTCTGTTGACACTCTGTTGACGCTTATTTTCAAGATGGGGCAGGGCGCGTTTCACTTTCTCTTGTGTATATAAAGGCAGCCAATACTTCATTTATGACTATTTGCAACCTGTTGCCCCTTAGATTACCCAAGATACATAACCAACAATCATTGATACTCTGTTGATGCTCAATTTAAACATGGAGCAGGGAGGGTATCGCAATCTGTTTGCCTATAAACGCGGCGAATAATTCCTTTATAACTATCTGAAACTTATCTGCGGTGTGATTACCCAGGATGCTTGACCAAAAATCATTGGCAGTTTTTTGACACTCATTTTCATGATGAGGGAGGGAGCGTGTCGCTATAATCTTCACCAATAAAGGCGGCCAATACTTTGATTATGTATAACCAGGACCAAATCAATTTTTCATTACAAGATCACCTGACCTAAAATTGTTAAAGCTCCGTTGATGCTAATTTTGCCATGAGTGTATCCACAATATGCAATCATTTGATTTGGCATAGTCCATCATTCACATTATTTTGGCAGCCTTTCTAGCGTTTTCGTTTACTTTCTTCTTGATCACTACATTGTTCTTTAATAATACATTTAAATATATCCTTTAAAATATTATTTACAGTTTCCGCTAATTGTAGATGATAATAATCTCCAAAATTCTATGCCTTTTAATCAATGCTCGCCATCACTTGCAGGTTTGCACAACAGGCTGCTCTGGTCCTCAAAATGGATGTTAGCTGCATTACCACACAGCAGTTAGTTTACTAACCACTGGATGTTCCTTCATCAGTCAGCATATGTGAATCAAAATAAGTATTGTGCTGCCTATCCTGGGCAGCTGTCTCAAGTGTAAAAAATTCAGCACAGGGAAGAGATGTATGTGAATATGCATATCTGGCCGGCAAATTGACAATATGGGAACTTTGAGCTTCGGAATTGTTACCGGTTGGGGTGGGTGGCGTTCCAGGCAGAGGTGGCATCGGCTTTGGAGTTGGCTGTCTATGTTAGTCGGATGGAAGTGCACCTGTTCATTTGTATCTCCAGCGTGACTACTAATTCTCTGTGGTGCCATTTTGGCAAGGAAGGCATCCGGTCGTGTGGTTTTCATGAAGCATAGCCAGGTGTCTTTGTATCGCAGCTTTTACCTTTCTATTTCCATGAAATTCAACTCCTCGCTTCTTCTCTTCTCAGACCTTGGCATGAGGGTTTTTCATCAGATATTGCGTTTCCTCTATTGCGGCATGCGAAAACCCTCCTTTGGCCATTTTGCCCATATTCAAAGCCAGGTGCATGTTGGACTGTTCCAGCTGTACCTGACCTCCTTGCCTTGCCATAGTAGTAGACATGTTGAAACCCTACCAGAAATTAGTTGGTGCTTCTAACAATGAAAATTGGCTATTATCTCAACCATATACACTTCCGTAGTCTCGGCTAAGGCGATTACAGTCTGTTTCATCCACTTGCAGGAATGCTTATCAGGAAATTTGCCTGCAAAAATCCCAGAGCTGAGATCATGTAACACTGGCAGATTCGCCATAAGTTCAAATTAATAAAGCCCCGAATGACTTCCAGACTGATAAAGAGAAGAATGAGAAAGCTTCACTCAGAATGCGTTGAAGGATTACCACCCAAGGAGAACAAGGTAACTGTTCCGTTCTCTGCTCCCAATGGAAAGTATCGACTAAGGAGTATGGTTTTACGCGATTAGTATACTGATTTACGCGACTCAAGAGTATCCTTGTCGGAAGATCCTCTGAACCAACACAATATCGTGACAGTCCTCAGACTCCCTTCGGACTCAAGAGTATCGTCCCAACAACCGGCAGGTATACCCCAGGACTGACTGTTCTCAAGTCGAACAACTCCTAGTATTCGACTTGTCTAGTCAGAAACAGCAAAGTAGTTTCACCTCTGCAGAAGGAGTAGTGCCAACTGAAGTGTACTCTAACAGACATATCCTTAGGACTACCATGCTATCGGGTTTGCCTCAGACTTCCTTTAGACTCTAACAAATAGTCTTGCTTTCTTCTTGATCAGTGACTTGCTTCGATGAAGGTACTAAGAATAACCAAGTATAATAAGTGATAGATATATCCATGATATAGAACTGAAGAATGAACGTACAACTCCAGACGTCAAGAGAGAGTATTCTTGTTGACTTCAATACAGAACTAATAAATAATATGTCAGAATAAAGTCCAGGTTTGACCTCCAGGGCAAGAGGTCAGTAGTACTGGCAATGGGTCCGGGTAACCCGCCAGCTGTTCCGGTTTCAACGGCTAGAACAGTTCAGTTCGGTTTCATACCTGTGCAAAAATCCGATAGGCTGCTTCTTGGTGAGCAAACCCGGACCCGTACCCATCAACGCGTGGGTTTTGCCGGGTTTGGCTAGACCTGTCAGTTCAAAACCCCGGTTCTGGTTATCGGGGTTTTCTATTTATGGTCACATTCAGATATCCTACTGCTACTATCCATAAACCAGAAGTTGGTAGCCATTATAGGCCAATAAGCAAGCGATGTTCTCATGACAGCCTCCTGGACAATCACAATATAATTCATCTTCAAGGCTGCAACTTAGTGATCCTGAGTATTTCAACCTATAAAACTGGTCAAAACTTCATATATAGATATTACCAGCCACATCACGCATTGAGTAACCATGACGCAAGGCCAAAAATCACTGACGCTCCGTTGAGGCTCATTTTGCCACGGGCGTATCCGCAATATGCAACTATTCACTTTGGCATAGAATATCAGTAATGGTCTTTTGGCAGCCATTCTATTCTTGTGATGTACGTTCTCCATTTTCACTACATTGTTCTTTAATAATGCATATAAATATATCCTTTAAAGTGTCCGCTAATTGTAGATAATGATAATACTCAAAAATCCAGTTCCCTTCAATCAATTCTTGTCTACACTGGCAGGTTTGCTCAACAGGCTGCTCTTGTCTGCAAAATGGAAATTAGCTGCATTACCATGCAGCAGATAGTGTACTAACCAGTGGATGGTCCTTGATCAGTCAGCAAACCTGGAATAAAATCTATATCGTGCTTGCGATTCTTGGCATATGCATCATGATTGAAAAATTGAGCCTTGGGAAGTTGAGTATATATATACACATATCTGGGTGGTGCACCTTCTATGTTAGTACGTTGACTTCTCTCACTGTTACCAGGTGGCGCAGGTAGCATTCTGGGAGTAGGTGGTGCTGGTTGTGGTTGAGGTGTACCTGTGCCTTTGTGCCTCCAGCATGCCTGCGGATTCTTTGCTGTGCCATTTTGGCAAGGAAGGCAGCCATCCGTTTGATTTTCAAGAATTATTGCCGGGTGATTTTCAATCGCTGCCCTCACTGTGTTATGCCCCAGAAACTCAACTCCTCGCTTCTTCTCTTCTCGGGCTTCGGTGTGAGGTCTGTTGATTAGTTATTACGTTTCCTCTCTTGTGGCGCATGAAAATCATCCTTTGGCCATTGTAGCCATATTCAAGACAAGGCGCATGTCGGAATGTTCTAGCTGTACCCAACCTCCCTGCCTTGCCATAGTAGCTGACATGTTGAAAACCTACAAGACATTAGTTGCTGCTTCTAAAGGTGTGATTCGGCTATTACCTTGACCATATATGACTCTGTAGCCTTCTGTAAAGTCTTCAAAGCTTATTTTGTCCACTCCCTGGGACAATTATCACAATATTTGACCACGAAAGTGCCAGAACTTACAACATTATGATGCTCAATTTTGCGGACAGTGCAGACAAATGCCTTGGTTGACAATGGAGGTTTCCCATTCTGGGCAGCGATAAATTGGCCAGGTAGCTCTCTATGTACACCAGCTGTGCAATATATTGTTTGTTAACCGCCATCTACATCGATATGCAGTTACTTACATTCGATCGCATGCTGCTTCGTATTCTTGCTACGTCTGGTGTTCAGTACCGTTTTTAAATGTGCCTCTTGGGTCATATTTTCGGTGGCTGCAATTGCAGTATCGCGGTGAACTAACTGCGGTCTGCCTTGCTGCTGTGTCTCAGCTGGTGGCGGATCGGACGAAGTGCCAGTCTTTAGGCTTGATTTGGATCCAATTACACCTGGCTGAGGTGTTTGTAGAGCCATGACTTGCTGTTATGGAAAGGTGAGGAAGATGACAATGAAAAGAAGTGGGATGTTCTGAGGAATATATAGATACCTACAAGGTAAAATGGAATGAGTAACAACCAACTTGCATGCTCTATTCAAGATGAATTCTGCTGAGTATAGCTGCAGGTTACAGGAGATTCTGACAGTGCCTTGATTTGCAGTAAGTCGGTCCGATGTTGATTGTTTGTTTACAGGGATATATTGTGGTGAATGACAGTTGAAATCTCATGTTTGATTGATAAAAAGAGGACATTCTTCGATAGAAAGGACGTCTGGTAATGTTTGTCTCAAGACATCGCCGCAATCTTACATGAATCACACTCTAACATTCATGTCATGATGCACGGTTAGCATGACTATTCCCAATGAAGTGATGGTCAAAATGCAGATTTTGCTTTGTTCATGTTGATCAAACCTAACAACCTTGAAATAAAAGATGCAGCTTGCCTCTATGTGGTCCATATCTTGCAACATTCAACATCTTGCCCAACAACAAGGTCAACACAAGATACAATGGTCAATGCTCCGAACAAGAACCTTTCACCACTTCTGGCGGGCAAAAACGTCCAATTGACAAAGCAATCCACACGACGATGTCATCAAGCAAATGAAGGCAAGTGTGGCTTGGACACAGAAAGGGTCTGAGCTTTGGGAGCATTGTGCAGCTTAGGATCCAAAAAGAAGCTTTTCCCAGAGAAAAGACGAGAAATGCCCTTCTTAAAAAATGAAGAGAGAGAGAAATAGTTTCAAGATTTTGTGGATCAAGAGACTGCCTGAGCAAAAATCCGAGTTGAAGACGCTGAGACAGCGATGATGCAAGAGCAAGAAGATATGAGAAACGCTGAAAATGTACGATCGACAACCAGAAAGCCTGAAAAAATATTTGAGGAGATAGTGAATGCTGTGAGAGATAGTCTGAGCAATCTTGCAAGTTCTGATGATGAGGAGGATAGGGAAGACGAGGAAGATGAAGACACAGAGCTTGGCAAGGTGAGGGATAATAATGAACCTGGCTGGGTGATAGGTACAATCTCCAAAACAGTACAGTACAGCATGCAGAGTTTTCGGCAGAAGCAGATAAGGCTTGATGCAACCGGAATGGGGGGATGCGACTGACTACTTCCATCAGAGAGATATGATATACGGGACGGCCGAATTGATGATTCCAGGCATTGTTAATCCTCAATCAGATATCACTGCAGCCACAGCATTACAGACAACATTTGGAGAGCATATACAGACTCTTGATATTGTCCCATGACAATTGCAGATGCCACAAGGGACTTCTCGACCAGGAAGTAGCCAAATGAGGCTGGGTTCACAGAAACTAGAGTCACACAAAGACATACAATCGCTGTTTCCTGATGCGGTGGCGAATTCGTCACCGAGTGATAATGCCAAGTCTGTTGAATCTGTAAGCTTTGACCCCTGCATATGACGTTCCTAGCTAATTACCATATAGATATCGGATTTGGACAAACACATGGTGACCGCTCCTCCGCCACCGGAGCTATAGATAGCCAAATAGTTAATATTGACAACGTAGCACTGGTAAAACATCAGCAACAACTCTACTTTCCGTCTGAAACATCTGGGTGTTCCGGACGGCTCTGTCGGCTCTGGCGGAACCTCGTACCCTCCGACGGAGAATCAGACGCGACCCATCGCCCAAGTGACGGGTCGCATTGCATACTTCCCTTGCGGCGGCTATTATACCATGCCTCTGATTCTTGCGACGTATCGCGTTGTATATTACACTCGCCGCTCCGGCGTCAGGCTTCCTTTACTTTGTGTTCGGAATGTGGTGACGTATACGTACCCTTAGAACGACACGTATGTTACACTGTACGCAGGGGTTGCAGTTATGCAGTAGCCGTTTACACAACGCCTGGCGATCTTTATGCCTTTCTTCGGCCGATAGCCACATGCCGCACTCTCATTTATGTTTAGCTTTGAGATTTTGTCACTTATTGCAATACAGTTTTCGCTTCGGATACATCGCTTGCCGTTGCATTTGCTTTGCCATTATCATATTTTACATGTCTGAAATATACTGTCCAATCTTCACACTCTCTAGTACTATGCCCTCAGTCCTCCACATTCTGCGTTGATCCATCATCGGCTTGTGATGCTTCTTCCTCCTCATCCGCATCGTCGCCATCCTTGCCCTCATACCCGTCGACATCACTGGTTCACAGGTCAAACCTCTCGAGTTCTATTGCGGCCCGTCGTCGCCGGCTGGCGGTGGGGATGGAATCGCTTTCGTCACCTTCATCTTCGAAATCCCTGCTGCCCCCTGGCACCCCGAAATGCAGTTCGTCATCTGTGCAATTGTTGTCTATCGGGATGTTTGGGTCAGTGCTTCCGATTTCAGGTTCCTCAATCGCCACTTCAGAGGTCAAATAGTCAAGAAGAATAGCATTGTCAACACGCGCTGCTTCCGTGCTGATCACCACGGCAGGCGTTGGGTTCTCCGCCTGTTGGATCTGATGCTTGACTGTGGCAAGAGTGTTGTTATACACCCTCTGCTGGTAGCTCTCCGGTAGTGTTTTCCAGGTATTCATCAAGAATGTATACGTGTCTGCAACACCAGGCGAGGTTAACAATTTGCGACCCGTTACAGCGCAGCAAGATACGATCTTACCACTGTCATTCTTGCAGTTCAAGTAGTTCGAGCAATCAGGTCTGTCCGCTTTCAGCTTTGACTTGGAAGCTTTTGGATGAACACCTTTGTTCTTTTGCCACTCCAGGAGAGCGTGGCACAACGCGGTGCAGGTAAACATGATCAGTGGCGAGGGTATATGACCATCCTTGTCGTCAATCATGGAATTGTAAAATCCATCAGCATACTTACCGCGGTTATTCGCCCGATGATAAAATTCGATGTAGATAAACCGCAGGATAGCTTCCGCCAGGAAGTAAAGTGGACGCTAGCCATTCGTTAGCAGCTTTCGACTCTCTCTGGGTTGGATTTGGACCGTGTACACCACCTTCCACACACTCTGCGATAGGACAAAGATACTTATTGTCTGCCAGAAGGGAATCAATGAATTCCAAACGCTCTGCGGTGGATTCAAACCGGTGGAGATCATAAAGTTCTGCTATGTTGTCCCTTGCTGATTGAATAAAATGGGATTTAACCTTATCGACTTGTGCTCGAATCTGGTACCGGTTTGAGCGTGTAATATCCAACTTGGGCCATTGATTCAGCATACCTCGAATGCTATGGACCAAATGTTGTTTTGCTGCATAGTGGTGTTCCAGTACGTCTCTATTGTCTGCCAGTGTGGGCCTTCAGCTAATGCTTTCGCAACGTATCGCGTTGCATAACTAGTGTTAGCAACGGTTCCGGGTTACCCGGCTGGGGTCCGGGTTTTGAACCGGACCGGATGGTCCAGTCCGGGTTGTTACCCGGAAAACAGTGGTACTCACCGGGTTCGGGGACGGGTTAGAACCGGACCGCGGTTCCATTTTACGGTTCCTACAACTTTGGCTCCAATTAAGTATTTGAGTTCTGATCGTATCATGACATGATCAGTACGTAAATTGTGCAGCATTAGTCGCTCTTTCACCTCCCGCTTTCAGATTTGCGATCCGACTGATATTCGTTGAGTGGCTGTGAAATGAAGGCTGAATTTAAGCGAAACTGGCGGGTTTTCGATCGCGACTCAACGAATACTTGTCGGATCGCAAATCTGAAAGCGGGAGGTGAAAGAGTGACTAAAACTGCACAATCTACGTATTGATCCTGTTGTAATACGATCAGAACTCAAATACTTAATTGGAGCAAGAAATGTTGACTTTTGAGGAGCGGGTTTTGTGTGGAAACCCGTTGCAACGGTTCGGTTCCGGGTTGGAACCGGACCCGGAACCGACCTGGGAATTTGGACCCGTTGCTAACACTATGCATAACTTACCATCTCCAAGTCGCTTGCACTCATAAACGGCCGTCTGCTCCACATGTAGAGCTCCAGGAGTCTGCCCATTGCAAATACAAGACGTGTCATGTCTGAGTGATCAAATCGATGGATGCTGCGACTGCTGGAGACCATGGATTGAGGTGTAGACACCGCCTGCAGTTGCAATTGCCACTGCCTCTGTCTCTGATTCCGTTCTGTAGCTCACGTTCTTAGTGGATTTGTAATGATCGCCCGGGCTTCTGGATTAGGGATGGGGGTAGGCAGGTTTTCAAGACCGCTGAGAGGAGTGGGAGTGCTAGCAATGCCGGATGCGGGGCTGGATACAACGCGACGCATTGAGTCTGTCTGTAATGTTCCTCCGGGTCCTGGTGTGCTACGACTGCTTGTAACCGGCCTGGCGGTTGGAGTCTTTATTGACCGTCGCAGTGTAGTAGACAGGGTGGAAGCCACGTGTTGAGTGATATTTGCAATGCGAGAATTGTTCAGCAAAGATTAGGGGGTGGAGTTCTGACCTTGGATTGTAGAGGGTACGGAACTCCCTCCTTGAGAGGTATCCCTCTCGCCAGCCGGCACGGAAATGCGTCTCTTAGCAGGTGGAAGTTGAGAATTCCCCGAAGGCCCACGCTTTTGTTGATTCTGACGATTAGCAAGACTTCGAACATTTCGTATGACCGGAGTCGTGTCAGGATGAGGGCTTAGGGAAGGCATAGTCCAATATAGATGTTCGATGTTAAGAAGGTAGGAATAATGTCCTCTGCATGCATATGCAACGGCAGGCGAGGTAGACTCCTATTTGAGCGACCATGGAGGGATTCGATAAAAAAGGGAGGCGCAGTGGAGACCGCGCTAGCCTCTAAACCCTGACAATACTCAGGGATGAGATCCCTTGAAAAGCATTCAATCATGGGGTTAACTGGCATCAGATTAAACTCAGCATTGAAATTCACTGTTACAGCAACATCTGAAGGTCTATTTGCACCGCTTGAATGGTGTTGATGCCTTCTTGGCGCAATTATTATAGCATTGCACTCGTTCTTGGCACAATACATCGAACCATTGATTGTGTATATCTTCAGCTTCCCGGTGGAAATCCCCCTTTGGCAGAGCTAGAAGCATTGCAAATGGAACAATGACGTATTCTCTATCCTATGACATCAGTTGCGTGTGCTTTTTCCACTGCTAGGCGTTGGTAGCCATGTTGAATGGTTGCACAGTTGGGACAACCAGAGAACTACTCAGTTTACTCCAAGATGCACGAGGTCTGAGCGGTAAAGTGGTACGAGATGCCAAAGCAATGCCCGGCATCGTATACTGTCCTCTCCGCGAGTACTAAATCTCGTTTCGACGCTCCTCATTCATGTGGTGCCTGGTGGTTCTGCAAGATGAAGGCTGGGCCGTGTTGTGTTCGTTGACCAACAAAACAAGTTGAACCAAGAAATCGCAGGAACTCGAGTATATATATCCCATCTTCCCGCCTTTACCTCCATTCTGTTATCCTCCCGTATTAAACACACCGCCAGGATCCTAAACTCTCTCAACAACAGGTGACTTGCACAAAACAACGCCTCTCGTTCCAAAACACACCAGATAACCTACACAACTTTGTACGTTCCCTCTGGGCTTCCTTCCGCTACATTCAACTGTATCATAATGCTAACGCATCCGGTGTAGATTCATTTTCAACTCGCAGTGATGGCACCAAAGGGCAGCCGCAAAGGCAAGGGGAAGGCAACTGCTAGGGCAAAATTGCCGACATCGGTTATAAATCGACGCCTGTCATTGGATTGGGACCGTATCATGGGATTCATCTCGGTATACATCCGTGGACTCATACGTGTATACAATGTTTGCGGCGTCAAGGATGAGAGCGCATGGGACCTCTTTTATGATATAATCTTTCTTGATCCAGTCACAACTCGCCACTTTTCACAATTCCAGCTGATGTGGCTGCACCGCAGGAGCAGGAGTTCGCCTTTCCGGGAGTGGTGGGCAGCCTTCCACTGATATATGGGGCAAATGTTTGACAAAACCCGCGACCAAATGAACAATTGGAGGTGGGACAACCTCCGTGCCTTCGGTGATCAAGTCGATCGCTCCAATCCGCAGACAACCAGCTCGGGGAAGGTTAAACACACCGGCGAGCGTTTCTCTTGGTACGGTAGGGATGATCTTAGGGCAAAGATTGAGCCACCAAGCTGCCGGCAGTACAAGCCAGGCGACTTTCTGGCCGTTAGACCACTGAATTGGGATGAGATAATCGACGAGGATGATGATGATGAGAACTGGGCGGATCACGGAGGGCCGAGCGTTGGAAGGAGCCGTCCTGGCGATGGCAATGACAATGCCGACAGCAAGGGTGAGCAGGACACGCAGGGCGGTGAGAAAGGAACTGGGAAAGGGAAGGGTACAAAGGATGGGAAGGGGAAAGGGAAGGGGAAGGCAACCGAGGAAGGGAAAGGGAAGGGAAACGGTAAAGGGAAAGGTATTGTTAAACAAACCCCAGGAGGAGATGATATCTCTCGTGCCGTTGCTTTGCAGTTGCAGAAGGAAATGTATGAGGCAGACTCGGACATGGAGGGCAAACCAGAGCGGGTATATTTAGAGCCGGAAGCATTGCCCGCCGTGTCAATATCCTCAGATGATGATACCGACTCTACCGAGGAGTCAGACAGCAAATTTGACTCAGAACGTGATCCTGATGTAGATATGCGCATGGAGGATGATGTGGACGCGCCGGACGGCGTTGATTTAGATGGCGATGTGGATATGGAAAGGGACGGTGACGATGAAGTGGAGGAAGATGAACAGGAGGAAGATGAGGAGGAGGAGGAGGATGAGGATGATGGCAAAGAACCTCGGACGATTGGCCAGGGAGAGATGGTAAATACATCTGCTGACGATGTAGATACCATGGTAGACGATCAGCCAATTGTGCTACCTGAGCAAGGCCAGGAGATGCGCGAGCATACCCCATGGCCACAACCTCCGGCGCCTGCCCCACGGCCACAAACCCCGGAGCCTCGCCCACGACTACAAACTCCAGAGACTCATCCCCTCAGTGGGCTGGAGCATTTGGGGCTTGTGAGGCCGCAAAAACCTCGCCTAATGGTGCCAACTTTGCAAGAAGCTGAGGAAGCTGGAAACACCTCCGATGTGGATGTGAATCAGCAGCTGCTGATCAAATCGCCAGGTGGCGAAAGTCTCTCCGATGTTCCTGTCCCCGATGTCCCTCTCCCTGAGGCGCGCCCAGATGGCTCGGTAGGCGAGGAGTGAACCAGTCCTCGCCTTGCAGAGGGGGCGATGGTTGTTGCCTTCGGGTTAGGGTCGGGTTCTTGTCTTGTTCGTTTCCTTTGTTCTAATCTATTTATCTCAGGGATTGATTATTACACGCGTCGCGAGGTTTTTGGATCGCTCAAGGTTTATTTCATTTATGGGTTTTGTACTGGTTTTATTTTTATTGGTTTTAGTTTATTCATAGTATTATGGGACATCGGGCATACAGCGTGTTTGCAACTCCTGGCATGTAAGGAACCTCCTTGTGATGGTGTTGAGGCTCAATAAGTTAGCTGAAAGTATCATGAGCTTACACACGAGACTGCTCAGGCCCAGCACCAACTTTCGTCCCTTTCTACAGTGTATACTCCACTCCTCCCGTGTCGTCGACAATGCCAGAGAAGGCCCCTGTCCGTTGCCCCGAATTTTCATGCCGAAAGAAGTTCACCTCTGACAGCTGGCGACTTAAACATATCAAATTACACCATCCTGAACACCTTCAAGTTGCACGCCAGAAGAATCTGACTATTCGCAGCGCGCCCCGACATGTTGAGTCCGCTCAGCGTCGTGAATTCAACGCTAACGAAGATCCAGTCGAAGACTTGGACGCGTTTCCCTACCTCGAACACGTTGAAAACATCGCAGACTCGGAGTCTCAACCATTGCCACCTCCCCTGCCTCGGACGGAAACATACCCCGGCGCCGGCGCTCTGCTGAGCGATTACATTGCTGAGCTATGGGAACGCGACGCTTATGGTTGCCTTGAGACGAACCTACAAAACAATCCCTACTACCCGTTTGCGACGCGTGAAGAGTACAAATATATCCAGTGTGGGATCAAGAAGAAGGGCATGAAGATGTACTATGACAACGTGCTGAAGGAAGAAAACACTGCTCTGCGTTTCCCAACCTTCAAAAACGGGGATGGAGTCCAGAAGCTCGTGGCTACCATGCCAGATGATCAGGCTCTCGGGGAGTGGGAACTACACACTCTCGAGGACATGAGATGGAATGACAATCACCAACGCCCTATCAGATACTGGAGTCGAGACATCATCAAAAGCATGAGATGGTTGATGTGGCAGCTAGCCTACACGGAGCATCTCATTTACGCCCCTCAGCATTGCTTGACCAGCGATACGCCACTGAAACGCCTCTATACCAAAAAGCACACTGCAGACTGGTGGTGGGAGAAACAGGTAAGGAGAGATTCTCGAGGATAATAACATGCTAATCGACGTTTAGACAACGCTCAGAGTGGGGGATACACTGGTTTCTTTGATCTTCATGTCCGATGGAACACATCTCTCGAATTTTGCTGGCGACAAGAAAGAGTGGCCTGTATATATGACAAATGGCCATCTTTCGTCGAAGATCCGCCAGATGCCCTCAACGCACAGCGTCGTAATGGTCCCTCTCCTACCGATTCTGATCAAGAACCGCAATATTTCTCAAAAGCGGCTGGATGAGCAGCGGCAAACAAACCGAGAGGTGCTGAACGAAGTACTCTGGCGGGTACTCCACCCACTCACCTTTAAACAAAATCCCAGCGCCGAGAGCGGGTATTACAATGTTCTCTGTTCAGATGGCAACTTCAGGCGTTGCAAACCGGTTTTAGCAGCATGGCTTGCCGATTGCCCAGAGTTTGGCAACCTACATCGTTTCAAGCGGCATGTCTGTTTTCGGCGCGAGTGTCCAAAGAATGAACTTGGAGATTATGTGCCTCCTGACAAGGAACACCCCCGGCGGGATCACAACCTATATAGAACGCTCAGCGATGCCAACACCAAGGCAGCCGATGCCAAACTCTCGTCGCGCCATGTTCACCGAGGATTGAACTTGTTTCGACATATTCCCTGTATTGTGAGCGACCTCCCTAAGCCTGACCTCCTCCATACAATGCAGATCGGCATGCTTGACCACCTCCAGAAGTGGATTTTCCACTTCATGAAGACGCATGAACGGCTCGACAAGTACAAAGCAATCTGGATATCCGTGCCTGCTTACCATGACCTCACAACAAAAAATAAGTCATATGAGGAAGTTTCTCAATGGAATGGGAAGGAGATGAAGGAAATAAGCTGGTACTTGGTTGAAGTTGTAACCCAGTCTCTACGAGGCGGAAGCCCCACTCAGCGTCCCATATTCAATTGCGCAATTGAGTGCACACGGGCATTGTTAGCATTCTGTATGTATGCTCGATATAAATCCCACGATGATGCAACATTGAGCTACATGGAGAACGCCTTGCATCGTTTTCACACCTGCAAAGATATTTTCTTACTCGGGTGAGCTGGCAAAAAGGCGAAGGCTAAAGCCAGTGCCCTGAGTACGGAACTCGTGAAGAAGCGAAAGGTAGACGAGGAAACAAATGCTGATTCTTGGACGCCGTCAAGCAAGCGGCGCGCAATGAACGCCTGGCGGGATTATATCAGCCACGAGATAGATATGTCCAAGGAGTTAGATGCCGACTTCAACTTTCCGAAGATCCACTTGATGTCTCATTGGGCCGAACAAATTCGTCGATACGGAGCCTTGCAACAGTATTCTGCTGAGAGACATGAACAAGCACATAAAACGAACCTCAAGAACGGTTGGAACGCCTCCAATCACAATCCCAACTACCTGCCACAAGTAATCACCTTTCAGCGTCGCATTCTCTGCTTCGAAATCAGAAAGCTCAATCTCAAAGCCCTCGTTCAACATTCGGAGAACAGCACTGCCGCCTGCAAAGTCTTCCCTTCCGGTGCTGATCTGCCAACCCCCCTGAGCTCCCAGTCATATGCGAAGCCCGAATTCATGGGACCCCAAAACCGCCGTGATGGAAAGCATCCTGACGCTATGATCAAAGATTTCAGAGCATTACTCGACAATACACAAGACGCAACGCACCGCGTGGCAATATACAGCGGCACACGGGAGTTTATCAAGCATAAGAGTCGTAACAAGACGTATATATCGGATAAACAACTGCACGCAATGGAGCTCTGTATTTACCATGGTATTAAGATTCAAGTTGAGGGTTTAGATGGTGAACGTATATCTCAGATGTGTCAATGCACAGGGAGCTAGAGCTGGCGCGGAGGGGATCGACGGAATGACTGGGTGTGGGTAAAGCAACACCCGGGGAGGTGTTATGGCGTGCTGAATGGGCATCTTCCGTGGCAACTGCAACGACTATTCAAAATCAAGCTCCAAAACGAGGATGGAGCTTTCGTTGAGTACGGGTTAGCCCTGGTGCTCACCACAATACCTGCAAACTCGGGTAACTTGGATCCCGTCTCGAAACTTGTACAGGTGAGAAAAGCACCGGCAGCCGTTGATTTGCAAGTTTTCAGCATGGAAAACGTCGTCAGCTGTGTGCACGTAATTCCTGAGATAGCTACTAGTAGTAAGACAGGAGATTGACGGAACGAGCGATGGATTGTCAATAGCCACATAGATCTGGCGACTTGGAATGATGTGTATAATTAGTAAAGAGAGAATTGTATTTTGCGCACAGGTAGAAGGAACGCGAGGAGAGATTTTCGCAACGTCACCCATCATAATGCAATCCAGATGCATGCGTGTACCCAATGAATCCATTCCGACGTATGGTCACAGTTGGCCCCAACGCCAGAGTGTTCGTTTAAAATAGGAGACCGACAGAGTGAGAAGAACCGGTGAAACAGCGATTGGAGGGCGATATGCAACGCGACGCGTGGTATTGAGACCGGGTGCGGAGTAATCCGCCACCGGGGTGTCTCTGACGGCTCTGACGGAGCGCGTCCACTCTGACGGAGCCATTCTGCCCGGACGGAAATATTTTTTGCTGATGAAGCAATTTGTTTACCGATTTTGCTACGTGTAAGCTATTTCTGAATTTCAGGGGCCAAATTGTGAGACATGATACTTCATCAGTGTGTGTGCAAGGGTCATATGGGCCATGTGAATGTTCTAGACTCCAAATCAAGTTGATCGGTGACCAATGAATAGTAAATGGTCTTACCTGTTACGGTTAAACGAAAACGCAAAACCTCAATTTGAGACGAAATATACTAACAAAGTATAAGTCAGTGATGTCATATGACTCATCAAAGGAGCTGTCAATACGCAACCTGAACCAGAATGAATGACAGCCATCTTGCTGTATGAATGCATGCATCCAACTGCATAACTCTCCACTCAGACCTATTGCACATGGTCGAGACTTTGAAAATTCCTTATGATACATCAGGGAAATTGAGGAGAATGCACTGGATAAGGAATGGTGAGGAAGTCAGGCTATATGTATCTGAAACTAGTGGATGGATTTTATACCGTAAATTGCCGGCCAAAAGAGCTGAAATGTGTTAGACCTTCATCATTCATCGTTCAGATGACAGGTATCCTGATTGCTCAGAAACTGAGTGGTTTCGAAGCTTTTGAATGCAAATCATTATACATAGAAACATTATGTTGGCTGTCAATAATGACTGTATGGATATTGCATACAATTGTTGAGCACCCAATGGGTGATAGTAAGTCACTAAGGTGAGTGACAACGGAGCGTAAACGATTTAGAGTGTAAGCCATTCAGCAATCAAAGGGCTGCATAGTCACATTCATCCAAAGAGGAAGTATTTGCTGTCTTTATCGCTCAAAAGGCAAGTGACACGCTCCTTGCCCCATTCTTGGAATGAGCATCAATGGAGCGTCAACTATTTTTGGTCTTGCATCTTGGACAATTACCAGGCTGTGCAATGGCATTTACCCATAATCACAGTATTGGCCGCCTTTATGGGCAAAAATGCTACCAACAATATCGTTACTACTTTTACGCCTTTGGTGTTACAGGTATATTTCTGGGATCATACTGGATCACTCGATAATCCTAATATGGATACTCAATCCAGATTCACAAATTGTCTCTCAGATTTCTGTATTGGATCTACCTTCCAGATTAGTACCAATTGGTTACATCTCCATTACCCTACCTTTGCATCAATCGATCAACGGCAGCGATCACGGCAAATGAAAGTAAGGTGTGTATCATCTTTGGAGCGGTAATCTTTGTGGGATTTCTATTGTCAGTGGTCACTCTTTATTGGTAGGAAGCCTTATACCTAGTCGCCAAGCAAACAACTATTTTCTCATGCTTCAATGGTTCATTCCTTATGAGATGAGAGGTTGTCAATATCAAACCACTACAGCATCTCAAGATATGCAGAGTCATATATGGGAGAGGATAGTAACCAATCATCGATATATCGGAGTCCTGTTGACCGAATGGACTGATACGAATCAACTCTCATTTCAACCACACCTTCTTGGTCAGGGAAAATAGTACTTGGGATTGATATGTCCTGAGTGGCGCGGGATACTCTCCGTTCAATATATGGGAAACCAGCTGAGTTGCAGAATACTATACATTTGGCTCCAATAGAGCATAGTCAAATTATGGGTTCTGTCGTTTGCCGCAATCATTAAACTGTTACATACCCGGTGGGTATGTGAGAGGGTACTCTCACTGGCTTTTGGTGATAGGAACCTATTTGTTGATGATTGGCTTCACCTAAGCTCAAATCTATACAAGGTATCACCAATAGCAATTGTGTCGCAATACGAACTCTGTACCTTGATGACGTAGTTAATGCTCATGGCAGTTAGAACTCGACCATCAATGGTAGGTGGCAAGAATGTTGTGGCAGTTACATATGTGAACTCTGAAGCAGGCTTTGGCAGTCCTAGGATTGTTAAGGGTGTGGATTGTCTAATATATATCAGCGATACTGACATGGAGGAAGGACATCAAGAACATTCTATCGAACATACAATCTACATTAAGATTTATCGACAGATACCTATTGACCTTTTTGACCTGGAGGTTAAGCCTTGATATTATTCCCATGTATTCTCTATTAGTTCTGTGTCGAAGTCAACAAGGATACATCTCGCTCGAAGTGCAGAGTTGTACGTTCATTGTTCAGTTCTATATCATGGATATATCTATAACTCTTTATACTTGGTTATTTATAGTACCTTCATCAAAGCAAGTTGTGGATTGGGAAGAGAGCAAGACGATACTTTGGAGTCCAAAGGAAGTCCAAGGCAAACTCGATAGCATGGTAGGCTACAGGATAATGCTGCTAGAATACACTTGAGTTGGCACTACTCCTTCTGCTTAGGCGAAACAACTTTGCTGTTTCTTATTGCACAAGTCAATACTTGGAGTCGTTGCACACGAGGACAGTCAGTTCTGGGGTATACCTGCCAGTTGGTCAGATAATACTCTTGAGTCCAAAGGGTGTCTGAGGACCAGCACAATAATGTGTTAGTTCAGAGGATCTTCTGAGTTGAATACTCTGGAGTTTGGTATATCAGTGTACTGATAGCATAAGACGATACTCTATAGTCGATACTATCTATCAGGAGCAGTGAATAGAATAGATACCTTGTTGCCTTGGGAGGTAATACTTCTATGCATTCTGAGTGAAACTTTATCATTTTTCCCTTTATTAGTCTGGATGTCATTAGGGGCTGGTATTGAATAGGACTTAGGGTGGATCTCCCGGTGTTACAACTACCTTGTAGAAATGAGCGTCAATGGAGTGTCAATGTTTTGGAATTATGCATTTTGGATAATCAAATAAGTATACAGCGGTATCATTCCATAATCAAAGTATCAGCTGCCATTATGGGCAAAAATGGGGTGATTATATCACTACTACCTTTTGAAAATGAGTGTCAACAGTGCGTCAACAATTTTCGGTCATGCATCTTGGATAATTAACGGGCTATGCCATGGCGTTAACCCATCATGGTACTATCAGCCACGTTATGGGCAAAAATGCTAGAAACGATATCACAACTACCTTTTAATAATGAGCGCCAACGGAGTGTCAACAGTTTTTGTTGGGGCTCAGTGAGCTGCACAGCAACAAACTACACTATATGGTTCCAACATGGAGTTATTAATGATCAGTCTTCTCTGTATATCCATGTATTGAACTTCACAAATATGCATGCCATGTCTTACAGGTCTGACTTTTTTCTTGCTTCTTGCTTTTGAGTCAATATTTAAGAACCAGCTTATCACTTTACTATAATGTTACTTTTGACAGCCATTCAATTCGAATTACGCAGCTTATAAACCCCTACAGCGATGTCGGATTCAAAATCTTTAAATACCTTGTTCCTAGAGGTTATAATATCTTCCAAAAATGAATGTGTCTTTATACATGATTTGAGCGACCTTATATTACATATCATATTTGATACTTGGTGGGCATCTATGAATGTAGGCTCAAAGCATCTGATTGGTTGGAATAATTCTAGACATGCGCCTTCATGGTGATTCTATGTACACTGCGGAATTGAGGAGACCGGCAGCCCAGCTATCATATGTATCGTTTGTCATCAAGTTCTTTGCCATCCATCAGAACATGGGACCAGCTCAATGGCGAAACACTTGCCAGCAAAAGTGCACAATGCTAAGTGAGACGAATGAACAGAGTTGAAAGTTACCGAATTGACTAGTTCAACAGTCCATGAAACAGCTTTGGCCAGACTGAAGAGACAAGGAAGTCGAGGAATTCCAATCGTAAGTTCTGTCAGGAAATTCATATTTGACATTTAGGTTGTACTTATATTGACTGAAATGACACACAAAATGCTCCAAACTTGCAGCGAAGGACTTTGATACTGCTGAATTTCACCACAACACCTGGAATTACTACCCCATGTTAGGATTTGTTTTGGCCCATATTCCATGTAATGTAATATCAAACCTGGCATTACGACAGTTATACAATGCATTACACAGTAAATTGGTGCTACCATTCGCCAGCATGCTAAGTAATGTTTCCAGGAGGGATTACTCACTGACAATGGATGCAATTAAGAAGTGATTGCCATGAGAAAATAACGTTAGTTCAGCTTTAGACGGGTGGACATCAAGAACAAATTGGCCATAACATTGGTCATTGCATACTGTATGGATTACAATTGGGGATTGCAAGAAGTACAACCCATATCCGATGACGTTGATAGCCTATGCTTTCCCTATTCCGAAAGCTGATCAAGATTAATGTGTCAAGGATCAATATACTGGAGCACGGCTAGCTGTATATTTGAGGGAATTACATGATGGTTTTGAGCTTACTGGCGGCTATTTACTTGGAATTACAACTGATAACGCATCCTCAAATTACTCAATGACTAGTATACTACAATCAACCCTGGAGGCCTCCGAAATCGAGTGGCCTGCATTGAGATATCACATACCATGCATGGCGCACACTATTCAGCTTGCTCTAGGTGCATTCATAAGCAGTCTGGGTGTGAAAGGCAGCACAAAGTCTTGGAAAGCCCATGAGCGTGATCAGCAATTTGGAGAGAATGAAAGAATAGATATTGGGAAGCGTTAAAGACTTCGAAAAGAGGGCAATGCTAGAATCAACAAAGTGTCTGCCATGAAACCAGGTATAGCAAAGATAAATGAGAAAGTACGTATTTCTACATATTTTGAATGTCCTGATAGTGACTATCAAATAGCAGAGAATGCTTGCTGCATTGAATACGCTGACACCTGGTCATCGAAATGAGTTCATTGACTGACAAAAGGCCAAAGTACAGATCGCGGTACTACCAATTATGGATGTGAACATATGGTGGAATTTGACAATGGAGATGCTTGAGCAGGTCTACCAATTACGAGAATTCACCCACGAGTGGCTCATGAATCCAACATACAGTGATTACCAGCCACTCTACACAGCACAAGATGAATAGACCATGGTCAAGTATGTCATGGAAGTGTTAAGGCCATTCCGGTACTGGGCGCTTTGGATGTCGAAAAGGTATATAGTTACTCTGCATCACATCATCACTGGCTACAATGACATGTTCAATCATATGGACGGCATTATGCAAGCTTTAGCTAAGAAGAAGACTCAATGGAAGGAAGACATATTCTTTTCTGTGAAGTTTGTACGCCAGAAGCTGTTCAAATACTATATTGAAGTTACTCCTACGACAAGTATGCTTCTCATTTCAGCACATATCTTTCATCATTTCTGGAAGTTGTGATCGTGTAGAAAGTGGGACAAGCGAATGGATATTAATCCTGAGCACAAGACATCATATACTACCAAATATCAAGAAGTGTTTCAAAAGTATGTGGTGAACGAATACTGCGCCAAATATCGAAATTCGCCTGTCATCAAACCCAAAAGTGGACTCATCAACGATCTTTTCCTTTGCGCAGTGGCTTCAATATCTGGACAATCATCTTACAATCCTTATAATTTGTCCAGCGATGATGAAGAATACCTAATGCCTAAAAATGTAGCCAAATAAACACCCGGACGAAGTGATTACGCAGTATGTCTACTGACAGCCGTAAGGCTCTATTTCAATTCACCACCTGAATTACCACAGAACTGGGGGCAAATTAATCTAAATTATAATGATTACCACTCTGACCCTATGGAGATTAGCAGCATATTTCGGATCCTGGATATCACCAACCAATGGTATCAGCATGAGGAGACCCAATCAAAGTACGCCAATCTCTCCAATGTGGCATGTGACATATTCTCTATCATAGTACATGGGGACGGTGTGGAAGGCAGTTTGTCCCTTGGGCGGCATGTGATCGGCTGGAGGCAGTCAAAAACCACGGGTGAGACCCTTCACGAAAAAGTCATTGTAAGGCATTTCGCTGGAGCCATTATTGGGCTATTGGCAGGCGATAACCCAGTATTGAATAAAACAAATACTGATAACGACTCGGAAATGAAGAGATAGGCGGAGCAAACGATGTTGTACAGAATGGCCATGGTCCACTACTTTTAGGAGATGTGGCAGGGCAGCCAAAACCTATGTGCTACACAGAAGAAATGTTGGACTCAAAACATCCTAATGACTGCCATAGGATAGATTTCAGATACAGACAAGGTTGTCAAAGCATCTTGGTCAAACTTTCCACATGATGGTGCAGCTGCATTTAAATTGTCAGAAAGATCACCTGTGAGGCTGTGCCACCAGCTTTGTCTGCAAAGAACCTCCCTGGAGGACGAACTCAAGTAGTAGATGTCCGCCGAATTAAATGAATCAACCGCCATCCTGCCGAAAGGGATGAGGATAGTGCACCTGGAAGCATTTCAGAAACTGAAAATTGGCTTGACTAGAATGGTAACTTGGATAATCCAAACAACAGTGAAGACAACTGGGAGGCAGACAATGAATCAGATATACAGCTAGACAGTGCTGTCAAAGATACAGACACCCCATAGCAGCCGAATGTAAGTGCTGAACCGAATGTTCCCGAATTGATTTGGCCAACAGGGAGGTGAATGATAAAGATTGAAAAGTTATTGATGACGGTCAATACAATGGAAACAAGGAGGAATAAGGGGATCAAGAAACAGTAGGACAGAATGTGTCAATGTATTTTCACCAGGTTCTTTATATAGTTTGACTGAGAATTTCATTTAGAGAAAAATTAGGGGAAAATATTATGCAGTCGCCTGTGAATATTGGTTAATAAACAGTAGTATAGTGGATAAAATGAATTATTTGGCAAGATGTATAAATTTTAATAGAATGAGAGCAACCAGTGCAAGAATATTACTGGGCTCCGCTTTGCCAAAGTGCCAAGTCTTGATCAGCCAGATGGCAACCAATAAGTACAAATCATTATGAATGCAATTATTGATGGCAGCACAATTTGAATCAACAATACATTAAAATGAGCCTCAACGAAGGGTCAATGGAGCGTCAATGATTATTTGTCTTGTAAGTATGATAATCGACAAGTGACTTGGTCACTGCTCTGTATAAGCAACCTATTAGCAGCCACTATAGGCAAAATAGCAAATGACATGGTCATTTTCCCATTCTGAAAATGAGCATCAACGGAGCGTCAATGATTTTTGGCATTGTATCTTGGGTAACCTAAGTATTGATTGGTTGCAGCCGTCCATAAATGATGTATTGGCTGCCTTCAGAGGAAAAAACAATAGAAACTCACTCCCTGCCCCGTTCCTAAAATGAGCATCAGAAGAGCGTCAATTATTTTTGGCTTTGCATTGTGGGTAACGTAAGCGGCGATTGGTTGCAAACATTCATAAATGAGGTATTGGCCGCCTTTAGTGGTAAAAACAAAAGTGCAATGCTCCCTGCCCCATGCTGAAAATGAGTGAGAATGGAGTATCAACAATTTTTGGTCTTACACCTTTTGTAATCTAACTGGCAATTGGTTGCAAACATTCATAAATGACATACTGGCTGCCTTTAGGGGCAAAATCAATATCAACATGCTCCCTGCCCCATCCTCAAATTGAGCGTCAATGGAGCGTCAATGACTATTGGTCTTCCATCTTGGCTAATCTAAGTGTCGGTTTATGGCAGTAATTCTTATACAATGTACTGGCAGCCTTTTTATTGGAAACAGTACAACATATAGATGTTACCCCATCATGGCAATGAGTGTCAACTAACTGTCAACAATTTCTGGTCTTGTATAATGGGTAATCAAGGCATTGCACGGATATATGAGCTTATAACAGCACTAGTGACCACCTTTCTAGGCAAAAATATGTCATATGAAAGGAAAAACACAGATTCCAAAATAATCAATATCGCACACTGCAAAACATGCAAAAAGAGATTACTGGCTGCTAAATGCATGATTTTGATAACATACAATCATCGAACTGCAAAAACAAGAGCATTATAAGAATCTACAGATGGACCTGCTGCGTGACCCGATGACAACCCACCCAATTCAGATAGGTTGGGAGATTTGCATTGAACCGTACCCGAATTGATGGTTCGAGTGTATTGACAACCTGGACTGCCAATTTGGCAACAGTTGAGTTGTGACACGGACCCGGACCCAAAGCGACGGTTCAGAACCGTTGCTAACACCACTGTTAAACAAATGTACTTATAGAAATCAACCGTTATTTTGACCTCACATTCTTGTTCAGGGCAAATAGGAATTGAGATTTATATGTCCGGAGTGGTACAGGATACTCTCCGTTTAATATATGGCAAAACAGCTCAGTTGCAGATTACTGTATGTTTGGCACCAATAAAGTGTAGTCAAAGTAAGGGATCTGTCGGTTGCCGCAATTGTTAAACCATTACATACCTGGTGGGTATATGAGAGGGCACTTTCACTGGCTCTTGGTGACATAAACCTATTCGTTGATAATTGGCTTCAGATAGGCTTGTATCTACACAAGGTATCACCAATAGGAATTGAATCGCAATACAAGCACAGTACCTTGATGATATAGTTAATACTCCTGGGAGTTAGAACTCGACGATTAATGGTAGAAGGTAAAGATGATGACGCTGGTACATATGTGAATTCTGAAACAGGCTTTGGCAGTCTTAGGATCATTCAGGGTGTGGATTGTCTGATATATATCAGTGATATCGACATGGAGAAAGCACATTGATAACCTACTATCAAATATACAATCTACATGAAGATTTATTTACAGATACCTATTGTTCTTCTCGCCCTAGAGGTTAAGCATTAACTTGATTCCTGTGTATTGTCTATTAGTTCTGTATCGAAGTCAACAAAGATACCTCTCCCTTGAAGTCAAGAGTTGTATATTCATTCTTCAGTTTTATCTCACGCATATATCTGTCACTTCTCATACTTGGTTGTTCTTAGTACCTTCATCGAAAAATGTCTTTGATCAGGTAGAGAGCATGATGATATATTATAGTCCAAAGGAAGTCCGAGACAAACCCAATAGCATGGTAGTACACAGGATACTTCTGCTCAGATACTCTAGAGTCGGCACTACTCCTTCTGCTGAGGTAAAACTCCGTTGCTGTTTCTTATCAGACAAGTCGATACTTGGAGTTGTCATACTGAAGGACAGTCTGTCCATGGGTATATGTGCTGGTTGCTGGATCGATACTCTTGAGTCCGAAGGGAGTCTGAGGACCTGGAAGAGAGTGTGCTGGTTCAGAGGATCTTCTGAGCAGGATACTCCTGTGTTGTAGACATCATTATACTGATAGAGTAAGACAATACTCTTGAGTTGATACTATCTATCGGGAGCAGAGAATGGAACAGTTACCTTGTGTCTCCTTGAGTGGTAATCCTTATACGCATCCTGTGTAAAGCCAAATGATTTGAGTCATTCTCAGTCCGGAAGACATTAGTGGCTTTTATTGATTAGATCTTGTGGTGGATCTCCCGGTATTACACTCTGGCAACTCCCCACTCCTATTTTGCATCTCCAAACAGCTTCGTCTTTCCGTAACACCTATACCGATTTACTATTCCTTAACATCTCTTGTATTCTGCACCGTGACACTCTGCTTATTCAACTTACTTGAAATGTATCTACCCAATGGATACAGTTGTATGCTGCCAAGTATCCACTCAAATACACTTCTAAGTGTACTGAATTATGCACTATTAGCCTGGTTGTATTACACTCTCAAGTAAGCTACAATGTTATTGTTCCAAGAAGTGTATCCAAAGCATATTGACAATGGCTTTATATAATCATCTTGCCCCAAGTCTAGGATCATTTGAGATAATCTGATCTTTATTCTACTCTGCAATATTAACATTCATGTTTGTAACTATATCTGCTTATATACCTTCATACAATACCACACTCAAACATATGCTATTATTCCAAGTTTGAAGACAATTGCAATAATCTTATAAGTATCTGCTCAAGTGTACATCTGAGCATACTCTAAATAATGCAGTGAATTTCTTCTGATTGAACCCTTCCATTCTACTGGAACATACACTGCATAATAAGCCTCTGAGGTACTCCAAAATATATCTTCAAGTGCATACACCAGTGGATTCTCCATATCTACTCCTTGGAAAACCTTGAAGTACACATTTTGGTGTCCAACCATGTATGCTCCCACATACACATTTGAGTACACTTTTAAGTCAGTGTATACATGCACTCAATTGTAGTCTACTAGCTAGTATGATTGGACACAGCAAAGTAATCTCCTATTAAGCTTCAAACTATACTATTGAGTACACTTGCCAGAGGAACATTCCTGTATATTCCCCAGGACACAGTAGAATACTGTATACACTGGATATACCAATATACTCCTATCTACAATTTCAAATATACTTTAAACTATGCTTCAACTTTCGTTTATCATATACTACTAGCCTACTGTAATTGCCTCTAGTTACACTGTCAGAATCCCTCCAAGTGCATCTCTCAGTACACTTCTGTATACACCTGTCAGTGCCTTTCAAGTATATTCCCAAGCACTCTCTAAACTATACTTACAAGATGATTTTAATATATACATCCAATTGCACTGAATGGCACACACTCAGCCTACTTGACTCTATACTCCAAAGGCTACTTGCTAGAAGCTAGATACAATGTATTTCATGTTACAATTGCTGTTGTATATATTTCTACATAGATGATTGAGAGATATTGTTACGATACGGAAGTTGGGGAGAACCGTGTGCGTATATTCTATGGTACAGAGAAGAGAGAAAGAGAAAGACTCGAGATATATACAGGAGGCATCAGCCCTGGTTACAGCCAGCTGTATCAGACCCTTCTATATATGTAACACTTCCCCCTCTTGCTGTGTTCCATAAAACCAATACTGACAAAATCAAGCAGCAAGAACATCAGAATTAGGAAGGCCAAACAACAAAGCCACGGATGAAGGACCCATCTGGCCGGCTTATAAACGTAATGCAGGACAATGATTCCACCAGTCCAGCAATGGATCAGTCCAGACCGGAACCGTCCAGTCCAGTCCAGGTCCAGTCCAAGAAATTCTTTGGACTGGGATCGGACCGATCCCAGATGCTGACAGACTGGACTGG
>Ga0307514_10000116_pt1 | contig 222066 bp, 193 predicted proteins | sample 16_EM_MG_FD_203088 | JGI IMG/M metagenome (GOLD analysis project Ga0307514, IMG submission 203088) | Populus trichocarpa ectomycorrhiza microbial communities from riparian zone in the Pacific Northwest, United States - 16_EM | ecosystem: Host-associated > Plants > Roots > Unclassified... | reverse complement strand
TTCTCACAACCGCTCCCATGGTGCTCCCGTACCAGTCATCAGAGATCCCAGTTACTCCGATGGCCGGCCAGAATGCCCTCCTAGGGTCTGGTTCTCTCCTGAAATTGACGCTTCTAAGTTTACACTCTGCCTCCTCTCAGACACTCCTGGAGGCTCCCAGTGACTAAAATACATTTTGCTGATGCAATGTTGACCCCAGCTGATCCAAGGATGGTTACCCGAGTATCACCGAGGGTGTGGACATGATGACCTCCGAGCGTGTTGATATCATATCTGCCAAGGGTGTTGACATGATGTGCTGCAAGAGTGTTGACATCATGTGCACTGAGGGTGTTGACGGGTTGTGCTCCAAGGGTGTTGACATAATGTGCTTCAAGGGTGTTGACATGATGTCCTCCAAGGGTGTTGACATAATGTGCTGCATGGGTGTTGACATGATGTTCTCCAAGTGTGTTGACACGATGTCCTCCCAGTCTGTTGACACAATCTTGACCCTAACTCTGGATAAACTGCTCCCCGTACTTGTCCCAAACGTGTCCTGTGGATGTAAAGTTCGGTTGCGGTAATCCCGTATACCCGTAGAACGCATCAGTGCAGCCATCGCAGCCATCAAAGCCATCAAAGCAATTGCGGCCATCCCAGCCCTCCAAGCAGTTGAGTGTGAAATTTCATCGAGAGGAAGAATTGGCATCATTTGCATCATGGAATCATCCTCCAGTGTCCGTAGGGCATCCTGATTCGGGATGTGTTTTCAACGCATCCAGAATCCTGCGGTATTGCTCGGATAAAGGTTTGCAATTCAACTGTTATTGCTTAATCGTTGACAAAAATGGTGTCCAGATTATGGTCGCGCCTAGGCTCATAACCTATTGGGACTAACCCGTTGAGAGGATTGATTGATTTAGTGTAAGTCGAAGATGACAGGTAGCCTCTATATTAGGTGCCAGCCCTAACCCACAGCCATGTAATGACATACTCTATAAAGACTCAGTCAAACACTAGTCCCATATTCTCAATGCTGGTCATGCCAGTTATGCTGGTGATGTTGTTGCTGTTGGTGTTGCTGTTGCTGCAGGAGCCAGGCTGGCTGCTGCTGGCAATGGCAGACCCACCCATAGGCAGAGCAGCTGAGAATTGCATGCAAGCTTAAGTAGCAGCAACAAAGCAGGTGTGATGATTAAAAGAATTGTCGGGCTGCTCAATCAGCTCCTCCGGGATGTAATTAAGGAAGTCCTTATCTATGCTGCCCTGATCATTGTGAGATTTTGCCATCACTGGGACCATACCAGTTGAGTTGATCCTTCGGCATATCAAGCGGGAGATATTGTCTATCATTTTGGCTTCAACCCCTGGGGTGGTAGAACAAACATCCGGATTGAAAGAACAAAATACATCTGTATGTGCAAAATTCACCGCTTGATTACTGTATCTTACATTGGATGTATGTTGTGCTCCACCTCTTGGACCAAACTTGATTTATGGTGGCATGTGCTCAACTAGTCGAGTGTGCCCATGGGTATGTGAACATCTCTATGGCATTGTGTAACCAGACATGTCGCGTCGACATAAGGTCGATTCATGACGTATGGCGCTATCTACTAAAGTGGCATGTTACATCATAGTGCTTTGCAAAGCGATATCCATACTTCCAATCAGCTCAACACTACTCCAGGATGGTTATCATGTGCGTTTGAAACAAAACAGTAAACAAAAGAGAAGAGTAGCCAATCAAACAACGTGGATCTCCTCGAAACAAGCGTACCCAATCAATCAATTTACTTTGCAATGGCATTTCCCCATCAGCAAAATGTATTTTAGTCACTGGAAGCCTCCAGGAGTGTCAGAGAGGATGTGGAGTGTCAACTTAGAAGCGACCATTTCAGGAGAGTATCAGATTGTAGGAGGGCAATTATGCCGGCCTTAAGAGTAACTGGGAGCGCCGGCGACAAGCCTAGGAGCGCCTATGACAAGACTGGAAGCACCTCGAAGCACAGTTGAGCACTCTGGGAAAAACCACATCTCCTTTGGGAACGCTGCTGTTGCGCCTGGAAATCACAGCTACTACTTTTCATTCAACGATTTTTAAAACTCATGTATTCAGTTTGTATTCTCATCTATGTATCTATATAGCTACCAATCTAAAAACAGTATATCTGGACTGGCTGCATGCGGTGCCTGAGAGCAATTCCAGGTGCGCCTGAAAATAGCGATCAAGTGAACTCAGAGATACACTCCGAGGCTGTGATCGAGCAATTTTGGAGATGCTCATGGCAGCGGAAATCGATCAAATTTGGAGATACACTTGGAGGCCGTGATCATGTGAACAGAGAGATGCACTCCGAAATCTTGATCGAGCGAGACTGAAGATGAACATGTGCAGGCCATGATTGTGCGAACTGGGAGGCCGTAATTGAGCGAGTTTGGAGATATGCACTTGGAGGCCATGATCGTGTGAACTTGCACGCTGTAATTGAGCGAGTCTGGAAATATACTTGGAGGCCGCAATCGAGCGATTGGGGAGATCCACTTGGAGGCCGTGATCTAGCGGGTTTGGAGATACACTTGCAGGCTGGGATGGAGCGAGATTGGACAGTACTTGGAGGCGGTCGATGGATGGTGCGCCGGGAGCTGAGACTTCATTTATCAGTTAGTTAACTCCCAACCGTGGGAATGTGATAAGGTGAGTTGACCGTGGAGCTCACATGGGGAGCTGCCTGATGGCAGTCGATCGTGTAGGGATGCACTCCGGAAGCTGAACCTACATTCAGTGGGCAACTTGTAATCATGAGAATGAAGGGAAGACAAACAATGTTGGGTGGATACTGTACTTAGTGTATGCTTGTACTCGGTGTCAACTCATGATCCTGGCATGCAGAGATAGAGATGGATGACTTAACTTTGTGTTCTGCGATGATGGTTGAGTTGTGGACGAGAAAGAGAGAGATGGGGGATGAAGATGAAAATAATGTGGAGGATACGAGCGGATCTGAGATATCAGCAGTGCAACTTGCCCGATTGGGGAGGGAAGACCTCGTATCGGTGTTATGACACACTGGATCGGAACTTCTACCTGCCATATTGGGGATGGTGAATTGACTGGCACACAAAATTCTCCAGAATCCCAGTTTCTAATAATGATTTCCCCCATCTCCTCTCATCTTTCTCTTTCTCGTCCTCGACTCTACCATCACCAGAGAACACGAAATTAAGTCATCACTCACTATCCCTGCATGTTATGATCAAGAGTTAACACCGAGTGCAGCATATACTAAGTACAACATACACTGAGTACTGCATACACCGTGTACTGCATCATCCGAAGATTGACTGTCTCCCGCTCCCAGCCAAGGTCATCTCTCAGCAGGCCATGTTGTACTCAATTCTCTACATTCCCACAATTACGAGTTAACCAATGAATACAGTGTCAGCGCCCGTTGCGCCTCCCTCCCAAACTACTGCCTCCAGATTGACCTCCTCCAAGTTCTCCTCCCATCTCGCTCAATTATGGCCTCCAAGTGCATTTCCAAACCCGCTCGATCATGGCCTACAAGTCTGAGTTCAGTCCGTCTCGGTCTCCAAGTACATCTGGAAACTTGCTCAATCCCGGCCTCCAGGTGAATCTCTGAGTTCACTCTATCCCAGTCGCCAAGCGCATCTCTAATCACGCTCGATTACAGCCTCCAAGTACATCTTTAAGAAGTGATGGCGGTTGTATGGAGATACAAGGGTAACGGAGGTGGACAGAGTGACGGTATATAGTTGGTAGACCCCAGAGTAGGTAGACATCATCTCATTTCCATCTCATCTTATCATACAATGAAAATACATGTTCAATCGTTTGCAACTTTTCATCTCACTCACTATGTCCGAGATTTCGTGGGCCCATGCAAGTGGGTGGATCCTGAACGCTGGGTAGAATCATATCTTCTCACCCGATTCCTATGCTGCTCGGACCAGCCCTGCTGATGCTCATGAATTCTGTTTGGATGTCGCGAGATGTGCAGTGGAGTGTTGATGGTGGGCTCTCTGCCTTCCAGCTCTATTTTCTCACCACAATGACCTCCAAGTGGTGCATCTCTCAGTTCTCGCGCCCAGGTGCCCCTCCGACTATGCTCGACTACCATTTGTGGCCAGATTGACCATATATATATATACAGAGAGACTTGAATAATGCATACGATATTATGATGTAGCGAATCTTGTGACTGTAACAAAGACGAACATGATACGACAAAATGCCTTGTGGCTATTGAAGAACCACTGCTTTAAGAATACGGCACCAAGTCTCCTGCAGAGCTGTGCAGGGGTTTCAGGAGCTCCAAAATTTGACTATCCTATATGTCAAATCTCGCAGCATTCTGAATGCACCTCCATAACTTCAGGTGCTTTCCGGAGCACTTGAGAATGCTCTTGCACAGTCTCAGAGCACTTTGCTTAGCTCCAGGGGGGTCTGGGAGCATCTAGAAGTATATAGAAGCACTGGTGAGGTCGCCCAGAGTGTCTGGCAGGATTGCGCGTGGCTTCCGGTCCAATTTACATTTTGCTGATGCCATGCCATGTCCAGTTCCATTGCCAATATGATTCCCACAACCATTTCCGAGCTTACCGAGGCCATTTCTGAGGCTATTTCCGAGTCCAATTCTGATCATTCACAATGTAGCCCATTACTTCAATAAGGTGGGCTTGAGCAGTGACTTTGTGAAGCAGTCGGTGGGCATTTCACCAGTCGGTATGTAGCTCGAGTCAATTTCTCCATCTCTAGCCATATCTGCAGCATGATAGTACTTGGTCGCAATATGTGCAACTGCAGTTCAAAGGTATATTGTGTTCTTGATGGTGGTGATCAGTGCCTGTGAATTGGAAAACACTTGAGAGATAGACGGGATGCAAAGCTTGTTCAAGAGCTGCGAGATATGTGTGAAGATCATGCAGCCTACTCCAATTGCATTGAATTGAGCAAGGGTAGTGGACTGGGCAGTCCACTGCTGTCTTCTCGATCTCCAGTCGACTGCTCCTCCAAAGGTGATGACCAGTCCACTTGTCAATTGATGGACATCTGGGGATCAAGCATTGTCCGAATCAACTTAACATCTATGTGCGCCATCTCCTTCTCCTTCGAGTGCTCTTTCTTCTAGCGCTCCTCCGGGCGCTCCTCCGAAATGCATTCACCAGTCTTTCGTGCCGTTGAGGCAACGAATCATGCGCTTGAGAGCTACCATATGCTCAGTGTTCGGGTTGTGATTGTACCGGCTGAGAAATCCAATAGCATCTGCCATATCGGGCCGAGTGGTGGTCATCAGGTATACAAGAATTCTGATCTCGATTGATATATGGTTGGATCTCAGGCTGCTTCCTCAGGCTTTCTCTTGTGAAGATTCATCCCCATTTGCATGGCAATTGGTCTCGACTCGTCCATTCAGAATTTCGCCAAAGTCGTCCAAATGTAGCTATGTTGATGGATATCGATCGTGTGAAACATCCGATTGTATTTACAATTCATGACCGGATAAACGAAGACACTTCCGAGATCATGCATCCAGAACGTCGTCTTCATCAGGTACTTGATGTGCCCAATCAAGCCCTCGTTAGCAGTGATGAAAAGAATATTGACATACAGAATGACTTTTGCAACGAATATTTGGTGTTTCTTATCGTGGAGCACAAACAGTCCTCCATCGCCACTTGATTCCACGATCACAATTGAGCTCACAAAGTCCTTAAATTTGCCGTACCAAATGAGCGAAGACTGTCTCAGGCCATAAAGAGACTTTCTGAAGCGGAGAACCATCTTCCAGAGAGTCTTTGTTAATCTTCGATAGTTGTATCGGCTCTCATTCTGGACCAATCGAAAGTATCACTGGGGTGGGTGCATATCAATCGCTTCTTCCAAGGCAACTCCCAAGAAAGTCGTACATATGTTCAATTGATGGATCCTGAGATTGTACTTGGCAGTGATCGCGAGTGCTAGCCTAACATGGCCCAAGAGTGCAGTCGGTGAATATGTATCCTGGTAGTCGATTCTTTCGATTTGGTGATTTCCTCCACAAACTAGAGTGGCCTTGATCCACTGCACATTGCCTACTCCATCGCGCTTGATCTTGTATACCGAATGACTTGGCAAAGCCTTTCTCCATTCCGGAATCTCCATGAAATCTCCAACAACTTGATGCTGACCAATTGAATCTAACTCACCTTTCATCGCCGTATCCCATTTGTCCATCAGCGGAGGGTCCGTTGCTGCTATGGAAGACTTTGGATCGTCGATGCCATCCTCATGATCATTGGATATTGCAGCTGCAGTGTAGATGGGAATCATATCCTTGAATATTTCATCTTGGAGAGCCAATTGTGCAGACATTGACAACCTATCCCCCACAGTGCGGTTTCGGTGACTAACTTCGGCAGGCAGCTTCCATGCATCTCCAAGTGACATATCAAGGGCAGCTAATTCTCTTGACATCCTCTTCAGCTTTGGAGGATCCGGAGGAGGATCGTCGCCCAATGGCTCCACTATTTGACATTCAGTGGTTTGTTTCTTCATTTGGTGTGAGGTTTCAGATTGGTTCTTCGTGTGTGTGGATTCCACTATGACATCCCTGTAGAAGTGCTCGTTCAAGATCTTTTCATCTGCAGCTTTCAGTGCTGTGAACTGCTGCCCTTCTCTGAATACCACATCTCTGGCGTGGTGAAGCGTCTTGGCCAATGGGTCGAATACAAAGTACTACTTAGTCAATATGCTGTATCCAACAAATATGCCGGGAGTGGCTCTGTAATCCAGCTTCTTTCTATTCTCTTTCGGAACATGCATGAAAGCCAAGCATCGGAACACACAGTGATGCTTCCATGATGGCTTCTGTCTCGATCCATGCCAGGCTTTGTACTGAGTCTTACCGACAACCGATCGTGTCGGAATGCGGTTCTTCAGATAGAATCCCACTAAGACTGCAAATGCCCAGTTCTTCCTCGAAAGTCCGGAATCATCCAGCATGTATGGTACGCACTTCATGATCGTGAGAATCACCTGTTCAACGACTCCATTCAACAGGGGACTGAAGGGTGTAGTCATTTTGTTCACTATGGCCTCTGAATTTAGGAATTCTGTATATTTCTTCAAGGTGTACTGACCTCCTCCATCTGTACGAAATCGCTTCAATTGCTCGCCCAACTCCTTTTCTCGAACAGCCTTTAATTCTTTGAGTTTCCATACGCCTTTCGACTTCCACTTCAATATGTACTCATCAGTATGCCTTGTGGCTTTTTCAATGAAGAGCAGTGTTTCTCGACTTCCTCCGATGGCTGTTTCCAGTGGACCCGATATGTCGCAGTACACGAGCTGCAAAGGCTCAGTGGCATGGGAAGTTCTGGTAGTTAAGGGCTTTCGTGTTAACTTGCACTTGATGCACCTCACGCAATCGCACTTCCCGGTCATTCTCGGAGCATGGGTAATTGTCGGCAAGATCTCAAAATCCTTGAGACTGACATGTGCTGACTGGCGGTGCCAAAACATCAGCTTCTCTGCATGGTGCCGACATGCATGCCCAGTCGGCTCAAGTGCCAGCAAGCAGCTGTCATTGTCGATATCGATATATTCGGTAGATTCCGGAGTGTGATCCAGAACTTGATCCAGAAGCAAGAGCCCCTCCAGCTGAGGTGCAGTGGCAATCATCATGCCATGGCGGCTGTGTAGGTTGAGACCGTAGTGATTCACCGGTTCGACTTTGATTTTCGTGTCCATGATCTGAAATTGTGAGAAGAGATTGAATGATCCCGGCAAATTCACCACTTCTTAGAATATAATTGTTTCCGTCTTTCTATCTGGTAGTTGAGAAATCAACCTATCACTTCCACATCCAGATGCAAACAATGTGACTCCATTGTATCCCTTCACCTTCTTCATATTCTGAGGATATTCGGTGTAGCTGATGAACATTGATCAACGGCCGGAGATGTGAGTCATGCATCCACATTCAATGAACCAATCACTGGAAGAAGCAATTGAGCTGGCCACCATCAAATAGTTCTGGATCGACGTGGTGAGAGTTCAACTAGCCAAAGCTTCAGTTGATGCTTTTGCTGTAGTGTTGGCAGCCTTTGGAGGTTCCCACTTTACTTGCTGAAGCAGCTCTCGGTGATATTCCCTCGCCGTTGGCCATGGAAGTACTACCGCATATCCTTCTCTTTCCTATCCTCCTCATTTTCTCTCTTATCTCTTCTTGGATGTTTGCCGGCTTTACCGGCTTTACCGCCATTACTATTTCCTTTGCCACCCTTCTTTGCCAATAGCAGAGCTTCTGGAGCGAGCCCGTTTTCTCTCTTAATTGCAGATTGGTATTCGAGGAGCTTGGTGACCATTTCCTCAGGCGTGGCAGTCAATGTTGAGTTTTTGTCCATCATGAGCTCCAGGAAGACATTCTCCTGGACGATCCTTAGGATTCCGTGAAGCAGGTAAATGATGGGTTCCTACTCTCTCATCTTGGCGATTGTCTTTGCAGAGTACATATCAGCAGCATCAGTGTCAGTGGTCGAAGGTGCTTTCCATCCTGTGCAGAGATTGTAATCCTTGACTTTCTGATCGATCCGCGATGCATAGTTGTCGACATCCCTGCAGTCCTCTAGCTTCATCCTCCAAATGTCCTCCCTAGTCTCGAAGATGTTGAGCTTCAAGTTTGACTTGTAGCCTGAGGCTAGCTTTTCCCAAAGAGTCTTTGCATCGTCGACGACCATATATTCCACATTTATCTTCAGTTCCATGCCAAGCAGAATAGTCGATCTGGCAACACCATGGCGCTTCATCCAGTCTTTGAAAGCGGCCTTCTCAGTAGCGGTCATGTTTACTGATGGCTCTTCCAGGTTGTCATCATATCCTTTGATGATACCATACACTTACTTTTGCTCGAGGAGTAGGGCCATTGTGGTTGCCTATTGTTCATCATTCGTGACATTCAGCTTCATGATTGTGATCATCGTCAAACTCATCTTGTATACCAATTGTCAGTTATTGTAGTCTCTCGGACTCTGCTATGGACGTCCAGTAGCGGCTGTCAGAAATACGGCAGAATGAGGTGTAATTGCTCAGGTTGTGGAGATACTTCTCCATGACGATGACCTCCGCCTGACAAACGAAAGCGGAAGTGATGATTGTCGGTTCCCATTTACATGTACGGGCTCATAACCTGTTGTACAGTGGCGTGTGCTCGAGTAGTCGAGTTTGCGCAGGTGTATGCGAAGGTGTCTGATGTATTGTTGAACGAAACATGTCGGATCGACATAAGGTCGGTCAATGACCATTGGCGCTAACTACAAATGAGGCATGTTACATTATAGTCCTAAGCATAGTGATATCCGCACTTCCGATCAGCTCAACAAAACTCTGGTGGGATCCTCAACTCACCAGTTTTCCAAGCCAACAGACAATGGTGGATGGCCGCGGTGGTGAGGGCAATGGATGTTGGGTTGATTTAATCAATTAATGATCTATCTATCTTTCATTCCCATTTGTTGTATGCCATAAAAGTATGTCTGGTGAACAAGATCCACCCTATCAGTTGCCGGAAATATAATCTTGCACTCCCAAATTGATCGGCATGACAAAGATTAAACCAGAGGGGAACTTTGTTCTTACCTTATGAACGTTGCTGGGGCATGTAAACCTGTCCTTGGCCATTAGCCAGGGTACCATTTTCTGGATCTCTGTAGGTGACTGTGTTCAGAATACGTAATTACAGTCGATTGAGGTCCTGCAGTGGTTTACCATTGCTGTATGGGAGCAAGTAATCATTGCAAGAGCCTGATGTACAATGTCAGTGATGAACTGAATCTGTGAGATGATTAATGTACCACTGAAAATCAGGTATGTGGAGGGTCTGAGTATCTTTCGGCTGGATGAGTCTTCGCGATTTCCTCTTACCACAAACAATGAAGCTGGGTGGTCTTCACCGCATTCGTGGCAACGGGATTTAGAAACATTGCATAATTGCTAGCTAGAGGATTCACATGTGCCATGACCATCGCCAGAACGCCTGTAAGGGTTGTTTGGGTGTTGCATTCTGTGCTGACGATGTGGCCTGTCATGTCATCAACACAGGGCTCATAGAGCCACAGATTTCCTGCTTTCGGTGGAACCAATTGCTCACCGGGATCATGTCAATTATATGTCTAGTAAATATGTACATCAGCGGCAGGATTCAATCATCCAAATGGTGAATCGAATACCATCTTGGATGCCATCAGCGCAGGCTCATGTTGATCCTCCGTCCCAGAGGCAGTATATCGCTCCAGGAGATCGGGATGTAGAGGTTGCACTGACGTAGCAGTCAATTGTGTTGCCGCGACTTGTGTCCCAAGCGTTGACAGGAAGGAATCTCTTGATGGCCACTTGCCCATTGCTTTCCTGGATGGTCGCCGCAGAGGCTTGCCATTGGATTCTGAATTGTCATTTCCACTATCATTGTAATTATCTTCTATTCTGCAGAGATCGTCATTGAGATTCTCATTGTGGATAGATCATCTGCTTCTCCTGGCGTTGCATGGGAGAGGAGGAGGAGGAGGAGAAGTACAGCGACTTCTTGTCATGATTTCAAAAGGCGGCGAGTGAGAAGTACAAAAAAATTAATCGAGTAACTAAAAGAAATGTGAATGAATGTAGAGCAAATGAATTAAAGCATTGTGCAAAGAAACAAAGAGTTGATATGAATAAAGGCATAGTTGTGCCGCGTGTTTTTATCCTGTCGACAATTCAAGGATCTTGGCTTTTCCCACCACCCACATTTCCAACTCCTTGGATGGACGGGAACTCAGACCTAAAAATTGCAGGTGGCAAGCATGCTGCAGGGTTGTTGATTGGCTTCCTTTGACGCAAATAGTTATCACAATAAGGTTTGAAGTGTTTTCATTTGACCAATCATTCAGGATAAGTTCTGCTGGGTAAAGGTATCGAACTACAAATTACATAATATCCACACAAGGAGTCCTATCCCTGTCACTATGGCTTTCCCAAAATCAAACATCTCAACGATTCATCCCAACATTGCGAACTCACAGCATAGCCCTTCATGCATGAATATGAATGATGTAATAATTCCTTAAACAAAACACCTAAAAGAGACCCAAAACCTCACTAAAAACTCTAAATTATCACCTATCTGTCCACCTTCCACAGTGACAAAATAATGCCCACCCATAATACAAATCCTTGAGTAACCATCCAGCCAGTGCATTACATCCTCACAACAACTAATTTGCAGCTGGCCAGCTGCTTGTATGCTGTCTAATGACCAAGGAGCTTGTGGCGGGAGGATTCACAATGTGATTGCGCTGGTGTAGCCCAGCCTCATCCTCATCTGCAACAAGACTTTGCTCATATTCGGCAAGGAGACCAACCGCATGGTTTGGCATCACATCAAGGTATCGCTGCTGACTGATTATACTCTTTGAAGCTTCTTTTCAAATTTGTGGAAGCCGGTTTTCGTCGTCTGGAAGCTTCTGAGATTTGGGCGCCATGTCACACCATCATCATCCAATTCCTCCCTGATATTGTCGATTATATCCTCGGCTGGAGGTGGGAGGATGTCATCCAGAGAAATGGAGCTGCGGTCACCATGCATAGGCATTTCAGCACCAACTGTGCCATTGACTTCTTGGCCACGATCAACGATGCACAAATCGTTGGGTTGCTCAATTTTATTGCTGCCTTTACCCATTTGGCAGCAGTATTGTTATCAATCATTGGGGTCACATTATGGGCGTACAGACCATCATCTCCATCAGGCTCCTCCCGGCAGCCACAAAGCTCTGGAATATAGCATCTGCAGTCTGGCAGTTTGGCGATTGCACCTTTCACGATTCACAAATTGGTCGTATTGATGATGGATGATACTATTGGAAGTATCGATTCATCATCCCCAGGCCAGTGCCATGAGCATAGCTCAGTATTGGATTCACCCACCCTCTTCCCAGCAATGTCGTCATCCACATAGGCAATTGTAAAGCTAAATGGCTTCACAAACAAATTGGTCAAGGAGTTGCAATGCACCTTTATTGGCGAAGACCTGTGACACGAGGTTTCTTCCTCATTGTGATCTGGATCTACATATCATCAGGTAGAGCAACAGAAGCATCGGGGTGATGGAATACATACCAACGTACACAAAATTCTTCCTCATAGTCGAGGTTTCTTTGAGCCTATTGTTGCTTCGGCGAACACCATGCTCTGTGAGCTCCTCCAGTGCTGCCTTGAGTTTCTGACCCTGGGGGTTAGTCTCGTCTGCCATGTACCATTTCCATTGCGGCCATTAAGACGCCAGATCACTAATTCAACTAATGCAATGAGTCATTAGGAGATTCCATGGATCAGGGCCGGCGCCTTGCTTGTTGATCATGCTCAATGAGTGGGCAGTCTCCCAGACATGCTCACTCACTTTATGATCTATCCATTGTGTTGTCAAGACACCATTATCCTGTCAAACCCCCATGGTTTCTGCTGCCGATTGGCTGACTCCAACACCGGTATTCTGGGCCCAGACGTGCACTTGTAGTGTCGGCATCTGCATTGTATTAGCATCTGTGATGACCGATTTCAGTAACCAGAAGGCATCCCATTACATTTTTGGTTCTCAATGGTGGTTAATGATTGAGTGGTGGACATCGAATGCTTATAACTCAACAGCAGCGTTGAGAGTGTTGGATATAATGTCAACGGTTATGCGACACGGTAGCAGAGGTGTGAAGGGTGAGTTGAAGGTTCTTCAGATTGTAAGTAAGGTGGGCAGTCAAGGCAAGTATATACATCGGCGTGGAAAGTATTTTTCATCTGGCGACATCATCTTGGCTGCAATTCAGCTAGGAGCCAATTTTGTTACGATAGTATAAGTGCCCTGATTAATCGACTGAACGCTTAAGTTCACCACAAAGACAACGAAATGCATCCTCTGAAGTCATATCTGACTCGTTTGTTCTTGCTCTAGTTCTTGTACCCCACGATGACATCGCTGGGTCAGTATTAAAAAATAATGCATGCTTCATGTAACAAATAAACGTAACAAAAAGTGACAACCATAAATCAGGCAATGGGCGTAGGATGGTGTGGTGAGGGTGCAAAACAATCGCCATGACAAGATTATTTCAGATGTGGTATGCTTTTCGAGATCCAAGGCATGTTGAAATCTATTGAGCGATTAAACACATTTCAAATGTGTGAAGGAGGCTGAGAAAAATTCTGCAACAGGGGTAGGACCCCTTTTGGGAAAACGTCAATCAAGGTGCGGCTTTTGCTGAGGATCAGCCCGCTTGTACTGGAATGAGTATCTAATAGTCCGTCAAGATGCTTCCTAACGTTGTTGCATCATTTCCTTTTGCTGACAAAACATCGATTGTTGTCAACAGTGTCTCTACTACTGGAATGCATAGTCCTACATCGGCGCTTACGTCACTTACCTCTGTCGTGACCACATATTGAGGATAGTGTACGTATCAGCCAAGCAACCGCCAGCTGATGGTTTTGCGATCGAGCACAATAGTATTCTACTTCCATTCATTCCTACACTGCATCACAACTGTTTTCTTCTCCCTTCCAACGATGATTGCAGCAATACTGATGCTGACACCTAGAATGCGTGCACAGATCCAGAGGAACCGCCAGTTCAGACACGTAGTTGTGGAACTTCACACGTGGACAACCATCTAGCTAACAAGCCAATTAGTGCTGATTATTTCGATATCTTCGAGGATGAAATTGATCTATAGTCATCGTGTTCTTGCCAGGAGGAGTATCGATTAGCGCACTCATGCATCAAGCTCAACTTCAGCAGAACTGCTATCAACAAGCTGTTCAGAAACCCTACGATGGTACCCGTGAGCAACATCACTTTGTCCCACACTTTATTCCAATGATTGAACAAAATGTGCTACACAATGCACATTGACACTTGGAAATCCGGCAATGTGTGTCACAATCTTTGGCCGATCGAAACAACCTTTACAATGATGATTACACAGTTATCTTTTATCACAATCTTGTTGAATGCATTGAGATCCTCATGCAGGAGCCTGTATTCAGGGAATATATGTCATATGCTGCTGCAAAGGAAATCAATGATGCTGACGAACATATCTATTGAGAGGTGAAATCAAGCAACTGGTGGTGAAGTGAACTGGTACATCGGTTGAGTTTCATCATAGCTATGATGATTTTGACCGCTTCAATAGCTACGGTGGCTGCATGGAGCTACTATTGTCCCTTGATTCGGCAGTGCAGACCAGAGACTTCTTACAAACCATTCAGACAACATGAATGAATGGCCAGCATATTTGAGTCTCGGAAACATTGACTTGAAGATTGGATCAAAGCCTTTCAATCTTGGAAGCATACCAGCTGCCCTTCTTCCCATTCCTCCGAAATATCACTCTAAAGGAGATGGAATTCAAACTGCAATGAAGGAACAATAAATCCCCAATCGAGAGGTTTTAAGAAAGGTCTCCAAGCATATTTTATCTTCTCTCTACACACTTTCCAGCACTGCACAGCTTATGCTTCGTGGGGACGGTCGGATGCAGCAATGTTATCATCTCATCTGTGCATCGATGGCAAACTACTTTGAAAACATTCACTTTCACCCAATCTATTAGCCCCATTACCCTCTGTGGAAACCACCGAAATCGTTGTTTGAAGATGGGAATTCATTGTAGTGGCAATTATGAGACTATCGGCTCGACTTCCACGATGATACTCACGACTTAGGGAGATGAGACGGGGATGCAGAAAGCAAGACAATATCTGGAGGGTTGAGTGGTTGGATTCTCAGACGGTGTCTGGTGGGATATAAAATGCATCTCTCCAATGACTATTATCGTACCCGATATTCTTCATAACATCTATGTTAGTATCTTTAAGCATTTCAAGGACTGTATATCATCCTTCCTCACCCATCATTCAAGGATCGACAAATTCAACCAGCTCTGGCCGATGATGCCTTCATATCGTGGCTTCGCTCGATTCAACAAGCGATATAGCGAGGTGACTAAATACAGGGTTAAGGAAATAGCTGTTGTATGGTGGCGTGTGCTCGAGTAGACAAGTGTGTGCGGGCGTATGCGGAGGTGTGAAGATTGTATCGTGTAACGAGACATGTCGCTTCCACATAAGGTCGTTCGATGACTAATGGTGCTAACTACAAAAGAGGCAAGTTATATCATAGTCCTTGGCATAGTGATATCCGTACTCCCGATCAGCTCAACACTCCTCCAGGATGGCTATCACGTCCGTTTCAAACAAACACAGTAATCAAAACAGAAGAGGAGCCAATCAAACATCGTGGATCTCCTCGAAACAAAAATGCCCAATCAATTTACTCTCCGACGGCATTCCCAATGCCTTTTCCAGTTCCAATTCCGATACCATTTACGAGACCATTTCAGAGTCCAATCCCAATCATTCCCATCGCAGCACACTGCTTCAAGAAGGCAGGCTTTGGCAGTGGCTTTGTGAAGCAGTCAGCGAGCATCTCAGCAGTTCGTACATAGCTCAAGTCGATCTCTCCATCTCTAGCCATATCTGTAGCAAGATAGTATTTGGTCGCAATGTGTGCAACGGCAGTTCAGCGGTAGAATCTGTTCTTGATGTTTGCAATCAGTGACTGTGAATCGGAGAACACGTGAGGGATAGTCGGGATGCTGAGCTCGTTCAAGAGATGCACGATCTGTGTGAGTCTCATGCAGCCTACTCCAAAGGCATAGTATTCAGCATCGGTCGTGGACTGGGCAGTCGACTTCCGCTTTGTCGATCTCCAGTCAACCGCTCCTCCGAAGGCGATGACCAGTCCACTTGTCAATTTATAGTCATCCGGGCATCCAGTATAGTCCGAATCGACATAACATCTCAGTGCGCCTTCTCCTTCTCCTTCTCCTCTGAGCGTGCTTTCTCCAAGTGCTCCTCCGTGTACAGCCTCCAAGTGCTCCTCCGAGCGCTCCTCTGAGTGCTCCTCCGAGGCGCAGTTGCCAGTTCTTTATGGCATTGAGGTACCAAAACACACGCTTGAGAGCTACCATATGCTCATTGCTCGGGTCGTGATTGAACTGGCTGAGAACTCCGATGGCATATGCAATATTGGGTTACGTGGCGGTCATCACGTACATAAGGCTTCCTATCATCGATTGGTATATGGTCGGATCGCAGGCTTCTTCGTCGGGCTTCATCTTGTGAAGTTTCATTGCCATTGGCGTAGCAACTGGCCTGGACTCGTCCATTCTGAACTTCGCCAAGATCGTCCAAATGTAACTTTGCTAATGGATGTCGATCGTGTGATGCTCCCGATTGCATTCGATGTTGATGCCGAGATAGAAGGAGACACTCCTGAGATCATGCATCCGGAACCTCTTCTTTATCTGGTCCTTGATCTGAGCAATGAAGTCCTCGTTAGTAATGATAAGGAGGTCATCAACATACAGAACCATCGCAGCAACGACTATGTCTTGATCCTTATTATGAAGGACGAACAGTCGTCTGTCAACAGGTGATGCCTCGAATCCAATCGGGATCACGAAGTCCTTAAAAGTGCCGTACCAAACGAGCGCAGATTACTTTAGGCCATAAAGAGACTTTGTCAAGCGGAGTACCACCTTCCGCAAAGTCGTTGACCTCCCAGTTTGGACCAAATGAAAATATCCCTGCTGCAGGTGCATATAGATCTCTTCCTCCAAATCAACTCCCAAGAAAGCCGTGCATACATCAATTTGATGGATCTCGAGATCGTACTTCACAGCGCTGGCGAGTGCCAGCCCCCAGTGGCCCAAGCGAGCAGTCGGTGCATACGTAGCCTGGTAGTCGATGCCTTTGATTTGGTGATTTCCTCCACAGACTAGCCTGGCCTTGAACCACTGCACATTGCCTGCTCCATCGCGCTTGATCTTGTATACCCAGTTACTTGGCAAAGCTTTTCTCCCTTCCGGAAGCTCCACGAAATCTCCAAAGACTTGATGCTGACTAATTGCATCGAACACTTCTTTCATCGCCATATTCCATTTGTCGGCGAGCGAAGACTCCGTTGCTGCTTTGTAAGACTTTTGCTCGATCCCGTCCTCGTGATCGTCTGAGATCGCAGCTGCAGCGTAGATGGGAATCATATCTGTGAATTCCTCATCTTCGAGAGCCAATTGCGCAGACTCGGCAAATTTGCCAGCGCGGTTTCGGCGACTACCTTTGGCCAGCGGCTTCCATGCATATACAAGTGACGTCTCAAGGCCAGCCAATTCTCGTGACTTCTTCTTCGGCTTCGGAGGATCGGGGGGTGAAACGTTGTCCAATGGCTCCTCCGTTTGACATTCGGCTTGTTGGTTCTCGATTGGCTGTGAGGTTTCAGATTGCTTGGTGGGTGTCGGTTCTACGATGACATCTCTGTAGAAGTGCTTGTTCAAGATCGCTTCTTCTGCAGCATTCGGTGCTGTGTACCAATTTCCTTCTCTGAATGCCACAGCACTGGAGCGGTGAAGCATCTTGGCCAATGAATCGTATACGAAGTACTGCTTAGTCGATATGCTGTACCCAACAAATTTGGCAGGAGTGGCTCTGTAATCCAGCTTCTTTCGTTGTGCTTTCGGAACGTGGACGAAAGCCAAGAATCAGAACACACAGAGACGCTTCGAAAATGGCTTACACCCATGCCAGGCCTCGTACGGAGTCTTGCTGACTACCGATCGTGTCGGAGTGCGGTTCTTGAGACAGACCACCACTGAGACTGCAAACGCCTAGTACTTCTTCGAAAGTCAGGCATCATCCAGGATGCATCGTATGCGCTTCATGTTCATGCAGTTCGCCCATTCGACGACACCATTAGACTGAGGAGTGTAGGGCGCAGTCGTTTTCTTTAAGATCCCTTCTGATTTTAGGTATTCTGCGAATTTCTTGGAGGTATAATCACCGCCTCCATCTGTACGAAATCGCTTCACTTGCTTGCCCGACTCGTTTTCTCTAAGAGCCTTCCATTCTTTGAATTTCTCAAGGGCTTCCAACTTGTACTTCAATATGTACTCATCCGTATGCCTAGTGGCGTCATGAATGAAGAGCAGTGTATATTGACCTCCCCCGATGGCTGTTTCCAGGGGACCGCATATGTCCGAGTGAACGAGCTGCAGAGGCTCAATGGCTCAGAAGGTTGTGTGAGTAAACGGCTTTCGAGATGAATTGCACTTGATGCAGCTCTCGCAATCGCACTTCCCAGTCATCTTCGGAGCGTCGGTGACTGTCGGCAAGATCTCCAAGCCCTTTAGACCAATGTGTGCCAGGCGACGGTGGCATAACATCCGCTTCTCTGCATCATGCCGAGATGCATGCTCAGTCGTCTTAAGTGCCAGCAGGCAGCTGTTGTCCACATCGGTGTATTCGGTCGATTCCGGAGCTCGATCCAGAATGAATAGCCCATTGACCTGAGGTGCAGTGCCAATCAACTTGGCATGGCTATTGTAGAGGTTGATACCGTAGTGATTCACCGGTTAAACTTTGACGTCCTTGTCCATGATCTGAGACTGTGAGATGAGATTGAACAATCCCGGCAAATGTACCACTTCTTGGAGTATGATCATTTCCGTCTTTCCATCTGGCAGCTGGCAAGTCAACCTAACAATCCCATATCCGGATGCAAACGATGTGACCCGATTGTATCCCTTGACCTTCTTCGGATTCGGAGGATATTCGGTGTAGGTGATGAACATTGATCGATGGCCGGAGATGTGAGTCGTGCATCCGCAATCGATGAACCAATCACTGGATAAAGCATTTGAGCTGGCCACCATCCTATAGTTTTCGATCGTAGTGGTGACAGTCGAAGTAGTCTCAGTCAATGCTTTTGCTGCAGTGTCGGCAGCCTTTGGAGGATCACGACGTTGCTTGCTCAAGCAGTTCTCGGTGGTGTGCCCTCGCCGCTGGCAATGAAAGCACTTCCGGAAATCCTTCTCTTTCCTATCGTTGTCTCCCTTATTTTCTCTCTTATCATCTCTCTTATCCCTCCCTGGACTTCTGCCGCCTTTTCCGGCTTTACTGCCATAACCACCACTACCATCTTTGCCACCCTTCTTTGCAAAGAGCAGAGCTTCTGGAGCGAGCCCAGTCTCTCTCTTGATTGCAGCTTCCATTTCGACAAGCTTGGCGACGATCTCATCGGGCGTGGCGGTCATCGTCGCATTTTCGTCCAGCACGAGCTCCAGGAAGACTTTCCACTCGTAGTTCCTTGGAATCCCGCGAAGGAGGCAGATGATGTGCTCCTGCTCACTCATCTTGGCGATTGTCTTTGAACTGTCTGTATCGGCATCAGTGTCGGTGGTCGTTGGCCCTATGCAGAGATTATAATCCTTGACTTTCCGATCGATCCCTGATGCTTCATTGTCGACATCTCCGCAGTCCTGTAGCTTGATGCTGCAAAGGTCTTCCCTAATCTCGAAGATGTTGAGCTTTAGCTTTGACTTGTAGGCTGATGCTAGCTTCTCCCAAAGCGTCTTTGCATCATCGACGTCTGTGTATTCCACTTGGATCCTGGGCTCCATGCCCAGTAGGATAATCTATCTGGCAACACCATGGCGATTCATCCAGTCTTTGAAAGCGGCCTTCTCTGTAGCGGTCGCGTTTGCTGCTGGCTCTTCTGGCTTGTCGTCATATCCTTTCATGATACCATACACTTGCTTCGGCTCGAGAAGTAGGGCTATCTCGGTTGCCCATTGTGCATAGTTCGTGCCATTGAACTTGGTGATGGTGGTCGTAGTCAAACTTATCTTGTAGCGAGATGTTATATCTTGTATCGCTATCATCAGTTATCGTAGTCTCTTAGACTGTATGTTACTGGTGACATCCAGCAGCCGCCGTCAGAAACACCGCGGGGTGCGGGGTAATTGCTTCCCTTGTGGAGACACTACTCCGTGACGATGTTGACTTCCACCGAACAAACGAAAATGGAAATGTTGATCGTCGGTTCCCTTTTAAACACAAGGGCTCATAGCCTGTTGTACAGTGGCGTGTGCTCGAGTAGTCGAGTGTGCGCGGGCGTATGCGAAGGTGGGTCTATGGTATCGTGTAACGAGCCATGTCACATCCACATAAGCTCGATCGTTGACTAATGGTGCTAACTACAAAAGAAGTAAGTTACATTATAGTCGTTGGCATAGTGATATCCGTACTCCCAATCAGCTCAACAATAACAGCACTTCGGCGTGTGATTGGTCCAGTCTTCGTGGCGACTCTTTTAAACCTTTTGGTGAACCAAAGGATTCCCTTCACAGAAGCACTGTTGCACGTCGAGAACTTTTTCTATTTTCGCGTTATGGAACAGTACCTGTACTATACTGATGCCACGATCGAGTATATGAAGGATTATTTGGAGCAGATTCATTGTCCGACGGATGTTTGCATTTTAGTCCAGCCGATTAAATTCACAAAGAAGGTTCTTGGATGCCTTGAAGAGCACCGTACTTTGGACAAACAGAAGGATCAGGACAGTGACCCTGCTTGGAACAATCTATCTGCAGCTGCAAAGCATAGTTGTGTTGATGAAGACCAAATACAGGTCAAGTTACAAATGGCACAAAATCTTGTCAACGAATTGGATTTCAAATTTGTGAAGATGCAACTCCGGAACCACTTCTCTGTCAATATCCGCCAGCTTGGCAATCTATTGAATCTAAACTCTGCACTCGCAGAAAAAGCAATGGTGGATCTTCAACAAGCGTACCGACAATGGAATTGTCGTGAGGCCTACTTCCAGATTGTACAAAGTAAAGCCCGAAAGGAGGTGTTTCAGTATCGAGCGCTGAACACAATTTCTGGAAAACAATGTTGCGATGTTGATATGCCTCTTACCAAAGCGCCTATCAAGCGAACGATGAAAATCCCCCAACCAGAAATCAAGACCCTTGATGACTTGGCCGAGTTGTGTGCAATGCCAAAACGGGAGCTACAGAATTATATTGATTGGTATTTCAAGTGATTTGGCGACTTCACAGACTACGTCGTTCACCATCCATATTTCAGTCATCTCAGTGATGGAAACTACATTTGGTGCAACGCTGTAGCAATTCCAGTGGCGTATTTTCAATGCAATGAGCAAGCAGTTCATATGGTTTGTTGCAGTGGGTCCACAAGGTGGGGAAAGCATTAGCCAGCAAAAAATGATACGGTGCTTCTCAGGATGGGGACAAGTCCGGATAGCCACTTTAAGTCAACTGCTGGATGTATTCCGGCATGGTTGTTGTGTCTTTTCGTCGTCGAGGATGCTGAATTGAGCGTTAAAGGACTTTCTTCCTTGGTTCAAACCTTTCCAACAGAGCCAATATGTCAGACTGCTGGTATGGTGATCGTCACAGAGAGGCATCAACCTCCAATGCAACTCTGGTACGAAGGAAGCAACCATCGTAAGCCTTTTTTCGGCATCGGAACTACTCTTATCATAGGTACAAGCACAATCCAACATGCTGTATACCTTGTTCCACTGACACCTCAGCCAGATAGCACTTGGTGGTACTTGAGCAATACAACTGACTTGAATGCTTTCAATTAGTTTTACATGTAGATTATTCAACTTGATACCTGAAGTAATTGTTGCATTGATATATAGAAATCTCATGAGAGTTTAATCTTGGTGTCTTAATTTTTCTAATCGGAGTTTTGCAAGCTTGTGTATAATTGATTTCTCAATGGAATAAATAGTTAAGAATATTCTTGAAATCAATGAAACAATTCAAAAAACTGTCGAAACTATTATAATCTAGAGGACCAACATGGAAGAAACAAGTCCAATAAATAGGATTAATTGACTAAACACGTTTTTAAGATGTTGTGACAATGCTATCACATCATTGAACACTTCAAAGCTTGGTGAAGGATTGAAAATCAGTCGCTCCGAATATTTGTGGACAACGTGGAGAAGGATCTGTGCCTGGGGTCTATTTTCGGAAATCAATTTCACTTTTGGCTGATAATGAAGAGAAAATCTCCGCAAATTCAGACTGCCGCCAGGAGAGCACTTGTGGCATTTCGAAGTACTCGAGGTTCGCATGGTGGCATTGTAAGAGGACTTTATGATTTGCTTTCTTGAGGTAGTAATGCCAATATTTCATTGTCTCCATGTTGGTGATGAGCTCCTGTTTGTACGTGTCCTAGTTCTGTTCACCACCTGACCATTTTTGAGGCAGGAAGGTGACCAGTGTGGGAATGCTGAAACTATTGTAATGTTTGAGAATGGCACCTATGGCAAAGCTGCTTGCATTGGTCTGCAGAATAATTAGCTTTGCCAAACCAAATGGTTGAGGATGGGTGCATCTGTGAAGGTGGAGTTCAACGTCCAAAATACAAGTTCGGCATCCTGAGTCTGTTGGCTTTTGAGCTGTTTAGGCGTCCTGGATGTCTCTGCCATCTTTAGCAGATCTGATTTCGGTGTTGTTACTGTTGCATATTTTCTAATCAACTGCCGGTAGAAGTTTGTGAATCAAACAACCACCTGCACATCTCTAATTAACTGCTGGGTTGGCGAAGCCTCGATCGTCGATATATTGTCTGATTCCATGCCGATCCCATCTGGACTGATGACGAACCCGACCAAGCCACCTTTTGAGAATCCGACATCGGGCTCTGTGGCATTGGCGCAAAAGCAAAATTCTCGCAATGGTTCAAGTACTTTTTGTATCTGTTCTTTGAGCTCCTCCTCATTGGTCTAGTATATCAGTATGTCATTGAGGTAGCACACAGCAAAGTTGTTGACAAATGGCCGTAAACAGTGGTCTATATATGCTCAGAATGGGGCTAGCGCATTTGAACTCACAAACATCTTGACTTGCGATTGGAACTGCCCGTACCGGGTGCAGCACACTGTTTTGTACTCTTCGCCCTGAATCATTCACATGAGCTGATAGGCATTCTGACGGTGGTGCTTGGTGAACATCCAAGCTCTGCACAACCTGTCCAGCATCTCCGGAATCAGTGAGAAAAGATATTGGTTCTTCACAGTGGCTGTATTGAGTGCTCGGTAGTTCACACACAGTTGTAGACCGCCATCATTCATCTTCACAAAAAAGTTAGGTACTGCGGCCCGCCATGATGCACATTGGATGAATCCATTGGCTAGGTTTGTTTCAATGTAGGCCTTGAGAGTGTTGAACTTGAGTTCCGAAAGTTTAAACATTTGGCCATGTGGTAAATTCAACCCTGGTCCTAGATCAATTGCGTAGTCATTTGGCTGGTGTGTTGCAAAAGTGTCCGCCATATCTAGGGTTAGCAACGGGTCAGGGTAACCCGCCAGTGGTCCGGGTTGGGACCGGGAACAAGGTTCAGTTCAGATCCAGACCCATCCAAAAAACCAAACCTCTCTGTCATGGCAGGGTTGGTACCCGGATCAGACATAGACCCACGGTTTTTTGGCCGGATTTATCGTATAGCCAAGCCTCATTTTTGGGAACTCAGTTCTTTGCCTCCAATTGAGTGTTTGAGTTGTGATTGTGTAACAGTATGATATATACATAAAAGATACAGCTTCAGATGCTGTTTCACTTCCCCTTTCGTCAATTTGTGATCCGATCACTATTCGTACAATCGCTTGGAAAAACCCTTCTTTCTCGGCATTATTTCACAGCAACTCAATGAAGAGTCATCAGATCGCAAATTGGACAATTGGTGGTGAAAGAGCATCCAAAACTGCATCCTTTAGATATATATCATATTGTGATACAATCACAACTCAAATACTTAATTGGAGCCAAAAATCTGCATTTGCAAAAATGTTTAACCACCCCAAAAACTGCAGGTTCAGTGTGGTTTGGTGTTTTGATGGGGTAAAACCTGTTGCAACAGTACCAGTTTGGTTCCAACCCAGGACCGGAACCGAACCGCAAATTTGGAATTGTTCCTAACAATTGCTATATCTTTCCTGGTTAGGGCTACATTGTCCTTGAATCTCACAGAGATACTCCCACTGTGATCAGTACGTACAGTACCTGTTCTGGCATCTGTGTGTTAGCCTGTATCGCCAACTTGGAATCTGGAATGATGGGGAAGGAAGATCCGGAAATTTCAGAGTGGTTCGTTAAAAGAAACTGACCACACCAGGCCAGTCCACAACTCCCATTGTGACTTGGCAAGCCAGCAGCAGTCATTCCACCATTCACAGACACTCTTCTGCCGCAATAACTGCCGCTACACCCTTTTGCTCATCCAGTGCATTGGGTTGATAGTCTCAGTCTCACCTGGATTTTCCAAAGTGGTTACAACCATAGTCACTCCCAGCGGTCCACTGCATTCCCGAATTTGTAGGGCAAATGTCTTGATGTTGTCAACGCTTGCTAAGACATTGTCAAATGCGATTGCTCCAAGAAATTCAATATCTGGACTAGGACTGTCCTGACTGCTCTCCTATGGTTTTCAATCTGGATCCACAGGGATCTCCAGTGTCAAGTTATTTACCAGCATACTTCCACCAATATCCGGCAGCCGTATGTTAGTACATTTGTAAACTTGATTTTCCTACCACTACACTATTATACCTGATCTGTGTGACTCCCCTTGGCAACTTGGGGTTCTTGATGAAGTTGATTTACTGGCATCCTGGCCAATCGCTGGCTGGAGGGGTTTCAAGCATCGTAATCCCAGTACTATATTGTATGCCCTTATTTGGACAACCAGCACCTCCAGTTCATCGAATGTGACTAAAAGATACTTATATTAGACCATCCTTGCCATCTTCCGGCTCTCCCTCCCATGCGTACTCACCTGACCATCAAGGCCGTGGTTTGTGATGTTGGCTGGTTCATGGGATATTCCGAGACCATTGAGAAATGGTGGGGACATGACGATGGTTCTAGTGCCCCAGTCAATCAGTGCACATATTCGTTGCATCTCTCCAAGTTGATTCCGTATCCAGACTTGATTGAAAATGTACGATGAATCCGGTCTTGCTGTTCCACACAAACACTGATATGACATGAGAGATTTCGGGCTCTCGAAGACAACCATCAGTCTTAATGAATTCCAATGCAGGTTGATTTCTGCTAGAGTTGCCATCAACGCCCACCTACCGAATGACGCAATCCTAGATCTGATTCATCCATCCTCTCGTGCTAAGCTCGATACCATGAACGGTTAGCTAGTGGACTAGTTGTTGACAGTCGAAGGAGCATTGGCCTTTGATTTGTTTTCCGTCTCCTGATGGAGCAAGGTTTATGGGGAAGCTGGCAAGTGTAAATTTTGTGCACCAGAATGTTTCATGTTTGGGTGACCTGCAGCATATGCATATTCCTTCCGACTTCCAAGGTTCAGAGAACTCTGGCATGACCCAAGGTGCAGGAGCGTGTTTCTTATCGTTGTCCGACTTCAACTTGTCAGTCGTCGGTCCTTTGGCCCGCTCAGATATGGATGGTCGGAATCTGCATTTCTTGCCGCCTTGTTGAGCTTATTCTCCTGACTGCTTTTGTTGTCGATGTGGCTGCTGCTGTCGGGGTGTTTTGCGGTCCAGCTTGACTTCTGAATCGGCAGCGCGGTCAACAAGCACTTCCATACTGTCAAGGTTTCCATTCTTTTGGGTCAACAGCTTCATCTTGGACTTAAGTCCTGGTCGTTGTCCGCTCAAAGCAATTTTGTAACCCTATTTGTTATCCCACGGGAGCCATCCAACTGCTCTCCACTTTGCTTTGATTCCGATTGGGATAGACTCTCACTGGTTCATTCACACCTTAGAGGAAGTGAAATATACACTTCATGGCCGCATTGAGTTTTCGGTCCATGTGGCAATACATTTTTTGCATTTCCTCCAAGAAGGTATCAAAGTCATCCAAACCGGGATGTTGGTCTCTCCATTGGTCTTGAAGCCACTCTTCCAGGTCCGTCATCTGTGTCTGTTTCTGTGGCAGCTGCGGGTGGCTGTTCAATTTACTGGGAAGGCTTGCAATATATTAAGCTTTTTCTAGAACTCTGGGGGGGACTATGTGCATGTGGGGTTGGAAGTTAGATCGTAACGTGTCAAGAAAGTTATCAAGCTCCATTGCTCTGTCGTAGTTCCGTTGTAGATAGGTCAGATTGAAAATATTCATTTTCATTGCTTCTGATCGAATAGACACTATGTGGCATTCAAAGGTGGCCTCCATCTGTTCGGCATTTTGCCCGCATAGTTGAGTATTCAGTTGAATTGCATTGTTCAGCATTTGACTTTGTTCTTCCATCACCTATCGCAGAGAGCTGATCTCGGATTGAGTGCTACGCCCAAGCTCACTCGGATTTTGACCCAGAATGTTGCTTGGGTTGTCACCCACAACATCCCTCAGGTTGTTCCCTACGTAATCGCTCAGGTCATCGTGACTGTTGGTAGTGTTTTCATTGTTGTTGTGATCATTCTTGTCATGCCTCTCAACCTCCGGATGTACAGAGGCTCATCACGTGAGAATAGGGGGTGCTCAGCCGAGAAGAGTTCGTATGTTGTCCGTGCTTGAAATTATATCAGCCAAGCACATGTGACATCTGGCAGCTTTCTTAGTAGGCATAATGAACAATTCACTGTGGAATTGACAGGCAACCTGTTCATTTGCAGTCCATTGTGTCATTCATTGACGATAGGGGTACAACTTCAGTATTCTCGTAAGTGAAACATATCCGATATACGAAGAATCGAATACAATGTATGGGCATGTATCCGTATGTTTGACTGTCGATGGATGATGTGGCAATATGGTTGCTTACAAGAATGTGTGAAAATGTATTGAGTATAGAGTCATAAGATATTCGATAGCATTTTATGTGTCGCAGTGGTGACTGGTTTACACTTGCACTCATGTGGCCTTGGGTCATGTACCCCAGTTACATGTAGTTGGATTCCATCCAATCAGATTCTCCAATTTCAGAAATATTTGCCCACCTTAAATATGATACTGGCCCTTTTGAAGTAGTGCATGGTAATTCATCAATTAGTATTACATTCTCAAGTTCAAGATTATGCAGTGGTGGTTTCAACAGTGTAAAATAATCTGTATTGTTTCGCTGATTCTGTGGCCAGGTTCATCTGTGTTGTCAAATAGACAAGGATGATGTTTATTGTACCAGTCAGACCAATTGTTCCACTGGCAAATCTGGTACATGAAAGACCGGCATCAGAATGAATTGACAGCATATGGTGTGTAAATCATCATGTGGATTTTGTGAGGTACTGGAGAGTATATTAATTAGAATGCCTAAAGTAAGGTGTGGAAAGGTAAGTTAATTTTTCAAATTGTACCATTTAAAATAGACATTACAGTAAATCCTCCCAGAGAGTATGTCTCCAATTTTGATGTGCAACATCTATGTCTTGGGGACACAGACAATAATCCAAATAGCCCATACATTGACACATTCTTATTATTCGGTATAATAGCATTTTGAAAATAAAACTGCACTCCACAAACTGTTCTTGTATTCTAATTCACCATTTCTGAAGCATGGAGAAATTCCAAACAGGTAGTTTTGAAGCACCCACAATTAAATTGACTTGCAGTCAGCCCGACTTGGAGGATCTGGAAGCATCCTAAATGATTGGTGTGTTAGATCAGACCTTCTGAGTTGGTCAGTTATAACTTCCCAACAGTTTCACAGATTGCTGATGAAAATCCATAGATGCACTCGGAGGCCATGACCAAGCAGGTTTTGGGATGGATTTGGAGGCTATAATCAAGCAAGTTTGGGGATGGATTTGGAGGGCATACACAGGAGATCTTAGAGGATGTAATGGAGCGTGTGTGGAGATCCACTTGGATGCCTCAAGCAAACAAGTGTGGGGATGCACTGGGAGACCATGAGCATAGCAGTTTAGAGATGCAGTTGGGGGTATAGATTGTGAAATCAGGAAGGCTGAAATTGAGTAAGTTTGGAGATACATGTGGAGGCCAATATGGTGTGGAGAGCAGAAGTGAAATAACCAACAATCCCTATTGTCTGTTGATTTAAAGAGTCGGAACACTTCGGACTTAGATCTGGAAAAGAAGCAAGGAAAATCTCCCTGCCGACCATCAGAGCTTCAGCCTGAAGTCTTGCCCCTGTACTAAGGCAATGTATGCCACTCAGTATGGTGTATGTGGGGCTAACAAGGGCAGGTAAGGCGGATGGGTGCAGACATAACTGGTGGGGGTGTGGCAAGATCGATAAGGTCAGAAAGCCAGTGGCTTTAAATCCACATCCACCAGCATTACAGGAAACGATAATTAAGTGGCCAAACTCCTTGCCAACAGACACTGCAAACTACGAAATATACTTCACTGTAGTGATTGATCGAAATTGAATGTGTAGTGAAGGCTGGTTTATCTGGAAGTGGTCGATCTGCACACAGTTTATCAGAAGGTAGTCAATTTCAAGGTGATGGATTATAAGGAGGTTTATCTGGAGGTGGTTGATCTTGAAGGGGTTGAACCTAAGGTGGTTGATCCTGAGGTGAGTGACCTTGCAGTAGTTGGTCTTGAGGTGATTGATTGTGTGGTGGTTGAACTGGCGGTAGCTGCTGTCGAAGTGGTTGACTCAGTGGCGATTGAATCCGAGATTGTTCATTGGTGAGGTGACGTGACAGGAGCTGAAACAGTATTCATTAATTCCCTTATATTCATGGAAATTCAGAGAGTGGGGTAGATTATAAACTGCCAAGAAATGGGAAATGAGAGATGTGAAACAAGCCGGGAGTGGAACAAAATTCACATTGTATTGATGCTGCACTCAGTGTATTCTGCACTCAACATATTATGTACTCAGTATTATCTGCACTTTGTGTATGCTGTACTTGGTGTATGTTTTACAAGGTGTACAGTGTACTGTGTGTATACTGTACTAGATATATACTGCAGTTGTTGTTGTTGTTTATTGACAGTGTATTTACTCTAGTAAGAGTATGACAGGCCCTGATCTCCCACATCCGATGAGGGAGCCAGTTAAATAGCAGAGCTCCCGCCTGTTTCATTTCATCCCCACTGACAAAAGAACAGAAAAGTCAAAATACAATGTGATGTAATGTAACAATCCGACCACTGTGTCCTCAATGCCTCACCCTGGCAGGAACATCCTAATGTTTGTGGCCACCAGGAAGTCCAATACTGTTCTCATCACACATGTCCATGCAATACAGCTCCGGTAGCAGTGGCCACCGCCACCGGACCTCTTACTGGACAATAGCTTTCCGACCTTTTTCTACTGTTGCCACTATGGATGGTGTATGCTGTACTGGAAGTATGCTCTGCTCAGGGTATGTTGTTCTTAGTGTCTGCAATCCATGGTGCATTCTGTACTTGGTATATGCTGTACTTGGTGTATGCTGTACTTGGTGTATGCCATACATGCTGTATGCTGTACATACTGAATGCTGTATATGGTGTATGCTGTATATGGTGTATGCTGTATATGGTGTATGCTGTACATGCTGGATACTGTACTTGGTGTATAATGTACTTGGTATATGCTCAACTTAATGTATACTGTAGTGGGGGTATGCTGTGCTAGATGTATACAGTACATGGTGTATACTCTGCTTCATCGGGAAAACCTTCAGTGCAACTGTAACTGACATATATTATCCCAGTTACCGCTGTATTACGGTTGTTTGATATCAATTATGACTGCTTACCATGTATGATGGCCAGTAGAGAGGACTTGTGAAAATGTTATGTGAGTGTGACTATATGTAATATCGAATTACAGAATGAAGCAAATGTCTCAAACTGCATGCATTCCGTCAACCCCCTTTTTTCAATTGTCATCTCCACCACCATCACAATCACCACCATCACAATCACCACCATCACAATCACCACCATCACAATCACCACCATTACAATCACCACCATCACAATCACCACCATCACAATCACCACCATCATAATCACAACCATCACAATCACCACCATCACAATCACCAACATTACAATCACCAGCATCGGGTATTTTACATTTCGATTATTCTTCTATCAACTTGATTTAACACACCACTACCAGCCAAGCCTGATCCACCTCAACCATCATGCTCCAAGGAAAACCGCTTTCACCCCAACCGGCGAAGCCCGATCCACCGCTACCAGCATGCAATCACTGAAGCCACTTTCACTGCTCCCAGCAAAGCCCGATCCACTGCCAACAACTTGTATCCAGCAAAGCCAGTTGCATCCCTAGCATCGAAGCCATATTCACTGCTACCAGCGAAGCAAGTTTCACCCCTACCAGCGAAGCCAGATCCACCGCTAACAGCATGCTCCCAGCGGGGCCAGTATCACCCCTACCATCGAAGTCAGATCCACTGCTACCGGCGAAGTTAGTTTCACCCCTACCAGCGAAGCAAGATCCACCGCTACCAGCTTGCTCCCATTGATGCCAGTTTTGCCGCAACCTTTGAAGCCAAATCCACTGCTACCAGCAAAGCTAGTTTCATCCCTTCCAGCGAAGCCAGATCCACCGCTACCAGCTTGCTCCCAGCGAAGCCAGATTGTCAGAGAGGTGAGAGTGAGAATTCCACTGCTACTGGCTTGCTCCAGCGAAGCCAGATCCACTGCTCCCAGTAAGGCCAGATCCATTGCTCCCAGCGAAGCCAGATGTACTGCTACCAAAGAAGCCAGATCCACCGCTAACAGTTTGCTCCCAGCGAAGCCAGATTGCCAGGGAGGTGAGAGTAATCATTCCACTGCTACCAGCTTCCTCCCAGTAGAGCAAAATTCACTGCTACCACCGAAGCTAGTTCCACCCATACCAGCAAAGCTAGATCCACCACTACCAGCTTGCCCCCAGCGAAGCCAGAGTGTCAGAGAGGTGAGAGTGACCATGTCAGAGCAGTCAGACAAAGCATGTCAGAGGTTGGAAAGTGAATATGTCAGAGCTGTGTGAGCGAGCAGATTAGTGGTGAAAGTGAGCATGTCAGAGTTGTAGTGGTAGCAAGTATGTCAGAGTTGCAGTAGATGCGAGTATGTCAGAGTTAGAGTGGAAGCGAGTATGTCAGAGTTGTTAGATTGAGCATGTCAGAGTTGTGGGACTGAGCTTGTTGGAGTCATGAGAGTCAGAGTGTATGCTTGTCAGAGTAGTAAATACATAAGTAACTCTTGAGTATATAGTATAATCCATAAATTGCAGTATATGATACATGCGCTACAGTTGTATTACAGTAATAATTCAGTTATGCTATCAGTACATTATAGGTGTATTATCATGTGTTACCAAAAACAGCTCTAGGGTGTTTTGCATTATTTGGCGTTATTGGTGTTGAAGGAGGTCATGGTAGGCCACATAGCTTATGGTAGATTACACATAACAGAATATGTTTTCCTGACATTGGTGCAAGTCTCAAATAGTATATGCTGAACCAGGTGTTCACTCCTGATTATTGCATGAACAGATACAGAGTCAGGGCATTACTATATCGTCCACAGGGATCATAGTGTTGAGTTTGAGGATGAGATATGAGATACGATGGGGCAAATTATATTTAGAAACAGGGATGTCACAAATTATTTTGTACAGGTGAATTTACCATTCTGAAACTGGTAAATTCAGCCACCAATTCCATGCCACAGTATCACAATAGCAATTTATCGAAGCATTTAAGGAAGATTGTATCTTTGTTTGATCACATTCGATCGTATACTTCATAGTTTTGGCGAGTTTATACACCATCACATGTTCTCATCCACCATTCTACCATCCTTGTGGAATGCAAAGTACTATTATCTGTTTCAATCTGTGCATGCCATCATGATGAATAGACACCAAGTAAAGAAGGTACTGAGTACAACATGGTCCAAACAAAACATCATCTCCTAATGGAATGCATCATCAAAATGTAAAATGGTTTGGAAGTTATAGGTGAACAACTCTGCAACTCTGAACAGCCACAATGATCCTTTCAGATGCTTTGAGATGCTCCCAAATCGGCTGAATGCAATGCAATGTGCTCTCAGGTGTTCAAAGACAACATCACCAGTGCTATTCAATGATACGGAAGTTGTGGATCAGAATACAAGAATATTCTGCAGAGTGTATAGTTGTCTTAAAAATGCTACAAAATGAAAGTGTTACAATGTGCAAAGTTCAGAGCTATTGGGAGTATTGGGAGTATTGGGAGTATTGGCCGTGTCTCCAAAAGTATTTCTGTGCACATCGAACATGGAACCATACTCTCCAGGAGTGATGTTTTGATTCAGGCCTTGTAACATAATTAACAGTCCTGTAGGTATCTAAAACCGCTTGAAGATTTATAAGCCATATGCTATCGATTGTATCTAATGCAGCATTCTCTCACACCAAATGTGCCCGTCCAACAATTTCTCTGACAGGTACATTATAGATAGTATCAGTCAGTTTGACAACCCGAACAAACCTGTCAACACAATCAGCCCAACTATGCAGATCTTTGTACTTTGTTGGAATCACCACCACCACATATTACTGAGCTTGAGGACATAATTTCCATTGTTGCGTGATGTTGCACCACTTGGAAATGGGTGATATCGTTTTTCCGGTAGGCAGCCACTCCTGAAATTGGAGAATCTGATTCGGTGGAGTCCTGGTAAAGTATACTACAGAAAAAGAAGGTACACAGCATTGGAAGGTGTTATCAACATCATTTTTCTTAAATTGGACCCAGATGGTATGAGATTCAGGCATGATCCATTGGTTGGAATCAGTGTATACTACCTTACAATCAAGTCTCAGACACTCAACAGATGTAGGGCAGTGAAATAGTTGACGGTAGTTCACCGGCCAATTTTGAGGTTTAATAAATATTCTGCCCATGACTACATTCTGATCATATCCGAGCATCAGTCAACAAACCTTGTGTCCCCAGTCCTCCTCAATTTGTGCACGGAATGACTGACCAAAGTTGGGAATTCTGAAATTTTCTGATTCGTCGGTGAGTGAGGTTAATTCGATAGTTCTGCACATGCTGCGGACATGGCTTTCTCTCATAGGATGTACCTGTTGTATTACTGGGGGGAAAAATAGCTCCTTCTAACAATGCTGGACATGTGGAAGATGGGCTCTGCAAGTGTTTCGCAGTTTATCGGTAGCGGATAGAAGGTTGAAATCCTTTGGAGAGTCAATATCACACCAGCCTTGGAGGGCGAGATGAGACAGTGTTTCCTCCATATAGTTAAGACCGGTATGCTGGTCATTGTGCTTGAGTATGGGTCGAATGTAATTGACTTTATCTGTAGATTGTTATCCCTCGGTCACGTTGCCGATATGTAGTTGTTCCGAAATTTGAGTGGTGGGATTGTCACTGGAACACATTCGCCGAATTGACATTGTTATATGGCTCACAAGATGCATTGTTGGGTATCCGAAATGTATCACAAGCTGTTCGATGGTTTTCCGGAGTTGCTGAATCCCAATTGCCTGCAACCAACCCTTGTATTGAAGATCAATTCCATCTTGAAACGCATCTGCTCATTCGAAGTGATACCATAAATGTCACTCTGCAGCTGATTTGCAATTCAGTCCATATCAGGGATACTTGGGGGTTGGATTCAGTCTCACCATCAAATAGACAAACCCGAAATTCCACACTCTTGTCGGTGGTCATGTTTGCTGCTCCATAAACCTCTTCTGCTGCTGCAGATTCCATTGTGCCAACATCATTGGCGAATGTGCATCTTGGACTGGTTGGTTCAGTTACAACTTCCTGCAATAGTTGTCGCTTATGATGTTGGAATAACTTATCAAAAAGCTTACTTTTTGCAAGTGTCACTCGATGGATTTCCCTCTCCAGTTGTTCTTCTGCACTCTGCCGATCAGCATATGACCATTTGGTTGCCGCTTGTCAGGATCTATTCAGGGGTACCTGAATATGCCTTTGTTTTGTTGTTGTAACCTTTTCAGCCCTGTACACCTGAATCTCAATTGCAGCACAGATTATATGAATCATTTGTTCTCGTGACTGATGGAATTCTCAGGCCAACAATTCTCCACTTCGGCCTTTGCAGACTTCCAGATTTTCTGTTCGTGAAAACCACCCTTCTTCTTGTATAGTCTCTTTAGCGCATCATCTGGTGCTGTCAGGGATAGATCAGTGTGATTCTGTTGGATAACAAGTAGAGAGAATTCACATAATGCCCACACTGCTCCCATCACCATTTCATCAGAGTCTGTTTCTACCGCAGTTTTCCTGTCATTCTTGGAACAGTCAAGAATTCGAGTGCAATTCACAGCCAGTGTTCTGATCATTCCCCAGATCTCTTTTCCCTGCCAGGAGCTGCATATCATCGACTCAAATGGTTTAGTAAAGCGCTGGAGGCCAGCATATCAAGGTACTGAGTTGAATCAATTGTCAAATTGATCGTTAACATTTCTAGCTATCAGGTATATGAGCAGCCAGTGCAAGATGTCTTTAACTAAACCCAAGAGCAGCTGATGCAATTCATCTGGCCGCCAAAGCCAATAGACATTGCAGAGAGACTATTGCCAGAACTGGTTGTGGATGGAATGAACCCCAAGAGTGTGCAGAACATCGACAGTAGATTCATCCAGAAGCTCCGAGTAAACATCCAGAGCTCTTGGATTATCGAGTAGTTGAACAGTGGAATGTCCCATTGGCGCACTGTTACGATTTTCACACATCGGGCATGAGCCATTTGATACTTGAGTGCCCATGATATGTTCTGGATAATCCCCAACCCAGGTTGCCAAAAGAGGATAACATTGTCTCTGGAATCTATCAGCAAAATTCCTTGTCAAGTCAGGACCAGATATGTCAATATTCCCCAGTCGGGACAGCACAGTTCCAACCACAGAAAGCCATGCCTCGTCAGTATCTTTGGCACCTTTTGGGGGACCATGGAACATACCAACAAGAATCTAGGTGCGGGTTGTAGGTTTGCAGCGGATATCTTTTTGACTATTACCAATCGTGCGATACAGTGGCAAGGCCTGCTGATCAGCTGAATAATTAGACAACTGAATCTCGTTGGATGCACATATGACTGGCACAATCGTCGCTCTGACAGGATGCTAATCATGCGTATCCCACCACCAATCAGCCGTCTTCTTCGCACTGTATATTGCATGATTTTCCAAGTCTATTAGGCGCACCGTTTCAACATCGACATGCTCCTGAAATGGGAGATTTGCCACAAGGAACTATACATATGTCACAATATCGCTGTAGCATAATCTTCCGAAGATATGGGAATGATCTTCAATGCAACTATCATCGCCAAGCCCAAAATCGAGTTGAGAGAGAAGCTTTCACAGAGCATTGGCTGATGGGAATGATTCTATTTTGAAGTTGGCCTGTCCACACCTCAGATGTTGATCTCTCCATGTGTTTGTTTGCTGGCTAAATGTTTGAGCCTGTTGAAAGTCGTGGGCTGACAGAGAATGATGCCATGGATTCCATTGTCCTGAGTACTTGCCATTCTTGTTGTACAATCCAGTTGCTTTACAATTTGCTTTCCCTCCTACATTTTCCACTCCAACTACCTGTCTATCTGTCTTCGTCTTTGTTGGATCAGGTGTCATGTCAGATAAGGCTTCCGAGGTTCATAGGTACATCGTCGGGAGTAACTTCAGGTGGTGGCGCACCGAGTACATAGTCTGTGGTTAGATCATTAGTTGACTAGCATATTGATGGCCATTCAGGGGCATTAACTGAAATTGAACCATGATGGCTCGGATTCATCCCAGCCAGTAGGAGGTTAAATCCCGTCAGGTAGTATCCCTTGATTCATCGACACTGGGTGTCATTGTTGATAGTGAGCGTCGAGTCGGTTGTCGTCAAATGATTTCTTTTTCCAGACAAAGCACTCAACATGTTTCTGTTAAGTGTTGACCATATTCGAGGAATGGTCAGTGAACACGTATTCGGAAGAATGTCGATTCTGCTTCAGGGGGTAATTTAGAGCCTCAGAGACATTGGTTTGAAAGTGAGCTAACTAAAGAGAGTGTATCACAGCTGCATTGCACCCCGCCAAATGCGGGGCAAAATAATATCGCCTTACCATCAGCTATCTTTATAAACTAGGATATATATATCATATCCTGCACAATAATCATGCACATCATCTGCTGAAGGTCGTAACCAGAGAAGTGAAGATTCCTCTTGTCATCTCTGCAATCGCCATGATGGGCCTTTTATTATACTATGCCATTGCGGCATTGTGAGTTTATATCTACGCTCAAGCCTCTGAGCAGCTGATGATGACGGTAGACCATCTTACTTTAAAGAATAGGTGATCTTTGGAGATAGTTCTATGTCCGCGCAATGATGATCAAGAACTGATAGGATGGTTGCTTTAGTAACAATCCTTGACTGGAGAATGGAGCGTGAGGAGAACAATGATGTTTAGACAAGGAGCTCAATAGGAAGCAAGCACTGTTGCTGCTCGACTCACAGGCCTTCTATTGAATGAGGTAGCAAGGTCATACACACACAACTAATGTGTAATATTCTTCGTCGTGCTAACTGTCATACTGGATATATTTCTTGTTGGGTTGCTGGGGGTGTCATATCATATCCCTTCGATGATCTGTAAAGTCATGGAATCGTTCGAAGGTGAGCACCTATCCAATATGATAGTATTTGAATTCCAGCATATTACAATGAAATACTGGATGCATGTTATTAAGGTTTCTTTTTCTCAGCCGGGTTGGTTTGATGCATTAAAGGTGGGGTGAAATGCCTCAGATCATGGGAACACAATGGGATATAAGATACCCTTCATTCCGCCGAAGGTCACTGCTACCTGCAATATACTCAACCATACTGTGATATATTCTGTATCACTTCTTGCATCAATAGTAGTTTACCTCCATCTTTGTTCACAGAACATGTCGATGAACAGACATCCAGTAAAGGCAGCGAATATGGCTCGTCCACGTCGCGTATTTGGGACGGAACAATGCCATAAGGTTAATTCAGAATCATCGGAAAATAGTTCACAATCTAGAACTGGCAAAGACAGTCGATTTGGGGAAAAACCAATCAATATCATCCATCGCATGGGTATGGTTACCAGCAATCACAGCCACCAGATACAGGCGCTCCACAGTGTTATCAGCACTCTCAATTCAACATGACAGACAGTTCGCAATGAACCACCAGTACAAGACAAGGATATCCAAGTCATAAGCCACAGTGGCAAGGATATGACCTCCGCCAAGGTGGTTATGGTGGGTCTCAAATGGTCCCCCCCTCCGCATATTCCAGGACGAGAGTTGTCATCTCCAGGTGCACCAAGAGTGCCTCCAAGACTGCCGGAAAATCATCCAGTCAATCTGCCAACACCATTCAGCTCTAATCCCCCACATGAATGTCCTTCCAGCGTACCTTGGGGACTCCAGATTAGCCTCCCAACAAAAACATGCCAGCTGCCAGCGGAACCATGGAAAGCACATGTCGCACGGATTGCATTCTCTCCTCCATCGCCGGTGATGTCCGTCCACAAATATGATTACGATGATGAGAACAACGTTTCATCGAGCCTGGGCAGTGCAGAAGGCAAACTGCCATTCAACCTGACGCAGACCAAATTCTGCTTGAAGCAATTTCCAAAACAAAGGGGCAGGCCAACTATAGTGCGTTCATATAGTGGAAAAAAATTGGGTGGCTGGTTTCTTGGAGAAGAATTATCAGCCCATAATCCGGGGGCAGAACAGTTTGAAAGAAGTACGAGATTACCCCTATACTGGGAGACAGTAGTTTGAGAGTGTTTGGAGGTATTGGAAAACTGGCTATCATTGGATAATTTTTGATGATGCCGAATGGATTAGCCCGCAGTGGGCTGAGATGTTTTTGAAGAAATGTGCAGATGAAATTTGGAAGGCAAGGAAAAATGGAAGATGAGGCCACCAGTGACCGGCAACTGATTTGGGCTAGCGCGCGAGCAAAAAGGCAACAGCTTATCTCCCCAAGCTTCCAAATCCAACATGCATTGTTGTGATTCGCTGGGCATCAAATGGCAAGAATTTCGTGCTAGCCCTCACACACCTCCTACCCTCGCATTCAAACGTGAGGCACTGGGAGGAGTTGATTGATTTCATTGGCAAAAACGAAGTCCCGTAAGAGCCATTCATTATGGCAGCAATGATCTAGTGCACCTTGGAACAGGACAAAATAGAGGAAGACTGTATGGGATTATATACAAACAGGCAAATGATATTGGACTCCATATATGGCCAGATTTCATACAACTGTTGTGGTTCAGAGGATTTCAAGTTGATACTTGTACAAAATCCGACAATATTATTATTCGAAATTAAAAGAGCTACAGGGAAGGAGATTGCCGAGCACATAATTAGACTCACAAAGGTCATCCCTGAAAGCTGTGTCAAAGTGAGATGTGTGCAACTGCTAACCATTTCACACAGACTTTGGAAGGTTTTGAACCAGGTGGAAGGGAGGAGAGAGAGGAAAATGGTGGGCAAGCAAATGATACTAGTATTGATGTATGTTGTGATTGAAAGAATAGAGTTGATTGCATTACATGTAAATATATTCGTACCAATGGATGCTTGTCTGTGAAATACCTAACATTGTGATGAATTTCAGGAGCGCCAGAATATGAGCCCTTCTACCCAGCTACATCCACATAACTGAAAGAGATCACTGTGGACGAAAAGAACGCAGAGAAAGGTGCAAGGGTGGTTTAGGAGTAAGTGGAGGATTGTGAAAAGGTCCTCGATCCAGCAAATACCAGCTTAGTATTGAATATGGTTCTCAGTACAATCAACAACGAATTTAAACACAACTGTCGTGATGAAGCAGTCAAGGTGCTGAATGCCCATACTATTCATCAATCAACAGATGACCGTGTTCCAGGCCACTGTTAGACCGAGTTTGTGTAAAGTACGTCATCACGTGGTGTGTGTCAGGGCTGGCAGCTACTATATAGCCTATGTGTCATCTTAGACTTTGACTCAATCAATCAATCATCTCCACAGGTTCATAACAACTAGTTATCAGCCCGGGCACAACCATGATCCGAACACCATTTTCGACAACGATCAAGCAGAGGTAACAGTTCGACTGCAAATCTTCATACAAGCGAGGCCGCAGAGTCCCGGATATGTTGCTAATGCATTCAGGATTCAAACACCATATGGACTCCGGACGACTATTCAACGATGCCAAGGACTCAGATGCGTCTTCTCCACGCAATCTCACACTCAACCGCTTCGAGGTCTGCGATCGCCTCTATAGCCACAATGGTGTTGATGGCTGCGATAGCCGAAATGATGCATTCTACGGGTATCCAAGATGATGTCAACCGAATGGTACGTCGATGGAACAGGTTTGGGACCAGTACGGAGAGCAGTTTCGCAATAGTCGGTGTAAACATTGTGTTAATACCCTGGGTCAACATCATGTCAATACCCTCGGATGAGGTGCGGACAACATTGGCATCATCAGGATGTGTTCTGGTCGACATCGGAGTGTGGTTGAAGGGATTTTGCCACAAGTCAACCGGGGGCCAGCCAGACAGATCGATGTACAGTATGGTAGTTGAATAGTTTATGAGAAGTGGGCGGGTAATAGACCGCGGATACTTGGGAGGTGTCGGCAGACACAAGCAAAACAACTGGGGAGCGCTCCAGTTGGTCTGCCTGAGGTAAGTGCTTGGTATGTGATCTGCGACAACAGACTCGAGAGACCGGCGGTGGCAATTGTGGCCACCAACCCCTGAAGTCTTTAGACAACTCTACTGTGAGGAGGATGAAGCTTTGTCAGCTCTGCATTGTGTACCTTCACCCTAAACCTGCAATGACGACAACTCTATTCCTTCACCCAGGAGGCCTAGAAAGGGGACTCACAATCAATGGGCATGAGTGTCCAATGGCTAGCCGTGGAAGAGTGACCTAAGGAGAAGCATTTCGAATTCGAATTGCAGCTAATGAGAAGCATCTCTACCTTCAACACCGACAGCGACAATGACACATACTCGACTACATGGGCATCCGCCACCATACACACATTATGAGCCCTTCTATGGAAAAAATGAAATGTCAATCAACACTTCCACTGTGTTTGTTGAGCAGAAGTCAAAATGGCCATGGAGAAGCGTTTCCAATTTCAATATCAAGCATCGGCCACCATACAACAGCTTATGATGACCTGAGTTGAAGGAGAAATGACAATCAACACTTCCACTTTGTTTGTCAAGCGGAAGTTAACATCACCACAGATAAGCATCTCCAATTTTGATGAGCCAGTGTACAACTGGTTATGCCAAATATGACACGACATGGAGACAAACTTGACTACATGACCATCTGAAAGGAAACCGGCTACAATCAACAGTTTCACATTGTTTGTCGAGCATAAGTTAACATCAGTACCGAGAAGCGTCTACAATTTCGATCTGCCACCGTACACCAGGTTATGAGCACTTTTGTTTACAAGCACAATGATGATCTTCCGCTGCATTTGTCGAGCAGAAGTCCACATTTGCACAGAGAAGCATCTCAAATTTCGAAGCTGACAATACATCCCATGATTGTGACGGTGAGGCTGCATATGGGAATCAATGAAGCTCCCCCTGCTGGGAGCAGTACCTTCGATACAGTACACGGCAAGTACGGTTGGTTTATATATATTTCCCAACACGATCACAGTACTACAGGAATCTGTGTCACCTTCAGTGGAGCGGTTGACTGGAAGTGACGACAGTTGAAGGCGTCAGCACAATCAACTACTGATCTTAGGAATTGTGACACGATTGACGCCTCCAATGGCATGAGTGGGAGAAAGGTCAATTGGGAGGAGCTTAGGGCATGGCATGGTTTGGCTTCTGTCTTCTGTCTTCTGCCTTCTATCTTGTTTTCTTTCTGTTTTTCAATGCCTTAGTGTTTGATGGACATGATAACGCCCTGGAGGAGTGTTAGACCGAGTCTTTGTAGTGTACATCATTTTGTGGCTGTAGGTTTGGGCTGGCAGCTACTATGTAGGCTACATGTCATCTTAGACTTAGACTCAATCAATCAATCATCTGGACAGGTTTGTCACACCAGCCACAAGTATTCAATTACAGGCCTGCCCGGAACTATGTTTCTGGAGCATCAAGTTTGGGCCATATGATTCATTGTGAGGAGGTGGGTTTGGGATGCTGATATGCCACAAACACTGGTGGCGGATGAAATGGGTCTTGGAAAGACTTTCACCACAGTTGCAGCAGCAATCTTTTGCAAATTGGCAACTGAGAAAGTTGTAATGGGGTTGCCACCGTCCATTGTATGAGGAAATACCCTTGAGGAGTGAGTGATTTTGGTGCACAACGACTTTCGCGTCATTGTCGGTGAAGCACAGAAGTGGTATCTGCTCCAGAGATTGAATTCTGTGCCCTGCCACATGTCAGAGATACAGACAACACCACCTCACCGGCATCCAGCACTAATATTACCCTTTCAACCAATCCTCGTGTATACAATGCCTGGAGTGGCAGGGACTTTCACGAGTGTCATCGACGAGGTAATAAATGGAACTGATTTCCAATGGGGCATCATGTTGCAGACTGAAAATGAGAATCTTACCCACGACGATCTGAACACCGGTATTGACAAGCCAGAAAACCGATGGAATATCCACTTTGTGTCATACAATACCTTAACATCCAGAGCGAAACCATCAAGCGATGGCCAACTCTCCTACTGAGTATGGAGTTTTGAGATTTTTGAAGAGTTCCATCGGTACTAAACTGAGAACAGTGTGGGCTGGCACATTCCGATGAACGCGGAAATTGGATTGAAACTTCAAGTCACAGGTACCCCGGGATGACATTCACTCTATGGCTGATGTTGTCCGACTATGTGGCTGTTTTCAGGTGCACCTGACAATCAAGAGGATGATACGGTGATTGAGAAACATGCTACAGAGGCAATGTATTCCGCTGTAAAGAGTTTGTTGCATGCTATCTGGACCGATAATGAACAAGCTGAACAGCATGCGGTGTACAGGATCACACAGATTGCAAAGCCATTGACGATATGGAGGTGGGCGGAATCGAAACTACCAATTGGAAAACAACTCATTCGGATACCGAAGGAACATGCACAACTCTTTGATCTCGAGTTGACTGCGGACGAGCAAGCAACACTGAAGGCTCTTGTGCAGAGATACACATCATGGGGTGCTTCAACATCATGGAGGGTTGATAGATGATGGCTAGCGTGCTTCATGTTAGTGCTGGGAGACACCAAGAAGCCCAATGAGGTTTCTAGACAATGGAACGACGAATGGCCACTTGATACTTGGGTGGTTTCTCCAATTTTCCGATGGCTGCCAGAGACATTTCGTGCAATGCTTGTCAAGAAACCTGCCGAGTATTCTGAACCTGACCAGGATGACAAATTAAGAGAGGCGCTTCTGCCGGAACAAGACAGAAATGAAAATGCACTCCCCAGTGCACCTACTTCACCAAAGGCGATGCTACTTCGTCCTCTTCCTGGCCAAGTTTGTCATTTGAAGTGGTGGCTCATGAAGTATGTTGTGGATCATGTGGATATATTACACATGTAGACAGAAATGGGGAATGATGAACACACAGAAATGCAGCTCAAATTCCAGGATTCACAAAATTCCTCTGAATGTGTAACCACTCCCACAGTGGGCGGAACCGGTCTAAATGTTACCGCAGCAAACCATGCAGTAATAACTCAGAAGTTCTGGGTATCGAATGAGCTGTGGAAGGCATTTGCACAAGATGTCCGGCTAGGGTAAAACAGAGTTCCACACACATAGTTACTACATACAGGTCCAGGTGGCCATGATACCCATGTGAGTGATCTGCATCAACACAGTGGAGTTGCGCAAATGGGAGTGCTGCACGGCATGGTGAGTTGACGAAATAACATGAAGACGATGATTTACTGGATTCTAGAGTCTTGTAAGGACTATACAATGTGGCTGACATAGAATGGAGATACGTTGCAGTCTGATGAACCATCATCTTAGAATGATAGAATGATTCATCAAGGCCTGCCTCTTTAGATAGTCACCCAACATAATCTTAACTGATATAAATAGTGAAAAGGTCATTTGTAAGGCACAAAACTATACTGCATAGGTAAATTCTTTCTCTCTGTCATTTTTGAACTGAATCAAGAATGTGATGGTGAAATTTTTTGAGCGGGATTTCATTTGCATGCCAGATTATTGATAGTGATGAATATGTGATAATGTCTATTAATAAGCTACATTACACATTCTCGGCTGGCCAATCTCATGATACACAGCATAAGTTGAATGTTGAGGATGATGCAGGGAAGAGCTTCAAATGATTTCACGGTTGCTAATTTGTGGTACACGAGAAGGCTGAAGCCAAGTATGCATTTTGAAGCCAAGCAATGGAAAAAAAAACATAACTCAACCACGTTCAGGTACACCGGAGAATCCTCACAATTAGTCATGATTCTTGTGACTTCAGATCAAGCCCTCCATATTTGCCAATCCCACTTGGTAATACAGTTAGGCGGGCTGATATTGAATTGCTGTGTCAGAATCTGAGATGCCGGCTCACAGATTGATAGGAATGCCGCAGCATTTGCTGGCACATGATAGAAATGCAGGTGCACCGGAGAATTCTCTGCATATGTCTTGAGTCACGTTGTGACAGCTCCAGCACAGCACAGTTGCCAATCCCATTTGGCACTCAGACACTCTACGCAATATTGAGTACTTCTGTTGGAATATGAAACACAGCTCTCCTATTCGTTGCAAAGCCGCAGCTATTGCTGGCGTTTAATCAAAATTCAGGTGTACCGGAAAGGCTTGAGTACATATTCATATGACCGATTGATCACTGCATATATGCCAAACACAGTAGTAATACAGTAAGTTTAGGCAATATTGAGTACTTCTGTTAGAATAGATGACAATGTCTCACTTATCCATAGGAAAGTTGCAGCTGTTGCTGGGATATCATTCAAGTTTGGGCACACTCAAGATTCGCATCGCAGAGTGTCGGATACTGAGACATGGCTCAGACATTCATGACTTAGCTGCAGCTTGCACCGCCAGGTATTTCTTGGCCTCTGATTGAAGTTCTGGTACAACTAAAATCTACCATCCAGTCCCAAATGATGTTCTTAGATTTGTATGAAGCCAACTTTGGCAAGCTGCAACTCATTATGGATGTATTATTCCAACCCAGGCACAACTCAAGAGCAACAAATATGCCACTGAAGCGTCTGTATCCCAGTTTGTAGTGTACTGTATATGTTAGTTTCCTTCATTCTCATCATGTTTTCTTCGACTTTCAATCAGTGGATTCAGTGCACACAGATTGTCATCACTCAAGACACATCATGTTCAGATGCAGGCGGCTGATCCCGCTCGACCTCTGTTGATCTATTAGTCTATGATTGATTGTGATATGAAGGCCACCACTAAAATGCCTTCAACTGTCAGCTCTGTGTCAAGTTGTCCATTGGAGGAAGGTCGCCCTGTACAACTGAACGATAAATGCCCAGACCAAGCCAATTAGTAACCCCACTTGACTGGATATTGACTAAGTAGTAAGCTTGGGCCGACACTTCGAAATCCTAAAATAGCTTCTGCATGTTCCGGATCAGTCAAAAGAGCTGAAGCACCAGAGCGAAAATCTCACAAGACACATTCTGTTCAGCGACTCTGCAAGATGGCTGGCAACTTCTACTCACCCATGTACTGTACTTACTCAATGAGGCTTAAGTTCTCAATGCTTTAAATGCCGACTTAACTTGATGCTGACTAACTTGAATATTTTGGCCAGCGAAATCTGTATCTGAAGATAGATTACGTGAACCGATTTCCGTCAAGAGTCAAGTTCGAAGAGAGAGAATGTTGAAAGCTGACGATGAGATAAGACACCTACGAAGAGGGCAATTAACTGACAGAGTAAGGCAAGGTTGCAATCCCCAGCAAATGAATTCAAGCATAACCATTTAAACTTCTGTGCACCTCAATTTCCAGAACTGTATGCATGCATTCATTATTCCTCTGCCTGCTGTGAGATCACGGCACACTATACAGTTATACCATTGTAGCATATAGCTTTTTACCCAAACATTAATTGAAGTCAATATTGTTGCGGTGAGACTCACAATGAATATGTGATTCAATGGTGTACAACTTACTAGATATTAGGCACAAAATCAGAAAGTGAGTGAGTATTCATCATCTCTTTGTTAGAAATCTTGGCATCGCCAAGTGTGTAAACCAATACGATTACCCCCTGAATCATCCATCGTACCTTACCATTCTTTCTCTGCCCCTGTATCTCTCCTTGTTATACGAAACTCTCTCTCTCCTCCGTTAAGTACAACATTGTTGCGAAGGTTATACTGCAGACCCAGCTCAGATGAACGCATCAATGAAAAGTTATGCTTACGATATTGCCTTATCGACCGCTAACTTAGTGGAAACATTCTAATACAGCAGAATATCATCAAAATTCGTTTGTCCTTGTGGTGGGTATACCACCTACGGAGATTGATCTTTCTTCTGGATTGATATTAAACTCAGTATGAACCGTTGCAACTCAGCCGTCACTCCCAATGTCCCCAATCTATCCAGTTCTGCCGATTTGAAATGCTGCACCAATTTGATGCGAAGTGGTCACCTGGAATGCTCGAACCTTCAGGCATAATGACTATGTTTAGAGAGTGATATGAAGGGGCACATGTTTTCATTCAGGTTCTCAGTAGTCCATTTGGCCAGTGCTGAGAGATAGTTAATATTGCGAGTTTTCATCTGGTGCGTCTGGTTCTATTCTATATGCATTGGCTTTAGTCAACCTCCATTTCTTGAATCCATACAGAGTGTTATTGATTGGAGTTGCTAACATTCAGTCTTGGGAATCCGTCATTTCCGGCACACCTGACCAAAAATCTCATCTATTCTGGTTCACCTGACAAAATCCTATATCGCAATGCTAGACTGCTGTCCTCGATATACATATGCATCAAAGAAGTCATTTCTCCTGAATCCTTCAAGGCACGTCTCGAATTGCATCCTCCTCACCTATGTGTAACTTTTTGCTCCATTTTTCCAGATATTCTATTACACTTAATCCTATATTTACTGCTTATGCATTCTCTCCCATATTCCCCAACTTGCAATCTTTATTACAACAAATGGAATCTACGCCCAGCCAGGTGAGAAAGCGCTATTCACAGAAGAATCAAGAAGCACAGGTTGAGTGAGTACTGGCATTCAAGAAAAGAGCCAATCTTCATTGTCTGTCAAAAGTTTGCTGTCCAATTATCGTCCATCGTGCATCATGCATTGAGTTATGGACGACTCATGGCGTCGATTTCATAATGGAAGCAGGAAGATGATACTGATCTGGAGGTTAGCGAGGACCAAAGTGATGACTCCGGAGTGTCCACCATATCATCTGACATCCAACAACATAATTTGGATCACCAACAGGAAGTCCTGATTCTAGGCCAGGGATGTCGGGACAAGTCATTACGAACTACAGGGGTCCCACTGGCAAAGAAACGAAGGGGTGCCGATACTGTTATTGGATGCCCTCTGTTTCGAAATTCCCGAAATCCAGCTGTGGCACAGGTACCACCACTGCTCATACGCCAAAGGTCAGCCCTCCTTAACAAAGTATCCGAGGCTGACCGTGCACTATCCACCCAGGCGCTGCTGCAATGCAAGTCTAGTGGAGATGAGAATATTCCACAACCCAAGCGCAATGTTGATCCGTACGTTTCCCAACACTAATAGGCTACATTTGAAGTAGCAAAAATGTTCATGGAGGCCATCGTATTCATGATGACTCCAGGCCAACACTATCTATTGATAAGTACTGGATGGTTGAAGAAGCTTGGCAACATGGTATTGAAGCTCAGGATCATTAGTGGGCATTAGCAGCTGCTGCTGTCTGTACGCCATCTGTGTGTCAATTACCCAGCCGTCCATCTCCCAAAATAGATCTCCAAACATGAGAAGCTTTAAGTCTTGGATTCTGTTTAATGCTCCTCTATCAGATATCCTATATTGAATTCGCCCCAAAATGTATATAGTTGAAACTGAAAATATGTGCCATTCGAGGACAATTGGCAGATGGGGCATGTTGTACTGTTGTCTGTAGGTACCAGTTCAATTGGCGCTCTGAGACTGAGCTTCGGATTCAGGATAAGGAGCTCCTGTTTGATGATGCATATCTCTCCAAGCTTGTTGATGTTACAAAATTCTGGTTCACCCGAATGCAAGTTTTTGATCAAAGTTACACCATTTTTTCTTCACCGCCAATAGCTTGGGGCGCCAGCATACTACATCGCTGTATTTCCAACCTCTCACTCCACAGACTTTAACGCTCGCAGCTGCAGCTCTTTATTGTGTGCTGTTTGAATATGCCAGTGGAAAGAAGGCTACAGTGATGTTTTCTCAAGATGACTATCGAGGTACAATTTGCCTATCCCCTGTGATAAATTTTACTCCAGAAGCCACTGCACTCATCAATCACACATTAGTGGGCCACATGATAGTCACCCTGCGGTTCAACTCCGCAATGATAGGCCCTCCTCAATTCCCGTCAGCACTTCTTTGCATAGATTGATACTTTCTTATTTCATTCTGCACTTGATTGCTTCCTTTCCACAGTCCTCAATTCCTGCCAGCGCACCTTGGTCTGGATTGTCGATTCTATACAGAATTCCGCACTGTTTACCCCACATCCCCCCTGGCTTTGATTGTTCCTCAGCTAGTATGGGCGCTCTTCAATCCCCGTCGGTGCTCCTCAGCCTAGATTTGGCGCTCTACAATCCCTGTCAGCACTCCTCAGCCTAGATTTGGCGCTCCTTTTCATTCTGCCCTCCTTTAACACCTTTTGTGTACTCCTCTTTTCCACACAGCACTCACCATCTTGGCCCTCCTTCTTTCCTTGGTGGTTGCTCCCATTTTTGATTTGAATAATTGTGAGCTTTCAAACGCCCATTCAGATTCGCAGCTGGCTAACATCTGATTACACCTTTGTTAGATATTACAAATCCAGCCAGACAAGATTGGAAATCAATTTCATCCACTCTCCAGGTGTGAATAATCGGCAAATACAAGGAGTGCCTCCAGCATCTTTATGACATTGATGAATTGTGTGTTCCTGCTTTCGTCGGACCTGATGAGATGGGAAATGGAGTGCATGACATTTACACCATATTTGATGGATATTATTGGATTGTGTAGTTGGGTTATTGTTTCGGTGTTCCTGCATTTATGTTTGAATCACTTACCTTTGTCCTTGGTTCCTTTATGTAGTGTGGCAAAATATTCAATGTTGGGGAAGATGATAGCTAGTGTGATTCAGAAGTTATAATGAACAATAATCCATGCATCAAATTCACCATTGAGGGAAATCCATTGCTCATTTACATCCGGAGTGTTTCAGATCACGTCTCCAGTTCTCTCGATGAAGATCAATAACAACCCAGACATCTCTCAGTATTTGCGTGTGATTCCCGCGTTGGTTTGGCAACTCTCCCAGGTGCACCCGAAGTTCTCTCCAGTGCTCCGGCTGGTTCCGAAACGGAACATAATCACTCACGTGGCACTCCTGTACCCGTCATCAGAAATCGCAGTTACTCACAAAGCTGGCCGGACTGCCCTCCCATTGACTGAGACTCTCAAGTTATTGATGCTCCTAAGTTCACACTCCACATTCTCTCCGACACTCCTGGAGGCTTCTAGTGATTAAAATACATTGTGCTGATGTGTCTTTCGTTCAATCTCACAATTGTGAGCTGACCCCTATATATATCTTTAACTGCTGGAGTAGATAACTCCAGATTCACAACTATCAGCCAGCTCCTCGCAAGAACTTAAATGCTAACTCAACTCTTCATACTCCCTCAGTTCTGAATCAACTACCCAATACTTTATATTTCACCACCCTTTCAGTCTTCGAAGCAATGGCTTTCAGGTTGAATTCCACCTGACTGACTGGCTCCATATGGACCATCGCTATATTGACTGTCTCGAGGTTGACTGCCTCCAGATCAACTGCATTTCAATTAAACACCTCCACATTGACTACCTTCATATGGACCATAACTACAACCACCACCACCTCCAAGTACTTCTGCAATTTTGTTTTATCGGGGCCTCCAAGTGCATCTCCAAACCTGGTTGATTATGGCCTTGGAGTGCATCTCATTGTTCACACTGTCATGGCATCCAAATGCATCTCTGAGTTCAGTCCGTTTTGGCCAGCAAGTGCATCACCATACACAGTCAATCTTGATCGTAAAGTGCATCTCTTACCTTACAAGGTGACAGTCTCACAGTGCATCTCTGAAATCACTTGATCTTAGCCTCATTGTAAATCTCCACACACACTTCATTACAGTCTTCTAGTGCATATCAATGTTCCAAAAATTATGACCTTCAAGGTCATCACTGAGTTTACTTGAGCTTGGCCTCTAGGTGTATGTTGGAATTCACTCAATCATGGCCTCCAAGTACATCTTGGAGATTACTTGATTACTCACATCAAGTGCAACTCCGACTTGCCTCAGACACTGCCTGCAGTTAGTCTTAGAATAATATCACTTGATAGATAGCCACATGGAGACATAGATACTTACATAAATATATTCAATAATATATAGTTACATCTATGCAAATACAAGCCACATACATGAGGTTTAACACCGTACAATAATAACTAGTGCCAATGATTTTCACCTGCACATGCAGCAATCTGACATCAACTTTTATTGCCTACAAATCATAATACTTCTATAATTGTCACTGGTCATTGTGCATCCATCCGGATATGGCATAAATGCTTCTAGGTCAATCGGAAGCTAACTGGATTTGTCAATACCCATCCAAGATATATTAGCAGTGCACCCCGGTGCACTTGAAGTTAACTACATTAGTAGATCTTAAAATGATCCTTGTTGTCTTCCGGTCCAACTGCTTCCACATACTCCCAGAGGGTTCCAAGTGACAGAATTATATTTGCCTGATGTTGTCACAACGCTTTTCTGGAACAGGTAGTGGTCTAAGTTTTCAAAACATTGTATGTCATATTCTCCAAGTTTATTGGAAGGTATGGTAATATTGATTACACCTGCCAACATCCTTGAAGATATTGTTGCAGTTGTACGATCAACCAAAAACTGTCAATGTTATTGCTCATGCTGGATAACCTGCAAGTGTCATATCCTAATGCTTCTAGACATTCCAAATCAGTAATTTGCTGTGCTAAGGAATACATTACTTTTCCTAATACTGTAACCATTTCTCTTTTACACTGCACTCACATTGAATGAATCATCGCATGCTGTTATTACTTTGTGCGACTTGAATCATCGTGTATGGAATTGGGGTTGAGCTGATCAAAAGTACTGATATCCCTATGTCAGGAACTATGATGTAACTTCCCTCTGTTGTAGTAAGTACAATAAGTCCTCAATCGACCATGTCTCGATGGAAAATGTCAGACTGTGCAATACAATCGGTTCACCTTTGCCAATGCCCAGCATTACTTGATTATTCCTGCACGCACTGTACCGCAGGTAATGAGCCCTTGCACTCAGGGTATTGGCAGTGGAATTATATGTCGCATTATATCATATCCTATAATCTGTCTTTGGATTATTTTACATTTTATGTGACAGCATGGCCGAACAGTAGCAGTGTATGAGCATCACTGTAATGCGGGAGGATCGACTCCAAGATATACTCAACTAGAAGTATCACTTATAAGTATCCCCTTATCTTATCTGGCTATCGGACTTGATATGTGGACTTATACAAGAACTAATACATGGTTCACTTCCAACCTTCACTCAGGTGCAGAAAGTAATGAGAATAGAATGAATTTGGTATAGCTTTCCAATCTGAATATATTGTTAAGGCTTGTGCTTCATCATGAGATGGTTGCCCTCTATACAAGTGGAGAATCGAAAGGTCTTTATTTCTCTGTCCTCTGCGCACTAACTGCTAATTCTCATGTGGCTTTTCTCTAGATAGATTGCTACCATCCTCTCGACCCCCAATCCGCGTGCTAGGATAACCAGTCGGCCTGAACTTCCTGCGAGCAAAGAGTATCGATTCAATCCTCCAGTCTTTCAGGCCCAACGGTATCTTTCTGATATACATCTCCAGACTGATTGGTATCCATCAGACTGTTGTCTTCCGGACCATCTTTCTGATTGTACCGTTCAACAGCCCTCCCTCGTATCGTGCTCAAGTGTTCTTATCCTCCTGGCCATAGCTAATGACAATCGAAAGATACATCATGTAGAGGTGACAATGGGTGGCGTCATTCATTATCTTCATCCATAGAGAATATAGCGATGGGTGTTTGCATTCCATTAACACACCAGTACCACTATGACAATATTGTCAAATACTCAAGGATGGGTGGTGATGATATATTCAAAGCACATGTGCCTGGCGGTGATTGGCGTGGTGATGGTGCTAGTGTATAATTGATGAACCTTATTCCATCGCCACCTGACATCATCATCGAGTGATATCCTGTGACCTCGGAACTGTGACCATTCCCAAAGGTGTAACAGTCACGCTCTACCCTGCTGACCCACTGGCAGAAGGGATATTTGGTCCTGGTATACTCCAGTAGTAGTGAAAACAATGTACAGAAATGTAAATGTAAGCCATTGCATTTACAAGGGACATGACGATTAATACTTTCAATGTATTTGGCCAGAGGAGGTGATCATTGTCATAAAGAAGTGTCTACACAGACTCTGGGAATACCTCACATCCTGCTGTGACAGTGACAACAGCAAAATCATATCTCCCATTGTGTCTGAGAGACTACAGCATCGGAGCATTTCAATATAAGATCCTCTAACTGGTTGAGGTCAACCACAATTACCATTACCAATTTCAATTGCACAAACAATGCACAATGGGCAACCAGGATTGCCCTTCTTACGGAGCAGAAACAAATGTCTGGATTCATCCAAGAATATAATGATATGCTGGGAGAGCCAGCTGCAAAAGTGGCTTCCACAGAAATGTCATCTTTCAAAGACTGGATGGATTACCTTGGTGTTGCCAGATCAACAATGATAGTGGACAAGGAGTACAGGATCCTTGCGGAACACACAAATGTCAATAACATGAAACCTCTTTGGTAAATACTCACATCAGCCCAATAGTCACAGTGGGACCTTACTTTGTTTGAGATTCCCGGATAACTTAGAATATCAAGTTGCACGACTGCAGAGATCTCATCGTCTGTGCATTTCAAATTGATCTCACTGGCAAGGATTTCAAACTCTCTACTGTGCCATCGGCAACTGATGTTGATCCTGTGGAAATGTAACCACTGATAGGAACCTTGCCAGGATGAGCAAGCTGGATCACATCTTCTATCTCCAGTGTGGAGTGCCGAAACCTCCGTTTCTCACCACCATTTCCACCAGTCAGCCTGGCTGAGAACTGAGTGATGGAGGGGGAACAGAGATACAGGGATGATGGAGACTGACCGCTTAACTGGGGCGTAGAGAGATTCAGTGGTCACAGAGGTAGGTTGGGCAACAGGGTGTATATACTCGGCAGTCTTTGGGTAGATGGCTTCCATCTCATCTGATCATACAATGAAATACACAGTGTACGTTTCCCAGCTTCTGTGCTCACCAGCTCTTGCAGAGGGGTCATTGATCCACACACTTCGGTGGATCCTCACCATTGCGTAGCGTCATATCATGTCACCCTTCACCTACCCTCCCTGCACCAGAACCATTGTTCCATATGAATTCCTGTTGGATGCCGTTAGAGCTGTGGCGCAGTGGTAATGAATGGCAGTCAGCCTTCTAGCTCCATTGTTACACCACAAATGTAGCCCAAATACGGATTCTGGTATGGACAGCTTAGTATGAAATGGTGGGAATAATGCCCACATGCTATTACACATAATTATGGAGACAAGCAACTAATGAAAAGTGCTAACAATGTCAGATTGGAATACCGAATGTGGTAAGCCTGGTACATTGAGTATACTATCCAAAGAAGCACTGACCACATTCCACATAGAATAATGAGAACATGGCGCCAACCTGATACCGTATGAAAGGCACTGACATTTCGCTGGAGTGAGCATCAACCATATGCCGCTAACCTACCAGCAGATGAACGGCTCTGACTTATACTGGGACTGATACAGAACATTCTTCTCTGACCAAACACCAGGATGAAAGGCACGGATCTCAGAGATGGGACGAAAGGCACCAAATTCATACAGCGGCAAACACTGAGGACAGGCACCTGTGGTTTACCTGAACGACAGGCACAGACATAACAGCCGGATGACTGTAACTGACAGAACACTGGGACGACAGGGACTCACTGAACACCTGCATTACAGGTACCAACTTAACACCAGGATGGTTGGCACCAAAACAACCACAGGGATGACTGGCAGGAACCTGAAACTAGGATGACAGGGACCAACCTAATACTGGAACAACAGGCACTGACCTTGAGTATGGGCAGATCACCGAGAATAAGCACCGACCAGATACTAGGACAAGAAAATCACATACCAGAACAAGATTGCCACTTCCGCACTCAGGAAGTCACAAGTTCGAAACAATACTAATAACAGGAATTACCGATGCAAGAAAGATTTGTGCGAATTCTCATTTGAATACAACTTGTAGGGGAGCGAAAAATCGCAGGGAACAGAACCCAAAGGATAGACTATGTAGCAGGAAGCGGAGGGAGAACGTTGAGAGGTGGTAAAGCTGGGCTAGGAAAAGAGCAAAACGAAAGAGTGAACCTTAAAAAGAATGTCATTTACAGCATATCCCCTTCTAAGAACTCACAAACTGGCAATTGTTCTTAGATCACCAATTACTGCCAATTCACCGCCTAAACAACCATTCCATCTTCAAACTACATCAACAGTACCAACTCAAAATGTCGAGCGAGCACACTTGATATATATCTGCCGCCGGTTTTAACGGGAGTGAGGGTTCCTCTAGTATTGTACCATCAAGCGATGGTCGATTCTCCACCTGGGCCAGAGTTTCTGTCAACCTCTTGGGCGATCATGTTCCCGATCGAAGGCAATTCATCTAGTTCTTGGCCATTATCATTGCTAAGGGAAGGGCGATAATGGCACTCATGTGAATCGTTGGCAGCTCAGTTTTCAAAGAAGTATTAGCACCGGGTCCGGGTAATCTGCAAGCGGTCTGGGTTTGGACTCCAAAAACAGGTTGGTTCAGTTACAGACCGTTCCAAAAACCTGACCCACTGCCTCTTGGTGGGCCAAACCCGGACCGGCACCTGGCAACCCGCAGGTTTTGCCGGGTTTGGCTAGACCCGTTGGTTCCAATCTCCAGTTTTGCGTTTCAGGTTTCACTATTTATAGTCGCATTCAGATATGCTACTGTTAAACACAAAATATTAACATTGGTACGTACCTAACAGTTTTGGATCTACCGGCCACCATAATGATTAAAACAAACAGCGACACACACCCTACCACATCCTGAAAATGAGCATCAATACAGTGTCAATGATTGTTGGTTATGTATCTTGGGTAATCTGGAGGGCGACTGGTTGCACATAGTCAGAAAGATATCATTGGCCCCCTTTTTGGACAATACAGAAAGATACATGCTCCCTACCCCATCATGAAAATGAGCGTCAACGGAACGTCAATGATTTTTGCTCTTACATCTTAGGTAATATCAGTGGAAGTTGACCACAAGTATCCATAAACAAGGATATGGCAGCCTTTATAGGGAAATATGTATGGAATATTTCCGCTGCATCCTCCTGGACAGTAACGATTTATTTCTTTTACACAGCTACCACCAAGTATTCTTGAGCCTTTTGACCTACAAAAGCAGTCAAAACGACGTATATAGACAATAATGACCACTTCGCGCTGGGATTGACCATGATGCAAGGCCAACAATCGTTGACGCTCCATTGATGCTCATCTTCAAGATGGGGCAGGGAGCATGTCACTTTCTCTTTCCCTACAAAGACAGTCAATACTTCATTTCTGACTGTCTGCAAAGAGTTGCCACCTAGCTTACCCAAGATACATGACCAATAATCGTTGACGCTTCGGTGACGCTCATTCTCAAGATGGTGCAGAGAGGGTACCATAACCTGTTTTGCCTATAAAGGAGGCCAGAAATTCCTTGATGATTTTTTGCAATCTATCAGCGGTCTGATTACCCAGGACACAAGACTGAAAATCAATGACGCTCCGTTGACGCTCATTTTAAAGCGTTGTATAGTCACTTTCTGCTGCCATCAATAATAGTAGATGTAATTATGTGAACTCAGTCATTGCCTTTCTATTCGAATCAGACTCAGCCAGTTGGCAAAGCCGAGCCCAGAAATATTCTTGCACGGCCCTCTTTCATTCTACCAACATTGATACATCTGCTTGAATCTCGTATTTTGTAAGCTATAGATTTCTTTATCAACAAATATCCTCATGCGACTGCTCAGTAATCTCCCATGATAGATCTCTAAGTGAAATTCTCGGTAACGCAATATATAGAACCTGGTAAAAACATATTGACCCAATATGTCCTACTTTTTCTTGCTTCCCTTATTCCTCCTTGTTTCCATTGCACTGGCAGTCACCAACCCCTGTTCAGCCTGCTTCATTGACTTCCATGTTGGCCGAATGAATCCAGGAACATTCGGTGCCGCACTCACAACGTGGTACTACAGTTTTTCAGAAGTTTCCATGCCACTGCTTGGCACTATGTCACATTCATCTTCAGCCTCACAGTTGTCTTTGCTCTCATTTGGATTATCCAAATCACCATTCCAGTTAAGGCAATTTTCGGTAGTAGAAATGCTTTCAGGAGGGCTATCCTCAACACTTTCGGGTGGATGACAGCCGATTCTTCTGTTTCGGCGTACGTTCAATACTTGCGTTCAACCTCCAGGGATGTCCTTTGCAGACAAAGCTGGTGGCAAAGGTGATCTTTCTGACAATTAAAATACAGCCGCACCATCATGTTGGAAGTTTGAGCAGGATGCTTTGATGATCTCTTGGGTATCGGAAATGTATCCTACAGCTGTTATTTGCTTGTTTGAGTGTGAGCTTCCTTCTGTGTAGCACGTAAGTTTTGGCTGCCCTGCCACATCTCCAAAAAGTCGTGGACCTTGGCCATTCTGTGCAATTTTTTATCCTCCGCCTCTTTCTTTAATTCCAAGTCATTTTCAGTTTCGGTCAGATTCAATGATGTATAATTGCCAGACAATATTCCGTTATTGGCTCAAGCAAACTGCCTAATTACCACTTTTCCCTGAGCATCTCGCCAGTGGTTTTAGACTGTCTCGAGCCAATAACATCTTGCCCAAGGGATAAACTGGCCTCCACTCCGACACCATGTGGTATAATAGGGAACATGTCGCGAGCCAGATTGGAGAGATCGGCATACGTTGAGTGCATTTCCTCCTGCTGGCGTCACCAGTCGGGGATATCCGGTAACCAAAATGTACTGCTAATCTCTCTGGGGTCGGAGTGGTAATCATTAACATTTGGATTTACTTGCCCCCAGTTCTGTGGTGATTCAGGCGGAGAATTCAAATATAGCCTAGTGGCAGTCATTAAGCATGCTGCACGATCGCTTCGTCCAGGTGTTGTTTCCGCACCGCATTTTGGTGATAAGTATTCATCATCATCGCTGGACAAATCTTATGGATCAAAAGATGATGGACCAAGTCCTGAAGCCTTTGCAGAGGGGAAGAAGTTGCTATGCTGATCAATTTCAGGTTTAGTGATGGACATTTGTCGATGTTTGGTGCAGTATTCATTCTCCACATACTTCAAAAATGCGTCCTGGTATTGGATAGTATGAGACGTCTCGTCCTCACGATTCATATCCATTGCCATATCCCACTTCCTGAATTATCGCCACTTCTGGAAACGATCAAGGATATGCACCGATATGAGCAGCAGACTGGTGGTTGGAGTGACTTCAGCATAATATATGGACAGGTTCTGGCGGGCAACCTTTATGGCGACGAATAAATCTTCCTTCCATTGTGTCTTCTTCTGAGCGAAAGCTTGAATAACGCCATCCATGTGATTGAACATGTCATTGTAGACAGTGATGACATGATGCAGAGTAACTGTATACCTTTTCAAGATCCACAGGGTCCAGTATCGGAATGGCTTCAAAACTTCCATGACATACTTGATGATGGTCCATTCATCCAGTGTTGTGAAGAGTGGCCGGTATTCACTGTATTATGGATTCTTAAGCCACTCACAGGTGGATTCTCGTAATCGGTAGGCTCGCTCAAGCAACTCCACTCTCGAATTCCACCGTGTTTTCACATTCATAATAGGTAGTACTGCAATTCGTACTTTCGCTTTTTCACCGTGAATGAACTTGTTTAGATGACCAGGAGTCAGCGTAGTCATTACAGCAAGCATTCTCTGCGATATGAATCTCAGTTACAGGTCATTCACAATGTCATGAAATACGTACTGTCTCAATTATCTTTGCAAAACCCGGCCGCATCGCTGACACCTTGTTGATTCTAGCATTGCCCTCTGTTCACAGTCTTAGACTCTTCCCAATGTCTTTGCTTTCATTCTCTCCAAATTGCTGATCGCACTCATGGGCTTCCCAAGATTTGGTGCGGCATTTGACCCTGAGACGGCTGATGAATGCGCCCAAAGCAAGCTGAATGATGTGCGCCATGCATGGTATGTTACTTCTCATTACAGCCCACACGATACCGGAGGCATCAAGGTTTGATGGCAGTTCCCAAGTCATCGAGTAATTTGAAGAAGCATTGTCTGTCGTAATGCCGAGTAAACGACCCTCTGTAAGCTCAATATGATCCAGAACCTCCTTTAAATGTATGGCTAGCCTTGCTGCCGTATGTTGACCCTTGACCTAGTAATCTTAATTTGCATTCGATAACGAAGAAGAACAGGTTATCAACCTCGTTGAATGCTATGTGTACTTCTCGTAATGCGCAATTTTCATCCATATATTAAGCTATGACCGATGTGATCGCCAATTTTGTTCGTTGATGTCCAGCCATCTAAAGCTAAGCCAACTTTATTTCTTGATGGCAATTGCTTATTAATTGCATTCACAGTCAGTGAGTATTCCCTCCAACAAAGGTTGCTAAGGGTGCTGGCGGATGGAAGCACTGGCTCACTGCGTAATGCATTATATGACAATCATAACTCGAGGTTTGAGATAGTGCTCCAAGAACTGTGAGCTGAAACAAATCCAAACACGAGGTAGCTATTCCAGTTATCTTGGTGAAATTCAGCAGTTAGGAATACCTTTGCTGTCAGTATAGAGCATTTTGTCTGTCAACGAAGTCAATATAGGTACGACCAAACTGTCAAATATGAATTTCTTTTGCAATCTTAACTTTGTTATTCCACGACTGGCTTGTCTCTTCAATATGGCCTATGCTGTTTCATCAATGGTTGTACTTGTCATTTCAGACACTTCCGACTCTGTTAGTTTGTTTAACTTTGCAATGTGTGCATTTGTCAGCATGTATTTCCCCATGGAGCTGGTCCTATGCTCGGATGGATGCCGAAGAACTTGATGACAAATGATACATATAATGCCAGGACTGCCGGTCTCCTCAATTCCGCAGTGCAAATTGAAGTGCCATGAAGGTGCATGTCTAGAATGTTTCCGAGCAATAGGATGCTTCAAGCCCACATTCATTGAAGCCCACGAAGTGTCGAATATGATTTGTAAAGTAAGGTTAGTCAAATCGCGAATAATGACTCATTCATTTTTGGAAGATATCATAACCTCTAGCAATGAGGTATTTATAGATTGGGAATCCGACTTGGCTGCAGAAAGTTGGCGACTGTGTTTTTCCGTTTGATAGACTGGCAAATGTGACATTATTATTCAGTAGAACGCTGGTGCTTCAATATTGACTATTGAGCTACTTGCAAGACAATAGTAAGACTGGGGAGACACTGAATGCATAGTTGTGAAGTTGTATACAGGATCAGACTACATAAACTGACCATTAAGAACGGCATTTAGGAATGACTGAAGGCATTTCGTTGCTGTGAAACTTACTGAGCCCCACTCAACCTTTTACCGCTCTGCAGACATATTTTTACAAGGCGGTAGCGGAATTGTTAGCAGGATTTCTGCAAACAAAGGCGGCCAATACGGTGATTTCCGGTATATATCGATGCACTGCCGTTAGATTATGCAAGTTGTATGACCATAAATCGTTGATGCTCCGTTGACGCATCATCGACATTCCGTTGATGCTCCGTTGACGCACAGTTTCAGGACACAGTGGCGATGTCATTGCAAACATTGAGGCTGAGAAAGGCAGCCGATCGATTGATTATGTGTTAATTATGCTGCCCAGCCCCAGCATTTACCATGATGGAAGGCCAACAATCGTTGATGCTCTGTTGACGCTCATTTTCAGGACATGGTAGAGATGATGTCGCAAGTGTTTTTGCCTAAAAAGGCGGCCGATAGTTCGATTATGGGTTCATGTCGCCACACAGCCCTTGCATTTCCCATGATGCAAGGTGAACAATCGTTGACTCTCCGTTCACGCTCATTTTAAGACATGGTACCAATGTTGTCACAAGCGTTTTTACCTAGAACGGTGGTCGATCGTTCTATTATGGGTTAATGTTGCCGCACAGCCGAAGCATTTTGCATGACGCAACGCCAAAAAACATTGACACTCCGTTGACGCTCCGTTGACGCTCAGATTTAGGACACAGTAGAGATGTTATTGCAAGCATTTTTGCCTAAAAAGGCGGGCAATAGTTCGATTATGTGTTAACGTCGCCGGAGAACCAAAGCATTTTCCATGAGGCAAGGCCAACAATCATTGACGCTCGGTTGATGCTCATTTTGAGGACATGGTAACGATGTTGTTGCAAGTATTTTCGAGTCAAAAGGCAGGCTGTAGTACGATTATGGATGGATATCGCCCCTCAACCATAGCATTTTGCGAGATGCAAGGCCAACACTCTTTGACCCTCCGTTGATGCTCATTTTTAGCACATGGTAGTGCTAGTTTCACAAGAGTTTTTACCTAGAAAGGCAGCTGATTGTTCCAGTATGAGTTGATGTCACAGGAGAGCCGTTGTATTTTCCGAGATGCAAAGCCAACAATCGTTGACCCTCTGTTGATGCTCATTTTTTGGACTGGGCAATGAGCATGTCAATTGCCTTCTTGAATATAATGGCGACCAATACATTTACTTTGGAGTGATGTGACAATGCAGCCCTTTGATTGTCGAATGAGAAAGACTGAAAATCATTGACACTCTATTGACATTTATTTTTGGATGGGGAAATGACAAACAGCCTTCCTACACTCCATCATTGTATGCGACAAATTGTATATATGTCATTGATATCCGGTATTGCATTTCAACTTATCTTCGTTTGCATCCAGAAGCTTTCTGGCCTCTCGATTGCTAACCACTCTCCATACACGATATGTGGGTGAGAGATGACATGGGCCTATCGTGTTCCTATGCATTCAGCCAGCAATTGACAGCAGGTAGATCATTTCACCAATTTTTGATTACTATAGCTCGACTTGCTTACCTTTTCTCTTCCAGCTCCTTTTCCTCAATTTCCATGACGTACCATAACCAATTATTAACTATCTGAACCATGTGCACCAGATCTGTGTGGAGAGTTCTGAAGTTGGTTCCGTGGATAAATACCACATGACGGTTGTCATGCAGACAGATTCGAATTGACCACTGAGCGCGTCTTCTATGGCTCGTGTGACATCACTCATTTAATTTTTGTTTGTATATTTCGTTGCTAATATTGCTTTTACGTTCTCACTTAACACTAATTAGCAAACAAAAATCAAGCTGATTGGCCATCTTGCAACATGATTTGGATTCTATAACTTTCACATGGTGCGTTCATCCCTTGCACATGCATACACGAATTATCATGTCTCACAGTGTGGTCACTAAAATCAAGAAAAAGATGACACGTAGCAAAATTGGTACACAGATTACTTTTCACTGAGATATTATGTCAAAAATGACAATTTGCCTATCTATTCCGCCGCTGGCGCAGAAGCAGTCACCATCTCTTCGTCCGAATCCAATAGCTATATAGTGATTACCTGAAGAGGCTATATGCAGGGGGAAAAGCTTCTGGGCTCAATAGGCTTTGCATCCAGCATACGTAATGAATTCAGCACTGTGGCTGGTGCAAGACTGGGTATACCAGTGTCCAACTAGTGTTGCCCAGAACCTAGTCTCATCTGACTACTTCCTGGTCGAGAAGTCCCTTCCGGTATTTGGGATCTTCCCGGGACAATATCAAGACACTGCATAAAGCTTTCCAAATGTTTTTAGATTAGGTTCAGCTACATCTTGATCTATTTGCGGTTTAACAACAGCCAGAACCCTCAATTTGGATGTGCCGTACTTCTTCTCTCTTTAACAGAAGTATTCGGCTGCGTCCCCCCATCCCGGATGTGTCAATTCGTCAAGCTATATCTGCTTCTGCTGGAACCTCTGCATGCGATGCTGGACCATTTTAGATATTGTGCCCATCACCCAGCCGGGTTAGTCATCTTCGCTCAGCTTGCCCAGCTCTGTCTCTTCATCATACTCATCTTCCCCATCATCCCCATTGTCGGAACTTGCAATATCGCTCAGACTGTCTCCGATAGCAACCATCATCTTGTGAAATGGTTTTTTGGGATCTCTGGTCGCCTATCCTGAGTTTTCATCCGTCTCTGTAACTTCCTGCTCCTGTCTAATTGCTGCCTCTGCAGCTTAAAATCGCTGTCTTGCCCCAGCGGTCTCTCTCTCAACATAATCGTCGATCCTTTTGTCTTTCTCTTCACTGCTTCAGAAGTGCATTTCTTGATGTTTCTCTGACAACAGCTTCTTTTTGGATCACAAGATGCGCAATGCCCCAAGGGCTTGGACTCGTTCTGCCTCCAAGCAGCTCTTGCCCTCATTCGCATGATGACGTCGTCGTGTGGAACGCATTGTTCATTTGCCGTCATTGCCAGCCGGTTGTGGCGAAAAGTTCTTTTTTGGAGCATTGACTGCTGTAGTTTGTGTTGACTTTGTCGTTGGGCGAGGTGTTGGATGTTACAAGATCTGGATAGTCTGGAGGCAAGCTGCGTCTTTTATGTCAAGGTTGGTAAGTTAAATCATCTTGAACACAGCCAAATCTGGCTTGTGACTCTCAATAAAGCGGCAATAGTTAGGCTAACCATACAACATGACATGATTGTTAGTGTCAGTGTCATGTATTATCCAAGGGATTTTTTGAAACAAACATCAGCAGACATCCATTTCCTCGAAGAAAGTCCTATTTATATGAAACAATTATGCGCTTTCGGCAGTCGTACACCGCAATGTCTCCCTGATAACAAACTAACAACATCGGACTGAGGTATTGTGAGTCGCGGGACAGTGGGAAACCCCTGCAAGTTGCAGCCGTATGCAGCAGCAATCAACTTGAGTATAACGTACGACTTGGCTGCTACTTATGCCATTCTGACGTGTAGCTAACTATATATTCCTCAGGACTTCCCTCTTCTTTTTGTTATCATCTTCCTCTCCTATTCCATACCACCGAATCATGGATACCCAAACACCTGAGCCAGAGGTGACCGGATCAGAATCAAGCCGAACAACGGGCGTTTTGGCTGATTCATCACACAATGGCGCACAGCAAGAACGCAGACACCAGTTAGTCCACCGCAACGCTGCCAATGCAGCCACCAACCATATGACCCAGGATGCACAGTTAAAAATAGTCTGTAAGACCGGTAGCAGCAAGAATAAGAAGTAGCATGCAAATAGATCTGAGTATATCTATACAGTGGTGAACGGTCATCAAATCACAGTTGAACGTACAGCGGGTGTAGGTAGAGAGCTGCGTGACCAATTTATTGATGCCCGAAACGGGAGGCCAACATGGTCCACGAAGGCATTTGTTCGCACAGTCAGCGATATTGAACATCATGATGTTGTAGGCTCTGGGATTTTCACAGACGAATTGCGTGATAAGCATCCCTGGGAGCGGACGAGGGAGGCTTCATTTCTTTTAGAGGAGGCTACAGAAGCGTATCTGGATGAGATACTAGCCACATCTCATTGTTACAAGCAGCAACCAATTTGTTGTAGGTTTTCAACATTTCTGCTACTACGGCAAGGCAAGGAGGTCGGGTACAGCTGGAACAGTCCCACATGCACCTGGCGTTGAATATGGCCAAAATGGGCAGAGGCGGGTTTTCGCCCGCCACGGTAGAGGAAATGCAGTATCTGATCAAGAAAGGTTGCGCTGAAGTCCGAGAAGAGAAGAAGCGGGGTGTTGAGTATACAGGGCATAAAGAGGTGAAAACTACGATGGTAAGACACCTGGTGATGCTTCATCAACATCAAACAGACGGATGCCTTCCTTGTTAAAATGGCTGCGCCAAGCATCCACAGACACGCTGGAGACCCAGAGAAAGAGGTGAACCTCCACCCGAGCGACGCAGACAGACGACACCAGAGCCAACGCCACCTCTGTCCCAAAGGCCACCTCTGCCCAGAACGCCAGCTGTGCAACTCAGTAACAATGCTGGATCCCAATGGTCCCAAATTGTCAATGTGCCGGCCGGATATCCCTATTTACATACAGCCCTTCCCTGTGTTGAATTGTTTACTCTCGATGTATCTGCCCAGGATAGCCAGAACAATACAAATTGTGATCCAGATATGCTGACTGATGAAAGAACAGCCACTGGTTAGTACAGTATCTGCTGTGTCGTAATGCTGCTAACATTCATTGTGAAGACAACAGCAACCTATTGAGCGAACCTGGCATTGATGACTTGAATTGATCGATAGGAACGGGATTTGGGGGTGTATTATTATCTACAATTATTGGACACTGTAAAGTATATTTTAAAGAATATATTTATATGTATTATTAAAGGACAATGTAGTGATCAAGAAGAAAGTCAATGAAAACACTTGAAAGGCTGACAAAACAATGTGAATGATAGACTATGCAAAATCATTTGATTGCAGATTGCAGATACACCAAAGGCAAAATCAGTGTCAATGGAGTGTCAATGATTCTTGGTCTTGTAAGTATGGTAATTGTGAAGTGATTTCATCACTATCTTGCATCACAGTTGTATTGGCAACCTTTATAGGCACAGCAGCAAGCGACACGGTCACTGCCACATGCTGAAAATGAGCGTCAACGGAGCATCAACAATTTTTCGTCTTGTAAGTATGGTAATTGTGAAGTAATTGAATCGCTAGTTAGCATAACCATTGGATTGGCAGCCTTTATAGGCAAAACAGCATGCTGCATGGTCACTGCCCGATTCTGAAAATGAGGGTCAATGGAGGGTCAACAATTTTTGGTCTTGTGAGTATGGTAATTGTGAAGCAATTCAATCGCTGTTTAGCATAACCGTTGCATTGGTAGCCTTTATAGGTAAAATAGCAAGCAACATGGTCACTGCTCCATTCTGAACATGACTGGCAACCGAGCGTCATCGATTTTTAACTTTGCATCTTGGGTTATCTATGTGTTTTCATTGGTGGTATTACTTCATATACGATGTATTGGCGGTCTTTTCAGCCAAACCAATGCCGGAGCTGTTCTTTACCCCATCATGAAAATGAGCGTCAACCAACCATCAACGATCTTTAGACTTCGAAGTGAGGTAATTACAAAGTTATCCAGTTGTGGCTAGGCATAATCGGTGTAATGACTGCCTTTATAGGCGAAAGAGAATGCGACACGGTCATTGCCCCATTCTGCCAATGAGATTCACCTGAGCGTCAACAATTTGTAGTCTTGTATAGTGGGTAATTAAGGCATCGCGCGGATGCATTAGTTCATAACAGTACTATTGACCGCCTTAGTACTCCTAAATATGACACACAAAAGGAAAAATATTGTTTCCAAAATATCCAATGTCGCAGCCTGTGAAGTGTTTAAAAATGGATTATTGGATGTCAATTGAGCAATTTTGATCAAATACAGTTATCGAACAGCAAAAGCGAAAGCATTATATGAATGTGCAGACGGATCCGCTGGACAACCCCCTGACAACACGCTCAATCTGGATTGGTTGGGAGCTTTCCATCAAACAGTACCTGAAATCACATTTTGGATTGATTGACAACCTGGACCGCGTATTTGGTGACGGTTCAGTTCTGACCCTGACCTGGACCAGAAGCGGCAGTACTGAACCGTTGCTATTACTACATATGACAAAGCAACTGGATTGTACAATAAGCATCGACAGTACTCAGAACAATGGAATCCATGGTATCCTTTTCCGTCAGCACACCACTTTCAACAGGCTCAATCATTTTGCCTACAAATGAAAACGTGAATCGATCACCATCTGAGGTGTGGACTGGACAACTTGAAAATCGAATCATTTCAATCTGAAGATGCTCGGTGAAAGATCCTCTCTGAAATCGATTTTGGGCTCGGCGATGATAGTTGGATTGAAGATCATTCACATATCTTCGGAACGTTATACTATTGGCATATTTTCAAATGTATTCAGTTACTTTTGGCACATCTCCTATTTCAGGCCAACCTCGATTATGAAATGGTGCGCCTCGCAGACTGGGAAAGTCACCAAATATTCAGCGATATGAAGACCAGCGACTAGTGGTAGCATTCGCAAGATTGGCTTCCTGCCAGAGCAACAATTGTGCCAGTCATTTGTGCATCCTACAAGACTCACTTGACCAATTTTTCTGGGCACCAGAATGCCTGGCCGATGTGTCTCATGATTGGTAATATTTGAAAAGATATCCGCTGGACACTTAAAAGGCATGCCTGGTTTCTCGTTGGGCTGAATCCATGTCCCTCAAAAGGTGCCAAAATTACCTATGAGGCGTGGCATACAGCCTTTGGAACAATGATGTCCCCACTTCGGAATCTTGATATAATTGCTCCCGGCTTGAAATCGAATTGTGCTGATGGATTCCAGAGACGATGTTATCCTCTTTTGGTGGCCTGGGTCCGAGATCATCCAAAACAAATCATGGTTGCTCAAGTCTCATATGGCTCTTGCCCGGTGTGTGAAATTCCTAAAGGTGCGGCGATGGGGCATTCAACTTGTCGAGCACTCGATAACTCAAGAGATCAGCATGTTTACCCAGAGCTTCAGGACAAAGCTAATATTGATTTTCTGCACAGTCTTTGTGTTCATCCAATCCGCAACCAGTTCTGGCAATGCCCTCTCGGCAATGTCCATCAGCTTCGGCATTCTGTTGAATTCCATCAGCTGCACCTCGGTTTAGTTAAAGTGTCATTCCACTGGCTGCTCAAATACCTGAAAGCTAGAAATGTCAAGGATCAATTTAACGATCAATTCACATCAGTACCACGATTTCCGGGTCTCCAGCACTTCTCCAAACCATTCGATTCGACGAAAACCAGCTCCTGGCTGCACACAGAGATCTGGGACATGATCAGAACACCGGCAGTGAATTGCGCTCCAATTCTTGACTGCTCCAAGGATGACAGGAAATCTCCAGTGGAAACAGCCTATATTGAAATGATGATGGGAGCAGTTCGGGCATTATGTGAATTCTCTCTACTTGTCAGCCAACAAAATCACTCTGACCTATCGCTCACTGCACTAGATGATGCACTGATGCGATTTTACAAAAACCAGGGTGCCTTTGGAGATCAGAAAATGTCCCAGTCTGCAAAGGCCAAAGTGAATGAACTATTGGCAACGGAATCCCATACGTGACGAGAACAAAAGATTCCTAACATCCGTGCTGCAATGGAAGTTCTGGCGTACGTGGCTGAAAAGGTTACTACATCAAAACGAACGCAATTTCAGGTGCACCTGAAAAGAGCCCGACAAGAATCAACCTAATGGCCGGAGGCTGATCACAAGAGGGCAATGGAATGATGGGAGTGCGAAATCCATTAGATGACACCTGTCAAGGGCAAGCTTTTCGATAACTTATTTCAACATCACAAGTGACAACTATTACAGGAAGTCGGGAGTAAGCCAACTGGTTCCAGACGCACATTCGCCAGAAAACTTGCCCAAATGCAGACTGCTGCCGAAGAAGAGGTTTATGGGGTGGTAAACATGACCGCCGAGAAGCGTGTGGAATGTCAGGTCCATCTATCCGATGCTGAGACTGGACCCACCACCTGGAGTATTGCTGATATGGACCGCATTGTAAGTCAGCTGGAGAGCGAGATGTATGGTATCACATCGAATGCACAGATGCGGTTGAAGAAGGAATTGTCCATTCGCTTGATCCAATTGGAAGCTTTGTGGCAGACGATCAGTGTTCAGGAGCTCTGGAAAACCATCGAACAGCATGTAATCCATTTCGGATATCCACAGATGAATCTGGTCAGCCATATATCACAGTCAATTCAGCGAATGGGTTCTGGCGACAATTTCACCACCGATATTTCTGAACGGCTACATATCAGCAATATGAAAGAACCATATCGATCAACCAACAAAGTCGATTACATTCGACAGATGCTCAAGCACAATAATCAGTCTACTGGTTTTGACTTTATGGAGGAGACAGTTTCATATCTTGCCCTGAAAGGCTGGTACGATATGGACTGGGCAAAGGTTTTGAACCTACTATCCGCTGCCGATAAATGGCAAATTACTCACAGAGCCCATCTTTTACGCCTCCAGCATTGTCAGGATGAGCCATTTTTCTGCCCCATGTCACCGCAGGTACATCATTTGAGAGAAACCCATATCTGCGGAGTGTGCAGAACTATCAAATTAACCTCACTCAGAGATATATCAGAAGATTTTGGAATTCCCCACTTTGGCCAGCCATTCCATGCACAGATTGAAGATAACTGGGGACACGAAGTTAGTTCACTGGTGCTCGGATACGATCAGAATGTACTCCTTGACGGTATATTTATGAACCTTCAGAATGTGCTGTCATACTACCGTCAACCATTTCACTGCCCTACATCTGTTGAGTGTCTGGGACTTGATTGCAAGGTAGAATATACCAATGACAACCAAGGGATCATGCCAGAATCTCATAACATCGGAGTCCAATATATGGAAAGTGACCTTGATAACACCTTCCAAGGCCCTATTCTTTTTTTTTCTTTAATATACTTCAGCTGGACTCCCCCGAATAAGATCCTCCAATTTCCGGATCACCCGCCCGCTGGAAAAACGATATCGATCTTCTCTAAATGGTGCAGGAAGACTACACAATGGACATTACTTCCTCAAGTTCAAGCATATGCGGTGGTGGTTGCAACAAAGTACAACGATCTGCATGGTTGGGTGGATTGTGTTGACGGGTTAATCCAGGTTGTCAAACAGATTGATATGATGCATATTATTCCTGTCTGAGCAATTGTTGGACCGGCACATTTGGCGCGAGAGAATGCTACATCAGATAGGATTGCTAGCATCTGGCTCGTAAATTATCATGAAAATTTAAATACGTCCTGTACTGTATACTAAGTTACAATGCCTGAATCAAGGTGTGCAGGAAGCAGATAGTTAGTTATTTGAATTGTACTATTTGATAGAAACATTATAATAATCACTCCCAGAGAGTACCGCTCCAGGTTCGAGATGCACGGGAATAGTCTAGGAGACGCGGCCAGTACTCCCAATTGCTCCGAAAATTGCACATTCTAATAGTTGGATTTTGTAGTATTTAGAAGAGAACCATACATTCTTCAGAATATTCTTGTATTGTGTTTCACAACTTCCAGAACATTGTGGAGCACGTGGGAAGTCATCTCGGAGCACCTGAGAGCTCATCGCTTTGCACTCAGCCTATCTGGAAGCATCTGGGAGGATCTGGAAGAATCAGTGTGGCTGTTCATAGTTGCTGAGTTGTTCAGTTGTGACTTCCAAACCATTATACATTTTGCTGATGGCCAGAAACACCTAGGTTGTCTAGGTGGATCAGCAGCTTGTCGGTGAATCGGCAGGTGGCTAATATCTCTCCGATGTCCATCTCCCTGATATCCCTCCCCCTCAGGTGCCCCCGGATGGCTCAGTCAGCAAGGAGTGAACCAGTCCTCGCATTGCACAGGAGGTGATGGGTATTGAATTTGGGATAGCATTGAATTCTTGTGTTGTGAGTATCATTGGCTGTAATCTACTCATCTCAGGCACTGATTAAGGTATGGGTGGAGGGGTTGTCATTGTTAAGGGTTTATTTGAATCACACCTCGTTTGGGTTAGGTATTATGGGCTGTTTCGTTTCCTTTGGGCGAATCGATTCCTGTCAGGTACTGTTTATTACACCTATCCCGAGGTTTTTAGATCGCACAGGGTTTATTTCATGTCATACTCATAGTACTAGGGGACATTGTGCATGCAGCATTTTTGCAACTCCTCATGTGTAAGAAACCTCCTTGTGAGGATGTTAAGGCACGATAAATCTCTCAAGTTAGCTGAAAGTATTGTGAGCTTACACCCACCGCAGACTGCTCAGGCCAAGCACCAACTTTCATCCAATGGTATAGTGAATATTTCACTCCTTGCGTGTCGTCAACAATGCCAGAGAAGACCCCTTCCTTTTGCCCCAAATTTTCATGCCAAAAGAAGTTCACTTTAGCCAGCTGCCAACTTATACATATCAATTTACACAATCCTGAACAGTTTCAAGTTGCACACCAGAAGGATCGGTCGATTCGCAACACACCCAGAGGGGTTGAACCCGCTCGGTGTCGTGAATTCAACTCTAACAATGATTCAGTCGAAGCTGTGGATGCATTGCGATACATTGAACACCTTGAGAACATTGCAGACTCGGAGTTTCAACCACTGCCACAATCTTTGCCACAGACAGAAACATACTCAGGCGCCAGTCCTTCATTGAGCAATTGCATTGCTGAGCCATGGAAACGCGATGCTCAGGGTTGCCATGCAACAAATCCAGAAAGCAATCCCTACAATATTTTTGCGACCACTGAAGAGAAGAAATATATCCAGTGTAGGACTCAGAAGAAAGGGATGAAGACGTACTATGACAATATACGGAAGGAAGAAAACACCACTCTGCAGTTTGCAGGGTTCAAAAAACAGAGATGGCGTCCAGAAGCTCATGGGTAGCATGCGTAATGATCAGGCTCTTGGGGACTGGGAAGAACACACTCTGGAGGATATGAAATGGAATGACAATCACCAACACCCAATCAAATACTGGAGTCGCAACATCATCAACAGCATGAAATGGGTGATGCGATAGACATCCTATACTGAGAATCTTATTCAGTCCCCTTCCCTTTGCTGTATCAGCGATACGTCACAAAAACTCCTCTATACTGCAATGCACACTACGAACTGGAGGAGGGAAACACAGGTCAGGAGAAATGCCCGAAGATGATGATATGCTAACCGATGTTAAGTCAACGCTCAGAGTAGGGGATACATTGGTTCCATTGATCTTCATGTCTGACAGAACATATCTCTCAGCTTTTGCTGGTGACAAGAAAGACTGGCCTGTATTTGTGACAATTGGAAATCTATCATTGAGGATCCGCCAGATGTCCTCGACGCACGGTGTCGTAATGGTCGCTCTTCTGCCAATTCCAAGCATGAACTACAATATTGCTCAAAAGTGGCAGGATCAGAACTGGAAAACAAACCGAGCGGTGCTGAACGAGTTACTCCCACGGGTACTCCACCTTCTCACCTTTAAACAAAATCCTTGCGCCGACAGTAGGTATTACAATGTTCTCTGTTCGGATGGCAACTTCAGGGATTGGAAACTGATTTTATCAACATTACTTGAAGATTGCCTTGAGTATACCGACCAACATCATCCCGAGTGGCATGTCTGTTTGTGGTGTGAGTGTCCAAAGCATGAACTTGGAGATTATGTCCCTGCTGACAAGCAATACCGCCGGCAGGATCACAACCTATATCGAACGCTCAGCGATGACATCAGCGCGGCAGTCGATAACCAACTGATATTGTGCCATATTTACAGAGGATTCAATGTGTTTCAACATATCCCATGTATAGTGAGCGACCTCCCGAACCATGACCTTCTTCATACAATGCAGCTTGGCATGCTTGACCACCAGAAGTGGATTTAGAACTTAATCAAAACACACGAACGGCTCAACAAGTACAATCCAATATGGTTATCGACGCCTGCATACCCCTACCTCACCCCAAAAACTTACTCATATGAGGAAGTTTCTCAATGGAATGGGAACGACATGTAGGAAATGACCTGCTACATACTTGGAGCTATAACCCAGTGTCTACAAGGATGAAGCCACGTGCAGTGTCCCTTATTCAATCGTGCAATTATATGCTCCCGGGCATTGTTCGAATTCTATATGTATACTCAATATCAATCTCATGATGATGCAATATTTAGCTACATGGAAGGCACCTTGTGTTTTATTCACACATTCAAAGATGATTTCTTACTCTGGTGAGCTTGTAATCAGGTGAAGGCCAAAACAAATGCCCTGAGAACGGAACTCATGAAGAAGTGAACAGTGGACGAGAATACAAATGCTGACACTTGGACACCATACAACCAGTGGTGTGAAATGAACACCTGGTGGGATTATATCAGCCACACGATAGACGTTTCAAAGCACTTGGATGCTGGCTGTAACTTTCCGAAGATCCACTTGATGTCTTATGGAGTCAAACAGATATATCGATACGGTGCATTGCAACAGTATTCTGCCAAGAGGCATGAACAAGCACACATAACGAACATCAAGGATGGTTGGAATGCCGCCAATCACACTCTCAACCACCTGCCGCAAGTAATCACCATTGAGCATTTCATTCTCTGCTGGGAAATCTGAAAGCTTAATCTCCAAGCCCTCACTCAGCAGCTGGAGAACAGCGCTGCCACCTGCAAAGTCTTCCCTTACGGTGCTGATCTGGCTGCCCCGCTGAGCTCTTAGTCATATACAAACACCGGATTCATAGAACCCCAAACCGCCTTGATTGAAAGCATCCTTACGCTATGTTCACAGACATCAGAGCTTTACTGGACAATATGCGAGATCCAACGCACCATGTCACAATATACAATGGCGCGTGGGAGTTTATCCAGCAGAAGTGTCATAACAAGATGCATATATTGGATGAATACCTGCACGCAATGGAGCTCTGTATTTACCATGGTATCAAGGTTCAAGTTGACAGTTTAGAAGGTAAACGCATATCTCAGATGTGTTGATGCACAGTAAGCCAGAGCTGGCGCAGATGGAACCGACAGCATAACTGGATGTGGGTAAAGCAATGCCCAGGGAGGTGTTATGGTGCGCTGAATGGTCATCTCGCGTGGCAACTGCAATGGGGATTCAAAATCTAGATACTGAACGAAGATGGAGTGTTCGTTGAGTACAGGATAGCCCTGGCATTCACCAAAATACATGCAAACTCAGGTAACTTGGATTCCATCTCGAAATGTGTACAAGTGAGAAAAGTACAGGCAGCTATTGCATTGCAAGTTGTCAGCATGGGTAACATCGTAGCCTCTGTGCAAGGAATGCCAGAGATAGCTACTAGTAGTTAGACAGGAGATGGACAGAACAAGTAATGCATTGTCAATAGCCACATAAATTTGGTGACTTGTAATAATGTGTGTAAATAGTAAAGAGAGCATTACATTTTACACACAGGTAGAACGAATGCCAGGAGAGCTTTTCACATCATTACCCATCGCATTGCAATGCCAATGCAAGCATGTACCCAATGAACCCATTCTGACAAATGCTCATAGAGGGCCACAATAGTAGAGTGTTAGTTTAAAATAGATGACCGACAGAGTAAGAAGAGAACAGTGAAACTGCGATGGGAGGGCGAGATTCAACGCGATGCGTGGTATTAACACCGAGTGTGGAGTGAGCTGCCACCGAGTTGTCTCTGATTGCTCTGAAGAATCACGTCCAGTCTGACAGAGCCAGTCCGCCCAGATGGAATTCTCTTTTGCTGATGATAGTGATGGTGGTCATGTTCAAACTCATCCTGCAGGATCATATATTGAAATTGTCTGTTGTCTAAGTCTCACTCACATCAAGGGTGACATTCAGCAGCTGCTATCAGCAATATTCCGGGAAGTACAGGGATTCCATAGCCTGTTGAGATGGTTCTCTGGGACAATGTTAATCTCCAGTTGACTAAAGATGTGCAAGAGCTGATTGTCGTTTCCTGAATTACACTCAGAGATCGATTAACAGATGTACTACGGTAAGTGTGCAAGTAGTCAGGTGAGTGGAGGCATAGGCAAAAGTGCAACTATTGTGTAGTATTACAAGCAATATAGCATCCAGAAGGGCTCGATGGATGACTAATGGCACTGAACAACACACAAGTGACATCATTGTCTGTGGAATAGTGATATTCGTACTTCCAATCAGTTGCACATTTAGCAATATGAGTGTTCACAAACTATAATTGGTTCCAGATATTCTGGATCTGGGTAGTAAACTGAGTATAATAGTCTCCAGGATCCATTATCATAGTCCACTATCATGCCAGATCCAGTTATATTAACATTCCTGAATGCGCACAGCATAGTTACATCTACTTCATGGCACATTTTGTCAACATTTTTTTAATCTATCAAGTCTCATTAGATTAGTCTGATTGGAATCCACATGCACTTGTAAGGTGTATGGCAGATATCATTTTGAATCTTACCACTTGTGACATTTGGTACTTAGGCACACTGAATATCTCAAATTGTATTCAATGTAGTCTGGGCAGAAACCCAAACAACCAGCATAATTATCGCCTTGGCAGAAACTTGATTCTATATATTACATCATCCATTGCCCACATTGATCCCAGGGCAACTTCTGAGACTTTTTGAATCACTAAGGTGAACTAATTCAAAACTAGGATGGGCTTCACATGGGAGATAATATACATGGAATCGTATTCATTGGAACCTATCCCTGCAGCACACTTTACCAACAATGTCTGATTCTTTGACGATACAACTATTATCACTTAGCTCAAAATAGACTTCCATGAAGAATTTTGGCACTTCGTCTCCCAATTGGAATCATTTCCTGTAGTCTTTGTCAAATACATCAGTCAGATGTTCTTCTACCAACAGTTTCGCTTTCTGCCAAAACAATTACCCATGCTTCCAGACTTGTGTGGTACTATCTGCATCCAATTGAGATAATTGCTCTGAGTACTTGGAATGGTTAATGTATCAACTAGTTGCTTTGTTAAACACAGTCCCTCCAGAAGGTTCCACTCTCACTTCATTTAAACATGTCATAGTTGTTTTTGAATTGACGTATGTGCAAGATTAACTTTTTGGGAAACTATAGTTTCTTTATTGAGAGTATTATCAGGTAGCAGTGGTTCACCTGAAATATTTTCTAGTAGTTGATTATTAGTTGACTTGCTTGTCAATGGCCATTCTGGTATATTAACTAAAGTCAAACCTTAATGGCTTGGCTCCATTGAAGCCTGCAAGTTGTAGAATCGCATTGGGTAATAGGCCATTATGCATGTATCATAGTTGATGCTGTTGGTACTATACCTTCAGTCCATTGTCAATAGGTAATATCGTTTCACAGCTAAAATTATTGACTTGTTCTCAGCGACTAATGAGCATTGTTGATAAATGGTCAGTGTATGCATTCTAATAAATCATGATCTTGCTTCAGGGGGGTATAGTGTGTTGCTGAATCTGCCACATAGGGTTATTTGCTTGTCTCTAAGCTAACTCGGAGTACCGCGTGACTTTGGCAGATGATTTCACCCTTCGAAATACTAAGGAGCAGCCGATCAAAGTAACCTTATAATTAGTATCCTTCGTATAGTAGCATATATTTATTATATCCTGTACATTCTTGGCTGAAATTTGTATGCTAAGCAGAGAACATTTCATTCGCCATCACCTCAATATATTTTTATATACAATACATCAGAGGCTACTGCAATCTCTACTGTTGACATTATGATATAACATGCCACTGCAGCATTGTGGTTAATAATCTATGCTCGAGTCTTACACAGCCAACTCCACAAAAACGTTTTATCACTACACTGAATTGGGAAGATGCTGAGCAAGCTAAATACCCACTACTTTGAGGAACGGGTCCAGGAAACCTGCCAGCAGTCTGGGTTCAGACAACACAAACAGTTCTGTTCTCATCCAAACCAATCATAAACCGGAACCGCTACCTCTTGGTGGGCCAATTAGGTAGCTGTCCCAGTCAACCAGTGGGTTTGGCCACGTTTCACTAGACCTCTCGGTTCAAATCTCCAATTCTGCTTTTTGGGTATTTGTATATATCGTTGCATTCATATATCCTACAGTTAATAACAATATATTGACTTTTGAATGTTATTATAGCTTTGAATGTATTGGCAGCTTCATAATTGAAAAAAGTAAGACATGCTCCCTGCCACATTCTGACAATGAGTGTCAAATGAGTATCAACGATGATTGGTTTTGCATCATATGTTATCTGAGTGGCTATTAGTTGGAGACATTAATACATGAGGTATAGGCCACCTTAATGGGCAAAAGCAAAAGTGACACACTCCCTGCCCCATTTTGAAAATGAGTCAACAGACCATTCATAATCTCTGGTGTTGTAATGCAGAGAATTAATAAGATACTTGGTCAGTGTGATGCATAATGAAAGTATTGACCACCTTTAAGTGTTAAAACGGTAGTGACGACATTGTGACTCTATCTTAAAAATGAGCGTCAATGGGGCATCAACAATTGTTGGTCTTGTAAGTAAGGCAGTTTAACAGTAATTTGGATTTTGTCATGCATAATGAAAGCATTGGTCTCTGGTATGGGCAAAAGAGAAAGCGACAAGGTCCCTGCCCCATTGTGAAAATAAGCGTCAATGGAGTGTGAATGATTTTTGGTCTTATAGGTCAGGTAATGAGAGAGTCATTTGTTCATTGTTAGATATAATGATAGTATTGGTCATGTTTATATTCATGTGAGAATGCGAAATGCTCCCTGCCCCATTCTAAAAATGGGTGTCAACAGAGCACCAACAATTTTTGGCCTTACACCTTGGACAATCAAAGCGCGATGTAGCCATTACTGTCGATGTACAATGTTTTGACCGGTCCATAACCAAAACAGCTCATGAATACTGAATTACAGCATTGAGATTAACATATGTTGTAACTGTCTGGGAGGCTGTAGTGGAAATATATTTTGCTCAGCTGCCTATAAAGGCTGCCAACTGCTTGTATAGTGATGTCTGTGATGAAGTACTTTTTAGATTACCCAGGATACACGACCAAAAACAGTTAACATTCCATTGATGCTCATTTTCAAGATGGGGCACAGAGTATGTCACGTTCTCTTCTGCCAATATTGCTGGCCAATACAGTGATTATGTATAATACTGACCAAATCACTTTTTCATTATCTGACTGACAAGACCAAAAATCAATAAAACTCATTTTGCCATGGCAATATGTAGCCATTTTATGTAGCATAGTATATTTGTAATGGTGTTTTGGTAGCCTTTCTATTGTGTGGATATATATTCTCCTCTATCACTACATTGTTCCATAATAATACATATAACTACATGCTTCATAATATATCTTAGAGTGTGCACTCATTGTAGATAGTAATACACTCAAAAATGCTGTTTCTTTCTAAAAATACTCATTACTACTTGCCGGTTTGCTCAATAGGCTGCCCATGTCTGTAAAATGGACCTCAGCTCCATTACCATGCAGCAGATAGTGTACTGACCAGTGGATATTCCTTCACCAGCCAGTAAATCTAGAATTGAATGTTTAATGAACTTGCGATTTTTGGCATATAAATCAAAATTGAAAAATTGAGTGTTGGGAAGCCGAGTAGGTATTGACACATATCTGGGTGGCACCCCTTTGATTTGGGAACATTCAGCTCCCGCATTGTCACCCGGTGGCACTGGTGGCTTGCTGGGCAGAGCATTGTCTCGGTACTGGTTGATGTGTACCCAGTCAATTGCACCTCCAGTGTGACTGCGGATTCTTTACTGTGCCAGTTTGGCAAGGAAAGTAGCGATCCATTCAATTTTCACAAACCAGAGGCAGGTGTCTCTCTATCGCAGCCATCACCTATCCATGCCCTGGAAACCCAATAGGCTGCATAATCTCTTCTGGGACATTGGCATGAGGTTTCTTGATCAGGTATTGTGTTTCCTCTATTGCAGCACACAGAAAATTTCCTGTAGCCATTTTGGCGATAATCAAGGCAAGGTGCATGTTGGACTGTTCTAGCTGTACCCAACCTCCTTGCCTTGCCATGATAGCTCACAAGTTGACAATCTACAAGGAGTTAGTTGCTGCTTTGAACAATCAGATATGGCTATTACCTCTACTCTATACGCTACTGTAGCTTGCTCAAAGATGTTGAAAGACTGTTTTGTCCACTCTGCACGACACTGAGTATGTAATTCATCCAACAAAATATCCTGAACGGCGAACATCATAATGTTACATTTCGTGAACTGTGCGGACAACTTCCTCAGTCAACCATGGAGGTTTCCATTGTTGGCAGGTATGCATTGGCCACGTAGCGCTCTATGTACACCAGCGGTAAATCATATACGAAGTTGATGGCCATCTCCTGTAATATGGATTTACTCACATCTGATGGCATGCTGCTTCATATTCTTTCTGCCTCAGAATCCATGGACAATTTTCCAATGTGTGTGCTGGGTCATATATTCAGTGATGGCATTGGCAGCATCATGGTGGACTCAGTGGTGTCTGCAGTATAGTAGTGTCTCAGTGGCTGGCGCATTGACTGAAGCAACTACTGGTCGGCTCGACTCGAATCTGCCCCCACCTTGCTCACGTGATTGTGCAGCCATGATTACCTCCTGTAACAGAGCAGAGGAAAATGATAATGAAAAGATGTGGAATGTTCTGAGGACAACATAGATAGCTTCCAGTTGAAATAGAATGAGCATCAGCCAACTTGCCTGTTCTACTGATGATGATTGCAACTGTGTGTAGCTGCCGCTTGATGGGGGTTTCAACATTCCCACAATTTGATGTAAGTCAGTCCGAAGATATTTGAATGTTTACAGGAATACATCTATGTCAATGAAAACTGAAATCTGTTGAAGGCAACATATAACAAGGACAAATTTCGACGGAAAACACGGCCAGTAATGTTAGACTCAAAATATCCCCAGGAACTTACATAAAACAGAGGCTAAAAATGAATTCCTGTTTTTCCAGTGGTGTCACGAGTACCCATGTAATGACGGCCAAAACATACAATTTGCTTTGTTAAAGTTGATCAAATGTACCAACCTTGGTGTAAAAGACACAGCTTGTCTCCATGAGGTCCATCTCTTGCAATATTCAACACCTTGCCCAACAACAAGTTAAATTTAAAATACCATAGTCAATGCTCCAAAAAACAATGTTTTACCCCTTCCGCCTGGCACAGAAGGGTAATTGGCAAAGCCATGCACACTACAATGTCATCAAGCAAATGACGGGATGGGTGGCTTGAAGGCAGAAAGTGTCCGAGCCTTAGGAGCATTGCACAGCTTACAATCTAACACGACGTGTATGGCAGAGATAAGACGAAAAACTCACATTGAGATAAAGAAGAGATAGATAAATAATTTGAGGATTATGTGGATCGAGAAACTGCTTCAGCAAGAAACCAAGTTGAAGACACAGAGGCAGCGTTTAGGCATCTGCAAGAATATATGACAAATGCTGAAAAGACAGGATTGACAACCAGAAAGTCCAAAGAAACATTTCGAGAGATGTTGAATGACGTCAAAGACAATCTGAACGATCTTCGGAGTGTCGATGATGTGGATGATGGGACAGCTGATCATGATGATGAAGAAGATACTGTGCTGGTCAAGCTGAGCCTAGTGGATGAACCGAGCTGGGTAAGGGGCACAATCTCCAACACAGTTCAGCAATGTATCGAGATATCCTAGACAAAGAAGACAAAGCTTTCCAAACTGATGCAGCATTGATTAAAGGATGCAGATAACTACTTCAGTGGGAGGGATATGAAGTACGGGATAGCTGAATTCAAGGTACCGGCAGTCGTTGAGCTGCGAACAGAAAAGGTTGCAGGTGCACCTACCCCGACATCATTTGGAGAGCCGATGGTGATACTTCATATGGCAACAGGCAAATTCCAATTGCCCCACAGGACATCTCGACCAGGATCTAACCATATGAGACTAAGTTCCGGGAATCCACAGTCACACAAATGCATAGCGTCTGTCCGGCAGGGCGTATCGCCCAATTCGTCTCTGATTACAACATTGAAACATGTTAACCCTGTCAGCATGTACGACTCATGTAGCCTCTCTAGCTTATGATCATATTCAAATTAGTTCAGGAAATACAGATAGTCACCGCTTGTATGTCACTGGAAGAATAGATGTGTAAATTGCTATTGTTGACGATGTATCACTGTGAAAAGGAATTCGTTTACTGATATTGCTAGGTGTCAAATATTGAATGATTTTAGTAACCAAATTATGAGTCATGATGATTTGCCTGTGCATGTACACGAGTTGTACAGGCGATGGGAAAGTTCTAGACTCCAAATCAAGTTGGTAGACCACCAACAAACTTGATAATGGCTTGCCTGTTACTGCGAAGTGAGAAAGCAACAACTATACTAGAGATAAAAGTGACTAATAAAATTTGAGTAAGCAATGTCACACCACTCATAGAAGGAGCAGTCAATGCACAACTCAATCCCAGATCAATGACGACCATCATACTGCATTTATCCATGGATGCTACTGCATCACTCTGCGCAGGTCCAGTGCACTTAGTCAAGATTTTGAAGATTGCAGATGGCAGGTCATGGAAAGTGCAGAGAATAAGCCAGATGAGGAAAGGAGATGACCTCGGGCTGTATTTATCAAAAACTAGTGGTAGGATCTGCATATCGGAAATTCCCAGCTGAGAGCACTGGGACCAAGTAGGCCAACTTTATTGATTGCACAAATAACGTATATAGTGGTGGATTCAGAATTGTGAGGTCTCAATGGATTTGAATGTATCTGACCATACATACTCACGATATATTGGCTGTCAATTATGACTATCAGCAGTGTTGCAGACAATTGTTGGACACACAATGACAGTTCAGATGTCTTTAGGGTGCGCATCAATGAAGGGTCAACAATGTTTAGTGTTCCATGTTCAGCAATCACAGGGCTGCATATTCCGAACTTCTCAAAGTGAATTCATGGGACATCTTTATGGGTTGAACGGAAACTGACACACTAGTTGCGCAATTCTTATAATCAGCGTCAGTGTAGTGTTAACGATTATTGGTCTAACATTTTTAGTACTTGAAGCACTGTGCAATGGCATTAATCAATAATCCTTGTATTGGCAGTTTTTATAGGCAGCAATGTTACTGATAATATCACTACTACCTCTTAAAAACATTGTCAATGCAGAGTAAAAGAATTTTGGTCTTGCATCTTGAACAATAAACGCGATATGCAATGACCTTAACTCATAATAAACATATTCGCCACCTTCATGGTGAATAATACTAGTGATGTCATTTCAACTGCCTTCCGAAAGTGTACATGAATGGAGCGGTAAAATTTTTGTAGGGGCTTTGTATACTCCAATGAAATGGACAGAATTGGGTTGTTCCTAAATTGAGTTTTGAACGATCGGTCTTTTCGATATATCTTGGTATTCAGCTCAAGCAATATACACGCAATGTCTCACAGAATTAAACTTTTTCTCGCTGGTAGGACTAGAGTCAATATTCAAGATCCAGCTATCTACATTACTATAACTTAACTTTATGCAGTCTCTCCAGTCCAAATACAGAGCAATCAAATTCCTATCGCGATGTCATAGTCACAATCTGTAAATACCTGATTCCGGGAGGTTATGATAACTACCGAATATGAACATCTCTACATCCATGCCTTGTGTGACATTACTTTGCAAGTCATATTTGAATCTTGGTAGGGATCTATAAATGTGGACTCAAAGGATTCAATTGATTGAAACAATTCTGGAAATGAACATTTCTGGCATTTCTAATTCCATTGCAGAATTGATGTGATAGGCAGCCATGGAATCTGATGTATCTTTTGTCATCAAGTTGTTTGCAATCCATCAAATCATGGCACTGGCTCAATGCAGAAACACTTGCTGGCAAATACGCACATTGTAAACTTGGACAAATAAACAGAGTCGGAAGATGCTGAGTTCACTAGTTCAATGGTTGACGAAACACCATTGGCTATGCTGAAGACACAACATAGTTGCGGAATTGCAATAGTAAGTTCGTAAACGAAATTCAAATCCAACATTTAGGTTATATCTCTATTTACTGAGTTAAGCGACAAAGCAGTTAAAACTGGCTGCTAAGGACTTTCTAACTGCGGAATGACACCAACAGGCATTGAATTGCTACCTCACATTAGGCTATAATTCGTCTTAGATTCCATGCAATGCTATATCAAACCTAGAGCTATGGAGATTATATGATGGATCAATATGTGAGTTGGTCCAACTGTCTGCCAGCGCTCTTAGCAAATTCGCTGGAGGGAATACTCACTGACAGTGGATGCAATTATGAAGCAATTGCACTGAAGAAATGAAGTTAGTTTAGCTTTAGATGGGTGGAAATCAATACACAAATTAGCCACAATGGCAGTTATTGTTGACTATATGGATTCAAATTGGGTGTTGCAAAAAATACAACTGGTGTTCCATGTAGTTGATAACCTATTCTTTTCCTATTTTGAAAGCAATAAAGGACAATAGGTCAAGGGTCAATATAGTGGAGTATGGCGAGCTATATAGGTGAAGGCGATTGTCGATCATATTGAGCTGACCAAGGCCCGTTTACTAGAAATAATGACCAAGTAGTCTGGCTCCAACTATACAATTACTCAGGAACTACAATCTACCCTTGAGGGCTCTGGAATTCAGTGGCCGGCATTGACAAACCACATACCATGCATGGACGACATGATTCAGCTTGCATTATGTGCATTTATACGCAGTCTCAGTGTAAAAGGCTGTACTAAGCCTAGGGAAACCGATGTGCGCAATCGGCAATAGTAAGAGAATAACTGCACAGAAATTGGGAATATTCAAAGACTTTGAAAAGAGGGCAATGCTAGAATCTACAAGATGTAGGCCATGAGATCAGGTTTAACAAAGAGATTTGGGAAAGTATGTATTTCAAGAAATTTTAACAGTCCTGAAAATGATATTCATATATCAGCAAATACTTGCTGTATTGATTACACTGATACCAGGTTGTCAAAATGAGTTCATTCACTGCTTAACAGCCAAAGTACAAATTGCAGTACTAGCTATTATGTTAGTGAAACACCATGGAGTGGGATATGGGAGTTGCTTGGGCAAGCCTACTGATTACAAGAATTCACCCCCAAGTGGCTCAAGAATCCACAAGTCAGCAATTTCTGGCAACTCTTCACAACACAGGATGAAAGAATCATCCTGAAGTACATTGTGGAATATTAGATGATGTGGTTCCGATACCGGACAATGGGGACTTGGAAACCACATATGGTTCCACTTCATCCCATTATCACTGTCTATGTAACGCTGGTGGAATCGACTGCAAGATACACTCGGCCAGCAGTATCCCTGTTAAGTATCCGCTTATCTTGTCTCGCTATCGGACTTGATATTGGACTAATTCAAGAGCTAATTCATTGTTTACTTCGAAGCTTGATTCCGGCTCAGAAAGTATTTCAAATGGAATAAATGTAGAATAGCATTCCCATCTGAATATATTGTTAAGGCTTGTTCTCCATCGTGAGAAGGTTGCCCTCTATACCAGTGGAGAATCGAGAGGTCTTTATACCTTTTCCCTCCACGCTGTAACAACTAATTCTAACTACGCTTTACTTTAGATAAATGCGTACTATCTTTTCGCCCTCATATCCCCCTGTTTTGATACCCAGTCGTCCTGAACTTCCTCTGGGCAAATAGCATCCCTCCAATCCTCGAGTCGATCCGGACCAACAGTATTCTTCTGATATACATCACCAGACTGATTGCTATCTATCAGACTGTTGTCTTCCAGATCATCAACCTCTTTGCACCATTCAACAGCCTTCCTTCATATTGTGCTCAAGTGGTCATATCCAACTGCCCATAACTGATGCCAATCAAGGAATACCTCATACTGCGTTGATGATAGCAGGCGTCATTCTTTATCTGTATACTTGGAGAGTACTGCATTATGCGTTGGCTTTGTGTTAACACACTGCTGCAACCGTGACAATACTCGAGGGTGGGTGGTGATGATGTGGTTCAGGGATATGTACCTGGGTGGCATTCATGGGGTGATAGTGCTGGTATATAATTGATGAAACATATTCCATCGCCACCTGACATCATCATCAAGTGATATCTTGTGACCCCGGAATCGTGACCATTGACAAAGGTGTAACAGTCCACAATGACATTCTCAGTCCTGTGGATGGTGTTATACGAGCTATAGCAAAGGAGCAGACATAATAGAAGCAAACTATTTACTTCACCTTGAAGTTTGCATCAAAAAGATATTCCAAAAATTATCCTAAGGTTACTCCAAATATGGGTATGCGTCTCGTATCTGCACACTATCTTGATCATGTCTGGATGTTGGGATTGTTGAGGAGTTACAATGCGGGAACATATATAAATCCAGTGTACGACACTTACCACACTACCCAATCTGCGGAGGGGATTCTCAAGTATATTGAGATTGAATACTGTGACATATATAGAAGTTTGCCCATCATCAATCCTGAATGCATAAAGATGAACAATCTGTTCCCCTCCATAATGGCTTCTTTGATCTGGTCAATTTTCAATAAATCCATATAATTTGTTAAACAACGATGCAGTATTCTTAACGTCTAAGAATGTGCCAGATACAACACACAGACAAAGCGAGCGCCCATCATGTATATTGACGGCCACTAGGCTCTATTTGATTTCACCACCTGTATCACTAATGAACTGAGAACAGGTAGATCGAAATCTTAATGATTAACACTCCGACCATATGGAGATAGGCAGTACATATTTGCTACCTGATATCACCCACTGGTGGCATCAAGAAGATTAAACACACTCCGAGTTCTCTGATCCATCTAATGTGGCATGTGATACATTCTTAATCATACCACATGGTGTCGAAGTGAAGGCCAGATTTGTTAGAGGGGTGCCTTGGTTGATAATACAAGCACTTATCCATGTCCCTAGATACTTATTTCTTAGACTTCGAGATAGGCGCTGTGCCTTTGTTTAAATGTGTCCACCAGTAACAGTCTAAAGTATCGTGGCCTCCCTTCAGGTCCTGTGGCCAAGCACAACGCTCACACTGGTCTGCTGCTTTTCTCCTTCGTAACTCTGAAGCCTCAGTCCCTTCTGTCTGGGTTGAATAGTTTTGAACAACACCCTTTTGCTTCTTAGCTTGCTTTAGCTGTTGATTGGTTTGCAGCACTGGATTGATCCTTCCTGGATGGGTACTCCTACTCCGCTTGCTGGCGTAATCTTTCCTTGCCTCTATCGACTCTTCTAGAAAATGTTCTGCAGCTGATAGTATTGTATCCCCTCGAGTAAGGCAGCTTTCCTTAACTTTTCTACCAATATTTCTAGGCATCGTAAATATCTCCTGTATGGCTGTATTGGTAGTAGCAGTACGAATATCGAGATTGTCAATGAAATCAATCAATCCCTGCAGAAGACCAATACCAGCGGCTATCCACCATAGATACTGGGCGATAAAGATATGCTGATTCATTCTTGCAAATGATATAATCTTTTTGAGAGCGTATACGATGATGTCGTTACCGTTTTCAAAAGTAATTGTCATGAGGTTGTAGTTTCTCAAGGGGCAGGGCTTCCGCTGCAGAAAGCTAATGGATTTCATGTATACATAATAATAATTATAGGTATCATGAAAACACAATAATTTTTCCGATCGTTTCTTCGCTGGTAGGTGTTTCTGACTGTTTACTGCTAGAGCTTTTTCTTCATTGCCGGAACAATGTGATCTCTTCACAGACAGGTCTCCACTAAGAGGTAAGCTGATCTTTATCCCTCTATAGCTTCGTATAACTCTTCCGACTATAATTATACCTCTCATGACAGCAATGTGCTTTTGCGACGTACATTCCAAATAAATGCGCATGGTAGAGATCCCCACGAATCCCGAAGGTTATTGTGTACATGCAACTGAAGTATTAATGAGTTACGCTACCGATAAGAATCGGCCCCCAATTGCATGATACCATGTTAGACACTACATCAGGTCATAACTTCAACTTGGACATCTTATGACACATATGGTTCAGTAGTTGGAACAACTGATGATTATAACTGTTCAGCGTTTTTCGCAAATTAAATGCCTCAAACCTTTATAGGGTTTGCGTCATACATTTAATGGGCGACCAACCGATACTATGGCAAAGTAAAATATAATCGGTCAGCTTGACATTATCATAGGAGTCTGACGTTGCAATGGATGTTAATACACGCCAATGAGCAGGGTTGCTTCAGGCCTCATATCCACAGCCAACATCATAATTGCGTCAGTCACACCATGCTTTGGCTGAGACTATTCTCTTTGGCTGGGGAGTGCCCGGGTTGTTCCTGTCGCCTGAGGTTAAGGCCTGGAATCCCACCTAATTGCATATTGGCTAAAGACTGCCCAGTCTGCGAGTCGAGGTATTTCTCAGTCCGATCAGACATGTCCCCTGCTATTATCTGGGAATCAATCCGGTTCAAAACACTACACTCAGTGGAAGAAAACTTCATTCGATCTGGCAGCAGTGTTACAGCATCAAATCAGCTGCCAACAGGCGTATGCTTTCAATGAATCTGCTAAGTAAATGAGACATCTTTATCCAATCAAGATGTGCCCGACAATTACCCAGTTAAAGGTCATTGTAACCGGTAATTGTTTTTTGAGATGCCCCCCAGGGTAGCTGTTATGCATATCACAAGACCCAAGTCCTGTGACAAGTACCCCTTGGGTTATTCAAGTACCATAAACACTACTAGGAGAAAACCCCTCACAAGATTCTCCCTTTGGTGAGACGTCTTTCGCTGCAAACGGTCAAAACCCCCACGCAACACCCTTCACAACCAAGTCTTCATAACATAGTTTCCTTGAGCCAACAATGGGATATTGAGAAGTGATGATGCAGCAATGGGTATGTTGGATACTGATAATGATTTGGAAATGATGACAGAGGTTGAGAATAGATAATTGCACAGTATGGGTACAGTCCACAACATTTTGGAGATATGGCCAGGCAGCCACAACCTACATGCTACACAGAAGGAATGTCGCGCTTTAAACAAGCAAATGGCAGCTGTAGGAGACATATCAGATACAGAAGGGACTGTCAAAGTAACCTGGTTAAACATTCAACGTAAAGATATGGCTGCATTTAATTTGTCAGAACAATTACTTTTGCCACCAAACATTTCTTCAAAGGACCTCTCTGGAGGATGAACTCAAGTAATGAATGCTCACCTAACAAAGAAAATTCACCGTCATCCAGCCCAAAGCGATCAGAACAGTGTACCTGAAAGCTGTTCAGAGACCAAGAACGCACATAACTAGAATTGTGACTTGGATTATAGAAATCAACGCAATGATGTCCAGGGGGTAGAACATGAAATTGAAATCGAGCTACACAATGGCATCAAGTATCCAGAAAGCCCAGAGCAGTTGTATGTCAGTGTCGCACCAAATGTTAGCAGGGTAATTTTACCAATATGGAGGTCAACGAAAATGGCTGAATTGGGGTTGATAATGGAAAGTGCAATGTAGAAAAAGAGGAATAAGATATTCAAGACAAAGTAGAACAGAATCCATACATATATTTGCACTTGTATATTTATGTTGCTTGATCGAGAATTTCATTTTGAGAAATACTGTCGGAAACTATTAAACAGTGGCATGTGAATATTGGATATTGAACTGAAGTATAGTGGGCAAAATGAATAATTCAGCATGATATATAAAGCTTAATAGATTGAGAGCGACCAGTACAAGAATGTTACTGGACTCAGCTTTGCCACAGGGCCAAGTCTCAATTAGTCAGAAAGGCAAACAATCAGTTCAAATAATGCTGATTACAATTATGTATGGCAGCAGAGTGTGAATGGACAATACAATAAAATGAATGTCAACGGAGTATTAATGATGTTAGGCCTTGTCAGTACGGTCATTGACAGGAGACTTGATCACTGCAATACAGAACCAACATTTTCGCTGCCTTCATAAGCAAATGAGAAATGCTGAGGTCACTGCCCAATTCTGAAAATGAGCATCAATTGAGCATCAATCTTGTTTGGATTGGCATCTTGGTTAATCCAAGTGGCGACTGGTTGCAGACATCCATAACTGAGGTATTTGCCTCCTCTTGGGGTTAATATTCATTGCGACATGCTCCCTGCCCCATCCGTAAAATAAGCGTCAACTGTAAGTCAATGATTTCTGGTCTTTCATCTTCAGTGATCTAAGTGTTGCATTGTGGCAATGGTTTCTAAATGAAGCTATTGTGGCATTTTCAGGTAAAACAGCGCGGGATATCTATGATTCCCTAACAAGACACTAAGTATCAACTGAGCATCACTGATTTTTAATATTGCATGTTCCATAATTCTGGCATCACATGGATACTTCAGCTCCTTACAAAAGTATTGACTGCCTGTATGCCCATAGTCCAAAATATAAAAGGAGAAACACATATTTGAAATAATCTTTATCGAAAAACTGCCAAACATGTAAAAACAGATGACTGGATATCGAATAACTGATTCTGATAAGATACTATTAATGAACAGCAAAAGTAAGAGCATTATATGAATCTACAGATAGTCATGCTGAACATCCCGCTGACAGTGTTAGCAACGTTTCTGGGTAACCTGCCAGCAGTCCTGGTTCAATCCACTAAAATTGTTCAGCTTGGTCCCAAACTCTTGCAACAACCCATCCTGTTGCCTCTTAGTGGGCGAATCCTTTCTCCATGCCAATCAACCCACAGATTCGGATGGGTTTGGCTAGACCCATTGCATCAAATCTCAGAATCTGTTTTTCGTATTGTTCAATTTATTGCTGCTTTCGCATCTCACACTGTTAATCACAAAATATTATCTTTCATCAAACATTATCTCTTTTGGATGTATTAGCCATCTTGATAATCAGGAACAAGCGAGATACACTCCCTGCCACATTCTGGAGATGAGCGTCAATGAAGTGTGAACAATTTATCTTCTTGCATTTTGGGTAATGTCAGTAGCCATTTGTTGCTGACAATCATGAATGAGATATCAGCTGCCATAATAAGCAAGAGAGCAAGCGCCATGCTCCGTGCCCCATTCTCAAAATGAGCGTTTACAGAGTGTTAAGGATGTTTAGTCTTGTAACTCAGGTAATTAAAAAGTGATTTGGTCATTGCTATACATATTCAAATTATTGGTCGCTGTTAAGGGCAAAAGAGCAAGTGACCCGCTTCCTGCCCCATCATGAAAATGAGCATCAACTGAACACCAATAATTTTTGCTCTTTTGTCATGGGTAATAAATGGGTGATGGCACCATTATTGCCAATATACGATACTTTCGCTGTTTGATTAGGCTATAACAGTAATGAAGACTTTGTTGTAGCATTGTAAATGAAATAAGTTATTACTGTCTAGGAGGCTTTTGCAGGAATATTTCTTGCTTATCTGCCTATAATGGCTGCCAACTCCTGTTGTAGCAATGTCTGTCATCAAGTGCCACTAATATTACCCAACATGCAAGACCAAAAATCGTTGACGCTGCGTTAACCTTCATTTTAACGATGGGGCAGTGAGCCTGTCGCTTTTTCTGTTTCACATAATGGCAAGCAGTACCTCAATTATGATTGTGCACAACCAATCGCCTCTCCAATTACCCAAAATGCAACACCAGATATTTTTGATGCTCAGTTGAAGCTCACTTTGCCCCAGACGTATCTGCCCTTTAGACTCAATACATTTGGCTGAATATATCATTAAATGCATTTTGGCAACCTCCCTATCGTCTTCATGTACTTTCCCGTTCATCATTACATGGTTCTTTAATAATACATATCAATATATCCTGTAATGTATACTTTAAAGTGTCTGCGAATTGTAGATAATATTATACTCAACAATCCTGTTCGATTCAATGAATACTGGTCTACACTCACATTTTCGCACAGTAGTGTGCTGTCTTCTGCACAATGGATGTCATCTGCATTACTACACAGCGGATACTGTACTATCCAGTGGATGTTTCTTCATCAGTGAGAAAATCTGTGATATACCCATTATCCCACTTCTGATTCTTCTCATATACATCAAGATTGAAAAATTGAGTGCTGTGATGAGGAGTATGCATATACACATATCCTGGTGGCACATCTTCGATTTGGCAAGCGTCAGCTCCTTGATGGGGACCAGGTAGAGCAGGTGGTGTTCCAGACTAAAGTCAAGTTGCTGTTGGTGTGTGCTGCCTGGGTCAGTTTGGTCATGGTGAACCTGAGTCTCTATGCCGCCAGCCTGTCTCCGAATTCTTTGCTGCACCAGATTGGTAAGGCAGGCAGACATCAGTTTGATTTTCATGAACCACAGCCAGGTGTCTTTCTATTGCAGCCTTAACATGTCTATACCCAGCAAACTCAACTCCATGCTTCTTCTCTTCTCAGACTTCTAAGCGAGGATTCATGATCATGGATTAGGACTCCTCAGATGTGGTGCACAAAATCCCTCCTATGGTTATGTTCGACATATTCAAAGCAAGGCGCATGTCACAATGTTCCAGCTGTTTCTGACCTCCTTGCCATGGCATAGTAACCGACATATTGAAAACCTATGAGAAATCACTTGCTGAATTTACATATGGGATTCGGCTATTAAATCTACCATATATGCTTCGGTAGCATACTCTAAGGTGCTCAATGCCTGTTTCCACCGCTGTGAGGGATGCTGATCACGAATCTTGTATCTCGACATCACTTACATGAAAACATCATGCAGTTCAATTGGGCAGAATGTGAGCACAAATGCCGTGGTCGACAATGGAGTCAATCCATTATGGGGAGGTACAAACAGGTCATGTGGCTCTCTGCTTACACCAGCTTTACATTTTAACGCTATTTGAAAGCAGTCAACTTCTTTAGAAATATACTAACATGCGATGGCAGGCGGAATTATATTCTCGCAGCTTCGTGACATTCGGACCATTTTTCAGTGTACAACCTGCATCATTATTTTGGTGGCTGCATTGGCAGTGTTGTGGTGGACTGACTGCGATCTGCATTCCTGCTGTGTTTCAAAAGGTGGTGAACTGGATAAAGAGCGCCATTAGCAAAATGTAATTCAGTCCGGAAGACAGACCCAAACCTCCCAGACACTCCGGTTCCCCTTGCCGGTGCTTCTAAGTACTTCCAGATGCTCCCTGCCCCCCTGGAGCTTTGAAAAGTGCTCTGAGACTCTGCAAGAGTGTTCTCATGTGCTGCTGAAAGAACCTGCAGTGATGAAGATGCATTTAGGATGCTACGAGATTTGACAATTAGAATAGCCAAATTTTGGAGCAGCTGAGACCTCTGGGCAGGTCTGCAGGAGACTTCGAAAGCAGCTGAGACCTCTGTACGAGCTCTGCAGGCAACTTTGTGCTGTATCCTCTCACCAGTGGTTCTTAGGGTTTCACAACCACAAGGCATTTCATCAATCATATTGGTCTTTATTACAGTCACAAGATTCGCTACATCATAATATGGCATGTATTTTCTAAGTCTCTCTATATAGATACATTTGGAGATACAGGGATAACGGAGATGCACTCAGCGACAGGCAATATGTATTTTGGAGACTCCAGGGTAGATAGGCATCCTTTCATTATACGAAATACCCACTCAATCTTTCCCAGCTCTTGGTCTCATGCACTCTTGCCAAGCATCATAGATCCACTTAGTTTGTGCGGATCCTCACACACTCTTGCCAAGTGTTCATAGATCCACGCAATGTGTGTGGTTCATCATGACCGGATATCCATTCATATCCTCTCACCCTTGTTCTATGCTCTTACAGCTAGAACCAATCTTTCTCATGAATTCACTTCGGAACCATGCGAGGAGCAACGGAATGTTGATGATGGGCAGCCTGCCATCTAGCTCCACAGTTGCACCACACTGTGATCGAGTGAATGTAGAGATACACTCCGAGGCCGTAATCGAGGGAGGTTGGAGAGACAATTGGAGGCTCCAATCGAGTGTGTTTGGAAATACACGTGGAGGCTGTGATCGAGCGAGATTGGAGATGCACATGTAGGCCGTGATGGTTTGAGCTTGGAGGCCGTAACCGTTTGTGTTTAGAGATACCATCAGCAACAACCCTAGTTTCTGTCAGCAACACCCGAGTGTTCCGGACTGTGCTGACTGCTCTGATGGAACATCGTACCGTTGCATGGAAAATTACAAGCTTCCCGTCACTGAGGCGCCGGGTCATGTTACATACCTACCATCTTTGCTTTGCGCCCAGAACGTGGTGAAGTAAACGCACCTGCAGAACAACACGTGTGTTACACTCTTCGCAGGGGCTGCAGTTATGCTGTAGCCGTTCATACAACTCCTTGCGATGTTTATGCCTTTCTTTGGCCGACTGCCACATGCCACACTCTGCCCATATATGTTTAGCATTGAGAATTTGCCACTGATTGCAATACACTCTTCGCTTCGGATACATCACTTGCGATTGCGTTTGCCTCGCCATTATCGTATTTTACATGTGTGCAATATACTGCCCAATCTTCACACTCTCTAGTACTATGTCTTCAGTCCACCACATTCCGTGTTGATCCATCATCGGCTTGCAATACTTCTTTCTCCTCATCCATATCTGCATCGTTGCCATCCTCGCCATCATACCCATCGTCATCAGTGATTCCCAGGTGAAACCTACTATTCCCTCAGTCCTCCACATTCTGCATTGATCCATCATTGGCTTGTGATGCTTCTTCCTTCTCATCCTCGTCCACATCGTCACGATCCTCGTCATCATACTCGCCCACCTCACTCGATCCCAGGTCAAACCTCTCGAGTTCAGTTACGGGCCGTCGTCACTGGCTGGCCCTGGGGATCGCATCGCGCTCGTTGCTTTCTTTACCATCATCATCGTAATACCCAGTGCCCGCTGGCATCCCGAAATGCAGTTCGTCATCCATGCAATGGTTGCCTAAAGAAATGTTTGGGTCAGTGCTTTCTGTCTCAGGCTCCTCAAGCGCCACTTCGGAGGTCAAATAATCAAGATGAATGGCATTGACATGGAAGATATTGGATGAATATCTTTGTTCTTTTGCCACTCCAGTAGAGCTTGGAGCAACGCGGTGCAGGTAAACATGAACAGTGGTGAGGGTATATGACCGCCCTTGTCGATAATCATGGGATTATGATATCCATCAGCATACTGACGGTGGGTATTTCCCCAATGATACAATTTGATGTAGATAAACTGCGGGATTGCTTCTGCAAGGAAGTAAAGTGGACTCTGGCTATTTGTTAGCAGCAATTTCACTCTCTCTTCGTTTGATCTGGGCTGCGTACACCACCTTCTACACGCTCTGCTACCGGAAAAAAATACATATTGTCTGCCAGAAGGGAATCAATGAATGCCAAACGCTCGGCAACAAATTCAAAGCAGTGGAGATCATAATGCTCTGCTATGTTGTCCCTTGCGGATTGAATAAAATGGGTTTAAACCTTATCGACTTGTGCTCGAACCTGGTACCAAATTGAGCATGTAATATCCAATGTGGGCTGTTGCTTCATCATGCCTCTTTCAAGATCTCCTTTGTGCATGCCTCAAATGCTATGGACCAAATGTTGTTTTGCTGCATAGCGGTGTTCTAATACATCTCTATTATCTGCCAGTGAGGGGCTTCAGCTAATGCTTTGGAAATGCGTCGCATTGCATAACTTACCATCTCCAAGTCGCTTGCCCTCATGAACCGCCGTGTATTCCACACGTAGAGCTCCAGCAGTCTGCCCGTTGCAAAAAGATGACGCATCACATCTTAGTGACCAAATTGATGGATGCTGTGACTGCCAGAGACGATTGATCGAGGTGTCGACAACGCCTGCAGTTGCAATTGCCACTGCCTCTGTGTCTAATTCTTTTTGGTAGCTCGAATTTGCAGTGGATGCGTAATGATCACCTAGGCTTCCGGATTAGGGATGGGGGTAGGCAGCTTTTCAAGACCGCTGAGAGGAGTGGGAGGGATACCAATGCGGGATGTGGGGCTGGATAGAACACGACGGGTTGAGTCTGTCTGTTTGGTTCCTCCAGGTGCTGCTGTGTGACGACTGCTTGTACCTGGCATGGTGGTTGGAGTACTTATTGACCGTCGCTGTGTAGCGGATGGGGTGGAAGTCACGCGGTGAGTGATATCTGCAATGCGAGAATTGTTCAGCAATAATGCAGAGGTGGAGTTCTGACTTTGGATTGTAGAGGTTACGGAACTCCCTCCTTGAGAGGAATCTCTCTCGCCAGCCGGTATGGAAATGCATCTCTTAGCAGGTGGAAGACAAGAATTCCCCGAAGGCCCATGCTTTTGTTGATTCTAGCGATTAGCTAGACTTCGAACATTTTGTACAACCGGAGTCACGTCAGGGCGATGGCTTTGGGAAGGCATTATCTGGTATAGATATTCGACATTAAGCATGCAGGATTAGTTCCCTGCACATGCATATGCAACGGAAGGCGAGGTTTATTCTTATTTCAGCGACCAGAGAGGGTTTCGACGAAAAAGGGAGGTGCAGTATAGACTGCACTAGACTCTAAACCTTGACAATACTCGGGTACGAGATCCCTTGAAAAGTATTCAATTATGGGGTTAACTGCCATCAGATTAAACTGAGCATTGATATTCACTGTTACAGCAATGTCTGAAGGCCTATTTGCACCGCTTGAAGGGTGTTTATGCCTTCTTGGCGCGGTTATCATAGTATTCCACTTGGTCTTGGTACAATACTTCGAATCATCAATTGTGTATATTTTCAGCTTTCTTGTTGACATCCCCGTTTGGCAGATGTAAAAGCATCGCAAAGCGAACAATGACGTATTCTCTATCCTATGATATCCGTTGCATGTGCTGTTTCCATTGCTAGGCGTGTTAGTAGCCGTGTTGGATGGTTGCACAGTTGGGAAAATCTTAGAACAACTCAGTTTGCTGCGAGATACATGAGGTCTGAGTGGGAAATGTGGTGTGTGATGCAAAAGCAACGCATGGTGTTGTAAACTTTCCTCACTGTGAGTACAACATCTCGTCTCAAGGCTTCTCAGTCATAAGGTGCCTGGTGGGTGTTCAAGATGAAGGTTGGGCCATTTTGTGTTCATTAACCAACAAAACAAGTTGAACCAAGAAATCACAGGAACTCGAGTCTATTTATGCCTTCTTCCTGCGTACACTTCCATGCTCTTTTCCTCCTGTATTTAACACACTGCCAGCATCCTCAACTCTCTCAACATCACATGACTTGCACAAAACAACACCTCTGGTTCCAAAACACACCCGATACCCTACACATCTTTGTACATTTGCTGTGGGCTTTCTTCCGCTACATGCAACTGTATCATAATGCTAATGCCTCAAATGTAGATTCATTTTCAGCTCACAATGATGGCACCAAATGGCAGCCACAAAGGCTAGGGGAAGGCAACTGCTAGGGCAATAATGGTGACATCAGTTATAAATCGACGCCTGTAGTTAGATCAGCAGTGTATATAGGGATTCATCTCAGAACACATCCGTGGACTTATACAGATTTACAATGTGTGTGGCGTCATGGTTGAGAGGGCATGGAACCTCTTTTATCATATAATCTTTCTTGATCCAGTTACGACTTGCCACTTTTCACAATTCCAGCTAATGTAACTTCACTGCAGGAGCTGGAGTTTGCCTTTTTGGGAGCGGTAGACAGCCTTCCACACATATACTGGGCAAATGTTGCACAAACCAGCGACCAAATGAACACTTGGCGGTGGGACAACCTCCGTGCCTTCTGGGATCAAGCAGATTACTCCAATCCTCAGACAACCAGCTCATCAAAGGTTAAACTCACCAGTGAGCGTTTCTCTTGGTACGGTCGCGATTATCTCACGGCAACGATTGAGCCACCAAGCTGCCGGCATTATAAGCAAAGAGACTTCCTGTCCGTTAGTCACCTGAATTGCGATGAGATAATCGATGCGGACCGTGCTGATGAGAACTGGGCGGATTTCGGAGCGCCTTGTTATGGATAGAGCCGTCCTAGCGATGGCAATGACAATGACGACGGCAATGGAGAGTACGACATGCAGGGTGGTGAGACAAGGACTGGGAAAGAGAAAGGAATACAGGATGGGAACAGGAGAGGGAATTGGAAAGGGAAGGTGAAGAGGAAGGCAATGGAGGACAGGAAGGAGAAGGGGAAGGGAAACGGTAAAGGGAAAGATATTGTTAAACAAACCTCTGGGGGAGATGATATCTCTCATGACATTACTTTTCAGTTGCAGAAGGAAATGTATGAGTCAGAGATGGACACGGAGGGCTAACTACAGTGGGTATATTCAGAGCCATAAACATCGGCTGCCATGTCAATTTCCTCAGATGATGGTACTGACTCTACCGAGTCGCATGGTGAATATGACTCAGAACATGATCCTGACCTGGTCATGTGCATGGAGGATGATGTGGACGCATTGGACAGGGTTCAATTAGATGGCGATCTGGATATGGAAAGGGACAGTGACGATGAAGAGGAGGAAGATGAAGAGAAGTCAGATCAAGAGGAAGAAGATGAAGAGAAGTAAGATGAAGAGGAGGACGATGAGGAGGAGAAGGATGAGGATGAGGAGGACGATAAGGATGAGGATGATGGCAAAGAACCTCGGACGATTGGCCAGGGGGAGATGGTAAATGCATCGGCTGATGATGTAGATACCATGGTAGACGAGCAGCCAACCGTGCTACCTGAGCAAGGCCAGGAGATGGGTGAGCATACCCCATGGCCACAACATCCGGCAACTGCCGCACAGCCACAAACCTCGGAGCCTCATCCAAGACCACGCACTCCGGAGACTCATCCCCTCACTGGTCTAGAGCATTTAGGGCTTGTGACTGTGCAAAAACCTCGCCCGGCGGTGCCAACTCTGTGAGAAGCTGAGGCATCCGGAAACACCAATGATGTGGATGTGGAATAGCAGCTGCCCGCGAATCGGCAGGTGGTGACAGTGTCCCCAATGTCCCTCTCCCCAATGTCCCTCTCCCTGATGTCCCTCCCACTGTGGTGCACCCAGATAGCTCGGTAGGCAAGGAGTGAGCCAGTTATCGTGTTGAAGAGGAGGCGTTGGTTATTGTATTGAGGTTAGGGTCAGGTTCTTGTCTTGTTCGGTTCCTTCGTTCTAACCTAGTTGACTCAGACATTGACTATTACACTTGTTACGAGGTTTTTGGATTGCTCAGGGTTCATTTTATTTGTGGGTTTTATATTGGTTTTCTTATTCATAGTATAATGGGACATCGCGCATGCAGTGTTGTTGCAACTTCTGGGGTGTCAGGAACCTCCTTGTGATGGTGTTGAGGCTCAATAAACCAATCAAGTTAACTGAAAGTATTCTGAGCTTACACCGCAGGCTGCTCAGGCCCAGCACCAACTTTCGACTGTTTCTACAGTGTATACTCCGCTCCTTGCATATCGTCAACAATGCCAGAGAAGACCCATTTCCGTGGGGCCAAAATTTCATGCCGAAAGAAGTTCACCTCAGATGGCTGTCAACTTAAAAATATCAAAGAACACCATCCTGAACACCGATAAGTTGCGCGGCAGAAGAATCTGACTATTCACAGTGTGCCCTGACGCGTTCAACCCACTCAGTGTCGTGAATTGAATGCTATCAAAGATTCAGTTTAAGACTTGGACGCAATTCCCTACCTCGAACATGTTGACAACATCGCAGACTCGGAGGTTCAACCTCCGCCACCTCCTTTGCCGCGGACGGAAATATACCCTCGTGCCGGCGCTCGGCTGATCGATTACATTGCCGAGCCATGGGAACGCAACGCTCAGGGTTACCCTGAGAGGAACCTACAACACAATCCCTACTACCCATTTGCAACACGTAAAGAGTACAAATTTATCCAGTGTGGGATCAAGAAGAAACGCATGAAGACGTACTATGACAATGTGCTGAAGGAGGGAAACACTACTCTGCGTTTCCAAAGCTTCAAAAACGGAAATGGCGTGCAGAAGCTGGTGGGTAGCATGCCAGATAATCAGGCTCTCGGGGAGTGGGAACTACACACTCTCGAGGATATGAGATGGAATGACAATCACTAACGCCCAATCAAATACTGGAGTCGAGATATTATCAAAAGCATGTGATGGTTGATGCGGCAGCCAGCTGATGCCGAGAATCTCAGCTACCGCCCTCAGCATTGCTTTAACAGCGATAGGCCACCAAAACACCTCGATACCGAAATGCACGCTGCGGACTGGTGGTGGGAGACACAGGTAAGGAGAGATACTCCAGTATAATAATGTGCAAATCGACGTTTAGTCAACGCTCAGAGTGGGGTATACACCAGTTTCCTTGATTTTCATGTCTGACAGAACACATCTCTCGAATTTTGCTTGCAACAAGAAAATGTGGCCTGTATATATGAAAATTGGCAATCTATCATCGAGGATCCAACAGATGTGCTCAATGCAAAGTGTCGTAATGGTTGCTCTCTTGCCGATACCAATCAAGACCTTAAAAATTACTCAGAAGAGGCTGGATGCACTGCGCCAACAAATTGAGCGGTGCTGAATGAAGTACTCCAGGAAGTACTCAAGCCTCTCAACTATAAACGAAATCCTAGTGCCAAGAGGGGGTATTATAATGTTCTCTGCGCGGATGGGAACATCAGGCAGTGCAAACCAGTTTTAGCGGCATGGCTTGCAGATTGCCTAGAGTATAGCGACCTACATCACCTCGAGCGGCATGTCTGTTTTCGGTGCGAGTGTCCATGGAATAAACTTGGAGATTATGTCCCTCCTGTCAAGCAACACCCCCAGCGGGATCGCAACCTATATAGAACTCTCAGCAATGGCAAAACCAAGGAAGCCAATGCTGAACTCTCATAACGCCATGTTCAGCGAGGATTCCACGTGTTTCAACATATTCCCTGTATCATGAGGGTCCTCCCTAAGCCAGACCTTCTCCATATAATGCAGATCAGCATGGTTGACCACCTCCAGAAGTGGATTTTCCACTTCATGAAGACACACAAACGGCTCGACAAGTACAATGCAATCTGGTTCACAGTCCCTGCGTACCATAACCTCACACCAAAAAATAAGTCATATAAAGAAGTTTCTCAATGGAATGGGAAGGAGATGAAGGAAATGAGCTGGTACCTGCTTGGAGTTGTAACCCAGTCTCTATGAGGCGGAAGCCCTGCTCAGCATCCCATATTCAATTACGCAATGGAGAGCACACAGGCATTGTTAGAATTCTATATGTATGGTTTATATAAATCTTACAATATTGCAACATTGAGCTACATGGAGGATGCCATGTGTCGTTTTCACACCTTCAAAGATATTTTCTTACTCGGGCAAGCCGTCAAGAAGGCGAAGGCCAAAGCCAATGCCCTGAGCACAGAACTCGTGAAGAAGCAAAAGGTAAACAAGGAAATACATGCTGAAACTTGGACACCGTCCAAACAGCGACACAAATTGAATGCCTGGCAGGATTATATCAGCCACGTGAGAGATGTTTCCAAGGAGTTTGATGCCTACTTCAACTGTCCAAAGATCCACTTGATGTGACATTGGGTCGAACCAATTTGTCGATATGGAGCCTTCCAGCAGTATGCTGCCGAGAGGCATCAGCAGGCACATAAAACGAACCTCAAGGACAGTTGGAACGCGTCCAATCACAATCTCAACTACCTGCCACAAGTAATCAACATTCAGCATCACATTCTGTGGTCAGAATCAGGGAACTCAATCTCAAAGCCCTCATCAAGCATTAGGAGAACAGCGCTGTCTCAAGCAAAGCCCTCGCTTCCGGTGCTGATCTGGCTGCATCCCTGAGCCCCTACTCATATACGAAGACTGAAGTCATGGGACCCCGAAACTGCTGTCATGGAAAGCATCCTGACGCTATGATCAAAGACTGCAGAGCACTACTCAACAATACGCAAGACACAACTGTTGTACGGTGGCGTGTGCTCGAGTAGTCGAGTGTGTGCGGGCGTATGCGAAGGTGTGTCTATTGTATCGTGTAACGAGACATGTCGCATCGACATCAGGTCGATCGATGACTAATGGTGCTAACTACAAAAGAGGCAAGTTACATCATAGTCCTTGGCATAGTGATATCCGTACTTCCAATCAGCTCAACAACAACACACCGTGTGGTAAAATACAGTGTCACCCAGGAGTTTATCAAGCATACGAGTTGTAACAAGAGGTATATATTGGATGAACAACTGCATGCAATGGAGCTCTGTATTTACTATGCTATTAAGACTCAAGTTCAGGGTTTGATGGTGAACTCATATCTCAGAGGTGTCGATGCACAGTAAGCCAGTGCTGGCACAGAGTGGATCAACCGAACAAGTGCGTGTGGGTAAAGCAACACCTGGAGAGGTGTTATGGCGAGCTGAATGGGCGACTCCTATGGCAACTGCATTGACTGTTCCAAATCGAACTCCTAAATGAGGATGGAGCTTTCGTTGAGTACTGGTTAGCGCTGGCGCTCACCACAGTATCTGAAAACTGTGGTGACTTCGATCCTATCTCAAAATTTGTACAACTGAGAAATGCACCGGAAGCCGTTGCTTTGCAAGTTTTCATCGTGGGAAACCTTATTGAATGTGCACACGTACTTCCTGAGATAGCTACTAGTACTGAGACAGGAGACGGACGGAACGAGGAATGGATTGTCAATAGGCACATTGATCTGGCCACGTGAAATGATGTATATTATTAATATAGAGAGAATGGCACTTTGCGCACAGGTAGAAAGAATATGAGAAGAGATTTTCGCAATGTTACCCTTCGCATGGCAATCCCGATGCAAGCGCCTACCCACTGAAACCATTGCGACGTATGGTCACAGTTGGCCACAACCCCACAGAGATTGTTTAAAATAGGAGACAGACAGAACGAGACGAAATGGTGAAACAGCGATCGGTGTGTGATACGCAAGGTGACGTGTTGTTTTGACCCTGGGCGCAGAGTAATCCGCCACCGGTGGGTCTCTAACGGCTCTGGTGAAGCGCGTCCACTCCAACGGAGCGCTTCCGCCCGAACGGAATTTGATTTTGCTGAAGACACTTGCAGGCTTTAATCAACGGAGTTTGGAAATGTCCTTGGAGGCCAAGATCGAGCGAGATTGGAAGAGTACTAGGAGGCGGTGAATCAGGAGGCAGTAGTTCGAGGGGATGGTGCACCGGGAGCTTGAGACTCTATTCATTGGTTAACTCATAAGTGTACAAATGTAGAGAATTCAGTACAATATCATCTGCCGAAAGATGTGAAACTGGCTGGGAGCGAGAGACAGTCTCTCTTGGGATGATACAGTATGCGCTGTATGCAGAGCACAGTGTATGGTGTACTCGGTGTATGCTGTACTCGGTGTATGCTGTACAAGGTGTATGCTATAATAGGTATATGATATACTCGGTGTATACTATACTCGGTGTATGCTGTACTCGGTGTATGCTGTACTCGGTGTATGCTGTACTCGGTGTATGCTGTACTCGGTGTATGCTGTACTCGGTGTATGCTGTACTCGGTGTATGCTGTACTCGGTGTATGCTCTACTAGGCGTATGCTGTACTCGGTGTATGCTCTATTCGGTGTTTGCTGTACTTGGTGTATGCTGTACTCAGTGTATGGTGTACTTGGTGTATGCTGTACTTGGTGTATGCTGTACTTGGTGTATGCTGTACTTGGTGTATGCTGTACTCGGTGTATGCTGTACTTGGTGTATGCTGTACTCGGTGTATGCTGTACTCGGTGTATGCTGTACTCGGTGTATGCTGTACTCAGTGTTTACTCTCGATCATGGCAAGGAGAGATAGAGAGAGATGACTTAAGTTCGTGTTCTTAGGTAATAGTAGAATTGAGGACAAGAAAGAGAGAGGTGAGAGGGTACGGGGGAAATCATCATGAGAAACTGGGACTTAACAGAATTTCCTGTGCGAGTCAATATACCATCCCCAATACGGCAGGTACAAATCCTGATCCGCCATGAAATACCACCGATACAACGTCTTCACTACCCAATCAGGCAAGTCGTACCCCTGATTACTCATACCTGATCGTAATCCTCCACATCGTTCTCATCTTCATACCTCATCTCTCGCTTTCTCGTCCACAACTCTACTATCATCATGGAGCACACTGTTAAGTCATCCCTCTCTATCTCTTCATGTCATCATCATGAGTTGAGACCGAGTACCGCATACAACCGAGTACAGCATACACCGTGTACAGCATACACCTGAGATTGTTTGTTCCCTTCATTCTCATGATTATGAGTTGACACCTGAAAGTGACTGCCGCTTCATCAGCAAAAAACATTTCCGTCTGGGCGGAATGGATGCGTCAGAGTGGACGTGCTCCGTCAGAGCCGTCAGAGACACCCCGGTGGCAGATTACCCCGCGCCCGGCGCCAATACCACGCGTCGCGTTACATATTGCCCTCCGATTTCAGTTTCACCGTTTCTTCCCAATCTGTTGGTATCATATTGTAAAGGAACACTGTGTCGTTGTGGCCAACTGTGACCACACCTCGGAATGGGTTCTTGTCAAATTTTGGAGCCGCTGAGACCGCTGCCCAGCTCTGCGGGGGACTGGGTGCCGTATTCTCAAATCAGTGGTTCTTAGGGTTCCATAAGTACAAGGCATTTTATCTATCATATTCGTCTTTGTTACAGTCACAAGATTTGCTTCCTCATAATATGGCATGCATTATTTAAGTATCTCTATATATATACATATGGTCAATCTGGCCACAGATGGTAGTCGAGCATAATCAGAGGAGGACATGAAGACACCCATTGAGAGCACCACGGAATTCGTGAGAAAGAACCGTTCTAGCTCGAGGAGTCTCGGAAGAAAGTGAGAAGATATGATACTACCTGGCCATGAGAATCCACGCAATTGCGCGGATCTAGATGAGATGAAAATGAGATGATGTCTATCTACCCCGGGGTGTCCCGAATATGAACTGCCCGTCGCTCAATCCACCTCTGTTACCCCGGTATCGCTGAACACCCGCCATCGCTCATTAACGATGTACTTGGAGGCCGTGATCGAGTGAGTTGAGAGATGCACTTGAACGCCGAGATCGAGTGAACTCAGAAATGCACTCTGAGGCCGTGATCGAGCGAGTTTGGAGATGCACTTGGAGGCCGAGATCGAGTGCACTCAGAGATGCACTTGGAGGCCGTGATAAAGCGAGTTTTGAGATGCACTGGGAGGCCGTGATGGAGCGAATTTGGAGATACACTTGGATGCTGTGATCGAGCGAGGTTGGAGATGCAATTGGCGACCAAGATTGAGTGAATTCGAAGATGCACTGGCAGGCCGTGATGGAGCGAGTTTGGACATGCACTTGCAGGCTATGATGGAGCGAGATTGGAGGAGTACATTCAGAGCGGGGAACTGGCTGGGAGCGGGAGACTGTCGATCCTGGGATGATGCTGTACTTGATGTATGCTGTACTCGGTGTTAAGTCATGATCATGGCATGGAGAGATAGAGAGGGATGACTTAACTTCGTGTTTTTAGATGATGGTAGAGTTGAGCACAAGAAAGAGAGAGATCAGAGAAGATGGGGGAAATCATCATGAGAAACTGGGACTTAAGAGAATTTTGTGTGCGAGTCAATATACCATCCCTGATACGGCAGGTACGAGTCTTGATCCGGCAGGTAATGACACCAATACGAGGTCTTCTAAACTCAATCAGGCAAGTTGTACCCCTGATTTCCCAGGTCCACTCGTAGCCTCCATATCGTTCTCATCTTCATCCCCCATCTCTCTCTTTCTCATCCACAACTCTACCATCATTGGAAGAGCAAAAAGTTAAGTAATCCCACTCTATCTCTCCATGCCATCATCATGAGTTAACACCGAGTGCAGCATATGCCAAGTGCAGAATACAATGAGTACAGCTTACACCTAAGATTGTCTGTCATCCCTTCATTCTCTCAATTTCGAGTTGACCCGTGAATGTAGCTTCAACTTCCGTTGTACCTCCCTACAGATTGACTGCCACCAGCCAGTTCTCCACAAGAGCTTCAAAGGTAAAGTCACCTCCTCACATTCCCACGGTTTCGAGTTAACTTACCAATGAAGAGAGTCTCAGCCCCAGGCGCGCCTCCCATCGACTGCCTCTAGATCGACCACCTCCAGGTACTTCTCTAATCTCCCTCAATCATAGCCTGCTGCAAGTGCATGTCTAAACTCGCTCGATCACAGATCGGAGTGCATCTCTGAGTTCACATGATCTCGACCTCCAAGTGCATGACCAAATTAGCTCGATGACAGCCTCCCAGTGCATCTCTGAGTTCACTCAATCTTGGTCTCCGATTGCATCTCCAATATTGCTTGATGACGGCCTCAAAGTGCATCTCCAAACTCGCATGATCACGGCCTCCCAGTGCATCTCCAGACTCACTCTATCACAGCCTCCAAGTGCATCTCTGAGTTCACTCGATCTCGGCCTCCAAGTGCATCTCCAAACTCGCTCAATCATGGCCTCCCAGTGCATCTCTGAGTTTACTCAATCGCGGTCTCCAATTGCATCTCCAAACTCACTCGATCACGGCCTCAAAGTGTATCTCTGAGTTCACTCGATTGCCATCTTCAGGTGCACCTCGAATTGCTCTCAATCACCGCGTGCTGCCAGTCCAGATATACCGTGTGTAGATAGGAAGCTATATAGATTAATAGATACATAGATGTGAATACAAACTATGATTTCCAGGCGCACCAGCAGCATTCCCAAAGAAGATATTTTTCCCAGACTGCTCTACAGTGATTCAACGTGCTCCCAGGTGCTCCGAGCTGCACCTGAAGGCCACTACATCAGTCCAGTAAACTCTGACCCGTCACCTGGGTGACGGGCAATTTGTAATTCTGCGTTACAGGGTACGATGTTCTGTCAGAGCCGTCTGAGCCGTCGGGAACAACCGGGTGTTTCTGACTGAAACTACAGTTGTTGCTGATATTCCAGCGTGCCTCCCTAAACGATCGACTGCCATTAGGCAGCTTTCCATTGGAGCTCAAAGGTAAAGTCGCCTTGTCACATTCCCACAGTTCGAAGTTAACTAACTGATGAACAATGTCTCAGCACCCGGCACGCCATCCATCAAGCGCCTCCTAGTTCTGTCCAAGCTCGCTCGATTACGGCCTCCAAGTTTGCACAAGCATGGCCTCCAAGGGCATATCTCCAAACTCGCTCAATCAAGGCCTCCAACTGTATCTCCAAACTCGCTCGATTACAGCCTTCCAGTTCACCCAATCATGGCCTCCAAGTTGATCTACACACTCACTTGATCACAGCCTCCGAGTGCATCTGCAAACACACTCAATCACAACCTCGGAGTGTATATCTGAGTTCACGCGATCGTCATTTCAGCCACACTTGGAATTGCTCTCAAGAACCGCCTAAAGCCAGTCCAGCTATACCATGTTCAGATGGGTAGCTATATGGATACATAGATACATAGATGAGAATACAAACTGAATACATGAATTTTAAAAATCGTTGAATGATAAGTAGTAGCTATGATTTCCAGGCGGACCAGCAGTGTTCCCAATGAAGATGTTGTTTTTTCGCACAGTGCTCTACAGTTGATCAAGGTGCTCCCAGACTTGTCACCAGTGTTCCCAGGTTTGTCACCGGCGATCCCAGGTGCTTCCATGGCTTTCGTTGGTGCTCCCAGTTACTCTGACGGCTGGCAGGAATGCCCCCCAGCGGTCTGATACTCTCCTGAAATTGACGCTTATCAGTTTTCACTCCACATTCTCCCAGAGACTTCTGGAGGCTTCCAGAGACTAAAATACATTTTCCTGATGCTGTCGGACCGCTCTATTCGGATCCGCTCACACTTAGCAGTGTTGTTCATTAACACATATTGTGCTGGTGTAGAAACAAGACAATGATGATAACACAAAGAAGTGGTAAACGCAGAGGAATATATAGTTAGCCTCAAGTCCAAATGGAATGAGTAGCAGGCAAGTTGAACATTCTACTCAGGATTAATCCTACTGCATATATCTGCAGGTTTCAGGGATTTCAAACTGTTCTGGGATTTTCAGAAAGTCGGTCTGTTGTTGTTTGCTTTGTTCCAGGGATTACATGATGTGACTGACAGCCGAAATCTCATGTGTATCAGACCTAAAACTGAAATCTTCGACAGAATGAACATCAGGTGATGACTGTTTCAAGAAATTACCAGTATCTAACATGAATCAGACACTAAACAATGTGTCATGTTTTACAGTTTGGATTGTGATTTCCAATGGAGTAACGGTCAAAATGCAGATTTGGTATTGTGCTTGTCGATCAAGTATACAAGCCATGATGTAAAAGACTGATCTTGCCCCCAGGCGGTCCATATCTTGAAACAACGAAATCTCACCCATCACCAATGTCAACACATATTACAATGGTGACCCAGATGAAAATAAACCTTTCACCACATTACCCAGGAACATTCGGCCAACCCAAGAAGCACTCCACCTCATGATGTGATCAAATACACGAAGGCAAGTGCAGCTTAGAAGCAGACAGGGTACCAGCCCTAGAAGCATTACGCTGCTTATGATATAACAAGAAGCTTGCGACAGATTATCGAAGAGAAATGCACTTTTTAAGCAAGGAAGAGACAGGGAATTGGATTGAGGATTATCTGAATAGACAGCCTGCTGTTGCAAGAAAGCGAGTTGAAGGCACAGAGAAAGTGATTAAGCAGAAGCAGGAAGATATGGGAAATACTGAACACACGGGATTGTCAAAAAGAATGACTGAAAACCATATGATGACATCTTGAATACTATGAGAGATAGTGTAAGCAATGTTGCAAGTTCCAATAATAAAGAGGATGGGGAAGATGAGGAAGGTGATGAGGAAGATACAGAGCTTGGCAAGCTGAGCAAAAATGATGAATCTGGCTGGGTGCTGGGCATAACCTCCAAAACAGTAAAGCAGGGCTTAGAGATTGTTCAGCAAAGGGTGTTGAATCTTGACTAACTTACGCACCTGGGAAGGGGAGACGCAGGTGACTACCTCAATGGGAGAGAAATCACTTGCCAGATGGTCGAATTGATGGTTCCAGTAGTCACTATGCTGCACCCAAATGATGATGCAGCTGCATTGGCACCAACAACATTTGGAGATCTTAAGGAGAATCTTGATATAGTCCCCAGAAAATCACAAAGGTCACAAGGAACTTCAAGACTAGGAATCAGTCATATGAGTTTAGATTCTGGGAAACAACAGTCACACAAACAGTTTGCATCTCTCCAACCAGAGGCAGCAACTGATGCATCACTGACGCACAATGTGAAGCCTATTGACTCCGGATGCTATTACCCTTGCATATAGCCTCCAAGGTTAATTGTCATATAGATGGTGGATTCAGACGAAGAAATGGTGATGGCTTGTGAGTTGCCAGAGAAGTCAATCAGCAAATAGGGATTTTTGACAATGTATATCCGGAAAAAGCAGTTCTCACATCTATTGTGCTAGGTGTTAGCATCTGGTTGGTTTCAGTAACCAAATTGTGTGGCATGATATTTTGTCTGTTAATGTGCATGTGTTGACCAGGCCATGCTAAAGACCTCTACTCCAAATTAAGTTGATACATGACCAAGGAATTGTCAATGCACAAGGCAAACCTGGATGAATTACAACTGTCATGCTGCATTCATCCCTGCCTCAACCTGTACATCTGTCCACATAGACCTGGTTGAACATGGTCAAGATTGAAACATTGCTAATGGTACGTAATTGAATTGTATAAAATGAGCTCGATATAGACATGTAAAGAAGTCTGGCTACATACATCCAAACCTTGTATTTGAATCTATATGCAGCAAATTGACTGCCGAAAGTACTGCAATGTGTTTGCCTGCGTCACATATCGTATATATAAAGTGTAAGGTTGTTGATCATAAATTGAGAGGTCTCAAACGATTTGAATGCAAATGATGCTGTTTAGAAAAATATGTTAACTGTGAATAATGACTGTACGCAGTTTTGCATACAATTGTTGAACACAGGATGACTGTTAGTATGTCTTTAAGATAAGAGTCAACTGAGTGTCAATGGGTTTTAGGCTGACATTTTCCGCATTCAAAGCAGTGTGTAGTTACATCGTTCAATGGTGATAGTATAGGCTGATTTTATCAGTGCAAGGCAATGCGACACACTCATTACCCCATTGTGGAAATGAGCATCTATGGTGTGTCAGAGATTTTCGGTCTTGTGTGTCTGATACCAAAAAAACAACTTGGTCACAGTGAAACATAATCTCAGTATTAGCCGCCTTGATAGGCAAAAATACTTCAGATGACATTAGTAATATATCCTAAAAATGAGTGTTTACCGAGTGTCAAAGATTTTTGGCTTCTATCTTGGATTATTAATGGGCTGGGCAACAACATTAACAAATAGTCAAAGTATTGGAGGCCTTTATGGGCAAAGATACTACTGACAATATCGCTACAATCTTCTAGAAATCAGCATCAACAATTCTTTGTCTTGTATCTTGTATCACCAAAGGGCTATGCAACATCGTCAATCAATAATCAAGGTATCCAGCTTGTTTATGGGCCGAAATGCAACTGATATGATTGCCACCACCTCATAAAAATGAGCATCAATGGAGCATCAACAATTTGTGGTCTTTCATCTTGCATGATCAAAGGGCTGTGCACCAGCATTAATACATACTCAAAGTATTTGATGCCGTTATGGGCAAAGATTGAAGCGACGATATCACTACTACCTCCTCAAAATGAACGTCAATGTGGCATCAACAATTTTTGGTATTGTAACTTGGATAATCAAATAGCTAGGCAATGGTGTTTAGTCATATTCAAAGCTTCAGCTCCAGTTATGGGCCAAAGTGGTACATGAAATATTGCTACCACCTCTTAAAAATGTCTGTCAATGAAGCATTAATGATTTCTGGTTGTGCATCATGTATAATCACAGGGCAGTGCAACGGCATCACCCTGTTATGAAAGGATTGGTTGTCTGTATGAGGAAAACTGCTAGCAACGAGGTCGCAACTACCTCCTAAACCTAAGTATCAGCCTAGTGTCAACGATTTTTGCCCTTGCAATATGAATAATCAAAGGGCTATACAATGGCATTAACCCATAATGAAAGGATCAGCTGCTATTATGGTCAAAAATGCTAGTGACAGGATAGCTACCACATTCTAAAGATGAGTGCCAATGGAGCGTCAACATCCTTTGTGGATGCTTAGTATGCAACACAGCAACAAACTGCATTGCATTGTTTCTAAATTGAGTTTTCAATAGTTCGTCTTTTCACTTTATCTTTGTATAAAACTTCACCAATATGTATGCAATGTCTCCCAGGTCTAACTTTTCTGTTGCATGTAACTCTAGAGTCAATATGTAAGAACAAGCTTTCAACTTTACTATAACGTAACTGTTGATAGTGGCTTAGGTCGAATTACCCAACGATCAAATTCCTACTGCAATAAGGGAATCAAAACCTTCACATATCTGATTGCTAGTGGTGAGAATCTGGTCCACAAATGAAGGTGACATTATTTGTGATTTGGGTGAGCTTACTTTACAAATGATACTAGATGGTTGGTAGGCTGCTCTGAATGTAGGCTCAAAGGGTTTTATTGCTTAGAATAATTCTAGATATGCACCATGGTGGTGAATCTTTTTGCAGTGCAGAATTGTGAAGACCGGCAGATCTGGCATCATACATCAGCAAAGGGAGATATTAGTTTCCAAAAATGGACCCCACGCACCGATCTCTCTGCACATTCTCCACAAATCATCCAAGCGACATATTTGCAATCATCTACCATGCTTCGAAGCATTCAATGATGTGATCTCGTTGTTGCGACATTTCAAAACGTATTTAGTTATTTAAGCTAATTTATTACACTTGTTTCTTTCACGTTGGTTCTCTAGATTTTAATCTTTTCTAAGGTGTTTTGAACAGTTCCATTGATTTCAAGAATATTCTTAATATTTAATCCCTTGAGACATCAATCAAACATAAGCTTGCACAACTCCCATTACAAAAATTAAGACACCCAGAGTAAACACTCATCAGATTTCTGTATATCACTGCAATAATTATATCAAGCATCCAGTGGAATAATCTATATGTAAAACAAATTCAAAGCATTCAATTCAATCATGTTGCTCAAGTACCACCATGAGCGATCTGGCTGCAGTGTCAGTGGAAGAAGTTGTACAGCTCCTTGGATCGCACATATCGAGATGATAGAAGTGGTTCCGACGCCGATAAGAGGCTTATGAAGGTAGCTTCCATCGTGAGAGGGTTGCATTGGAGGTTGATGCCTCTCCTCGACAATCACCATACCAGCAGTCTGACATATCGGCCCTTTTGCAAACGTCTGAACCAAGCCAAGAAGCCCTTCAATGCTCGAGTCAGCATCCTCGACGATGAAAAGACACTTCAACTGTGGAGGAATGCATCCGACAGTTGACTTAAATTGGCTATCCAGACTCATTCTCCTCCAGAGAAGCAATGTATCATTTCTTGGTGGCTTATGCTTTCTCCACCTTGTGGACCCAGTGCAACGAACCATATGAACTGTTTGCACATCACATTGAAAAGACATGACCAGAATTGCTACTGGGTTGTACCAAATGAATTTTGCATCATTGAGACAACTGAAATACTGATCATGATCGACGTAGTCTGTAAAGTCGGCAATTCCCTTGAAACACCAAGCAATGTGATTCTGTAGCTCCCCTTTTGGCATTCCACACCACTCGGCCAAGTCAGCAAGGGTCTTGATTTCTGGTTCCGGGTTTTTCATCATTCACTTGATTGGCACTTTCGTTAGAGGCATATCATTGTCGCGATGTCGTTTTGCAGTGTTTGCATTGAGCTCATGATACCGAAACACCTGGATTTGGACTTTCGTTCGCAGAATGTGGAATACGTCCTTATGACTATTCGATTGTTAGTTAGCTTGTTTAAGATACATCATCGCTTTTTGTGAGAGTCCAGAGCTTCCATTTAAGAGGTTGCCAGGCTGGCGGATAAGGTCAGAGAAGTGGTTTGGGAGATGTATCTTCACAAAGTTGAAATCCTATTCGTCAACAAGATGTTGTGCAATATCTGACGTGATCTGCATTTAATCTTCATCAACGTGATGACGCTTTGCAGCCGCAGAAAGTTTGGTCCAAGCAGGGACACTCTCCCAATCCTCCGATTTGTCCAAAGTATGCTGCTTTTTCAAGGCTTCGGAGACCTTCTTTGTACATTTACTGGTCTGGAATCGACTGAAAACATCCTTCTGACGATAAAACTCGTGCAGATAATGCTCCATGTACTCGATCATGGCCTCAGTATGGTACCGGTACTGTGCCATAAGGTGAAAATACACTCAGTTCTTGACGCACAACAGGGCTTCTCTGAAGGAAATCTTTTGGCTCGCCAAAGGGTTTAAAAGAGTCGGCGCGAAAACTGGAATAATCACACATCCGAGTGCTTTCATCGCCTTACCACTCCATTGCGTCACCTGGCTATATGGCTTGTTGAATCGAGCGATGCCAGGATATGAAGACATCATGGCCAAGAGCTGGTTGATATTGTCGATCCTGAAATGTTGTTTGAGGAAGGACGTTACCCAGTCAATGAAATGCTTAAGCATACCAAGATAGACCATAAGAAGAATATCGGGAATGATAATAGTCGTTGGAGAGATGCAGACCATATTGCACAAGATGTCTTCTGCAGTTGCAACCGCTCAATCATCCAGATATTGCCTTGCACCCAGTCTATCCGTCTCATTTCCCTGAGTCGCGAGTATCATTTTTTGGAAGGATAGCCGATAGTCTCCAAATTGCCACGACGATGAATTCCCTTCTCCCAACGACAATTCCGGTGCTTCGTACACAGGGCAATAGAGCTGCATGATTCATTGCAAGTTAATTTTTTCAAAGTAATCATCCGTCCATACACAGATGATAGGATATCATTGCCGCATCTGACTGTCCGCACAACGCATAAGCTTTCCAGTATTGTAAAGCGCCTTGAGAGGACGAAAGATAAGCTTGAAGACCTTCCTTAAAATCTCTCAATTGTGGATTTGATGTTGCTTCAGGGCAGTTGTTTTTCCATGTTCTTTAAAGTGATATTTCGGAGGAACGGGAAAAGAGGCAACAAGGATGCTTCCAAGATTCGAAGGCTTTGATCTAATCGTCAAGTCGATGTTTCCGAGACTCAAATATACTGGCCATTCCTTCTTGTTGCCAGAATAGTTTGTGAGATGTGTCCGGTCTGAACTGTCGAATAAAGGGACAATCCTAGCTCCAAGTGGCCGCCGTAGCTATTGAAGCAGTCAAAATGATTGTAGCTATGAAGAAATTGAACTAACGTACCTGTTCATTCCACCACCAGTTGCTTGATTTCACCTCTGAGTAGATACGTTCCTCAGCATCATTGGATTCTTTTGCTGGAGCATACGACATATGTTCCCTGAATGCAGGCTGTTGTATCAGAAACTCAACGCATTCAACAGAATTGCTGTGAAAGATATGTGTGTAATCATCATCACGAAGGTTGTTTGGATCAGCCAAACGATTGTAACAGACTTTACTGGATTTCCCAGAGTCGATGACCATTGCATAAAACATTTAGTTCAACCTGTTGATTAAAGTGTGGGACGAAGTGAAATTGCTGATAGTTGCCATCATAGAGTTCCTGAAAAGCTCATTGATAACAGCTCTGCTCAAGTTATACTGGACACACCAGTGCACTGATCGATACTCCTCCTCACAAGAAAATGGTAACCGTAGATCAATTTCCTCGTCAATGATATCAAAATACTCGTAGTTAATTGGCTTGCCGGCTGGATGGTTGTCCCATTGTTGACAACCTTCAACACGTGTCCGAACTGGAGGTTGCTCTGGATCGATATACACATTCTCGCTGTCAGCTTTTGTATCACTGGAATCATCGTCGGAAGGGTGAAGAAAAGTGTTGTGATGCTGTTCATGAACAAAAGGAAGTAGAATACTATGGTGCTCGATCGCACAATGATCATCTGCCAGTTGTTCGGCTGATAAGTATACTATCCTTTCTTTGTGGTTGCGACGGGGGTGAGTGATGAAAGTGCCGATGTAGGAGTATGTCTTCAAGCAGTAAAGACACTGTTGACGAAGATCTATGTTTTGTTAGCAAAATGAAATGTTGCAACAAAGTTAAGAAGCATCTCGCCGGTCTTGTAGCTAATGATACCATTACATGCCGGCTGGCATCCGAAAATGCCGCACCTCGATATACTTTTTCCAACAAGGGGTCCTACCACTCTCGTAGAATTTCTCTTATCGTCCTTCACACATTTGCAAAGAGTTTAATCGCTCTCTCAATTTCATCATCCCATGGGTCTCGAAAGGCATACCGCATCTGCATTCAGCTCGTCATGGTGATTGTGTTGCACCCTCACAACACCCTTCTATGCCCATTGACTGATTTATGGTTATCACTTTGTGTTAAGTTCGTATCATACATAAACCGTGGATTATCCTTGGATATCGACCCAGCGACGTCATTGTGGAGTACAAGAACTAGAGCACAGGCAAACGAGTGAGATATAACTGCAGAGCATGCTTTTAGTTGTCTTTGTGATGAACTTAAGCGTTAAGTCAACGAATCAGGGCACTTAGATGATGCGAAGCAAATCGCCTCCTAGCTGAATTGCAGCCAAGATGATGTCGCTGGATCAAGAAAACCCTCCAAGCCCATATATCTATTCACCTTGCCTGCCCACCTTACATGCAATCTCCAGAACCTTCGACACACCCTCCTCACCTCTGCTACCGCATCGCATCACCCTTAACGATAGATTCAACACTCCACACGCTTGTTTAAAGTAACAAACATTCGATATCCACCACTCAATCATTGACCACTGTTGAGAACCTGAAATGTAATGTGATGGCTTCTGGTTCCCGGGATCAGTCATAGCAGATGCTAATACAATCCAGATGCTGACTCTACAAGTCCACGTCTTGGCCAAGAATGCATGTGTTGGAGTCAGCCAATGGGTAGCAGAAACCATAGGGATTTGGCAGGATAAAAGTGGCTTAACAACACAACGGATACATAATGAAGTGAGGGAGCACATCTTGGAGATTGCCCAGTCCATGAGCATCATCAGCGAGCAAGGGGCCAGCCCCGAGCAATGGGATCTCCTAATCGATCGTTGCGTTAACCGAATCAGTGATCTGGAGTCTAAAAGGCCGCTTTGGAAACAGTACATGGCGGACAAGACTAACTTCGATGGTCAGATACTCAAGGCAGCACTGGATGTGTTCGCAGAGGTTGGTCTTCACGAAAGGAAGAAGAGGCTCAAAGAAACCCCGACTTAAAAGGGAAAACTCATGCACGTTGGTATGTATCTCATCGCCCTGATGCTTCTTTTGCTCTTCTTGATGATGTGTAGATGCAGAAGATGACAAAGATGAAACCTCAGGTCACAGGTCTTCGCCGCTAAAGGTGCGTTGCGACGCCTCGACCGATTTCCTTGACAAGCCATTTAGCTGTACCATCATCTATGTGGATCCCAACATTGCTGCGAAGAGGGTGGGTGAAAACAATACTCAGCTATTGTGATCGCACTGGCCTTGGGATGATGAATCGATACTTCTGATACTTACATCAATCGTTGATGCAACCATTTTGTCAATCGTGAATGCTGGAATCACCGATCTGCCAGACCCCAGCCGGAATATCCGAGACCTTTACGGCTGGCTGCAGGAGCCTAATCGAAATGGTGGTCCATATGCCCGTATGGGTACCCCAATCTTCGATACCAATACTGCTGCGGGATGGGTACAGACGGTGATTAAATTAAGCAACCCAACGCTTTTTTGCATCATTTCTCATGGCCAACAAGCTGACGGCACAGCTGGTGCCCAGACTCCTATGTGTAGTGGCCGCAGCTACCTTCCTCTGCATGACATCGTCCCACCTCCAGCTAAGGATATGATCGATGACATCGGCGAGGAATTGGACGATGATGGTGAGACATGGCGCCCAAATCCAAGAAGCTTCCCGACGATGAAAGCAGGCCTCCACAAGTTTGAGTGTAAGCTTCAAAGGAGGATCGTTAGACAGCAGCGATACCTTGAAGTTATCCGAAATGGTGCTCTTGGTCTCTTTGCCGATTATGAGCAAAGCATTGTTGGTCATGAGGATGTGGCTTGGCTATACAAGCATGATCACATTGTGAATCCTCCTGCTGCTGGCTCTTTGGCCATTAGAAAGCGTACAAGTAGCTACCCAGCTGCAAATTGGCCGTTGTGAGTATGGAATACACTGGCTGAATACTTGTTCAATGATTTGCGTTGTGGGTGGGTATTTTTCAGGCACTTTGGAGGGTGGACGGATGGGTGATAATTTGGAGTTTTTTGGTGAGATTTTGGGTCTCTTTTTGGTGTTTTGTTTATGTTATTATTACATCATTCCTATTCATGCATGAAGGGCTGTGTTGAGAGTTCACAATGTTGCGATTAATTGTTGTGACATTCATTTTTTGAGAAACGCATAGTGGCAGCAATAGGACTCCATGTTTGGCTATCATGTAATTGGGAGTTTGGTATCACTACCCAGCATCAGTTAGCCCGAAAGATGAGTGAAACGTGAACGCTTTGTAGCTCATTGTAATAACGATTTTCGTCACAGGAAGCCAATCAATCACCCTGTGGCATGCTTGTCACCTGACACTCTGAGTTCTGAGTTTCCGTCCATCCAAGTAGTTGGAAGTGTGGGCGGCAGGACAAGCCAACATTCTTGAATTGTCGACAGAATGAAAAGACGCATCATGACAATGCTTTTAATCATATCAACACTTTCTTTCCGTTACATAACACTTTAATTCATTTACTCTATGTTCATTCACATTTCCTTTGGTCACTTCTTGAATTTTTTGTACTTAATACTTGCCGCCTTTGTAAATCATGAACAGAAGGCGCCGCACTTCTTCTCCTCTTCTTTCCTCCAGGATGAGCAAAAGCAGACGATCTATCCACAACGAGGATCTTGATGACGATCTCAGCATGATACCTGACAATTCCAATGATCGTCGAGATGACAATTCAGAATCCGTCAACGAGCCTCTTCGGCGACCATGCAGGAAAGCAATGGGCCGGCGGCCATCAAAAGATTCCTTCACATCAACACTTGGAAAATGAGTTGCGGAAAATCAACCATCTCCTACGTCAGCACAATTTGTACATCGGGAGTGTCGGGAGATCTATATCGTTTCGGAGAAGGAGGATGAATGTGAGCCTGCACCGCTGGCATCCAAGAAGATATCCCATTATGCTTTTGAATGATTGCATCCGCCTGCTAATGTATATATTAACTAGAGGAATGATTCAAATGAAGCCGGTGAGCAATTGGTTGCATGGACAGCTGCAACTCTGTGGGGATATGAGCCTTTTGTTGTCGACGTGACAGGCCTCATCGTCTGCGCAAATTACAATGCCCAGACAACCCTTTCCAGAGTTCCGGCGATGGTCATGGCACGTGTGAAGCCTATAGCTATCAATTATGCGATGTTTGGGAATCCCTTTGCCACCAATGCGGTGAAGACCGCCCAGATTCATAGTTGGTGGTATGAGGAAATCGCCTGGATTGATCCAGCCCAGAGGAACTCAGACTATCCACGCGCCTACATTTCGGTGGTAAATGAATTATATCAATGCTTCATTTCATCGCTGAAATTGTGCATCAGGCACTCGCAAAGAATACTTGCACCGGTGTGGCAATGGTATACTGCTGCAAGACCTCAATCGACTCTATTTACGGATTTTGAACACAGTTGCCTACAGAGATCCGGAAAATGGTAGCCTGGCTATTGGCAAAGGACAAGTTTACATGCTGCATAAATGTTTGTGAGGTAAGTTCAAAATTCACTTCTTGTTTAATCGTTGTATTTATGATCAATTTAGGAGTGCAAGTTTTGATTTCCAGCGACTGAAATTGTGGATCTTATTCGCCGGACATACTTCTATGGCATACGACAAATTGCAATGAAAGATAGATAACTGATTGATAAAATCAACCTGACATTCATTGCTCTCACCACAACGGCCATCCACCATTATCTGTCCGTCTGGAAAACAGGCGAGTTTAGGGACCCGCCAGAGTTTGGTCCAGGCAGTGGAGCACTATGTAAGTGCACTACAAGAAACAGTATTCACGTGGTAAATAATGCATGAACAAATATATTTCGTCGTCTCGACGCGGATTTTCGTTCTTCCTCACCAGAGGTTCAAGCCAAAAAGATAGAAAATATCTGCAGCATGATCTGCCGAAGAATCTACTCAACTGGTACAGACCCAGTTATAGCTCAACCTCACAAAGATCAGGGCAGCTTTGATGAGGACTTCCTTGATTACGTTCTAGAGGAGCTGATACAGCAGCCTGACAATTCTTGTAATTGTCTCAGCAGCTTTCTTGCTGCTTCTGAAGCTAGTATGTGATTCTCAGCTGTTCTGCCTATGGGTGGGTCTGCCATTGCCAGCAGCAGCCAGCCCGTCCCCTGCAGCGACAGCAACAGCAACAGCAACGACATCACCAATATGACAAGCGTTGAGAATACGGGATTAGTTGATGGATGTATGATCGTAGAGGGTGCGATGTCGCTTGGAGGTTAGGAATAGTGTAAGTGATCGGATTTAGGATTTCCTTTGCGTGCTATGTTATTGTAGGTTTCATTGATATATCGTAATAGTAAATGTAATGGAACTGATGGTTTAGTGAAGTCTGATCTCAAATGCGTGAAGCCATAATCGTGACGATGCATAACCCTCCCACGACAGTTGAACTGGAAGCGACTGACGATCTTGTATCAACAAATTAAATATCGTGAACCACTTCTGTATGGTAACTATCATTGGTCAAATTAAGTCATAAGTGTCTTTAAAAACAAGAACTACATGCTTCATTAAACGGATGGAGTGAGTACTATCATCATCGTGAGGACTAATGGAATTGGGCAACCTCGGAGTATGCTGAGAGATGATATGTGATATTGCCAGAGGAAGTGTGAACCATTCGTCAAGGGCTTGATGTCACATTCGCAACAGTGGGTACACTGGTTGTGACGCTTGCAGACAGCATCGTGAGGACTCAAAGAACACCCTGCAACAGTAAAGCAATGCCATATTTCAGGGAAACCTCAATTTAATTTTTTTGAGTTTTTGAATACAATACGCTAAATAAATGTAATGAAGGAGATTTGGTTTTTGCTGATGTACATACTGTCTGTCCTCCAGCTCTTTGCCATCCATCAGAACTTGGGATCAGTTCAATGGGAAGACACTTGCTGGCAAACGAGCTAATTGCAAAGTTAAACAAATAAACAGAGTTGGAAGATACTTAATTGACAAGTTTAATGGTCGATGATATATCTTTGGCCATTCTCAACAGATATGGAAGTCAAGCAATTGCAATTGTACGTTCACAAAGAACTTTCATATTTCACATTCGGATGCCATCCATATTTACTTACTTAACATAGACATTACACCAAAGTGGTAGCTAAGGACTATGTAATTTCCAAATGACACCAAGACACCAGCAATCGGTATCTCATATTAGTATTTGTTTCAGCTTTTAATCCTTGGAACACTATATCAAATCTAGAGCTCTAACGGTGATATAAATCAGTTCAAAGCAAGTTAGTGGTACCATCCACCCCCACCATTAGCAACATTGGCAATTGGGTATACTCACTGACTGTGGATGCAATTTTGAAGCAGTTGCCTTCAAGAAAGAAAATTTGTTTTTGTTTGGACTGGTGGATATTAATGAGCAATTTAGCTGTAACATTGGTCATTGTGTACTATAAGAATCATCATTGGGTATTGCGAGAAATACAACTAGGTTTCGATAAGTTTCATTGCATATAGTGTTCCTGTTTGCAAAGGTAATTCACAATGATTGGTCAAGGGTTAACATGCTGGAGTAAGGCTACCATTAAATTGGAAGGAAGTTCTTGATGGTTTTGAGCTGACCAACAGCCGTATGCTTGGAATTATGACTGACAACCCTTCCTTAAATTGGTTGGTCCCTCATGGCTACAATCAACCATTGAGGCCTCTGGAATCGAGTGGCCTACATTGAGATACCATATACCATGCATGGTACACATCATGGAGCTGCCTATAGGGGCATTCAGAAGCTCTCTCTGTGTGAAAGGATGCGCCAAGTCTTGTGAACCACCTCAGCGTGATCAGCAATTTAGGGCAATTAACAGCATAGGCATTGAACAGCATCAAAGAAATCGAAAAGAGGGCAATGCTAGTATCAACATGGTGTCAGCTATATGACCAGTTTTAGGAAACATAATTAACAATGTATGCATATCAAGAAATGTTGACAGTGCTGAAACTGACCTTCATATAGCAGTGAATGCCGACTCGATTGACTACTCTGACACCAGGTCATCAAAACAAGTTCATTTACTGATATATAGCCTAAGGACTAATCTCTGTGCTACTGATTATGAATCTGAAAACATGATGGATTTCAACACTGAAGTTGCTTGAGGAAGCCTACCGATGACAAGAATTCACCCGCAGGTGGCTCATGAATCCAAGATACAATGAGTATGGATCACTCTTCACAATACAGGATGGATGGACCATTGTGAAGTACGACATTGCAGTGTTAAGGCCAATCTGATCCAGGAAATTGGGGTTGTCAGAGAGGCATACGGTTAATCTCCATGATGTTATCACTGTCTACAATGACATGTTCCATCATATCGATGGTGCTATGCAAGCTGTACCTAATATGAACACACAATGATGGAATACTTCCATATTGCTGTAAACTTAGCGCAACAGATATGGACCAAATATTATGCTGAAGTTACTCCAACAATGGGTAGGCTACTGATTTCAGCAGATATCCTTCAGCTTTCTGGAAGTTGCAATTGTGTATGATGTAGAGCAAGCGAACGGATATTAATTATGAGTATGAGACTTCTTATATAATGCAATACAAAGAGGCATTTCTGAAGTATATGGAGAATGAATACTGCGCCATACAGAGAGGTTTGCCAATCCTTAAACCCAAAAGTGTACCAAGCAACAATATCTTCCCCTCTCCAATAAATTCAATATCTATTCCATTTTCTTTCTTCAAAATGATTAGTCTAGCGATAATAAGGAATACTTAACCTCTGACAATGTGTCTGAAAAGTCACCCTGGAGATGGGATTGCGCAGCAGGCTTAGTAACAGCCGCAAATGTCTAATTGAAGTGACCCCCCGAATTACGAATAAGCTGGGGCTAGGTTAATCCGAAAAGTGATAATTACTAGGCCGATCCAATCGGAAATGGCAGTATATGTTAGTTACCAGATCTCACTTCCTGGTAGTGTCAACAAGATAAAATGCACTCACAGTTCACTGATCTCTCTCATGTAGTACCCAATACATTCTGCATCATACTACATTGAGTTGGAATAGAGGCCAGCGTTTTCCTTGTATGGGATCTTATTGGCTGGATGGAGTCAAAAACCACAAGTCAGACCCTTTGCCAAAACATTGCAGTAAGGCAGTTTGCTTGAGCCAATGACGGAATATTGGTGGCTGACAACCCAGCATTGGATATAACGGAATCTGAAAACGACTTGGAAACGCAGAGAGAGGTGGAAGAAAAATATTGCACAGAATTTTAAAAGTCCACGACTATTTGGAGATGTGGCGGGGCAGCCACAGTCTAAGTGCAATACAGAAGAAATCCCATGTGCAAAACAAGCAGATGACAGCCATAGGATAGCGTTCAGATACTGAAGAGATCATCAAACCATCCTGGACATGCTGTATATATGATGGTTCAGCTGTATTTAAATTGTTCAAAAGGTTACCTTCACAACCATTATTACCTGGATGGAATCTCCATGGATGATGATCTCCAGTATGAAATGTCTGCCAAATATGCGGAATCGACCATCAGTCAGCCGAAGCTGATGTGGATAGTATGCATGAAAGCATTTTGAATGCTGAAATTTGGCCTCACTGGATTGGCGACTGCAATAATGGCAATAACAGTGACAACGATCGGCTGGCAGATTTTGGATCTGATATAAACCTGGACAACGCAGTGGAGGATCCGGAATGCCAAGTGCAGCTGGATGTGAGGGTTGCGCCAACTGTTTCTGGCTTCATGCGGCCAACATAGAGGTCAAGAAAGAATGCTGAAAAGAGGTTGATTACAGTCAATGTGATGGACACGATGAGGAACAAGTGAAATAAGGCACTGTAGGACACAATGTGTCAGTATGTTTCATGAGGTTCTTATGTTGCTTGACCAAGACTTTCATTTAGAGACATGTTATGGGAGAATGGTGTGCAGTTGCATGTGACTATTGGTTGAAAACCAGAGGTATAGTGGGCCAAATGAATCATTTAGCAAGATATATATATTTCATTAGCATGAGAACTAACAGTGCAAGAATATTACAGAGCATAGCATTGCCAAAGGACTGAGTCTCAAACTGTCGAAAAGAAAACCATTTGTACAAATCCTTATGAATACAATTATGGATGGCCTCTGACTGTGAATGGACAATTCATTACAATGAGTGTAATTGGAGCGTCAATGATATTTGGTCTTGTAAGTACAGTAATTGAATAGTATTTTGGTAACTGCTATGCATAACCAACGTATTGGCAGCTGTTATAGGTAACAGACAAAGCGACACGGTCACTGCCCCATACTCACAATAAGTATCAACAGAGTGGCAATAATTTTTGGCATTGCATCTTGGGTAATCCAAGATGCGATTGGTTTCAGACATCTAAAGATGTGATATAGACAGTCTTGTGGGGCACAAACAACAGCGAGACACTCTCTGACCTATCCTGAAAGTGAGCGTCCACAGAGGGTCAATGATTTCTGGTCTTGCATCTGGGGCAATCTAAATGTCGCTTAATGGCACAAATTGATAAACAGAGAAATAGCAGCCTCCTCGAGAAATATAGCGCATGACATCGATGTTTCATCATCCTGAAAATGGGTGTCAGCTGAGCGTCAACAATTTTTGGTCTTGCATCTTGAGTTATCTCAGTGTCGTTTAGTGGGAATACCTCCTATAGGAAGTAATCATGACCTGTTCAGTCAGAACAGTACATGATATCTACATTACCCCAATATGAAAATGAGTGGGATTGGAGTATCAACAATTACATGTCTTGCATAGTGGGTAATCAGGCCATCACGTAGATGGTTGAGCACACCGAACTGAGCTATTGACAGCCTTGTTAGGCATTAATAGAATATTTGAAAGGGAAACCATGTATTCCAAAATTATTGATTTTGCAAACTGCAAAACACTTCACAAGAGACAGCTGGATGTTTCATCGGTTGTTCTGATAAGATACTGTTTTCAAGAAGCAAAAACAAGAGGACAATACAAATCTACACAGGGACCCACTGGACTACCCTTTGATATTCCGTCTAATGCTGATGGTTTGGGAGATTTCCATCCATCCATAACAGCATTAAGAGTTGGGGAGTATTAACTACCCAGACTGCGAATTTGCCAGCAGTTTGGTTTGTACATAGCCTCAGTCCTGAAGACACTATCTGGTACCGTTGCTAACACTGATACCTGCATTATGATTGTTCAAATTAAATTGGGCTAGAGGACTTTTCATGCTCTAATGATTACTCATGGCCAAGTAGTGTTAGAAACAGATCCAAATCCGCAGTGCGGTACCAGTTCCAGGTTGGAACCGAACTGGAACTGTTGCAACAGCGTTTACGCATCCAAAAACTGAACCCCACCCAACCCGCAGTGTTTTGCCTGGTTCCATATTTTGGCAATCTCAGAACTGTGTCACCAATTAAATATACGTGGTGTGATTGGGTCACAATATGATATATACGTCAATGATGCAGCTTTCAATGCTCTTTCACCTCCCATCCTCCATTTTGCGATCTGATCATTATTCGTTGAGTAGTTGTGCAATAACAGCAATCATTGGGCGTTTTTCGCAGTGACTCAACGAATATTGATCGAATCGCACTCTGGTGACAGGGAGAAGAACGAGCTTCAAAACCTGTATCTTTTATGTATAAAACATATTGTGATACGATCGGAACTCAAATACTTCATTGGAGCCAAAGTTCTGAGTTCAAAAAAACAAAGGCTCTGATGTATGCAAAACCACGCCAAAAAACTGCGGTTTTAGGTGCCGTTTGGAATTGGAACCGCTCATCGTTATGCGGTACAACTCCTTGGCGGTTCCACAACCGACCCTGGGCCACGTTTCCGGTTTCAACCCGGACCGCAGCCGGGTAACCCTGAACCGTTGCTAACACTACTGGCGGGTTGACTCAATGCAGAACAGTAATGTCAAATCAAGCAGCTCAGTTAGACACAATGGGTATTGCAGATGAACCTACTAGCTTCAAATTGAATGAAGTTACATGGTTAAATACTGACATTGTCTATATCATATTGCTATTTATACTTACTTGAAATATAATCCTGTTCTGATTCAGTTGATCAAGATATTGTAATGAATTCCTGTCAAGATATTTTTAGTCATGAACCACATACTGGTGAGCATCTATCCAAGGTCATTTCATATCAATTCCTGAATATAGCAAAGATATACTGAATATAGATGATTAAGGTTTCTTGTACTCAGTAAAGTTTCATGGAGTAATAGTGTAGTGTAATACCACAGTTTATAATAACACTACAAAATATAAGAGATATTCATTCCAACAAAAACCAGTTCTATCTTCAAAATACCTCAACTGTTTCTGAATTTCCACTGAATCACAAATTGCTTCTCATTTTGTTTACCAGTATCTTCTCTTCTGTTCATTTCAATCAACTAATCTGCTCATTAGAGAAGGAATATAGCTCAGCAAGGTGGCTTCAATACATTATGACAATGTGCAGGCAACAATTTTGAATCACCAGATAACAGTCCTCTACAGGCCCTCAGTTATGGCAGTGTATTGTGGACACACATCTAACAATTTCATCTGCCACCAGAGTATGGTTACCTTTCTTTACCGCCACTATTTCCTGGTGCTCCCCAGTTCTACCATCCTTCCCCATCCAATCTGATACCTTGGTTCCAACGAAGCACCAGAGAACTCCCACAATTTCTATATTAAAGGTCTACATGGCAGGTATACGAATTCCCACAAGGTGGTTATGGTGGACATCCATTGTTCCCCCACCAAATCTCACAGGAGATGTGCTACTATCTTCAGGTACACCTGAAGTGCCCCCACCACTACCTGGATACAATTCAGTCCTCCAGCTGACATTTACTCATGCCACTGCACCAGAATATCATTGTGGTACATTTGATTAATCCCCTATAAACCTCATGACGAAACCACTTCATCCAGCAGTTGAAATATTGACAATCGTTATTGTAGAGATACAAGACATGGCTACAGTACTTGATCTGTCCAACTATAGATACCATTCTGATAATAAGAGCCATGATGTGTCAGATTTTCCCAGTAAAGAAAGCAATGTGACAATCAACTTGAAGCAATTTGAGTTCTGCTCATGGCAATTTCCCTGACGGACTGGTTACCCAACCTTACCTGGCTGGAACAAGTGGGAAAATCTATATGTGGCCAGGTATCAGGAGAAACACCATCATGGAACTGCAAAGAGTCAGAATCATCTGGCCCAGCAATATCATAGACCACAGCTTAGGGTGATGGCAGTTACACACCATTCAGTGACATTTACATGCTGGCTGCCAATGGAACATCTTCTGGTAGAAACTACATTAGGCAGGATGGCATTGAGATGTGGTCAAAGAATGGTACCCTCGAAGTTCAGGTGGTGAGGTACATGAAAACATGATGGATCAAGTGCCCCATGTCAACTTTGGAAGTGCATGCAGCCAAACATTCGTGAAGACACCTCCCAGAGTAGCCAAATACAATGATTGTTGTAATGCTTTGCTACATGCCAAATTGGAATGGTGACAATATATGTCTTAAACAACTGCAGACATTGTATACATATATAAGGCATTGGGAGAAGCTGCTTGATTTGATTGGAAATAATAAAGCCATCAAAGAGTCATACCACCTCCCAGGGACACTCCAACTCATCTTGGACTAGTAATACTAGGTGAAAGAGTGTATGGGATAATACCCAAATGGGCAACTGATGAATGAATACATATATGGCTAGAATTTGTACTTCTGTTGTCATCCAAATACCTTTAGATTAAGATGAGAATACAATGTTAAGGAATGTATGGTACAAATGAGACTAGGTACAGGGAAGGAGGATGTGAGATGAGTAATGAAACACCTCAAGGTGATCACAGCCAGTTGTGTCCAAACTAGACATACCCAACAGCTAACGATGATATGTTAAATCAAAAGTAAACTTGAGTAAATGATTGAATGGAGGGTAATGAAGATGGTGCACTAGAGAATGATAGTAGTATGAATATTATTGTGACGAACCTGTCAAGATGATTGATTGATTGAGTCTAAGTCTAAGATGACAAGTAGCCTATAAAGTAGCTGCCAGCCCTAACCCGCAGCCATATGATGACATACTCTACAAAAGTGTTGGTCTAACACTCTTCCAGGGCATTATCAAGTCTGTCCAATACTAAGCCATTGAAAAAACAGACAGAAAGCAAATAGAAGACAGAAGACAGAAGACAGAAGACAGAAGCGAAACCATGCAATGCTCTAGGCTCCTCCAAAGCGACCATTCTCCCGGTTATGCCATTGGAGGCGTCAATCATTTACCTATTCATAAGCTCGGTATTCGATTATGCTGTCAACTTCAACAGTCTTGACTTCCAGTCAACTGCTCCTCCAAAGGTGACACACAGTCCTGGTGTATCATAATCGCCATTGACATTGTCGGTATTGCATAGAAGAAATGTATCAAAGGCACTGCTCCTACCAGCTGAAGTGTTGTTTATTCTCGTACACAGCCTCTCGGTCCCAATGATTGGTTGTGCTGTCGGTGTCAGTGTCTAGAATGGAGACACTTGTCTGTGGCAATGTTGACTTCCGCTTGACAAACAAAGCGGAAGATCGTCATTTCCCTTTTAATCACAAGTACTCATAAGCTGTTGTAGGGTGTCGGATGCACCAGTCATCGAGTGTGTGCCTGCATATGCGAGGTGTGTCTGTGTTGGTATCGAAACTTGGAACGCTTCTCCATGGGGATACTGACTTCCGTTCGACAAACAAAGAAGAGTTCTTGATCATCGTTTCCCTTTTAACCGCAAGGACTCATTGCCTGTTGTACGGTGGCGGATGCTTGCATAGTTGAGCATGTGTCGGTGTCGTGTTGGAATTCGCATAACCTGTTGTACGGTGGCGCATTGAAATTGGAGACCCTTCTCTGTCAGTCGCTCTTCCGTCTTAGATAGCCCTAGCAAACTAATTCCCGCAGATCATGGATCCCCGTACACGGCCTCCCGGGTGGAGGAATGGGGTTGTCATCAGTGAAGGTTTAAGGTGAAGGTACACACTGTACAGCTAACAAAGGTTCCTCGTCCTCACAGTTGAGGAGTTCACAGACTTTGTGGATTCCTGGCCACAATTGCCACCCCCAGTCTCTTGGGTCTGTCACGAATCACATACGCAGCACATTTCTCTGGCGGATCGATCGCAGGACTCTCCGGGGGTTTCGTCTGTGTTTGCCAACAACTCTCATGTATCCGCGGTCCATTACCAGCCCACGTCTCCTAGACTATCCAGGTACCATACAGTACGTCGATCTCTCTTCCTGCCTTTGCCACCAGTTGACCTGTTATAAAAATTGCTTCGAACACATCAGCTGATGACGATGTTGACCCAAACTCATCCTGATGATGCTGATACTGTCCCAAATTCCTCTGAGGGTGTTTATCCGAACTCATCCTGATGATGCCAATGTTGACCCGAACTCCTGCCAAACTGCTCTCCGTACTTGTCCAGAAGGTGTCCTGTTGACATATTGTTTGGTTAAGGTGATCTCGTATACCGATAGAACTCAACACCGTGGCCGTCGCAGCGATTGCAGCCAGCAGGGCTATCGCAGCCGTGGCGGCGATTGCAGCCATCCCAGGCCTCTAAGCGATTGAGTATGAGATTTCGTTGAGAGAAGGCATCGTTTGCACTGTTCAATCGTTGACCTGAGTGCGTAGGGTGTCCTGATCCGGAATATGTTTCCAATTCATCCGAGACCCTACTACCTCGCTCGTATAACAGTTCGCGAATCAACTAGTATCACATGATGGATGTCAAAAATGGTGTCAAGATCATGGTCTCGCCCGTGCTCATAACCTGTTGTAACGAACCTGTCAGGATGATTAATTGATTGAGCCGAAGACTATAATGACACGTAGCCTGTATAGTAGCCGTGAGCCCTCACCCACAGCCACATGATGACGTACTCTACAAAGACTCAGTTTAACAAATGTGAGTTCTGATTCAAACAATAGACTTAACTGTATTCCACACATAGTTATATGTGCCGATGCTTTTCTTTTCGATTTCCAACGTTGCAATAATTTCCAGCAACCTGAGATCATGGCTCCAACTCCCCAACAGACTATGGAACAACTGGAAAAGTTCAGTGTGGATGACAAGATAACAGACAGTGGTGTAAGGGTGGTTTAGAAGCTAACTGTTATTCCAGAGGTTCTCTATCCAGGACATTGCAGTGGATATTGAGTAAAACTCTTGATACTCTTGATACAATTAATTTCTCTTTTGAATACAAGTGTCATAAATAGGTGGTTATACTGCTGAATACCCAGCAGGTAAGCCAATCATAACGTAACAGCATTCTCGACAATACATATTGAATTGCACCCCTGTGTGGATTCAAGTCTCTGGCAGACAAAGTTTGGGAAATTTGGTACAGTTTGAAAAGATGTGATTGGGATATGGATATGCCAGGAGCACTAGTGGTAGATGAAACGTATTTGTGCAAGACATTTACATCAGTGGCAGCAGCTGTGAGTTGTTTCATGCTGACAGAAAAGGTTGATGTTGATTAGCACTGTCAATGTTGTGGGGGAATACCTTTGCAGCATATGTAAATATGGCTCCGAACCACGACCTAGGGATAATTGTTGAAGAATGAAAGCGATAGCAATTGCACTGACTAAATTCGGTACCCCATCATAATACGGTGATCTATACAACTCTACAACCTGGAAAAGTAATACTGAGTTCAGGCCCTTTACAAGTTCTGGACGTGATATTGTCAATAGCCAATGAGAAATGAGAGGGCGACATCATCATGATGACATATCGGACTCATGTTAAACTGCTCGACCTGCTGTGGCTACAAAATAGGCATCTATTTTATGAGGATCTCAACACCACAGCTGACTTGCCAGACAACCAATGGATTGTCTGTCTTGATTTATATGACACCTTGCACTCCAGAGCAACTACCATATGCAATGGCAAATTGTCACACATTGTATGCAGTAGTGGAATATTTGATGAGGTTTATCTACACAAGATAAAAAGCAGTACGGGCTGGCAAATTGCAGTTAATACTATATTCAAATAATAAGTTTAAGTCCCAGCAATGGTGCAATTCCTTTCACTCTATTCCTGATGTTACTAAAGGATGTGGCTGATTCAGAGTTGTCCTAAAGATTCAGAGGATCACACTGTGGTGGAAATACATAGTTTGAAAGTACTGGATTCTGTAGTACAGAATAAAGTAAATGCTATCAGGACAGCAATGAAGAATGTCAAAATGGATGCAGTGCACAGGATTATCCAAATTGCAATGACATGGATGTTCAGGAGTTGATAACAATCGAATATCATGTATTGGAAACCTCATGGTCGATGTTGAAGCTGTATGTACACCTCATTGATTTCGAATGCACTAAGGATGGATAAGCAATGCTGAGAAATCTTGTTGAAATATCCACTATGGGAGAAACTTTAGGAAGATGAAGGGTACGTAGATAGCCACAAACATACATCTAATTAGTGTTGAGTGACATCAAGGATCGGAACAACACTTCCAGACAACTGTAAAAGGAATGAACAGTGCAACTTCTCTTCCTTCTCCAATTATACAAATGCTGGGGGATACATTTTTTCCAGTACTGTTCTATAATCCAGTGGAGTATCATGAATGCGATTAAGACAGACCTTTGAATGAGCTGCTTCTGTATGAACCAGAAAGAATTTCAAACACCTTGTGTGGTACACCACCTGAATAAAAGAAAGTGCTCAAGTGTTCTGTGCCTGGCCACGTCCAGTAAGTGAAGCAGTGGCTTACACAGTATTATCCAGGTTATTGTAGGGCAGACTGTGAGTGTATTCATCACAGGGTGTAAAGGTTGAGCGGCAGAGCCGTGTTCACTTTACTTGTGTACATATCAGATAGAGGAATAGACATACCAATATACGCATCACCAATTTGGCAACTGCACCATCAGTCAACATATGCTACCCTCTGCACCAGGATTGGTTCAACAGGTTGTGAGCCCAGTCACAATGAATTTTGGTAACTACAAATGCCAACTTCCAGAAGAATGCGACTTTCAGAAGAGAAACGTCCTGATCAAAAGTGGAGTATAACTGACATCTTCGACCCTGACATCCTCCTGATGATATCTACCACCATATGCATTGCAAAGTTCAATCCATTCAACTACAAGCAAGGGTTATGGGGGAAACTGCTTTTCTTGCAGCAGAAGCAGGTCTGCAGCATAGTCATGTGGGATGCTGAGTGGCCCTAGGTTACTGCAGACCAGGACACCACCACAGAGGTCAAATTGGCACATCAGGTGGCAGTTAAAGACTGGGTGAGACAACATGGTACCGCATGATTGATAATCCTGGTCAGCATGGACGCACAGCAGCAGGCATTGTATATGGAGATTACAGATGTGCGGACATTTCAGGCAAAACTGATAGCTGCATCAACGTTTAAATTGAAGTTCTACGTCTTTCAGATATGGGTGGAGCTTGTATGGATCAGGCTCGAGGATTGAATTGATGTTCACACTTATGCACTATAGTTCTGACCAGAAGGCGGAGGACTGTAATCTACATTGGGATCCACCGAAATCGTCATTGGTAGGGACAAGGTCATTGTGAACATGACTGACAAGTAGTATGTGTTTCATCTCTTGTGCTGAATACTGAGGATTGACAATTCGCAGTAGTTTCTTGAGTTGATGATGTACAACAACACGATGGCAACACTCACGCCAGATGAGATTGTGATGCAATTGGTTGAAAAGGAGGTGGCAATCAAGCATGAGAAAAAACTACGTCCGGAAGCACTACCGTTCACAAAATGAACCACCAAAGGCACAGAACATGGCAAAGGTAGGGAACGCAGTAGAAGTGACATGGGTGATAAGGATCAGAGCTACAGGAGAAGTCAACTAACCGGTGTCAATTCCCATAAGGAAGGGCATACAGTTTAGAACTGCCCGAGCATGAAACACAGTGATTGTCCCATTATCATGGAAAGCACTGACACCTCAGCCAGGTCTGACAATGATACTATCACCCCTGCCAGAAATTCGGCAGAGATGGCAACTCCAATCAAATACTACTGGATGACAGAATCTGGCTGATAAACAGCCCCATTAAAGAACAGTTGATGCTGGGAATGTGCCTCAGCCTCTCACATTTGGGGAGATCAAAGGACGTATAATCCATATATGGGAGTCACCAAGACCGACAAGTGGGAGATTCGTGGTTGTGTGGGAACGGAAGCGGGCAACACCTTCAGACATGGGGATGTGCATTTGAGTTTTCGCATGCCAGGATACAGCCAAGTGAATGAACACGTGGTGACGGATATACTCAATGTCGAAGGAGCACACAATATACTGTCCCAATCAAAGCTTATGGATCAGGGACCACGGATTGTCCCTGTCAATGGCTACCTAATCCAGATCTACGACAATCAAGATGAAGCAAGTATTATTGATGGGGCACATCAGATTGGAGATCCCCTCCGATTCGATTTGGATCTTCCCAGAAAAGGCCATCAGTGAAAGGATTCAGCTAGGGATATGTAATACACTGCACTGAATGCGATTCAAAGTGATCACACCTATACAGACATCTTGGTGCAGGAGGAGTTATCAAACAAACAGAATATATTGCTACCAAATGCATTGACTTCCGCGATCAACCAACCAGCAGCCAGTGGTAATTCTGGTGGGAGTTTCACAGGTCAATTGAAGGATTGGGCGTACTCCGGTGATCAGGAACAACATGAGGTGGATGAAGATGATCCACCAGTAGTAATCGACAAATTCAAAATGTCCTCTTTATCCCGGAATTTGGCAGGCATGGACAAGATTCTGGATAGTGCAAGCAAAGTACATGTGGGCTCTCACTGGAGAAGGAGCAGGTCAAATCATCACTGGAGAAGGAGCAGTCGACTGGAAATTGAAAATGCTCCATCCAACTCACCAGTTTAGGCCAAAATCCTTGATATTGGACTTCGAATCAGATGTTATTTCAGAGATGGGATCTTGAGTTCTCTTGGTTCTTGGGAGAACAATTCGTTCAGAGTAGCTGTGGGCTTGGTAATACTTCAGATGAGCTCTGAGTTTGGCCGATCTTTTGGGAGGCACTTGGCATGGTTTATTTTTGGGTTTTGTTGTTTTTGGATGGATTAGAGTTATGGTTGTGATACTGCCATGCAGGAGTGTAGGGTAGACTTTGAGTGCAGTCATCAAGTGGTGTTAAGGTTGAGCGGCGGAGCCACATTCACTCCACTTGTGTACGTGTCAAATAGATGATTAGGCAAGTTAATATACGTATCACCAATTTGGCAGCTGCACCATATGGCAATGTATGCTTCCCTCTGTGCCAGTATTGGTCCAAGAGTTATTTGGCTACATTCTCCAAGTATTTAGATGTAGACAACAATGAATGCTCAGAAATGCACCTTACATTGGGAAATGGTCTAATCTTGTTGGTCCTTACAACTACTGCGAGGGTGGGTGGATCATGCCTAAAGCCAACTTCTGTAGACAATCTAATAAGTGAACAGATTCTCTGGGTATCAAATGAATATCACATAATAATTGCATGATATCTGCAGCATGAGTACAATGATGTTCCATAAACATATCTTGTGAGTACCAGTCCAGAGGCTATGATACCTGACTGAGTAAACTCCACCAGCTCTCTGGAGCAGCACAGTGGATTGTCATGTCAGTCTCAAACAGCTGACCAAATACTGTATGTTCGATAATATACCAGATTATGAATCGTTGAACATCCTGGGCACTCCAGGTTATGAGGCCCCGAGAGCTCCTGTCATCAATTGGAGGAGATGAACAATAACCATTACTGATCTGCATGGTGAACTTAAAATATACTACTTTAAACATTCCACCACCAGATTGTTACAAACTAATGCAAAATGACAAAACCTGTTAAGTGCAAGGTGTTCCTGTGGAGTACAGTAGGACAGTTGTGTGTCTGATTCCAGATAGTGTTACTCAATTATTACTCACAAATATGAAATATAGTCGATGATAAACATGCATTTGACTGTTTAAATATATAGTGGAGGTGTACTGGTTAAATCAGAGAGACTTGATACACTTTCTGTCAGAAAATCAATAACTGACAGAAACTCTACAGTATCATACATTGATCATGTTCATCATGTTTGAAAGTAATAGGTGCATTCAGTAGATCATTTACCATCTGGGTGGAATACAAGCAATTTATTTGACCTGCAGGAAACTAATTTTTCATCAACAGCATATGTCATGTGTACTGGAAACTGCGACAGCAATCCAAAGTACTTGTCAACATTAGTATTCAGGCTGACCAGATATTGAAACTGTAATTCAGATTCTGCCCTACTGGAATTTCTCACACAGATCTTGCACTTAAGGTCAGGAAACAGTTTCCATGTTTAAAGAATTTCTTCCTACCAAATGCATCTGCAAATTCTGGTAACATCCTGACTCTATTATTGTTTGTTCCAGGCTGGCATATTTCAATGTTCCTGGGAAATACAAAACATGTAGGTCAAATTGCGTTCAGATGCCGTCTCATAGCACACAGTATACATTGTCCTTTCTTATCTGATTGTGTGGCTGTTAAGAATTTGCTGAGTTATGATTGAAGTTCAAGTACACCTCCAATTCACAGTCCTGTCAGGTTTGATAGTCCAATAGTTGGTAGCAGATGAATATTCTTTTGATGATGTCAATTTTGGATGTCATTATTCTTTCTTAATGTATGATTCCAGTCCATGCATGATTCAGAGCCAGCAACCAGCTACTGAAGTATGTATCCTAGCGTTGGATCTGCTTGATGGATTCAATGTGGTTTGTCACGATACTATCATCAACATTCCCAAATGCATTCAAATCGGTGGCAAGAACCCTTTCTGTATCATTATTTCTCCAATACGATACTGTTTTGCATAGATAGCTCAACCCACTTGGCCTCAGCTATCATTTGAATCCATCCCAGATCAGTATGTGCTGGTAACTGGTAACATGCCATCTATGCTATGCTATATATTAACTACTCATTGCAGAAAGATATCAACTGCTCTCTTAACCCCAATGACACAGTACTAGCTTGTCGATCACATCATATAACACAATATTAAATGACTAGCAAGTTCTGATGTACATTTGCAAGATTCTAAAATAGCTTCAGTTGTTCAGACTCCATTAATAGCACTGCAGTTTGAGAGAAAGAATCACAAAAGTCAGATTCTCCTCAGTAACTCGGCAGATGACCAGCAATAGATGGTCACTTGGTTTAGCACAGCTTCTCGATAAAGTTAAGTTCTGAACAGTTCCAATGCAGATGTAAGTTGTGATTGACTGACTTGTATGTCTTGGCAGCCAAAAAGTATATTATCCAATAGTGTAGGAATTCTTATCTCCAACATGACATTTGAGAGACAGAGATCCCTGACTGGCACTCTCTGTTCAGGAACTTGCACAGTGACATGTAACTCTTGCACATTCATAATCCAGAATTGCATGAGTTCAGGGCAATTTCAACACTGCTACTATCTGGTTTCCACCAACTTTGGAACTCCAAAACCAATGATTGCAAACAAACTCTCTTTTAAAGAAAGACATAGTTTAGAATATACAGCTTCTGAGAGTATAAATAAATGTCAAAGTCCAGCAAGTCTGCAATCTCAGCCATTGCATTGAAGTTTGCATATCAGTTCAAAATGCACTGCACCTCAATTCTCTGAAACCACATGGAATTAATTGATTGCCCACTTTCTGAGAAAGCCTCACTATGCATCAATGTTGTCATGTATACATATTTGAACCCCACCAATCATGTTCAGTCAACTTTCTAGCATTAAGACTCTTGATCAAATTGTGATTTGGTAATAGAAGATTGACAGCATATTCATTGCCCAATCTTAATTTGAGTGACCATTTTTGACTGGTTTTCTAGATATCTTCTCATTGTCCACAATTAGAATTAATTAGATTACCTATGAATCTTCATATTGGCTATTGCTTCTTGCTAAATATTGCATCAGTTCCTGAAGCACCAAAACTCTCTACTTTCTGTGAGAACTTCAATACTATCAATATGGAATTCAGGTACCATGGACTGCTGAAAGTGATGTTCTGCCCAAGATATTATCTTCTGAACCACCAATGTAGCTGTGGAATCTTATAACAGCACAATATAATCTACAAAGGGAGTTGTGCCAATGGATATTGTGGATACAGAGATCAATAAATATCCGCTAACCTCCGGAAACTGAGTTTCAACACCTGTAACACTTGTCACAAGTTAGCAATCTTCTAACCATCTTCATCTGCAACAGATAATGAACCAGGTAACAACTCCATACCCTGCGCTTATCATACATGCTGCAACAGAAGGCACAACTTGAGTGCAAGGTATTTGTCTGGGGAATGATTGTGGGGATGGATTGTGGTGTGGTCATTACATAGGTTGATTTAGGGTTGAGCGCGGCGGAACCGCATGCACTGTAGTTCTTGTGTACATGTCAATTGGACTGAGAGAGTCAGTGAGTTTAGGTCAATAGAGAGATTCAGCACAGCAGATATGACACAACAGGTTATGTGCTCGCACACTTCGCTGATTTAACAAACTCGACTCGGAGTGAGATTTTGCATTGTAGCATCATTGACATGGTCACCGAGGGGTACAGATTGACTCAACATGTAACAAAGATCGCCGAATCAACAGCGATCTCAATTGAGAAGTTTGATGGTACAGACTATACGAGCTGGTGTTTGGAAATCAAAATACTCTTGGAGTGGAAGCAGCTTCGCGGCAGTGTTAACTGTACTAAAGAATCACCGGATGCGACGGATGGGACAGAGTTCAAATCTTGGAACAAGCAGCATGCAATTGCACGGTCAACCATTCTACTCGCGATGAAGAGGTCTTTGCAGGAGCAGTACGGTGTTCAGAAAGATGCAAAGGCACTGTGCGATCAGCTGAAGGAGGACTACAGAATCAAATGTAAAGCTGAATGTGTGGGCTGTGCAAGACGAAATGCCTGCTGGGATGTTGAGGGATTGCGGGAATGTGCAGGAATACACATCGATGATCCAGGGGTGTGTGAACAACTTCAACCTCTGCGCAGAGAATTCGACGGGAATGATGCCAATGAGTGGGCACAGCTACTACCTGATGCAGGGTTTACCTATGGATGATGATTGGCGGAGTTTCACCAAGTTGATGTATGACATGATCGACACCATAGCCGACAAACTGGAAGAGATTGTCACAATGATTAAAGCCCATGAAGCGCGGTTAAAACTGAAAGACGATTCCAAGGTGGCAGCCATGTTCTCAAGGTTGCAGATGAAGAGTGATAAATGGTGGCCAATTCGGAAGTCCCGGATGACTCGTGATAGCGATAGTGACAGGATTGGTAGTATTTCAGACAGTGAGAAGCATCCCCGCAGGCATACTCAGGAATGCTACAGATGCCATAAGATAGGGCACATTGCATGGTATTATCCAAGTACTGTACTGGTGCCGAGCTCAGCAGCAACAGACACAGCTGCAGCCACAGAGACGACAACGACATCAATTGAGAACTATTGGATGACAGGCACTGGCGGATCTGCATCGAAGGAGAGCTGGTATTTAGACTTTACCCCAAGATCTCACATTTGCAGAGATCGGCGAAAGTTTGAACGGTACACCGAGTATACTCTGAGAGAAGAGTAGGTGATTTGTGATTGTGGTGGAAGAGTAGCGGGGAAAGCTATCGGGAATGGAGATGTATGGTTGAGGCTTCAGTTGCCTAGAGGCTGTAGGAACGAAGTGGGTAAAAGGAACGTCTTGTATGTCGAAGGAGCACACAACTCGCTGTCAAAATCACGGCTTCTGGATCAAGGATTGCGGATTGTCTCAATCAATGGCTATGGAATCAAGCCATATGACAAATCACCGACAGACGGTGCTCGAAGTCAAAGTCAAGGTCTAGGTCCAGATTGAGGAGCTCTTGTGGGCCTGGCACCCCAGATTGGAGCGTTATTCCGGCTGGATGTGAAGTTTGCAGGAAACAGATATTGAGCGAGAGGTTAATTGTTTAGGAGAAGCACTAGGCACAGTTGATTGCTTCGGAGGAGCTTCGGAAATGCTCTAGACATGGGGTGATCGTTTGGGAGAAGCTTCAGGCAGGCTCTATGTGTGTTTTTATTACAATTTAGCACTTACGGTTGTGATACCACCTTGGAGGAGTGTGGGGACGGATTGGAGTGCGGTCATCACGTGGATTGGTTTGGGGTTGAGCGTGGCAGAGCTGCATGCACTTCAGTTCTTGTGTATGTGTCGATTAGTCTTAGAGAGTCAGTGTGTCCATGTCAATAGAGAGATTCAGCACAGCGGACACGACACAACAGTAATGACCAATCCAATGCTCTTTATCCAGTATGGCAGGCGTAGACAAATAGTTGGTCATGCATTCTTGTTAATGTCTCAAGTTCTTCAGCTGAATCTGGTTTAAGTTAATGGATATTGGCACTAACAAAACTCCAACTTTTTTGTCCATCAGGTGCTTGGATATGCATGCTAACACCAGCGATCGTGGGAAAGAGGAATTCCTGAACTCCAGTTCATCTGGTACTTCCTGACAAACAACAATGGATGTCAAACCTCAAAATATGGATAAACTGCTGTAGTCAACTTGTCCAGACCCTGTCCAGGTACACTATGCATTGTGTCCACCTCCAACTGTTTACACTTTCTTGTTCTATTCTCCCACTATTCTGTTACACTTTGTACCACATTTACTCTTACTGAATTTTCTCTCTATATTCTCCAATATCTTTCTTCAATTTGTCAACATGTGACCTACTGCCTTCTAGGTGAGTCATTCCTAGTTACAGAAGAATCAAGCAGAACTCCTTGAGACATCACTACTGCTGGGATTCAAGAAGACAGCCAATCTTCATTGTCACCAAATTGTTTGTCAGCCAATCACACCTGCTAGTATCTTTTGGAAGATGACACCCAGCAAATGTGCAAATCAACTATAGGCTGTGCAACTCATACACGTAAACACACACAACTCATTGCATGCCTCGTGTGCCTCTCTGTGCAAGAGGCAGCCTATAGTTATCCATAGTTGGTCCAAAAACAACAGCACATGCATCTAGGAAAGTTGTTACGACTGGTGGATCTATGTGGAAAGTACCATTGGACTCGTCTTCTCCTGTTCATGCCTGCAGGATCCATGCAGTGGTCCAACAGATATCCGGGGATTCCATAGACATGCAGCGCCCTCTATGTTATAATATGACCACCTGTGATTGGGTACTACTTGTATAGACAACACTACAGTGCCAATGGATGGAGTGTGGATATGTTATGAGTCCACAATGTGTGTGTGGCAACTACGAGGAGAGCATACACTGTATCTGATAAATTGGATTTTCTCATGGAAAGAAGAATGGCTATGTATCGATAGCACAATGAGGGTATGGAAACTACAAGTTGAACCTACACTGAAGCTATGGATGTTCTGCATGGGCATCATATGTTATTGGACCATTCACCAAATATCCGCAAAAACTATAGCAAAATGGATTATGGTGTCATACTAGATTGGTTGCAAAATTAACATCTGTGGCTGGTAGTCTACAGAAGCTATGGCTCGATTTCCAGTGGTGCTAAAGCCTGATGATTATAGAATTGGGGCATTCTAAGGGAGTTATATCACAATTTCCAGGGAACATATGGTATGTGGGTTACAGAGTCGCCGTAGTGTATCACAGCTATGTTACAATTTGAAGTGGACCTGTCACAAAATCATCATAGACTTCCGGTGGCTGAACGGAAGTTACTGCACAATTGTATTGAGATTAATATTCAATTTTTAACTAATGAATACTGCACTTTTAGCACCACACCAAGTCCATTGGCCAAACTATAACCCCACAATTCAAACCTAATTTCCATATCATCACCAAATTCATGGACATTGTTATTTCGAACATTGCTGCCAATCCTACCACAGGTGCTGTGCATTTCAATGTATACTAGTTGACACAGTGCACATGACCTCAGGAATCCTGTCTTACCATACACATAATAACCATCAGTCAGAATCTTCTGATGTTGGCCACACCACCACCGCCACTAAGTATTCCCTCATCTTCTTGGGTGTTTCCCCTGATGCCAGGAATCCCATGAGTTTTGGCAGTATTTTACTTTGAACCACCTTGGAATGTTGTATTGTGGTATCTACAACTTGATGTCTGATTAAGCCCAGTGCAGTATCTGACAATGACAGTATTATATCGGCACTATCGCACATTGTCTGATTCTGTATATATATTGCTTCAATCATCCGTCATTGTGCATCTGCCATTGGAAGGCTTACTTACTGCCATTGTTAATAGACTGCACTCGCAGGATTTGCACAGCCTGGCAAGTGGCAATTTTTATTTCAAGGTGCCATGGGAGAGCAGTTACTATTTGACAGACAAACACTGGTGACATCTGTTCCATAGCGGGCATATTTCAGACTTGAAGGGATTTGTCTGAGCGGAGAACACTGTGATAAATGGCAGGGGTAATGAAGCTGCAAAGGTTTGTTTCTATGGGAGTCCGAGTTGAAATATTGGAATTATTTCTGTGTTTGAAAATCTGATACCTGCCTCTAAATCTTTCATTTTCAAGATGTATTGTGCTTTGTCCAATTTCCAGCAGATCATACTATTCATTGTTGAAACGGCCATGTCCAGGAGATAGTCTACATCATTGGATTGTATGCTGATCTGTGAAGCTGTGGTGCTTTGCACAGAAGAGTGGAATCCTCTGATCTGTTGTGGGTGGTTAACATTGATACCAATGAAAGCCTAGGAGACTTGCATACAGCCCACGTTCAAGCGCTGATTGTTGGGGGCCACCATCATTGAATTTCCACAATCAATGGGGCTTCATATAGGCAGCAACAGCCTTCTCATCTACATCTGCTGGGATGGGGCGATTGAGCGATATTTTCAGCCTGATCAATATGGAAGATGATTCTTCAACAATTGTAACCAATCAATAGTCACAGTGGCCAACACCTTTTAAGATCTGTCTTCATGGAGTCTTGTTGCACTCACAGGGTTTGGCATCAGGAATATCCGTACATCATGGCTATCATGAACTCTGACTGCTCAAATGGTATTTCCCAGGCATTCAAGTTACTGGACTGGAAGAATTGATTTGGCAGGAACTAACAGGACTAGGTACTGGTGTTCGATGGCAATGACGAGGAGGAGGCCAATGAGCTTCCAATCGCGGCGTTCTGTAAGCTTTGCTGTGGTGGGTTTGGTGCAGCAGTTGACAAGTATCTGGTGGTGACTACCACTGGAGAACCTTTTTGAGTAGGAGTATCTGACTCCTGGAGAAGTTTGTTATCCCTATTCTTGAAACTATCTGGGACATCTTACAGTTTGTCATCTGTATGTTCATCATCTGGTGGATTCTATCGCACAGCAGCTAGGCACCACCACAAATGGGTATAAGCTTGACATTAACGGCAATGTTAGCGTGGATCAAAGGCAAAAGGTTTTGGTGCAGTCATTTGCACTTCCAGATGGAGTGATTTGTTCACTGACCACTATATAATCCATTGAATTACAATGTGTCATTAATTGGGATTTCGCCATACCATCACTGCTGGATCCAGTGTACTGAAATCATTACCCAAGATGTAGCAGGATGAAGGGAGAGTGTGCTGCACTGTACACTAATTACAGTATAGGTATTGAGCTGGGGTCTAAACATTCAGCATGACTCCAGGATTTGCATTTACTTCATTTTCGATAGATCAACGATATGGTTAGTAATGTATCCTGGTAACCTGCCAGTGGTTTGGATTTAAACTGCATAAATGGTTATTTTATGTATTTTGTGTTACAGTGATAGTTCCAGGATCATACAGAATCACTGAATGTTTTAAATATAGTCACTTGATCGGGAATTACAGATGAACACTTGAACTGCCTAATTTGATCTATGTTGAAATGTACTTATTGCTAAAAGCTTATAGTCTAAAGTAGAGGTAAATTGTTGATCTTATACATATGGTATACGAACTGTGTCTTGAATTGCTTGTATACATGCAACTCCATTCACTACACCTTTGCAGCTGAGTCTGGAATGACCATCATCTCAGGGAGGAACCATCATCCTAGGGAATGACCATCATCTTAGAGAGATTATGCACCAGCTCAACTGAAGCCATAAACCAGAAAAGCAGACCACCATATAGGCAACACTCACCATTCTTTCTTTGCTCCAATAACCCAGAAAACAAACAAACAAACAATGAAACAATCTCAGATTCCCATTGTAGCCTCCTGAAAACCCTGCCCGCCAGGTGAGCAGGGAAGAGTACACTAGTAACCTAAGGATGGCCATTCATATACACAAAGAAATCTGTATTCCCAAAAGGACAATGAAACAACCTTAAATCGACCTCCAATTACCATAAAAGCATTCCTTTCTTGAACTTTATATGATAAACTTTGGTAAGTGCTCTTGTGAGGATATCTGCCACATTTGTGGCTGTGTGTATGTGGATGTAGTTGACTATTTGTCGTTTATGCAGATTAGGACCAATGTGTTCGCAAACGTGATTGAATTTTATTCAAACTTTGATGATTCCCATCGTGATAAGTGTGAGCGCACCATGATTGTTGCAGATGATTGGCTGCTGCTTGAGTCTTTCTGAGAATGACAAATATCCTGTTCCAATTGGAGTAACTGTTGCACTCCTCTGGAGGCCTCTGAGCAGGTAATTAACTTGGCGTCAGAAATTGACAAGGTAACGAGACTTTGCTTTCAAGATTGCCATGACATAGCTTCATTGCTGGCGAACAACACATGACCTCCCTGAGACTTGTGGTCCGTACTGTAATTAGATCAATCTGAATCCAAGTATCCTATGTGACTATTCCTAATATCAATGCCAATGCCAATGCCATTGCCAATGCCAATGCCCATGCCAGTGCGATTGCCTCTGAAGCGTGGTCGAAAATTGGTTCTAGATTTGACAAAATGATTGACTCTAGTACCAGCGAATATATGGCTGGTGAATGGCCGCGAATTGTGACACGATAGACCAGCGACTACAGACGAGATATATGGCTGAGTTGCAAGTGCTGGCTCTATTAGTGATCCCACAACTGCTTGATAGTCTGTGATATCATGTCATTCCTTCACTTCCCAATCATTGGCCAGGTCTAATTGTTTATCGAGATCACTGGGCGTCAAGACGTGGTGAGTGTGCACCATGTCAAATAGTCTAATAATAGTGATGATAGAGGCTGTCGGTCCCAGACTGACCTGGGTACCATTGTGGTGGATTTTGATGCCTAGGACTTGGTGTGCTGGGCTGAGGTTCATTATCTTGTAATTCCCTGAGAGTGTCACTTTGAGTTGAATCGCAGCTTTGGCGGCTGCCTTCAGATATGACAATGAGATATTGTCAACAGTCAGCTGTATCAGAATGCTGTCACTGGGATGATAGAGGTTAGGATCCACAAGGGATTGAGTGAACCAAAGAGATAGTAGAAAGGTGTTAATATCCTTGTGCCATAGCCATGGAGCTTCTTTAAGGCCATTGACAGTTTTCCTGAGTCTGTAAATTATCTTGCATGGAGTGAGGCTGTCTGCCCATACTTCTTGCAAAGTCATATAGATGTCGTGATTGTCATTTTTGGGGTTTATGAAAGCGGTATATAGATCTATACACTGCATACTCCACCCAAATCTCCCGATGGGAGTGGTGTTAGCAACAGGTCTGGGTGAAAAGCCAGCGATCTGGGTTTCCACCGCCAAACTGGGTGAGTTTGAGTCCAGATCCATTCAAAACCCGACCCACCTCCTCTTGGCGGACAAAAACAGGTCCTAAACCTGTCAACCAGTGGGTTTTGCTGGGGTTGGCTACACCCATCGGTTCCAATCCCCAGTTCTGTGTTTCGGGTGTCACCATTTATCATCACATTCAGATATTGTAGTGTTAAATGTAAAATTATGACATTGGTAAGTTACTGTATGTTGTTGAGGTATTGGCTGCCTTAATGATCGAAATGAACAGAGACACGCACTCTACCACATCCTGAAAATGAGCGTCAATGGAGTGTCAACGATTGTTGGTCGTGTATGTTGGGTTATCTTAGGGGCAACAAGTTGCCCACAGTCATAAACAAAGTATTGGCCAGCTGTATTGTACAATGAGAAAGCGAAATATTCCATACCCCATCTTGAAACTGAGCGTCAATGGAGCATCAATGATATTTGGATTTGCATCATTGGTAATATAAGTGGTACGTGATCACAAGAATCCATAAACAAGGGTATGGCAGAATTTATAGGCAAATATGTACAGGATATTCCTGCCACATCCTCCAGGGTAGTAACAACTTATTTAATATTCAGAGCTACCACTCAGTGTTCTTGAGCCTTTTGATGAACAGAAACAGTCGAAACAATGTACATAGACAATTACGGCCAGATCGTGCTGTGATTAAGCATGATGCAAGGCCAATAATTGTTGATGCTCCATTGACGCTCATTTTCAAGATGGGGCAGGGAGCATGTCGTGTTCACTATATTCTGTAAAGGTGGCCAATACTTCATTTACGCCTGTCTGCAACATGTAGCATCCAAGATTACCCAAGATACACAACGAACAATCATTGACGCTCTATTGACACTGACTTTCAAAATTGGCCAGAGAGGGTATCGCAATCTGTTTTTTCTATAAAGGCAGCTAAAAATCCCTTTATGACTGTCTGCAACCTATTGGCGGTCTGATTACTCAGGAAGCGATACCAAACATTGTTGATACTCTGTTGACTCTCAACTTAAGGTATTTTAAAGTCAATATCTGCCGCCATCGATAATTGTGTAAATAATTATATGGACTATTTGTTTGGCTTTCTGCCCGATTGAAACTCAGTGTGTTGGCGCAGCTGTGCCCAGAATAATTCTTGCACGGGTCTATCTCATTCTACCAAAATTGCTCAATTTAAGTGAAAATTACTTTTAGCCACTTATACTTTTGTTTATGAACAATAATTCTCACACGACTGCTTACTTTTCTCTCAGAATATTTCTGCAAGTGAAATTCTCGGTCAAGCAACATATAGAACCTGGTGACAACATATTGACCCAATCTGAACTACTTTTTCTTGTTTCCCTTATTCGTCCTCGTTTCCATCGCACTGACAGTCAGCCACACCTATTCAGACTGTTTCATTGACCTCCTTCCTAGCTGAATCGAAACCGGAATATTGGGTGGGACACTCACAACCCGGTGCTCTGTGCATTCCGAGGCCTTGCTGCCATTGTCCAGCTCTTGATTGGATTCATCATCTGCCTCCCAGTTGCCTTCGCTCTGGTGTGGATTATTCAAATCAACATTCCAGTGGAGCCAATTTTTGGTGTCGGAAAAGATTTCTAGTGAGCTATCTTCATCACATTCGGCTGGATGACTGTAACACAGGAGGAATCGACTCCTTGATACACTTAACTAGAAGTATCCATTCAAAGTATCCTCTTATCTTGTCTCGCTATCAGACTTGATATTAGACTTATACCAGGACTAATAGATGGTTCACTTCAAAGCTTCACTCAGGCACAGAAAGTAATCAGAATAGAATAAAAGTAGAATACCTTTCCAATTGGCATATATTGTTAAGGCTCGTTCTATGTTGTGAGAGGGTTGTCCTCTATTCCAACAGAGAATTAAGAGGTCTTTATACCTCTTTTCTCTGCTCTCTAGCTGCTATTCCTAACTATGCTTTTCTCGGGATAAATGCCAACTTTCTACTCACTCCACTATTTCCTTGTTCTGGTAACCAGTCTGCCAGAACTTCCACAGAACAAATGGTGTCCCTCAAATCCTGTAGTCTCTCCGGACCAACAATGTTCTTCTAATATACATCTCGCGACTGATTGGTATCCATCGGATGGTTGTCTTCCGGACCATCTGCCTCTTTGTACCATTCCAAAGCCTTCCCTCATATGGCACACAAGTGTCCATATCCTACTGGCCATGACTGATGCCCATTGAGGGATACCTAGTACTGAGTACACCATAGCTGGCATCATTCTTTGTCTGTATGGATGGAGAGTATTGCAATATGCATTTGCTTTATATGAACACAACAAAGCAATTGTGACAACACTCAAGGGTGGGTGGTGATGATGTGGTCGAGGGTTATGTGCCTGGCAATCATTTGTGTGGCGATAGTGCAGGCATATAATTCATGAACCTTATTCCATCGCCATCTGACAACATTGTGGAGTGATATCTTGTGACCCAGCACCGTGACCATTTCCAACAATGTAACAATGACAGTCGATTCTTCCAATTCAGTGGACATTTTAAACTTGAATTCGTCCTCCTGGGTGGTCCTTTGCAGACAATGCTGGTTGCGATGGTGATCTTTCTGACAATTTAAATGCAGCTGTAACATCATGCTGAAGATTTAACTAGAGTGCTTTGATGATCCTTTTAGTATCTGAAATCTATCCTACAGCTGTCATTTTCTTGTTTTGAATGCGAGGCTCCTTCTGTGTAGCATGTAGGTTATGGCTGCCCTGCCACATCTCCAAAAAGTTGTGGACCTTGGCCATTCTGTGCAATTTCCTTTCCTCCAGCCCTTTCTTCAATTTGAAGTCCTGTTCAGTTTCCGTGGTATCTAAAGCTGTCCAATGGCCTGCCAATCTTCCATTGTGGGCTCCGCCAAACTGCCTTACAACAACTTTTTCCCAAAGCGTCTTGCCAGTGGTTTTAGACTGTCTGCAGTCAATAACTTCTCTCCCAAGGGAAAAATTAGCCTCCACTCTGACACCATTCAGTACAGGAGAGAATATGTCATGTGCCAGATTCAAGTTATCTGTATACTTTCAGTGCGGCTCGACTTGCTGGCCACACCAGTCGGTGATCTCCAGTAACCGAAATGTACTGCTAATCTCCATCAAGTCAGAGTGATAATCTTGAGGATTTGAAATAACTTGCACCCAGTACTTTTGTGATTCAGACTGTGAATTGAAATAGAGCTGTGAAGCTGTCAATATGTGTGCTGTGCAATCCCTTGGTCCGTGTGTCGTTTCAGCCATGCTTTTAGATGTTATGTATTCTTCATCATTGTGTGACATATCATATGGATCCTAAGACGATTTAGCAAATCCAGAATCATTTGCAGTGAAGAATATGTTGACATGCGGAACAATTTCGTGTTTAATGACGGATATTCATCAATGTTTGGCACAATATTCGTTCTCGACATCCTTCTGAAAGCCCTTCAGCTATTGTGTGGTATAAGAAAGTCTTGGCCTCAGAATTAGTATTCATTGACTTGCCTAACTTCCTGAATGATCGCAACTTCCAGAAAGGATCAAGGATATGTGCTACAATGGGAAGCAGACCAGTCATTGCAGTGACTTCAGCATTAAACTTTGACAGCTTCAGTTCCGTGACCTTCACTGTGAAGTACAAATCTTCTTTCCATTGTGTCATCTTTTTAGCTAAAGCTCGCATAATGCCATCCATATGATTGGACATGTCATTCTACAAAGTGATGACATGATGCAATGTAACCGTATACCTGTTTGGCATCCAGAGGGTTGAGTATTGGAATGGCATTAAAGCTGCGATGACATACATGATGATGGTCGATTCATCCTGGGTTGTACAGAGTGGCAGTAAATCGCTGTATATTGGATTCTTCAGCCACTCGCGGGTGCATTCTCATAATTGGTAGGCTAGCTCAAGCAACTCCCATGTTGAATTCCACTGAGTTTTCACATCTGTAATAGGCAGTACTGCAAATTGAATATTTGCTGTTTGACTGTCAATGAACTGGTTTCAGCAACCAGGTGTCAGTGTAATCAATACAGCAAGCATTTGCAGCTATATGAAGGTCAGTTTCAGGTTTTTACAATATCTTGAAATATGTTCTTTCTCAATTACCTTTGCCAAACCTGGTCGCATAGCCAACAACTTGTTGATTCTAGCATTGCTATCTTTTTGAATCCTTTGACTATTCCCAATGTCTGTGCTTTCATTCTCTCCAAATTGCTGATCGCAATGATGGGCTTTCCAAGACTTGGTGTGGCCTTTTACGCTGGGATTGCTCAGGAATGCGCCTAAATCAAGCTGAACGATGTGCGGCATCCATAATATGTGGTTTCTCATTGCACGCCTCCCGATTGCAGACACCTCAAGGGTTGATTGTAGTTTCTGTGTCATGGAGTAATTTGATGGAGCATTATCAGTTGTAATTCCTAGTAAACTGCCGTTGGTCAGCTTAAAATAATCCAGAACTTCCTTACAATATATGGCTAGCCTTGCTGCAGTATGTTGACCCTTCACCTAGTATTCTTAATTAGCTTTCAAAATGTGAAAACCAGAGGCTATCGACCTCATTTAATGTGAGTTGTACTTCTCCCAAGGCCCAATTTTGATCCATATGGTAAGCTATGACTGACATTATGGGTAATTTGTTTGTCAATATCAACCCATCCATAGTTAAGCTAAGTTTATATGTTGACGGCAATTGCTTCTTAATGGCATCCACTGTCAGTGCATATTGCCTTCAGCAAATGTTGCTAAGGGTGCTGGCAGATGGAAGTACCAGCTTGCTGCGTACTGCATTACATGACCATCGTAGCTTGAAGTTTGATTTACCATACCATGAAATGTTAATTCAAACAAATCTTAACATGAGGTAGCAATTCCAAGTATGTTGGTGGAATTCAGCAGTTAGGTATTTCTTTGGTGCCAGTTTAGAGCGTTGTATATGTCAATTGTGTTAATATAAGTAGAATCAAATTGGCAAATATGAATTACATTGTGCGAACTTACTATTGTAATTTCTCGACTGCCATGTCTCTTCCATATGGCCAAAGCGGGGACATCATCAGTAGCACTTGTCAATTCAGACACTTCCGACTGTGTTGTTTTATTTAACTTTGCAATGTGCACTGTTGCCAGCAACTGTTTCCCCATGCAGCTAGTCCAATATTCTGATGGATGGCGAAGATCTTGATGGCAAACAATTCATATGATGCCAGCGCTGCTGGTCTCCTCAATTGCGCAGAGCAAATAAAATCCCCAATAAGGCACACATATTGAAAGATTCCAAGAGAAAGGATGCTTTGAGCCCAAATTCATTGAAGTCCACAAAGTATCAAATATGATTTGTGCAGTAAGGTCTGTCAAATCGCTAATGACAACGCGTTCATTGTTGGAAGATACCCTAAGCTCTAGTAATAAGGAATTTATAGATTGGGAATCCAACATGGTTGTAGCAATTTGAAAGCTGTGCAATTCCAGTTGAGAGACTCTCAAATGTTACAGTATTGTTGAGTAGAACACTGGTACTGAAATATTGAGTCTTGAGCTGTATGCAAGACACCAGTAAGACCAGTGAGACATTGCATGCATAGTTGTGAAGTTGTATACAGGGTCATACTGACAAGACTGACCGTTAAAAACACCATCTAGGAACGATGTATGGCATTTCGTTGCTGTATAGCTTACTGAGCCCAACACAACCTGTTGCCACTGCACTGACACTTATTTTTGGAGGTGCTAGCGGAATTGTTACTGAGATATTTGCCCACAATGGTGGCCAATACGTTCATTATAGATTTATGTTAATGCACAGCTGCTGGATTATTCAAGTTGCCTGACCAAGAATCATTGATGCTCCGTTGAAGCTCCATTGATGCTGAGTTTTAGGACTTAGTAGCGATGTTGTTCCAAGCATGTTTGTTTAAAAAGGTGGCTGATTGTTCGATTATGAGTTAACGTCTCTATACAGCCTCCGACTTTCCAGGATGCGAGGCAAAAAATCGTTGGTGCTTTGTTGACATACATTTTTATGATGGATCAATGAGATTTTCATTTACCTGTGCAACTATCATGCCGACTACTACATTCACTCTGGAAGGACGTGACAATGGGGCCCTTGGATTGTGAAATGTGTAACACTAAAAATCATTGCAACAGTGTTGGGGATCATTTTTAGGATGTGGCAACGAGCGTGTCATTTCCCTTTTCGGCTATAATACGGACCAATACATTCACTTTGAAAGTAAGTGACAATGGAGCCACTTTATTGTCGAATGTGTAAAACTAAAAATCATTGACCCTCTGTTGACGCTGACATTAAACACATCGAAATAGCCTTGGTACACACAATCATTGTATACAAAGAATCGCATAGTCATGATTGACATCCAATATTGCGTTTCTAAGTATTATTATTGGCATCCCGAAGCTTTGTAGCCTTTCAATGTTCAATCAACCTCCATCCACATTATCTGAGTGTGAGCTGCCGTGGCCCTATCATATACCTGTACATTCAGCTGGCGATTTATGGCATGAAGATCATTTCACTAGTTTTGGATGAATATAGCTAGACTTCCTCATCTTTTCTCATCCAGCTTCTTCAACTCAATTTCCATAACCTACCATGACCAATTCAAATTATCTCAACCATCTGCACCAGGTATGTGTGGAGAGTTGTACAGTTGGACAGCTTTATGAATGCAGCATGATGGTTATCATTCAGGCAGATTCATATTGAGCACTGACCGCTTCTTTTTATGACTTGTATAACATCACTCACATAAAGTTTGTTAGTATATCTTGTTATTATTATGGCTTTTGTTTTCTCACCTTACAGTAATTGGCAAACAGAAATCAAGCTTATTGCCCTTGTTACAACCTGATTTGAGTTCTAGAAATTTCACATGGTGCGTTCGACCCTTGCAAATGCATAGAGGAATTATCGTATCTCACAATTTGGTGACTGAAATCAAGAAAACGCTGACAAATAGCAAAATTGGTACACCAATTGCTTTTCACCGAGATATGACATCAAAAATTGAACTTGCCTCTGTTGTCCTCCAATAACCCAGGAGCTGTCACCATGGCTTCGTACGAATCTGATTTCTATATGATGATTAGCTGGGGAGGCTATGTGCAGGGGCAAAAGCTTACAGATGCAACAGGCTTTGCGTTCTGAATAGGTATCATATCGGGCTCCCTGGTGGGTACAAGACCGCTGATACCACTGTTCCACTGTGGTTTCCCAGATCGTTGAGTAATATGACTACTTCCTGGTCGAGAAGTCCCTTGCAGTATTTCCAATATTCCTGGGGCAATGAGAAGACACTCCATAAGCTATCAAAATGTTGTAGGTGCAGGTGCAGCTGCATTGTCATCCGTCTGCAGTTTAACAACTGCCAGAACCCTCAATTCGGATGTGCAGTACGTCTTATCACTTTGTCAGTCATAGTCGGCTGTGTCCCCCCATCGCGGTAATGTCAATTTGTCACCCTTCATCAGCTTCTGCTGACACCTCTCTATATGTTGCTGCACCATTTTGGAGATTGTGCCCGTCACCCAGCCAGGTTCGTCATCTTCGCTCAACTTGCCCTGCTCTCTCACTGCATCATCCTCATCTTCCTGATCCTTGCCATTGTTAGTACATGGAAGATTGCTCAGGCTGTCACCGATAGCAACCAGCATCCCCTGGACATCTTTTAGAGCTCTCTCGTCATGAATGCCGCATTTTCAGCTGTCCTTGTATCATCCTGCTCCTGCTTAATCGCTGCCTCCACATCTTTCACTTGCTTCCTTGCCCCAGTTGTTTCCCTCTCAACAGAATCCTCAATCGATGTCTCTTTCTCTTCAATTCTGAAGATGGGCATTTCTCATTATTTCTCAGCCACAAGCTTCTTATTGGATCGTACGTGACGCAATGTCTCAAAGGCTCAAACTCTTTCTGCTTCCAAGCCACTCTTGTTGTCATTTCCTTGATGACTTTGTTGTGTGAACCATTTTGTTGTTTTACCATATATGCCCACCGGAATTGGTGAAAAGTTCATTCTTGGTACATTAACCATTGTACTCTATGTTAACTTTGTTGTGGGGTGAGATGTTGGATGTTGCATGATGTGGATAATATGGAGGCAAGCTGTGTCTTTTATGTCGACGTTGGTACAATTAATCATATTGAACAAAGCACGATTTCCCTTTTGACTGTCAATGAAATGGGAATAGTTAGGCAAATAGTACACCATGAGATGATTTCAAAAGTCAGTTTCATGGAATATCCTGGGGGTTTGTTGAGACAAACATCAGCATACATACTTTCTCTCAAAGTATGACCTATCTATATCTGAAAATAAGGAGATTTCGGCTGCCATCCACCTCCATGTATCCTGGTAAACAAAAAAACAACAATAGTCCGACATATTGCGAATTGCGGGCCAGTGGGTAACACCTTGTAAGGCCAAATATCTGTATATGGCCGCATATGAGAGCATCTGAGCAGATACAGTTGCACACGTGGATGTGGTGATATAATAGAGTAGTTGATAGGTAAGATTATCGCTGGCGATCTCAGAGAGATCACAAGTCGTCTATATAAGCTTGCGTATACCCGGCCCTGGACACGTCTCATGCCATTAGCAAGAACCTGATTATGACTGCCATTACATCATCCCCCCCCTTTAGGAGCAGACCCAGTGGGCTGCCACATATGTATATATAATAAGAAAAACCCCACGAAAAAATACAAAACCAATGCGTGAGCCTCCACACAACTCAATATGTCCCAGAACCGATCGGTGCCCTATGAGCAGCCTCACAGCGTATTCGGTGGACAAGGAAATTGCACCTCCACATAACTTGCCTCACGAGGTGGTAAAAACCCGTGCCGACGCCATTTGTACTTGGGCGAGATCTATAAGAAAGTAAGCAAAATAAAAGCCCCTAAACGTCCAATCCCACTCCTCCAGTCCAATCATTGTCGAGGCTTCCTCGGATGGTCTCGGTGCAACTCATCAACCAATTGCTGCGTATTCCGTAGATTCTCTGCTGGTTTCCAGCTAGTCCGTACGTAACTGTACCCCGCCGATTGTACAAGATACAGGAGCTTGTGGTAGTGTCACGTAGAGTTGAGAATACGGTCAACTTCGCATTCGTCAGAGTCGTCAACGACCGTCAGCTGCCGGTCGGATGGCAGCTGGCCGGTGGTAGGAGGCGTATCCCCTTTGAGGAGAGAGACATGGAAAATGTTGTGATTCCGGATCGTACATGGAAGGACTAATTTGTAAGTATTCGTATTGATGACCTTACTTACCATGTACAGTCCTGTCCATTTGTAAACAAACTTCTTTGACTGTCTTGTCATCCGGAAGTGCCACGTTCAAAGTCAGACTATATCTCCAACCTCAAAAACAACCTCTTTGTCTCCGGCGTATTTCATTTGACTGGTTTGAACCTCCTGTAAGTTCTTACAGAGAGTTTGGTGAGTATCCTCCATGCCAGCTGTGAAAGTGTCTGCTTGGATTTCCGAATGCAGGCAAGATGGTTGCTTCGGGGCCTTCAACTGCATCACTGGATGGAAGTGGTATTCGCCCAGAACGGAGTTATCCTTGTAGACGCGTAGACCGTGTTATTGTAAGCAAATTCGCCTAGCCGCAAGAGTTCGACCCATTTGTCCTGCTGGTAGTTGCAGAAAACCTGGAGATACTGCTCCATCGTCTGATTTCGATGGTCTGTATCCCCATCTGTATGTGGATGGCAGGGTGGCGAGAGCCGATGGTCAGTACTCAAGTGAGAACATTCCTGGGTCCAGAATCGGCTTCTAAACTGGATGCGGCGATCTGATACTATGTTGTCTGGGATGCCGCACTTGCAAATGACTTGTTCGAAAAAGAGCCGGGCCAACTCCGGCGAGTGCATATCCTTCCTGCATGGTAAGTAGTTTGCCATCTTTGTCAGTTGGTTCACGATGACGAGAATCCCGGTGTAGCCCGATGCTTTTGACTCTGGCACGTCAGTGACAAAGACCGTCATGATGCCTTCCCAGGGCCATGATGGGGTCTCCAAGGACATGTTGATCGCGGGCCTGGCGTACCGAGGTGCTTTGATTCAATGGCATACTTTGCAGCTGCTGACATACTTATTTACACACGAGTCCATTACTGGCCAGTAGAAGTCCCTAGATACCAGCTCAGTAGTCTTAAGAGCTCCAAAATGACCGGACTCAGGGATGTAATGGAATAGACTTATCACTTTTCCGCATAGAGAATCGATTGCTGAAATATCTATCATCCCCTCGTAAGTCAAGACTCCCGCGACGACTTTTCATTGGCTCACATCTTTGGTGGAATCTGGGCCGTCTATCATTCATTAGTCGACAAGCTTCGCCGGAATGTCAAATGCCAAAGGGTCGGAACCCTGGGATGCAATAATTCCTGGCATCAGATCATCGTATGGTCCCGCTGAGACTGTTGCCAATCTTCGTCCCACAGGCCTTCCGTAGCCAATCTCATAGTTGTGTCATCTGGATGGGCCATCGGCAGGGTTCTTCCTGCCTTGCAGGTGCTTGATGACAAAGTCGTAAGCTGAAAGGATTTCTGACCACCTGGCTTGTCTTCTGGAGAGCACTTTAGATGTCTGGAAGTATTGGAGATTCTTGTGGTCGCAACAGATTAAGACCTTCTAATTGGCACCCACGAGGTAATGCCTCCACTGGTTTAGTATTTCCACAATCGCCAATAACTCTCGATTAAAAACGTCACAATTCTGTTCCGCTGGAGAGCACTGCCAGGAGTAGAAATTGACTGGCCTGAGAACCCTGAAAACATCGTGCTGATTAAGAATGCCCGCAATCACGAATCCACTCACCTGCTTTTGGAAAATGATTGGATTGGTCACATCACTATACTAGAGGATCGGTGGCTCAGTGAAGGTCCTTTTTGTTTTCGGAATGCCAACTTGGCTTCCCAAGTCCATTCCCATTCGGCTGAGCCTTCGGATTTCATGTCGCAAGATGTCTCTGATTGTTTAACTAATTCTGTCAGTGGAAGGGTCACCTTGGCATATTTCCGGATGAATCTTCCAGAGAAGTTGTTGAATCCAAGAAGCACCAGAACATCTCTGACTGATTTCGTTGTCGGCCAGTCCTCAATTGTGCAGATCCGGTCCGATTCCATGCCGACTCCATCGGGAGTGACAAAAAACCCCAGGAAGCCAACTTCAGAAACCCCGAATTGACACTTCTCGGCTTTGCAATAGAGGCCAAATTCCTTGAGTGGCTACAGCATATTTCCCACATGCTCCTTATGCTCCTCCTCATTTGTCGAATTGATGGGTATGTCGTCAAGGTAGCATAAAGCGCAGTCATCAACGTATAGCCATAGACAATGATTGATGTAAGACTGAAAAGTAGCCGGTGTGTTTGTTAGGCCGAATGGCATGACCTAGTACTCGAATTGGCCATAACGTGTTCGGTAAGCCGTTTTGTTTTCGTCGCCTTCCTTGATTTGGATGAGGTTATAACCACCGCGGAGGTCCACCCTCATGAACATCCTGGCCTCGCACACACGGTCAAGCATCTCTGAGATTATTGGGAGGTGATACCAATTGTTTACTGTCACCTTGTTAAGCGCCCGATAGTCGACACAAAGTCTGAGTTCACCATCGTTCTTTGTTGCAAAGAGCATTGGTGCCGCCACCGGCGAACGCGACCGCTGAATAAAGCCATTGGTTATATTTGCCTCAATGTAAGCCTTTAACATCCTCAACTGGAACTCCAATAGGTTGTCAATCCGCCCATATGGCAAGTTGTAGCTGGGCTCCAATTCGATTGCTTGGTTGGTTGACCGGTGCGGCGGGAGTGTCTTCGCCTTATCATTGCTGAAAACCTGCACGAAATCTCTGTATATGGCCGGGTTATGTCCTCCATCGTCTGTAGGCACCATTTTTGTCGTTGTGCCGGCTCCATCTGCAAACGTTAGTTCTAAATTCATAATATATATATATATGGACCGGTAAGGAGGAGTATCCAGGAACCCGGTTTGAAAACCATTCATCCATGGATGAGCCAAGCCCTGCCGTCCAATACTCCCTTCGTGACTCGGTGTGCCGGTAGCAGTCAGTTCAGGTTACCATGTGGATACTCTTCTGCCGCAACAACCGCCACAGTTCCCTGCTCGCCTGTCTAGCACCTGGGGCCCATCTCACTCACCATTAGTGATGCCTTCCATAGTCGCTTGCAGCAGCCCTGTACAATCCCCCACTCTTAGGAAGAATGTCCCGATGACCTGCTTACTGGCCAGTAGATTGTCCAATGCAGTTTCTCCAAGTATTTGAATATCTGGGATACCACTGCCTCCTTCAGAACACGCCTCCTCCCTAGCCGTTGATCCTGGTACATTGCCCGGCCATTCATGATGGTGTACCCAGTCCACTGCCACCACTTCTGATCCCCCTGGGGTTCGCAGAGCCAAAATTCGATCGCATTGCCAAGTCCATGTCAGGAATCCTGGACTGGAACAATGGTAATCCCAAACCCAAGTTGTAAGCATGCATGGGCACAACTAGCACCTCCAATTCTTGAACCAGTGATAAGTACTCCATATTTTAAACTGTGAACGCTGTGTTTTGACTGTCGCAAGTGTGAGCCATTGCTAGGCCATTGTGACCTACAGTCGTGACATATGCTGATTCGTCCGCTAGACCAAGCCATTTTTGCAGTCTCGGTGCCAGAAAGATGCGCATTGCGCCACAATAGATGAGAGCTCGCATGAATTGCATTTCCCAACTTCCATCTCTGATCAAAAGATCGTGAATAAGATGGGACGTATCCGGTCTGGACATGCTGCATAAGTCCTGACTTTACATGTGAGCTTTTGGGCTCGCCAACACCACTCTGGACTTCAAAGAGAACTGATGCGGTTGAATGCTGTCTCTCGTTGCCATCAAAGTCTGCATGGCCAACCTCTCTAGATCCAATTCTGCCTCGTCAAACCTCTCCCGTCAGGCCAAATGCCGAGAGAGGCCGATGAGTTTTCTCGCTGTTGATTGTCGAAAGACTTCTGTCATTTGGTTTGGTGTCCTCCGTCCCTGCTTGAAGCTAATGTCGGGTACTGCTGTGGTGGCTTACCTCCTCATGGGGTATATAGGGCAGAAGCTCGTGTTGTCGTTCAGAGATCCGCATCCTAAACACTTGCCGGCAGAACATAGGCTTTTGAAAATTTCTGTTGAGACCCATGGTGCTGGTGGCAAGCCTGACAATTGTCCTCCGCCACCTGACTTGGCATTTCTGTTTGATCCCAGTTGGCTGGATGTGCTCCCACCGGTGGTGTTGGCTGGCTCAGAGATGGATGGCCGGTAGCCTCTTTTGCCGCCTTTGGAAGACTTGTTCATAGGCTATCTCTGTTGCTGTTATTGTTGGTGCTGTTGTTGCTGGTGCTGTGGCTTCATATTTTCAAACATGTGTAACTTCCGAGGCCGTGGCCGTATTGAAGAAGTGGTCTAAAGTGTCAAATCTGCTGCAGGCGGTCGTCATCAGTCCAACTTTGTTCTTGAGAGAGTTGCGGAGGCCAGCCCAGGCAATATGGTAGAGGACTTCTTCATGCTTCTGTAGATTCCACCCAGCCTGTCTCCAATTAGCTTTCAAACTATTCACATAGACTCTGACCGATTCTTGTGGAAGTTGTATGTATTGCTGCATCACTGTGATCACTGCCACGCATCGTCGATTCATATCGCCATAAACCTTGGCCATCTTGTGTGAAAGGAGGTCGAGGTCTGGTAGGCATGGGTCGGATTCCACAGATAAGTCGCCCACCCATTCCGAAGGGTCTGTCATAGCCGTCTGTCTATGTGTCGGGTTTTGATGAGTACTCCAGGCATCCAGAAGAGAGATCGCATATTTCACAAGATCAGGTCCACCGGGTGAGAATACGTGGCCATGGGAGTTGAAATTCGATCGGAACGTGTCCAGAAATCAGTCCAGCTTTTTGCACCACCGCAGTAGCTTACAGAGCCAACCATGTTGTAGATATTCGGTCTTGGACCTACGGTGCTTTGTTTGGTACCTTTCGCACATTCGGTAGCCCATGTATACAGTTCAGCAGTCATTCGTTTCCGTTCAGCAGCAATTCTTTCCCGTTCGAGTCTACATTCGGCCTTTCACAGACCTTTGTTTTTGATCAGCATCTCCAGCATGAACCGGTTGTGAGTCGCCACATCTAGACAATCCTGGTCAGTAATTTGGAAACGATGATCACCAATATCGTTGTCGATTGGGCTATCTTCGTTTCTTTTGCCTCCAAGGTGATCGTTGATGTCATCGTCATCATCAATTATGGGCTCAGCTAAGACTGTTGGAGTTGTGTGTTCAGCTGCTGTTGCCACTGCCTGCAGAGTGTCATCACTCTCATGGATGTCAGTGACATGCAATTGAGTTCTGGTAAACTGCTTTGGAGAAATGTTTGTTGATCAAACGTGTTATTGTGTGGGAACGCATCGAGAGGGGTATATCGCAACATACCATGAGCGAAATGTATCAAATTGATTAAGTGCGATAACTGTTTAAGGCCATATATCCGTATATGGCCACGTATGAGAGTATATAAGAAGATACGGGTGCACACGTGCATGTGGTAATATAATAGAGTAGTTTATAGGTAGGATCATCACTGGCGATCTCAGAGAGATCGCGAGTCGTCTATATAGAGTTGTGGTTTCCCAGCCCTGAACACGTCTCGTGCCATTGGCGAGAACCTAATCATACCTGCCATTACACACCTGCATCAGCAAAAACTAAACTTTCTTCATTAAATTTATTTAGTTTATTGTACCCACAAACTCAAAAAAATAAATTGGAGGTTTCCCTGAAATATAGGACTGCTTGACTGTTCCAGAGTATTCTTTGAGTCGTCGCGATGCTGTGTTCAAGCGACACGACCAGTGTACCCACTGTTGCGAATGTGACAACAAGCACCTCATGAATGGTTCACACTTCGTTTGGCAATATCACAAATCATCTCTAGGCATACTCCTAGTTCGCCAAATTCGAATAGTCCTCGCGATGACGATAGTACTCGCTCCAGAAGTTCAATGAAGTGCATAGTTCTTGTTTTTAAAGACCCTCATGGCTTAATTTGACCAATGATAGTTACCATGCAGAAGTAGTTCACTATATTAAATTTGTTGATACAAGATCGTCAGTACCTTGCAGTTCAACTGTTGTGGGAGGGTTATGCATCTTTGCAATTATGATTTCACATATTTGAGACCAGACTTCGGTAAACCGTCAGTTATATCACATTTACTACTATTATGATATATCAACGAAACCTACAATAAAATATGACACAAAGGAAATACTAAATCCGATCACTGACACCATTCCTAACCTCCAAGCGACATCACACCCTCTACAATCATACATCCATCGACTACTCCCATATTCTCAACGCTTGTCATGTTGGTGATGTCGTTGCTGTTGCTGTTGCTGTTGCTGCAAGGGAAGGGCTGGCTGTTTCTGGCGATGGCAGACCCACCCATAGACAGAACAGCTGACAATCGCCTACCAGCACCAGTAGCAGCAACAAAGCTGCTGAGAGAATTAAAAGAATTGTCGGGCTGCTCTATCGGCACGTCTGGAACGTGATCAAAGAAGTCTTCATCAACGCTGCCCTGATCGTTGTGAGGTTGTGCTATCACTGAGTCCGTACCAGTTGAGTTAATTCTACGGCGAATCATGCTGTGGATATTGTCTATGTTTTTGGCTTGAACCTCTGGCGAGGAAGAACGAAAATCTGCCTCGAGACAACAAAATATATCTGTGCATGCTTTATTAACAATGTGATTAATGATTCTTGTATTGCACTTAGATTGTGCTCCACCGCCTGGACCAAACTCTGGCGGGACCCTAACCTCGCCTGTTTTCCAAGGCAACAGACGATGGTGGATGGCCGTCGCGGTGAGGGCAATGAATATCGGGTTGGTTTTATCAATCAACGATCTATCTTTCTTTCTCTTTGTCATATGCCATAGAAGTATGTCCGGCAAATAAGATCCACAATTTCAGTCACTGCAAATCGAAACTTGCTCTCCTAAATCGATCATCAGGACAATGATTAAACAAGAAGGGAACTTTGAATGTAACTCACAAATGTTTCTGGGGCATGTAAACCTGTCCTTGGAAAATAGCCATGTTACCATTCTCCGGATGTCTGTAGGCGACTGTGTTCAAAATCCGTAAATTGAAATGATTCAGGTCATGCAGCGGTATACCATTGCTGCACGGGAGTAAGTAATTTTTGCAAGAGCCTGAAACACAATGTCAGCAATGAAAACAATCATTGAGATAATTTATTTTCCACTGAAATGTAGGTACATGGAGGGTCTGAGTTTCTCAGGGCTGGATCAACCTTGGTGATTTCCTCATGCCACCAACAATGAATCTGGGCAGTCTTCACCCCATGTGTGGCAAAGGGATTCACAAACATCTCATCATTGATAGCTATAGGCTCCAGACGTGCCATGACCATCGCTGGAATATCTGAAAGGGTTGCTTAGGCATTGTATTCTGCGCTGACGATGAGGCCTATCACGTCGTCAACAAAAGGCTCATATCGCCACAGATTCACAGCTTTCCATTCAACCAATTGCTCACAAGCTTCATTTGAATCCTTCCTCTACTAATTATATACATTAGCGGACGGATTCAATCATTCAAACGCTTAATCAGATACCTTCTTGGATGCCAGTGGCGCAGGTTTGTGTCCATCCTGTTCCTCTGAGATATTATAGTCCTTCCCACACTCAGGACGAAGGGGTTGAGCTGACGTTGAGGTCAATTGAGTTGCCACAACTTGTTTTCCAAGTGTTGACATGAAGGCATCATTTGATAGCCACTTACCCATTGCGTTCCTGGATGGTTGCCGAAGAGGCTTGTTGGTGGATTCGCAGTTGTCCTCTCGACGATCATTTCAATTGTGCGGAATTGTGCAGAGATCGTCATCGAGATCCTCGTTGTGGACAGATCATCTGCTCCTCCAGATGAGGGAAGGAATAGGAGGAGGAGAAGTGCGGCACCTTCTTGTCATGATTTAAACTGGCAGCAAGTGATAAGTTCGAAAAATTAAAGGAGTAACCAAAGCAAATGTGAATGAATGTAGAGTAAATGAATTAAAGCGTTGTGTACAGGAAAGGAAGCATTGATATGATTAAAAGCATCGTCGTGATGTGTCTTTTTATCCTGTCGACCATTCAAGGATCTTAGCTTGTCCCGCCACCCACACTTCCAACTCGTTGGATGGACAGGAACTCATAACTAAGAATGGCAGGTGACAAGTATGCTGCAGGGTCATTCATTAGCTTCATTTGACGAAAATTGTTATCACCACAGGCTAACAAGTGTTCGTGTTTCACTAATCATTCGGGTTAACTTCTGTTGGGTAAAGATACCAAACTACCAATTACAGGATAGCTGTACACAGAGTCCTATCACTGCCACTATGCCTTTCCCAAAAATGAATGTCTCAACGATTAATCCCAACATCATGAACTCTCAACACTGCTCTTCATGCATAAATATGAATGATGTATTACTAAAATAATAAATATCCAAAAACAGATCCAAAATCTCACCAAAAAAATCCAAATTATCACCCATCCGTCCACCCTCCAAAGTGCCAGAACAATACCCACCCACAACGCAAATTCTTTAGCAACCATCCAGGCAGTGCATTCAATTCTCACAAAGACTAATTTGCACCTGTGCGGCTCCTTGCATGCTTCCTTTTGCCCAAAAATCCTGCAGCGGTTGGATTTCCAATTTGATCGTACTCGCATAGCCAAGCCATATCCTCATCAGCATCATTGCTTTGGTCCTAATCAGCAAAAAGACAAAGAGCACGGTGTCAGTTGACTTTAAGGTATAGCTGGTGTCTGTAAAGCAACTTTCGGTGTTTCCGTTCAAACTTTTCGTAGCCTGTTTTGGTCGATGGGGATTCTGTTGGATTTGGGCACCACATCTCACCATCATCATCCGATTACTCCCCGATATCGTTGATCATATGTGCGGCTGGCGGTGGGAGGGTGTCATTCAGAGTACGGTAGCTGTAGCCACCACGCACAGGCGTCTGAGCACCAGCTGTGCCGGAGGCTTGTTGGCCACGATAAAAGATGTGAAAAAGCGTTGAGTTGCTTCATTTCATGGTCGCCTTTGCCCATCCGGCAGCAGTATTGTTATCAAAGATTGGTATAATCAAATGGGCTTACTGACCACCAGCTCCATTACGATCCTCCCGGCAGCCCCAAAGTGGTCGGAATTTCCTGCTGTCGTCTGGCAGACATGCAATTGCGGGATTCACAATTAACCAAATGGTCGTATCGACGACTGACATAACTATTGGAAGTATCGATTCACCAGTCCCAGGCCAGTGCCATGAGAATAGCTGATTATTGCTTTCACCCACCATCTTCCCAGCAATGTTGGGATCCACATCGGTGATGGTAAAGCTGAATGGATTGACAAGGAAATCGGTCGAGGCGTCACAACGCATGTTCATTGGTGAAGACCTGTGACCCGAGGTTTCTTCCTTGTCGTCTTCTGGACCTACACATCATCAGGAAGAGCAAAAGAAGCATCGGGGTGATGAAATACATACCAACGGGCACAGGTTTCCTCTCCTCAGTCGGGGTTTCTTCGAGCCTATTCTTCCATCAGCAAAGGCCAACCGGAGCGAATTCGTTCTTCGCTGCCTTGCTTCTCTGACAATCGAGGTTGATCCTGTCTGCCATGTACCATTTCACAAGAGGACTTTTCGACTCCAGATAACTGATTCGAGTACCGCAAAGTTTGATGAGGAGACTCCATTGCTCGGGCCCAGCGTCTTCCTTGTTGATGTTGTTCATGGACTGGGCAATCTCCCAGCCGCGCTCCCTCACTTCATTATCTATCCGTTGTGTTGTCATGCCACCCATATCCTACCAAATCCCCATGGTTACTGCTGCCCATTGGCTGACTCCAACACTGGCGTTCTCGGCCCAGATTCAGACTTGTAGGGTTGGCATCTGGATTGAAAAAGCATCTGCGATGACTCATTTTGGCTACCAGAAGGTATCACATTACATTGTAGGTTATCAATGGTGCTTAATGATTGAGTGGTGGAGATCGAATGCTTGTTACTCTACACAAGCGTCGCGAGTGTTGAATATATCATCAAGGGTGATGCGATGTGGTAGCAGAGGTGAAGAGTGTATGTCAAAGGTTCTGGGGATTGTAAGTAAGGTGGGCAGATAAGGCGAATATATATATGGGCTTCGAGGGTTTTCTTGATCCAGCGTGAGCATCGTGGCTGCAATTCAGCTAGGAGGCAATTTGCCGAGCATCATCCAAACACCCTGATTCGTCGACTGAATGCGTAAGTTCATCACAGAGACAACTCAAAGAATGCTCTGCAGTCATATCTCACACGTTTGTCCTTGCTCTAGTTCTTGTATCCAGCGATGATGTCGCTGGGTCGGTATCTACGGAGAATTCACAGTTCATGTAAACTACGAACTTAACCCAAAGTGAGAACCATAAATCAGGCAATGGGCGTAGGAGGGTATTCTGAGGGTGTGAAACAATCACCGTGACGAGCTGAATGCAGTGATGGTATGCTTTTTGAAATCCAAGGAATATTGGAATTGAGAGAGCAATTAAACACTTGGCAAACGTGTGAAGGAGGATGAGAGAAATCCTATGACAGTGGTATGACCCCTTGTTGGAAAAATTAAATTGAGGTGCAGCTTTTCCGAGGGCCAACCAGCTTGTAATAGTATGAGTAACTAAAAGACCTTCAAGACGCTTCTTAACGTTGGTGCGACATTCCAGTTTGCTAACGAAACATGGATATTCGTCAACATTGTCATTGCTGCTCGAAGACATACTCCTATATCGGTACGTATATCACTCACCTCCGTTGCGACAACCAAGAAAGAATACTATACGTATTAGCCGAACATCTGCCAGATGATGGTTTTGTGATCTAGGAAGATAGTAGTCAACTTCCATTCTCGAATGAACGGCATCACGACTCTTGTCTTCACACTTCCGACGATGATTCCAGCTATACAGAAGCCGACAGGGAGAAGGTGTGTTTCGATCCAGAGCAACCTCTTGTTCGGATACATATTTATGGTACTCCACACTTCGTCAACTGTCTTGCCTGCAAGCCTATGAGTAACGAGTACATAGATATCATTGACGATGACATTAATCTATGGTTACCGTTTTCTTGTGAGGAGGAGCATCGCTTAGCGCACTGGTACATTTTGTACAACTTGAGCATAGCTGCTATTGATGAGTTTTTCAGGAACCCTACGATGGCAACCGTCAGTAACTTCACTGTGTCCGACACTTTATTCAAAAGGTTCAATGAATTGTCCTACGCGATAGGCGTCGTCTCTTGGAAATCGGGCAAAGTGTGTTACAATAGTTTGGCCGATCCCAACAATCTTCCTGACGATGATTACACATGTTTCTTTTACCGCAATCCTGTTGAATGCATCGAGTTCCTCATGCAATAGCCTGTGTTCAGGTAACAAATGTCATATGCTCCAGCAAAGGAATTCAATGATGCAGAGGAACATATCAACTCAGAGGTGAAATCAAGCGACTGGTGGTGGAATGAACAGCTACATTAGTTGAGTTTCGTCATAGCTACAATGATTTTGACGGCTTCGATAGCTATCTCGGCCGCTTGGAGCGACGATTGTCCCGTGATTTGGCAGTTCAGAGCAGAGACAGGTTACAAACATTTCAGGCGACCAGAAGGAATGGCCAGTATATTTGAGTCTTATAAACATCAACCCAATGATTAGATCAAAGCTTTGAAATTGTGCAGGCATCCTTGTTGCCCCTCTTCCCGTTCTTCCGAAATATCACTTTCAAGGACATAGAAAATCATCTGCACTGAAGGAAAAACAAATCCACAATTGGGATGTTTTAAGGAAGGTCTTCAAGCTTATTTTTCGTCCTCTCAACGTGCGTTTCAACACTGGCAAGCTTATGCTTTGTGTGGATGGTCGGATGTGGCCATGTTATCCTGTCATCTGTGCAAGGATGGCTGACTACTTCGAACACATTACCTTGTATTCAATCAAACACCCCCATTGCCCGGTGTGCAAAGCACCGAAGTTGTCATGTGGAGAAGGGAATTCATCATCATCGCAATTGAGAGACTATCGGCTATACTTCCAAAAGATGATACGTGCAACTCAAGGGGATGAGACAGAGAGACATGAAGCAAGCAATTATCTGGAAGATCGAGGGGTTGGAACCTCAGAAGGAGTCTTTTCGAATATGAAATGCATCTCTCCAACGACTCTTATCGTACGCAATATTCTTCATAACGTCAATCTCGCAATACTGAAGCATTTGATAGACTGGGTGACAACATTCCTCGAACAACATTCCAGGATTGAGAAATACAACCAGCTCTGGGTGGTGATGCCTCTGTATCCTGGCTTTGCTGAATTCAACAAGCCATTTAACCAGGTGACGCAATGGAGTGGTAAGGTGATGAAAGCACTTGGGCGTGTGATTGTTCCTGTTTTCACGGCAACTCTTTTAAACCCTTTGGCGAGCCAAAGCATTCCCTTCACAGAAGCCCTGTTGTGTGTCAAAAACTCAGTGTATTTCCTCCTTCTGGCACAGTACTGGTAACATACTGAGGCCACGATCAAGTAGATGGAGAATTATCTGCAGGAGTTTCATTGTCACAATGATATTTCCAGTCGATTCTGTGCCAGTAAATCTACAAAGATTACCTCCGAAGCCAAGAAAAAGTACCTTACTTTGGACAAACAGAAGGAACGGGAGAGTGACCCTGCTTGGAACAATCTTTCTATGGCTGCAGAACATTGTCGCGTTGATGAAGATAAAACACAGATCGAGTTAGAAATTGCACAACATCTTGTAGAAGAATCGGATTTCAACTTTGTGAAGATGCATTTCCTAAACCACTTCTCTGACCATATCCGCCAGCTTGCCAACCTCTTAAATGGAAGCTCTGAACTCCCAGAAAAGCCATGATGGATTCTAAACAAGCATACCAACATTGGAATCGTCTTGAGGCCACCTTCCAGATTTTGCGAAACAAGGCCGAAATGAGGTGTATCAGTATCGAGAGCTGAATGCAAACACTGCAACACAACATCGCGATGATGATATGCCTATAACCAACGCACCGATCAAGCGAATGATGAAAACCCCAGGACCGGAAATCAAGACCCCTGATGACTTGCCTGAGTGGTGTGCAATGCCAATAGGAAAGCTACAGAATCACATTGTTTGGTGCTTCAAGAGATTTGCTGACTTCACAAACTATGTCAATCAGGATCAATATTTCAGTTGTCCCAACAACGCACAATACATTCGGTACAACGCTGTAGCAATTCCGGTGATATCTTTTCTATGCAACCAGTATGCAGTTTATAAGGTTCATTGCACTGGGTACACAAGGTGGTGAAAGCATATGCCACTGGGAAGTGATACAGTGCTTCTCTGGATGGGGACGAGTCTGGATAACCACTTCAAGTTGACTGCGGGACTCATTCCCGCACAGTTGAAGATTCTTTGCATTGTCGAGGATGCTGAATCGAGTGTTAAAACGCTTCTTGCGTTGGTCCAGACGTTTGCAACATGGCCGATACGTCAGACTGCTGGAATGTTGATTGTTGTGGAGAGGTATCAAGCTCCGATGCAACTCTTGCACAATGGAAGCTACCATTGTAAGCCTCTTTTCAGCATCAGAACCCCTTATATCATCCTTACAAGCACAATCCAAGGAGCTGTACACCTTCCTCCGCTGACGCCGCAGCCAGATAGCTCGCGGTGGTACTTGAGCAACATGATTGACTTCAATGCTTTCACTTTGTTTTCCATGTTGATTATTCAACTTGATGTTTGAAGTAATGGTAGCACCGATATATAGAAATTTGAGGAGTGTTTACTCTGGGTGTCTTAAATTTTGTAATGGGTGTTGCGCAAGCATGTATATAATTGTTGGCTCAAGGGATTGAATAGTTTAGAATATTCTTGAAATCATTGGAACAATTCAAAAAACCGTCGAAATGATTAAAATTTTGAGGAAGAACATGAAGGAAATAAGCGTAATAACTTAGCTTAAATGAAGAAACACATTTTGAGATGTCGCGACGATGCGGTCACATCATTGAACACATCAAAGCATGGTCAATGATTGGAAATAAGTTACTCGGATAATTTGTGGTGAATGTGGAGAAGTATTAGTGTGTGGGGTTCATTTTAGGAAACCAATTTCACTTTTTGCTGATGTGGACACTGTCAAGTATATTGTCAAGGATATATTTATATGCATAATGAAAGAACAATGTAGTGATAAAGGAAAATGGATAAGAAAATGCCAGAACAGCTGCCAGAATACAAGAATTGATATTCTATACCAAATTCAATGGTTGCATATTGGGGATAAGACCGTGGCAAAATCAGCATCAACCCAGCGCCAATGATATTTGGTACTGACCGTCAAGTAATTACAAATTGATTTAGTCATTGTTATACATAATCAGTGTATTGGCTGCCATGATAAGCAACAGAGAAAGGGACATACTCCCTACCCCATCTTGACAATCAACGACATAAACATGTCAATGATCTTTGGTCTTGCATCCGGGGTATTCAAAGTGGCACTTGATTGCAGACTTCTATAAACCAGGAGTTGGCACCTTGTATAGGCATATAAACATGGAATATTTCCGTCACAGCTTCCCAGCTAATCACAACTTACTTCATTTTGAAATCTACAACACAGTGTTTTGGAGCGTTTTACCCTGTACAACAAGTTAAAGCTCCATATATAGACGGTTCAAGCCACATCACACTTCGATCAACCATGATGCAAGGCCAACAATCGTGGACGCACCCTTGCCGCACATTTTCAAGATCTGGTAGGGTGAGTGTTGCTATATCTTTGGCCTATAAAGGCGGCCAATACTGTAATTATATATAACAACAACTATTGCACTCTTTAATTACCAGACTTACATGACAAGACATTGTTGACGCCCCATTGATGATTATATGTAGGAGATATTAGTGATGTGGTAGCTAGCGTTTTTGCCTATTAAGGCGCCCAATATGGTCATGGCGTATTAGAATGACCAAGTTTCTGACTAATTACCTGACATTGAAGACCAATCATCATTGATGCTCTGTTGACTCTCAGTTTCAGGATAGGGCAGAGATCTTATCTTTCTGCTTTTTGATTATCAAGGCTGCCAATACATCAAAAAACGACAATGACATACCAACATCGATATATTGCAACAAGCAGCATGCTATCTGAATGTGCCCATAAATGGAAACACCAGAAAACCAGAACTGGAGATTAAAACTGACAGGTCAAGCCAAACCAGGCAATACCCGGGAGTTAACCGGTACAGGTCTGGGTTTGGCCTGCCAAAATGCAGCAGATCAGATTCTTGGATGGTCAGGAAACAGAACCAACCAGTTTTTGTATTCCCGAACTGGACTACTGATAACTCACCCGGATACGTTGCTAATACTAATCCACAGTTATACTGGAGGCGCACAGGACCAGGTTCACCTGCACCAGACCAACTAAGACAGCCAACACCAGAACTGACATCATCTCCACCAGGAATGACACCAGTGCAACATGGTGACAATCGACCATCGCCAGGTTTCCATATGGACAGTGTACTCCCAGGATGTGTGTATATACGTGCTCCTGTACCGAACGCTGAATGGTTCTATCTTGCTGAATATGCGAAGTATAGTATGAACAATAATGACTTTTATCCAGATTTGCTGCCTGATAAAGGAACATTCACTTGTTAGTGCACAATCTACTGTGTAATAATGCAGCTATCATCCAGTTTGCAGGCGAGAGCAGCCTATTGAGCGAACCTGACAGTGTAAACCAGCATTGATTGAATTGAATAGTATTGTGGAGTGTATTATTATCTATAATTAACGGTCTCTTTATAGTATTGTTTAAAGAATTTATTTATATGTATTACTACAGAACAATACAGTGATGAAGGAGAAAGTACAGGAAGAATATAGAAAGCCTGCCAAAACAACATTAATGATATACTATGCCGGACAAAATGATTGAATATGGCAGATACGCCAGTGGCAAAATAAGCGTAAACTGAGAATCCACAATTATAGGTCTTGTAATTCAGTGAATTACAAAGTGATTTGGTTATTGTTAGACATATTCAAAGCATTTGCAACCTTTATAGGTAAAAAAACAGTGACACACTCCCTGGCAGATCTTGAAAATGCGCATTGACCAAGCATCAACGATTGTTAATCTAGCATCTTCAGTTATTAAAGTTGCACTAAATCACAGATATCCATACAGAAGGAGTTGGCAGCCTTTATAGGCAGATATGCTCTAGATATTTCCACAACAGCCTCCTGGACACTAACAACTCATTTCATTTACAATGGTGCAACTAAGTGTTCATGAGCGTTTTAGCCTACAAAAACTTTCAATATGTTGTACAATGACAATCCTGGTGACATTGTGCTTTGGATAACCAAGATTCAAGGCCAAAATTTGTTAAAGCTCCGATGACGCTCATATTCCAGATTGTGCAGGGAGCGTGTCACGTTTTCTTTTCCCTATAAAGGCTTTTATTACTTGTGTCTTCTATAACCACTACCAAATCACTCCTTGATTGCCTGACTTACAAAAACTAAAATTGTTGATGCTCCACTGACACTCAATTTTAGAAGATAGTAGCGATGAGATTGCTTGAATTTTTGTGCATAAAGACAGTCAATAATTTAGTTATCCATCACAGTGAGCAACCCACTGATTAATTACCTGACTTACAAAACAAAAAATAGTTGATGCTCTGTTGACCCTTATTATCACCATGGCGTACAGTGTGTTCCGCTTTTGATTTTGCCTATAGATGCTGCCAATACTTTCATTATGTATAGCCACTACCAGATCATTGTTTAATTGCCTGACTTACAAGTCCAAAAATCATTGACCCACCGTTGCCATTTGTTTTTGGAAGCTAGTAGTGATGTTGTTGCTAGCGGTGTTGCCCATCAAGCTGGCCAATACTTTCATTACCCATCACATTGACCGAGTGTTTTACTCAATACCTGATTTACAAATTAGAAATCGTTGATGCGCCATTGACGTTCATTTTCAGAATGGGTCATGGAGCTGGCTGCCTTCTCTTTTGCCGATAAAGGCGGCCAATATTTTATTGCGGAATGTCTGCAACCAATAGTCACTCCAATTACACAAGTTGCAACACCAGAAATCGTTAATGCTCCGTTGACATTCATTTTCATAATGGGTTAGCGAGTGTGTCTCTGTTTGAATCGATTATAACGGTGGCCAATACATCAGAAAAGGACTGTGACACACCATATGCAATATTTTACGATTAACAGTACAATATCCAAATTCGACAACGAGGAGAAAATCCGAAATGCAGAACCGGAATTTGAAACAAATGTGTCGAGCAAAACTCTGCTATACCAGACGTTCGACTGGTATCGGTCCTGGTTGGGCCCACCAGAAGGCACAGGATTGGGTTTTTTAACTACTCATCAACTAAACAATACTGTTGTTAGGGTCCAAACCCGGACTGCTGGCCGGTTTCCTGAATCAGATAATAACACTAGCATGAAGTAATCAATACAGCGTGATATTGAAATCTGATTAATGTTTACTCTTGGTGTCGTACTTTTGTTATGGAAGTTGTGAAAGCTTATGTATTCTCAATTTCTCAAGGGATTAAATAGTTTAGAATATTCTAGAAATCAATGAAACAATTCAATAAATTGTCAAAATGACAAAACTCTAGAGGACCACCATTGAAGAAACAAGTGCAATATAAATAGAGTTAAATAACCAAACCAGTGGTTAATATCTCGTGACAACGCAATCACATCATTGAACGCTTTGAAGGATGGTGGCAGAATGCAAATATGTCAGTTAGATAATTTTTCCAGAATGTGGAGAAGCATTAGTGCATGCAGTCCATTCTCAGAAACCAATTTCACTTTTTCCCAACGTGTTCTGTCGAAAACGTTTGATTGATTAGTCAGGTTATTGTTTTGGTGTACCTGCAATTATTTTTGAATCACTGCCCACTGTCTTTGGTTATCTAATGTAGCAATGTACAAAACGTACAATGTTGAATAAAATATTGGGTTCCGAAGTTTAATGAAGAAGTTAATGATGCACAATACACCAAGTATCATATTCCCCGCGGACGATATCATACTGCTCATGTACATCTGGGGAATCTCAGGCAATGCCTGTCGTTCTCCAAATGATTACACCTAATAGCCCAGCTAGCTTTCTGAGTTAGTGAGGTCAGAATTTCCACATTGGCTGTGCAACTGTCCCTGGTGCTCCCAATAGTTCCTCTCGCACTTTGAAATGCTCTTAAAGTTTTTACAACCACTCCCATTGTGCGCTAATACCATTGATCCATCGTCCCAGGTACTTCAAAGCGTAACCAAAATACTCTTCCGTGGTCTGATTCTCCACTGAAACTGACCGCTGTCAGTGTACGCTCCAGATCCTCTCACACATTTCTGGAGGCTCTCAGCGACTAACTTATATTTTGCTGATGTGTTACCACTCACCAAGATTACAACTGTATCCAAGTTTTGTTAATTTTCAATACTCCACCAATTCAATGCCACTCAGCCACCTTGAGATGGTCCAAGTTAACTCACATAATGACAACTCCAGGCAGAGTCATATGCAGAGCTAATCCTGATCAATCCATTACTAAGTACTTCATATGGCTGGCTCAATAGTCAGTTAGGGATAGAACCATGTTGATGGCACAGGTTTTTCATGTGTATTAGATTCTTCCCCTGTATTGGGTTCCTCAGGTGCATCAGGTTCCTCAGGTGCGTCATGTTCTCCAGGAGTATCTAGTTCATTCTCAGTATGTTGATTAACATCTACATCTAATGCTTAGATCAATGGCATACTTTGATACAACTACTAACATTTGCATTTGGGGGCATGATAATCTATTTAATATGATGTACCTGACCCTTTCTAAATTGCTACAATAAACCAGCATCCACCATATAAATCTGAACAGCTGAAAAATCTTCAGGACACTTTCCAGACTTGCCACAAATTATATCTTCTGCAACCAATTATCACTTCATCTCCCAATTTTCCCACAATTCAATTACTCTTCATAGAATATTTACCTGTATATTCTTGTCTGTCTACAATCCCCTATCTTCCATCTTCGCCGCATCAACATGGAACCTCTGGTCAGCTATGTGTGTATTCACTATTCACAGAAGAATCAAGAGGCACACCTTGAGAGAGCACTTGCATTCAAGAAAATATATAAAGTTTACTGTGCATCAAATGTTTAAAATTCAAGCCCTGGCTTCAAGTATTGAATCATGGATAGCAAATGTCCACACTGTATACTTTATGAAGCGGATTGATAAAGATACCAATCAGAAGATCAGCAATGGCAATGATGCAGCCCCGGGAAAGTCAACCCTGTCTTCTAATGTTGCAGAAGATAATTTAGATCACTAAATAGCAGTTCTTCTTCACAGCAAAGAATGCTGTGATGAGATATTTTGAACAACAACCGTTTCACATCCACAGAATAGACTCTTTGCGGAGAGTGTCATTACATACCATCCACATCCCAGTTTGCGAATTGCAGCCAGGGACATAGAACCTGCTTTGCTGATACACCAACATTCAACCATCATCATATTACTTGTGTCTGACCTGGTGCCTAGCGAGGCACTCCCCAATGCTAGTGGAGACCAGAATGCATCTTAATCATAGCCCGCTGGAGTTCAAAATGTACCTCAACAGTCAAGGGTTACTTTTATAGTAACCAAATCTTATATGGAGGCAATGGCATTCCCCAACACTGTTTGGTAAATTATTTCCGATGACAAGAACTTGATTGTTTATAAAGCTTGAAATCACGCCATTGAAGCTTAGGATAGTGGGCAGTTATTAGCAGGTACTTCTGTTAGTACACCACCTCTGTGTCACTTGCCCAGTGGTCCATCTGTTCAAATTAATCTGCAAACATGACTAGCTGTAAGTGTTGTTATTCTGCTTATTACTCCTGTAATTGACTTATTATATTAACTCAGCCCCTGTGATATACATAGTATAAACTATCACATCTAGTACTAATCATGGGCAATTGGCAGATGACGATTGTCAAACAGTTGTGCGTAGTTAGTTGCTCCATTTAACCTTTGGGCCTTTGTATTGAATGTACGTTGGTGAGCTTCTGTTTGATAATCGTGATTTTTTTACGGTTATGGATGATAAGAAATAATGGTTCACCTGAATGGAAGTTTTCGACTTAATTTACCATCAGTTCTTCTTTACTGCTAATGGCTTGTAGTACCAGCCAACCTCATCTTAGTTATTCCAACCTTGCACTCTATAGACTTTTGTGCTAGCTGCCATAGCTATCCATTGTTTGCTGTCTAAATATGCCACTGGAAAGAATATTGCAGTGATATTTTCTCAAGATAAATATTGAGGTAAATTTTGCCCTTCCCTGGTGATTGATTTTATACCTGCAGAATTCACTGCTCTCAAGAATTACATATTGATGCGCCACTTCTTACACCCATGGTGCTCCACCAGTATAATGGGTGCCTCTCAATTCCCATTATCACTCTACAGCCTCAATAGGTTCTGGGAGTTCTCATTGAATGCACCATACCCCCCCCACTCCTTCTGTTTTGCACTCCTCCTCTAGAATTTGCACACCTCACTGGCACTAAACACACCACAACTTGGATTATGTCTGTCTCTATGTTGTTCGAGACCCTTTAAACCAGATCGGCACTCCCCTACTCAGATGGATGCTGCTCCACTGCTATGGCACTTTGCAATCTGCATTGGCATGCCTTCGGGTGAATTCAGCCCCCGCTATTTGATTCTGCACTCCTGCTACACCTTCTGTACTCCTCTTGTCCACCCTGCTCTCTGCATTTTTGTTTGTCCTCATCTACTGGTGGCCCTTCTTATTTCCACCAGAATACATCATGTCGCCTTTCAAACTCCACTCTGATTTACAGCCAGCAAAGATGACAATCTAACCTTGGTTTGATATAACGAATCGAGGCAAAGTAGATTAGAATTTATTTTCACCCATCTGCCAGGCCTCATTCATTTCCAAATACAACAAACACCTCTAGCTAATTTGTACTGTTGATGAATTGTGTATTCCTGCTTCAGTCCACACTGATGTAATGGGGGACTTAATCAATGACAATACCTCCTGGTTGATTTGATAGAATGAATTGGCTTAGCTGGGTAATGTTTTTTGGTATGCCTGTTTTCTATTATCAATCACTCGCCATGTTGTTTTGTTTCACAATTTTGTGATTCACAAAATGGAATCATGAATCAGATGTTACATACTTTAGTATAATTTAGAAGTTAATAATGAATACATATGCAGGCATCACATTCATCATGAAGTGTAATATGATTTGTTGTGTCCATTCAGAGCGGGTTACATGACATCTGCAGTTCTCCAAATGGATATCATTATCAACCCAAGTATCTCTCAGAGGATGTATCAGAATCCTGCATTGGTTGGCCAACACTCATCAGTACTCTCAATGTTATCTCTGGTGCTCTAGTGAACGCAACGGGTCCGGGTAACCAGCCAGCTGTCTGGGTTCAGACCGCTAACACGGTTTGGTTTGGTTCCAAACCCAGCCAAAAACCTGATCCATTGCATTTTGGCGTGCCAAATCCGGACCTGTACCCATCAAGCCATGGCTTTAACTGGGTTTCACTTCTCATGTCTGTTCCAATATCCGGTTCCAGTTTGTGGGTTTTCCTATTTATGGTCGCATCCAGATATCATACTACTAACCGCAAAATATTGACTTTGGTATGTTGTTGTACTTTTCCCATGTATTGGCCACCTTTATAATCAAAAACAAGAGAGACATGCTCCCTGCCCCATCCTGAATATGAGAGTCAAGGGTGCATCAATCATTTTTGGTTGTGCATCTTGGGTAATCTCAGTGGCAATTTGATGCAGATATTCATAAATGAAGTATAGGCCGCATTTATACGCCAAAGGGAAAGTAGCACACTCTGTGCCCGACTCTGAAAATGAGCGTCAATGTAGCGTTAACAATGTTTGGATTTGCATCATGGTTAATCTGCATGGCGATTGGTCGCAGACCTTCATAAATGACATATAAGCTGCCTTTATAAGCAAAAGAGAAAGCGATACGCTACCTGCCCGATTTGGAAACTGTGCATCAACAGTGCATCAATGAATTCCGGTTTTGTAAGTCAGGTAATTAATCAGAGACTTGGCCATTATAATGCATACTGAAAGTAGCGGCCGCCTTAATGTGCAAAAACACCAGCTATGACATCGCTACTATCTCCTAAACATGAGCATCAATGGAGTGTCAATGATTTTTGGCATTGCACCATTGTTAATCAAAGCGTGATGCGGCTGATACTGACTATATACAAAGTTGTAACCGGTTTTATAGACTAAAATGCTCAGCGTCACTGAGTCACAGCTTTGAAAATTACTTAAATTGTGAGTGTCCAGGAGGCTGTCGCAGGAACATCGCTTGCTTATCTGCCTATAAAGGCTGCCAACTCCTGGTATATAGATGTCTGCAATCATTCGCCAATTAGATTACCCATAATATAAGACCAATAATCATGGTCTCTCCATTGACGCTCGTTGTCAAGATGGGTCAGAGAGTGTGTAGCTCTCTGTTTTGCCTATAAAAGCAGCCAACACTGGAATTATATATAAAAACGACTAATTCACAATTCACTTACCTGACTTACAGGACCACAAATCGTTGATGCTCCATTGATGCTCATTTTGCCATGGGCATATCCGCAATCTGCCACAAATCACATTGGCATAGTATATCAATAATGGTTTTATGGCAGCCATTCTATTCTGTTCATGTACGTTCTCTTTTCTCACTACATTGTTCTTTAATGATGCACATAAATATATCCTTTAAAATACACTTTAATGTGTCCGCTATTTGTAGGTAATGAAAATACTGAAAAATCCCATTCCCTTCCATCAATTCTCGTCTTCGCTATCAGGTTCACTCAAATGGCTGCTTTTGTCTATAAAATGGATGTCAGCTGCATTATGCCGCAGCAGATAGTGTACTAACCTGTCGATGGACCTTCATCAGTTAGCAAATCTGGAATAAAATCTTTATTGCGCTTGCTATCCTTGCCATATGAATCAGGATTGAAAAATTCAGCACTGGAAATAGAAGTATGAATATACAAATATCCGGGTGGCACACCTGCTGTTTCGGAGAATTCACTTCTCCCACTGTCACCAGGCTGCGGAGGTAGCATTCCGGACCGACATGGCGCTAGTCATGGTGAAGATGCACTCGTGCCTTTGGTCCTCCAGTGTGGCTGTGGATCCATTGCTGTGCCATTTTCGCAAGGAAGAAAGCCTTTCGTTTGAATTTTCCGAATCATTGCCGGGTGTCTTGCTATCGCAGCTTTTAGCTTTTTATGCCCAGAAACCTCCACACCCCGCTTCTTCTCTTCTTGGACTTCGGTGGGAGGTTTATCAATTAGTTGTTGCGTTTCCTCCATTACGGTGCGCTGAAACCCTCCTGTGGCTATTTTGACAATATTTAAGGCAAGACGCATGTCGGACTGTTCAAGCTGTACCCGACCTCCTTGTCTTGCCATAGTACCTGACATATTGCAAACGTACAAGAAATTAGTTGCTGCTTCCAAAGAGAGCTCCGGCTAGTAACTCAACCATATACGACTCTGTAGCCTTCTCGATGATGTTTACAACCTCTTTCGTCCATTTCCAGGGATGTTTATCACAAAGTTCGTCTGTGAAAATCCCAGAAATGACCACATCATGATGTTTGATTTTGCAAACTGTGTTGACCAATGCCTTGGTTGACCATGGAGGTTTCCCATTACAGGTAGCGATGAATTGGTCACGTAGTTCTCTAGCTACCCCAGCGGTACATTCTATTCTTGGTTGACCACCGTCCACATTGATATGGAGTTACTCACATCCGACCACGTGTTGCTTCATGTTCTTGCTGCTTCCGGTTTTACGTACCGTTCCTAAATGTGCTTTCTGGGTCATATTTTCTGTTACCGCAATTGCAGCATCGTGGTGGACTAACTGCTCTCTGGGATGCTGCTCTGTATCACCGGGTGGTGCATTGGTTGAAGTGCCTGTCATTGCGCTCGATTCGGATCCAATCGCACCTGGTTGATGTGTTTCTGGCGCCATGACTTGCTGATGTGGAAAGGTGAGAAAGATGATAATGCAAAGGAGTGGGAAGTCCTGAAGATTATATAGTTAGCTACAAGTCAGAATGGAATGAGTGACAGCCAACTTGCACATGCAATTCAAGCTGAATCCTGCGATTTTAACCTGCAAGGAATTCCAACGATCAGGCGATTTGCAGTAAGTTGGTCGAATGTTGTTTGTTTGTTTACAGGGATACATCGTGATGAACGATAGCTGATAAGTCATATTTGATGGATATAAAAAGGTCATTCTTTGAGGGAAAGGACGTCTGGTGATGTTAGTCTCAAGACATCGCCAGGATGTTACATGAATCACATGCTAACCATCGAGTTATGATGTACAGTTAGCATGACTATTCCCAATCAAGTTACGGTCAAAATGCTGATTTTGCTTTGTTGAAATTGATCCAACCTACCAACCTTGACATACAAGACGCAGCTTGCCTCCTTGTGGTCCATATCATGCAACATCCAACATCTCTCCCAACAACAAGATCAACACAAGAAACAATGGTCCATTGTCCGAAAAAGAACCTTTCGCCATCTCGGGCGGGCAAATACGTCAAATCGATGAAGCAATCCACATTATGACGTCATCAAGCCAATAAAGGCAAGAGTGGCTTGGAGCTAGAACAGGCCCGAGCGTTGAGAGCATTGTGCAGCTTGCGATTTATAATGCAGCTTTCGGCAGCGAAAAGATGGGAAACACACTATTTACGTAACGAAGAGAAAGGGAAATAAATCAAGAATCATATGGTGAGAGAGACCGCTGTGGCGAGAAGTGAGCTCAAGACGCAGAGACAGCGATTATAAAAGAGCAGGAAAATATGAGACATGTTGAAAATGCACAATTGACTACCACAAAGCCTGAAACATCATTTGAGGAGATGTTGAATGCTATCGGAGACAGTCTGAGCAATCTTGCAAGTTCCAACAATGAGGAGGATGGGGAAGACGAGGATGATGAAGAAGATACAGAGCTTTCCAAGCTGAGCGAAGATGATGAACCCAGCTAGGTGATGGGCACAATCACCAAAATGGTAAAGCACCGCATGGAGAGTTTTCGGCAGAAGCAGATGATGCTTGACAACCTGCTGCAATCGGAATGGGGGGATACAGCTGACTACTTCAATGAGAGAGATATGAAGTATGGGACGACTGAATTGAAGGTTCTGGCAGTTGTGAAGCACCAAACAGACACGCCTGCACCCACACAATTACCGATGACATTTGGAGAGCTTATGCAGACTCTTGATATCATCCCTGGACAATCACAGATGCCGCAAGTGACCTCTCCACCGTGAAGTAGTCAAATGAGGCTGGGTTCAGAGAAACCACAGACCCAAAGTGACATAGAACATCTCTTGCCTGAGGTGGTGTCTGATTCGTTACAGATGGAGATTGCGAAGTCTGTTCAACCTGTGAGCTTTTACCCCTACATATAGAATTCCTAGCTAATTATTATATAAAAATTGGAATCGGACGACGACATGGTGACGGCTTCTGTGTCACTGGAGGAATAGATACCCAAATAGGTATTTTTGACGACATATGTTGAATAAAAGCAATTTCTGTACCTATTTTGTTCTGTGTCAGCTTTTTCAGGAACTCAGTGACCATATTGTGAGACAGGATTATTCGTCGGTGTGTGTGCAACGGTTGTACGGCCCATGCGAAAGTTCTAGACACCAAATCAGGTTGATAGACGACCAACAAATATTATATGATATTGCCTGTTACGGTTCAATGTTACAGTAAAACTTTAATTTGAGACGAAATTTACTGATACATTTTAACTCAGGGAAGTCATATGACTCATAGAAGGAGCAGTCAATACGCAACCGGAAGCCAGATAAATAACTTCCATCAGGCTGCATTAATCCATGCCACCATCTACACAACTCTCCGCTTACATCTCCTGCACATGGTCCAAATATTGAACATCGCCTATGGTACGTTATGAAAATCGAGGAGAATGAGCTGGATAAGGAATGGTGTGGACATTAGGCTATATATATCCAAAACTAGTGGATGGATTTTTATGCCGGAAATTGCTGGCCGAAAGCGCTGACATGCGATGAACCTATGTCATTCATCAATCAGATGATGTGTATCATGGTGACTCAGAAACTGAAAGGTCTTGAAGCTTTTGGATTCAAATGATAATGCGTAGAAACAGTCGATTGGCTGCCAATAAAGATTATATGCATTTTGGGTACAATTGTTGAGCACCCAATAACTATTAGTAATATCTCTAAGGTGAGCTCTAAGGTGAGCGTCAACAGAGTGTCAACGGTTTACAGTCATACCCATTCAGCAATCAAACAGCTGCAGAGTCACATCCATTCAATGAGGAAGTATTGGCCGTCTTAATAGGTACAAAGGCACACAACCTTCTCCTTGACCCATCATAGAAATGAGTGTCAACAGAGCATCAACCATTTTTGGTCTTGCATCTTGCATAATCACTGGGCTGTGAAACAGCATTTATCGATAATCACAGAATTGGATGCCTTTATGGGCAAAAATGCTAGTGACAATATCACTACTATCTCCTAACAATGAGCGTCAACGGAGTGGTAACAATTTTTGGTCATGCATCTTGGACAACCTGAGGGCGAAGGAACTGCGTTAACCCATATTCATTCTATTGGCCATCTTTATGTGCAAAAATGCTGTAAACAATATCGCGTCCACATCCTAAAAATGAGCTTTAACGGAGCGTCAACAATTTTGGGTTTTGCATCCAGGATAATTAAACAGCTATGCAGGGGGGTTATCGCATAATCATAGTATTGGCCGCCGTTATAGGCCAAAATGCTAGCAGGGATATCGCTACTACCTCCTAAAAATGAGCCTCAATGGAGCCTCAAAGATTTTTGATCTTGCATCTTCGATATTCTAGGGGCTATGTAACAACGTTAACCTATAATCATTCTATTGGCCGCCTTTGTGGGCAAAAATGATATGTACGATATCACTACTAGCTCCTAAAAATGAACGTCACGGAGTTTCAACGATTTTTGGTATTGCATCATGGATAATCAAAGGGCTTTGCGACAGAGTTAACCCATAATCCAACTATTGGCCACCTCTATGGGCAAAAATGCTATTCACAATATCGCAACCGCCTCCTAAATATAACCGACACAGGAGCGTCAACAGTGTTTGTGGGGGCTCGGTAAGCCGCACAGCAACGTACTTCACTGCACTGTTTTTACCTCAAGTTATTAGCCATCAGTCATCTGTGAATGTCCCTATATTCAACTTCACAAATATGCATGCCATGTCTCACAGGTCTGACTTTTAGTCTTGCTTGTAGCTCTAAACTCAATATTTAGGAACCAGTATTTTACTTTACTGTAACGTTACGTTTGACAGCCGCTCAAGTTGAATTATCCAGGTTTCAAATTACAACTGCAATGTCGGATTCACAAGCTTTAAATACATCGCAGCTAGAGGTTATGATATTTTCCCAAAATGAACGTGTCTTTATTCATGATTTGAATGACCTTACTTTACAAATCATATTTGATGCTTTGTGGGCTTCTATAAATGTAGGCTCGATGTGTCCTATTTCTTGGAATAGTTCGAGAAATAGGCCTTCATGGCGATTCTATTTACACTGTGGAATGAAGGAGACCGGCAGCCCTGCCATCATATGTATTGTATATCATCAAGTTCTTCGTCATCCATCAGAACATGTGACCAGCTCAATGGGGAAACACTTGCTGGCAAAGCACACATCCCATCATTAAACAAATTCAGAGTCGGAAGTTACCGAATTGACTAGTTCAACAGTCGATGAAACAGCTTTAGCCATAGTGAAGAGGCAAGGAAGTCGTGGATTCCAAATTGTAAGTTTGCAAAGAAACTTCACATTTGACTTTAGGTTTTGTTTATATTGACTGAATTGACAAACAAAACGCTCCAAACTGGCAGCAAAGGACTTGATACTGCTGAATGTCACCATGACACCTGGAATCGCTACCTCATGTTAAGATTTGTTTCGGCTCTTATTCCATGGAACGCTAAGTCAAACCTAGAACTACAACGGTCATACAGGGCATTAAGAAGGGAGTTGGTGCTTCCATCTGCCAGCACGCTGAGTACCATTGGCCGGACAGAATACAATCTGACTGTGGATTCAATTAAGAAGCAATTGCTGTCAAGAAATAAAGTTTGTTTAGCTTTCGATGGGTGAAAATAAACGTACACACTAGCCATAGAAGCAGTCATTGCGTACTATATAAATCGAAATTGGGCACTGCGTGATGTAAAACTCCCTCTTGGTGAGGTTGATAGCCAATTCTTTTCATCGTTTGAAAGCAAATTAAGGATGATAGGTCAGGGGTAAACATTCTAGAGTATGGCTAGCCGAACATTCGAAGGAAGTTCTTGATCGTTTTTGAGCTTACCGACAGCTGTTGACTTCGAATTAAAACTGAAAACGCTTCCTCAAATTACTCGATGACCCGGGAATTACAATCAACCCTTGAGGCCTCCCGAATCCAGTGGCCTACATTGAGAAACCACATACCATGCATGGCGCACCTTATTCAGGTTGCTTTAGTTACATTCACGAGCAGTCTGGGTGTAAAAGGCCACACAAAGTCTTGGGAAGTCCATGAGTGCGATCAGCAATTTGGAGACAATGAAAGTATTGATATTGGGAAGAGTCAAAGACTTCGAAAAGAGGGCAATGCTAGAATCAACAAAGTGTTTGCCATGAGGCCAGGTTTAGCAAAGATAATTAAGAAAGTACGTATTTCAATATATTTTGAAAGTCTTGAAACTGACCTTAATATAGCAGAGCATGCTTGCAGAATTGATTACACTGACATCTGGTCATTGAAACGAGATCGTTGACTGTCAAAAAGCCAAAGTACATATCACGGTACTACCTATTATGGAAGTGAAGATACAGTGTAACTCAACGCTGGAGTTGCTTGACCAGGCCTACTGATTATGAGAATTCACCTGCGAGTGGCTCAAGAATTCATTATACAGTGATTACGGGCCAATCTTTACAACACACGATGAATGGACTATCATCAAGTACGTCATGGAAGAGGTAAGGCCATTCTGGTACTGGACGCTGTGGATGTTGAAGAGGCATACAGTTACTCTACATCACGTTATCACCATATACAATGACATATTCGATCATATGGATGTCGTTATGCGAGCTTTGGCCAAGAAGAAGACTCAGGAATGAAGACTTATACTTCACTGTGAAGTTTAGGTGCCAGAAGCTGTCCCAATATTATACTGAAGTTACTCCTACGACTGCAATGATTATCATTTCAGCACATATCCTTGATTCTTTCCGGAAGTTGTAATCATTTAAGAAGTGGGACAAGGGAATGGATATTAATCCTGAGGATAACACATCTTATACTATGCAATACCAGGAGGCATTTCTGAAGTATGTGGAGAATGAATACTGCACCACACATGGATGTTTGCCTGTCACTAAACCCAAAAGCGTACCACCCAACAATCTTTTCTCTCCCTCAATGGCTCCAAGATGCGGTCAATCTTCTTATGATCCGTATGATTTATCCAGCGATGATGAAGAATACTTAATGTCTCAAAATGTGGCCAAAACAATGCCCGGGTAAACGGATCGCTCAGCCCAATTACTGACAGCCACAAGGCTCTATTTGAATTCACTGCATGAATTACCACAGAACTGGTGGCAAATTAATCCGAATCATAATGATTACCACTCCGACTCTATGGAAATTACTAGTACATTTTGGGTCCCGGAAATCAGGAACTGGTGGCAAGAGCTAAAGGAAACGCACTCATAGTACGCCGATCTCTCCAATGTGGCATGTGACATATTCTCTATCATACCACATGGTGTCGCAGTGGAGGCCTGTTTTTCCCTCAGGCGAGATGTACTCGGTTGGAGGCAGTCAAAATCCACAGGCGATACTGTTCGAAAAGAAGTTGTAGTAAGGCAGTTTGCTGTAGGCAATAATGGGGTACTGGCCGGTGAAGACCCAGCATTGGATACAACAAATACTAATAACAACTTGGATATGAAGAGAGAGCCAGTGCAAAAGGAACTGCACAGGATGGCCAAGATCCACAACTTTGTGGACATGTGGCAGGGCAGCCAGAATCTATGTGCTACACAGAAGAAATCTCGCGCTCAAAACAAACAACTGACCGCTGTAGGATATATTTCGGATACTGAAGATATCATCAAAGCGTCCAGGTCAAACTTTCAATATGATTGTGCGGCTGCATTGAAATTGTCAGAACGATCACCTGTGCCACCAGCTTTGTCAGCAAATGACCTCCATGGAGGACGAACTCAAGTATTGAATATCCGCAGAATCAAACGAATCGACCGCCATCCTGCTGAAACTGATGTTGATAATACACCTGAAAGTGTTTCAGACACCGAAAATTGGCTTGACTGGAATGGTGACTTGGATAATCCAAATGATAGTGAAGACAACTGGGAGGCGGACAATGAATCCAAGATGGAGCTCAACAATGGCGTCAGGGATTCAGAACCCCAAGAGCAGCGGGATGTGAGTAGTGCACCAAATGTTCCGGTATTGATTTCGCCAACACGTGGGTCAAAGATCAATGCTCAAAACATGTTGATAACGGTCGGTACAATGGAAACGAGGAGGAGTAAGGGGATGAAGAAAATGTAGTGCAGAATTAGTCAATGCATTTTCACCAGGTTCTTTCTGTAGTTTGACCGAGAATTTCATTTAGAGAAATATTATCAGAGAATATTGAGCAATCGTCTGTACATATTGGTAAATAAACAGAAGTATAATGGGCTAACAGAGTTATTTGGCTAGAGGTATAGATTTCAATCGGATGAGAGCAACAAATACAAGAAGATTACTGGGCTCTGCTTTGCCAAAGGGCTGAGTCTGGATCAGGCAGAAAGGCAGCCAATAATGTCAAATCATGAATGCAATTATTGATGGCGGCAGATGTTCAATGGACAATACATTAAATTGAGTGTCAACAGAGCATCAACAAGTACAGGTCTTGTAAGAATAGTAATTGAAATGTGATTTGGTCACTGCTATGCATAACCAACGTATTGGCTGCTTTTATACCCAAAATAGCTAACGAGACGGTCACTGCCCCATTCAGAGAATGACCAGCAACGGAGCGTCAATGATTTTCAGTGTTGCAACTTGTGTAACCGAAGTGGCGATTAGTTGCAGCCATCCATAAATAAGGTATTAGCTCCCTTGAGTGGCAAAAACAATAGCAACACGCTCTCTGCCCCATCCTGAAAATGAGGGTCAACAGAGTGCCAACAATTTTTGGTTTGCATCATGGGTAATCTAACTTGCGATTGGTTGCAAACATCCATAAATGAGATATTGGCCACCTTTAGGGCCAAAAACACTAGCAACACGCTCCCTGCCTCATTCTGAAAATGATCGTGAATGGAGTATCACCAATTGTTGGTCTTCCATCGTAGCTAATATACGTGTCACATTGCGGCAATAATTCATATACGATGACCTGGCAGCCTTTCCATCCGAAACAGTGCATGACATATCCATTATACCATCAAGAAAAATGAGTGTCAATGGAGCGTCAACAATTTTAGGTCCTGCATATTGGGTAATCAAGGCATTGGGCGGATACATGAGCTCATAACAGAACTACTAACCACCTTTCTAGGCTAACATACAATATATAAAAGGGAAAATACAGATTCTAAAATAATCGATATCGCAAACTGCAAAACATGCAAAAACAGCTTAATAGCTACTGTATACCCGATTTTGATAATATACTATTATCAAACTGGAAAAACAAGGGCAGTATATGAATCTTCAGATGGACCCACTGGGCGACTCGCTGAAAACCCGCCGAATTCAGATGGGTTGGGAGATTACTATTGAATTGTACCCGAATTGACGGTTCTGGTGTATTGACAACCCAGACCGCCAATTTGTCAACGGTTCGGTTCCAACCCAGACCCGGACCCGAACTGATGGTCCGGAACCGTTGGTAACACTATGGTGCCCCAATATGCTTTCCAATGTTATCCCAATCACACCCATGGTGCTTCCAAACCAGTTATCCAAGATTCAAGTTCCTCTATAGGCCGTCCAGAATACCCTCTTTGGGTCTAATTCTCTTCCAAAATTGACCCTTGTAAGATTCCACTTTGCCTCCTCTCACATACTCCTGGAGGCTGCCTGCGACTACAATACTCTTTGCTGACATTGGTAAATGGAATAGTAGTTTAATTACTCTCATACATTGGCTTTCATTCCGTTCTCTTGAATCCGCATTTGACCTCCACGATGTCTGGTTCTGTAGAGAGGGATATGTAACAGCAATACACAACACAAGGCCCGATTATGCGCCATTTTATAGAGATTGCCACAATGGCAGTTGAACAGTATTGAATATCTCACCATTTCATTCTTCAATTGTTCTCACATACTCTCATGGGCCGTCATACTATTGTATCATATTTCTACAGTCAAGAGCAGGGACATAGCACTGTACAAGCAGAATGCTTGAATTCAGCAAATCTGGACATATCCAGAAGCATTGGCAAGAATCGCTTGTATCGTCTAGAGTTGCTGAGTTGTTCAGTTATGATGTGCAATCCATTTTACATTTTGCTGATATAATATCCATGAGATTATATGTATTTGCTAGTATACATTCCATTGTATATAACAATCATGAAACCAAGCTGTCTATTTCACTTCATTGTAAGCATTCACGTACATTGTGATGTTGCTTCTAATTTTTCTTGATTGAACACTCCCTGCCAGATTGTTAATCGTTTTCATATACTGGATTATGCTCTTGCAGCTGCTTGATTGAATTCTATTTGTACTTTATTGCACACTCCCAGTCTACTTAACTGTATATTCACAAGAAAGCTCTCAAGATACTTTACAGTACTCCTTTGTGTATATTCTCCAGTAAAGCCTCCATGTGTGCTTCCAGATATACCTTAGAGTACACTTTCATATACACTTCACAGAATAGTATTATATATACCCCCACTTATCATTAACAATATGCTTCCACTCTACTGGACTATGTACTTCCAAATATACTCTCAAATTACTTCCACCAATATCTCCAAGTATATTCCGATGTTTACCTCTATTTGTGCTTTATCATCTATCACATTCCACACTCTTAAGTACACTTCCTAGAATACTCAATAGTAAACTGTCAAATGGACTAAATGGTAAGCTACCACCATAATGGCTGTTTGCTTTGAAGTAATCTATTATAATACCGCAAAACAATCTACTCAATATCATCTTCAGCCTTCCTCCAAGTGGGTTTCAAATACTGTAGTGAACATGTTCTCCACAATACTTCGAAGTATACTCTTGAGTGTTCACCCAATTGCACTGAATAGTACACTTTCAGTTTACTTGACTCAATACTCCGACATTCATACTCAAGAGGCAAGTCACCTTCAACATCACTTCACTATATGCTTTAAAATATTTTCATTCATACTGAATCTGGAGTCTTGCTATGAATGATCAACATGCAACAGGAAGACAAATGAATGATGATATATGGTACATCATTGGGGGCAGCTAATATATTGAAATCTTGATGTTGAATAATATAATATTCTTTATCATATTATTCTGGTATGTACCCTAATGAGATATCATATTACCTAACCATGATTGTAGTGACAGTTGTAAGCATACATTCTGCAGTAATGCTAGACTGTTGAATTTCCCAGAGAAAATGTCTGTGACAATAATTTTCAACTGGAATCTATCACATTCTTTCCATCAATGGTGGTAGTATGTGTATGAGCTTGGTGGAGAGCTGATGGTAATGACAAGAATTGTAATGGGGTTGCCCATACTAATTGTGTTTGTAATTGTATTAATAATGGTAATTATTGTACAATTACCACTTGAACAGGTAGGGTGACTGCATTAATACTAGTAACAACACATCCAGAGACTTAGAGTTTCCAATGAGCCAACGAATAAGCATACTTTCGGTTTTTAGATCGTGATGACAGCAAAATGTATGTCTGTAACTGGAAACCTCTGGGAGTATAATGAAGTTGTCAGACTAGAATCCTACAATGGTTAAATTCCAGAGTAAACAGGAAGCAGTGGCCTTCTTGTGCACCTGGAATTGCTAGTGACATATCTCAGAGTGGGCTGGAATAATACAGTGGCCATGAGGTCCACTTGGGTGTGCTGGTGACAAATTATTGAGTTGATTGGATCAATGCAGTGGCCTTCAGATGCAGCTGGAAGCATTGGCAACCAATCTGCATGGATACTGGAGGACTGGTGACAATCTCAGAAGCACCTGCAAATATGGCAAAACGCTTAGAAGTTTCTTGACACTCAAACAATGAGCTTCATTATTGAATCACTTCTGGTGTACCCGGAAATTGAAGTTACTACTTATCTCTGAACAATTTGAAAACACATGTATTCAGGCTGTATTCACATCAATCCATTTATATATCTATGTATCTATGCATCTAAGTCGGTATCCACCTACAGCATCAGCAAAATGTATTTTAGTCGCTGCGAGCCTCCAGGAGTGTCTGAGAGGATGTGGAGTGTAAATTTAGAAGCTTCAATTTCAGGAGAGTATCAGACCCTAGGAGGGCATTCCAGCCGGCCTTCGGAGTAACTGTGATCTCTGATGACTGTTACGGGAGCACCATGGGATCGGTTGTGAAAATTTTGGGACCACCTGGGACTGTCGCCCAACCAATGCGGGAATCCCAAACTAACTCTGAGAGATGCTGGGTTCTTATGGATATTCATTCGAAGGACTGCAGGCGTTATCTGAGATTCTCCGGCTGTACACGAGCAATAAGAATACCCTCCACGTATGATGCATAGATTATTGTTCATTATCAACCTCTAAATCATACTATAGTACCCAGCATCTCATCAACATTCTATTGTTTGCATCGCTACATTAAGGAAGAACCAAAGAAAATGACGAGTGATTCAAAAATGAAAGTAGGCAAAACTGAAACAATAACCCGACAAAGCAATCGGAATGATATCAATCGAACATAGTCTCAATGTCATCCACCAAATCTCCCATCTCATCAGGGCCAACAAACGCAGGAACACACAATTCATCAACGGCGCAAAGAAGCTGGAGGCGCTCCTTATATTTCTGAATGATTCAGGCCTGGCAAGTGGGAGAAATTGAATTCCAATGTCGTTTGGCTCGATTTGTGATATCTAAAAGGGTTGGAATTGAGGTTAGCTTGCGGTGAAGCAAAATGGAGTTTGAAAGGCAATATGATGAATTCGGGGGAAAAAGAGGTGCGCCACCAGGAGAGGAGGAGTGCCAGATGTCGTGTGAGGTGGTCAACGGGAGTGCTGATGGTGATGCACAATGAAATTGAGGGGTGCAAATCCAGGCCAAGGAGCGCCGATGGGGATTGAGGAGCGCGTATGCAGCGGAGCAGCCCATCCATGCTGAGCAGCGCCAAACAGGGAGGGAGGTAAAGAGTCTGGAATGAAATAGAGGCACTCCTAATCGAGGTTGAGGAGGGGATTGAGGAGCGCCCATCCTAGAGGAGGAGCGCGGACAGAAAAGGCAATATGGAGCGCTGAATGGAATATCGAAGCACCAATCGAGACTGAGGAGGGCCGAGGGGATCAAGGAGCGCTGACGGGGATTGAGGAGTGCCGACGGGGATTGAGGAGTGCCGACGGGGATTGAGGAGTGCCGACGGGGATTGAGGAGTGCCGACGGGGATTGAGGAGTGCCGACGGGGATTGAGGAGCGCCGACGGGGATTGAGGAGCGCCTATCGTAGTGGACGAGCACCATTGGAGGGGGGGGGGGGGTATGAAACAGCCTCATCATGTGCTATTTGAATTTGATGAGTGCAATGGCTTCGGCAGAAATGCAATCTGTCACCGTGGAAGGGCAAAATTTACCTCGATATTCATCTTGAGAAAACATAACTGTAACCTACTTTGCAGTGGCATACTCAGACAGCGCACAATGAATAACTGCGGCAAAAAGCGCTAATATCTGTGGTGTTAGAGGTTGAAAGAACTGAGATGTGGTCGGTTGTCGCCCCAAGCTATTGGCGGTGAAGTAAAATTGGTGGTAGATTAAGTCAAGCACTTCCATCCACGTGAACCAAGACTTCTTGTCATCGATGACCTTCGAGAGATAAGCATCGTCAAACAAGAGCTCCTTGATTTGGATTCGAAGCTCAGTCTCTGATCCTAAATCCAACTGGTAACTGCGGACAATAGTTCGATGACCTCCATCTGCTAAGCGCCCTCGAATGGTACTAATCTTTAGTTTTAACTATGTATGTTTCAAGGTTTAGTATCATCATAAGTCCAATTGAGGAGCAGAAAACAGAATATACACTTACAGCTTCTATGGTTTGCGGATCGATTTTGAGAGATGGACCACCGGGCAATTGACACACAGATGGAGTACCAACAGGAGCACCTGCTAATGCCCGCTGACGATCCTGCGCTTCAATGGCTAGTTTCCAAGCTTTGTCAACCATCGATTACTTCTCATCGGAAATGATTGGCCAGGGGGTCTTTGTGAATATGATCGCCTCCATGGACCTTTTCGCTACCTCAAAAGTAGCCTTTTGGTGTTGAGGAACGTTGTAATCTCCACCGGCCTTTGGTTGAGGAATATTCTGGTCTCCACTGGCCTTGGGAAGCGGGAGCGCCTGTACAACGTCAGACTCGCGTGATATGTTGATGACTGACTTTTGGCATTTGAGCAATGGTGGTGCTATCGCCCCGGCCGGATGTCGCAGATTTGGAAGTGGAGCGCGGGCAATGACAGTATCTGCACGGCTCCGTTTCTTTGGTGGTGGCACCCATGTAGTTCGTATTGTCTTGTCACGGCGCGCCTGGTCTGGATGGAGGACCTCTTGCCGGATGTCCAAATCGTCTTCTTCAATATCGGATGACAAGGTAGACTGTCCAGGGTCTTCACTTTCGTCATTGCTGATCTCCCGATTGGTATCGTCATCATCCTGCTCCATCAGAATTATAGCCCGGGCATTAGCTATCTCCAACACTATACGAGAAGGCTGGGTTGGATGTTCAAACATTCGATTGGCAATGAAGATTGGCTGTCTTCTGCAATGCACGTGCAAGTGCTCTCTCAAGGTGTGCTTCTTGGTTCTTCTGTGAATAGTGATTCCTCACCTGGCTGGCCGTAGGTTCCATGTTTGATGAAGTGAAGTTGGGAATGTAGAGGGAAGTGTATAAGGGTAAATATAGTACGAAGTTTAATAGAATAACGGGCAAACAGGGCGACAAAGTAATACGCGGTCGAGCAGGATGCATTTCGAGGCGTGCCTGGAAAAAGTAACACTCGGCGAGGAGGATGCAATTCGAGGCGTGCCTGGAAAGAGTCCGGAAGACATGTCGGCGGTTCATACTGATATTCTTGATGCTCGTTCTTTGTTGTAATTTCTGAAGCGGCAGGTGCACCGGATTGGAGGGATTCTTTATGCCCCCAATTCCCGAGGGTTAGCACTCATATCCAAGTCCGCTATTGATGCAAGAATTGGAGGTTGGTTTAAGCCAACATGCCTAGAATTGAGCCAGACGCACCTGAAGAACTCAACACATTGACATGGTTGTATCACTAACTAACTCTCAGGGCTGGGCATATGGAATACTGAGAAATGGGTTGATGGTAATCGCCCCTGCATATAACTCCGCTGAAAGTAGTTCATTTTGCCGCTAGTTCGAGCATATGAGAGGTGACTGCGTGGCACAGAATTGTCGGTGTGTTGAAGAATCTTGCAGGACTTGGACGGAGGATATTGTTGGGACCATCGTGAGTGGCAACAGTTGAAGTTACATGGGTTCAAACTGAGTTTGTTGCTGATAGTGGATAAATATGAATCTCCGAATGTGGTATACCAGTCGGAAGGACACCCTATTTTCATGATATTCTGTTGTTTTTAGGATTCTGCAGCAAAGTTAGCGGTCGATTAGGCAATGTCATGTGCAGAACTTCACTTTCAGCGGTCCGAGTCTGCTGAATCACAATATGTATGCAGTAAGTGCAAGTGAAGACGGAGGATTTGGGATTACAAAGGCGAGACTCAACATAGAGAAGGAAGAATGGTAAAGGTACGATGAAGATTCAGGTGTAATCTAATCGGTTCCAGTTGTCGTCAATGCCAAGATTGCTAGCGAATGGGTCATTCATTGTCACTCACATTAAGATGCTGCGCATAATAAATATCGTATAAGAACGAGATGAATGTGTCATGAGGCTTCATCTGACAGCGGAAAGACAAATAACAGCATGGAGTTCCGGCCAATTGAGGTGCACCGAGCATTGAATCTGCATGCAGGATTCAATCTAATGTAATGGCTGGGATTGCAGGCTCGCCTGACGTTGACAGTTACTTGTACTCTCAGAAACTGCCTTTTCTAAACTCGAGCTTTTATCACGATTTGTACTTCATGCACTCTTGGGATTGGATGTTGGTGGAAATCAGATATTGTCTGTATATGATTTGTGACGAACTTCAGGCGTTCAAGATATGCGGTGGGCGGGAGCTTGCCCGTCACCGATTGAGCCGTTCAGCTGAGACTGGCATTCAGATTATATCTCTTCGAGCTCTCTTGATGGAAATCGATTCATAATCTATATTAAGATCTGGGTTTCTGGCAGCCCAAACATACAAGTTAGTCAAAATGTAGTTACGTCTGCATTAGAAGCGTTGAGCATTTAAACCTATTCGAGGAAGTGTGGAATACATGTGAGCGTGATTTGCCGGTCATCTGCAGAATTGCTGAGCAGAAGCTGTCTTTTGAGGTTCACTCTCTCAAGCTGCAGCTCGATTTCTCAAGCTGCAGCTCGATTATGGAGCCCAAATGACAAAAGCTATTTTAGGATCTTGGAAATGGAAGGTCCGAACATACATCTCAGTCAAAATCCAGTTAAGTGTCGTTACATATCGCCCAGGGCTGTGCATCTACAGTAAGCGTGTGGTGGACACCTTCCTCCAACGGATAGGTTGACACAGAGCGTGACAGTTATGGCAATTAAGCGGCGGCCTTCTCATCCCGATCAAGCATAGATTCAGATATTAGCTTTGGACAAGCGGTATGAGCCGCGCCTGCACCTAACAGTTTAGTGTCTGAAAGATGACACTCTGTGTGTGATGGCAGCCACAGATTCAAAGCATTCAGGAAGGAGAAAATATGCTTGGAATGGAGCAAAATGAATCATTCAAGGGCAATGCGAAGTGGGTATACAGAGTTCAGAGGCGTGCCTGGAGTGGGATCATATGTAAATAATTAGTGGCTGCTGGTCAAAATTGGCCGGTGAATAGAATATGTGTGCGGTGTCAAATCTGAGACCATCAACCGTGGCAGGTTAGTGAATTTGAGGTGTGCCTGAACTTCATTCCTGAGCGAGGAAATATTCGGCTGTATGCTTCGGGTCAGCCTGGGATACACGAGCCGTGTCCCGGAATACGATACATCAACTCGATATCGCTTAGACTGTCTGTCTATCCCTGGATGATTCGAGATATACTGTATTGGATCTGTCTCAGGAGGGTCGAAACGTTGAGAGCGATTCTCTTGTGCAATCGACAGTAAATTATTCAACATTGATAATTGAGTGAATATCTCGAATTCTTTCGTGACTCTAGTATCTGGTGCGCCTGAAATAGACAACCAACAAGGAAGTGGAATCAAGCTTGGAAGTTCAGGCGCACCTGAAAACACAGATCTCGTTTGAAGATTTCGGAATCACAATTCCACGGACAATACATGATGAAGATGAGCAGTGACTGCAGCTCGACAGATTCTCACACAGAGAAATATACAGTAGCGCGGAATTTCACTTGGTCCACCAGTGAACTGCCGCACCTGGTTTTCATCACATAGTGGATCATCCAAATGAGGCTATGATACAGTTTACCAGATATCAGTTTATCATTGCCATCATCTCATATTGATCACTATAATCATCTCACACGAAATGGAGTCGAACTCTAACCAATACTCCTGGACACCTCAATTGCGCCTTATTCTCCAGTTCATTTGCCTATTTTGCATCAGTCGGTGAGATTGTGTTGGCTGAATGTGTAAAGAGGCGTACCTTGATTACACTGCCCAGATAATTATTGTTCATCTTCACCATCTGACGACACAAAGTCTCCATGCTCTGTAAGCTGCTTCGTATGGTCCTGATGATACTCCAGAATCCGGTATATCATCGTCGTCGTGATGTTCAGTCGGTTCATCAGACCATTCAGGACTCCCATTTGAGCCACTCCAGAGAGCTGGTGGAGATCACTCGCTCTATTATCATAACCATTGGGTCCAGTGTTCAATAGCCATGTGTGTGGAACTCTGTTTTGCCCCAGTCGGACAACCCATGCAAATACCTGGCGCTACTCATTTAATACCCAGAATTTCTGAGTTATTACCGCATGGTTTGCTGCTGTGAGATTGAGGCCTGTCCCACCCACTTTGGGTGTAGTTACAAACACAGAGGGATTTGGGGAATCTTGGAATTTGAGCTGCATTTCTGTCGGCTCATCGTTGCCCATTTCCGCAAACATGTAGAATATATCCAAATTGTCCACAAAAAACTGTGTGAGCCACCACTTCATATGACGAACTTCGCCTGGCAGAAGACAAAATAGCACCGCCTTGTGAGGAGGAGGAGGTACACGTGGCAAGGTGCTTTTAAGTCTTTCGGGTTCGTCCAGGAGCGCCTCATTTGATGCTTCGTCCACGTCAGGCTCGGGATACTCAGCAGATTCGTTCACAAGCATTGGAAGAAATGTATCTCTCACCCATCGGAAAATTGGAGAATCCACCCAAGTGTCGAGTGGCCATTTATCGTACCATTGCCCTGCAACGTCATTCCGATCCTCGGTGTCGTCCAATACCAATGAGAAACATGCCAGGCGCCATCTATGTACCCTCCACGCTTCAGAAGTACCCCGTGAAGTGAATCTCTCCACAAGGGTCTTTAGTTTAGCTTGCTCATCCTCAGTCCATTCGAGATCAACAAGGTGTGCATTCTCCTTCGGTATCCAAACAAGTGGTTTCCCATTCGCGAGTTTCGATTCTGACCACCTCCTTATTGTCCAGGGATTTGCTATTTGGATCATCCGGTGTGCTGCATGCTGTTGAGTGTCCTGGTCTTCAGTCCGAATGGCATGCATCAAACTCTTCACTGCGGAATACAGTGCATCGGCACCGTGCATTTCCATCACTGTCTCGTCCTCTAGATCTTCAAGTGCACCTGAAAACAGCCACATCGCCTGATACCACCAGTCATAGAGTGAATGGAATCCCGGAGTTGCAGTGACGTGATGTTTGAATCCAATTCTCGCAGTCGTCGCAATTCGCCAGCCCACAGTGTTTTTCGTCTTGTGTCGATGAGACTCATCAAAAATCCCAAAACTCCAGGAACAGTCTGAGGGTCGGCCATTGCTTGATGCTTTCACTCTGCATGTTAAGGTATCATACGACACAAGGTGGATATTCCATCGGTTTTCTGGCTCATCAATACTGGTGTTCAGATCCTCATGGGTGAGATTCGCATTTTCGGCGAGCAACAAGTTGACGAGTTTGAAATCGGTTCCATGTGTCATCTCGTCGATGACAGTCTTGAAGGTCTCTGCAACCCTGGGCATTGTTACCACCAAGATTGGTTCATGGCCCAATATAAGTGCTGGATGTCCGTGAGGCAGTGTTGTCAGGATCTCCAATAGGCGGCGGGGCACAGAATTCAATCTCTGGAGCGGATACCACTCCGGTTCTTCACCGACAATGCCGGGAAAGTCGTTGTCCGCCAAAATTACCCACTCTTCAAGGGTATTCCCCTATAAACTAGACAGTGTCAAACCCATTACGACTTTCTCAGTCAGCAGTTTGCAAATCATTGCCGCAGCAACCGAGGTGAAAGTCTTTCGAAGACCAATTTCATCCGCCACCAGTGCTCCTGGCATTTCAGCATCCCACACCCATCTCCTCACGATGAACCAGATGGCCCAAACCTGGTGCGCTAGAAACTTAGTTCCAGGCAGGCCTGGAATTGAATACTTGTGGCCTGGAACATGGTCATCTGCTGATTGGCGAATAGAATGGGCATTCAGCAGCCTGCCCGCCTCATCAAGACACTCATGTTCAACTTCGTTGTTGATTGTGTTGAGAACAGTGCTCAATACTGAACTGGTATTTTCTAGATCGAGGACCTCCTCACCATCCTCCACTTGTTCCTGAACCTCCCTTGCACCATGGTCGGTCTTCTTTTCGTCCTCAATGATCTCTTTCAGTTGCTCTGTGGTAAGATGGGCAGATGGGCTCATATTCCAGTGCTCCTGAAATTCATCGCGATGTTAGGTATTTCACAGACAAGCATTTGGACCCAATAATATGTGGAATATAATCAATTCTATTCACTCAATCTGAACTTACATTAATACTATCAATCTCTTTCCCATCTGCCTTCTCATCCAGCACTCGTTCATTTTCATCAGATCCCTCCGAAGTCTAAGAATACTGATTAGCAGTGGGCATAACTAACCGGAAAAAGGCTAGCGGCGATTACCTTCGCCGGTCTCATTACGTGCTCCGCAATATCCTTCCCTGTCGCTGCATTCATTTCTATCAAAAATATGTTCACATTGTGTCCCAGTTTCAACTTAAAGGCATTTGAAAGGGAACTGTTGTATGATATCTGATCATATAGAGGGTCATTCATCATTTGCCCCGGTGCGTATAATCCCATATACTCTTCGTCCAATTCTTCCTGCGTCAAGTTGCATTTGTATAACGCAGTCAGACAGTATGGTTCTTTTGGGCTACAATTTTTTCGATGAAATCAATCAGCTCCTCCCAGTGCCTCACATCTGTGTACGAAGCTTGGAATTGCACGCTGGATGTCGGGTCATTGTTGCCGTTCAGCACTCGACGAATTAAAACCATGAAAGGTGTATTTGGCAACTATGGGACGTTACCTGTCGCTTTTTTGCCCTAGTGCTCACGCAAATCCGTCGCTGGTCGTTTATTGCCCCGCCTTCCCTTCTTCCTTGCCTCCCGATCCTCACTTGCACATTTCTTCAGAATCATCTCCACCCATTGTCGCCGAATCCATTCGGCATTATCTAAGTTTTCCAAAGGCAGCCAGGTCGTGAAAGTGTCCAAAAAATCTGCAACCACCATCTCCCAGCGCAGGGATCCATCTCGCAACAGTTTCAAACGATTCTATCCCGGGATAATAGACCGATGCTTCTTTTCGAGAAACCCAGCCACCCATACTTTCTTCCACTTGTTGAATGCACTAAAGTTGGGCTGCCCCATCCTTTTGGCAAATTGCTTCAAGGAGAATTCCGTTTGCTTCAAGCTAATTGGGGCTTTGCCTTCAGCCCCGCCCAAGTCCGACGAATCATCGCTCTCAGCATCTGCATCAAATTCGTCATAACAAATCTCTGGTAATGGGGGCATATCCGCAATCCCTGCTACATCTGTCCTGCGCGGTTCCGCTGCCGGCTGAAATCATTTTGTTGGGAGGCTAATGGGAGGTCTCCCAGATGCACCGGGAATTTGTCCGTATGGAGTAGAGGAGGACGATGTCGGCCGATTGACTGGATGGTTTCCAGCCGGTGCTGGAGGCACTCGAGGTGCGCCTGAAGATGACAGCCCCTGTCCGGCGAATTGCTCAGGGGGGAACATTTGATGTCCACCATAGCTACCTTGGGGGAAGTCGTATCCTTGCCACGATGGCCCATAACTCTAATATGCTTGGGTTGCACCACCAGAGCTTGGTTGCGAGCTTGGTGTCATGTTGAATGGGGCACGGTGGTAAAACTGGGGAGCGCCTGGAAATGGAGGCTGCGAAGGCGGGTAACTATACCCCAGTGGAGGATGAATTTGATTCGGGGGTTGTCCGAATTGAGTGTCTTTGCTCGGTTTATTTCCAGCATTATTGTCAGATGCTTCCACATTGTCTTCTGGGCGTTGTTGTGAGCCAAACAGCCCACCCGATGGAGCCATATTGGTTGTCTTCGGTGGAGATCCGTTCGTCGACATTGTATGTGAACAAAAGATGGTGGTGAAGAAATTATCAATTCAATTGGTAATTTCGAACGAAGCGGAGTATAGTTGTGAATATTGAAGGTAGCAGTGACCTTCGGCGCAATGAAGGTCTCTTATATCCATCTTATTTGTCACGAACTGAGGTGTTTCACTGCACTTTTGATCCCTCTGAAACCCGGCTGAGAAGAAGAAATCATAATCACACACAACCTGCCTTTCTTTGTTATATGCTTGAATTCGTATACTAGGAACTTGGATAGAAGCTCACCTTTGTTCGGTTCATGACTTGTAAAGGTCATAGAAGGGATTCGACATGATATCTCCAGGAAACCAACAAGAACTAGATCCGGTTGGAAGGTTAGCATGACTAGGAATCTTACACTCAAAATGTATGTGTATGACCTATTACTTCATTCAATTTGAGGCCTGTTAGTCGAGCAGCAACAGTGATTGCTTCCTTTTGAGCTCCTTGTGCAAACTTCGTTGTCTCCTCAGGATCCACCCACCGGTCAAGGATCGTTACTTACGACAACTTCCTACCAGCCTATCAGTTCTGGATGATCAACGAGCGGGCATACAGCCAGCTAGGCAACTTACCTATTCATTCATTGTATTGAGCTGATGTTATCCGCTGCTTGAGGCTCGAGCATAGACATAATCTGCACAATGCCGCAATGACTTAGTATACGATAAGGCCGATCGTAGTAGCACCTGATGAAGAGTATTAAAAGTTGATCGCAGTGATGACAAAAGAAACTTTCTCTTCTAACGATTTTCAGTAGATATTATCCTAGTTTGTGAAGAAAACTGATCGTAAGGTGACTTTATTTTACCCCTCCTCTACATTTGGTGGGGTGTGATGCGGCTTTGAAAGTGATACGCTAACCTGAGTTAGCTCGCTTTTACACAAATATCCCTGAGGCTCAAATCCAGCAACAAACCATACCCCCTAAAGCATCATCGAGATTCATCAGAACACTGAGCGTTTCTCAAATATGGTCAACACTCGCCGGAAACATGTTAAACGCTTTATCTGCAAAAAGAAATTATGCAACGAGAACCAACTGGAATCTCACTATCAACAATATCACCCAATATCGATGAATAAAGGGCTATTACCCAATGGGATTCTACCACCTGCCGGCTGGGATCACCCTGAGCCATCATGGTTTGACTACAGTAGATGCACCTGAATGGCCATCGACAAGCTGTCAATTAATGAGCTACTCATAGACAACGTACCGGGTGCACCACCACCGGAAGATACTCCCAACAAAGAACCTATCGACCCTCAGCAGCCTGATCTCACCTGTACCCCTGATTCAACCAAGGCAAAGGCTCATGGGTAGGTAGTTGGAGTGGAAAATGCGGAGGGGGAAAGAGTATGGCAAAGCAACTGGATTGTACCACAAGCATCGAAAGTACTCAGAACAATGGAATCCATGGCATCCATTTTGGTCAGCACACGACTTTCAACAGGCTCAGTCTTTTAGCCAGCAAACGAAAACCTGGATTGATCAATATCTCAGGCGTGGATTGGACAACTTCAAAATCGAATCATTCCATTCAGCAGATGCACTACCAAAGCTCCTCTCTGAACTCGAATTTCGGGCTTGGCGATGATAGTTGGATTGAAGATGACTCACATACGTTCGGAACATTATACTACAGGGATATTTTCAATTGTATCCAGTTCCGTTTGGCACATCTCCCATTTCAGGCGCACCTCGATTTTGAACCGGTGCGCCTTGCTGATGCTGAGGGTCATCGAATCTACAATGAGATGAACACAGGCGATTGGTGGTGGGATACACAGGATCAACTTCCTACTGGAGCGATGATTGTGCCAGTCATATGTGCATCCGACAAGACTCACTTGACCAATTTTTCTGGTGATCAGCATGCCTGGCCGCTGTATCTCCCAATCGGTAATATTTCGAAAAGATATCCGCCGCACACCTAAAAAGCGCACATGGATTCTTGTCGGGCTGATCCCATGTCCCCCCCGAAGGGTGCCAAGAACATTGACGAAGCCTGGCATTCCGCGGTTGGAACTGTGCTGTCTCAACTTAGGCATCTTGACATCACTGGCCCTGGCTTGATATGGGATTGTGCAGATGGATTCCAGAGACAATGTTACCCTCGGTTGGCTGACTGGGTCGGGGATTATCCGGAACAAGTCATGATTGCTCAAGTCTCATATGGCTCATGCCCGATGTGTGAAATTCCCAATGGTGCCCCGATGGGGCATTCAACTTTTCGACCACTCGATAACTCAAGAGACCAGCATATTTACTCAGAGCTGCTGGAGGACAATAATATTGATGCTCTGCACACTGTAGGTGTCCACCCAATCCGCAACCAGTTCTGGCAATACCCTCTCTGCAATGTCTATCGTCTTTGGCAGCCTGATGAATTGCATCAGCTGCTCCTGGGTTTAGTTAAAGACTTATTGCACTGGCTGCTCAAATACCTGAAAGCTAGAAATGTGAAGGATCAATTTGACAATCGATTCACATCGGTGCCACGATATCCCGGCCTGCAGCACTTCTCTAAACCATTCGATTCATTGAAAAGCGGCTCCTGGCAAGGTAAAGGGATCCGTGGAATGATCAGAACACTGGCAGGGAATTGCGCTCCAATTCTTGACTGCTCCAAAGATGACAGGAAAACTGTGGCGGAAAACGCCTCCGATTAAATGGTAATGGGAGCAGTGCGGGCATTATGTGAATTCTCTCTCCTTGTTAGCCAACAAAATCACTCTGATCTATCCCTCAAAGCACTAGACAATGCACTAAAGCGATTTTACCAAAAGAAAGGTATTTTTCGAGAACAGAAAATGTCGAAGTCTGCGAAGGCCAAAGTGGATGACCTATTGGCAATGGAATCCCATCAGTTATGTGAACAAAAGATTCATAAGATTCATGCTGCAATGGAGGCCCTTGTGTATGGGGCTGAAAAGGTTTCCACAACAAAACGTAGGTTATTTCAGGTGCTCCTGAATAGAGGCCGACAAGCGGCAAACACTTGGTCAGATGCTGATCGTCAGAAGGCAATTGAGCGATTGGAGTGCGAAATCCATCAAGTGACAACTGCTAAACGCAAGCTTTTCGATAAATTATTCCAATGTCATGAGCGACAACTATTGCAGGAAGTCGGGACCAAGGCAACTGGTCCCAGAAGCAAATTCGCCAAAAAACTTGCCCTAAAGAAAATTGCAGCTGAAGACGAGGCTTACGGGGCGGCAAACATGACCGCCGACAAGCGACTGCAATTTCAGATCCGCCTCTCCGATGCTGAGACAGAAGCCACCACCTGGAGCTTGGCTGATACGGAGCGTGTCACTAACCAGCTGGAGAGAGAGATTTATGGCATCACCTCGAATGAACAGAAGCGGTTCAAGACGGAGTTCTCCATCCGCATGATTGAGTTTGAAGCTTGGTGGGAGACAATCGGCATTCAGGCGCTCCGGAAAACCATTGAACAGCGCGTGATACATTTCGGATATCCAAAGATGCATCTTGTGAGCCATATATCAGAGTCAATTCGTCGAATGGGTTCCAGTGACAATTTTACCACTGATATTTCTGAACGGCTACATATCGCCAATGTGAAAGAGGCATATCGATCTAGCAACAAAGTCAATTACATTCAACCGATGCTCAAGCACAATGACCGGTGTACCGGTCTTGAGTATATGGAGGAGACACTGTCATATCTTGCACTCGAAGGCTGGTACGATATTGACTCTGCAAATGTTTTCAACCTACTATCCGCTACCAATAAACGGCGAACTATACGCAGAGCCCATCTGTTACTTCCCCAAACAATCCAGGACGAGCCCATTATCCGCCCTGTATCACAGCAGGTGTATCATTTGAGAGAAACGCATGTCCGCGGAGTGTGCAGAAGTATCAAATTAACCTCACTCAGAGTTGCATCGGAAGATTTCGGAATTCCCAACTTTGGACAGCTATTCCACGCGCAAATTGATGAGGAATGGGGACACGAAGTTAGTGGACTTGTGCTCGGATATGATCAGAATGTCGTCATAGACAGTATATTCATTAAACTCCAGAATAGGCTGTTGTATTACCGTCAACCATTTCACAACCCGACTTCTGTTGAATGTCTGAGACTTGATTGCAAGGTAGAATATACCAATGCCAACCAAGGGATCATGCCTGAAGCACATAACATCTGGGTCCAGTTTACGCAAAGTGAAGTGAATGACCTCGATAACACCTTCCAAGGTCAAATTCCTTGTTTTCCGGTATTATACTTCAGCTGGACTCCACCGAATCAGATTCTCCAATTTCAGGAGCACCTGCCAGCCGGGAAAGCAATATCGACCTTTTCTAAGAGGTGCAAGATCACTCAGCAATGGGTATTACATCCTCAACCTCAAGAATACGCGGTGGTGATTCCAACAAAGTACAAAGATCTTCATGGTTGGGCTGATTGTGTTGACGGGTTCATCCGGGTTGTCAAACAAATGAATAAGATGCATATTGTACCCGTTGGAGCAATAGTGGGGCTGGCGCATTTGGTGCGGGAGAATGCTGCATTGGGCAGCATGGATAGCGTATGGCTTGTAAATAATCATGTTGATTTAGATACCTACTAAACTGTATATTAATTTAGATTAGAATGCCTACTTCCGGTGTGTAGCTGTGAAATAGATTCTCAAATTTTACTTACTCGATATAGACATTATATATTTATCACTCCCGGAGAGTCTGGCTCCAGGCACACCAGAATCTCCAGGTGCACCGGAATCGTCTTGGAGATGAGTGGTGTAGTCCCAGCAGCTCCGAAATTTTGCCAACTTAAAGACATGATTTTATAGGATTCTCAAGACAACTTCATACTCTTTTGAATATTCTTGTATTCTGTTCCGCTACTTCAGGAGCGTTGAGGAGCACCTGAAGTACTCTCAGAGTACCTCAGAAGCACATCGTTTTGCATTCAGCCTGTTCGGGAGCGTCTGGAAGCTTCTGGAAGGATCGGTGTGGCTGTTCGGAATAGCTGAGTCGTTGAGTTATGACTTCCAAACCATTTTACATTTTGCTGATGAGATAGTATATCTGGTATTGCTCCAAGCAGTGCTTTTGAGTAATTGGAAATGCACATGCAGATAGTGATTGAGTGAACATAGAGATACACTTGGAAGCCATAATTAAGCAAGTTTGGAGATGCACTTGGAGGCCAATATTAAGTAAACTTAGAGATGAACTTGTAGGCCATGATAGAGCATATTGGGAGATTTACTTGGAAGCCAAAATCAAAGGAACTTAGAGATACACTTGGAGGCCGAGATCATGCATGGTTGGAGATGAACTTGGACTTCTGAATTATACAAAGATAGAGTGCACGTTTGAGTAACCATTGATATCTGGAGAATCACTTGGGGGCCATGATGATGCAAACATGAAGGCCTGAACCAAGTGAGTTTGGAGATACACTTGGTAGCCAAGATAGAGTGAGCTCTGAAATACACTTCAAGGCCGTTATTGAATGAGCTGAGAGATGCACTCCAAAGCCCAGATCAAACATGATTGAGAACTCCCTTGAAGGCCATCATTGAGTACACATGATGGGGTACTGGCAGATGATTAGCTTGTATTCAGTCAATTGAGATAAATACACAATTGGAGCTGAGACTCTATTCTTTAGTTAACTTGTAATAGTGGGGATGTAGAGAGTAGAGTAAAAACAACCAGGTGCACCAACAGATACCAGGTGAGAGACTGGCTGGGAGTAGTAAATGATTCATTGTTTAAATTGTAATTTTCACAATATAGAGAGTAGAGTATAGCAAGGTGCACTGACAGCTGAGAGATAAAATACAGGCTGGAAGCAGAAGACACTCAGTCTTGGCTTGATGCTATACTTGGTCAATGGTGTATTTAGTGAATGCTTTACAGAGAGTTAATCAATTATAATGACATGGAGAGATGAAGATTCGTTACATAGCATTGAATTCTCCAGGAACTGTAGAGTTGAGAATGAAAAGAGAGAAATAAGAGCAGGTGGGGGAACTCATCATGACAGACTGAGACCTTGGTAAATTTCATATGTAGGTCAATTTACCATTCCCGATACAGTAGGTATGACTCCCCAACTGGCTGGGAATTACACTAATATATCGTATTTTAACCCCAAAGAGGCCAGTTGTACCCCTGATTTCCTACATCCCTCATATTCTCCATATTGTTCCCATCTTCATTTCCTAACTCTGTTTGTCATCCACAACTCTACCATCATCATAGAACAGCAACTTCTGTCATTTCTCTCAATATTTCTATAGCAAGATCAGGAGTTATCGCTGTGTATAGCATACACCAAGAACAGCACTTACCAAAAATTGACTATCTATCCTGTATTCTGAAGAGTAAAAGTTGGATTCTGAATGCACTTCAGCATCTGGCATGCCTCCTTTTCAAATCCACAGCCACCAACCACCTTTCCATGAGAGCTTACATGTGTTGTACGGTGTCTGGTGTCCTGAATCTCGCCATTGACCTAAAACCACTGACTCTTGCTAAGTCCAATTGACATGTACACAAGAACTAAAGTGCATGCGGCTCGGCCGTGCTCAACCCTAAAACAACCCACGTGATGCCCGCACTCAAATCCGTCCCCACACTCCTCCAGGGTGGTATTACGACCATCAGACTAATCCACAAAGAAAGCAAATATAGAGCTTGCCTGAAGCTCTTCCCAAACGACCAACCATGCCTACAGCTCCTTCGAAGCAATCGACCGTGCCTGCAGCTCCTCTGAAAAAATTATCCCCTCGCTTGATATCTCTTTTCTGCAAACTTCACATCTGGCAGAAATCACCCTCCAATCTGGCATGCGACGCACACAAGATTTCCTCGACCAGTACTCTTAACCCGTTCTTTGTCGTGTATCTTGATTCTGTAGCCATTGACTGGGACAATCTGCAATCCCCAATCGATCAGCCACAATTGGAAGAGCGTGTGGTGTGCGCCACTGACATGCAAGATATTTCTCACAACCACTTCGTTCCTACGGCCTCCAGGCAACCCAAGCCTCATCCATACATCTCCATGTCTGATGGCTTCAACTCCTACACTTCCAGCAAAATCCCAAATCTTCCACTCTTCACTCTTGGTATACTCCATATACCGTTCGAACTTTCGCCGATATTCACAATTGTGAGTAATGATGGCACAATCCAAGTACCAGCCATCCTTCTCAGGGGATTTGCCAGTGACTGTCATCCAATAGTTCTCAATGGATGTCGTCATCGTCGCTGCAGCTGTCTCTGTCGGTGCTGCACTCTCCATCATTGCAGTGCTCGGATAATACCATGCAATGTGCCCCACCTTATGGCATCTGTAGCATTCCTGAGTATGCCTGCAGTGATGCTTCTCACTCTCCGAACTACTACCATCTCTCTCACTGGCACTATCACGGGACTTCTGGGACTTCCAATAGTGCTTTGAATTCCGCTTGTCATTCTTCGTCCGCAACTTTGAGAACATGGCTGCCACCTGTGAATCATTGTGCATCTGTAATCGCGCTTTGTGGGATTACATCTTTACAATCACCTCCTCAGGTTTGTCGGCCAGGGTGTCAGTCTTGTCGTTCATCAACTGGGTGAAAAACCTCCAATCATCATCCATAGGTACACCATTCATCAGGTAATAGGTGTGGTTGCTCTTTGGCATTGTACCAGTACCAGTCGAACTGTCGGTATTGGCGCAAAGATTGAACTCATTCACAGAACTCCGAATCATCAATGTATACTCCTGTACAATCTCGCCATTGCTCAACTTCACTGCTGACATCTTGTTGCGCAAAGCGCACACATTGAGCTTCACCTTTGACTTGTAGTCCTTGTTCAGCGGATCCCACAGCGCATTCGCGGCTTTCTGAACTCCATACTGCTGCTGCAATAACCTCTCAATTGCGAGGAGAATGGTTGACAGTGCGATTCCATGCTGCTTCTTCCATGATTTGAGTACTGTCGCATCTTTGGGTGCTTCCTCTGCACCATGCACAATGCAGAGAACCTGCTTCTGCTCCAAAAGTATTTGAACTTCCAAACTCCAGCTCTTGTAGTCCGGACCACCGAACTTCTTAATCAATATCACTGTCGATTTGGTCATCTTGTCGTCCATACACAAGTTGAGTCTGTCTGTCTGTACTCCTCCGAAACCGTGTAGATGATGCCTCAATTCAGATCCAGTTTGTCAAATCAGTGAAGTGCACAGGTTCATAAACTGTGGTACGCTGTCCGGTGTCCTGATTCTCTCTTTTGACCTAAAACCACTGACTCTCACTAAGTTTAATTGACACGTACACAAGAACTAAAGAGCATGTGGCTCCACCGCGCTCAACTGTAAACCATCCCACGTGATGTCTGCACTCAAATCTGTCCCCATAACATGTAAAGCCAACTTCTCAGATTTTCACAGTTGCAAGTTAACTAACGTATGTATTGAGCCTCAGTACCTATTGTGCCTTCCAATCAACAGACTGCTAATCGATTACCTCCAAGTATTCCATCAATTTCCCTTGAAAATGGCATCCAATAGCATTTTGAACCCTGCTCAGCCATTACCTTGGAGGTCAACTCCCAGTATACTTTACAGCAGCATCCAAGTCAATCTCTAAGTTTACTCAATCTGGATCTTCCAGCGCATTTCCAAACTTCCCGTTTACAGTCTCCAACTGCGTCCTAGGGTTCACTTGATTCCAACCGCCAGGTGTATGGCGAAACTCACTCAATTATGGCCTCCATGTGTATTACCAACTATATAGAATCTTATGCTCTAGGTGTATTTCTCAACCCGCCCAGTAATAGCATTCAATAACATCTCTATATTCACATGATCACAGCCTCCAAGACGATTTCTGAGGTTTACTTGATCCTGTCTTCTAAGTGTATCTTTGAGTTCACTCAATTACTGCCTCCTTCCAAGGGTATCACTAAACTCCATTAATTGGCATTTCGAAGAGCTTCTGTAATTGTTCTAAAGTCCTGTCTGTGGCCCTGTTGGCTTTATATACATATTTGAATAGACTTAGATAAATATTACATGCCATATTATGATGTCATGAATCTTGTAATAGTAACAAAGTGCAATATCACTGACAAAATGGCTTGTAGTCATGAGGCTATAACAGCCACTGCTGTGAGTCTTCTGCAGAAAGTGTTAAGTATCCCGCAGAGCCATGCGCAGTGGTCTCAGTTGCTTTCAATGTCTCCCCCAGATCTGCACAACTATCCCAGCTGCTTCACAAGTTGACTCCTCTATAAGTCCAATATTGTAGCATCATGCATGCACCTTCAAACTGTAGATGCTACCTGGTACAGATAAGAGTGCTCTTGCACTATCTGAAAGTACTTTGCATAGCTTCAATCGGACCTTAAAGCATCTGGAAATGGATAGAAGCAACACTGTGATCAACAGGAATATCTGGAAGGGTTGCATGTGACTTTTTGATGGCTTCACACTTTGCTCAAGGAAAAAGGTTTCCAGAAATGCAGATTTGTCAAGTACAACTGTTTCAAACAAACTCCTAAGAATGCTATTAAGTTAGGTTGTAAGTTAACAATTAATCACTCATAGACAATCGAGCTGACTCACCTGAATAGCAATGACTGTCCATGGTAGTGACTTGTATACATCTATGTCCAGCCACAAGTTATATATAGAATAATAAACGTATCAATACATCTGACTAGATTAACTACAGATGATTACACACTATATGATGTACACACATTTATAGAATGCTTGCAATGAGCTCTGTATGTATCAGTATATACTTAGTCCAGTCTGTAGCATATTTGTACTTTGGCTAATATGGGTATTTGGCACAGACATGAATACATATATAATAGATATCTTATAAGTTCTTTATCTCTAATCTAAAGAGATAGTTAAAATACAGGTCTTGACTTTTCTGTCAATTGTGTATAGTCTTCCCCTCCAGAGTTCGTATATGCACTTCATATATTGCATTCAAGTATAGAGCGATTATGTAGAGAAATTATAATTGTGTGCACTAAGGATGAAAGAAATGTTGTACAGACTCAATATTGATTTTATTTCCAGAGATGATTGGATTTACTGTTGTTTTGAGTGATTAGATATTGTGTTATTAGTTATGAAATGCAATGTAACATTAGTACCAATGAATTTTGACAATACGCTTGCAACAGTTATACCCTAGGGGTGTAATTGTGAAATACAAATACCTAATAGATAACGAATATAGAAGAACTAGCTTGGAGTTATAAGACTTGTGATACTGAGAACCACCGCTGTAAGAATACCACACCCAGAATAAAGGCTTCCATTAATATATACAGTAGATATATTTGTGTCAAAATCGGACAATTTGAGAAGTTATATGCATTAGTATTTTGAATATAGGTTAGCCACAGCAGGTACTTTCGAAAGTATCAATGTACACTTATACTGTATGTGTTGGTATATCACTATGCTGCAAGAAGGCATGGAAGCATTTGAAATTACACAAAAGTATCAGTTAGTATAATGAGAGTTTGAACATGACTTTCAGACTATTATATATTTTGGAAATATATAATCCAATGTTCTACAATATTTTACAATTGTGGATTTCTATATTGACTGTAAATATATACTTCTCAATGACTCCAGTGAGTGTAATTTATTTATCTGATTCTGACAATTGTATCTGAAATCAGAGAAACTCAGTTATATATTTGGATTTATATATTTGCTGACTGTATCTTTAAGAGATATAATATTAAAGTTAGCTAGAATATATATAGGATATATCAAAAAGGTTAAAGTATTGCTATAATTCAATTAGAGTAATATTGAGGCAATCAAATTGAGTTTGGGTACTACAGTGCCAATAGTAATAATATATTTAAAGTATAGAGCTGAGTATTTTTGATATTGTTTATATACAGTATAAATATTTCTCTGGACTGTTTATTTATACTGGTCAATTAAAATTGGAACTAAATTTTATATAAATATGCTTTATCTGGGTTAGCACTATAATACCTTGAATATTGTAGAAATGCCTAGACTATACATATAATCTATATTTTCACACTATAAGAACAAAACTGGAATCTAATTTGTAACTAGACAACAAGATGGGAATATAGTATATTACCTCCTTTATTGGAACTACTGTATTAACTCGGACATACGATATACACCTGATTGGGTTAGCGCTTATATAATTGCGGTATATGGTAATATTCCGGAAATTAAATATTTCCCAAACCTATTTTAATTACCTATTATAATAAGTGTAGTACCAGATTGATGCGCTAACCCAATCCGGGGTGTACTTTATATCCGGAACAATACGGTACCGCATTCGATACCACGGGTCGGTCTTAGAGCAGCATCATTTAGCCTCTGTTGCCGCGTCGTCCTCTATTCCTGGGAAGTTTGCAGGTACTTCGATATGTACTTTACATCGTCCAGTACAGCTCCCGGATTTAGGGCTCTACCGTAGAATGTAACGGCAAAGGGTCGTGGACTGAAATCAATTGGAATGCGCTTCAGCGCCGCTAATAAGCAATTCTGGAGGGGGAACTGAATTTGGAACTTCTTTGTTTGTCGTTGTTCTGCTTTGACCAAGGATGCCCTTTGTTGGCGAGAAAGGAATCCGGATACATAATCTTACGCGGCTGCCATACTTAACGAGATTGACGCAGTTTATTCTGGCGACATATCCTCTAGATGTCGGCGAGATTTTTGCGCGATGGGCTGTTTGATGCGGGTGATATTAAAGTATCTTTTCGAAAGATAGTTTTCCTGCAATGCAGCGGGCAGACGCCATCTATCAATAAGTTATTTTTTTCGGTGCTACCAACTACTGCTGCGGTTCGGATCGGTGCTGGAAATGTCCGCGTATCAAGCCATAGGTACGTAAGAAACAGCAGTTCGCCGTGCATCATGCATGGCTTCAAACTAAGGAGATCGAGAGTGAAATTGTGATGTGATCGGGACCTGTATGGATGGATCGAGCCAACCGCTGGACAGAGTTTAAGAAGTTTTATTCCTTTTTCTTAAACGACTGGTGCTGGTGCTGCAAATGGATTGCTTCTTGCATTCCTCTCCCAAAAAGGCCAGTAAGGATGTCCCTTCTGAGGGATCATATGTTTTTGCGGTAACAACGTGGGTTGGCCATTCCTTAAAGTGTACTGCACTTGTCCCATTGGCCTGGTGTCTTACAGGGTTGATTTAGTTCAGATATCGTAATTAGATGTTGCGAGTGTTGTCCTGAGACGCACCAAAAAGTAATCAACGCGCTGGCAACTTTGCATCCGCTACGTGAATGGAGGGAGGACGTTTACCTATCAGTGTTAGAGAGATTGAGGTCACTCGGAATCTCTGACATATATAATACATAGCCAATACAAGGCGATCTTTCGTTGATGATGCGGAGCTTTCGCCGGACCTACCAAACGAACTTGTTCCTTTATTTGTCTTCGGTTGTGTCACGTGGAGGTTTGGTAGCGGTGACAAATGTGTTTAACAAACAGTTAGGGTTCTTTCTGCTGAATTACCCGCAGATGACCCTGAAAATAGCCGATGATACTTTCCGTTTGGGTGGTAGCGGACAATTTGTACTCCACATTTCTATACAGCTAGGCGAATGCTTGATACTTGTTCAAGCGGAATAAAAACTGAGATTTCGGTCGCGGTACGATTGTCGCACGGGTTCTCTTTATCCGTCACATAAACGCGATTTACTTTTTCTAAGACGATCTGTGAGATCTCCTTCTGTTTTCGACATCGCGTGCGTGATCACTGGTAAGTTCAAGCCCTAGAATATATACTCTACGTTCACTCTACGCTAGACCAAACTGCGAGATGGCAGAACGGCAGATGTAGTGGCCTTCATTGCATGACCGGTGGGAAGATTAGCAGCCTACAGGAAGGATGAGTACCGTTCCTTTCAGATTTTGAATGGCTCTCGGTTGCTTCTTCCTACGCGTCTGTTTAATCTTTAAATCAATCACGAACGGGTATATAGTCACCCTGGGCTGCGAATTCATGTCTTCCCGGCTGACTACCTGCCTATTTGCCGCACTTTGGCACAGAGGGAATTAAAAGCCTGAAGGGAGATCGTCAAAGGGCGGAAGGTGAACGAGCCTGATTGTGCCATGTGCGGAGAGCTCATTATAGTCCCAACATATTTTGTGCAGGCTCTGCGTATCCTCACATCTAACTGGAGAACAGTACAACAGAAAAATAACGCACATCTGTACATCTGTAGCCTACGCCAGAAGCCGTTAGTTATGTCAACCATACTAATGTGCCTTATCGAGGAAGCCTAGCAGCGCTGTGCGTGGTGTGTACTTAATACTGTCGATTTTATTCGATGAGCTCATGGTTGTTTTCTACCTTTGTACTTAAACGATTGCTGATTATCCGCTGCTGAGGGCTCAATGTGAACTGCGCTTGAGGAATAATATCCGTTTCCCCTGGCTGTCTCCCTGCAGCGATCGGTCGGAGGTATCATCCTGTAATAGCAGTTGTCGTACACAACAGTTTCCTCTGATTTCACTCGGGTATCACCGCAGATATACGGCCCTTGCCGCTTCATCGGAGATATGGTTTCTGGTATGTCATGATGGCTGATGCAGAGAAACAATGAGCTTATTACTCTAGTGGCTGCTGGTACAAGTCAGTCTGCATTTGGGCGGTACCGGTGTCTGTGTGTGATAAGTAGTTGTACGAATAGAATAGCTCCTTCCGTACTCGTAGCGCTTGTAACGTCAATCAAAATGGTATGCTGTCGTTGCGTCCGAGAAGTTGAAAAGTTCATCCGGCTCTCCGGTAGTTGCTATGCTGATGGCGAATTTGGCTGCCACCGAACGAGCATAGGTTTTGGTTAGGCCCAGCCCCACTGGTTAGTTACGAGATGAGCATGATGTACATGAAGCGAGAAGCGAGAAGCGAGAAGACGCTAGGAGCTCCGCATACTTATTGTCTTAGTACACTAATAAGCAGGTACTTTAGACGGCATCGATTCGCAGCTCTCTTTGGAGGGTTGCCCTCTTCTCTTCTCCCATCGTCCTGTCTTGGAACCAACCGGCCAACATACCAACATACCAACAGGCCAATCAACCACCCAGCGGCATCCGCCTGCATCTCTCACATCGCATTTCTGTGAGTTCAAGCGGACTTTGGGAGCTGAGGAGCGAGGAGGTTACCGTTCCATACCCTGCCATGTGGCGTTAGTTGACCGGATTCGGTACTGTACCTCACAGTAGAGCAAGTACCTATGTACCTAAATAGGTAGTACAATAAGTAAATACTAAGTCCTTAATTTCCAGACTCCATGACCTCTGCCAAAGAAATGTCCTTCTGCCTTTCCGTCCCAGCAGCACAGGCGAGAAAAAAGCAACGGCTCGCATCTGCAAGGTTATTTCGATAGAATCGATTTTATTTTTTTCTCGGATCGACTACACCGCACACCACACTACCAGCCAGTCTATCAATTTGCATTTGTTACCGGCTTAGGAAATACGAGTACTTACGCACACACACCCTAACCATCGTTCCTTTTTCCAGTCTCCTCAGAATTGGTGCTTTTCTGATCCCTCTATGTAATGACCTTTTTCTCCAATCGTCGACCACGCCTCCTTTTATTATTTGGTTATATTATGCTCACATGTCCCCCGTCTTATTCAAGGTTCCATTGCCTGTCTGCCTCTGCGTGTTTCCCTGCCTCCCTGCCTGCCCGCACTCCCGCTCGACAACCTCCTTGTGCTGCGCAGCTTGGTACCGACGTAACTCCCGGCAATATAATCAAACGAAAATTCTCCAACCGTCTATGCAACGACCAACTGAACACTTGTCTAGTTGCAGTCAATTGCGCTTGCCAACCTCGACTGGTTTAGTGGCTGCTTGGTTTTGCTCCCGCGCATAATCATAAACATACACAGGGAACAAGGTCCACCGCCGACTACTTGATCAATAGCTCCCGCCCTCCCAGAAAAACCCAACTCGAACTGTACCTATATGCAGGCTCCCATGCAACCTTCCTCCTCTTCCCCACGAGGTCTCCAGGTCCCATCTTCCTTTGGTGCGCGAAGATCGATATCCCACGATCTAGCTCGGTTCTCGCTCGATCTAGCTCCAGAGCACCGACGTGCCTCTCACAAGGTGCCGTATCCTTCGCCGCCGATGTCGCACTCTCCACCGCCGCCAATCAATCCGCCATCGCCTAGCGACCCAAGGCACCAAACTTCGGCGTTTTACGGTTCGACTAGACAGATACAACCCAGTTATGGTTCTTATCGATATTTATACGAAGTACAGCAACCAGTTCAATTCGGCATCAACATTTCTGTGCCTAGAGACCCGGAAACCTATCCAGCTCGAATCAATAGTAGTAGTAGTAGTGACCGATACCGGCCTCCTGTTATCTCACCTACCGGCAGGCCACCGTTTATCTCGCAGATATCGTTCCCCCCTCCTATGCCACCCAGACGACCAAAGTCTCATGTGGCATCTGCATGTGTCAATTGCAAAAAGGCCCATTTGGCCTGCGATAGTATGTTTAACACCCTCTTTGTCCTGTTGATTTGCATTCTCCAGATCTATGTGCCAGAAGTATCTAAAAAGGTATCTTCGTCATTGTCCTTTGCACCAGATCGTATATATTGTGCCATTGAGAGCTTATGTCTATTGTCTGAATTCTCACGGGCAAACCAGATGTTCAGGAGACTGAGAAAGGTCCCTGCACACTACTACCACTGTTACCGTTCCCTTCTCTCTACTCTACTCAATTTCTTCATCAGAATCCTCATTGTACTCTCTTATTTTACCCAAACCATACACAGTATCAGGATCCGGTCGAGACTAGGTGTGGTTTACGGTCACCTTCCCCTGCCGTTGGGATCACGTGACGCTCCTTTCATTTGGATGTAATATACCTTAGCCGCCAGTATAAATTTCCCGTTTCCCATACTATGTTTATGATTGTTACAATCTAGAATTTTGGCTTAGTTGGTTGACTCACGGGAATTATCTTTAGCCCGTCGACCTTGCCCTCGATGTGTCGGACTAGGAAAACAGGTATGTAGGATGGGGAGAAATTGAAATTGCTAGAGTTACCTGCTTACCTTTGATTAGGATACATGCGTAGATGTCCAACATAAAAAGCGCGGCCGACCAAGATTACGAGATGATCACCGTACGCACAGTTTTGAAATTGCCCAGATGCAGCGCCCAGGGAATCATTCATCGCCATCGTCTCCATCAGCAATACCAACATCATACCGGTCAAGTTCTCACAGAATCCTGAAATCACAGGTCGAATCTCCTCGGTTTTCTCGCAGGCCGTCCTTAACCCCCCGCGAAGACATTCTGGGCCACCACACTAACAGCACCAGCTATTTTGATCAGCGACATGCTCCAAGGCAATCAAGGATTAATCTACCACCAATATCACACGCTACAGCATACCTGACTATCGATTTACTGGTTGCAAAATCTAACGAGAACATGAGGGATCTGCTTGGATATACCGCTGAAGAACTAGACTGTCAGAAGAATTTGTTTGATATCGTCTTGAATACCGACGTTGAGAAAGTGCAACATCTGTCTAACCGGATCCGGGACGAAGTCCGCGATAGGGAAATGAAAGAGTGGCTTTCCGTACCACAACTATGCGCTGCTATTCAAGCTGTCGATGAAAGTCAAACTCCTTCAATACCAGGAGCAACTACTCACTCAGAGGCGCTTCATTTGCGCCGCCCGGACGGTCAGTACCTTAAAATACGAATCCGTGCTCATTTGGCCTTCGCTTCTGTTTACTTTGTTGTGGTGGTGTTCTCCCTCGCCAACGAAATGCCTCCCCCATTGCAGTTGAATAGCAGTTCAACGTCTTTTATAAATATGAACCGTTTGCACGCTCCTACGCCAGGTTCAGGCTCAAATTCATCACTCCAATCTCCGTCGTTCTTGACATCGACCCATCACCTACAGGTTCAAGGAGGCCCTTCTGGTCCGCAATCTACCTTTTCGCATACGGGAATTTCGTTAACCTCTCCCTCGGAGTCACGGCCTCGGACTATACATCACGAATCGATATATCCATCGTTGACTCAATATATGAACCCTTCACCATCACCAGCGCCCTCGACATTCTATCGACCGTCGATGTCGCCGGCTACTGTTACACCGACAGGTTCGACTCTCAACGCAGCTGGGCAACCAGCTGGACTGCAGCAAAATGACCTACAGCTTCCCCCACTCCAACTAAAGTCTCTACCAGGATATGCAAGAATTGAAAATCGCATGCAGGGTTCTGTTGTCATTCCGGAAGAACCGAGCCATATCGACACGCCGAAACGAGAGCGAATAGGCGTCAGAGAAATGGTTGAATGAACGTAACTTTTCATATAGGCTGGTACTCGGAAGAAGCTGGGGCGGGTTGGGCTTTTGCAGTGTGGTGTGGAATGGGGTTGATCTTGAAGGGAAAGCGCTGGACAGCTACTTCCCAAAACATAATGCTGATATGTGGACTTCGCCCTATCGCTTCTCTGGGGAGTGGAATGTCGTTTAGCGAGTCCCTCTTGGGTGCGGTTGAATTTAAATCGCGACAGCAGCCAGTCGCCGACAGCATGTTTTAGATTACTTCGTTTCTGGAGAATCTGGGTAGTACTTTATTACACTCAACCTTTTAATCAGATATACTTCTGAGTCATTCGTTTTTGTGCCGCTCCCGCTTTGTGAGTGGTACACCCGCTTTATGAGTGGTAATCATAGGTTGTGGAGCAGGGAGGTTCTAAGAGCGGAAATTGACTTCGTCTTCCCCGGCCTGCAGCAATCCTCAACCATGCTGTTCGGTACATTATTTCCCATATCTGGTATTTCGCAGAGTCTGGGCTTCTAGCGTATCCCTATCGTCAGCGTTTTCGGTTAAGAAAAATCCGGGCAGGGACTTTTATTTATATATTATGTTGATAATTGCATGGGCTGGGTATTCCTTTTCATTTTAAGCAGTATATTAATTTCAATTATGTGTCATCGTTCACAATGGACAGTTTGTGATAGTGAAATTTCCGGAGCATATTGTTTGTTGGTTTTTACTAATACCCTTTTGTTTCCCCTGTCCCCACCACTTATAATTGCATTTTTTGGTGTGAGATACATGATTGGATTGAAAGAAAAAGAGATGGGCGTGTATATTGGAACCATCTGGCTGTGCCTATTATCCAAGGGAGGTGTGACAGTATATGGACTAATGATGGGCTGCTGTGTTCGAGTCCGGGAGATAGGACGAGGTCGATGGAATGCGCAGGTCCAGAACCTAGAGTGAGCCATCAATCATCCTGGGTAACGGGATCACTGCGCTGGGTCATAGGTGATGGCATATGTCATTTCGGGATTCGGTATGATGCATAAAGGTAAAGGCACGTACGCCTGCGCTCGGCTGCGTAGGGACAGAGATGGTACTTAAGGCTACAGTTGCACACAGAGCGAGTAAGGGTATATGGAAAAGTAAGTAGTAAGAAATTCGATTCAGATCTAAGTGCCGTGGCGATGACGATGACAATATAATACATTGTTACCCGGCCACGTGCTGCTTTCCACTCAATAGCACCATTAATTTTCCCCTCGTTCGGTGTGGACCTCCTGGGCTGCATCCACCAGCACTAAGAAGTAACTAAACATTCATCTGCATATGCCATCATACAAGCCTGCAAGTCCCACAAATGATTGGCACTATTCAGTAGCATTTTGATTGATCTGGCTGATGGGAAAACTCCACTTACCTCTGAGTGAAATTGAAAGGTAGTACAAATCTCAACAAACACTATCAACCAGGCTGAAATCAACTAGTATATTAAAGAAGAGAATAGAGGAAACAAGAAAACAAATGAAATGTCCAAACTACATTTATGTTCTGTATACTTTATAATTCAAACTGTTTCCATATTCTTTATAAGTCTATATTCAAGGCCTATTGCAATTTATTTCCTCAATGTAATCCACTAAATCATGAGTAATTGTAAGGTGATTGAGTAGTTAGAAGTACTTGCAAATGGGATTACACCTAGTGTATTAATACAGATTTCAATAATACTGTATGGAGTGAAGAATATAAACCACATACTAGTTAGCTGATTTTTAAGTATTACTAATAGTAGGTTTAATACCAAATAGCATTTAATCTGCAGTGTATAATAATAGGTATTGTGAAATAATGCAATATAATTTCAAGCTATTATAGATATAAATGGCTGAAATCAGGTAAAATTTCTATACTATGTTGACAAGTATTAAAATATTTCTATATTTTCAGAATTTCTATTTACCATTAGAGAACTATATTCCAATAGAATGTTGAGTCAGCAGTATAATCTAAATTTGTATAAGCTTTAATAAGAACCAGGTACCACATTAACAGGAACTTTAATTTATATAATTATTCAGCCAGTCTAATTACAGAGGAAACAGCCTTCGTCTTATATTAACCAGGAACAGTCATAGTTATTAGTACAGTATAATGATATGTTATTGATATTGCCACCACATCACAGCACATTACAACTATTTTGCTATGTGAGATCGAATTTTATAGCATATGCACTAACATTATTACTACATTTAAGATAGTTTGACATTTTGTGTGTGAAAACCACAACTTATAAAGACAAGTGTTAATACTGATTTGGTTATCAACAATTTTCTGTTTATATACAGTACTTAGAAGATGTCTTGGGATGATATATCTGTGTAATCATATCATTAATCAAGATATATGCTACTTTTTTGATGTAGAATATCATTTAGCAAAATCTATTTACAATACATAACTTATCGACTACTTCTGCCAGTATTTCTCACCCATTGAGTGAAGACATTTTGAATACATAACTTGAACATTGTATATCAGTAGCGTGTGATCCAGGGGTGGGTAACGGCCAGTCTATATAGTTGCTCGCTACAAGACTTAAATCCCTACAGACAATCATATCTATAGACTGATTTACTATGACTCAAGTTGATGTATGCAATAGTATACCTATAGTTGCCATACATATGTCTGCTATGCTGAATGCTGGCATACATGCCCTTTTACTATTATTGCATTTTTTGTAAATGGATATGTTTTGCTCACTGCATTTGTGGGTTTTACCCCTTTACCAACATGGTACATCATACAGTCAATAATTGAGATTACTTTTTCAAAACGACATGTCGAAGTATGATTACCGTAAGCTTGAATATTGATCATTTCATTAGTCCATGGAGCACACCAATGGAAGCTGAGAAGAGTTCAGAGACCAATTGGCATACAAGACGCATCGCTGTAATGACAACATGTACACAATTCAACCCTGCCAACAAGAGAAATCGAATACACAAGATATATTTGGGATTGACTGAACTCCTACAAGGCAATTGAGTACAATCATCGGTCAGAAAACCTAAATGCAGTCACAAGATTGTATGCTTGCATCAGCAATACCGAGAACCAAAGGCAAAGTTGAGAAATCATTTATAGTTAGGATATCATGTACAGCTACAACTTTCGCAATCTTGAAGAAACCCTGAGAACTGCAAAAGCAACAACCGGAATTGAATTCATTCCAACAATCCTGATACCGGGAATTCAAACGCGGTCAAGTCCAATATGCCAGGTGGAGGTAGCCGTACCATCATTAATCAGTGCCCTGGCTTTCAAAACATGTCTCTGACAGGCGAAAGGCAAACCAGCAATGCACTTGCTGCAGCAGCGGAGACCAGAAAACCTACCATGCACCAAATCTACATGCTAGGAGACAGTGAGTCAAAGTACCAATCGACTGCGGTGTGAAGAGCATCAACAGTAAAATGTACTTTAGTCACTGGGAGCCTCCAGGAGTGTCTCAGAGGATGTGGAGTGTAAACTTAGAATTGTCAAGTTCAGGAGAGTATCGGACCCTAGGAGGGCATTCTGGCAGGCCTTCAGACTAACTGGAATCTCTGATGACTAGTACAGGAGTAACTGGGATCTCTCATGACTGGTACAGGAGTACCATGGCAGTGATTGTGGTAAGTTTGGGAACACGTTGGAGCGCCGGAGAGAACTTTGGATGCACCTGGGAGTGTTGCCGAACCAATGCGGGAATTACAAACGAACTCTTAGAGATACCTGGGTTCTTCAAGATATTCATTCCAAGGACTGCAGGTGTGATCTGAGACTCTCCGGATGCACATGAGCAATTGATTTCCCTCAACGACAAATATAATGCTTGGGTGATTGTTCATCATCATTTCAGAATTGTACTTGCTATCATATTTTTCAACATTGTGTTTATTGCCTCATTACATTTAGGAACCAAAAAAAAAGTTTACTAAGTCAAACATAAATACAGGTACACCGAAACACTAACACAACTAAGCAATCAAATGATATTACTCAGATCTGGTGTCAATGTCATCCATTTCATCCCCCATCTCATCAGCCCAGAAGAAAGCAGAAACACACAATTTATCACCGGCGCAAAGATGCTAGAGGTGCTACTTGTATTTGCTGATTGTTCATACCTGGCGAGTCGATGAAATTGAATTCCAATGTCGTTTGGCTCGATCTGTGATATTTAACAAAGATGTAATGAGATGTTAGCTAGCTGGAAATCTAAAAGGGTGCTTGAAAGGCAATGATGATTCAGATGAAAAAGGGGAGCAATCACCAAGACAAGATGAGGGCCAGATGGGGAGTACTGTATAGAAAAGAGAAGCATACAAGGAGGTGTTGGAGGAGCGCACAATGAAAAAGAGCGCCAAATCTAGGCTGAGGAGCACCGACAGTGATTGAGAACCACCCATAATAGTGGAGGAGCACGGAAAGGAGGGGAGGGGTGTAAGGATTGCGGATTTCAATATAGAAGCGGCAATCCAGACCGGAGTGCACTGGTGGGAATTTAGGAGCTTCCATCCCAAACTGTGGAGTGTGGAAAGGGGGGAATAGAGTGCAGAATGAAATAGAAGAGAGTCTATCTAGGCTGAAGAGTGCCAACTGGGATTGAGGAGCGCCTATCCTAGCAGAGTTGTGCCGCAAGGGGGGTATCAAGTGGCCTACTAATGTATGATTGATAAGTGTAGTGGCTTCCAGAGTAACGTTTATCACAGGGGATGGGCAAGCTGTACCTCGATATTCATCTTGAGACAACATCAGTGTGGCCTTCTTTTCAGTACCATATTCAGACAGCGCACAATGTACAGCTGTAGCTGTAATCGCTAAAGTCTGCAGAGTGAAAGGTTGGAAATAGTGGTATGTCGTTGGATGGCGCCCCAAGCTATTGGCGGTGAAGAAAAATTGATGTTAAATGAGGTCAAGCACTTCCATTCGGGTCAACTATGATTTCTTGTCATCAACGACCTTGGAGATATACGTAACTTCAGAAAGGAGCTCCTTAACCTGGATCTGAAGCTCAGTCTCAGTGCGCAAATTGAACTGATAATGACAGACAACAGTTCAACATGCCCCATCTGCCAACTGTCCTCGTATGGTACTGATTTTCAGTTTAAACTATGGATACTTTTGCATGTAGTCAATGTCCGAATTATCATCAAGGAGTATTAAACAGAATCTAACATTTACAGCTTCTCGTATTGGCAGATGTATTTTGAGAGATGGACTGCTGGGCAATTGACACACAGATGGGGTATTTACAGCAGCACCTGCTAATGCCTGCTGACGATCCTGAGCTTCAATCGCCAGTTTCCAAGCTTCTTCAATGATTGAGTACTTGCCATTGGATACTATTGGCCAAGGCGTCATTGTGAATACGATTGCCTCCATGAACCTTTTTGCTACTTCAAAAGTAGCCTGTCGGTATTGGGGAATAATGTGATCTGCACTGATCTTAGGTTGTGAAACATTCTGGTCTCCACTGGACTTGTGTAGGGGCAGCACCAGGGTGGATGGTGCATGGTCAGACTCTGAAAACTGGTTGAGAAGGGTTGACTTTTGGCATTTGAGCAGTGGTGGTGCCATTGCCTCAGCTGGATTTCGGGAATGTGGAAGCGGAGGGCATGCAATGACAGTATCAGCACGGCTCCATTTCTTTGGCAGTGAAACCCATGGCGTTTGTAAAGACTTATCCCGGCACGCCTGGCATAGAAGCTGAAGCTGCTGTTGTTGATCAAAATTATCTTCTTCAATGTGGGACGATAAGGTGGACTCTCTGGAGTGGTCACTTTGGTCGTCACCGATCTGCTGATCAGTATTGTTATCCTACTTCAATAATGAAATTGGGGATATCAGTTAAGCGCAACACAATGCCCAATGGCAGATAATTGGAAGGAAAATATTTGATGGACAGTGAAGATTAGCTGCTTTCTTGAATGCGAGCGCTCTCTCAAGGTGGGCTTCTGAATTCTTCTATGAATAGTGATTACTCACCTGGCTGGGCATAGGTTGCATTTGCGGTAATGAAGATAGAAGGTTGGGAAATGTGGGAGAGAATGTATAAGTAGTAAATATAAGATTAAGTGCAATAGAATAACGGGAAAAATGGTGCACGAAGTGGCATATAGTCCAGGAGGATCTAATTTGAGGCACGCCTTGAAGGGTTCAGAAGAGATGACTTCAACGGTTCATATTTATATTACAGATGGCAGTCCAGTGTTGTGATATAAGATGTTGGCAGGTGCACCAGAATAGATGGATTCGTTATTAGATGCGGCTGAAATGATGGATTTCTAATGCCGAATGTTAGCAACTCCTATTAACAATACTCTGTATAGATGGAAGATGTGGAGGTTGGCTAAAGCCAATACACATAGAATATAACCAGATGCACCGGAAGACACCTCACGACATTAACTAACCCTTGGTGCTGGCCAAACGAAGTACTTACAACCTGAATGAGAATATGTGCCCCTGAGTATGACACTCTAAATGTAGTAATTATGGGTAAATGTTCGAGCATTTGACATGACCCCATGGCATAGAATTGGTGCAGTATCTAGAATCTGCAGAACATGATAAGATTTGGGATCTTGAGAGTGACGGCTGAGTTGCACAGGTTAAAAATAAGTTTGTTATCGATCAAGGAAAAATATGAATCTCTGTATCTGGTATATCCGCCGAAAGAACACACGTGTTGTCACAATATTCTATTTGATTAGGATGCTGCAGCTATGTTAGCAGTTGATAAGGCAATATCGTAAGCATAACTTCCCTTTCATGCCTTCATCTGGGCCATGTCTGCAGAATATTCTTCATAACAATATTTCAGTTACTGGAGGAGAGAGATAATTTGATATACAAAGAAGAGATACAGTCAGAGAGCAAGAATGGTAAGGTACAATTGATGATTCAGGGGTAATCGTATTGAATCAACCACTTGGCAATGCCAAGATTGCTAACAAATCGGTCATGAATGCTCACTCACATTCTGATTTTGCACACCGTAAAATAACAATCACTGTGAGTCTCACCACTACAATGGTGACTTTAATTGATGTTGGAGTTGAACGCTATAGGCTACAATGGTATAAATGCAGAGTGAGACGTCATCTCACAATGGGCAGAGGAATGATTATTGCATGCATGCAGTTCCAGAAATTGAGGTGTACCAAAGTTTAAATGGATATGCTTGGATTCAATGGCTGGGGATTGCAAGCTCTCTTTATACTGACAGATAATTGCACTCTTTGAAGCTGTCTTTCTTAACTTGAGCTTTCAAGATTCTCTCTCGTTGAACTTCACACTTGGGGGAAATCAGTTCACATAATTTATTTTCAGATACGAGGTTTGGAAGCCAAAACATGCAAGTTAGTCAGAATCGAGTTAAGTCGGCATTCAAACCATTGAGAACTTAGGCCTCATTGAGAAGTGCAGTACATGGGTGAGCAGGAGTTGCCGGCCATCATGCAGAGTCGCTGAACAGAATCTGTCTTTTGAGATTCTTGCTCTGATGCTGCTACTGTTTTGACAGAGATTGAACTAGGAAAAGCTATTTTAGGATTTTGAAGTATAGGTCCAAGCATGCTACTTAGTCAATATTGGGTTATGTGGGGGTACTAATTGGCCCACCTATGGTAGGCAATTTTATGACCTCATATGGTCCTTGGCATTGGTAAATGCCTCGATAGAACATGGTCTAAAAGTGGCGGGTAGCTGCCCGCTCGCTAGGTAGTAATAAATGTGTAATGACTGACTCCACGCAGAGACTGCGACCATTCAATACTAAGCCATACTAATCAGTACGTGTCGGTATTGTTCGGCCATGATTTTCTTGTGCGACAGCAATGATTATCTCTCCGCGCATTTTAGAACTCTCGCGATTTAGCTCTTGTTCTGTCAGTATTTTCAAATATTCGTCAGTACTGACCCGTATGGGGCCATATATGTTTCCAGTTCTCAGCACTACCTGTGGTGTCTTCACAACTCAATCGTCGTATATACTGCTCTCACTGACCTTGTAATCTGAGTATAATGGAATACTCATTCATACAGCGCGGTATGCGTCAGTATGTATCACGATTTTAAACCATCATCATTCTCCAGCCGGTGTGCTTCAAAATATATGACAATACAACTCAATGCAAACCCGTACCCAATGATACCGGAATCGTCCCTACTGCAATAGCCTTGAAAGAGATCATTAGCTCCTTTGAAAAATGATGAAACTCAGTGTATTTTCAATACTGCGCTGTATTATGCCATACTTATGAGTAACGGTCTCTTTCTCAATCAACTGCTTTTAAAGAAATGCATGGCTCGGTTGAAGTTTGACTGATAGCATTGTATTTCCCAATACTGCTCTGTATGGCGCTATACGCGCTGCTACCTCCATTTTTGGACTGTCCTCCTTCAAAGAAATCCTTTGCTCAGTTGGGCTTAATTAGTTTGATGGTATCTTCAAATGCTGCTCTGTATAGCATTGTACTGATAAATACCGGCTTCTCTCTATCCAGCGGCTGTAAAGATGTCTTTGGCTTGGTTGGAGTTTGAATAGTGCTATGGTATTGGAAAATACGGCTTGGTATAGCTATGTACCTATAAATACTCCTTGATTTCGGAACCTCCGCCTATAAAGAAATCTTTGGCTTCGTTCGAGTTTGACAGGGGCACCGGTATCGTTCAGTACTTCAATGTATGACCCTGTACTTATTCATACCAGGTTTTCTTGCGCCGGCGGCCTCAGTGATTTTTAGCTTGATTTCAGTTAGACTTATATACAGGTATTCTAGAATACCTGACTATTTAGCTCTGTACCTGCCAGTATTTTCTTTCCAGTGAACTTATGACAATACCATGTCCAGTGTGCCCTCCAAGTAAGCCTGTAATGTAAAATACTAACAAGTACTTGTCAATATTTGACTGTACTGCATATCTCAATAACAATATTACAAGAGATTGATAGACCTTTCATTTTTGACTTTTCAACCTGCCTAATAATCTGGTCGTGTTCTGTGCAATCATCCCCGTCGATAAGTTTTACAATTACAGTTTTACCTGCGAGCATGGTGAGTGACATTTTATGCTGGGCTTTGCCCTAATTGTGAACCCCACGCAGTTACCGCTCTATATACCCTCCCACAATCACTTCGACTCGCAAAGCTCGTCGACATCTACTTCCATCTCAACACCATGCGCCTCACCACGAAAACCGGCCATCTGCCCTCTGTCAACGCTTGCCGTCGGCTGAAACAGTAAGTGCAGCTTACCTACAGTCCTGACCCTGTTGATCAGCACTATCTTATGTTCTACGCTCACCAACAAATCTTTCGTGATGGTGATGATGGTGACAGTGATTTGGAGGAGGCTCCAAGGAACTCGAACAACATACTTGCAAAGAAATCTCATGTTTGACATTACACAACTTATCTCTACCTATTCTTACACGGTTCTATAGAGGGATCCATCATTCGATTTATTTGGCACAGGCAACTTCAGGTTTTCGCCAAGTGACGACTATGACGATGGCGATGGCGATGGCGCCAATGTTGATGATGATGATGATGATGATGATGATGATGATGATGATGATGATGATGATGATGATGATGATGATGATGATGATGATGATGATGATGATGATGATGATGATGATGATGATGATGATGATGATGAT